>Ga0209062_1000267_pt1 | contig 191866 bp, 156 predicted proteins | sample Coa_R2_2_FD_187158 | JGI IMG/M metagenome (GOLD analysis project Ga0209062, IMG submission 187158) | Surface soil microbial communities from Centralia Pennsylvania, which are recovering from an underground coalmine fire - Coalmine... | ecosystem: Environmental > Terrestrial > Soil >... | reverse complement strand
GAGCGCCCCCGCGGCGCCGAAGCCGCCCGCGCCGGCGGCCACGACCAGGCGCCGCGCCCACGCACGGCCCACCGTTTTCGCCAGCGCGCGGCGCACGAGCGGCATGTCGGCGAAGCTGTGGTGGGTGCCGGCGAAGATGACGCGGGGCGGCAGGTGGGCGAGGTGCTCGCGGCCGATGATATAGGTCCGCGGGACGGCGTAGCGGTAGAGCAGGTCGAACGGCAAGCTCAGGCCGCGGAAGGCACGGCCGAGCGGCGTGTACGGCCAGTGCGCGGGCGCGGTAGTCGCCAGCAGGCCATGGCCGTGCGGGGCGCTCTCGCCGTCGAGCGCCGGCGCCCGCGCGAGTAGCTCGCGCACCTGGGCGACGGTCATCTCCAGACGCAGGTCGCCGTCGCCCACGGCCTTGCCGGTCTTCTGCTCCAGGGTCAGCGCGAGGTCGACCAGGCCGAGGCTGTCGAGGCCCAGGCCGCCGAGCGTCTGATCGTCGGCCACGGCTTGAACGCGCGCGGCGCCGGCGATCGCCTGGCCGACCGGATCGTCGGCGGCCAGCACGCTCTCGACGGCCACCGCACCCAGGGTCTCGGGCAGTGGCAGCAGGTTGCGGCGTACCTTGAGCGTCGAGGTGCGCGGGAAGTCGGCCTCGGCCCACCAGGAGGCCGTGACGAGGCGCTGGTGCTGCGCCAGGCGGCCGTTCGCGCGGGCGACGAGCGCGCCGAGATCGGCGTCGCGCGCGGCGGGGCTGGCGGGCAGAAGGTAGGCGTGGAGTGTCGCGCCGCCGCTGGCGGTCGGCACGGCGAGCACCGCGGCGTCTTTCACCGCCGGGTCCTGGCGCAGCACGTCCTCCACGTCCTGCGGCCAGACGTTCAGGCCGGAGGGCAGGACGATCAAGTCCTTGGCGCGGCCGGCGAGCCAGATGTTGCCCTGCGCGTCGATGGTGGCGAGGTCGCCGGTGGCGTACCAGCCGTCGTGCAGCACCTCGGCGGTGCGCGCGGGGTCCTTCCAGTAGCCGCGCATGACGTTCGGGCCGCGCACCAGTAGCTCCCCCTCGGCGCTGAGCCGCACCTCGACGCCGCGCAGCGGCCGGCCCACGCTGCCCTGGGGCGTGCTGCCGTCGGCGGCGCCGCAGGCCACAACGGGCGAGCACTCGCTGGTGCCGTAGCCCTGCACGACGCGCACGCCGAGGCGCTCCCAGAGCTGCTGGGTCGCGGCGGGCAGCGCGGCGCCGCCGGCGGCCAGCGTCCGCAGCTGGCCGCCCAGCTTGCGGTGGACGAGCCAGAACAGGCGGCGGCGGGCGGCGAGGGGCAGCCGCTCGGCGGCGGCATTCAGGGCCCAGTAGGCGGGGTCGGGCAGGGTCGCGCGCAGCTGCGCGTCGAGCGCCTGGCCCATGAGGGTGAGCAGCTGCGGCACGCCGATCAGGTGGGTGATGCGCTGCTCGGCGAACACGCGCACGATGTCGGGGCCACGCCGGCTGGGGACGTAGTGGATGGCGGCGCCCTGCGCGAGCGGGTAGAGCAGCCCGACCGTCAACTCGAAGAGGTGCGAGAGCGGCAGGATGCTGGCCAGGCGGCACGATGGGTCGAGCGGGATGGTGTAGCGCAGCGCCTCGACCTGGGAGCAGAGGTTGGCGTGGGTGATGGTGCAGCCCTTCGGGTCGCCGGTGGTGCCGGAGGTGAAGACGATGGCGGCGACCTCCTCAGCGGGGAGGGCGGACCTACCCCCCCGGCCCCCCTCCCTAGTGCCGGGCTCCCACCACTCGGTTACGGGGACACCGTGGGCCCAGGCGGGGCGTTCGCCGTAGCCGACGACGATCTGGCGGGGCTCGACGAGGGCGAGGATGCGCTCGGCGGCGGCGGTGTTCATCTCGCGGTCGAAGGGCACGACGATGGCGCCGAGCTTCCAAAGGGCGAAGTGGTAGATAGGGGTGCGCCAGTGGCTGGGCAGCCAGAGAACGACGCGGTCGCCTTCGCGCACGCCGAGGGCCGCCAGCTCGACGGCCAGGCGATCGGTCAGGGCCAGCAGCGCACGGCTGGTAACCGTCTGCCAGCCCAGCCCATCTTGCGCCCCGAGCGCGATCGCGTCGGGGTAGAGGGCCGCGCGGCGCTGCACGATCTGGTAAAGATGGGTGAGGTCGCCCACATCGGGGCTGGCGGACGCCGCTTGCGGTGCCGCCGCGGACGGACTACCTAGGGACGCGGCTTGCGGCGCCCCACCGCCTGGTCGATCTTGCGAGATGATTTCAGTCATGGCTCAGGGCCTCCAGGGGCTGCGCGCCGGGGTGGCTGGGGGGCGCGATGGGGGCGGCGAGGGCGGCCGGGGGGCGCACAGCAGGCAGCAGGGCCAGCGCGAGCAGGATCATTACGGCCATGAAGGCGAAGATGGCGCGCGGGCCGTACACGTCGGCGAGCGCGCCCGCGAGCAGGCTGGCGAACGGCGCGGCGACCGAGCCGCTAGCGGCCAGGATGCCGGTGGCCGCGCCGACGTGGGGGCGGGGCACGAGGTCGGCCAGCAGCGGCACGGTGAGCACCATGCTGGCGCCGTTGCCGACGCCCGCCAGCAGGAAGACGAGCGCGCCCTGCTCGCGCGTGGTGATGACCAGCGCCGCCAGCGCGGCCGCGGCCATGACGGCGTAGCCGGCAGCGATGATCCGTCGCTTGCCGTAGCGGTCGCCGAGCCGCGCCATCGGCAGCGCGCAGAGCGTTGTGCTGAGGAGCATGAGCGAGGGCAGGAGCTGCGCCTCGCCCACGCTCGCCCCCAGGATATCGCGCGTGTAGACCGAGACGAGCGGCAGCACGGCGTTCACGCCCGACCAGTAGGCGAAGCCGACCAGGCAGAAGAGCGCCGCGCCCTTATAGAGCCGTAGAAGGGTGAGCGCGGAGGGACGCGGTCCCTCGGCGGCGGCCTCGCGACGGCGATCGGCCGCCCAGGCGGCGGGCGGCGGCTCGCGCACGCCGAGCACGCAGAGCAGCACGCCGGCCGCCATGAGCAGCGCCGTCAGGGCGAAGGCGGAGTCGGGCACGCCGTCGCGCCAGAGCGCGAACCCCAGCACCAGGATGCCCACCTGGCCGGCCATCAAGACGACGACCGACCAGGCCGACAAGGTGTTGCGCTCCTCTTCCGTGGTGACGTCGACCAAGAGCGCCTTGTGCACGTCGTCCATGCTGTTGAAGGTGATGGTGAACAGGAAGATGATGGCGACCGGCAGGACGAGCGCGGCGGTCGTGGGCGGCAGGCCGGCGAGCGCGGCCGGCAGCGGCCAGCGGCTGATGGCGGGCGTGAGGGCGAGGAGCAGCGCCGAGAGCAGGCCGCCGGCGAGGATGAACGCGCGCCGCCGCCCCAGCCAGCCGGCCCACACGCGGTCGGACCAGACGCCGATCAGCGGCGAGACGATCGTGCCCTCGAACGAGCGGGTGTTGCCCATCAGGCCGAGTAGCAGGTAGGAGGCTGTAAAGGTCGCTAGCCACAGGGTAAGGGTGAAGTTGTTGAAGGCGGCGAACACGCCGATGCTGAAGCTGCCCCCGAGGTAGGCGACGCGCTGCGCTCGGCTCACCGGCAACCTCCCGTGGCGCGGCCGCTGCCTGATCGCCACAGGATACAGGGTACGCGAGCGCGCGTCAGCCCGCCGCGGGCCAGCGCCCTATGGGCGCTGGGGCGGATGCCCTATTTGTTAGGGGATAGGGAGTAGGGGATAGGGGATGGCCTGCCATGGAACGGCCAATCGTCCCCCACCCCCTATTCCCTATCCCCTGGGGAGGGCCAGGACCTCGCGGACTTTGCGGCGGAGCGCGTCGGGGGAGAACGGCTTCTGCAGGAAGGGGGCGCCAGGCTCGATCAGGCCCTGCTCGACGACCACCTGGTCGGTGTAGCCGGACATGAACAGCACCTTTAGGCCCGGGTGGTGCGTGGCGAGCCGCCGCGCTAGCTCGCGGCCGTGAAGGCCCGGCAGCACCGCGTCGGTAAGCAGCAGGTGCAGCGGCCCCGTATGCTGCACGGCCAGGCGCAGCGCGTCCTCGCCGTGCCGCGCTGCGAGCACCGTGTAGCCGCTCGCAGCGAGCGCGCCGCGCACGAGCGAACCGATCTGCGGGTTGTCCTCGACGACGAGGACCGTCTCGGTACCGCCGGGGGCGGCGTAAGGCGGCGCCGATGGCGCCCGGTCGGCGAGGGCGGTGGCGACTTCGCGGGGTAGGTAGATCTTGAACGTCGTGCCGTGCCCTGGCTCGCTGTACACCCAGATGTAGCCGCCGCTCTGCTTCACGATGCCGTAGACCGTCGCCAGGCCCAGCCCGGTTCCCTTGCCAGGGCGTTTCGTCGTGAAGAACGGCTCGAAGATCTGGGCTTGCACCTCGGGCGTCATGCCGATGCCCGTGTCGGTGGCGGTCAGCTGCACGTACTGGCCAGGATGCAGCGGCGCGTGCGTGCGCGCGTAGCGCGCGTCGAGATCGACGTTCGCCGTCTCGAACGTCAGGCAGCCCCCCTGGGGCATGGCGTCGCGGGCGTTCACCGCGAGGTTCAGGAGGACCTGGTCGAGCTGGCCGCGGTCGGCTTTGACGGGCCAGAGGCCCGGGCTTAGGTGCGTGCGCAGCTCCACGGCATCGCCGATCACGCGGCGCAGCAGCGGCTCGGCGTCCGCCACCACGCTGTTCAGGTCGAGCACCTCGGCCTCGAGCAGCTGGCGCCGGCTGAAGGCGAGCAACTGGCGGGTGAGGGCGGTGGCCCGCTCGCCGGCCTTGGTGATCTCTTCAAGATAGCTGCGGGGCGGATCGGTGGAGCCCAGGCGTTGGAGCACTAGCTCGCTGAAACCGGTGATAACGGCCAGCAGGTTGTTGAAGTCGTGGGCCACGCCGCCCGCGAGGCGGCCGAGCGCCTCCAGCCGCTGGGCGCGCCGCACCTGCTCCTGCTCGCGGAGCAGCCGGCTGTACAGCGCCTGCATGCGCTGGCGCGCCCGCACCCAGACTTGCACGCGGGCCAGCAAGTCCTCGCGGTCGAACGGCTTGGTGAGGAAGTCGTCGGCCCCGGCGGCGAAGCCGGCCTGCCGCTGCTCCGGCCGCGACTGCGCCGTGAGGATGATGATGGGCAAGTAGACGTCGCTCTCCTCCGCCCGGAGGCGCTCGCAGACTTCTATGCCGTTCATCTCGGGGAGCAGCATGTCGAGCAAGACGAGATCGACGCCGCCGGCCGCGATGCGGGCGAGCCCCGCGGCGCCGGTAGCCGCGATCTCGACAGTATAGCCGGCGTGCTCCAGCATCGCCCGCAGCATATCGGCGACGAGCGCGTCGTCCTCGACGACCAGCACGACCGGCGGATCCGTCTGCACGCGGCTCCCTACCACCCGGCCAGCCTGCGGTGCCGGCCGACGGTGCGCCCCGCTTGCACGATAGCACACGCCGCCCGCCCACGTAACGGGCGGCGCCGCGAGCACGGGCGGGACTCACACCCTTGACCGGTCACTCGAGGCGTGGGCCGGTAGTGCCGTACTTGCCGTGCGAGACGTAGCGCGCGGGCGGCCAGGCGATGCCCGGCGGCGGCCAAGCCTGATTCGTCTCTTGGAGGAACCAGTCCGGGGGCCGGAAGACGGGCGGCTGGGCATCGTCGGGCAGCAAGCTCTGCCACTGCACGCGCGCGGTCCGCTCGGCGAACTCGTCCTGCACCTGGCGCAGCAGGTCGGGCTGCTGAAGCAGGTCGACCATCGTCGCGGCGATGTAGCGCGCTGCGGCCAACATGCCCTCGTGGGCAATGCTCGTGGAAGCGGTGGCCGTCACGTTCCAGTGGTGGTTCGGGCAGAGGTCGGGGCGCGTGGCGGAGTTGCCGCGAATCGTGGGCACGCGCCAGCTGACGTCGCCCATATCCGTCGACGGCCCGCCGAGGAACACGCCCGGCGGCCGCAGCGGGGAGATCTCCTGGGGAATGCCGACCTGTGGCACGCCCAGGCTCTCCTGAATGGCGCGCGCCAGCGCCTGGTCGGCCTCCGAGTGGGTCGGCGCCCCGATGTACTGCATGTTGTCGTAGCGCAGCTCGGTGCCCACCTGGTTGCCCAGCGCGTTCCAGCTGCCGCCGACGACCCGCATCTGCATCTCCGTCTGGCTGGCGGCCGCCGCCGCTTGCGCGCAGGCGACGATCTTGTTGAACAGCACCTGCACGCGCGCCGGGCTGCCCTCGCGGACGTAGTACCAGACGTGCGCCAGCTCGGGCGTGACGTTCGGCGCCTCGCCGCCGTAGGACACCGCGTAATGGAAGCGGCCCGAGGGCGCGACGTTCTTCTCACGCAGGTACTCGGTCATGATGTTGAGTAGCTCGACGCCGTCGAGCGCGCTCTTGTTGCCGAGCGGCTCGGCGCCGTGGCCGGCGAGGCCCATGAAGGTAAAGACGACCGACAGGATGGCGCTGTTCGAGCCCCAGCCGGTATTGGCTTGCGTGCCGGGGTGCCAGTCGACGAAGGCGTCGAGGTCGTCGTAGTAGCCGGCGCGCACGGCGTAGGCTTTGCCGACAAGCTGCTCCTCGCCGGCCGCGCCGTAGACACGGAGCGTGCCGTCGAGGTTGTGGCGGCGCATCGCCTCGCGTGTGGCCACGGCGGCCGCCGCGGCGGCGCTGCCCAGCGTGTTGTGGGCATCGCCGTGGCCGGGGCCGTAGGTGGGGCGGTAGGGGTCGTCGTTGAACACGAGCGGGTCGTGGACCGGCGAGCCGGCGCGCTGGGACAGTCCCGGCAGGGCGTCGCACTCGGCGTTGAAGCCGAGCGTGGGCCCACCGGAGCCCTGACTGTAGGTGGCGCGGAAGAACGTAGGCATCCCGGCGATGCCCCACTCGATGGTGAAGCCGTTGTCGCGCAGGAAGTTGGCCAATTCGAGCGACGAGTGCCACTCGCGCATCGACAGCTCGGCGTGCTCCCAGATGCGGTCGCTCATGTCGACGATGCGCTGGCGGTTGCGTTCGATCCAGGTAAGCCCAGACTCCTGCGCCAGCGAGTGCGCCGAGAGGCCGCGGCGCGGCGCGTAGCTGCCTGGATCGGCGCCCGGGTGGCGCTCCCAGTGGATCGCGGCGATGACCGGGTCCACGTGGAATGCGGCGGCACCGGCGCCGGCCAGCCCCATGAGCTGCAGCAACTGGCGGCGGCTCATGCCGCGGCCCGCCAGCCGGTCGAGTAATCGGTCCCCCTCGGAGCTAGCCATGCTCTCCCTCCTCACGCCGCTCGTCACACGGGCCGGCGACGGGGCGAGGCCAGACTGCCTCCACCGAGCCGTGCAGCAGGGCGATACGTACAGGGGGCTGTATACGGGCGCCCCGCGGGAAAGTCAAGCACCGCGCAAGGCGTTACGGCCCGCCAGCGCCCTACTGCGGCGCGAACATAGGCCCGTCGCAGTACTGGCTGTAGGCGTCGAACTGAATGTCGGCGCCGCTGTTGAGCACTTGCAGGAGGCTAGCGAGCTGGTCGGGCGGCAGCCGACACGTCCCGTCCACGCCGACGGCCATCTCGCTGTAGGCCTGGCTGAGCGCGTCTTCCTGCTGGCTAATCTGCTCGTCGGATACACCGGCGGCGCGAAACTGGGCGACGACGGCCGGGTCGATCCGCAGCGAGGCTTGCTCCGTCCGCTCGTAGAGCACGCAGCGCTCGTCCTGCATGCCGCGTAGCTCGAAGCGCGTGAGCGCCATGAGGATGACGCCCTGGCCCTCGGCGCCGATCGTGCGTACCACCCGCGTGGGCGTGCAGCTCTCCCCCGCCTGCACGAAGCAGGCGAAGTCGTCGCCGCAGTCGGCCGGCGGCGGCTCCTGGGTGCGCGCCGCGGTTGGCCCGGCCGCGACGGCAAGGCTAAGCGTGAGAAGCCCGCCGAGAGCAGTCGCCGTGATCGATCGTGGAAAGCTCATAGCACTCCTTGATACAGCCGGTCGAGCGGATGGGCTAGCGGAACGCCGGGATGACGTCGCGGCCGTAGAGGGCGACCGTCTGCTCCTCGTCGCCGCTCATGAGGTAGACGTTGAACTGGGTGACACCGAGGGCTTGTAGCTCGCGCAGGCGGCGGACGTGCTCCGCGGCCGGGCCGACGATGCAGTAGCGGTCCACGATCTCGTCGGGCACGAAGGCGGCGTTGGCGCTGCCCACCTCGGCGTGGTGGCGGTAGTCGTAGCCCTGGCGGTGGCGCACGTAGGCGGTCAGCTCGGGCGGGAGCGCGTCGGGCGGGTAACGGGCGATGAGGTCCATGACGTGGTTGGCGACCATGGCCGGGAACCAGCGCACCTGCTCGCGGGCGGCGGCCACGTCATCGGCCACGCAGACGGGCGCGGCGCTCATCACGCGGAGGCGGGCGGGGTCGCGGCCGGCGGCCGCGGCGCCGTCGCGCACGAAGCCCAGGCACCAGGCAATCAGGTGGGGGTCGGCGAACTGGAGGATCACGCCGTCGGCGATGCGGCCGGCGCACTGGAGCGCGCGCGCGCCGTAGCCGGCGATCCACACCGGCGGCACGCCGCCGTCGGCCCAGGGCAACTGGAGCGGCTGGCCCTCGTAGACGATCTGCTGGCCGGCAGTGAGCGCGCGAACGACGGCGACCGTCTCTTCCAGGCGCTGGAGGGTCGTCGGCCGCTTGCCCATGACGCGGCGCGAGCTGTCGCCGCGGCCGATGCCAAAGTCCATGCGCCCGCCCGAGATGCGGTTGAGCGTCGCCAGGAGGCTGGCTGTCACCGTGGCGTCGCGCACGGCCGGATTCGTGACACAGGTGCCGAGGCGCATGCGCGCGGTGTTGGCCGCCATGAGCGCGAGCAGCGGGTAGGGCTCCTGCCAAATGACGTGGGAGTCGAAGCACCAGCCGTAGGCGAACCCGGCCGCCTCCGCCTGGCGCGTGAGGCGCACGATGCGGTCGGGCGGCATATCGGGCTTGAAGGTGATGGCGAACTCGAGCACGGCTGGCCTCTTCCTGACGGCGGTGCGCGCCGTCCTCGGTAGCCGACGGAGCATCGCCCCCGATGATACCCGATGCTGGCGGGCGGGCATCCCCGGCTTGGCCCCAGCGCGCGGACGGGCCGTTACGCGTCGTTGTCGCGGAACTGCAGACCGCAGTGAGCGCACCACCAGGTCGCGCCCGCTAGGCGAACGCGCTCCGTCAGGCCCGCGACCGGCACGAGCGGCTCCCCGCACGCCGTGCAGGCGTCGCCGATCTTCACGGCCAGCCTCGGCCGCGGCCGCACGGAGCCGCGCGGCGGCGGGCCGCAGAAGTCGCCCGGGCTTCGGCGGCGCAGCCAGCCTGGCCAGAACATTGGTTACTCCTTACGTCGTGCTGGCCCCTATCCCCCCAGGTTGTAGCACGAGCTGGCGGCGGCCGCGCGGGCGGGGAGCGGCCACGGGCGCCCAGCGGCGTGGTCGCGGCGCCGTGTAAGCGAGTTAACAGCGCGGGCGTAAGGTAGCTCATCGCGGCGCAGGCGGCGGGGCCGTATGCTGGCAACGTAAGGCAACGCGCCGTTCGTGACGGCGCCAGAAGGGGACTCTGATGCATGCGCCGGCTTCCGTGATTGGCCAGGTGTTTCGCTGCGCGTGGTGCCACAAGGCGGAGCCGGTGCGCGGCGGGCTGCTCTTCTTCACGTACGCGGGCGTGGACGCGGACGGGCAGCACACGGTCGTGGCTGCCGACGCCGCGGGCTGGTCGCACTCGGATGGGATCTGCCCGGCGCATCTCGCCGCGGTGCGCTGAGCGCGCGGGCAGAGCGCCACTCGGGGAGTGGGGAGGAGAGGATAAGGAGGTTGGGGGGACACCCCCCAAACCCCCGGCAGGCGGGCGCCCCCTGTACCCCCGGGGAGAGGCCGGGGAGCAAGCCCCCGGCAGAAGGGCGCGTCCTGCGCTCTCGAGGACGCGCGGGGATGCGGGGTTAATCGGCTTTGGGGGTGCGGGGTGGGGGCTGGGTGAAGTCGAAGGCGTTCAGGAGGTTGTTGGCGGCGGCGTCGCGGGTGGCGACGGGCGGGAGGTTCCAGCGCCACTCGATGAACCTCATGATGGACGTGGTGTCGTAGCGGGTGTGGTCGACGTAGCCGCGCTTGGCGTAGGGGGACACGACGACGGCGGGCACGCGCAGGCCTGGCCCCCACTCGTCGACAACGGGCGGGGCGACGTGGTCGTAGAAGCCGCCGTTCTCGTCGTAGGTGACGATCACCGCCGTGCGCGGCCACAGCGGGCTCTCGCGGATCGCCCGGAGCATCTGGTCGACCCACTCGTCGCCCGCGGTGACGGTGTCGAGGCCGGGGTGCTGGCTGTAGCCATCGGTTGGCTTCACCCAGGCCACCTGCGGCAGCGAGCCGGTGCGGAGCGCGGCGAGGAAGTCGTCCTCGTCCTTCAGGTGCCGCGCCTTGGCGACCGGGTCGGCGCCCACGTCGGCGAAGTAGTTGAACGCCTGGTGGTGGTAGGCGAAGAGCGGGCTGGGGTGGCCGGCGAGCGCGTCGTTCCAGCCCTGCGCGTACCAGGCCCACGACACGCCGGCGGCGTCGAGGCGGTCGCCGATGTGCGGGACGGTCTGGAGCGGCACGCGGTGGTCCTCGGGCGTGCCGGCCTGGTAGGGCGGCATGAGTGGCTGCGCGTCGTTCACGACGTAGCCGTCGGGGCGGGTGACGTTGTCCTTCAGGTGGTCGGGATCGTCGGGGAAGGGCCGCGAGATGAAGTCGGCGGGCGGGTCGGGCCAGTAGGGCGTGCAGGCACAGATGAGCCAGAAGGCCGCGAGCATCGAGCCGCCGAACGAGGCGTGGTGGAACTGGTCGAGGAGCGTATACTCGCTGGCCCAGCGCCAGAGGTGGCTGTCGGGCAGGTCGTAGTAGCCCATCGTCAGGCCGCCGACGCCGCTCCAGGCCACGAAGCGGTCCATGCCGCCGCCGTTGATCTGGTACTGCTGAGCGTAGTACGCGTGGACGGGGTCGCCGGTGAGCTGGTCGGGCGGGGCGTAGGCGTTCATGTCGAACATGGCGTTCGGCAGGTCGGCGGGGAAGCGCGGGTCGGGCATGGGGTGGCCCGAATCGTTGTCTGTGATGGGCTGGGGCAGCGTCGCGTAGACGTTGCCCGCCTTGTCGCTCTGCGGGCGCGCGGCGGCGGCGCCCGCGAGGCCGTCGGCGCCCGGGAAGCGGCCGAAGAGGTGATCGAAGCTGCGATTCTCCATGAAGAGGACGACGACGTGGTCAATGGGCACCGCGCCCGGCTGGCCGGCCGGCGCCGGGCCGGGGCCGGCGCCGAGGCCGCCCGCCAGCAGGATCACGAGCGCGCCGAGCACGGTAGTCCGCCAGCGTCGCTGCAGCATGGGTCGGCTCTCCCTCATACCGAATGGGCTCGCGTAGCCGATCGCCCTCGCGGGCTGGAACATGCGTCAAAGCCGCGCTGCCGCCTCGTCTTGGCTCGGCCGCAGGGGTGCCTTCTTGATTTCGTGGCGCGAGCGGGGCTGGGACGCGCCCCAGCCGCCCGCCGGCCTGGTTAGTCCTCGGGCAGTGAGCCGCGGCGCGTGCAGTGCAGCAAAGCCCATCATAAAAGCGCAGCGAGCGGCGGGGCTAGGCGCGGCCCGCCGCCGGGCGCGCGCCGGGTGCTAGAATGGCGGCGCTCGGCGGACGCACCGGTAGCGGCGAGGGGAGCGACCATGACCAGCTACGACTTCCAGGCGGGCGGCACGAACCCACACTACGGCCGCATTGCCCACTGGCTCGCGGGCCATCTGTGGCAGCGCTATCCCGAGGTGACGGTCAACATCAAAGTAGGGAGCGCGTACGAGGACCTGCGAGCGGTCGGGGACGGGCTGGCGCAGATCGGCGTGACCACCCCGGCCGTCGCGGCGCGGCTGTGCTTCGACGGCAGCGCGACCTTCGAGCGGCCGCGGCCGGCGCTGCGCAACATCGGCGTGGTGCCCCACCGCGACGCGCTGGTGATGGGGGTGGTGGCGGAGCGGGGGCTGACGACCGTGGACGACGTGCGCGAGGGCCGCGTGCCGCTGCGGCTGTCGGTGCCGGTGGAAACGATGATGACCGGGCACGCCAGCCGCCACGTGCTCGCGCGGCACGGCATCACGCGCGAGGCGCTGGAGAGCTGGGGCGGGCAGTGGATCGACACGGCGTCGGCGCAGGACGCCTGGAAGATGGTGGCCGCGGGGACGGCCGACGCGATGATCAACGAGTCGATCCCGCAGTCGTTCCGGCCGCTGGCGAAGGCGCGGCCGTTCCGCTTGCTGTCGATGCGGCAGGAGGCGGTCGAGGCGCTGGAAGCCGACCTCGGCTACCGCTGGCGGCCGGTCGCGGCGGGCAGCATCGCCGGCCAGGAGGCGCCCGTGCTCGGCCTGAGCTGGGAGCACTGGATCGTCGTGGCGCACGCCGACCTGCCGGACGACGTGGCCTACACGCTGGCCGACGCGTTCTGCAGCAACGCGCTGCGCCTGGAGCGCCAGTACACGGCGGACAACCGGCTGGCGCCGGAGGACTGCTCGCTGGAGGCGCCGATGCGGCTGGCAGTCGTCGCCGGCGAGGTGACGGTGCCGCTGCACCCGGGCGCCGAGCGGCGCTACCGCGAGGCGGGGGCGCTGTAAACATCGCAGCAGGGGAAGGGTGGTATGTGGTATCTGGTGCTCTCGCGCGACCTCGGGCGCGACGACACGAAGCAGACGCACCGTGGCGCGCACAGCGACTGGCTGGACGCGCAGCACCGGGCGGGGCGCGCGCTGTTCTCCGGCCCGACGACGGACGGGCGCTACGGGATGTACGTGCTGCTGGCGCCGAGCCTGACGGACGCGCGGGCGCTGGCAGCGCAGGACCCGTATCACCAGCACGGCGTGCGCGACCTGGAGCAGGTGCTGGAATGGGACCCGCGGCGCGCGCTGCGCCTGGACGGCCCGAGCGTCGCCGACATCACGGCGATGGCGCGCGGCGAGGGGCAGGGCTAAGCGAATCTGGTGCGTGGTGAGCCCACAACGCGCCAGCGATTACCGGTGACCAGGGGCTAGGGCTGGTAGGGGCCGAGCTGGGCGACGGCGTAGTCGGCGAAGCGCTGGTCGATGACGCGGTCCAGGTCCACCTTCGTCTTCACGTAGCCGTGGTCGAGCATCCAGTCCTGGGCAACGCCGATGATGTCGGCGTTGACGCGGCCGTCCGGGTTGTTGGACGGCCAGGGCATGGTGTCGTAGATCGCGCGGTCCTTTAGCTCCGTGTGGGCGATCATGTAGTCGATCACCTCGTCACGGTCGATGCCCTTGGTGCGCGCCGCGTCGTAGACGCGCAGGCCGCGCACGTAGGCTTTCGCGAAGCGCAGGCCGGCCTCCGTGTGGTTGTCCGCGAAGTCCTCGGAGAACATCAGCATGGCGGGCTCGTCGTAGGGCACGAGCTCGGGCCAGGGCCTGAAGCGCACGGCCGTCCCCTGGCTGACCGCGATCGCGGCGAAGGGATCGATCGTGACGGCGCCGTCCACATTGCCGTTGCCCAGGGCGACGTTCATGTCGGGGTAGGGCAGCAGCGCGGCCTCGACGTCGGCCACGCTGAGCCCCTCGCGCTGGAGGGCCAGGTCGAGCGCGAACTCGGTGGCGTGGCCGCGCGACGTGATGCCGACGCGCCGGCCGTGCAGGTCGGCCAGCGTGCGCACCTGGCCGCTGTCGATCAGATCCTTGCGGACCAGCAGCCCGCCGGACTCGTTGCCGGGAATGGCGCTCCATACGTCGAGCACGATGCGCACAGGGATCCCCTGGGCGATGGCGTTGAACAGGCCCGCGGCGATCCCGCCGGTCGCGACGTCGATCTGGCCGGCGGCGAGCGCGGGCAGCATGGTCGTCGAGGTGTCGAAGGGGATCTCCTCGACGGCAATGCCCTCCTCCTGGTAGTAGCCGCGCTCCTGGGCGATGAAGCGGCCCGCGCTGCCGATGCCGCCGGCCTGGGCCACGCGCACGGTGAGGAGCGGCGCGGGCGCGGTCGGCGCCGCGACCGGCGCCGCGGCGGGCGCAGCGCCGCTCGGGGCAGCGCCGGCGGCCGGGGCGGCCGGGGCGGGCGCCGCCGGGGCCGCGCAACCCATCGCCAGAGCGGCTGCCAGGAGTAGTCCGGCGGCGCCCGCGGCTCGCCAGCGGCGCCCGGGGGCGCCCTGCTCAATTGCCGCGCCGTGGCCGCTCGTGCCGCCAGACATGGTGCCTCCCGGGGCGCCGCCGCGCCCGCTCCAGCCGCCGTTCTGACTGTCCGCCAGCCTGCCCCGCTGGGGTTGCGCCCAGTGTGGCACCGCGTCCCCACGGTGTCAAGACGCCTTACGCCCCCGATTCGTGAATTCGCCGGTGAAGGTCTGCCCGGCGACTCACGGAATCGGACGCTGCTCGCGCGGCGCGGGCGCGGGAGTGTATGATGCCGTCGCCCTGGCCAGGGACGCAGCGCGGAGGAGCGGACCGATGGCGCAGTACCCTCGTATCGACGTGGTGCTCGGCGGCTACGACCTGGGGACCGACGTGGGCCTCGCGGCGTTTTGCAGCGTCGTGCTGATCGAGGCGCCAGATGCGAGCGGCGCCCTGCGGCGCATCCTGGTGGACCCGGCGCACGTCGGGCGCCGCCGCTTCCTGCTGGACGCGCTGGCGCGGCGCGGGCTGACGCCGACCGACATCGACCTGGTGGTGCTCACGCACGCCCACTGGGACCACATCCAGAACCTGGACGTATTCGACCACGCGCCGATCTACCTGCACCCGGACGAGCGGAAGTACGCGCAGCGGCCCCACCGCAACGACTGGGCGACGCCGCAGTGGACGGGCGCGATCATCGAGCGGCAGGACGCGCGGGAGATCGCCGAGGGCGGCGAATTGCTGCCGGGCATCGGCGTCGTGGACATGCCGGGGCACTCGCCGGGGAGCATCGGCATCAGTGTGCCGACGGAGGCGGGGCTGGCGGTCATCACGGGCGACGCGCTGCACTTCGCCTACGTGCTGCGGACGGGCATCAACCCGCTGGTGTTCTGGGATGCCGAGCAGGCGAAGCGCAGCATCGAGCGGATCGCAGCGCTGGCCGACGTGATCTACCCTGGCCACGACCGGCCGTTCCGCGTGGCCAAGAGCGGGGAGATCGAGTACCTCGTGCCGTTCCGGCTGACGGTGAATGGCATCCAGCCGGGCATGGAGGGGCTAGAGTTTCCGCCGCCGACGCAGCGCGTGCCGTGGGTGATGCCGGGCGTCGAGGAGCAGCTAGCGCGGCTGCGCGGCACCACACCGGCTACCACGCCGACCTAAGCCGGTTTCCGGGGAGGGTATGCAGGGTTGACGTAGACAACCCTGCATACCCTCCCCGGCCAGATGCTTAGCGAGGCGCAGCCGCCGGCGGGCGGGGATCGCCGCGCGCTACGCGCGGGAGCTGGAGGCGAGCGGCTTCGCGGGCTCCGGCGCGCGGTCGAAGCCGGTGACGGACAGCACCAGCACGTTGCCCTCGGGGTCGCGCACCGTCACCTTGGCGTCGTCGCTCGGGGCGGACGGCAGCGTCTGGCCCATCGCCGCGAAGCGCTGGCGGAGCGCCGCCCAGTCGTCTACCTGGATGCCGATGGCCTGGATGCCGCGCTTGGCGGTGAGGCCCTGCGGCACGACGGCGAGGTGGACGTGGCCATCGCCGAGGGCGACCGCCCCGTCGGGCGCCGTGCCCTCCTCCTGTAGCTCTAGCTTGTCCTTGAAGAAGGCCGCGACGGCGGCGGGGTCGTCGGCCTGGAGGATGACCTGCCGGATGGCGGGCACGCGCTTCTCCTCGCGGCCGAAGTAGCCGCGCGCGGAGAGATCGAAGTTGTTGCCCCAGGGGTCGACGACGCGCATCTCGGCGGGGCGGCCGTCCTGGGGATTCTGGCCGTGCTTCAGGTCGCCGCCGAGGCGGGCGAGCGTCTCGTCCACGCTGTCCACGACGAAGCCGAAGTGGTTGATGCCGGGCTGCTGGTTGGCCTCGCCGCCGTCGGCGCGATGGGTGCCGACGACCGCGGAGTCCCCGCCGCGGATCTGGAGGAGCGCCAGGTTGAACAGGCCGTCGGTGACCATGACGGAGCCGGTCTTCGACTCGTAGCACTGCTCGAAGCCGAAGCCCTGTACGTAGTAGTCGCGCAACGCCTTCGGATTGTGGACCATCATCGCAACGTGCCGAATCTTCGCCACGGTAGCCTCCTCCTGGAGTCTCCAACGCCCGCGCCCCGGCGCGACTCGTCAGGGCGCTCTCGGGTCGAGTGTAGGCCGCGCCACTCATATGGTCAACCCATTGGCCTGACAGCCGGCGGCGCGACGGGGCGCGGCTCCCGCGGCGCTACTGACTGGGGAGGCCGAGGTCGGCGGCCACGCGCCGCGCGATGGTGAAGTCGACCATCTGGTCGGGCTGCGCGCCCGGCGGGGCGCCGGCGGTTTCCTCCAGCAGATCGGCGTACGCCGCGAGCTGCGCGTCGGTGGGCAGCCCATTGGGCGAGTAGGTGTCGACCACCTGGTCGTAGGCCTTCTGCGCGTCGCCCGGCTCGAGCGAGACGAACTCGGCGATGACCTGGACGACCGTGTCGCGCTGGTTGGCGATGACGGGCAGGGCGCGCGCGGCGGCGCGCAGGCTGCCGGACACGAGCGGGGCCTTGTCCCGCAGGGTGTCCTGGCTGGTGCCGAACCCCGCCTGGGGGATGTCGAGCACGGTGCCGATCCGCAGCAGCGTGGGAAAGCCCTCGCGCTCGGCCACGAGGTTGGCGGGGATCGACTCGATGCTCGCGTCGATGGCGCCCGACTGCATGGCCGCGATGCGCTCCAGCTCGTTGCCGGCCGCGACGATGGCGAGGTCCGGGATCTGGAACTTGTCGGCCAGCTTCCGCGTCTCGAATGCGGTCAGGGTGCCGAGGCTGTCCACGCCGATCCGCTTGCCCGCGAGCTGGGAGATCGCGGTGATGGTGGGGGGCGCGCTGACCACGTGCTGGAGCTTGACGGAGTGAAACTGCACGATGCGCGTGGGGCCACCCTGCAGGGCGTTCGCGCCGATCGCCGAGAGCAAAGTGGTGAAATCCAGCTCGCCGTTGATCACCGCCGCGATCGCCGCGGGGCCGGTAATCTGCACGAACTCGGGGTCCAGCCCCTCCTCCTGGAAGTAGCCCAGCTTCGACGCCAGGTAGGCGGGCAGGTAGCTGAGCGACGGGCCGGGCGCGCCGATGCTCACGTGTTGCAGCGGCTGGCCGCTCGGGGCGGGGGACGCGGGCGCGTTCGTGGACGACGGCGCGGGCGAGGGCGTGCCCGGGGCGGCACCGGGCGCGGCCGGCCCCGCCGCGGCGCCGCTGCACGCCGCCAGCCCGCACGCCAGGATGGGCGCCAGGACGCTCGCCCACCGCATGAGACGCCTCCGCACTCATGATGAGTATGGCGCGACGCAGACGGGGGAGCAAGCGGTGGGGCCGCGTCAGCGCGCGGGGGCGTCGCCGTGGAGGCTGGCGAGGATGCGCTCGGGGACGAGGGGCAGGCGGCGCACGGGAGCGCCGATCGCCGCGGCCACGGCGTTGCCGATCGCGGGCGGCACGGCCGGCAGGCCGGTCTCGCCCAGGCCATGGACCTCGGGGTCGGGCGCGGGGCTCTCGGCGACGGTAGTGGTGAAGCCGACGGGGAAGTCTTGGAGCGACGGGATCATGTAGTCGGAGAGGTTGGGGTTCGTCACCTGGCCGTTGTCTAGCAGCATCTCCTCGAAGAGCGCCTGGGAGAGGCCAAAGGTGGCGCAGCCCTCGTTTTGCAGCTCGGCGTTCGCACGGTCGATGACGCGGCCGGCGTGGGTGGCGAGGTGGAGCCGCACCGGGTACACCTTGCCCGTCTCGCGGTCCACCTCGACGACGGCGCCCGCGGCGCCCTGGTGCCAGTGGTAGGCGCCACGCCCCTGGCCAGTCTCCGGGTCGGTGCCGATAACGCTCTGGAACTCGCCCCGGCCGACGAGCCGCGCCACACCGGCGCCCTGGAGCAGCGCGGCGACCGCCAAGCCGTCGGCCGGGCCGCCGGGGACGCGGACGCGGCCGGCGGCGACGCGCACCTGGTCGGCGGGAACCTCGTGGACGCGGGCGGCGAGCGCGCGGAGCTGGCGATCGAGGTCGTCGGCGGCGCGGCGCGCGGCCATGCCGTTGAAGAAGCTGGAGCGGCTGGAGTTGGTGCCGGCGTCGGGCGGCGTGAGGGCGGTGTCGGGGTAGGGCACGCGGATGGCCGTCTCGGGCAGGGCGAGCAGGCGCGCGGTCTCGCGCACCAGCACGGCGCGGGCGCCCTGGCCCAGCTCGACGGTGCTGCAGAGCACCGTCACGGTGCCGTCGGCGTCGAGCTGCAGGTCGAGGCGGGCGGTGACGGAGCTGCTGGTCATGTGCTTCAGGATGACGGCGACGCCGCGGCCGACCACCCGCTCGGGGGCGGAGGGCGCGGGCAGCGGAGCGTCGTAGCCGACGGCCCGGGCCACGTCGGCCAGCAGCGCGTGGAAGTGAACGTCGTGCATCGGCTCGCCGGTGGCGAAGCGGTCGCCGTCCACCAGCAGGTTCTGGCGACGGAAGGCGAGCGGGTCGCGGCCCAGGCGGCGCGCTAGCTCGTCGGTGTGGCGCTCGTAGGCCCAGGCGACCTGCGAGATCGCCAGGCCGCGGAAGGCGACGGCGTTCGGGCGGTTGGTGTAGACGGCGTAGCCGTCCACCTTCACGTTCGGGATGCGGTAGGGGCCGATGGCGGCGTTCGCGCCGGCGCGGCCGATGGTGCCGCTGCCGTCGGCGTAGGCGCCAGCGTTGTAGTAGACCTCGACCTCGCGGGCGAGCAGCGTGCCGTCGCGCCGGACGCCGCTCTTGATGCGCACGCGCGCCTCGTGCTTGGTGGTGGTGACGAACTCCTCGGCGCGCGTGAGGGCGAGGCGCGCGGGACGGCCGGCCTTGCGGGCGAGCGCGGCGACGATGGCCTCGATGCGGCAGCCGCTCTTGGAGCCGTAGCCGCCGCCGAGCGCGCCGGCGTGGACGCGCACCCGCTCGGGCGGCAGGCGGAAGATCGCCGCGAGCTGCTGGCGGACGGCGGTGGGCGTCTGGGTGGCCGACCACACCTCCAGGCGGCCGTCCTGCCAGCGGGCCACGGCGACGTGCGGCTCCAGCGGGCAGTGCTGGAGCGCGGGGCTGCTGTAGGTCTCCTCGTGGACCAGGTCGGCCGCGGCGAAGGCCCGCTCGGGGTCGCCGCGGCGCACCTTGGCGTGGTGGATGAGGTTCGTGCCGTTCTGGGGGCGGATGACCGCCGCGCCGGGGACCTCGTAGCGGCCGATGATCTGCTCGTGGACGAGCGGGGCGCCGGGCTGGAGGGCGGCCGGGGCGTCGAAGACGGCGGGTAGCTCGTCGTACTCGACGGCGACGAGCGCGGCCGCCGCCGACGCCACGTCCGGCGTCTCGGCCAGCACCGCCGCGACGACGTCGCCGACGTAGCGCGCCTTCTCGATGGCGACGACGGGCTGGTCCTTGATGGCGGGGCCGTAGTAGGGGACCAGGGCGGGGTCGGCCAGGTCGTCGCGCGTGAGGACGGCGAGGACGCCGGGCAGGGCGAGGGCGCGGCTGGGGTCGACGCGGCGGATACGCGCGTGGGGCAGGGGGCTGCGCACGCAGCGGACGTGGGCCAGGCCGGGGAGCGTGAGGTTCAGGACGTAGGGCACCTGGCCGGTGACCTTCTGCCGGGCGTCGTCGTCGCGCACGCTGGGCGCCATGCCGCGCTCCCTCCTCGGCCTGTCCTGCCGCGGACCTCTGAGTGTAGCGCCAGGCACGATATGGCGGCGACCGCGCGTGTTGACGCGCCGGTGGGCGGCCGGTAGAATCCGCTCGGTCTCGCTGGCGGCGCGTGGACCTAACCCCCCCGGCCCCCCTTCCCTATCAAGGAAGGGGGGAGAGGACGGGCAGCCCCCATCCCCCCGGCCCCCTTCCCCTCATAAGAGGAAGGAGGAGAGGACGAGGGCGCGAGGAGAGGGCGCATGGCGGTGATCCAGGTGGACGGGCGGGCGGTCGAGTACGTGCAGGAGGGGAGGGGGCGCGAGGTCGTTGTGCTCTGCTCGCCGAACTTCTGGCCGCTGGACACGTGGAAGCTGAGCGGGCTGCCGGAGCTGCGCGACCGCTACCGGGTCATCGCGTTCAACAACCGCGGCTACGGGCGCAGCGAGGGGACGCCGACGGAGTACACCGTGTACTCGCTGGCCGAGGACACGGTGCGGCTGATGGACGCGCTGGACGTGCCGCGGGCGCACCTGGTGGGCTTCGCCTACGGGGCGCAGGTGGCGGTGAAGGTGGCGCTGGGCTGGCCCGAGCGGGTGAGCAGCCTGGTGCTGGGGGCGACGGGCGCCGGGGCGCCGAGCAACCCAAACGACCAGTCGATCTACAGCGTGCAGGAGGCGATCCGCCAGAAGGGGTACCGCGACTACATCCGGGGGCACGTGTCCGACGAGGACTGGGCGTTCCACCCGGAGGTGCGGGCGGCGCATCCGGAGCGGCCGGCGGCGCTGGCGGACGCGATGTGGGAGCACGCGGCGACGGAAGAGGAGTTCCTGAAGCACGTACGGGCGCGGAGCGGCCACCAGACGCTGGACGACGTGGAGCGGATCACGGCCCCGGCGCTGGTGATCGTGGGCGACGAAGACTTCGCGGCGCGCGGCGACACGACGCCGACCGAGTTCGCGAAAGTGCTGGCGGCGCGGCTGCCGCACGCGGAACTGGCGATCATCCCGCGCACGCGGCACATGCTGTTCTGGGAGCGCCCCGAGGCCTGCTGGCCGCGCGTGCGGGAGTTCCTGGCGGCGCACGCCGACGGGGCATGAGGTGTCAGGTCATTTTGTCTCGCCCTGGCTTTTGCCGCACACAACAACCGGATTAGCATTCCAGCGGTCACGCTATTTCGAGCGTTCATGCTTGTAGGATATCTGTTCATACTCTGGCACCCACGCTGGATTCAGCCGCGGTGGGTGCGGGAACGCAGTCGGGCTTGATCCCTACACAGAGTAGCGAGCACCACGTACTCAGGAGAGGACGATGACCTTCGGGCTATTCGCGGAGAAGCCAGGGCGCGGCCACTGGGCCCGGCCGCTCGCCACGCTTCTTGCAGGAATCCTGGCGCTCGGGGCGTGCGCGCCGAGCGGGGCGGGCTCGGCGGCCACGCCGGCGAAGCCGGCCGCGCCCACCGCGGTATCCGCGAGTAATGGGCAGGCGGCAAGCGGGGCGCCGACGGGGGGCGCCCAGGCGGGCGGCGCGACGGCCGGAAGTGTGCCGACGCTGGCGCCGCTGAGCCCGAGCCAGACGGTGAAGTATGCGGCGAGCCAGAGCGTGAGCTCGTCGGGCATCTTCATCGGGGTGGAGAAGGGCTACTACAAGGAGCAGGGGATCGACGTCGAGATCGTACCGTTCAGCAGCGCGGCGGAGATGATCCAGCCAATCGCGGCGAGCCAGGTGGACGTGGCGAACGCCGACACGGGCGCGGGCATCTTCAACGCGCTCAGCCGCGGGCTGCCGCTGCGGTTCGTGGCCGACGGCAACCACACCGAGCCGGGCCACAGCAGCCTGGCGTGGGTGGTGCGGAAGGACCTGAGCGACGGCGGCGTGATCCGCGACCTGCCCGACCTGCGCGGCAAGCGGATCAGCCCGATCGCGAAGGGGTCGCTGGTGGACTCGCTGGCGTTCCGCACGATCGAGAAGGCGGGGCTCCAGCCGACCGACCTGGACATCGAGTACGTCACCTTCCCCGACGTGCTGCCGGCGTTCTCGAACAAGGCGCTGGACGCGGCGATCCTGACGGAGCCGCTGGTGACGACCTCCGTCGAGCAGGGGCTGGGGGTGCGCTGGCGGGGCATGGACGACCTGTTCGGCACGTTCCAGAGCACGCTCATCATGTACTCGCCGACGATGACGACGCAGCGGCAGGACGTGGGCAAGCGCTTCATGGTGGGCTACCTGCGGGCGCTGCGCGACTACCAGGCGGCGTTCAACGAGGGGAAGGACCTGGACGGGATCATCGACATCCTGACGAAGTACACGACGATCAAGGACCCGGCGGTCTACAAGAAGATCGTGGTGCCAGCGTTCAGCCCGAACGGCGAGATGAACGTGCAGAGCATCAAAGACTTGCAGCAGTGGTACGTGGACCACGGCTTCGTGCAGAACCCGGTGGCGCTGGACGAGTTCTTCGACACGAGCTACCTGGACTACGGGCTCGGCGTGGTGGGGCGCCAATGAACGGGAATGGCGCGGAGCGGCCGGTGCGCACGGCGCTGGTGACGGGGTCGTCGCAGGGCATCGGGCGGGCGATCGCCGAGTGGCTGGCGCGCGAGGGGCGGGTCGTCGGCATCAACGGGCGCGACGCGGCGGCGGTGCAGGCGACAGTGGAGGCGTTCACGGCGCAGGGCTGGCGCGCGTTCGCGGCGCCGGGCGACGTGACGCGGGCGGATGACGTGGCGCGGATGGTGGACGCGGCGCTCGGGGCGAACGGCAGCCTGGACATCCTGGTGAACAACGCCGGGGGCGTGGCGGGCGTCGAGGCGTCGGCCAGCTTCGAGGCGTTCGAGGAGGCGGCCTGGCACGCGGTGCTGGACCGCAACCTGACGGGCGTGTTCCTGTGCTGCCGCGCGGCGGTGCCGCACATGAAGGCGCGCGGCTGGGGCCGCATCGTGAACGTGGCGTCGGAGTCGGCGCGGGTGCCGATCGTGCCACGCACGGCGGGCTACGCCTACGCGGCGGCGAAGTCGGGCATCCTGGGCCTCTCCCGCGTGCTGGCGAGCGAGCTGGGGCCGTACGGGATCACGGTGAACGTCGTGGCGCCGGGCTTCACGCGCAGCGGCCCGCGCATCGAGGCATTCTACAACGCGCTGCCGCCGGAGAAGCAGGCGGCGCGCGTGGCGGCGACCGCGGTCAAGCGCTGGGCGGAGCTGCCGGAGATCGCGAGCGCGGTGGGGTATCTGGCGTCGGAGGAGGCGAGCTACTGCATCGGCGCGGTGCTGGACGTGAACGGCGGCAGCTTCATGCCCTGACGCGACCTGTCGGGCGGAGATCATGGACGAGGAGCGCGCCGTAGCGCCGAAGGTGAATCTGCCCCTGCTGGCGGCCGAGTTCGCGGGCTTGTTCATGGTGTTCGCCGCGGCCCTGTTCCTGGCCGCGGGCACCCTCGCCTGGCTCGCGGGCTGGCTCTTTCTGCTGCTGTTCTTCGGCCTAAGCATCGTGCTCAGCCTGTGGCTCCTGCGCTATAACCCCGCGCTGCTCCGGGAGCGCATGACCGGGATCGGCAAGGCCGACCAGAAAGCCTGGGACAAGGCGCTGTTCGCGCTGCTGCAACTGCTGTTCTTGACCTGGCTGGTCGTGATGCCGCTGGATGCCGTGCGGTTTCACTGGTCGCGCATGCCAGGCTGGCTGCAGGTGACAGGGGCAGCCGGCCTGGTCGGCTCGTTCTACCTGTTCTACCTGGTCTTTCGGGAGAACGCGTATCTGTCGCCCGCGGTCCGCGTGCAGCGCGAGCGCGGCCAGACCGTCGTCTCCACGGGGCCGTACCACCACGTGCGCCACCCGATGTACGCGACGGCGATCATCTTCATCGCCAGCGCGGCGCTCTTGCTGGGCTCGTGGTACGGCCTGCTGATAGGGTTCATAATCGTGCTGCTGATCGCCCGGCGCGCGGTGCTGGAGGAGCAGACGCTGCGGGAGGAGCTACCCGACTACGCGGCGTACATGCAGCAAGTGCGCTACCGGCTCGTGCCGCACGTCTGGTAGCGCGGCCGAGACTGCGGCTAAACACGGCGGGGCGGCGGGGTACGCGCCCCCGCCCTACCTTTTCCGTTGCTTACTGAACAGGGCACAGGCGACGCAAAGGAGAGCAGCATGGCGACTGCACCGACTGACCTGCCGACGAGCGCCGAGGTGCCGCGCGACGCGGCCGTGCTGGCGCGGCTCTATCGCACGATGCAGCTTATCCGCCAGTTCGAGGAGCGGGTGCGCGAGCTGCGCCAGTCGGGGGCGCTGCAAGGGAGCATCCACCTGTACGTGGGCGAGGAGGCCGTGGCGACGGGGGTGTGCGCGCGGCTGAACCCCGACGACTGGGTGGCGAGCACGCACCGCGGCCACGGCCACTGTATCGCCAAGGGCGTGGACGTGGCGCGGATGATGGCCGAGCTGTACGGCCGCGTGACCGGCACGAACAAGGGCAAGGGCGGCTCGATGCACATCGCCGACACGTCGGTGGGGATGCTCGGCGCGAGCGGCGTGGTGGGCAGCGGCGGGCCGCTGGCGCTCGGCGCGGCGCTGGCGGCGAAGCAGCGGGGCACCAAGCAGGTAGCCGTCAACTTCTTCGGCGACGGCGCGATGGGGCAGGGCGTCGTGTACGAGTGCCTGAACATGGCCGCCATCTGGAAGCTGCCGCAGATCTTCGTCTGTGAGAACAACCGCTACGCTGAGTCGACGCCCGTGGAGTACTCGATCAGCAGCCCGGAGCTGACGGACCGAGTGAAGGGCTTCGGCGTGCCAACGCTCAGCGTGGACGGGCAGGACGTGTTCGCGGTGTACGCGGCGGCGGGCGAGGCGGTGGAGCGGGCGCGGCGCGGCGAGGGGCCGACGTTCCTGGAGTGCAAGACGTATCGCTATTACGGGCACTTCTTCGGCGACGACCCGCTGCGCTACCGCACCGCCGACGAGGAGGCGTACTACCGCGGCCGGGACTGCATCATGCGCTTCGAGCAGGCGGTGGCCGACGTGGGGGTGCTGCAGGCGGGCGACCTGGAGCGCATCGCGGGCGAGGTGGGCGACCAGATCGAGGCGGCGGTGCGCTTCGCCGAGTCGAGCCCGCTGCCGGACCTCCGCGAGCTGGAGACCGACGTGTACACGCCGGCGCGGCAGGGGGTGTGACGATGGCGCGACCGCTGGCGTTTGGCCGCGCGGAGAACGAGGCGCTGCGGCAGGAGATGGAGCGCGACGAGCGCGTCTTCGTGATGGGCGAGGACGTGGCGGGCGGGGCCGGCCGCGCGGCGCAGGGGATCATCGACGCGTGGGGCGACCCGACGGGCGCGACGAAGGGGCTGATCGTGCAGTTCGGCGAGAAGCGGGTGATCGACACGCCGATCTGCGAGATGAGCTTCATCGGCGCGGCGGTGGGGGCGGCGATCGCCGGGCAGCGGCCGGTGGCGACGCTGATCGTGGCGAACTTCATGAGCGTGGCGCTCGACTCGCTCATGAACCAGGCGGGCTACCTGCGCTACATGCTGGGCGGCCAGGTGAGCATTCCGCTCGTCGTGCGGATGAGCATCGGGGCGACGGCGATGGCGCCGGCGAACGGCGGCGGCTCGGCGGCGCAGCACTCGGGCAGCATGTACTCGATGCTGGCGCACGTGCCCGGCCTGAAGTGCGTCGTGCCGTCGGACGCCTACACGGCGAAGGGGCTCATAATCGCCGCCATTCGGGACGACGACCCGGTGATGTACTTCTCGCACCGGCGGCTGCTGGGGGCGTCGTGCGACGTGCCCGAGGAGCCGTACGTGATCCCGATCGGGCAGGCGCGGACGCTGCGCGCGGGCAAGGACGTGACGCTGGTGGGCATCGGCCGCATGACGGGCATCTGCCTGGAGGCGGCGGACGCGCTGGCGCGCGAGGGCTGCGAGGCGGAGGTAATCGACCTCTTGAGCGTGGCGCCGTGGGACCAGGAGCGGGTGCTGGATAGCGTGCGGCGTACGAAGCACCTGGTGATCGTGGACGAGGACACGCCGCGCTGTAGCGTGGCGAGCGACATCGCGGCGGTGGTGGCCGAGCAGGCGATCGACTATCTGGATGGGCCGGTGAAGGCGGTGACGGGGCCGCACGCGCCGGTGCCGTACAGCGGGCCGCTGGAGGCGGCGTTCGTACCGACGCCGGAGCGGGTGGTGGCAGCGGTGCGGGCCGCGCGCGACGGGGCGGCGTGATGGCGGTCGACGTGCGGCTGCCGGTGCTCGGCGACTTCATGCAGGAGGGCACGCTGGTCGAGTGGCTGCGGCCGGATGGCGCGCGCGTGACGAAGGGCGAGCCGCTGTACCGGCTGGAGACCGACAAGGTGAGCCTGGACGTGGAGGCGCCGGCCGACGGCGTGCTGCGGCAGGTGGCGGCGGCGGGCGCCGTGGTGCCGGTCAATGGGCTGCTGGGGCGGATCGTGGAGGCGGAACAGCCGACCGGGGCGGCAGGGCCGGTGGCGGCGGCTGGGACAACTGCCCTCACCCCAGCCCTCTCCCAGGGGGAGAGGGGGCCGGCGGCGGGCGGCGGCGCGGGCGTAGGCGATGCGGGCACGGGCGCGCTGGCCGAGGACGAGGTGCGGGCATGGCCGGCCGAGGAGGAGGTGCGGGCGTCCCCGGCGGCGCGACGGCTGGCGCGCGAGCTGGGCGTGGACATTGGCGCGGTGGCGCGGGCGAATCCCGGCGCGCGGCTGCGCGAGGCCCACGTCCAGGCCTTCGCGGCGGCGCAGCCGGCCGGCGGGTTCGCGGCCGCGCCGATCCCCGCCGTGCCGGTCACCCCCGGCGCCGCCAACCGCCAGCCGCTGACGGGGCGGCGGCGGGTGATCGCGCAGCGGATGCAGCAGAGCCTCCAGCAGATGGCGCAGCTGACCGTCAGCCAGCAGGTGGACGTGACGGAGTGCGTGCGGCTGCGCGAGCAGCTCGTGCGGCTGTGGGCGGCGGACGGCGTGCGGCCAACGTACACGGACTTCGTGGTGCGGGCGGCGGCGCTGGCGTTGCGGGAGCATCCGACGCTGAACGCGACGCTGGAGGACGACGCGCTCATCCTGCACGACCGGATCGACGTGGGGCTGGCGGTGGACGCGCCGGAGGGGCTGATCGTGCCGGTGCTGCGCGGCGTGGACGGCCTCAGCCTGCGCGAGCTGGTGGGGCGCGCGGCCGCGGCGGCGGAGCAGGCGCGGGCGAACCGGCTGGGGCCGGACGCCTTGCAGGGCGGAACGTTCACGGTGACGACGCTGGGCGCGCTGGGCATCGACTTCTTCACGCCGATCGTGAACCCGCCGCAGGTGGCGATCATCGGCATCGGGCGGGTGTTCTCGCAGCTCGTGCTCGTAAATGGCCAGGTGACGGAGCGCCAGGCGATGTACCTGAACCTGTCGTTCGACCACCGCGCCGTGGACGGCGCGCCGGCGGCGCGCTTCCTGAACCGGGTGAAGGAGCTGCTGGAGCTGCCCGTCGGGCTGCTCTAACCAGGCAGGCAGAGTAAGCGCAGCACTCAGGCGGTGAGCGGTAGGGCGGGGTCTCGTACCCCGCCGCCCGGCCGGCGTAGCCTACCGCCGGGCGGGACCGGCGCGAGGCGCGGACCTGTAGCCGGCCGTACCCATACCCGGCGCGTCCGGCGCGCACGAGGCGGCAGGGGACGAGCCCCTGCCCTACCTTATCAGGCGCAGCAGACAGGGGGCGTCACATGGAGTTCGGGCTGTTCTCCAACGGCCACCGGCACGGCAAGGTCGCCGCGCACGCCTATGAAGAAGACATGTTCGAGGTGGTGACGGCGGACAAGCTGGGGTTCCGCGAGGCGTGGCTGAGCGAGCACATCGGGCTGAACCGGCCCGACACGCTGCCGGCGCCGGAGCTGTTCATCTGCAAGGCGGCCGCGCTGACGAAGCGTATCCACCTGGGGCCGGCGGTGCGCCTGCTGCCACTCTACCACCCGATCGACGTGGCGACGACGGCGGCGGTGTGCGACCACCTGACCGAGGGCCGCTACATGTTCGGCTTCGGCGGCGGCGGCCTGGGGCTCGGCAACATGGAGCAGCGCGGCACCACGGACGAGATGCGCCACCCGATGATGCTGGAGGCGATCGAGCTGATCCTGCGCTGCTGGACGGCCGCCGAGCCGTTCGCGCACGAGGGGCGGTTCTGGCGGGGCAAGTGGATCAACGTGCAGCCGAAGCCGCTGCAGAAGCCGCACATGCCACTCGGCGTGGCCACGAACGACGAGACGTTCATTCGCATGGCGGCCGAGCGCGGCTACATGCTGCTGATGAGCCACTACGACCCGCCGGCGCTGTTGCGGGAGAAGATGGAGCGGTACGTGCTGGCGGAGACGGCGGCGGGCCGGCGCCCCGAGCGCGGGCTGCTGCGCGTCTGCCGCCAAGTGTACGTGGCGCCGACCGATAAGCAGGCGCGCGAGGAGGCGCGGCCGGGCATGACGGTCGACATCGAGGAGCAGAAGATCGGCCGGCCGGCGCTGTATCGGCGCTACATCCCGGAGGGCGGCACGATCGCCGACGTGAGCTACGACTACCTGGTCGAGCGCGGGATGATCATCGTGGGCAGCCCGGACACGGTCTGCGAGCGGATCAAGGCGCTGTACGACGCGACGGGCGGGTTCGGCGTGCTGCTGCTGACGGCGGGGCGCGATTGGAGCACGCGCGAGAGGCGGGCGCGGTCGCTGCGGCTGATCCGCGATCAGGTGGCACCCTACTTGGCAGACCTCGACCCGGACTCGCGGGGGGGCTACGCCGTCGGGTACTGAGTTCGCGCAACTCTCACCGGCCTCTACAGCGGTTTGCAGCAAGACTGAGCGGTCGGCTGGCGCCGGGGCGGCGGCAGTGGCGCTTGCCGTATTCCGCGCCACAGGCCGCGGGCGGGCATAAAACCCGCCCCTACGACATGCCGGCTACTCATCTGGCGCGCAAACGGCTCTAATGTGCTTCCGCCGAACGCCGCGCTACCATATGTGTAGAGCTGCCTCCCCGGCAGCGACGAGCACCCCCGGAAGAGGTCAGCCCATGCTACCCGCTCCGCTTATCCTGGTCGCGGAAGACGACTCGTACGTCCGCGACTTCCTGGTCACGCTGCTGGAGTCCGAAGGGTACCGCGTGGACAGCGTGGCCAGTGGCCCCGCCGCCCTGGCGCGCGGCCAGGCCGGCGACGTCGATCTGATCGTGCTCGACCGGGGCTTGCCCGGCCTCGACGGGCTGACGGTGTGCGAGCGCCTCGCCACCCAGCCCGGCCGCCAGCCGGCGATCATCATGGTCACGGCATTCACACATGCTGACCAGCGACTGGAGGGCTTTGCGGCCGGCGTGGACGACTACGTAACCAAGCCCTTCAGCCCCGGCGAGCTGGTGGCGCGCATCGAGAGCGTGCTGCGGCGAACGGCCCGGGCGAGCGCCGGGCCGGCGCCGCTGCGGATCGACGAGCGGCTGCAGATCGACTTCCCCGAGCACCAGGTCCTGGTAGACGGCCAACCGATCGACCTCAAGCCCACCGAGGCGAGCTTGCTGCGCGTGCTGGTGGAGCGGGCCGATCAGGTGGTGCCGCTCGAGGCGATCCTGACGGAGGTATGGGGCCCCGCGTACGTGGACTCGCCGCACTACGTCCACTTGTACGTGAACTACCTGCGCCGCAAGATCGAGCCGGACCCGCGGGCGCCGCGGTACATCCTGACGCAGCGCGGCATAGGCTATCGGTTTGCGATGCCGGTCCCCGCGTCGTCCCGCCGGCGTGCGGCCCGGGCTGAGGGAGCGGCGACGAGGTAGGGCAGCGGCCACGAGGCGGCCGGCTGGCCGCAAGGCTCACCCGCCCTGTCTGCCGTTGGGAGCGAGCAAGCGATCGTACTCGCCGCGGATCAGCCGGTAGCACTCACAGGCCGCGGCCTCCAATGCCGGGCGGTTGCTCACGGTGAGGATACGGCGGCGGCCCGGTCAGTCGGGAGACGCCTCCTCGGCCCGAGCGACCTCGTTGGTCACCGTCTCGACGGTAGCGACGCTGGGGAGACTCTCGTCGTCTACCAGCAGGGCGCGGCGGATGACGGCCGCGCGCTGGCGGGCGTCCTCCTCCTGCTCGGCGAAGCGCACGGCGGCCAGCTGGTAGCCGCGGGCGTTCGACTGCTGGACCAGGCGGGCCGCGAGGGACGCCTTCTCCTCCAGCGCGCGCAGCGCCGCCCAGAGGGCCGCCTCCACCATGCCGGCCTGGCCGGCGAGGAGGCTCTCGGCCGTGTAGGCGTGGCCCACGCGGCAGCGGTAGCGCAGCAGCTCGCCGTCGCGCAGCTCCCACAGAGAGCCGGAGCACTCCGGGCAGGTGTAAACGGACGGCGCCCCGGGGTAGTCGCCGCGGTTCAGCCGCTCCATGCTAAGCTCGGCGGCGCGGATCTCCTCCGCCAGCTCGCCAGAGGGGGCGGGGACTTCCTCCGGCACCTGCTCGCGGGCCAGGCGGGTCAGCATAGCCGGCATGTCGCGCACGGGCAGCACCTGGTCGACGACGACGTGCTCGAGCGCGCTCTGGGGCATGCCCGGGTAGCGCGCGTCGGCCGGCTGCTGGACGACGGCGAGGCCGCCGCGGCGCTTGATCGCCAGCAGGCCCGCGGTGCCGTCGTCGAGGGTGCCGGAGAGGACGACGCCGATGACGCGCGGGCCGTAGACCTGGGCGGCGGTGCGGAAGAGCACGTCGACGGACGGCCGGTGGCCGTTCTCGCGCGGGCCGGCCACCAGGCGCAGGCGGCCGGGCTCGACGACGAGGTGGCTGTCGGGCGGCGCGACGTAGACGTGGCCGTGGCGCAGCAGCTCGCCGTCGCGCGCGTGGACCGTGGGCAGCACGCCCGCGCGGCCGAGGATCTGCGGCAGCAGGCTGGTGCTGTCGGCGGGCAGGTGGAGGACGATACAGACCGCGGCGGGAATGCTGCGGGGCAGCCCGCGCACCAGCTCGGCCAACGCCTCGACGCCACCCGCGGACGCCCCGACGACGATCAGATCGTGCCCTGGCATCGCACCCTCCTCAACTTAGACAGCTCTAAGAACTGCCCCTGTCTTGGGCGCCGCCGCTTGACGGTTGCTTGCGGGCGGCATTCAGAATGCTAATATAGGGGCGCACCGCCCCCCCGTGAACCGCGCGCGTCAGTGCAGAAAATATGCCGACTGCCGGCGGGAAGGAGGGGGCAGCATCTCAGGTGCAGGAGGGCAGGGCCATGCAAACGGAGACGCCACCGGTGCGGCAGCTCGTGGTCGTCGGCGCCTCCGCGGGCGGCGTCGAGGCGCTGTCCACGCTGGTCTCGACGCTGCCGACCGACTTCCCGGCGCCGGTCGTCATTGCCCAGCACCTTGACCGCAACCGTGTCAGCCACCTGGAGGAGATCCTGTCTCGCCGCAGCACGCTGCCGGTGCGGACGGTGCTCGACGTCCAGCCGCTCCGGGCGGGCATCGTGTACGTCGTGCCGGCCGACCACGACGTCGAGATCAGCGATCACCACGTGGGCATACGGACGGGCGCCGCGGGCGGGCCGAAACCGTCGGTGGACCTGCTGCTCGGCACGGCGGCCCAGGTCTTCGGCGAGGAGCTGTACGCGGTCATCCTCACGGGGACGGGCTCGGACGGCGCGAACGGCGCGCGGCTCGTGAAGGAGGCGGGGGGCACGGTCGTCATCCAGAACCCGGAGACGGCGAGCTTCCCCGGCATGCCGCTGTCGCTGGCGCCGACGACGGTAGACATCGTCGCGGACCTGGACGCCATCGGGCCGCTGCTCCACGACCTGCTGGTCGGCTCCTACGCGCCGCCGTCGCCCGAGGCCGACCGCCGCATGCGGGCGCTGCTGGAGCAGCTTCGCAAGGAGAGCGGCATCGACTTCAGCCGCTACCGGCAGCCCACGATTCAGCGCCGGCTACGGCGGCGCATGGCCGACACCGGGCGCGAGACGCTGGACGAGTACCTGCGCTTCCTGCAGCGGCATCCCGAGGAGTACCAGCGGCTGGCCGACAGCTTCCTGATCAAGGTGACGGACTTCTTCCGCGACCCCGAGCTGTTCGCGGTGCTGCGCGAGCGTATCCTGCCGGAGCTGATCGCGGAGGCGCGCGGCCGCGGCAACGAGCTGCGCCTGTGGTCGGCCGGCGCCGCGACGGGCGAGGAAGCGTACTCGCTGGCGATCCTGCTGGCCGACCTGCTGGGCGACGAGCTAGAGGACTTCAGCGTGCGGGTGTTCGCGACCGACGTGAACAGTGCGGCGATCGACTTCGCGCGGCGCGGCGTGTACCCGCCCGGCGCCCTCCACAACGTGGCGCCCGAGCTGCTGCACCGCTACTTCATCCCGGTTGACGGCAGCTACGAGATCAAGAAGCTGGTGCGCCGCTTCGTGGTCTTCGGCCAGCACGACCTGGCGCAACGCTCGCCGTTCCCGCGCATCGACCTGCTGCTGTGCCGCAACGTGCTGATCTACTTCACGCCGGAGCTGCAGCGCCGCGTGCTGCAGCTCTTCGCCTTCGCGCTGCGCACGGGCGGCCGGCTGGTCCTGGGCAAGTCGGAGGCGACCAGCGGGCTGGCGGAATACTTCGTGCTGGAAGAGCCGCGCCTGAAGATCTACCGCCGCCAGGGCGAGCGGATGCTGATCGCGCCGACGCCGATCCGCGACCGCGCGCCGCTGCCGCCGCCGCTCCCGCCCGCCCGCAGCGAGCACGGCTCGGGCGTACGCCTGCCGCCGCCCGTGGTGCCCCTCCGGCCGCCGGCCGAGTCCGGGGGCGAGCGCCTGCTGCAAGACCTGCCGGTCGGTGTGGTGGTCGTGGACCGCCATTACGACGTGCAGGCGATCAACAGCGTGGCGCGGCGGCTCCTGGCGATCCACACGCCGGCGATCGGCGAGGACTTAGTACACCTGGCGCGGCGCATGGACTCGGAGCGGCTGCGGACGGTGATCGACCAGGCGTTGCAGGGCGTGCAGGCGGTCGAGCGCATCGCGGTGAAGTCGCTCGACGCCGCCCCCGACGGGATACGCCACCTGGAGGTGACCTGCTTCCCGCAGCAGACGACGTCGCCGGCCGACTCCGTGGACCGCGTGGTGATCATCGTCTCCGAGCTAGCGGCGCCCGCCGAGCCGCCGCCCACGCGGCCGACGGCGGAGCCGCAAGCCGAGCTGGAGCGCCTCGTCCGCAGCCTGGAGGCGCTGGAGACCGGCGCTGCCGAGCCCGCCACGCGCGCGGCGGCGCTCGCCGAGACGCGGGCGGCCGTGGCCGGCATCCGCCAGGAGCTGGAGCGCCTCACCGGCCTGGTGACCGACCTGAGCGCCAGCCGCCAGGAGCTGCTGGCGGCGAACCAGGAGCTGACGACCGCGAACGCCGAGCTGCGCACGCACAACGAGGAGCTGCTCGTCGGGAACGAGGAGGCGCAGGCGGCGCTCGAGGAGATCGAGACGCTCAACGAAGAGCAGCAGGCGACGAACGAAGAGCTAGAGACGCTGAACGAAGAGCTGCAGGCGACCATCGAGGAGCTGAACACGGCGAACGACGACCTGGAGGCGCGCGGCGTGCAGCTCCAGGAGACCGCCGCGGCGTTCGAGGCCGAGCGGTCGCGGCTGGCCGCCGTCCTGAGCGGCATGAGCGACGCGGTGCTGGTGGTCGATCGGGAGGGGCAAACCATTCTGGCCAACGCCGCCTACGAGCGGCTGCTGACCGAGGACGGCGCCGAGCTACCGCCGCTGGACGAGCACGGGCAGCCGCTGCCGGCGGAGGCGACGCCGCGCCAGCGCGCGGCGCGCGGCGAGACGTTCGAGACGCCGTTCACCGTCGTCGCGGCGGGCGGCGCGCACCGCTGGTTCGAGGCGCGGGGCCAGCCGATCCAGAGCGCGGGGCAGGAGGGCGGCATCCTCGTCATTCGCGACATCAGCGAGCGCAGCTTCCTGCGGCAGCAAACGGAGTCGCTGGCGCTGGTGAGTCACGAGCTGCGCACGCCGCTGACGGCGATCGTCGGCAACTTGCAGCTCCTGCTGCGGCAGCCGGCGAGCGAGGCCGAGCCCGCGCGCCTGCGGCAGTATGCCGCGACGAGCCTGCAGCAGGCGCGGCTGCTGGCGCGGCTGATCGACGACCTCGCCGACTTCGTGCGCCTGCAAGAAGACCGCTTCCGCCTGGAGCTGGCGCCGGTCGACCTCGGCCCGCTGGTGGCCGAGCTGGTGGAGATCGCGCGGCTGCAGACGACGGGGCAGACGATCCGCTACGAGCCGCCGGCAGAGCCGCTGGTGGTCGAGGGCGACGCCCGGCGCTTGCAGCAGGTGGGGCTGAACCTGTTGACGAACGCGATCAAGTACGCGGCGGGCACCGAGTTCATCGACGTGGGGCTGCGGCGCATCAACGGCCACGCCGAGCTGACGGTGCAGGACTACGGCCCGGGCATCCCCGCCGCCGACCAGCCGAACGTCTTCTCGCGCTTCTACCAGGCGGCCGGCGCGGACAGCCGCGCGCGCGGCGGGCTCGGGCTAGGGCTGTACATCTGCCGCGCCATCGTGGAGGCGCACGGCGGCACGATCGACCTGCGCTCGCGGGAGGGCGAGGGGGCGACGTTCACGGTGCGGCTGCCGCTGCGTCCGGCGTCCGAGGCGTAGCGCTTCGATGCGGTGCGGCACGGCGTTTGCGGGATGCGCAGAAACCACGACGGAGAGCGCGCGGTGTCGACAGAGGCGCCCCGCACGGCCCTTCCGAAGTCGCAGGCCGAGGCGCTGGAGCTGGCGACGGCCTGGCTGCTCACCGACTTCGCGGGCGTCATCCGCGAGCTGAACCCCGCCGCCGCGGAGCTGCTGGGCGGGGTGCCCGCGTTCCTGCTGGGCAAACCGCTGCTGGTCTTCTTCCCGCCTGACAGCTCCACCCCCTTGCTCCGCCACCTGGTGGCCGCCCGGCGCGCGGACCACGAATGGACAATGCGCCTCGTCCCGTGGCGCGGGCCTGCCGTGGAGATGCGCCTGACCGCCGGCCCGGTGTGGAGCGACGTCCGCGGCGTGGGCGAGCTGGCGTGGACGCTGGAGCCAACGGGCGCCCAGGCGATACCCGCCACGCCGCTGGCGCCGGACGCGGCGCGCCCTCACGAGGCGGAGACGCTGCGGCGGGTGTTCCTCTCGGCGATGTCGCACGAGCTGCTGACGCCGCTGGCGATCATCCAGGGGCACGCGGAGACGCTGCGCTACCCCGGCGTGCGGGCCGACCAGGAGCAGGTCGACCGGGCGCTGGCGGCCATCGACGACGAGACGGCCCGCCTGCGGCGCCTGGTGCAGAACGTGATCGATACGACACGGGCCAGCGCGGGCGAGCTGGCGATCGCCCCGGCCCCGGCCAGCCTGGCCCCGCTCGTCACACGCGTGGTGTCGCGCTTCACGGCGCGCTCCCGCCGCCACCGCTTCATCAACGCCGTGCCCGCCGCCTTGCCGCCCGTCCTGGCCGACCTGGACCGCCTGGAGAGCGTGCTGTACAACCTGCTCGACAACGCGCTGAAGTACTCGCCACGCGGCGGGGAGATCCGCGTGGGCGCCGTGGCGCGTGCGGCCGAGGTCGAGGTCAGCGTGGAGGACGATGGGATCGGCATCGCGCCGGAGGAGGCCACACACGTCTTCGCCCCCTATTACCGCGCGCCGCCGCACCGCGCGCACACGCAGGGGAGCGGCCTGGGGCTGTACCTGGCAAAAGTGGTGATCGACGCGCACGGCGGGCGGATCTGGATCGCGCGCCGGGCCAAGGGCGGCACGGCCGTCCGCTTCACGCTGCCGCTCGCCTGACGAGCGCGGCGGCCGGTGCCTGGAAGAGCGCTCACGGCCCTACCGTCGTCCCCCATCCCATTCACAGCTGGTGATGCGCCGGCCCGGCGGCGCGCGCGCCGCCGGGCTGCGCGCTGGCACTGACTCTGCGTTCCTGGCCGCTTGCGGGAGGACGCGATGGCGACGACGCACGCGGCGCCCGAGCACCGGCTGCGCGAGTGGCTGCTCCAGGAGGACCACCCCGAGGTCGAGGGGCCGCACGAGCGCGCCGGGCAGCACCCGCAGCACGCCTGGTGGCGCGTGATGTGCCTGACCGGCGTAGACTACTTCTCGACGCTCGGCTACCAGCCGGGCATCGCTGCCCTGGCCGCCGGCGCCCTCGCTCCGATCGCGACGCTGATCCTGGTGCTGCTCACCCTGCTGGGCGCGCTGCCGATGTACCGCCGCGTGGCCCAGGAAAGCCCGCACGGCGAGGGCTCGATCGCCATGCTCGAACGGCTGCTGCCCTACTGGAAGGGGAAGCTGTTCGTGCTGTGCCTGCTGGGGTTCGTGGCCACGGATTTCGTCATCACGATCACGCTGTCGGCCGCGGACGCGACGGCGCACATGCTGGAAAACCCGTTCGTGCCCCCGCTCCTCGCCGGCCAGCGGGTCGGCGTGACGCTGCTCCTGGTCGCGCTGCTGGGCGCCATCTTCCTGAAGGGCTTCAAGGAGGCGATCGGCATCGCCGTCGCGCTGGTGCTGACCTACCTGGCGCTGAACGCGGTCGTCGTCGTGGTGGCCCTGGCGCACGTCGTCCAGCATCCCCTGGTCGTGGACAACTGGCAGCGGGCGCTGTTTGCCGAGTACCACGACCCGGCGCGAATGGTGCTGGTGGCGCTGCTGCTGTTCCCCAAGCTGGCGCTCGGCCTGTCGGGCTTCGAGACGGGGGTGGCGGTGATGCCGCTCGTCCGCGGCGCCCCCGGGGACACCGAGGCGGCGCCCACGGGACGCATCCGCAACACGCGCAAGCTGCTGCTCACGGCGGCGCTGATCATGAGCGTGTTCCTGATTGCGAGCAGCTTCGCCACGATCACGCTGATCCCGGCCGAGGCGTTCGCGCCAGACGGCAAGGCGAACGGGCGCGCCCTGGCGTATCTGGCGCACGCGTACCTCGGCGAGTGGTTCGGCACGGCCTACGACGTGAGCACGATCTGCATCCTGTGGTTCGCCGGCGCGTCGGCGATGGCGGGGCTGCTGAACATCGTGCCGCGCTACCTGCCGCGCTACGGCATGGCGCCGGAGTGGGCGCGCGCGGCCCGCCCGCTGGTGCTGGTGTTCACGACGATCGCCTTCGCGGTGACGCTGATCTTCCGGGCGGACGTGGACGCGCAGGGCGGCGCCTACGCCACGGGCGTGCTGGTGCTGATGTCGTCCGCCGCGGTGGCCGTGGCGCTGGCGGTGTGGCACCACCACCAGCCCCGGCTGGCGGTAGTCTTCGGCGTTATCGTTTTCGTCTTCGCCTACACGACGGTGGTCAACGTGATCGAGCGGCCGGACGGCGTGAAGATCGCGGCGTTCTTCATCACGGCGATCGTGCTCGTCTCCTTCGTCTCGCGCCTGTGGCGGACGACCGAGCTGCGGGTGACGGGCGTCGAGCTGGACGCGACGGCGCGGCGCTTCATCGAGGACGAGGCCCGCCGCGGCGTGATCCGCATCATCGCGCACGACCCGCACGTGCGGACGCCCCAGGAATACGCGCTGAAGGAGCGCGAGCAGCGCAACGCGAGCTGCATTCCCGCCGGCGAGCCGGTGCTGTTCCTGGAAGTGCGGGTGCGCGACCCCTCGGAGTTCGCGCCGGTGCTGCACGTCTCAGGCGAGCAGGTGGGGCCGTACCGCGTGCTGCGGGCCGACAGCGCGAGCGTGCCGAACGCGATCGCGGCGCTCTTGCTGTTCATCCGCGACCAGACGGGGAAGCTACCAAGCGTGTACTTCGCGTGGTCGGAGGGGCCGCCGCTGCAGCTGCTCGCGCGCTTCCTGCTGTTCGGCGAGGGCGACATCCCGCCCGTCACGCACGAGGTGCTGCGCCAGGCGGAGCCCGACCCGGCGCGCCGGCCGGCGGTCCACGTCGGCTAGTCCTACAGCGGTTTGCAGCGAGACTGAGCGTCAGCTGACATCGGGGTGGCGGCAGTGGCGCTCGCAGTATTCCGCGCCCCAAGCCCCCGCGGCGCCGGCCCTCCCGGTGGCTCCGGCGCCGGCACGGGGGCAGTGGCGCTCGCAGTATTCCGCGCCACAGGCCGCGGGCGGCCACGAGAGCCGCCCCTACGACACGCGGGCCGCTCACCTGGCGCGCAAACGGCTCTAGGTAGGCGCTTCAGAGATCACTGTCAGCCCTGGCACCGTCATGTAGTGCCGGCGATTGTGTGTCACGAGCGGGATGCCGTGCAGAAGCGCGGTCGCGGCTTGCCAGGCATCCGCCGCGGAAATCGGACGGCCAAGCCGTTCGCTGGCCGTCCGCACGTACGCCCAATGCCTACACAGATCGTGGGGCCAAACCATCGCGCCAGGCTCGAATCGTGGCCAGGAACTCGTCCTCCGACTCGTCCTCTGGCCAGAAGTCCCCAAGCAGCTCGTCGATGTCCTCGATCGGTGCCACGCCCTGCTGAGCGGCGATCTCCACCGTCGTCGGTGTGCCGGTCGGCACAGGCGGCACAGGGAGCTGCTGGCGTGCCGTGGCAGCCTTGTGCTCCATGTTGTCAGCCCCCTGCCCCTGGTGAATCGCCAGACTACGTCAACTGACCGCGTCGAAATATCGGCTTCATCTTACCACGAAGGGATTGGCCAACCTCGGCTTGATCACCGCTCCGGACGAGCGACAGCAATTCCCGAGTAACCCGTAGTCTGGCCGGGTCAGTCGCCGGTGTAGTCGATCCCCAGCAGGCGGCCGATGTGCTCGACGAGGGCGGTGAAGCGCGGGTCGAGGCGGGTGGCGGCGGCGCGGGGCCGGGGGAGGTCGATCGGCACGACCTCGGCGACGCGGCCGGGGCGCGGCGTCATGACGATAACGCGGTCGGCCAGGAACACCGCCTCCGGGATGCTGTGCGTGATGAGCACACTGGTCTTGCGGCTCTCGCTCCAGATGCGGAGCAGCTCCAGGTTCATCTGATCGCGGGTGAGGGCGTCGAGCGCGCCGAACGGCTCGTCCATGAGCAAGAGGCGCGGGTCGTGGACGAGCGCGCGGCAGATGGCGACGCGCTGCTGCATGCCGCCCGATAGCTCGCGCGGATAGCGGGCGGCAAACTCGGCGATGCCGGCCAGGGCGAGCAGGTGGCGGGCGCGCTCGACGTAGGCGCGCCGGTCGCGGTGCAGGATCTCGATGGGCAGCAGCACGTTGTCGAGGACGGTGCGCCACTTCAGCAAGACGGGCGCCTGGAAGACCATGCCGACGCCCTCGACGGGGCCGCGTACCGGGGCGCCGAAGATCTCGACGGCGCCGCTAGACGGCGGGACGAGCCCGGCCAGGATCTTCAGCACGGTGGTCTTGCCGCAGCCGCTGGGGCCGACGATCGTGACGAACTCCTCGGCGCCCACGGTGAAGGCGACGTCCTCCAGCGCCTTTACCGGACCGGCGCGCGTGCCGTAGACCTTCAGCACGTCGCGGACAGCGATGGCGGGGGCGGCCTCGCCCGGGCGCGGCTGGGTGATGGTATTGGCTGGCGTCGTCATGTGGCTCCGCTCGGGCGCTACGTCTTGGGCAGGACGCCGCGCGGGGCGTACTCGGTCGTCCAGAACTCGTTGAAGTCCACCGGGCGCTTCATATCCGTGTAGTTCGCGATGACGAGCTGGTAGGTCTGGCGCATCTTGTCTTCCGACATGGTGCCGATGCCGTTGCGACGCACCTCGTCCACCATCAGGAAGTCGATGGCGACCTGTAGCTCGCGGCGGGCGATGTCGCGGTCGAGCGCCGGGTTGTACTTGAGCGTGATGGCGTTCGCGGCGTCGGGGTCCTGCACGCACCAGGCGATCGCCTCGGCCAGCGCCTGGAAGAACGCCTTCGCCATCTCCGGGTCGCCGCGCAGCGTGTCGTCGGTGACGACGATGCCGTTGTTGTACATGTCGAGGCCGAAGTCGGCGTAGAGCAGGGCCGTCATCTCCTCGTTCTGCTTCTTGCCCGCGGCCTCCCAGGTGGGCCAGGAAGTGTAATAGTCGAACGAGCCGGAGGCGCGCCCGGCCTGGACCGCCGGCAGCTTCGAGGGGAAGTCCATGACGAGCGTCTGCACCTTGCCAGCGTCGAAGTTGTTGATCTTGGCGAAGGCCGGGAGCATGACCAGGCTGGCGTCGCCCGCCGTGGTGGCGATGGTCTTGCCCTCGAGGTCAGCGGGCTTGGCGATGCCGTTCTTCTTGGGCGACAGGACGCTCATGAGGTTCTTGTAATGGGTCATGAAGGCGATCTTGGCGGCGGCGCCCTCGGCACGGGCGAGGATCGTCGCACCGGTGTCGGCGAGGCCGAAGTCGGCCGACTTGGCGGCCACCTTGCGCACGCAGTCGCCCGAGCCCTGGGCGGAGGCGAACTTCACGTTGAAGCCGGCGCGGGCGAACTCGCCGTGGTCCTGGCCGGCGTAGTAGAAGGCGTGCTTGCCGTAGGGCGTGACGTCGAGCAGGAAGGTGATGTCGCGCACGCGTCCCTGGGCGGGCGCCTGCGCGGCGGGCGCGCTGCCTGTGGCGGGCTTGGGGGCGGGCGCGGGAGTGCAGCCGGCGAGCAGGCCGGCCGTGGCGACGCCCAGGCCGACGCCGGGCGCCGCGGCCAGCAGCTGCCGGCGCGTCAGCCGGCGGCCGCGCGCGGACGTTGGCTGCGGCGATGCGTGGTCGGTCATAGCTGCCCTCCTATGGATGGCCCCGCGCGTCCGCGTCGGGGTGAGCGTCGGCGTTCGGGTACGCCGCTACATGCTGGTCGGAATCTCCTCGGCCTCGGTGACGCCCCAGGGGACGATCAGCCGTTCGAGCACGACGACGGCGGCGAACAGCGCCAGCCCCATCAGCGACAGCAGGATGAACGAGGAAAAGCTCATCGCCGTCCGGAGCTGCGCGTTGGCGATGACGATCAGGTAGCCGAGGCCCTCGTTGCCGCCGACGAACTCGCCGATGATCGCGCCGATGACGGCCAGGGTGATGGCGACCTTCAGCCCGCTAAAGATGAACGGCAGCGAGTAGGGGAAGCGGATCTTCACGAACTCCTGCCAGCGGCTCCCGTTCAGCACCTTCACCAGGTCGAGCAGCTCGGGATCGGCGGCGCGCATGCCGGTGGCGGTGCTGATGACGATTGGGAAGAAGGCGACGAGCAGGGCGATGAGCGCCTTCGACTGCAAGCCGTAGCCGACCCAGATGAGCAGCAGCGGCGCCACGGCGACCTTCGGCACGATCTGTAGGACGAGGATCACCGGGTAGACGACGTTTTGCAGCGGGCGCGAGTAGACGATGGCGATGGCCGCGACGATGCCGAGCAGGACGGCGAGCAGGAAGCCGATCAGCGTCTCGTAGAAGGTGACCCAGGTGTGGGTAGCGTAGAGGTCGGCGCGGCTGGCGAACTCTTGCCAGATGGCGCTGGGGGCGGGCACCAGGAAGTCGGGGACCTGGAACAGGCGGACGGCAGCCTCCCAGAGCCCGATCGCCACGACGATCGCGACGATGGCGGTGACGACCTCGCGGGGGCGGATAGCGGTCATGGCGCCTCCCCGGGCGGCGCGAGCGATTGGCCCACATGCTACTAAGGCGCTTCGCCCGCGGTCAAGCGCGGCACAGGGCACGGCGCGCGCCGGCCCTACCCTGGTGGCGCTTGGCCTGCTATAAGTGCGTGTCACACTTCCCGCAGGCGAGTGGAGATTAGCGAGGCGGCCATGCAGCTTTCCCGCAACGCGGTGCTAGCTCTGTGTACCGGCGTGCTGGTGCTTACGTCGGCGAGCATTACGGTGTTCAGCCTGTGCCTGCCGTGGGTCGAGCGCGAGTTTGGCTGGCCGCGGGCGGTGTCCACGATCCCGTACACGGTGGCGATGGTCGCCTGGGGCATCAGCGCGCCGATCTTCGGCAAGCTGGCCGACGACCACGGCACGCGCCCCGTCATGCTGGGCGGGATCATCACGATGGCGACCGGCTTTCTGGGCATGGGGCTGGCCCAGAACTTCTGGCAGCTGGCGGTCGCCTTCGGCGTGCTGACGGGGACGGCGATGGGCGCCTGCGGCATCAGCATGGGCGCGCTGCTCGTGTCCAAGCACTTCGACGCGCGCAGCCGCGGCTGGGCAGTGAGCGTCGTGCAGGCGGCGTCGCCGCTCTATCCGCTGCTCTTCGCGCCGCTGCTCTATCTGGTGATCCGGGCGTTCGACTGGCGGACGGCGGCGCTGGTGACGAGCGGGCTGCTGTGGTTCGTGGCGCTGCCGCTAGCCTGGGTGGGGGCGCGCGACCCCGACACGGCCCAGCTCGGCGGGCACGCGCGCCTGCCCTGGCGCGCCTGCCTGCCATACCTGCGCAACCGCTCGATGCTGGCGCTGTTCGCGGCGCGGCTGGCCTGCGGGCTGGCGTTCTTCCAGAGCGCCCACCTGGTGGCGATGAGCATCAGCAAGGGGTTCGACCCGCACGTCGGCACCACGGCGCTGAGCATCTTCGGCCTGTCGGCGGTGAGCTGGGCGCTGATCTTCGGCCGGCTGGCCGACCGCTTCGGGCGCTCGCGCACGCTGGGCGTGAGCTACCTGCTGCGCGGCGTGGGCACCTTGGCGCTGGCGCTGACGGTGCCGTCGGAGATCGGGTTCTACGCGCTGGTCGCCATCGGCATCGGGCCGACGTTCGGCACCATCGCCGTGCAGAACGTGCTGTTTTACGAGGTGGTCGGCCCGCGGCTGGCGGGGCTGATCCTCGGGCTGAGCTTCATCGTACACCAGATTGGCTCGTCGATCGGCCCACAGCTTGGCAGCATCATCTTCGACGTGACCAAGTCCTACGATCAGTACCAGTTCGTGCTGGGGTTGATCCTGTTAGTGTCGGCCGCCATCTGCTTCAGCGTCGACATCAAGAAGCTGGGGGCGCTGCCGGTCGGGCCAGTGGTGGCGCCGGCACGGGCGTAGGTCGGCCCCCCCGACCCCCCAATCCTGGGGGGAGAGGGAGAGGAGGGGAGCTGGGGGGACACCCCCCAATCCCCCCGGCAGGGGAGCGCCCCTGCACCCCCGGGGAGAGGACGAGGCGAGGGAGCAGGCCCCCGGCGGGGGAGTGGCCTGGGCAAGCCGGCAAGCGGCAGCCCCCAGCGGCGAGGGGAGGGAGCGGGATGGCGGAGGCGGCGAGGGGGTCGGTTGGGGCGAGCGTGCGGCGGAAGGAGGACCGCCGGCTGCTGACAGGGGCCGGGCGCTACGTGGCCGACCTGGCGCTGCCCGGATCCCTGCACGTGGCCTTCGTGCGCAGTCCCCACGCGCATGCCCGCATCCGCGCGCTGGATACGGCGCCGACGCGGGCGCTGCCAGGCGTCGTCGCCGTTGTGGACGGCGCGGCGGCGTTCGACCGGCTAGGGCCGCTGCCGAGCTTCCTCTGGAAGGTGCCGGGGCCGGTGATCCGCGAGGCGGTACAGCCCGTCGTCAAGACGGAGACCGAGCCGCTGATGGCGGTGGACCGGGCGCGGTTCGCCGGCGAGGCCGTGGCGCTGGTGCTGGCCGAGAGCCGCTACGTGGCCGAGGACGGCGCCGAGCGGGTGGCGGTGGCCTACGAGCCGCTGGCCGCGGTGACCGACGTGGCCGTGGCGCGGCAGCCCGGTGCCCCCCTCGTCCATCCGGAGTGGGGCGACAACCTGGCCGTGCGGGTACACGTGGCCGCGGGCGACGTGGACGGCGCGTTCGCGCGGGCGGCGTGCGTGGTGCGGCGGCGCTTCACGGTACAGCGGCTGACGGGCGTGCCGCTGGAGACGCGCGGCGTGGTGGCGCGGCCGGAGCCCGCCGGCGGGCTGACCGTCTGGTCGTCCACGCAGACGCCGCACGCGCTGCGCGACGTGATCGCCGGGCAGACGGGGCTGGACGCCGAGCGCATCCGCGTCGTCGCGCCCGACGTGGGCGGCGGCTTCGGCATCAAGGCGCTGGTGTACCCGGAAGAGGTGCTGATCGCGTGGTTGGCGCTGGAGCACGGCCGGCCGGTGCAGTGGATCGAGGACCGCCACGAGCACTTCCTGAGCGCGATCCACTCGCGCGACCAGGAGCACGCGATCGAGCTGGCGCTGGCCGCCGACGGCGCGATCCTGGCGCTGCGCGACCACTTCACGATCGACATGGGCGCCTACAACCCGCTGGGCCTGGTACAGCCGTACAACAGCGCCGCCCACCTGATCGGGCCGTACCGCGTGCCGGCGGTCGAGGTGGAGGCGGCGGGCTACGTGACGAACAAGACGCCGCTGGCCCCGTATCGCGGCGCAGGGCGCCCCGAGGCGGTGTTCGCGATGGACCGGGCGCTCGACTGCGCGGCCCGCGAGCTAGGCATGGACCCGGCCGAGCTGCGGCGGCGGAACGTGGTCACGGCGGCCGAGATGCCTTACGACGTGGGCATCCTGTACCGCGACGGGCAGCCGCTGGTCTACGACAGCGGCGACTACCCGGCCTGTCTGGAGCAGGCGCTGGCGATGGTCGGCTACGAGGCGGTGCGGCGCGAGCAGCCGGCCCTGCGGGCGCGCGGCATCTACCGCGGGGTGGGGCTGTCGGCCTATGTGGAGGGCACGGGCATCGGGCCGTTCGAGGGCGGCCGGGTGGCGCTCGACGCGGACGGCCACGTGTGGGTATACACGGGTGCCTGCTCACAGGGGCAGGGCCACGAGACGACGTTTGCCCAGGTGGCGGCGGACGAGCTGCGGGTGGGCCTGGACCAGGTGACGGTGGTGGGCGGGGACACGGCCGGCATCGAGCGGGGCTGGGGCACGCTCGCCAGCCGCAGCGCGGCCATCGCCGGCACGGCGATCGCGGGCGCGGCGCAGGACGTGGGCGCGCGGCTGCGCGAGCTAGCCGCCGAGATGCTGGAGGCCAGCCCCGCCGACCTGGAGCTGCACGCGGGCACCGTGCGCGTAGTCGGCACGCCGAGCCGGTCGGCCACGTTCGCGCAGCTCGTGGCGCGGGCGGGACCTACCCCCCCGGCCCCCCTCCCGGTGCGGGAAGGGGGTGAGGACGGACCCCCTCCCCCAACCCCCTCCCTCCATAGGGGGCGGGGGCTTCCGGCGGCGCCGGGGGTAGCGGAGCCAGCCCCCCCCTTCCTTCAGAGGGAAGGGGGGCCGGGGGGGTTAGGTCAGCACGCGCCCGAGCACGCGGCGGTGCTGGAGGCGACGCGGTACTTCGAGCCGCCGACGGTGACGTACGCGAACGCGGTCCACGCGGCGGTGGTGGACGTGGACGTGGAGACGGGCGCGGTGCGGCTGCGTGAGTACGTCGTGGTCCACGACTGTGGCCGTGTCATCAACCCGCTGATCGTGGAGGGGCAGGTGGTGGGCGGCGTGGCGCAGGGGATCGGCGGCGCGCTGCTGGAGGAGCTGCCGTACGACGCGAACGGGCAGCTGCTCGCGGCCAGCCTGATGGACTACCTGCTGCCGACCGCCGAAGAGATGCCAGCGTTCGCGCTGGGCCACGTCGAGAGCGCGTCGCCGCGCAATCCGCTCGGGTTCAAGGGCCTGGGCGAGGGCGGCGCCATCTCGCCACCGGCAGCGATCGCCAACGCCGTCGAGGACGCCCTGCGGCCGTTCGGCGTCGAGGTCACTGCGACGCCGCTGTCGCCCGAGCGCGTGCGGGCGCTGATCGACGCGGCCGCCGCCCGCGAGCAGGCGCCGCGCTAGTCGGATCCCGCCGGGACGGCTACGCCGAGGGCGTCGAGGAAGCCGTCGGGGTCTTCCAGGCTGAGGTAGAGGCGGCTGACGCGCATGGGGATGAACAGCACCCAGAAGGTGCGCGGCGGCGCCAGGCGTAGCTCGACCACGCCGCCCAGGGAGCCGTTGATCGCCAGGCGGCTCACCAGGTTGCCGTGGATGCCGACGCCCATCGTCCACAGCCGCGCTCGGCCCACGCACCGCGCGGCCACTACGCTGGCGCGCGGGAAGGCGTAGCGGAACAGACCGAAGCGGACCCGCACCGCCTCGCCCTCCAGGGCGACGTGGGCGGTGCGCGGCACCACGCCGCACAGCCAGAGGACCGGCTGCCACCAAGGGTCGAGCCGCATCGCGAACCGCACGACGCACCTCCTCTCAGCGATAGCATATCACTCGCCGGAATATTGTCGGGCACGCGACGTGCCTTGGCGGGAAGTGCTGCCGGAGACAAGCGCCGCGGGGCGCCCGCGGGCGCCCCGCGGCAGGGGAGGGCGCGGTGGTCAAGGCGGTGATCTTCGATCTCGACGGGACGCTGGTGGACACGAATTACCTGCACGTCGAGGCGTGGGCGCGAGCGTTCGCGGCGATTGGCAAGCTCGTGCCGCGGGCGGCCATTCACAAGCAGGTCGGCAAGGGCGCGGACAAGTTCCTGCCCGAGTTCGTGACGGACGCGGCAGCGGCACGGCAGGCAGATGCGCTGCACAGCGAGCACTACGCCGCGCTGCAAGAGTACGGCTATCCGCTGCCGGGCGCGAAGGCGCTGCTCGCGGCGCTGAAGGCGCGCGGCTGCGCGCTGTGGCTCGGCACGAGCGCCAAGCCCGAGGAGCTAGCACGGCTCATCGAAGCGCTCGACGCGAAAGACCAGCTGGCGGGCGTCGTGGGGTCCAAGGACGTGGAGGAGTCGAAGCCGGCGGCGGACATCTTCGCGATTGCGCTGCGGCGTGCCGGCGTGGCGCCCGCCGAGGCAGTGGTGGTAGGCGATACGGTATGGGACGTCGAGTCGGCGCGGCGCACCGACCTGCGCGCGGTGGCGGTGCTCAGCGGCGGCGCCTACAGCCGCGCCGAGCTGGAGGCGGCCGGCGCGGTCGCGGTCTACGACGACTGTGCGGCGCTGCTCGCCGCCGGGTTCCCCGACGGGTGGTAGGCACGCGGCCCCGCCCCAGTTGAGCCACGAACGCCGCAGCCCCCGAGCAAAGTGCTCGGGGGCTGCGGCGGAGAGGGGAGGGAGGAGAGTATCTTTCTGTTGGCCACGGGCGGGCCGCCCGCGGTGGCCCGCTTCACGATGGACCGTGGTGGCCACCGGGGTGGCCGAGTGCCGGATTCGCCTTCGCCGGGCCACCCGTAGGGGCCCGCTCGTCTTCACGCGCCCGGCCCGCGAGGGCCAGGCTCTGCGCGCCGGCAGGGCGCCGAGCGTCCCGCCGAGCCGCGCCTCATCATTTGGGAGCCTGGGCTCGCGACTCCGTTGTCGCGCGCCCTTGCTCTATGGATACGATACGCGACCCGTTATCACGGGACAGTAACAGCCTTCACGACTCCGCTGTGATCTTGCTCGCACGGCCGCGGCCGGCCGAAGGTGGTATAGTCCGCAGCAGCCGGCCGGGGCATGATGGGCGACCGGCTGCCTCGGGCTCGCACCCGGCCGTCGAGGCCCGGCGACGCGGACCGAGCGGCCGCGGCCGGCCTCCGAGGAGCGAGCATGGCGAAGATCGTCTTCTGCGAGGACAGCCCCCTCATCCAGAAGCTGATTGGGCTCGCACTGCGCTCGACCACGCACGAGGTCCATCTGGCGGCGGATGGCGCCGAGGGGCTGGCGCTGATCGAGCGCGAGCGGCCCGATCTCGTGTTCACCGACGTGTCGATGCCGAACGTGGATGGCTACCAGTTGGCCGACGCGCTGAAGGCGCGGCCCGACCTGGCCCACATCCCCATCATCATCATGACGGCCTCGGGCGACCAGGAGCAGCTTGCCGAGGGCTCTCGGCACGGGGCGGCAGGCTACTTCGCCAAGCCGTTCGCCGCGGCCGACCTGCGCGCGAAGGTGGACGAGCTGGCCTGCGGGCGCTAGCGTAGCCGCAGGACGTTGTAGGCGGGGATGGGGGCGGGGAAGCCTTTGAGGGGGAGCGGGCCGAGGGGGGCCGTGACGGCGAGGGCGGCGACGGCGGCGTGGACCCGGTCGCTGATGAGGATCTGGCCGGTGGCGGCCTGGTCGCAGAAGCGCGAGGCCAGGTTCGTCACTGGGCCGATGGCGCCGTAGTCGAAGCGCCCCTCGAAGCCGATGCGGCCGAGCGTGGCCTCGCCCACGGCGATGCCCACGCCGAAGCCCAGCGCGTGGCCGCGCCGGCGCCAGTCCTCGGCCAGCGCGGCAACCCGCGCCCGCATCGCCACGGCCATGCGCACGGCGCGCGCCGGCGGGTCGGGGCAGGGCAGCGGATCGTTGAAGAAGACCATCAGCCCGTCGCCGGCGAAGTGCTCCAGGGTGCCCTCGTGCTCGAAGATGAGCGCGCCCATCGCGGCGTGGTACTCGTGCAGCACGCCCATCACCGCCTCGGGGCTGGCCGTGGCCGCGAACGCCGTGAAGCCGCGCAGGTCGGCGAAGACGACGGTGATCTCGCGGCGATGGCTCTGTAGCAGCCGCTCATCGCCCGCGGCGACGATCACCTCGGCCACTTGCGGCGAGAGGAAGCGCCGCAGCCGTCCCACACGCTCTAGCTCGTCCACCTGCTGCTGCACGCGCGCCTCGAGCGTGCGGTTCCACGCCGCCAGCTCGGCCGCCTGCGCCTCGATGATCGCCAGATAGGCCTTCTCCTGGTCGTGCAGGCGCTTCTTCTCCAGGCACGCGCCGATGCGGGCGCGCAGCAGCACCGGGTCGAAGGGCTTGGGCAGGTAGTCCTCGGCGCCCATAGCGATACAGCGCACGACGCTGTCTAGCTCGTCGAGCGCGGAGAGCATGATGACCGGCACGTCGCGGAGGCGCGGGTCCTGCTGGCGCACGGCCAGGACCTCGTAGCCGTCCATCTCGGGCATCATCACGTCGAGCAGCACGAGGTCGACGGGCTGGGCACGGAGCAGCGCGAGCGCCTGGCGCCCGTTCTCGGCCAGGGTGACGCCGTAGCCCAGTCGCTCCAGCCGCCGCGCGAGCATGTCGCGGTTGAGCGCGTTGTCGTCCACGACAAGGAGCGCGCCCGCCGCGCCCGGTGCGGGGCTGCCATCGGGCGCGGCGTGGGCCTCAGCAGGGGAGGCGGCAGGCAGCGGCGAGGATGGGAGGCGCGGCGCGGCGGGCAGGGGCGCCGCGCCGGGAGTGCGGGGAGCGACGGGGGTGGCGGCGCCCGCGGGGAGCATGTCGGGCGCGGCGAGGGGGAGGCGTTCGTGGAGCAGCGCGCGCAGGTGGCTAGCCGCCCGATCGATGCGCTGCAGGTCGAGCACCGCGTCGTCCTGGCCGAGCGCAGCCGCCTGCTGCTGCAAGGCGGCAGTGCCGCGCGTGATCTGGTCGAGCACGGCAACTAATGCCTCGCGCAAGCCCCCGGTGTCCGGCGCCGAGGCGCCGGGCGCGTCGGGGGCGAACAGCTCGTTCACGAGGCGCAGCGCCCGCACGCCATCGGCGCGGATCGCTTCCAGGGCGGGCGCGAGAGCTTGCAGGCCCTGCTCCGCCGCCCCTTCGAGCAGCAGCTCCGCGTAGCCGATGACGTGGTTGAGCGGGCTGCGTAGCTCGTGGCGCAGCACGCGCAGGGCGTCGAGCGCGGGCGGCGCCGGGGCGCCCGGATCGTGGGCCGGCTCGGTCGGCGGGGGAGCGGCCAGCGGGAACTCGTCGCTCACCGGGCCCTCGCGGCCTGGGGCGCCGAGTACTGGAAAGCGAGCGGGGCCAGCGGCCCGGGCGGTGCGCCACCGCGGCGGCCAGGGCCGGTGTGGAAGCGACGGGGACGCATCATGTTCGGCATGGGCAAATAGCCCCGAATCGCGGCAGCTCACGAGCCGGAGATCGGCCACGCTGAGTTATAGCGGTTTCCCCGGCCCGTCGGCGTCCGCGCGAAGCTGACGGGGCAGGCCGCGAGCGGCAGGGCGTGGCACCGGGGCTGGCCGTCTACGAAGTGACCGAGGGGCCAGGTGAGAGGGGGCAGGGCGCAACGGGGGCCGGCGCCGGGGCGGGAGCGGGGGGCTGGTGGGCGGCCAGCGCCTCGAACTCGGTGGCGATCCGGCCCATCAGGCGCACTAGCGCGGCGATCTCCTCCGGCGCCGCGTCGGCGAGCGCGCGGGCGACGGCGGCGACGCGCGCGCCGTAGACCTGGGCGCAGCGCTCGCGCATCCTAGGGGCGATGCGCAGGCGCACGATCCGGCGGTCGGCCGGGTCGGGCGCGCGGACCGCATGGCCCGAGACGACCAGGTCGTCGGCCAGGCGGCTGGCCCAGCCGGGCGTGATGCCCAACGCCGCCGCCAGCTCGCCGATCGTCAGCTCGCCGCGCAGCATCAGATGCATGGCCGCCTGGATCTGTTGGGGCGTGAGGCCGATGCCCGGGGGCTTGGCCGAGCGGTTGAGCGCGTCGGTGACCACGAAGAAGCGCACGAGCTGTTGAATGACCGCGTGGATGTCCGCGTCGCCCGGCTGGACCGGCGGCACGCGGGTGATCGCCGCCACCGTCTCACTCCCATCACAAAACAGGCGCCGGCCGCGAGCGCCCGATTGCGGCGCCCGCCGCAAACCGCGAGCCAGGCTCGAATCGGGCTCGGCCGGGCGGCGTTAGAATTACGGTCATTGTACACCAAATCGTTGACGTGCGAAATAGTTTCGGATAGCATCTATTGGGAGTGCGCCAGCGCCGCTCCCGCGAGAATTCGTGAGCCCGAGCCGTGGGCGGCGCGGGGGATCGCCTGAGGACGATTCTACCAGCGGGCCAGGGGCCGGGCGAGAGCCAGGCACGCGGAGAGGCGCGGCGTGAGAATTACCGAGTTTGCCCTTCGCAATCCCCTGCTCGTCCTCGCCGTGACGGTGGCGGTGGGGATCTTCGGCGTGTTCGCCTACGCCAGCCTCGGCGTGGCCATCGCGCCGAACATCAACTTCCCCCAGGTAATCGTGACGACGACTTACGCGGGCGCCGACCCGGAGACGATTGAGTCGAACGTCACCCAGCCCATCGAGGACGCGATCGCCGCGTTGCCCAACATCGACACGAACGGGCTGACGTCGATCTCGGCGCAGGGCGTGTCGACGGTCATCGTGCAGTTCACCAGCGCGGCGAACGCCGATCTGGTGTCGGTCGACGTCGAGCGCGTGGTGAACCAGGCGCGCAGCAATCTGCCGCCCGACGCCGACCCGCCGATCATCTCGAAAGTGGACATCAATGCGGCGGGCGTGGCGACGGTCGTCTTCTCCGGCCCGCAGCCGCTCACCGAGCTGGAGGACGTGGCCGAGAACGTCCTGCAGAAGCAGTTCAACGCGCTGCCGGGCGTGGGCGCGGCGAACATCCGCTCGGGCATCACGCGCGAGGTCCACGTCAACGTGGACGAGTGGCAGCTGCGGGCGCGCGGGCTGTCGATCAACAACGTCGTGACAGCGCTGCAAGGGCAGCAGCTCGAGGTGCCGGCGGGCACGATCACGCAAGGGCGCAGCGACTTCAGCGTCTACTTCGACGCGCTGGCCGCGCGGCCGGAGGACCTGGGCAACATCGTCGTGCTGCAGACGCCGAACGGCGCCGTGTACCTGCGCGACGTGGCCACCGTCGAGAGCACCTACAAGAAGCGTGATGCTATCGTGCGCGTGAACGGCCAGGAGGGCATTGCGCTGGTAGTGACGAAACTGCCGGACGCCAACACCATCTCGGTCGTCAACGAGGTGCGCAAGGCTATCACCCGGCTGGAGCCACAGCTGCCGCCGGGCAGCCACTTGGACGTGGTGGTCGACTCGGCGCGCTACACGCAGAAGTCGTTCGACACCGTGCAGCGCGCGCTCATCGAAGCGATCTTCATGACGGGCCTGATCCTGCTGCTGTTCCTGCACACCTGGCGCAGCACGGCGATCGTGCTCGTGTCGATCCCCACGTCGCTGCTCGTCACGCTGACGATGATGAGCCTGCTCGACTACAACCTGAACCTGCTGACGATGATGGCGCTGACGCTGTGCGTCGGCATCCTGGTGGACGACAGCATCGTCGTGCTGGAGAACATCGCCCGCCACCTGGGCATGGGCAAGCCGCCGTGGCACGCGGCGCTGGAAGGCCGCAGCGAGATCGGGCTGGCGGCGCTCACCATCACGCTCGTGGACGTGGTGGTGTACGTGCCGATCGCCGTCATGCTGAGCGGCATTCCGGCACAGTTCCTACGGCCGTTCGCCCTCACGATCGCCATCGCCACGCTGACCTCGCTGATGATCTCATTCACGCTGACGCCGCTGCTGGCCAGCCGCTTCCTGAAGCGCGAGGAGGAGCACGCCGGGGGGCCGCTCGCGCGCTTCGGCCGCTGGTGGGACAGCGGCTTCTTCTGGATGGAGCACCGCTACGAGGCGCTGCTGCGCTACACGCTGCCGCGCCGCTGGTGGGTCATCGGCGCGGGCCTGCTGAGCTTTGCGCTGGGCATCTCGCTGTGGATGATGGGGTTGATCGGCTCGGACTTCTTCCCGAGCGGCGACCAGAGCGAGATCGACATCACGCTGACCATGCCGCCGTCGTCGTCGCTGGACGCGACGAACCAGGCGGCGCTGCAAATCGAGAACGCGCTGCACCAGTACCACGAGGTCACCACGGTGTACTCGGTGGTGGGCACGACGAGCGGCTTCTTCGGCAACAACACTGGTGCGAACACGGCGCAGGTCACCGCGCTCCTGGTGCCGCCACACGACCGCCAGCGCACCTCCGCGGACCTGGGCGACGAGATGCGCACCCTCTTCGTGAGCAGCATTCCGGGCGCGAAGATCCAGATCGGCCTGCCCAACGCGTTCGGCTTCGGCGGGTTCGGCGGCCAGCCGATCCAGGTACAGGTCCAGGGTGTCGACCCGGCGACCGTGGACCGGCTGGCGGGCGAGGTCGAGCAGGCGGTGCGGGCCGTGCCGGGCGCCGCCAGCGTGCAGAACAGCAACGACAACCGCCAGACGCAGCTGCGGGCGAAGATCGACTGGGCGCGGGCGGCTGACCTGGGCGTGACGCCGCAGGCGGCCGGCACCGCGCTGCGCTTTGCCATCGACGGCTTCCGCTCGAGCGCGACGCAGTACAAGCAGACGGGCCGCACGGCCATCGACATCCGCGTGCTGAACGCGAATGCCAACGTGGCGACGGTCCAGGACATCCGTGACCTGCCGGTCTCGACGTCGAACGGGGGGACCGTGAAGCTCAGCCAGTTCACGGACATTCGGGAGGTCACGATCCCGACGCGCATCAACCACGTGAACCGCCTGCGCAGCGTGACCATCGGCGCCGAGCCGGGCGCGGGCAAGCTGGTGGGCGACGTGCAGAACGCGGTCATGCGCGCGGTGAAGGACGTGCCGCTGCCGTCGGGCTACGCGGTGACTTACGCGGGCCAGGGCAACTCGGGCAACTCGGCGTTCACGGACATCTTCAAGGCGCTCGGCGTGGCCGTCCTGCTGATGTACATGCTGATGATGGTGCTGTTCGGCTCGCTGACGCTGCCGCTGGCCGTGCTGATGTCGCTGCCGCTAGCGGTAGTCGGGTCGTTTGGCGCGATGGCGCTGACGCACACGCCGTTCACGCTGTTCTCGCTGCTCGGCTTCGCCGTGCTGGTCGGGCTGGTAGGCAAGAACGCCATCCTGCTCGTGGACTACACGGAGATCCTGCAAGGGCGGGGCTACGAGCGCAACGCGGCGCTGCTGGAAGCGGGACCGACACGCTTGCGGCCGATCGTGATGACGACGATGTCGGTGATGGCGGCGCTGCTGCCGATCGCCAGCGGCCTGGAAGAGGGCTCGGAGCTGCTGAAGTCGGCGGCAGTGGTGCTGATCGGCGGGCTGCTGACCTCGACGCTGCTGACGCTGGTGTTCGTGCCGGCCATGTTCACGATCTTCGACGACTTCCAGCGCTGGGTTGGCAGCCGCTTCCGCCGCGGACTGGGCGCCCTGCCGGCGCCCAGCCCCCACGCACGCCACGGCACGCCCGCCCCCATCGCCGGCGGCGCGGACGCTCCCGAGCCGTAGGCACACAGTCTGCGTTCTCCAGGATAGACGGCGGTGGCTATTAAGTGGAGGACGCAGACATGGCAGACAAGTCGCCCTGGCTCGGGATTCTCGTGGCCCTGCTGCTGATCGTAGCGCCCGGCTGCGCAGCGTTACAGGGGAATCAGAACGCGCCGCCGAGCGGCGCCAACAGCGCGGCGGCCGCGCCGGGGCAAGGCGGCAATGCCGCGGTGTCGGGACAATCGCAGCCGACGGCGGCCCAGCCCACGGGCCAGGGGTTCTCCGTCCACGACGTGGTCGAGCGGGTGCGTCCGGCCGTCGTGCAGATCGTGACGCAGCAGGGCGTGACCCAGATCGATCCGATCTTTGGCATCCGACGACAAGGCGTGGAGGAGGGCATCGGCTCGGGCATCATCTACGATCAGCAGGGCCACATCCTGACCAACAACCACGTGGTGGCGAACGCGAACCAGATGTCGGTGGCGCTCCCGGATGGACGCACGTTTGACGGGCGGCTCGTCGGCGCGGACCCCGACACAGACCTCGCGGTGATTCAGATCCAGGGCGACAACCTGCCCGTGGCCCAGCTGGGGCAGTCCAGCCAATTGGCCGTGGGCGATGGTGTCGTGGCGATCGGGAACGCGCTGGGCCTGCCGGGCGGGCCGACCGTGACCGCCGGCGTGGTCAGCGCCCTCGGCCGCGTGGTGCAAGAGCCGAGCGACAACCAGCAGAGCGGCGGGGGCGGCGGCCTGGGCGGCGCGCTGGGCGGCGCCCTCAACCAGCAAAGCAACCAGAGCGACCAGGGCGGCGCGATGCTCTACGACGTGATCCAGACCGACGCGGCCATCAATCCCGGCAACTCGGGCGGGCCACTCGTCGACATGAACGGCCGGGTGATCGGCATCAACACGCTGGTCGCCGCCCAGGCGGAGCCCGGCGTGCCGGCGCAGGGAATCGGCTTCGCCATCGCGATCGACGCGGCGCAGCCGATCGCCGCGGAGCTGGTCCAAACCGGCCACGCGACACACACGTACCTTGGCATCGCGTTCCAGTGGGCGGGCGGGGCGAGCGCCCGACAGCTCCACGCTCAGAACACCGAAGGGGTGCTGGTACAGCAGGTCCAGCCCGGTTCGCCCGCGGCCAATGCCGGGTTGCAGCGCGGCGACATCATCACCGCGATCAACGGCAAGAAGCTGACGAGCGAGACCGATCTGCCGGCGACGATCGCCAAGCAGAAAGCCGGGGACACCATCCAGCTCACTGTCGTCCGGAACGGACAGCAGCAGGAGGTTTCCGCGACCCTCGCCTCGCGCCCGAGCACCAGCTAACGGCACCCGCCCCCCTATAAGAGAACCGCGCCGGCCTGCGCCGGCGCGGTTCTCTTATAGGGAGCACGTTGTCAATGTCGAGCCAAGCGGGGCGCTGATTCTAGGGGTTGCTGACCGTGCGATCGGTGAGCGGGGCTCTTGACAGGCCGGCCGGCGGATGCCATGCTGGGACCATGAACGGCGGTCAGCATGGGCTACGAACGACGCGGCGCCTGGCGCGGCGGCGAGGCGGCCTGGCTGGCGCGGTGCTGGTGGGCGCACTGCTGGCCCTCGGCGCGATGCCGCCGCAGGCAGCACTCGGCTGCACGATGGCGCCGGTGCCTGCTTACCCCGGCGCACGGCCTCTCGGCAGCCCGGACGCGGCGGCCAGCGGCACGGTCCCCGGCCCCGGCGGCTCCCTCTGGGCGACCGACGATCCTCTGGCGAGCGTGCAGCAGTTCTACTACATGCGCCTGTTGAACGCGGGCTGGGCCGAGGTCCCGCAATTGCCGGGCCAGTACATCGAGCAGTTCGGCGGGCGGGGCGGCTCCACGGCCGGCGAGAATGCCCCCCTCGGGGTGCTCGAGTTCGAGCGCGACGACGGGCAGCAGCGCGTGCGCCTCGTCGGTGAGGCCGGCGGCTACAGCCTGTGGCTGGACTGCCGGGACTAGCGCCTGCGAAACCCGCCCCCGCCGCCCAACTCGGGCCAACGGCGCAGACGCCTTTCAGCGCCGGCTTGTGCGCCCGCGGCCAACCCCGCACAATACTCCAAAGGCTTCCGCTGCGAGGGCGCCATGCGAGTGGTCTACGGCGAGGTCTCGCGCACCGCGACCTACTGGCTGCACTACGTCGCCCAGGCGCGGAGGCTGTACGCGGCCGAGGGCCTCGAGGTCGAGCCGTTCGCGACCGGCAGCACCGGCGGCGGCGTGGCCGCGCTGGAGGCCGGTCGCGTCGACGTGGCCAGCAACTGTCCGGACTACGTGGTCGCGGCCGTGGAGCGCGGGGCGGCGCTAGCGGTCGTCGGCGGGGTCGTGCACCGGCCCGTGTCGGCGATCGTGACGCGGCCCGACGTCCCCACGCTCGCGGCGCTGCGCGGGCGGCGCGTGGCCGTCACCGAGCTGATCGGCGGCGTCTCCAGCCTGCTCAAGTCGATCCTGCGGCGCCAGGGCCTGGAGCCGGGCGACTACGAGCTAGCGATCGTCGGCGGCACGCCGGCTCAGGCGGAGGCGCTGCGCGCCGGGCAGGCCGACGCGGCCATGCTGACGCATCCGTTCGAGGCGCGGCTGGTGGCCGAGGGCTTCCGCCTGCAAGGCTACGCCAGCGACTACTTCGCCGACTACGCTTTCACCACGCTCAACGTGCGCCGCGAGTGGGCCGAGGACTACGGCGATGCGCTAGTCGCGCTGCTGCGCGCCACGGCCCGCGCCGGCCGCTGGCTGTTCGACCCGGCGAACGCCGCGCCCGCCCAGGAGATCCTGGCTCGGGCTACCGGCCTCACCACGACCGAGGTCGCCGACACCTATCGCCTCTACGTGCAGCAGGGCGGCGTGCTGGCGCGCGAGGGCGAGATCGTCGACGCGGGGATGGCGGCGGTGCTCGACGTGATGCGCGAGGAGAACCTCCTGGCCGCCGCGCCGGCCCCCGACTGGTACGTCGACCGCTCGTACTGGCTGCGCGCCCAGTCCGACCTCGCCCGCCAGCCCTAGCCGCCCGGCTGGTCCGTCTCGGGCACGCGGTCGGCGTTCGTGGCGGCCATGCTGCTCCTGCCTCCTCGCCGTGCGCGGCGCGCAGCCGCGACGGTAGCAGCGCCCTGCCCCGCGGGCACCGCGCAGAAGCCGGCCCCCGGTACTGCCCCGCGCTTATAATGGGCTGCGCCCGCGCCCCAAGGCGCAGGAGCCAGCGGCGCCCGACGAGCGCCCGACCGCGGCGACGGCGGGGACGCGCCCGGGCACGACGGCGGTAGCGGCTGACTGGGCCAAGCGCCGCGGCGCTTGCGGCCACCACCCGGGTAGGGACGAAGATGCTGCAGAACAGCTTGCGAGCAGGCGTGACCACGTTGGTGTTGGCGACGCTGCTGGCCTGCGCCGCGCCGGCGGCGGCGCCGGGCGCCGCGCCGCCGAGCGCCCCGGCCGGCAGCGCCGCGCCCGTTACCGACCGCCCGCCGGCGCTCCAGGCGCTGGTCGACGCCGCGCGGCAGGAGGGGGAAATCGACCTCGTCTGGGGCGAGGGCTCCGTTGGCGGGCGCGAGGGCACGCGACGGCTCACCGACGGGCTCAATCGCGAGTACGGTCTGAACCTCGACGTCCGCTTCACGCCCGGCCCGAGCTTTCCCGAGATGGCGGCGCGTATCACGCAGGAGTACCAGGCCGGTCGGCGCGCCACCTCCGACGTGTATATCGGCGCGGACCATCACATCAGCGGCCTAATGGCCAACAACGTGCTGGAGGCGGTCGACTGGAGCGCGTGGGCGCCGCACGTGCGCGACCCGGCGCTCGTGGCGCCGCAGGGGATGGCCGTCACGTTCGAGACCTGGCTGCCCGGCATCACCTACAACACCGTGCGGGTGACCGGCGACGCGGTGCCACGCACCCTGCAGGACCTCCTCAAGCCCGAGTACAAGGGGCGCGTCGCCTCCACGCCCTACGCCTCGGGCTTCGATCGCCTGGCGTCGCCCGAAGTGTGGGGCAAGGCGCGCACCTTGGATTTCGCCACGCGCTTGGCCGACCAGCTCGCCGGCCTGATCCGCTGTAACGAGACCCAGCGCATCGTGAGCGGTGAGTTCGACGTGTTCGCGCTCGACTGCAACGGGAGCAACGCGCTCAAGGCGAAAGCGCAAGGCGCGCCGATCGAGTTCACGCCGGCGCTCGACGTCCCGGTGGCGAACCTCGTGTACATGGCAGTGCCGAAGAACGCGGCCCACCCGGCCGCCGCCAAGCTCTGGATCGACTACGTCCTGAGCCGCGAGGGCCAGGACATCCTCTTCGCCGAGGAGTACATGGACTCCCACCTCGTCCCCGGCTCGCGGACCGCGCAGCAGGTCGAGAAGCTGCAGGCGAGTGGCGCGACGCTGGAGATCTTCGACGTCGCGCGCGTCCAGAGTCGCGACGAGGCGGAGCTAGCCGACGTGCTGCCGGAGGTGCAGCGGATCCTGAGCAAGAAGTAGCGCCTGTCATCCTGGCTTCCGCGTGCCGCGACCGGGAAACCGCGAGGAGGGTGTCATGCTGAAGATCGCCGCCGCGCTGGCTCGGCCCCTGCTGCTCGTCGCCGGCGCTGTGCTCCTGCTCGGCGCCTGTCGGGCGCCCGCCGCCTCGCCGGCGCAGTCGCCCGCTCCCGCGGACGCCAGCGCGCCCGCCACCCCCGCCAGCAGCGAAAGCACGAGCGGCAGCGCGCCCGCCGTGTCCGCGCCCGCCGCGGCTCCCGCCCCGCCCTCTGGCGCGCTCGACGTCGTGCGGATGTCCGACGCCCGCGTGCTCGCCGCCGGGCCGATCTACGTCGCGCTGGACAAGGGCTACTTCCGCGAGCAGGGCATCGACCTGCAGCTCGAATCGTCCGCCGGCGTGGCCGACGTCGTCGCTTTCCTCGCCACCGGCGACCTCGACATGGCCAGCGGCGCCGCGACGGTCGGGCTGTTCAACGCCTTTGACCGCGGCGCCGACTTCCGCATCATCGCGCCCATGGGCATCATGACGCTGGAAGACAGTCCCCTGCCGCTGCTCGTCCGCAAGGACCTCTACGACAGCGGCGAGCTGCGCACGCCCGCGGACCTGCGCGGCCGGCGGGTGGCGATGAACACGCGCGGCGCCAGCCCCGAATACCTCCTGACCAAGGTGCTCGACGGCGCCGGCCTGACCATCGACGACGTGGACCCGGTCAACATCCCCTTCCCCGACATGCCGGCCGCGCTGTCGAACGGGTCGATCGACGCCGCGATCGCCGCCGAGCCGGCCGCGACCCGGGCCGTGAGCCTCGGGGTCGGCGTGAAGCTGGTGAAGGAGATCGTGCCGGGGCGCATGACCACGGTGATCCTGGCCTCGGGCAGGATGCTCCACGAGCGCCCGGACACCGTGCGGCGGTTCATGATCGCCTACATGAAGGGCACCCGCGACATCCAGCCGCCCGCTCTCGGCACCTGGGACGCCGCGAAGTTCTACACGCCCGAGAACATCGCCATCTTCGAGAAGTACACCGGCGCCAACGAGCAGGTCCTACGCGATCAAGTGCCCTACACCTGGGACGTCGACCTCGTGATCCAGACCGACAGCATCATGGACCAGCAATTGACGCACATGCGCAACGGCACCCTCACCCTGGCCCAGCCCGTCCCGCCCGAGCGGATGATCGACGACCGCTTCGTGCGCGAGGCGAGGGACGCCCTCGGCCGCGAGCGCCCTTGACCCGCCCGGCGTCGGGACGGCCGTCGCCGATCCTGCACGGCATACCAAAGAGCCCGGTCGGGGGTGCCTACCGGGCTCTTTGGCGGGGTTGCGAGACCAGAATTCCTGTCCGCGCGAAGCTGCCGGCTCAGGTTGGCGTGTATGTCTGGCGAAGCCAAACATACCCGCTATCCCCGGCCGAGTGCTTAGAGCGCGCTAGATACCTCGCGCGCGGGCGGACGGGCTCACGGCGTGGAGGATGAGCAGCAGGACGACGGCGCCAATGATCGACACCACCACCGTGCCCCAGAAGCCCGCCGAGCCGCCGAAGCCCAGCACGCTCGCCAGAATACCCCCGATGAACGCGCCGATGATGCCGACAATGATATCGCCGATGAGACCAAAGCCGGCACCCCGTACCAGATGGCTTGCGATGAACCCCGCGATCAGACCGACGATGATCCACGCTACGATGCCACCCGGATCCATGGCCATTGCGCTACCTCCATCTCCCGCTGGCGGGATTTCTCTTCACCCTTCTTAATGCAGACCCCGTGCCTAGACGCTCGTCTCGCTCCCACCGCGAGCGGCGAGGGCGCCCGCGGCGGCCATCGCCTCGCCGCTCGCCGCAGCCTTCTTAGCGCCCCAGGTCGCGGTCCCACGTCTCGCGCAGCGCCGCGCCGGCGCGCTCCCACGGTGTGCCGGGATGACGAGCCTCCCACTCGCGGCGCAGCTCCGGCTCGACCTCCGCCCACGAGCGGCCTTGGTAGCGCGGATCGTGCGCCATCTCCCAGCCGTAGCGGTAGCTCGGCTCGTAGTCCTCCCACCGGCCGCTCGTGCCGTGGCGCTGCTCCCAGTCCGTGCGGTACCGCGGCGCGGCCTCCTCCCAGCGGGCCGGGGCGCTCGCCACGCCGATGCCGGCCGGCTCGCGGCTCTCGATGTCGTAGGCGCCGAAGCGCCGCAGGATGTCCCGCACCTCGTCGTAGCGCCCATCGGCCTGCACGGCCACCAGCGTGCGCCCACTCCGCACCTCTTGCTCGTACCACTCGGCCTGCTCCTTGGGGATGCCGAGGCCGATGAGCGCTCCCGCGATCGCGCCGATGCCCGCGCCCAGTGCCGCCCCCGTCAGTGCGGTCGCCAGCGCACCCGCCGCGATGAACGGCCCCACGCCCGGGATGAATAGCGCGCTAAAGCCCGCCAGCCACCCCCAGATGCCGCCGAACACGCCACCCAGCACCGCGCCGGTGATAGCGCCCTCGCCGGCGCTCGTGCCCGTGTCGGCGGCCAGCGCCCGCGTCTCGTCCGGATTCGGCGTCAGCAGGCTGATTGCGTCGCCGCTGATCCCCGCGTCCCTGAGCGCGCTAATGGCTTCCCGCGCCTGCTCTCGGTCTCGGAACACTCCGACCACCACGTTGCCTCGGTCTGCTCGCATGCGGTCCTCCTCCGTCGAACGTCGCCCGTGCCGAATGAGCAACGTACCATCGCAGGCCATGTGCCACAGCGACCGGGTGGGCGCTCGCGAGTCCCGGGCGCCGGGTCCTGCGCTGAATCGCGCGGCCTGGCATGCGTTCTGCGTTTGTGAGTGCGGCTAGACCCTTACAACGTTGTACGAAAGGAGCGAGCGCAATGGCCGGACTCGAAGACAAGGTCAAAGGCAAGGCCAAGGAGGTCAAAGGCGCGGCCACGGGCGACAAGAAGACGGAGATGGAGGGCAAGGCCCAGGGCGCCAAGGGCAACCTGAAGGACACGGCCCACAAGGCTACTCATTAAGCAGCCACGTCTCCGCAGGAAGGGACGCCGCGCATGCGCGGCGTCCCTTCGCGTCCCCCCCGCCACACGGTGGCCCCCGCCGAGGCCCGCGCGTCAGTAAACCCCTGGACGGCGCGCCGCCGCCGGACGTACCCTAGAGCCTGCAATGGCGCCATCGGTCTGGGGGCAGCCGCGTAGCGGGGCGGCGGTCCCGCCGCTCGCGCCGTTGGGCTACGTCGCGGTGGCTTGGTACGCTTGGTGGAGCAAGACGGGGGTGTTCACCGCTCTCGCCAAGGGCTGCTTCTACGGCCTGGACTCCGCCCGCATAGGAGGCGCAAGATGGCAGACGTGACGCTAACGTTCGCCGCCGGCTCGACGGCCCGCTTGCAGCCGCTGCTCGACGGCGCCGTGCGCCCCGAGGGCGTCGACCTGCAGGCCTCGGTCGTGCCCGTGAGCGATATTTTCTGGCTCATGCCCCACTCCGAGCCCTATGACGTGGCCGAGATGTCGCTCACAGGCTACCTGTGGGCGATCCAGCACGGCCGCCGCTGGACGGCGCTGCCGGTATTCCCCGGCTGGGTGTTTAGCTGCCACGCGGACACGCTGGTCAACGCGCGGGCGGGCATCGCGCGCCCCGAGGACCTGCGGGGCAAGCGCGTGGGCGTGCCCGAATACCCCGTGACCGCGATCGCCTGGATTCGCGATGCCTGGGAACAGGACGCCGGCGTGCACCCCGAGGACTTCACCTGGTGCGAGGAGCGGACGCCTCAGGCGAGCCACTACCGCCCGCTCGGCTATCAGCCGCCCGCGGGGGTGTCCGTCGAGACGATCCCCGAGGATACGTGCCTCGCCGACCTGCTGATGGCGGGCGAGCTGGATGCCGTGACACGCTACTTCGGCGGCCCGCGCGACGCGCCCGGCGCCGCGCCGCCCGGCGACCGCTCGCCGCTGCGCATTCGTGAGCTAGGCGCGCAGCCGAGCGTCCGCTGGCTCTATCCTGACCGCAAGGCCACGGCGCTGGCCTACCACCGTCGCCAGGGCTGGCCGCAGCCGATCCACTGCGTCGTCATCAAGCAAGAGGTCGTGGACCGCTATCCGTGGGTGCCGCGCAGCCTGTACGCGGCGTTCGCCGAGGCGGCGCGGCGCACGGCCGACGCGGCGACGGTGCACACCAGCTTCGACTTCCCCGCCGCCGAACAGCGGGAGGTGCTCGGCCCCGAGTTCTCGCCCGTCGGCCTGCTGCCTGGCACCCGCGACATGCTAACGCGGCTGCTGGAGCTGGCCGCCCGCGACGGCTTCCTGGTCGGCAACCGCCGCTTCACGGTAGACGATCTGTTCCCCGCGGAACTGCTCACCTGAATGGACGCTCGTGAGCGCGAAGAGCACCGCGGGGCTGAGCACTCCCAGGTGCCCCGCTGGCGCTGGTCCTTCGCGTAACCTCGCGCTTGACCGCGTGCCGGCGCTGGCACTAAGATGGGGCGCCGCGTCTCCCTGGCGCGGTTGGGCTGCCTGCGTTGGCCACGCGGAGGTGGCGGCGATGCGGCGCGATCGTTCGCTCGCGCTGGCGCTCCTGCTCCTGCTGTCGCTGAGCTGCGCGGCGCCGAGCAGGGCGCCGAATCGCCCGCCCGCGCCGGCGGCCGCCGCGGCCGAGGCGCCCGCGGTGCCGAGCGCGCCGCCGGCGCCCGAGGCGCTTCGCTTCGGGCTGAACACCCCGACCGCCAGCATCACCCCCCTCTGGGTCGCGCATGACGAGGGCTTCTTCCTGAAGCACGGGATCGACGCCGAGCTAGTGCCCATCCCCGGCGGCGAGCGCATCGTCGCGGCGGTCGTGTCCGGCGACGTGCCACTGACGGCCCTAGCCTCGTCGGCGCTGCTGGCGGCGGCGCTGGGCGGCGCCGACCTGACGTTCTACGGGAGCTGGTCGAACGAGCTGCATTACGGCCTGTACGCGCGGCCGGACGTGGCGAGCGTGGCGGACCTGCGGGGCAAGCAGGTGGCCGTCACCGGGCGCGCGGGCATCAACCGCCGCGCCATGGAGCTGGCGCTGAGCCGCAACGGCCTGGACCCGGCGCGCGACGTGACGTACATCGCGGCCGGGCAGAGCACCGACGCGCTGACAGCGCTGCTCACCGGGGCGGTGAGCGCGACGATGCTGACGCCGCCCACCAGCTTCCGCGCCGAGGACGAGGGCATGCGGCTGCTGGTGGATACCGAGGCGTACCACTATCCCACGATCCTGTCGGGCATCGCCGGCAGCCGGGCCTGGGTGGACCAGCACGAGGACCTGGTGCGGCGGGCGCTGGAAGCCGTGGCCGAGGGGGTGGCGTTCGCGCGCCAAAACAAGGAGCGCACGAAAGCGATCATCGGCCAGTGGACGCAGAGCGACGACGCCGACCTGCTGGAGCGCACCTATGTGGCGACGCGGCCGTCGTGGGAGGAGAGTCTGCGCGCGCCGCCCGAGGCGCTGCGCAACGACCTCGACGCGCTGGCCGACGAGGTGCCGACGGCGCGCGAGGCGTCCGCCGAGCAGTTCGTGGACAATCGGTTCGTCGACGCGCTGGAGCGCGAGGGGTTCTTTGCCCGGCTATACCGTTGAGTATTCTCGGGGCCGGACAGTTCGGGCTAGCGGACCTTCTCGGCCGGCAGCGGCGTGTGGTCGGCGGCGGGGATGGCGTTGGGCGCCAGCCGCACGCTGACGGCACGCGGGTGCTCGCCGGGCTCGTCGCCGGTGGCGTGCGCCTTCACGTCGAACTCGAGCGGCGTGCCCGGCGCGATCTCCTCCCAGTCGACACCCTCCAGGGCGCTGCGGTGGAAGAACAACTCTTGCCCGTTCTCGGCGATGATGAACCCAAAACCCTCGGCCGGGACCAAGCGATCGACTCGTCCTCGCATGGTGTGTCTCTCCCCACTTATCTTGCGTGCGCCGCGCACGCTACTGAGAGCTAGTGGGCAGGGGACGTGCCAGCGGGGTACGACCGGGCGTGTATAGTCCCGGCCGGCGCTTCACGGTAGGCAGAGATCGAGTGGTGCGTTAGCGGCCCAGCTCGCGGTGGACCTCGGCGAGCACGGAGGGGTCCGCGAGCTGCTCGAACGGGGCGATCGCGTCGAGCGCGCCGGCCTCGACGTCGAGCCGCTGCAACGTGTCCACGCCCTCGGGCGAGATGCTGCCATCGCGGCTCCACGACGTGTGAACCTGGTCCCAGGTCGTAGCGGCGATGTCCGGCTCCATGGCGAAGCGGTCGATCATCACCTGGATCACGGCGTCGCGCTCTGTCTGGATCGCTGCCAGCGCGTCGAGCTGCGCCTTGAGCATGCGCTTCACCTCGTCGCGCTGGGCGGCGATCTTCTCCACGCTCGTGCCGACGCCGGTGAACGGGTATTCGAGTGTCAGGTCGTCGGGCCGGCCGAGCACGTGCATGCCCTCGCGCTCAGCCAGGGCGGGGTAGGGCGGCGTCAGCGGGGCCCCGTCGATCCGGCCGAGGCGTAACGCTTCCCAGAGCACGTTCTCCTCACCCAGGTTCAGGTACTGCACGTCGTGCTGGGGGTCGAGCCCAAGCGCGGCGACGTAGAGCTGCGTCGTGACGTGGCTGTTGCCGCCGTAGCCCGTGACGCCGAACACTTTGCCGCGCACGTCAGCGGCCTGCCGGACCTCCGGCTGGGTGATGAGGAAGAAATTGGGCTTGGGCAGGTGGACGGCGAGCGCGCGCACAGGCACGCCCTTCGCGGCGGCGCGCATCAGCGAGCCGATGCTCAGCACGTAGTCGATCTCGCCGGTCGTCAGGCCGGGGATCGACACCGCGGGACTGGCTGCCAGCGACTCACTCTCTAGGCCGTACTGCCGGTAGATACCCAGGCCGTCGGCGACGAAGTGCGCGAGGAACGCGGGCGACGTGCTGGAGTAGGCGATGCGCGCCCGCGCCGGTGCAGGCGGCACGGCCGGCGCGGGCGCGGCCGCCAGCGGCGTGGCCAGTGCGGACGGCGCGGGGGCCGCGGGCCGGCCGGGACTGCTGGCGGGCGCGCAGGCGACCAGCAGGGCGAGCACCGCGACCGTGACGGCACACCAGGAGCCGGGCCCGCGCGGGGTTAGGCGTGGGCGGCTTCGGCCGGCACGGGCAGCGCCCATGGCTCGATCTCCCCTCGGTCGATAGCGGCCAGCCGCTCCTCGCTCAGCGGGTTGCCGTAGATCTCGTTGCGGACGCGGACGTGCTGCACCATGAACTCGTGGAGCAGGCGCGTCGCCAGCGCCAGGTCGGCCTCGTCGCGGATCCACGTCCGGGCAAAGCCGCGCACGCGCAGCGGCCCGTGCTCGACCTCGTCCTCGACGATGCGCGCCATCGCCTTGGCGAACCGCTCGCGGAACTCGTCGCCGCGCAGCCGGCTGGCCTCGGTGAAGGAGCCGCCGCCGCCGCCCTCGGTCAGGTGCATCACCTCGTCGCTGAACTCCGAGCGGTACTCGTTACGGAAGCGGTAGAGCACGTCGATCATGGCGTTCGCCTCGGGCAGCCGCGGGTTATAGTGGCGCTCCAGCGGCAGGTCCGGGTCGATCGCCGCGTAGACCTCGTACTCGCGCGCCTCCTCGGCCGTCAGCTTGCGGCCCAGCACCCACTCGGCGAGGTCGGCGAGCACCGTGTAGTGCTCGACCTCCTCGGCGATCTGCTTCAGCAGCGCCGCGAAGGCGTGGCGCTCGGTCGAGCGCTCCAGGTTCTCGCTCATGCGGGCGGCCCGCTGGAGCCACGCGACGCAGAACACCTCGCGGCCCATCTGGCGCCGCAGCATGTCCACGTGCTCCGCCGGGGTGTGCTCGCGGGCGAAGTACGTGCGTACCACCTCGGCCTCGCCCGCCGCGTAGCGCGCCAGGATGTCGTTCAGCTCGCGCTCGGCGCGCTCGGCCAGGGATTCAGGGCGGGTCGCCATGATTCTCTCCTCCACGGGGAAGCGATCATCTACCCGACGCCGGGCGGCAGGGGATGAGCCCCGGCCCTACGTCTTCTATCGGTGCCTACGAACCGGCGGGCGGTAGGGGACGAGGCCCTGCCCTATTCCTGCCCACCGGCTGCCGAGGGACGAGTCCCTGCCTTACGGGTTTTGCGCGACGGGGGACTCGCGCCTCGGCCTGCTCGCTCAGGTTGCCGCTGAACGGGTCGCCGCGGTGTCCGGGCGCGAGGCGCGGGCGGGCTCGGCAGCGTCGGGGAAAGCGGGCATCACCTCGGCGGCGAACAGCTCCAGCGTGCGCGTCGCCTCCTCCGTCGAGATGCCGCCGAAGTTGATCTGCATCGACGGCTCGACCTCGCCGAACGTGTCGCGGACGAACTGGACCTGCTCGATCACCTCGGTCGGCGAGCCGACGAACGCCACACGGCCCTCGCGCAGCGTGTCGGGCGTCTGCGCGCGGACGGCGGTAACCACTTTGTCGTAGCCGGCGTAGTTGCCGGACGCGCGGCCCTCCCACGACGACACGGCCTCGCTGAACACTTCGACATAGCGCTCGACGGGCCGCCGGAAGCCAGCCAGCGCCGCCTCGTGCGTCTCGGCCAGGTAGCAGTGGAACGACATCTGGACCTGCTCCTGGCCCGGCGGGTGGCCTGCCCGCGCCCAGGCCTCGCGGTACGAGCGCACGAACGCCGCCGTGCGCTCCAGGCTGCCGGCGAACGGCACGATCATCAGGTGGTAGCCGCGCTCGCCGGCCCAGACGAACGATTCGGCGGTCGAGACGGCGGCGATGAAGATGGGCGGGTGCGGCTGCTGCACCGGGCGCGGCGTCAGGTGGACGTTCTGGAAGCGCCAGAAGCGGCCCTCGTGCGTCACGCGGTCCTCGGTCCAGAGCCGCTCGATGACGGCGATGCCCTCCTCGAAGCGCTCGCGGCTGTCGTCCATCGGCACGCCGAAGGCGTCGAACTCGTCCGGGATGAACGCCCGCCCGAAGCCCACGTCCAGGCGGCCCTGGCTCATGTTGTCCACCATCGCCAGCTCGCCGGCGAGCTTGATCGGGTGGCTAAAGGCAGGGATCACCGCCCCGGTGATCAGGCGAATGCGCCGCGTGCGGGCGGCGAGCGCCGACAGCAGGACGAGCGGGCTGGGCGTGTGGCCGCCGTAGTCGTGGAAGTAGTGCTCGACCGCCTTGATCGAGTGGTAGCCCAGCGCGTCGGCGCGCTCGGAGAGCGCGAGCACCTGCTGGTAGTAGGCGGCGGTCGACATGTCGCTGAGACGGAACGACGGAAAGAAGTTCAGGCCGAAGCGCATCCTGGTCCTCCGTGCGCGTGGGGTCACGCCTACGCCGGGCGTCTACGCTACCTTAGCGATATGGGCCGAGGACCTGCACGGCCGCGTCGGCGAAGCTGTAGTCTACCAGGGCGTTCAGGTCGATGCGGGTCTGCTGCGCGCCGCTCGCCAGCCAGTAGTCCTGGTCGGCGGCCAGCGACGTGACGTTGATGCGGCCGTCGGGATCGAGGGCCGTGAGCGCCATGCGGTCGTAGAGGGCGGCGTCCTTGACGGGTGTGTTCTGGATGAGCGCCGCGATCGTGAGCTGGCGCGCGGCCGCGTCGCCCTTCACGAAGCCGTCGTTGTACACGCGCACGCCGCGCAGGTAGGCGGTCATAAAGCGGTTGGCAACGTCGGGCTGGTCCTGGGCGAAGCCGGCGCCGTACATCACCTCGGCCACCTGGAAGCCCGGATAGATCGCGTCGCTGTGCTGGTACACGGTGGCGAGGCCCTGATCGGCCAGTCGCGTCTCGAACGGCTCGGGGATGACGGTCGCGTCGATGTTATGCGAGCTAAAGGCCGGCAACTGGTCCGGGAAGCCCATCTCGACGATCTCGACGTCGTCCACGCGCAGGCCGGCGGGCCGCAGCCAATACGACAGGAGCACCTCGGTCGGGATGCCGCGCGCCGGCAAGGCGACCCGCCGCCCGCGCAGGTCAGCCGGGCTTTGGACCTGGCCGCTGTCGGCGAGGTCGCGGCGGAACATCAGCGCGACGACAGAGTAGCCAGCCGGCCCGGAGGCGGCGTCGGCGACGAGCTTGATCGGGATGCCGCGCGCGACGGCGTTGAACAGGCCGGCGCTGTGCGAGCCGTCGCCCGCGTGAAGTTGGCCGGTGCCCAGCGCCGGCACCATGCGGGCCGCCGAGTCGAACTGCGTCGTCTCCAGCTCAATGCCCTGCTCCCGGAAGTAGCCTTGATCGAGCGCCACGAAAATGCCGGCCTCGGGCAAGACGCCGAGCACGCCCATCCGCACGCGGGCCGCCCCCTGCGCAAGGGCCAGCTCGCCCGGCGCCGTGCCGGCGAAGCCCGCGGCCAGGGCCACGAGGGCCGCGAGGAGCGCCGCCGCCGGTCGCAGCAGGGCCAAAGTCCGCCGATGCATCGTCCCTCCCCCTTTCCGCCGGGCGCTCGCCGGGTCGCCAGCGTGCCGCAAGGATACCACGGCCGCGCCACCGGTGCAGGCGGCCGGTCGGCCGGCTCACCGCAGCCTGGGGAGCGGGCGAGTGGGCCGCGGGCCGGCGCCGCGCTCCGCTACACTATGGCAGCTTGGGGCAGGGAAGGGAGCCGTACCGGCTCGCGGCTCCCGGCCCGATTCCCGACGTCTGGAGGCTGCGGATGCGCGCCGTGAAGCTGAGCCTGTTCACCGAGGTCCAGTGCCCGCCGACGGCGTCGCCGCAACAGCGGCTCGACGAGCTGCTTGCCCAGGCCGAGCTGGCCGACCGGCTCGGCTACCACGGGCTGTGGCTGTCCGAGATCCACTTCCAGCCGGAATTCTCGCTGCTGGCCGCGCCCTACGTCGTGCTGGGCGCGATCGCCGCGCGCACGCAGCGCCTGCGCCTCGGCGTCGCGGTGAACATCCTGCCGGTCCACCACCCCCTCCACCTGGCCGAGCAGGCGGCCACGCTCGACGTGCTCTCACACGGGCGCCTGGAGTTCGCGATGGGGCGCGGTCACGTCCACAGCCGCGTGTACGAGGGCTTCGGCGCCGCCCGCGAGGAGAGCAGGGCGCGGCAGGAGGAGAGCGCGCGGGCGATCGTTGCCGCCTGGACGCAAGAGACGCTGGAGTTTCACGGCGCCTACTACGACATTCCGGAGGTCGTGGTGACGCCCAAGCCGGTCCAGCGCCCTCATCCGCCGCTGCACGTCGCGGCGACCTCGCGCGCCAGCGTCGAGGCGACCGCGGGCCAGGGCTTGCACCTCTTCATGCCCGTCCACCTGCTGCCACGCGCCGAGCTGTGCGCGCTGGCGGCGGCCTACTGGGACGGCCTGCGCGCCCACGGCCACGATCCCGCGGCCCACGAACTGGGCTTGCTGCTGCCGCTGTACGTCGCCGCCACCACGGAGCAGGCGCGGGCGGAAGCGCGCGAGGGCTTCATGGACTACTACCGCGTTATCCACGCGATCCAGGAGGACTACCTGCGCTGGCCGGGGCGGCGGGGCCACGAGGTTCCGCCGCCCAGCGCGCGCCGCCCGATGACGTTCGAGCGCTTCTGCGCCGAGGGCGCGATTCTGGCCGACCCGGCGACCGCCCTGGCCGACCTGCAGCACTTGATCGCGGCGACCGGCGCCACACAGATCCTCGGCTGGACGAACATGGGCAGCATCCCCCACGCGCGGGTAATGGGCTCGCTGCAACGGTTCGCCGACGAGGTGATGCCGCACCTGCCCGGCGCGGTCGCCCGCCCCTAGGCAGCGGGGCCGGCGTGGTGGAGCTGTTGGACTCCGGCAACCAGCCCCCCCCAGCCGGTGAGGCAGCTTAGGCTTGCTCGGGGGCAGCGTTGCTCCGCTGAGCACGGCGCCCCTGGTTGCGCGCGGCGTTCGCGAGCATCCGCTGCCCCCAGGCGAGGTTCGAGTCCGAGCCGCCCTCGTAGTACTGGATCTCCCACCAGTTGCGGTCGCGGTCCTTGATGAAGCACGAGTAGCCGCCGTGCAGCGAGCGGGGCGGCAGGATCTCCAGCAGCCCAAAGTCCTCGCGCTCGGCCAGGGCGCGCGCGTACCAGGCGTCGACCTCTTCCCGCGAGGCGCAGTCGAACCCGAAGTGGTTGAACACGGGCATGTCGTGCGGGTGCTTCACTTCCAGACAGACGATGTACCACTCGGCGCCGAGCGAGACGCGGCAGCCGAACGGCACGTGCTGGACCGTGTCCATCCCGAGGAAGTCGCGGTAGAAACGCATGCTCTCCTGCACGTCGTCGATCTCGAGCGTGCCGTGCGTCAGCACCATTGGGCGGATCGCGCGCCCCGGGGCACTCTCTTGTGTTTGTGCCATCCTGGCCTCCCCTTATCTCGGACGTGGCAGCCTCACCACTCGCCAACCGGCCGCGCCGGGTAGGCCCATGATCCCACTGGCTCGGAAGGCTGTCAACGGTCACGCCCGTGCTACAGCGGTTTCCAGGATGATCGATCCGAGCGACCCCGGGCGGGCGACCGGGGTCGAGCCCCTGCCCTACGCTCGGCATGGCGCAAGACCGGCGAAAACCGCTGTAGGCCGATGACCAGCGGGCCCGGTGGTGCGCTGGCCCGCTCGCCGCGGGGGCTTCGGCAGGTTCCTATAGCTCGGGCTTACCGCCCGATCTCCTCGGGCTCTGGGGCGCCGCGGCCGTCGGGGCCGAGCGGGTGGTAATAGATGCGGGCCGGCTTGCCGACCCACGCCTGCACGCGCGCCTGCGCCGCCTTCAGGTGCGCCACATGGTTCTCGCGGCTGTTCGGCTCGCCCGCCAGTCGATAGGCGCCGCAGTCCTCGTGGTCCACGATCCAGATGGCCTCGACGTCGTGGAGGCGGTTGAGGACCACGGCGCTGTCCAGCCAGCGGTCGACGGCCAGCGAGGCGCCCTCGTGCGTGCGCAGATCGTAGGCGCCGCGCAGCCCCTGCGCCCGCAGCCAGTCGACGAGCGCGTCGGCGAAGCGGTAGTCGACACAGGCGGTGACCAGCACCCTGGCCCGCGGACCGCCGGCCCCGTGGAGCCCGGCGGTTGGCTCCGGCACGGGGAGGGGCGCCGCGTCGGGCGCGGCCGGGTGGCCAGTCGATTGCGGGGATGCGTCCATGGAAAGCTCCGACGGCGAGAGTGCGGCCGATCCAGGCGTCGGCTAGCGCGTCCGCCCGCTGGGCGGCGTGAAGGCGTCGGCGGTCGCCTGGAGGCGTGCGGCGGCGGCGTTCGCGCGGCGGGCGAGCCGGTTGCGGATGGGCGCCTGCGGGTCGGGCAGCGGCCGCAATAGCTCGCGCAGCAGGAGCGCCAGGCAGGTCAGGTCGCGCGGCGAGACGTACTCGGCCGCCAGCAGCCCATCCGGATCGACGTTGTGGTAGTTGCCGAGCGGCACGGCCAGCGCCCCGGTCTCGTAGCCGAACGCGGTGAAGGCGGTCGCCTCGCAGGTGCCGCCCGACATGAGCTGGCGCTGGTAGCGGAAGGCCGGCTCGCGCTTCGCCAGCCGCGCGGCCGCCGCCGAGAGCAGCGCCTCGGCGCTCGGGCTGAACGCGCTCGTGCGGTCGCCCACGCGCACCACCGGCCCCTCGCCGATGCGGGCGCCCGGCAGCTCGCGGCTCGCCTCGAGCGAGATGATGAGCGCGTCGGCCGGCAGGCGGCGGGACTGGGCGAGCAGCGTGGCGCCGAACAGCCCCACCTCCTCGGCGCGGGTCAATACGCCGACCACGGGGCGTCCCGTGCGCCGCCGCGCCACCTGGCCCAGCAGCCAGAGGATCGCCGTCACGCCCATCAGGTCGTCGGCGGCGCGCATCGTCCAGCGCTCGTCGTCACGAATCAGGTCCGGCAGGTCCCACACGGCGAAGGCGGCGCCGCGACCGAGCGGCTCGCCCTCGTAGCGAAAGGTACGGGTGGCCGCGTCGAAGCCGACCAGCCGGCCGCGGCGCTCGTCGCGCGGGCCGATCACGCGCACCGGCACGGCGCCGGCCAGCGCCGTCGCGGCCACGCCGCCCATCAGCCGCGCGCGGTCGCGGCCGAGCAGGTGCGCGCCGGGGTGGTCCATGTGGGCCATCAGCACGAGCGGCGGCCCGTTCGCGCCGCCCGCGCGCGCCAGCAGGTTGCCGTAGGCGTCGCGCTCGACGGCCACGCCACGCCGGCGCAGCCAGGCGGTCGCCACGCGCGCCACGCCCGCCTCGAAGAACGCCGCCGCCGGCTCCGCCGCCAGCATCGCCAGGATGTCGCCCACCTCGGCGGTGACACGCGCGAAGCGCTCCTCGGCCATCTCTCCTGTTACCCCCGGGCGCTTTGGCCTCTCTCGCCGCAAGAGGGCTGGAGACATATCCAGGATAACGGGTCACGGGGCATCCTGGCAGGCCGCCTCGCCGCTCTCCCCCCTTCCCTGCGAAGGAAGGGGGGCAGGGGGGGTTAGGTCCTCCCCGTCCCCGGTGTCCTCCCCCATTACCCTATGGGGGAGAGGGGGCAGGGGGGAGAGGGGTCAGTAGGCGTTCCGGTCGCGGACGATGGCGGCGAGCGTCTTCAGCATGATCTTCAGGTCGAACAGCAGCGACCAGTGCTCGACGTAGAACAGGTCGTAGCGGGTGCGCTCCTCGATCGACGTGCGCCCGCGCAAGCCGTTGACCTGCGCCCAGCCGGTCATGCCGGCCTTCTCCTGGTGCCGGTCGGCGTAGCGCGGGATGGCGTGCGCGAACTGCTGCACGAAGTGCGGGCGCTCGGGCCGCGGGCCGACGAGGCTCATCTCGCCCAGGAGCACGTTCACGAGCTGCGGCAGCTCGTCGATGGACAGCCGCCGCATCACCTTGCCGAGCGTCGTCGTGCGGTCGTCGTCCGGCCGCGCCATGACCGGCCCGGTGCCCGCCTCGGCATCCACCCGCATGGAGCGAAACTTGAGGAGCTGGAACGGCCGGCCGTCCAGCCCCAGCCGCTCCTGCCCGTAGAACGCCGGCCCGCCCGGCGACGTGAGCTTTACCGCGAGCGCCAGGAACAGCAGCAGCGGCGCGAGCAGCACCAGCAGCACCGCACTCAAGGTGAAGTCCGTGGCCCGCTTCAGCGCGCGGTTCCAGCCGCGCAGCGTCACGTCGCGGATGCGGACGAGCGGCAGGCCGCTCAGCTCGCTGGTGGTCACCTCGTTAGCCATGATCTGGAACACGTCGGGGAAGACCTTGACGTTCACGCGCTCGCGGGCGCACGCGCCGGCCAGCTCGACGAGCTGCTGGTGGGAGAGGGAGGGCAGCGCCACCAGCACCTCGCCGATGCCGTACTCGCGCACGACCCGCGTCAGGTCGGCGGGCCGCCCGAGAATGGGCGCCGCGTTCTCCCGCGCCGCCACGGGTGGCGGCGCGTCGGGAGGTTCCCCAGCCCAGCCCGACGCGAGCGCGCCGGAGGGCGCCCGGCCCAGGAGCGGCGGGGGCGCGGCGCTCGGCTCGTCGAGGTAGCCGACCACGCGGTACCCCAGCTCGGGCGCGGCGAGGATCTTTTCGTGCAGGAGCTGGCCCTGGTCGCCGGCGCCCACGATCAACACGCGCGCCTCGTCCCAGCCGTGGCGGCGCAGGACCGCCAGGCCCGCGTGCAGCAGCGTACGGCCGAGCCAGATGAGGCCGATGCTGCCCACCAGGCAAGCTACCAGCACGAAGCGCGGCACGTCCACGCTGCGGGTGGTGAAGCCCTCGACGGCGAGCGCCACGACGTTGGCGATCGTGACCGCCTGGGCGATCGCGCCCAGCGTGTCGAGGTGCGAGGTGTCGCGGCGAGGGATGTACAGGCGCGTGAGGGCGAAGGTCAGGAGCAGCGCCCCAACGAGCACCGCGAGCGGCCCCGTGTAGGCGATCAGCGGCGGCTGGGTGAGGGCAGCGCGCTCGTTGGTCTGGATGAGCAGCCAGTAGGCGACGCCGAAGGCCACCACCGTGGCGAGGATGTCGTTCGCCAGGAGCGCGGCGACGTAGAGCGGGCGCAGCAGCCGGTCGCGGGCGCTGCCTGCCGCGGACCGCGCGTGCCGGGCGATGGGCGCGGTCACGGCGCGAACTTCCCCGGGAACCGGTCGCGCAGCCGCGGGTTGTGCTGGTCCTTGTCCGACAGGAGCGGCGCACGGTCCAGCCAGGGGATCGCCAGGTCGGGGTCGTCCCAGGCGATGCCGTACTCCCCGCCCGCGTACCACTCGGCGTCGACCGAGTACATGAAGTCGACCCACTCGCTCAGCACGAGCACCGAGTTGCCGCAGCCGGCGGGGACGAAGAGCATGGCCCGGCGGCTCTCGCCCAGCAAGAACGACTCGTGGCGCCCGAAAGTAGGCGACTCCGGCCGCGCGTCGACGATAACGCACTGCGCCTCGCCGCGCACGACGTAGACGCACTTGTTCCACTGAGCGACGTGGATGCCGCGCAGGACGCCACGCTGCGAGCGCGAGTGGTTCCACTGGGCGTGCTGGATGGGAGTGGCGAGGTAGCTGCCGAGGTCGGCGCGGCGCCGCTCGACCTCGTGGAAGAAGCCGCGGGGATCGTCGTGGACGGGGCGCTCCACGAGAAACAGCCCGGGCAGCGACGCCGGCGTCACGTAACCGCTGGAAGTCTCGGCCATACTCCTCACAGCCGCGCCCCCGGGCTCCGCGCCCGCGATAGGCCAGGCTATTCTATCGGTCGCCCGGAACGGCGTTCAACACTTCACGTCGTGCGCCAGGCGCCAGGCAACGCCCGCCGGATAGCCGAGCATCTTCGCCACGTCGCCGGTGAGGCGGATGAGCGGCGGCCAGGGCAGCGCGGCCAGCCGGACCGCCGCGGGCTGGCCGGCCGTCAGCCGCCAGAGCCGCTGGTAGGGTCGCCGCAGGTAGGCGCCCGCCAGCGCGAGCGCGGGGAGCGCCAGCGCCGGCTGGCGGCGCAGCAGAGCAAGCAGCAGCGGCAGCCCCACGTAGGTGCCGTAGCGGACGGCGTGGCGCTTGCGCCAGAGGTCGGCCTTGCCGTCGCCGCGCGCGTACAGATAGTACTGGCGGAAGAAGGCGCGCAGCGTGGGCCGCGGGCGGAAGTAGGCGAGGGCGCGCGGCGCGAAGACGCAGCGACAGCCGGCGCGGCGCAGGGCGAGGTCGAAGACGAGGTCCTCGCTGTAGTCAAGCCACTCGGGATACCCGCCGACGCGCGCCCAGGCGGCGCGGCGGAAGGCGACCGAGCGGCTGGATGGCAGGAAGCGCGCCGGCTCGACGTCCTCCTCGACCGGCAGCGTGGTCGCGCCCAGCGCGTACTCGAAGGGCGTGCGCGGCGCGGCGCGGAAGAAGCCCGCCACCACGTCGACGGTCGGATCGGCGAAGGGGCGCGTGAGGTGGGCCAGCCAGTCGGGCGCGAGCCGCACGCCCGCATCCGTGACGGCGACGAGCGGCGCGCGGGTGGCGGCGATGGCGGCGTTGCGGCCGGCCGCGATGCCCGCCCCGGGCCGCACGTCGACGGCGAGCGGCAGGTCGCGCGCCACCCAAGCCCGCGCCCGCGCCACCGTGTCGTCGGTCGAGCCGCCGTCGACCAGCCGGATCTCGTCCGGCCGCCGCGTCTGCGCCGCGACCGACGCGAGCAGCGCATCGATCGTGGCGCCCTCGTTCAGCACCGTGGCCACCAGCGCCACGCGGTCCGCTGCGTCCGCCTGCTCCCTCACGGGACTACTGTAGCACGGCCGCCCCGCGCTGGCCGCGCCCCACGGCAGGCAACAGGGGCCAGGACGCAGCAAGCAGCGCTCCTACACGGAAACGGTAGGAGCGCTGCTTGCTGCGTCCTGGCCCGGTCGCCACCCGGCTCGGTGACCCGGCGCTGCTTGCTGCGTCCCGCCGGGTAAGCCGTGCCGGTCCCCGCGCGAAACAGCACTAGCTGTGGGACGTGCCCGACGACGGGCTGCTGCCCGTGCCGGTGCTCACGTACGAGGTGCCGCTGCTGCTGGACGTGCCCGACGAGCCACTGCTGCTCGACGATTGGCCGCTGGACGTCCCGCCGGAGCTGCTGCTCGACGAGCCGGGGCTGCCGCTGGGCGCGCTCGAGGACTGGCTGCCGGACGGCTGGGTAGCGAGCCCCTGGTCCTTGGCTTCCTTCTTGGCCGCGTCCTGAGCCGCGCTGCCCGCCTCCTGAGCCACGCGCTGCACCTTCTCGGTCGCGTCCTGCACGACGTCCTGCGCGCGCTCCATGAAGGCGTCGCGCGTGTCGCCCATCAGCTCGCGCTCGCGGCGCGTCTCGGGCACGGCCATGCCGACGGCCGCGCCGACCGCCAGCGCGACCGCACCGACCGCTAGCGGGTTGTCCTGGACCATACGCTCGAGCTGCCCCTGCGCGCGCTCGACGTAGTACTGCGCCTGGTCGGTCATGTCGCCGACCTGGTCGCCAAGCTGGTCCATCTGATCGCTGACCCGGTTGCCCAGCTGCTGGGCCCGGTCGCGCGCCCTCTCGCCGACCGACGACACCGTCTCCCGCGCCTGGTCGGCCATGTCGCCGACCCGATCGGCCACGCCGCCCCCGACACCCTGGTCCGCCTCTTCGTCGGTGTCGTAAGCACCATAGCGCCGGCGGTCGTAGCCGTAGCGGCCGCCGTAGTCATAGTCGTAGGCGTAGCGCCCGCGGGACGGGTAGGATGTCCGCCAGCGCTGCTCCTCGTCCTGCCCCGAGTGGTTCAGGAGCAGCCAGCCGAGGCCGATGCCCGCCATCGCCGCGGGGATCGGGTTGCGCCGGATGGTGTCCCACAGGCTGGTGCCTGCGTCCATCGCCATCTCGCCCGCATTGCTCATCATGTCGCCGGCATTGCTCGCCACGTCGCCCGCCATGTCGCTGGCGCTGCTGGCGACGTTGCTCGCCATCTCGCCGGCCTCGTTCATCATGTGCCCGGCGCGCTCCTGCACCTGCCCGGCGACGTCGGCGACCTTCCCCTTCACGCCGTTGCTCTCGCGCTCGCGCTCGTCGTAGTCGGCGTTGTATCCGGCATAGCCCCGGTAGCCGCCGTAGTCTTCCGAGCGCCGGTAGTTGCTCGGGTAGTCGTAGGCGGTGTTGCGGCGGTAGGTGCTGGGATAGCTGGGCGTCCGCCGGTGCGTCGAGTAGCTGTCGTGCTCGTGGGAGCGCTTCGAGCCATTCATCAGCAGCCAGCCAAGGCCGATACCCACCAGCGCCGCCGGCAGCGGGTTCTCCCGAATCGTGTCCATCATGTTGAACGTTACCTCCCTCGCGTTGTCGCGGGTGGTGTAGACGAAGTCCTCGGCGCGGCCAATCGTGGCGGCGCGGACCGCCTGCTTGGCGCTCTCCGCCGCGTCGTGGAGCGCCTCGCGCACGTGGGCGCCGACCTGCTCCGCCATGTCCGCCGCGGCGTCGCGCGCCTGCTCCTTTAGCTCATCGGGCGCCAGCCGCTCCTGGATGGCGTCGATCGTGTGGCTCATCTCCGCCCGCGTGGCTTCCATCTCGGCGCGGATCTCGTCGGTCTCCGGGGTGTCGTCGGGGTGGCGCGCGGTAGCCGGCTGGGCATCGCGCCCGCGGTCCGACTCCACGCCTTCCGCCGAGACGAACCGCGACTCGCCCGGACGGACGACGTACGTCTCGGGCTCACTCCGGTGCGAGCCGGAGGGCCCGCTCACCTCGTCTGCTCTTTGGCCCATTCGACATTCTCCTTGACCGTCTGCACCGTCTCGCGGGGCGCCAAGTCTTCGTGCTGAAGCGCGGACAGCCCCTTCTGGACGAGGCCGTAGCCGACGCCCGCGATGACGCCCCCAACGATGAGGGCCGAGAGCCACCACGGAATCCAGTGGGCGAGCACGATGATCACCGCGGCGACGATCGCCAGGAAGCCCGCGTAGATGACGGCGCCGCCCACGGCCAGGAACCCCACGTCCTTGCCGACGCTCGCCGCCTTGTGGGTCATCTCGGTCTTGGCGAGGTGGATCTCCTGGCGCACGAGCGTGGTCGTCTCGCGCGACAGGTCGGCGAACAACTCGCCGAGCGAGCGGGTGTCCTTCGACTGCTCCATTACCGCCCCCCCGTGCTCCCCGGCGCCGACGACGCGCCGCCCGTCGTGCTGCTCGGGTTCGTCGCGCTACCGACCTGCGTCCCCGCGGGTTGCTCGGTGCTCGTCGTGCTCGGCGCGCCGCTGCCGCCGGTCGAGCCTGTGGTGCTGCCGGTGCTCGTCGTGCCGGTCGTGGTGCCGCCCGGGGACGCCGGGGTCGGCGGCTGATAGCCCCCCATGCCCGTGCTGGTGGTGTACGGTGTGGTGCTCGTGCCCGGCGTGTAGGGCGCGTTCCCCACCGTCGCGCCGGCGGGCGTCGGGCGACCGGTGCCGTGCTCGGATGTCCGCATCGGCGGCGTGCTGCGGCCATAGCCCGAGGCGCCGGCCGTGGGATAGCGGGTGCCAGAGCTGGTCGAGCGGTAGCCCGCCGGGCGGTCGTAGCCCGAGCGATACTGGCCCGAGAACGAGCCGCGCGGCCGCGTGCCCATGCTCGTGCCCATCCCGCGCGAGCGGTTCTCCATCGGCGGGTTGGCTGGGCTGGCGCTCTTCAGGAAGCGCGCCGCCAGCAGGCCCACCAGGAACGCTCCGCCGAGGAAGAGGGCCGGCTGCCGCCGCGCGAAGTCCTGGGCATCTTCCAGCACGTCGGCCACGTCGGTCTGCCGCAGGTACGTCGAGAAGCGGTCGATACTGTCGGCCATCTGATCCGCGTAGCGCGCCATGCCCGCCTGGTCGTTGTCGCGAAGCTGCCGGCTGAGCCCGCGGGCGGCGTCGGCCACGTTGCCGATGCTTTCGGCCGCCTGCTCCTTCCGCGCATCCACCTGGGACATGGCCTGCTGGCGGGCCTGGTCGGCCACCTGCCCCACGGCGTGCTGCGCTTGGTCGACGACACCCTGGGCCTGGTCCATCGTGCTACTGGTGCCGGAGCCAGTCCCCGAGCCCGTCGTCCCCTGGGAAGAGGGATCTCGCGTTGCCATGAAACTCACCTCCCGAACTCTTACCTACCCGGCGCAATCGGGGTGGCGTGGCCGGTCCGCGGTGCGCACACCACCGTAGCTGTTCGTCTCTTGAGCACAAGCTGTGCCAGATAGGCCAGCCGGAGGCCGTGTTCCAGCCATCACACGGGAGCGGTGTATACCAACCGTCGTAAGACGCGGCAATTGCGCACAAGCGAGCGGCTAAACGACGTGGACTTGCACCGTAGTGCAAGGGGTGACTAACCCGCGGCCCGCCCGGGGCCTGCCGCGACACCCGACAGCCGCAAAACGTAAGCGAGAGCGCCGACGAGGAGGGGGGGCGCGAAGGTGAGGGCGTGGAAGGCCACGGCGAACGCGGCGCTCGCGGCGAGTGGCAAGCCAAAGCCTTGCAGGACGCCGATGGCGACCAGCTCGTAGGCGCCCAGGGCACCGGGCGCCGAGGGAACGGTGAGCCCGAGCAGCAGCACGCCATAGAGCACCGCCGCCAGCGCCCAGTCGGCCGGCAGGTCGAAGGCGGCGAGCGCCAGCACCGTGAGCAGGCAGGCGTTCGTCCAGACGAGCAGCGTGAGCGCGCCCACGGCGGCTTGATAGCCGGGCGGCAGCCGCAGCGCCGTCGCCACGCCGGCCGCGAAGCGCACCCACGTTTCAGCAAGCGCCACGCCGAGCCTTGTCCAGATGCGGGCCAGGCGCGACGGGAGCCAGGCGGGCGGCGCGAGCGGGCCGCCGCGTGGCGCCCACCGCACGAGCAGGAGCAGCAGCAGGACGGCTATCACCAGCAGCCCGGTCGCCGCGCTCGCGCCGCTGCCGAGCCAGCCGAACCGCGCCGCCCGCCACAGCCCGGCGGCGAGCAGCAGGAGCACGGCCGTCGTGTCGAGCACCTTCTCGACGGCGACGCTGCCCAGCACGTAGCCGGTACGTAGGCCGCTGCGCCGGGCGAGCAGGAACGCGCGTGCCAGCTCGCCGCTCGCGGGCACGGCGAGCCCCGCCGCCACGCCCACGGCATAAGCCCAGAGCAGCGTGCTCAGTGGTGGCGCGGCGCGGCCCAGCATCAGCCGCCAGCGCACGGCCCGCAGCGCGACGTGCGTCAGCGTGAGCGCGGCCGCCAGCCCAACGAGCGGCCAGCGCGCGCCGGCGAGTGCCGCGCCCACGGCCGCCCAGTCCAGCCGCACGACGAGCACCCAGACGCAGCCGGCGCTCACGGCGCCTGGCGCCACCCAGCGCAGCACCCGGCGCAACGGCGGCCGCCTCGCGCCGAGAGGCGCGCTCAACGGCGGTCGCACGGGCGCCTGTCGGGCGCGCGCGGCATTCCCTCGGCCATGCCCTCAGTGTCGGCCAGGGCCGCGCGCGGCGCAAGCGCGGAAGCTCGCCGGTATGAAGCTCGCCGGTATAATGGGCGGGCGTACACGGACGCCGCGGAGGGGCTCGTGGAGACGACGTTCTACAACGAGGCGCTGGAGACCGCCGATCGCGCCACGCTGGAAGCGCACCAGCTTGCCCGCCTGCGCGCGCTGCTCGACACGCTGCTGGTGCAGAACCCGTTCTACGGCCCGCGTCTGCGCGCCGCCGGCGTGGCCCACGGCGCCGACCTGGGCACGCTCGCCGACCTGTCGCGTCTCCCGTTCACGCGCAAGGCGGAGCTGGTGGCCGACCAGGAGGCCCACCCGCCCTACGGCAGCAACCTGAGCTTTCCGCAGACCGCGTACACGCGGCTGCACCAGACCTCCGGCACGACCGGGCGGCCGCTGCGGCTGCTCGACACGCCGGAGAGCTGGGACTGGTGGCTGCGCTGCTGGGGCTACGTCTATCGCGGCGCCACCATCGGCCCGGACGATCGGATCTTTGCCGCCTTCTCGTTCGGGCCGTTCATCGGCTTCTGGACGGCGTTCGAGGCGGGCCAGCAGCTCGGCGCGCTGGTGATCGCGGGCGGCGGCCAGACGTCCGAACAGCGCCTGCAGACGCTGCTCGACAACGAGGCGACCGTGCTGGTGTGCACGCCAACCTATGCGCTGCGCCTGGCCGAGGTGGGGCGCGAGCAGGGCCTCGACGTGAGCCGCTCCCACATCCGCGCCACGGTCCACGCCGGCGAGCCGGGCGCCAGCATTCCCAGCACCAAGCGGCGCATCGAGGAGCTGTGGGGCGCGCGGTGCTACGACCACGCGGGGGCCACCGAGGTGGGCGCGTTCGGCTTCGAGTGCCAGGCGCAGCCCGGCGGCATCCACGCCAACGAGGGCGAGTTCATCGTCGAGATCCTCGACCCGCAAACGCAGCGGCCGGCCGACGAGGGCGAGCTAGTTATCACGAACCTGGGCCGCGCCGGCTCGCCGGTGCTGCGCTACCGCACGGGCGACCGCGTGCGCTGGCAGGCGGGCGCTTGTCCGTGCGGTCGCACGTTCCGCCGGCTGGAGGGCGGCATCCTCGGCCGCGTCGACGACATGCTGACGGTGCGCGGCGTGAACGTGTTCCCGAGCGCCATCGAGAACCTGGTGCGGCGCTTTCCGGCGGTCGACGAGTTCGCCGTCGAGGTGTACCAGGAGCGGGCGATGGACGAGATGGAGCTACAGCTCGAGGTAGCCGACGCGCGCCCCGAGGAGGTGTGCGAGGCGGTGGCCCGCGAGGTCTGGGTGGCGCTCGGCTTCCGCCCGCGGGTGCGTCCCGTCCCCGCCGGCACCCTCCCCCGCTTCGAGCTAAAGGCCCGCCGCGTCCGCGACCGCCGCGCGAAGGCGTGACCCCTCTTCTTGGGGGTGGGGGTCTGGCCCGTGCTATAATTCGGCGGTGCTGTAAGCAGGACCGCTTTGTCGTGCTGCGTTCCCGATGCGGCCGACCGCGCGGCCAGAAGATCGCCTTTCTGCTCTCGCCGCCAGCACCGCAACGAGGGCATACCCAGAGAGAGGAGGTGTCATTTGCGGGAGTACGAGCTGATGTTCGTGCTCACGCCGGAGCTGCAAGAGGACGGAGTGACGGCGGCGACGGAGCGAGTGACTTCGCTCATCACCAATCGGGGTGGCGAGGTCACCAAGGTCGACACGTGGGGGCGCCGCCGCATGGCGTATCCCATCCGCCACCAGCTTGACGGCCTCTACACGGTAATGCGGTTCCGGCTGGACGCTAACCTGACCGACGAGCTTGATCGCAACCTGCGGCTCGCCGAGCCTGTGCTGCGCCATCTGATCGTCCGTGCCGAAGAAGTGCCTGCGCCCAGGACTATACGACGTGTGAGTGTGGTGGAAGAGCCGAAGGAGTAACGAGGATGGCCCTGTGCAAGGCAACGCTGATTGGCAACGTCGGGCGGGACCCCGATATGCGGTACACCCAGGCTGGCAAGCCCGTGGTGAACTTCTCGGTGGCCTGCAACCGCGTTGGGCCGCCGGCCGCGGACGGGGGCGAGCGGCGGGAGGAGACGGAATGGTTCACCGTCGTCTGCTTCGGTCGGTTGGCCGAAGTGGCGAGTAACCTGGTCTCCAAGGGCAGCAAGGTCTTCGTCGAAGGACGCATCCAGACCCGCAGCTACGAGGCGCGTGACGGCCAGACGCGCTTCGTCGTCGAGGTCGTCGCTAACGAGCTGCAGATGCTCAGCCCGCGCCAACCGCGCGAGATGGGTGAGCCGGGGATGGCTGGGATGGCGCCGGTGGCGGTCGGCGTGGCGGATACCGACAACCTGGACGATGTCCCGTTCTAGCCCTCTGTCGGCCGTGTGCGCGGGGACTGGACGCCTAACCGTCCCGGCCCGCGCGAGCTGCTGAGCCAAACCGTGGTGCGCCACGCGGCCGGGGCGTGCCCCGCCGCGTGGCATCGTTCCCGAGGCGATGCCTCCTCAGTTGCCGGTGCGCCGTGGGGCTGACACCCCCGACGGCGCGAGCGGGGGCCATGGGGCCACCAGCGTGCAGCCCGCCCGGCGCGTGCAGAGTTCCGCCACAGGGCGTAATTCGACCTGACGCGCTGCATGCCACGCCGCGACTGAGGGCCGCGAGTCGCCCGCCCAGAGCGAGTTGCCGTGGGGGCCTGGTATTCGCCCCCGCCCAGCGCGCCGGAGCGGCGCTAGTCGCCATCGGGGTGATGGAAGAGAAGGAGTAGGAGACCGTTGACCGAGACTGAGATCCAAACCGCCCCTGCTGCCGCGCCGCCGCCTGAGGCGCCCGCGGCCCCGGCACCCCCCGCTGCCCCGCCGGCGACGGCCGCGGCGCCCGCGGCGACCGCGCCCGAAGGTGCCGCGGCTCCCGCCCCGCCCGCGGCCGCTCCGGGCGCGCCTGCCCCGTCCGCCCCCGGCGTAGGCCCTGCTCCAGGCGCCGCCCCTGCCCCGGGCGCTGGTCCCGGCCCGCGCCGCCCGATGGGCGACCGCCCGCCCGGCGGCCCGCGTCGCAGTGGCGGCCGGCGCGAGTACCGCGGCCGGTACACGCCGCGCCGCAAGGTCTGCACATTCTGCGCGGACAAGATTCCCGTTGTGGACTACAAGGACGTCGGGCGCCTGCGCCGCTACCTGTCCGAGCGCGGCAAGATCGAGCCGCGCCGCAAGACCGGCACCTGCGCGCGCCACCAGCGCGCCCTGGCAACGGCGATCAAGCGCGCGCGCCACGTGGCGCTGCTGCCCTTCACCGGCGAGCACATGCGCATCAGCGGCCTGTCGGTCCGCTAGCGGCGGGCCCGTACCCTGGCGCCGGGGCACGCAACGGCGTATAACTGCCTTGCGCGCTCGACGTGAGAGCACTCATCAGAGGGCGTCCGCTATCACGCGGGCGCCTTCTCTGTCTCATTCGTCAATCCTAAATGATCCAGGGCGGAGCAGATGAGCCAACAAGCACCCGTCGCCAAGCCTCCCAAGGCCCCCCGCGCCGCGAAGCCCAAGGAATCGAAAAGCGCGGCCGTGCGCGCCGCGCTCGCCAACCCGTCGAAGCGCCAGCTGACCAAGTGGCAGCGCGAGCGCCGGCAGAAGCGTCTCGTGCTCTACTCGGCCGTGGCGCTGGTCGTGCTCGTCGCGCTGGTGCTGGCGTTTGGATACTGGCGCGAGCTGATCGCGCGGCCAAACGAGCCGGCCGCCGAGGTTGGCGACCAGGTCATCCCGCTCGGCGCCCTCGCCCTGCGATTGCACCCGCAACTGGTCGCCATCGACAACGAGATGGCGCGGCTGCAGAGCCAGAACGCCCCGACCAGCTCGGGCACCAATCCCGCGTCGCAGCAGCTCCAGATGCTCGTCAGCCAGCGCATCGGCGCGGCGGACCAGGTGCTGGGCGACATGATCGACGACGAGCTGATCGCGCGGGAGGCGGAGCGGCGGGGCATCACGGTGGCGCCCGCCGAGATCGACGCTCGTATCAGCAGTGACATGGCGAAGCAGAAGGCGTTGGCCGCCGGCCCCGCGCCCACGCCAGCCGCCGGCCCGGCCGATGGCCCCGCGCCGACCCCGACGCCTCCGCCCACGCTTACCGCCGAGGACCAGCAGGCGACCTACCAGGACTTCCTGAGCCGCGTCAACTTCACCGACGAGCAGTATCGCCGCTACGTGGAGGCGCAAGTGCTGCGCGACAAGCTGCGCGACTCGCTGAGCGCCGACATTCCGACGACCCAGGAGCAGGTCCACGCGCGCCGCATCACGCTGAGCAGCCAGGAAGACGCGACGGCCGTGCTGGCGCAGCTCCGCTCGGGCGAGGCGACCTTCGAGGACCTGGCGCGCGACAAGTCGAAGGACCTGACCAGCCAGTCGCAGGGCGGCGACCTGGGCTGGCTGCCGCGGGGCATCGAGTCGGCGCAGTTCGACGACCAGGCGTTCCGCCTCGGCGTGGGCGAGCTGGGCGACGCGGTCACCACGCCGCAGGGGTGGGAGATCATCCAGGTGCTGGAGAAGGGTCAGCGCGCCCTCACGCCCGAACAGCTCGACCGACTGAAGAGCAAGGCGTTCAACGACTGGCTGAACGCCGCCCGCAACGACGGCTCGGTGCGCCGCGAGCTGGACAAAGACAAGCGCGACTGGGTGATGCGCCAGGCGAGCGGCGGTCGCAGCAGCGCCACCGCCGCCGGCCAGCCGTCCGGCTTCTAGCGCCCCGCGCCGGCCCTCGCTTCACCCCTTCTCCCGATCAGGAGAGGGGGTGGGGTATGGGGCCTCTTGCGCAGCGCCGCGGAGAGGTTAGCGCGCGCTGACGGTGGGGCTGGGGGCGGCCCGGGGAGCGGGGCTGCTGACGATGAAGCGGGCCTGCTGCACCGTCCAGACGCCCGAGAGGGCGCTGTGGGCGCGCACGTACAGCGTGTGGACGCCGCTCGGCACGTCGGCCGTCAGGCTGAACCCGGCGTTGGCGAAGCCGCCCCGGTCGAGCACGCGCGCCACGTCGGGCCGCGCCAGCCCCGCGAGCACCGGCCCGAGCGCCCGGCCCTGGTCCGGCGGGCCGTCCAGATAGGCCTCGATCTGGTCGACACCAGTGCCGCTATCGGCCCGCGTGTCCACCGCCCAGCCGTTCACCGTCAGCGCCCCCTGCACCACGGCGTCGGGCGTGGGCGCCTCCAGCGTGAGCTGGAGATCGGCGGTGCGGCTCCCCGGCAGGCTCGCCGCCTTGGCCACCGCGCGCTGCACGTTCACGCGCCCGTAGCCGTAACGGTCGTCGCGGCCGGGCGGGCCGAGGTCGTCGGCCGTCTCGAAGAGGATCGACTCTACCTGGTCGCGCGTCAGCGTCGGGTTCGTCGACCACATCAGCGCGGCCGTGCCCGAGACGTGCGGCGCGGCCATTGAGGTGCCGACCTCGTAGTTGTAGCCCGGCTGGCCGATGGGCGAGTCGAGCGCGGGCGGCCAGGTGCTCAGGATGTAGTCGAGCGGGTTCGCGCGACTGCTGCCCCCCACGCCGCCCGGGGCGGTGAGCTGCACGTAGTCGCCCGTGTTCGAGTACGGCGCCACCTCGCCGTTCGCGCCGAGCGCGCCCACGGCGACGACGCCGGGCAGCGCCGCGGGAAAGAATGGGGCGTTCAGCGTATCGCAGCCCTCGTCGCGGTACGAGGCCACCTCGCCGCAGTTGCCCGCCGCGGCGACGAGCAGCAAGCCGCGATCGCGCGCGTCGGCGACCGCGCGGCGCACCGTCTGCGAGTCGTCCAGGCCGCCCAGACTGAGGTTGATGATCTTCGCATCGTGCTCGGTCGCCCAGCGGATGCCGTCGGCGGCGGCCACGATCGAGGCATCGCCGAAGCGATCGGTGATCTTGATGGGCATCAGGCGCACGGCCCACGACAGCCCCGCCACGCCCACGCCGTTGTTGCCGAGCGCGCCGATCACCCCTGCCACGTGCGTGCCGTGGCCGATGTCGTCCTGCGTGTTGCTATTGCGCTCGCGCACGTTGCGGCCGGGCACGACGCGGCCCTGCAGGTCGGGATGCGACGGGTCGATGCCGCTGTCCAGCACCGCCACCACGACGTCGGCGCCACCAGTGCCGATGTCCCAGGCCTCGGGCGCGTGGATCTGCCGCATGTTCCACTGACTGCTGAACAGGGGATTGTTCGGCGTGCTGAGCAGGTGGTAATGGCGATTGGGCTCGACGAACTCGACGCGCGGATCGGCACGCAGCGCGGCCAGCGCGCTCGCCACCGCACCATCGGCCACGCGGTAGCGGTCAACGCCGAGGTCGTCCAGCCGCCCCAGGTACGCGAGCGCGGCGGGCAGCCCTGCCGCGTCGCCGGGGCCGGGCGCTTGGCCGGCCCGCCAGCCCACCAGCACCTCGGCGGCCCCCGCCGGGGCGGCGACGTCCTCGCCAGGGTTGCTCCCCGACGGCGTGGGGGAGCCCGCTTGGCCGACGAGCAGGAGGGCCAGTAGCAGCCACAGCAGCGCGGCCAGGCGCAAGCCGACAGCCCGAGACGGGCCTGGGGAGGCGGGAACTTGTAGTCGCCAGCGTGTCACGGTCGTCCTACGCGCTACTGTTAGGCGTAGTATGGGATACGCGTGGGGGCATTCGCCAGCGATGCGAACCTGCCTACCCCCGGTCCCCTCACAATGTGGGAAGGGGGAGAAGGACGGGGCCGGGATGGCTCCCCCCTTCCCTCTCGGGGTTAGGTCCGGGAGTTAGGTCGCCTATCCCGGGTCGCGGAAGGCGAGCCAGTTGGCGTACACGCGCTCCAGCCAGTAGTCGCTCAGCGGGTCGCCGAACCCATAGTAGCCCTGCACGCGCGTCCAGAAGTCGCCGCGAACGACGTCGAGCTTGTCGCGCAGCACACGCGCGCCCAGCAAGATGTTGTTCTGCGGGTCCCAGGCGTCGTCGATGCTGACGCCGCGTCGCTCGGCCTCGTTTGGCATCACCTGCATCATGCCGATGGCGCGCTCGTAGCGGCCGGCATGGCCGATCCACGTCCAGGCGCCCACCGCGTCGGGCCGGCCGCCGCTTTCCTGCTGCATGATCGCGGCGATCAGGTCCGGATCAATTTGGTACACCTTAGCCGCGTGCAGGATCTCGGGGTAGAAGCGCGCGATCTGGGGCGGCCAGCGCGCCGGCGCGCCGTCGGAGGGCGCGTCGGGCACGACGCGCGGCGCGGGCGTCACGCGCTCGACCGCCGCGGGGGCACGGCTCAGCAGCCGCCACTGGCTCGCGAACTGGGCCACGGTGGCTTCCCCGGCGGCTAGCTCGCGGTAGGTGCGCACGGCCACCAGCACCGGGTCCTCGTCGGGCAGCACCACCTGCACCGCGGCCAGCGGCGTGTCCTGGTCGCTGCGGAAGCCACTCGGGAACGCGCGGTCCATCGCGTCCACGACCGTGCCGACCGCGGCCACCACCGCCTGCTGCACGGCGTCCGCGTCGCCGAGCGTTACGCCCGGCTCCCAGCGGACCTGGAGCACGGGACCAACGGCGGTGGTCGCGCCCCAGGCCGCCGCCGCCGTGCCGCCCAGGGTCGGCAGCGCGTGCCGCACGGCGTCGATCAGCCGGGCGTTCTCGGCCATCTCGGGGGGCGGCGCGTCGGCCACGGCGACGGGCGTGGGCCGGCCGAGCCCCGCGTCGGCGAACAGTGGCGAGTCGGGCGCGCTAGCGCTAGGCGACATCGTGCCGGGTGCGCCGGCCCGCACCACCATCGGGGCGCCGAGCGGGGCCTGGTCGCCCGGCTGCCAGGTCACGGTGCTCGCGCTCGGCGGCGGCGTGGCCGCTCGCTGGAGGGCGTCGGCTGGCTGGAGCAGCAGCAGCAGGGCGAGCAGGCACAGCGGCAGCCACGACGACAAGTCGGTACACCCTCCTGTGGATCGTGCGTGCGCGCCGCGCGGTTCCCGCCCCGCGCGCGGCCGGACGGAGGTAAGAGGCGGGCGCCCGCCTCGCCGCAGTATCCCGTCTGCCGGCGACGCATGTCAAGAACCGCACAGGCGCGGACGTGTCACAATACGCGACGGCGCCGCAAAGTTATGGCGCCGACAGGCCAAACACCGCGCTCGACGTGCCGCCCTCGATCTGGTCGCGCTCGCCGGCGGCGAAGCCCGCGTCGGCCACGATCTGGCGCGGCCGGGCGGGGCACATGTCGTACGGATAGTCGCTCCCGAGCATCAGCCGGTCGGGGCCCACCGCCTCGGCCAGATAGCGCAGCGCCGGGCCGTAGTACAGCACGGTGTCGTAGTAGAACCACTTGAGGTAGTCGAGCGGCGGCGTCTGCAGCCCCTTGGTCTCGGGACGCACGCTCCAGCCGTGCGTCAGGCGGCCGATCTGGTACGGGAAGTCGCCGCCACCGTGGACCAGCATGAGCTTGAGGTCGGGGTAGCGGTCGCAGACGCCGCCGAACACGAGCGAGGCTGCCGCGATGGCCGTGTCGTAGGGATTCCCGAGCAGGTTCTGGAAGTAATAGTTCGCCAGGCGCGGGCTCTGCACCACGTAGGCGGGGTGGATGATGATCGGGGCGCTCACCTCCTGCGCCGCCGCCCAGAACGGGTCGAGGTCGCGGTCGTCCAGGTTGCGGCCCGCCACGTGCGTGCTGATGACGACGCCGTGGTAACCGAGGGTGCCGCAGACGCGCTGCACCTCGGCCGCCGCGGCGCGGCCGTCTTGCAGCGGCACCGTGGCGGTCGCCGTGAAGCGGCCGGGGGCCGCCTGCAAGTCCTCCGCCGTGGTGTCGTTCAGCAGCCGCGCCCAGGCCGCGCCCTGCGCGGCGGGCAGGTCGTAGCCCGTGAAGCTGAGCGCGAGGCTCACCACCTGGTGGTCCACGCTCTGGCTGGCCATGGCCTGCTGCCGCGTGTCGAGGTCCTGCAGCGCCGGCAGCAGCGCCTGCGGCCGCGCCGCCTCGCGGTTGCCGATGACGAAGCGCGGCTCGCCGTCCGCCGTCTCCACCACGTGGACGCCGTAGCGCCCCTCGTTCCCTCGCACCGCCGCGGCGACCAGCGGCGAGACGTAATGCGCGTGTACGTCGACGATCACGGCTGGCCTCCTAATCGGGTCCGCCCGTCTGCCGCTCCGGCTCGCCCAGCATAGCACGGCTGGACATTGGCGGGAGCGCGTGCGGTAATATTACGCGCTCCATGGCGGCGGCGCTCGCGCCCGAAGGGAGGCGCCAGGTGGCTCGCCGCCATCGCCGCCTTCGGCGAGCCGCACGACGAGCACGAGGGGATCCTCCAGCCGACGGGCCAGTAGCGAAGGGAACGTCATGGCAACGCAGACGGCGACCAAGTACGACGTGGGCGGCGTCCTGCTCGACCGCCCGTTCAAGATCCGGCGGCTCGGCCACTTCGGCCTGAACGTGCGCGACGTCGAGCCGATGGCCCGCTTCTACCTCGACCTGCTTGGCTTCCGTCGCTCCGACGCCTCGGGCGGTGGCGGCTTCTTCTCGCGCTACGGCAGCGACCACCACGCGCTCGTCATCTTCCACAAGGAAGCCGCTGACAAGCAGCTGCTCGCCTCGCCCACGGGGCCGCGCCACTTCCGTCCCGAGAACACCATCAACCAGCTCACCTTCCAGGTCCAGAGCCGCCGCGAGGTAGTCGACGCCACGCAGTACTTCCACGACCGCGGCGTGGACGTGAACCGCGAGGGACGCGCCGGCGGCCCCGGCTCGAACTGGCACCTCTACGTGTACGATCCCGACGACCAGATCGTCGAGCTGTACTACGGCATCGAGCAGATCGGCTGGGACGGCTACAGCAAGCCCGTGGACATGCGGCCTGGCGGCCAGCAGGCCGCGGCGCCCGCGCCGCAGCCCCCGGAGTACGAGGAGGTCGAGCAGGCGCTGGCCCGCGGCGGCAGCCCGATGACCGGCTACCGCCACGTCGAGGCGCGGCCCGCCACCTACGACGTGGACGGCATCCTCCTGCCGCGGCCGTTCAAGATCACCAAGATCGGCCCGGTTAAGCTGTTCGTGGACGACCTGGCGGCCGCCGAGCGCTTCTACCGCGACGTGCTCGGCTTCATCCCGACCGAGGACGTGATCTGGCAGGGCGAGCGCTGCGTCTTCCTGCGCTGCGACACCGAGCACCACACAATCGGCCTCTTCCCGAAGGCCTGCCGCGACAAGCTCGGCCTCAGTCCCCACACCTCGGCCATGTCGTTCGGCATGCAGGTCGCAAACTACCGCCAGCTGAAAGACGCCGTGCGCTTCCTGCGCGAGCAGGGCGTGCGCGTCGAGACGGACCGCGTGCCGCCCGAGCTACACCCCGGCGTCGACTACGCGGCCTACGCTTTCGATCCCGACGGCCACTGCCTGGAGCTGTACTACTACATGGAGCAGGTCGGCTGGGACGGCCGAGTGCGGCCCGCGGCGCAGCGCCGCGCGGTCGATCCCCACAACTGGCCCGAGACGCTGGAGCCGCTCTCCGACACGTTCATGGGCGAGCCTTTCCTGGGCCCCTGGGCCTAGCGCTCCACTGAGGAGGGAGCGTTTCAAAGGATTACGTAGGGCGGAGTCTCGTCCCCTTGCCGCCCGGTTGCGGCCGCCGACCGTCGGCCGGCGGGGGACGCGCCCCGGCTGGTGCCTCCAGTTGAGAAATCCATGCGGTAGCTGGCGCGTGAAGGGAGCAAAGGCGATGGCACCGAAGGTCACGGAGCTGAACCACTGGACGCTGGTCAGCTCGGACATCCCGCGTACCGTGCAGTTCTACGTCGACGGGCTCGGCGCCACGCAGCTCGAGCGCGAGTTCCCGACCGGCGTCGCGCTGGGCAACACGGTGATCGACATCTTTCCCGCGACCGACGACCAGCGCCCCATGCCGGGCTCGCTCGGCCAGCACCACGCCTACACGATTCGGCTCGAAGACTACGACGAGTGGGCCGAGCACCTGCGCGCGCGAGGGGCGCCGGTGCGCCTGGCCTGCCACGGGCCGCGTCTTATGACAATGTATACGCAGGACCCCGACGGCTACCATATCGAGCTGGTGGTCGAGTTCGAGAACGCCGCCGACGGCCAGCGCGAGATCGAGAAGCGCGGCATCAAGCGCTTCAGCCTCCCCGGCCGCCCCGGCTAGCCCGGCGGCCAGGGGATGTCCCGGGGGTGCAGGAGCGTTCCCCTGCCGGGGGCCTGGGAGGTATCCCCCTCGTCCTCGTCCCTGGGGGTGCAGGAGCGTTCCCCTGCCGGGGACCTGGGAGGTATCCCCCTCGTCCTCGTCCCTGGGGGTGCAGGGGCGCTCCCCTGCCGGGGGGCTTGGGGGGTGTCCCCCCACCGGCCCTCCCTATTTTCTCTCCCCCAGGATTGGGGGGCCGGGGGGGCAAACAGCAAGCGCGGGAGGTGCGCGGTGGTAGACATGCAGCTCGGTACAGGTACGACGAACCAGGCGCCGGACAGCGACAAGCTGACCGTCCTCAACCCGATGGGCTATCCGCCGAAGGTCAGCCCGAAGGCGCTGGCGCCGCGGCTGGACAGCCTCAACGGCAAGACCATTTTCCTGGTAGACTGCCGCTTCGATGACTCCGACGTGTTCCTCGGACAAGTGCAGGCGTGGTTCGCCGAGCACCTGCCGCAGGTGGAGACGCGGCTCGTGCGGCTCTCCAGCGTCTACACGCGCGACGACCCCGCGACCTGGGAGCATATCCGCGCGAATGGCGCCGCCGCACTCCTCGGCGTCGGCCACTGAAGCACCTGTGCGCCGGCGGTCGCCGTGCACGCGATGACCCTCGAGAGCAAGTACGGGGTGCCCACGGTCGCCTTCCACACCGACGTCTTCGAGAAGGTCGTGCGGTCGGTGACACGGGTGAACGGCATGCCCCGCATGCGCTTCGCCTTCGTGCCCCAGCCCGTCATGGGCAAGAGCCCCGCCGAGCTGCGCGCCTACGTGAACGGCAACGACCCGATCAGCGGCCGGCCCGTCATGCAGGAAGTCATCGAGGGCCTCACTCGCCCCTTCGACGCCGAGGACCGGCAGCAGGCCACCTGGGAGCGCTCGACGCCCCGCCTGGTCGAGCCCGACACCGAGGCGAACCTGCACCAGCTCTTCCTTGCCAACGACTGGACCGACAAGCTGCCGATCGTCCTGCCTACCGAGGAGCGCGTGGCGGAGATGCTGGCTCACACCAGCCACCGGCCCGACGAGGTGGTCGGCCACATGCGCTCGACGCACTTTCGCGAGCCCTGGGAGTACACCGTCGAGAAGGTCGCCGTCAACGCCGTCATGGCCGGCGCGCGCCCCGAGTACTTCCCCGTCATCCTGGCGCTCGCCGCGACGGGCGTCTCGGCCCGCGGCAGCTCCAGCAGCTCGATGGCGACGATGGTCGTCGTGAACGGCCCAGTGCGCCACGAGATCAGCATGAATGCGGGCACCGGCGCGATGGGGCCATACAACCACGCCAACGCCACCATCGGCCGCGCCTACAGCCTGCTCTCGCAGAACGGCCAGGGCGGCTCGACGCCCGGGCTCAGCTACATGGGCTCACAGGGCAACGCCTACGGCTACGCCGGCATCACTTTCGCCGAGAACGAGGAGCGCAGCCCGTGGGCGCCGTTCCACGTCCAGCACGGCTTCCAGCCCGGCGACAGCACCATCAGCGTGTTCAGCGGCTGCCGCCACACCGCCTTCACGCTCGGCCTGCGCGAGCGCCACTGGCGCGAGCACGTGCGCAACATGCTGCGCGGCATGGACCCACAGTCGCCACCGACGCTGCTGCTCGACCCGATCACCGCGCGCCAGTTCGTCGACCGGGGCGGCTTCGACACGCCGGCGAAGCTGATCCAGTGGCTGCACGAGAACGCGCTGATGCCCGCCGGCGAGTATTGGGACTACCAGCTCGTGCAGAACTACATCTACCCGCGCGCCACCTTCGGCGAGGAGCCCTACGCGACGATGCTCAAGGCCGCGCCCGACGAGCTGATCCGCATGTGGCAGCCGCGGGACATCCACGTCGTCGTGGTCGGCGGCGAGACGAACGGCTACTGGCGCATTATGGGCGCGCGCTACGAGAAGACCGTCTCCGTCGACGCCTGGCGGTAGGCCACCGTGGCCGAGCTAGGCAACTATGACATTGTCGTCGTCGGGGCGGGGCTGGCGGGCCTGACGGCCGGGCTGTTCGCCGCGCGCCAGGGCCGCGCCACGCTGGTGCTGGAGGCGCAGGTGCCCGGCGGGCACCTGGTGAACATCCACCAGATCGAGGACTACCCCGGCTTCCCGGAGGGCGTGGCCGGCTACGAGCTATGCCCGCTCGTGCAGGAGCAGGCCGCGAATCAGGGCGCCGAGTTCCAGCTAGCCGCGGTGGAGCGCGTCGAGCCGGCCGACGGCGGCTGGCGCGTCCTGACCGCCGACGGCGCGTGCCAGGCGCGCGCCGTCATCGTCGCCAGCGGTTCGCGCCCCCGGGCGCTCGGCGTCCCCGGCGAGGAGCGGCTGTTCGGGCGTGGCGTCAGCCACTGCGCATCGTGCGACGGCGCCTTCGTGCGCGGCGGCACGGTGGGCGTCGTCGGCGGCGGAGACTCGGCGCTGCAAGAGGCGCTCGCGCTCAGTGAGTACGCGGCGCGCGTGCTCGTCCTCCATCGCGGCGCTAGCCTCGCGGCCCAACAGACCTACCAGGAGCGCGTGCTGGCGCACCCGGCGACCGAGGTGCGTTGCGGCGTCGTGGTCGAGGAGGTGCTGGGCGAGCAGGCGGTGAGCGGCGTGCGCCTGCGCGATGCCCCGGGCGCTGAGTCGACGCTAGAGCTAGCCGGCCTCTTCGTCTACGTCGGTCTCGCGCCCAACACCGACTGCCTGCGCGACCTGGGCGTACTCGCCCCCGGCGGCCGCGTGCCGACCGACGCCTGGATGCGCACGCCCCTGCCGGGCCTGCTCGCCGCCGGCGACGTGCGTGCCGACTCCGCGGCCCAGGCGATCACCGCCGCGGGCGACGGCGCTACCGCAGCCCTCGCCGCCCACCGCTACCTCGCCGATGGCGCCTGGCGGCCGCATCCCTAGCGCCGCGCCTCTGGTGGCGCGAGGCGCCTCCCGCCGCCCCGGTTCAGGTCGGGCCTGCTCACGTGCGGCGCTTCTTCATCGTGCCGTCCCATTCGGCGAGCGGCCCCGACTGCCACGACCAATCCGGCCCGAGCCGCTCGTGGCCGGGGAGAGCCGCGCGTCCGGCCGCCCACTGGAGCGTCGTCCAGTCGTCGCTCCCGGGCGGCGCCCAGGGGCACAGCCGTCGCAGGATGCGCCCGGCGAGGTCGCCGGGCGGCTCGTAGGGCAGGCCGAGCGCCGCCGCGATGTCCGCCGTATGGATCAGCATCTCCACGCTGCTAATCGCCGCGAAGCCGCTCGCGTCGGCCATCCCCGTGGGGTGCCAGCCGCGCGCCTCGGCCGGCGTGGCCCGCGCGATCGTCGCCAGGATCAGAGCGTTCGCCGGGATGACCCGCAGCAGGTCGGCCACGGGCGGCGGCGCGTCGCCCGCGCGGAAGCTCGGCCGCCGCTCCGTCGCGCGGGTGACCAGGTGCGTGGCATGGAACAGCGGCGCCTCGGCCATGTGCTGTAGCGTGCGGTGGCACGACCACTCCAGGTCGCGCGCCAGCACGCGCCAGTCCGCGTCCAGCGCCGGCGCCAGCGCCTCGCAGCCTAGCGTCGCCGCCGCCACCAGGTCGTCAGGAGTGAACTCCCGCCGCGTCGTTGCCGCCGTCATGTTCGCCTCCTCTCACGCCGAACCGGCCATCGGCGCGATTATGGCACGCCGCCCACCCAAGCCGCTGCCCGCCGGCGAATCTTGACAGCGTCGCCGCCGAGGCGCCAACCCGCGAGCGGGCCGGCGCCTCGGCGGCGAATCGCACCACGTATCTAGAGAAGGTCTGGGACAGCGATGCCCGGAGTCGCGGGGTGCATGGCGGGTGCCTCGCGCCGGGAGTCTGGACAGCCTACGGCGAGGCCCCACGTGACACACTCGGCCCCCGGCGCTGGGCCGGCACCGAGACGGCCACCGCCTGGGACGGCAAGCGGCAAGATGGAGGGCGGGTTGCCTTCGGGCGAGCGCGCCGCACGGGCGCTCGTCGCCCCGGGCTATCCCGCGCTTCGCGGACGAAATCTCCCAGGCTCCTCGGCGCCAGCACTCGCATGGCCGGCCGGGGCGCCTGTCGGCGCGGGTGGAGTTAGACCGCGCACTCGCTCAATAGTCCAGATAGGCCATCGACGGCAGCGCCAGCAGTACCAGCGCGCCGGCCCGGATTCGCTCCACGTCCGTGCGGAGCGGGTTCGGCGGCGGCACCTGCGCCAGGACCTCGTCGGACAGGCGCGCAACCTCTTGGAGGTGACGGCGCGTCTGCATGAGATCACGGCGCAGGCATCCCACCTTCGCCGCTACGGACTCCAGCAATCCCTCCAGCAAGATCAGTTCGACAGCGGCATCGATGGCATCGGCGCTGGCTGGTTCCTCCATTCACGGCCTCCCTAAGGCCCACGCGGCGCAACATCATAGCCCGGGACCCAAGGCACCTGCGAGCCTGGCCACGGCGGGCCCGAGACCAGCTCACGAAGCAAGCGCAGCGCGCGACCGCGCTCCTCCTACCCGCCGGGGCTGCAGTGGCCGAGCCTCGGCGGGACAGGGTGGCGCGAGATGGATACACGTTAGCAACACCGACTCGCTATTGACAAGGCCGCGATGGGCTGGTAATCTGGGCTCATCGATAATGGTTCGCTTCTAAAATTAGTTGGCAATTTAAGTTGGTAGCGGGCTCGGGAAGGAGCGTGCTAGCAGCTTGGGGAACGTACAGGTCGCGCGGCAGAGGCGAGCGCAACCGTGATGTCCAGTGGGCAGCGCTACGCTGAGCTGGTGCGAGCGCTGGAGCGTGGTGGGTATCGGCTCACGCCGCAGCGTGAGGCGGTGCTGCGCGTCCTGGCTTACACCTCGCAGCATCCCAGCGCCGAGCAGATCTATGATCAGGCGCGCGAGCACTGCCACTTGACTAGCCGGGCAACCGTGTACAACACGATGAGCGTGCTCAAGGAGCTCGGCGAAGTCGAGGACCTCGACCTCGTTGGCCTCGGCCACCGCTACGGCGCCCATTCGCCGGGGCAGCACGCGCACCTAATATGTACGCGCTGCAGCCGCATCGACGACTACGACAGCCCCGAGCTGCGCATGGTGCTGGCTGCCACGGTGGTGGCCAGTGGCTACCACAACACCTATTGCCGCCTGGACGTGTACGGCGAATGCCCGGCGTGCCAGGGGCAAGAGGGCCATTCCGAACCGGTCCGTGCCCGGCGCGATTCGCCGCCGGGTGACGCCGCTACACGGAGGGAGGTGGGAGGCGGCGCGCCGCCAGCAGGGGCAGGCTCACCAGTCTAGGGTGGACAGTGCGCAGGTAGGGGTACCGGCTCGCCGGACCCTGCCGCCGCTGTGCAGCGTCTCGGCCTTCGCGTCACCGCCGTACGGTTGGCTGGCGATGCTGACGCGCTTGCTGCAAGCGCACCTCATTCGATGTTGACGCGGTCGTCAGCGCCGTGCCCGATCGCCTCGGGTGGCTCGTCCCAGACCATGCAGAATGCGCTACGCTCGTTTACCGACGGTAGGTCGGGGCGTCGCATCGAGCCGGCAGGCCGGCCAGGCCTGTACGAGTTCCGCGTCGGCGACAACCCCCAGATTGTCTGCCGTCGCTGCGACGCCATCGCTGATGCTGACTGTGCGGTCGACGACACCGCGTGCCTGATGGCCGCCACCGACTCGGGCTACGAGATCGGCGAAGCCGGAGTCATCTACTGCTAGAAGGCAACAGGCCGAAAGGGGAAGGACCGACATGTCTGAGAAGGACGTGTTTGACACGAAGGACGCGACCGCGAGCGTCAGCGAAAGCGAGAACCCAGCAATCCCCTCTCCGACTCCCAAGCGACATCGGCCCATGACGAACCGCGACTGGTGGCCGAACCAACTGGACCTCTCGATTCTCCGCGCGCACTCTCCCCTGTCAGATCCGATGGGCAAGGACTTCAACTACGCGGAGGAGGTCAAGACCCTCGACTTCGAAGCGCTGAAGCGGGATCTCATCCAGCTGATGACGACCTCGCAGGACTGGTGGCCGGCCGACTACGGCCACTACGGGCCGTTCTTCATCCGTATGGCGTGGCACGCCGCCGGCACGTACCGCATCGCCGACGGCCGGGGCGGTGCCGGCCACGGCATGCAGCGCTTTGCCCCCCTCAACAGCTGGCCCGACAACGCGAGCCTCGACAAGGCGCGCCGGTTGCTCTGGCCGATCAAGCAGAAGTACGGCCGGAAGCTCTCCTGGGCCGATCTGATCGTCTTCGCCGGCAACGTGGCCTATGAGTCGATGGGGCTCAAGACCTTCGGCTTCGCCTTCGGGCGAGAGGACCGTTGGGAGCCCGACGAGATCTTCTGGGGCCCTGAGGACACCTGGCTTGGCGACGAGCGCCACGCCAGCGAGGGGCAGCTCCAGGGACCGTTCGGCGCCGATCACATGGGCCTGATCTACGTGAATCCGGAGGGGCCGGGCGGCAACCCGGACCCGTCCCTTGCAGGGAAGTACATTCGCGAGACCTTCCGTCGCATGGCGATGAATGACGAGGAGACCCTTGCGCTCATCGTCGGCGGCCACACGGTCGGCAAGGCCCATGGTGCCGCCCCTGCCGACCAGTACGTCGGTCCCGAACCAGAGGGCGCTCCCATCGAGGAGCAAGGCCTCGGCTGGAAGAACCGCTACCGCAGCGGGAAGGGACCAGACACGATCACCAGCGGGCTCGAGGGCGCCTGGACCAACGCGCCGACGAAGTGGGACAACGGGTTCCTCGAGAACCTCCATAAGTACGACTGGGAGCTGACGACGAGCCCCGCCGGCGCGAAGCAGTACCGTCCCAAGAATCCCGAGGCCCAGGGCACGGTGCCCGATGCCCACGATCCGTCGAAGCGGCACGCCCCCATGATGCTGACGACGGACCTCGCGCTGCGGACGGATCCGATCTACGCGCCGATCGCGAAGCGCTTCCTCGAGAACCCGGACCAGCTCACGGAAGCGTTCACCAAGGCGTGGTACAAGCTGTTGCACCGGGACATGGGCCCCATCTCGCGCTACATCGGTCCCTGGGTGCCGGAGCCCCAGCTATGGCAGGACCCTGTCCCGGCGGTCGATCATGAGCTGATTGGGGAGCAGGACATCGCTGCCCTCAAGAGCAAGATCCTCGCCTCGGGCCTGTCCATCTCCCAGCTCGTCTCCACCGCGTGGGCGTCGGCCGCCACCTTCCGCGGCACCGACAAGCGGGGCGGGGCGAACGGGGCCCGGATCCGCCTCGCACCGCAAAAGGACTGGGAGGTCAACAACCCGGCCGAGCTGGCGAAGGTGCTGTCGACCCTGGAGCAGATCCAGCGGGACTTCAACAGCTCGCAGTCTGGCGGGAAGAAGGTCTCGCTCGCCGACCTGATCGTCCTGGGCGGGTGCGCGGCCGTCGAGCAGGCGGCGAAGAACGCCGGGCACAACGTCACGGTCCCGTTCGCGCCGGGGCGCACGGACGCCTCGCAGGAGCAAACCGACGTGGAGTCGTTCGAGGTGCTCGAACCGCGCTTCGACGGGTTCCGCAACTACCTCCACCCCGAACAGGAGCTGCCGCCGGAGGAGCTGCTGGTGGAGCGGGCCTTCATGCTGAACTTGACCCCTCCCGAGATGACCGTGCTCGTCGGCGGTATGCGCGCCCTGAACGCCAACTCTGGGCAAGCCAAGCACGGCGTCTGGACCGACCGGCCCGAGACGCTGACCAACGACTTCTTCGTGAACCTGCTCGACATGCGCACCGAGTGGAAGCCATCCGCCTCGGCTGCGAACGTGTACGAGGGGCGCGATCGCGCGACGGGCGAGGTCAAGTGGACCGGCACGGCCGTGGACCTCGTCTTCGGTTACAACTCCCAGCTCCGAGCCCTTGCCGAGGTCTACGCGCAGGACGACTCAAAGGAGAAGTTCGTGCGTGACTTCGTGGCCGCGTGGGACAAGGTCATGAACAACGATCGCTTCGACCTTGCGGCGCAGGGCCGGGGCGCGCGGCCGCTAGCGGCCGCGGCCAGCGACTAGGTTCGTTACCAACACCGTTGCAGCAAAGCGCGGGCTACCCTCTGCGGTTGGCCCGCGCTTTGCTATTGACGGGGGGACGTACCGAGTCAGCAGGCCACGCGCACGTTGTGAGAGAGAGGCGCCGGCATGGCCCGCAGACATCGCGGTCGCCCCGAGTACGTATGATACGCGTCAAACTGGGCAAACGACCGCCATCGCGGCCATTCGGATTGTCATCGTCGCCATCCCCCTGCGCCTCATCGATACTGGATTGCTGGTGCAGGTTGCCTGGCTGCTCACCGCCTGGGGGCTAGCAGGTGTCGTGTACGCGCCCCGGACCATCGCCGAGTCCAGCGCCGAAGCGGGCAGCGCCACGACGCCAGTAGAGCGCTTGCTGGAATGTCAAGGATGATGAGAGAATCAATTAGCGCGATGATGTCTCTGTAACGATGTGGTTCAGGCAGGGAGGGTGAGCTGGAGCGTGGATAAGGAGCAGCGCCTGAAGCAGCTCGTCGGCCGGCTCCGCGAGCATGGACACCGCATGACCCCTCAGCGGATGGCCGTGCTCCAGGAGTTACTGCGGACCGACCGGCATCCAAGCGTGGAAGAGATCTATCGCGCGCTTCAGCCGACGTACCCGATGATGAGCCTTGCCACCGTGTACAAGACCGTGGCGACACTGAAAGACCTCGGCGAAGTGCTGGAATTGGAATTCAGCGACGGGCACAATCGCTACGACGCCTGGATGCCGCAGCCGCATCCCCACCTGATCTGCCGCGACTGTAACCGCATCGAAGATCACCCGATTGACGAGCTAGATCGACTGATGACCGACGCGGCGATGCAAAGCGGCTATCAGCTACTTTCCATGCGCCTCGACCTCTACGGGATTTGCGGCCAGTGCAGCGGAAGCGCCACGCCAGCTCCCGCGTAGCATCGACGCAAGAGAGCTTCAGCTCCGGCTTCCTCCAAGCGCGCCACGGCCTACCGACGTTCGCCCACGCCAGGTAGAACCGAGGCGAGCGTTTAGCAGGCGGGCGGCGGCGGAGCGCCGCGCGCCGGTCAGGCGGGCGCGGCGGACGGTGCGTCCTGGCCCGCCAGGAACTGCTCGACGGCCGCCACGAACGGCTCGGGTACCGTGGCCGAGAGTACGTGGGGGGCGCCCTCGAAGCAGTACAGGCGGGCGCCGGGGATGCGGGTCGCGAACAGCTCGATGCCCTCGCGCGGCAGGGTCTGGTCGGCGGTGCCGTAGAGCACGAGCGTGGGGCAGCGGATGGCGGGAAGCTGCTGGTAGAGGTCCTCGTCCCACGGCGGGCCGCTGAGGCGGATGGCCGTGGCGAGGTTCGCCTGGCGCTGGCGCTGCTCGGCCTCGGTGGGCGGGCGGTCCAGCGGCCGGCCGAACAGCCGCCGGTGCAGCTCGTCGGGCGAGAGGCCCACACGCTGCTCGCCGCCGCCACGGCGCAGCCCGCCGGGCGCGGCCAGCACCGCGCGCCGGACGGCAGCCGGCTGGCGGATGGCGAGCCAGGCGGCGATGCGCCCGCCAAACGACTCGCCGACGACGTGCGCGCTGCCGCCCGCGCACTGCCCGATGAACGCGGCCATGACGTCCGCCGTGTCCGGGCCGGACGCCACGCTGCCGATCGTGGAAGCGTCGAAGCCCGGCATCGACGGGACGAGCAGCCGGTAGTGGCGGGCGAGCAGCCCGAACGCCTGCTCGTCGAGGCGCAGGCCGCCGGAGCCGTGGAGGAACACGAGCGGCGGGCCGCTACCCAGCGCCACGTAGTGCAGGTCGCAGCCGTTCACCTGCGCGGTGTGCGTCTCGTACTGGAGGGGCATCGCGCGCTCCTCGTGGGAATCTGAAGCCGGCGCTCGCCAGCACAACGGAGCCGCCCGCCAGGCGTGATGTACACTACTGCTGCTCAGTGTAGCGCCGCGCGAGCGCGCCCGCCAGGGCGTTCGGCGCGGTGCGGCGCCCATTCTTGTAAGGGCAGTCATGCGACGACGTGGCTAGCGAAGCGATGGCCGAGGAGAGCCTGGCGCCGACACAGGGCGCCTTCTGGCCGGAGCTGGTCCCGGCGAGCGCGCGCGGCCGGGGCGCCGAGCCTCCACGGCCAGCGCCGCGCTGCGGCCAGTGCGGCGAGGTCATCCCCGCGCCGGCCGGGCGGCGCCGCTATTGCTCGCCGGCGTGTCGCAAGCTGGCCCAGGCAGCGCGGATCGCGTCGACGGACGCGGAGGGCGGGGCGACGGTTGCGAACAGGACGTCGGACGCCGGTGGCGCGGAGGCCGGCGGGTGGGGCAGCGCGGCGCCGAGCACCGGGAGCCCGCCGGCGGAGCTCACGCCGCATCGCCGACTCGTCCTGGCATGGCAGTTGCTAAGCGCCTACCGGCCGGCCGCGCTCTGGCAGGCGCTCGCGCCGGACGAGCAGACGCAAGCGACGGCGCTGGCGCTCTCCCTTTACCAGTGGACTCGGGACCTCGAACCGTTCGCGCGCCGTCACCGGGGTGGCTAGGCGAGGCCTCACGCCCTGAACGTGGCTATTGTTACCGAGACGCCGGCGCCTGGCCTATGACCTATAGTCGCCGCTGGGGGATCGCATGACCGACGTTGCCGCGGCGCACACCGACCTGCCCGACGCGACGGCCGCGGGGCAGGCATTGGGCGCCGAGATTGCGGCCACTTATGGCGGTGAGGCGCCTCAGGCCGTGATACTCTTCGCGTCGTCCCGCTACGATTACCCGGCGCTGCTGCAGGCGGTTTTCGACACCTGCCATCCCGGCCTGCTCGTCGGTTGCTCGTCGGCCGGGGAGTTCACCGACGATGCGAACAGCGCGGGCGCGGCCTGCGCGCTCGCGCTCCGCTCGTCGACGATGCAGTTCGCGGCCGGCGTCGGGCGGGGCTTGCGGGCCGACCGTGCGGGCGCGGCCCGCGAGCTAGTGGCATCGTTTCAGGGCCTGCGGGCGCCGCGTTATCCTCATCGCGCCGCCCTGCTCCTGACCGATGCGCTCGCCGGGCAAACGGAAGACCTGCTGGAGCACCTGACGGTGCTGACCGGCGGCACGTACCGGTTCTTTGGCGGGGGGGCGGGCGACGACGCGCGGTTTCAACGCACGCACGTGTTTTGCGGCCACGAGGCGATCCCGGACGCGGTGGTGGGGCTGGAGATTCTCTCCAGCCGCCCGATCGGTATCGGCGTGGGCCACGGCTGGGAGCCGGCCAGCCCCGGCATGCGCGTGACCGAGGCCGCGGGCAGCCAGCTCTACAGCCTCAACGCGGTCCCCGCGGCCGAAGTGTTCGAGGAGCACGCCGAGGCGACGGGGCAAGTCTTCGACTCGCAGGACCCGCTGCCGTTCTTCCTGCACAACGTACTCGGTATCGTGAGCGAAGGCCAGCACAAGCTGCGCGTGCCTCTGGGTGTGGGCGCGGACGAGTCGATCGCCTGCGCCGCCGACGTGCCCCCGGGCGCGACGGCGCACATCATGCGGACGAGCGCCAGCTCCACGGTCGACGCGGCGGCGCGAGCCACGCGGGCAGCACTCGCCCAGCTTCAAGGGCATCCCGCGAAGGCGGCGCTATTCTTCGACTGTGCCGCGACGCGATTGCGGCTGGGCCAGGGCTTTGGTACGGAGCTGCGCGCCGTGGAGGAGACCCTCGGCCCGGTGAGCTTCGCCGGCTGCAACACCTACGGCCAGATCGCCCGCGCGGATGGACAGTTTAGCGGGTTCCACAACTGCACCGCCGTCGTCTGCGTGCTTCCCGATTGACGCCATGGAGTCCCACGAGCCTTTGTTGACGCTGGTGTCGCGCGTCGCGGCGCCCGAGCGTCGCCGTGAGGCGGCCCAGGCCCTCGCTCGCCACGTGGGCGCCGAGGACTTGATCGTCTTCGTCCGCGATCCGGAGGTCGACGCGTTGCTGCCCGCGCCCGGCTTTCCCCAGACCTTGCCCCAGGGCCGGCGCTGGCACGCCTTTCTCCGCGCCTGCCTGGCCGCCGGCGAGCACTCGGGCGAGCTGCTCCGCCCGGATGGCGGAACGCCGACGCGGGCCTGTGGCATCGCCGCGGACGACGGGTCGGTCCTGATGCTGCTGGGTGGCGTGCCCCAGCCCGAGGCCGTTGATGTCGTCCGCGCGCTCCTGCCCCTGCTCGCGGCCGGCTTCCGCGGCGAGCGCCTGGCGGTCGCGGCCGAGGGGCACGCGGCGATGGCCCGCGAGGCCGCCCGGCGCGCGGCGGCCCTGGCGGACGTACTCGCCCTCGCCCGCGTGGACGTGGAGGTGGCGGCGCGTACACGCGAGGAGTTTCTGGCCGCGGCCGCGCACGATCTCAAGAATCCGTTAGCGTCGATCAAGGGAGTCGCCCAGCTGCTGCACCGGCGTGTCATGCGCGGTGGCACCGCCGACGCCGAGCAGCTGCTCGAGGGGCTAGCGAACATCGACCTGACGGCGACCCGCATGGCAGACCTGATTGATCAGCTTCTGGGCGTGACCCGCCAGAACATGGAGCAGCCGCTCGCCCTCGATCGGGGGCCCACCGACGTGGTCGCTCTGGCGCGTCGGGTCGCCGCCGAGGCTCAAGGCAGCACGGAGGCGCACCAGGTGCGGGTCGAGGCGGCGGTACCGACCCTGATCGGGCATTATGACGCGACCCGCCTGGAGCGGGCACTGGGCAACCTCCTGAGCAACGCCATCAAGTACAGCCCGGGGGGCGGCTCGATTGTGGTGAGCGTGGCGGACGAACGGAGGGCCGGCACGTCCTGGGCCGTCGTCACCGTGGTGGACCAGGGCATCGGCATTCCCCCGGAAGACCTGGAGCGGGTGTTCGACCGCTTTCAGCGCGGCAGCAACGTGGTCGGCCAGATTGGCGGCACGGGGATCGGTCTGGCGACGGTCCGCCGCGTGGTGGAAGCCCACGGCGGGACAGTCTCGGTAACTAGCCAGGTCGGGCAGGGGAGTCAGTTTACCCTGCGGCTGCCGCGCGGCGACGCGGACAGCGGCGGCCTGCCAAGCGACGCCACGGGAGCCACCAGCGTGCCGCGTGGGCGCGCCGAGCACGAGTGAGGTCGACGATCCGGGGTATGATGAGTTCGTGCTGGCGACGGTGGTTACGCTGGGGGCAGTGCAACACCCCACCGCAAACGGAGTGAGGACCCGAGACGATGCCGGACACGCTGCAATTGACGGTTAATGGACAACGCTACGAATTGCCGGTCGACCCGGACACGCCGCTCCTGTACGTCCTGCGGAACGACCTGGGGCTCACTGGCCCGCGCTTTGGCTGTGGGCTGTCCCAGTGCGGGGCCTGCACTGTACACCTGGACGGGCGCCCGGTGCGCTCCTGCGTGACGCCCGCGTCGCGGGCGGTGGGGGCGGCCGTCGTGACGCTGGAGGGGCTGGGCACCGCCGACGCCCCGCATCCGCTACAGCAGGCGTTCCTGCAGGAGCAGGCGGGCCAGTGCGCCTACTGCATCAACGGCATGATCATGGTCGCGGCCGCCTTGCTCGCGGCAACGCCCGCGCCGACCGAGGACCAGATCAAGAGCGCGCTCGACGGCAATCTCTGCCGCTGTGGCAGCCACCTGCGCATCGTGCGTGCCGTGAAGGCGGCCGCGGAGGCGATGGCATGAGCGAGCAGATGGCACGCCAGCCCCTCACCATCTCGCGGCGGACGCTGCTCAAGGGATCGGGCGCCCTGGTGATCGGGTTCAGCCTGGCCGGCGCCGGGGCTGGCAGGTTCCGGGCGCTGGCGGAAGCGCCCCACGCGTCCCAGCCGGCCCCTGCGCCCGCGCTGCAGGCGACGAGCGCCGCGCCGCCCGCCGATCAGGTGGATTCCTGGCTGACGATCGGCGCCGACAACTCGCTCACGATCCGCAGCGGCAAGGTGGAGCTGGGCACCGGGGTGCGGACCGCGCTGGCCCAGATCGCCGCGGACGAGCTATACGTCCCCTTCGCCCAGGTGCAGGTGGTGGCCGTGGACGCCGGGGCGAGCCCGGACGAGGGCACCACTTCCGGGAGCAAGACGCTGCAGCAGGGCGGGCCGTCGGTACGGAACGCCTGCGCGGAGGCGCGCCAGGCGCTTCTGGCGCTCGCGGCGGAGCGCTTCGGCGTGGCGCCAGACGATCTCGTCACCGTCGACGGCGCCGTGGCCCTGGCGAACGACCCCGCCGCGCGCATTCGCTACGGCGAGCTGATCGGCGCGCGGCGCTTCGAGCGGACGGTGAGCGGCTTGGCGCCCACCCGCGACCCGAGCACCTACGAGGTGGTAGGTCAACCGGTCCCGCGCGTGGACCTGCCGGCCAAGGTATTCGGCGAGCCCGCGTACTTGCAGGACCTGCGCCTGCCGGACATGCTCCACGGCCGGGTCGTGCGGCCGCCGACGATCGGCGCCACGCTCCAGGACGTGGACGAGGCGTCGGTGCGGGATATGCCCGGGTTCGTCCGCGTGGTGCGGAACGGGAACTTCCTGGGCGTCGTCGCGGAGCGCGAGGAGCAGGCCATTCGCATCGCGCGGCAACTGCAGGCCACCTGGCAGCCGGCGAGCGTGTTGCCGGCTCAGGAGAGCCTGTTCGCGTTCTTGCGCACGCTGCCGACCGACGACCAGCTGCTCGTGGAGCGCGGCGATACGGACGCCGGGCTGGCGCTGGCCGCGCGAACGCTGCAAGCGACCTACACGGTGCCGTACCAGATGCACGGCTCCATCGGGCCGTCGTGCGCGGTGGCCGACGTGCGGCCGGACAGCATCACGGTCTACTCCAGCACGCAGGGCGTGTACCCGCTGCAAGGCGCGCTCGCGCAACTGATCGGCGTGGCGCCAGAGCAGGTCCACGTGGTGTATCGGGAAGGCGCGGGCTGCTACGGCCACAATGGCTTCGACGACGCCGCGGCCGACGCGCTCCTGCTCTCCCAAGCGGTCGGGCGCCCGGTACGGGTCCAGTGGATGCGCGCGGACGAGCACGTCTGGGAGCCGAAGGGCCCGCCGGTGCTGGCGGAGGTGCGGGGCGGCCTGGACGCGCAGGGCAACGTCGTCACCTGGGACTACGCGGTGTGGACGCCGAATCACAGCGCGCGGCCGGGCTCCCAGGCGGCCAATCTACTGGCCGGCCAGCTGGTCGACCCGCCGCCCCCGCCGGCGCGCAACCGCTACGTTGGCGGCGACCGCAACGCGCCGACCAACTACACGTTTCCCAACAACCGCGTGACGATCCATTGGCTACAGACCACGCTCCTGCGGCCGTCGGCGCTGCGCGGCCTCGGCAGCGCGGGCAACGTCTTCGCCAACGAGTCGTTCATGGACGAGCTGGCCGCGCTCGCGGGGATCGACCCGGTGGAGTTCCGCCTGCGGCACCTGGACGACCCGCGCGCGCGGGCGGTGATCGAGGCCGCGGCTGAACGGGCGGGCTGGCAGCCGCGGCCCTCGCCCGCGCCCGCGGACCTGTCAGGGAGCACGCGGGGGCGGGGATTCGCCTTCCTGCGGTACGAGAACGACTTCGCCTACGCGGCGACGGTCGCCGAGGTGGCGGTGGACCGCGCGACGGGCCAGATCCGGGTGGAGCGGGTGACGGTGGCTCACGACTGCGGGCTGATCGTCAATCCTGACGGGCTACGCAACCAGATCGAGGGCAACGTCGTCCAGTCGACCAGCCGCGCCCTGCTGGAGCAGGTCAGCTTCGATCGGGACCAGGTGACCTGCGTGGACTGGGCGCACTACCCGATCCTGCGCTTCAGCGAGGTGCCGGACGTGCAGGTCGTGCTGATCGACCACCCCGATCAGCCGGCGTGGGGCGCGGGCGAGGTGGCGACGGCGCCGACCAGCGCGGCCATCGCCAACGCCGTGTTCGACGCGACCGGCGCCCGGCTACGGCACGTGCCGTTCACGCCCGACGTCGTGCAGGCGGCGCTGGCGGCGCTCTAGGGGCCGCGGTCGCTCATTCGTCGCGAGCCGCGCTGACCATCAGGTCGCCGACCGCCCCCGCGTAGACGCGGAAGCAGTCGAGCCCCATGCGGGCGCCCGCCAGGGCCTCGGCGTACGAGGCGGCGTCGCGCACGTATTGCTCGAACACTCCCCAGATCGAGCGGGCGTGCTCGACGTCCGCGTCGAGGTGGACGCGGAGGCGGGGAGGGATCTGATCGGGCGGCACGCCGAGGTCTTCGATCAGGTGATTGACCTGCCGCTGGACCAGCGCCGGGCCCTGGATCACGGACGGGTCGTTGATCCGCTCCAGGACGTGCGAGGCGGCCAGGCCGGCCAGCCAGGGGCTATGCCGGGCGTACTCGACGCGCGCGAAGGTGGCCACGCGCACGCCGGGGGGCGCCTCAATGGCGGCATCGCGCGCGCTCGGGCCGGGCGAGGCACCCCCCGGCGCTCGGTCGGCGTCGACGTGGGCGGCGCCGAGCCGCGGATCGAAGATCAGCTCGTCCTGCTCGTGCTCCCAGATGGCGCGCTTCACGTCGAGGGGAGCGCCGCCCATGACGTACGCCCAGCAGTCGCGGTTCGTTGGCACGAAGTAGCGGCGCAGCATCGCCATGCGCGTCCGCTCCGCCGGCCAGGTCAGCGGCCGGGCGAAGTAACGCCGCAGCTCCACCGTGTCGAACAAGTCGTTGCAGAGCTGATCGATCTCCTGGCGCAGCGCGCTGGCGTCCATCCTTCCGTCTCCCCCACATTGGCAGTCTGGCACGGGACTGGCTGGTGCGCTCGCGGCAGTAGCTTGTGGCGGCGCGCGCTACCGGCGAGCCCGCATGATCGTGGACCGCGGGCTGCCCGCGGCCCGCGGCTACCTGGAACCGAAGGGGGCCTGCCGCGCGCTGCCGGCGCGTCGCCACGCGACGCTCACACATACGCTTCCACGCCGCGGATGACGCCGTAGGCGAAGCGGGTGAGCGGCACCGGGACGCCGCGCTCCGCCGCCGTGCGGACGACGTAGCCCAGCGTCTCCTCAACCTCGGTCGGCCGTCCGCGCAGGATGTCCTGGAGCATGGAGATGCGCATCGCCGTGAGCCCTTGCGCTTCCATCGCCTCGCCGCGGGCGATCAGCGCCGCGATGGCCTCGGCGCGCGGCAGGGTAACGAGCGTGTAGGGATTGAAGCCCTGGTAGTCGGCGATCGCGACGCCGTCGGCGCGCGCCACGGCCGCGCACTCGTGGGTGAGGTCCACGAACAGCGCCGCCAGGTCGGGCTGCTTGCAGACCTTGTAGTATTCGAGCCGCGTGAGGACCGAGAGGGCCGCGGCGGGCACGATCTGACAGAGCTTCGACCACTCCACGGCTCGCGCGTCGGCAACGGCTTCGGCCGGCAGCCCGGCCGCGTCGAAGGCGGCGACGAGCGCCTGGACACGCGGCGTCGGCGGCCCTTCTAGCTCACCGAAGTAGCTGCGGCCGGCGAGCGTCCAGACCGCGCGGCCCGGCCGCGTCGCCGTCGCGCCCAGGATCGTCGCCGCGCCCAGCACGCGCTCGCGGCCGAAGCAAGCGACGAGCTGCTCGTCCTTCGCCAGCCCGTTCTGCAGCGACGCGGCCGCAGCCACGGGCACCACGCGCACGGCAGCCAGCGCCGCCGCGGTGTCACGGGTCTTGACGGCCAGCAGCAGGTAGTCCACGGGGCCGATCTCGCGGGCGTCGGCGGTCGCCTCGACGCGTGCCTGGACCTCGCGGACGCCGCTGAGGGCGAGCCCCTCGGCGCGAATGGGCGCCACCTGCCCCGGCCGGCAGTACAGGACGACCTGGCAGCCGTTGGCCGCGAGCGCCGCCGCCACGACCGTCCCCAGGCTGCCCGCCCCCACCACGAGCATGCGCATCTGCTTGGCCCCTCCCGACGCGGTCTAAGCAGCCGTCAACGGCCGGATACTCTGCGTTGGCCGTTCCTAACCCAGAGCATTGTAAGCGTCCGGAGATGCCCAGGTCATTGCGGCGTGCCGGCGGCGGCGCAGCGCGTCTGGGGGTTCTGGGCCAGCGTGAGGCCCTGGACATCGTCCGGCACCTGGAAGGTCCAGAGCTGACGCTCCGCCACGCCGGGGGGCAGCACCTGCTCGGCGGCGCCGGGGAGCCCGTACTGGCGCGACAGCTCCGCCAGGCTCTGCCCGAGCCCCGTCGCCGTGCGGTCATAGAGCCGCCCCTGGCTGTCGCGCAGCTCGACCGGCGGGTACCCGGTCGCCCGGTCGGTGCCGACGTTGGTCACGTTCACGATGAGCAGGACGTGGGTGCGCTGGTCGGTGCCCATGATCTGCTCGGCGCGCTCCACCTGCACGGTCAAGGGGTTGCCCAAAAGATCGCAGACGCTCGCCGTCTGGCCCACCAGCGCCGCCAGCGTGGCGGCCAGCGGGCCAGTGCCCGGCGCCACGACCAGCGCGGGCGGCGTCGACGCCGACGAGGTGCTCGCGGCCAGGCCCGTCGTGTCGGCGTCGGACGGCATGGCGAAGAGGTCGTTGACGCGCACCACCTGGAGACCCACCTGGGGAATCGCATCGATCTGCGCGTCGGTCAGGTCGGCGGGGACGATCGGGTAGCGCGCGCCGTCCTTGTAAATGTACAGCGAGCCGTCGCTCTTTCGCAGCACCCGCCCCTGCAGGTTCGGGTCCACCGTAGTCTGAGCCAGCGCGACGCTGGCCAGAACGAGCGCGATCAGCAGGCCGATTCCGGCGCCCCGCGTGATATTCTGTCGCCTCATTTTGGGGTCCTCCCCTTATTAGCAGCTTGCGCGTCGCGGCCGCGCGAGGGCGGTCGCCCGCCGCGGGCCGGGTCTCTCGGCCCAGCGCCCCGCGCTACCGGACGGCTACCGGCCAGATAGCAGTATTCCTGCCACGTCCCCAGGCGAGACCACCACGCCCTGCCCGGTGCTACGCCAGCGGCGCGGTCTCCTTGAGCGGCGCGGGCGGTGGGCGCGGGCGTTGTGCGGGCGGCCCAACGCACGGCGGCAAGATTCTGTGCGCGCGGGCCGTAGGACCGCGCCCGGGCGCTGGATACGCTTCTAGCGGCAGGCCGGACCGCAGCAGGCATGCCCGCCGGGAGGAGGGACGGACGATGATCCAGGACACGATCGAGACGGCAGCCGCGGCCGCGGAGCAGAAGCTGGGGCTGCTCGGCGGCTCGTTGCCGCGCTACCTGATCCTGTCGGGGTTGGCCGGGGCCTACGTCGGCCTCGGTATCGCGCTCATCTTCGCCATCGGGGCGCCCCTGGCGGCGGCTCAGTCGCCGTTCCTGAAGGTCGTCATGGGCGCGTCGTTCGGGGTCGCCCTGACACTGGTCATCTTCGCCGGCTCGGAGCTGTTCACCGGCAACGCCATGGTCCTGACGGTGGGCGCGCTCACCGGCCGCGCCGGCTGGGTGCAGCTCGCCAACCTGTGGGGCTGGTCCTACCTGGGCAACCTGCTAGGCTCGCTCGTCGTGGCGCTGCTCGTCGCGCACTCCGGCGCGCTCGGCGGCGACCCGCAGCGCGGCTTCGTCGAGAGCGTCGCGGCGAGCAAGATGGGCCTGTCGTTCGAGGCGGCGTTCGTGCGCGGCATCCTAGCGAACTGGCTCGTGTGCCTGGCGGTATGGTGCGCGATGCGCACGACGAGCGACGCGGCGAAGCTGGGCCTCATCTTCTGGTGCCTGTTCGCCTTTATCGGCGCGGGCTTTGAGCACAGCATCGCGAACATGACGCTGCTGGCGCTGGCGCTGTTCCAGCCACACGGCGACGCGATCTCGTGGGGTGGCTACGTGGGCAACCTCGTGCCGGTCACACTGGGGAACGTCGTGGGCGGGGCGGTGTTCGTGGGGGGCCTCTACTGGCTGGCGGCGCCGAAGCGGCGCCTGGCACCCCTGCCGAGCGCGGCGCCCGCCGCCGTGCCGACCGAGCCGGAGTTGGCCGCGTAGCGCGGGCCAGGGGCCAGCGGGGCCGGCCCCTGGCGCCACAAGGAGAAGCGGGACGATGAACAAGTTCGAGGAGATCAAGGCCGCGCGCGACGGGCTCGACGTGCTGCCCGACATCGAGCGCTATGCCCACGAGGGCTGGGAGGCGATCGGCGACGACGACAAGACGCGGCTGAAGTGGTACGGCCTGTTCTTCCGCAAGCATACGCCCGGCTACTTCATGCTACGCATCCGCATCCCGAACGGCATCGCCAGCGCCGCGCAGCTTCGCACCATGGCCGACGTGGCCGACGAGTTCGGCCGCGGCGAGCTGGACGTCACCACGCGGCAGCAGGTGCAGGTCCGCTGGCTTCGCATCGCGGACGTGCCGACGATCTTCGCGCGGCTGGCGGCGGCCGGCCTGGAGCATCGCCAGACCGGCATGGACAACGTCCGCAACGTGATGGGCTGTCCGCTGGCGGGCCTGACCACTCACGAGCTGTTCGACGCCTCGCCGGTGGTGCGCGAGTACACCGCGCGCTTCGTCGGCAACCGGGAGTTTACGAACCTGCCGCGGAAGCTCAACGTGGCGATCACCGGCTGCATGGACAACTGCCTGCACGTCGAGACGCAGGACGTGGCGCTGGGCCCCGCGCTCAAGCACACGGACGCCGGCACACTCGTGGGGTTCAACGTGCGCGTGGGCGGCAAGCAGGGCTCGGGCGGCTTCACCGCCGCGCGGTCGCTCGACGCGTTCGTGATGCGCGAGCAGGCAGCCGAGGTGTGCGCCCAGATTACCCTGCTCTACCGGGACCACGGCCCGCGCGAGACCCGCGGCCGGGCGCGGCTAGCGTTCTTGCTCGACGATTGGGGCGCGGAGCGCTTCCGGGCGGCGCTGGAGGAGCGGCTGGGCTACGCGTTGGAGCGGGGAGGGCGCGACGCGCAGACGGCGCACCACAGTGACCACCTGGGCGTGGCGCCGCAGCGCGAGCGTGGCACCTACAGCGTCGGGCTGGCGGTGCCGGTGGGACGGCTGAGCGCGGCGCAGCTTCGCGACGCGGCCGTACTGAGCGAGCACTACGGGCGCGGCCAGGCGCGGTTCACGCCGGGGCAGAACCTGATCCTGACCGACGTAGCGGACAGCGCGCTGCCGGCGCTGCTGGCGGAGCCGCTCCTGCGCGAGCTGCGCGCCGATCCGTCGCCGGCGATGCGTGGTACAGTCAGTTGCACGGGCATCGGGCTGTGCGATCTGGCGCTGGCGGACACGAAGACGCGCGCGCTGGCGGTGGCACGGCGTCTGGAGCGCGTGCTGCCGACGACGCGGCCGTTGGCGATCCACTGGTCGGGCTGCCCGGCGGCGTGCGGCAATCACCTGCTGGCCGACATCGGGCTTCAGGGGGGCAAGGCGCGCGTCGGCGACGAGGTGATCGAGGTGTACCAGGTGTTCGTGGGCGGGCGCTCGGGCGTAGGGGCGCGACCGGCCACGCCGGTGTTGGACAAGGTGCCGGCGGCGCAGGTGGGCGACGTGATCGAGCAGTTGGCGCGGGCGCACGCGGCGGGCCGCGACCTCGTGGCGGCCGGGCAGGAGCTAGCCGCCACGCTGGGCCAGGACGACGGCGATAACGCCGCGGCGACGGCCGCGTAAGCGATGGACTCGCGCCCGACAGCTCCCGCGCTAGCCGGTGCCCCGGACGGCGCTACGCTTCCACCATCCGGGGCACCGCCGGCTGACGCGCGGCCGGCTCGGAGGGCGGAGGCGCTCGCCGGGCGCACCATCGCCCTGCTGGAGGCGCGCCGGTCGGACGAGCTGGCGCGCCTCATCGCGCAGCAGGGCGGCACCCCCTTCGTCGCCCCGGCGCTGCGCGAGGTGCCGGTCGTCGATCCCGCGCCGCTGCGGGAGTGGCTGGCTGCGCTGGGCGCCGGGCAGCTCGACGTGGCGCTCTTCCTGACGGGCGTGGGGTGCCGGGCGCTGCTCGAGCGCGCAGCGGAGGACGGCACGCTCGACGGCGTGCGGGCGGGGCTGGGGCGGGCGCGCGTGGTGGCGCGCGGCCCGAAGCCCGTGCGGGTGCTCCGCGAGTACGGCGTGCGCATCGACTTCGTACCGCCCGAGCCGAACACCTCGGCTGAGCTGCTGGCGGAGCTTAGCACCTGGGACCTGGCGGGCAAGGCCGTCGGCGTGCAGGTCTATGGCGGCACGACGCCGTTCCTGGCGCGGCTGCGCGCCGGGCTCGCCGCGCTCGGCGCGCGCGTCCACGAGGTCGCCCCCTACCGTTGGGAGGGGCCGGCCGACGACAGCGCCGTGCGGCGGCTGATCGCGGCCTGCCTGGCGGGCGAGATCGACGCGCTGCTGATCCTCAGCTCGTCGCAGGTCCACAACCTGTTCGCCGTGGCCGAGGCACACGACCAGGCGGCGGCGCTCCAGCGCGCGCTCGCCGTCCCGCGCGTGCTCGTCGCGGCGGTGGGGCCGGTGGCGGCCGAGGCGGTGGCGTCGCACGGCGTCCGAGTCGATCTGGTCCCCGACCACCCGAAGATGGGGCACCTCGTCGCCGCCCTCGGTCCCGCCCTGGCCGCGCGCCGCTCTCGCCGCTGAGGCTGGTGCAGGGCCACCTGCTGCACGTAGCCAAGGCGACCACACGGGCGACGCTGGCTACAGACCGGCTACAACTCGATGTCCTCCGGGTCCAGGCCACGCAGGAGGCAGAGCCAGGCACGGGCCAGCCGGCGCCCGCGGATCCGCTCCATTACGCTGTCCCGGTAGTGCCCCTCGCCGCGCGAGCACATCCCGCCGGGAAGCTTCGGGGCGCCCTTTTTCTTGGCGCGACAGCCGCAGCCCAGTGACTTTCGCTTGCGAAAGTACCAGACTGAGCGCTCACAGACACAATCGATATGGCCCAGTGGATGTACGAACTGCAGATGGACCCGCTGCGCCCGTTTCGCGTAGCGCCACGCGCGATCGCGCCGCTCGCCCCGCTTCTTGGGCTTCTCCACGTCCTGGCCTCCTGTCGGCCGCGCCCGCCAGGCGCGCGCACATGAAGGCCAGGCTGTAGGGGTAGCTGAATCGCGGCAACATCTACTCACCGACGGCGGAGAGTCGGGGCGTTCGCTATTCGGATTATACTAGGCTGCCGGCCCAGGATGGTGTGTGTTTGGCTTCGCCAAACATACACCATCTCTGGCCGAGTGCTTAGGCGGAAACCGCCGCGGCCTGGCGGCGAGGGAGCGGAGGGGGACATGCGCACGCTGATCCAGGGCGGCTGGGTGGTGGGCTTCAACGGGCAGGGGCACGAGCTGATCCGCGACGGGGTCGTAGTCTACGAGGACGACCGCATCGTTCACGTGGGCGGCCGCTTCGACGGCCAGGCGGACCGCACCATCGACGCGCGCGGCAAGCTCGTGTCGCCGGGGTTCGTGAACTGCCACCTGCACGCGGGCAGCAACGCGCCCACCATCTTCCTGATGGACCATACCAAGGCCGACTATTTCGGCAGCAACTTCATCGCCTACGGCGCCGGCCTGCGCGGCACGACGGACTCGCGGGCCACCGCCCGGGTGGACGTCGAGCAGAAGTTCGGCATCTGGGCGGCGGTGCGCGGCGGCGCGACGACGATCCTCGACGTGGGCAGCCGCAACGCCGAGGCGTTCGTCGAGATGTGCGCCGCGCTGGGGCCGCGGATGTACCTGGGGCCGGCGTTCCGCAGCTTCAACTACGTCTTCGAGCCGAACGGGCGCATCGAGTGGGAGCCCGACCACGAGGCGGGCTTTGCCGGGCTGGAGCGCGCGGTCGCCTTCGCGCGCAAGTTCGATGGCGCGCACGAGGGCCGCATCCGCTGCATGCTGTACCCGGGCCAGCTCGATACCTGCTCGGTCGATCTGCTCAAGGCCACCCGCCGCGCCGCCGACGAGACCGGCCTGCTGATGTCGCTGCACGTCGCCATGAACCAGGTGGAGTTCCACCGCATGCTACGCGAGCACGGCCTGACGCCCATCGAGCTGGTCGCGTCCATCGGCTTCCTGGGCCCGGACGTGATCCTGGGCCACTGCGTCTTCCACAGCCGCCACTCATGGGCGCACTATCCGTACGTGGACGACCTCAAGATTCTCGCCGACAGCGGCGCCTCGGTGGCGCACGCGCCGTTCAAGTACGCGAAGATGGGCATCATGCTGGAGTCGCTGAGCCGCTACCGCGAGCTGGGCATCAACGTCGGTCTGGGCACCGACACCTACCCTGAGGACCTGATCGCGGAGATGCGCATCGCGGCGATGATGAACCGCTTTGCCGAGGGCAGTTTCCGGGTGGGCGAGCCGAAGGACGTGTTCGACTGCGCGACGCTCGGCGGCGCGCGCTTCCTGCGGCGCGACGACCTGGGCCGCCTCGCGCCGGGCGCCAAGGCCGACATCCTGATCATCAACCAGACCGGCACGCGCTACGGGGCGGTGCGCGACCCGATCAAGTCGCTGGTCGAGTGCGGCACCGGCGAGGACATCGAGACGATCGTCTGCGACGGCCGCACGCTGCTCGACCAGGGGCAGCCGCAAACGGTGGACGAGGCCGCGCTGCTGCGGCAGATCCAGGAGGCGGGCGAAGAGGTGTGGGCGGCGGTGCCGAAGTGGCACTGGCGCGGCGCCACCGTCGACGAGGTCGTCCCCATGAGCTACCCCGTCCGCGGCGGCGCATAGGCCTCTTGTCGGCCGGTGTCTCGTCAAAGGCGCAGGGCGGGGAGCTCCCCGCCCTGCGCCATTCTCCCTTTGGACAGCCGTCTACGCCCGCGCCTCGGCGATGGTCGCGGCCCCGTTGGCGGGGGGCGGGGCGCCGAGCGGCTCGGTAGTCTCGGTGGGCACGACGGGCAGCTCGAAGACGCGGAACAGGCGCTCGGGGAAGGTGCGCCGCATGAGCGGCAGCGCGACGTTGTAGACGGGGATGCCGCTGCTCGTCCGGCCCTCGGGCGTGCCGTGGTGGGCGTGGCCGTGGAACACCGCCGCTACTGGGTAGCGGTTCAGCGGCTCCTCCAGCCGGCTGGAGCCGAGGAACGGGAAGATCTCGGGGGGCTCGCCTTCGACGGTGGTCTGGATCGGCGCGTAGTGCAACAGGGCCACGCGCTGCGGCGTGCGCAGCTTGGCCAGCCCCGACTCCAGCTTCAGCGACTCGTCTACCGCCTCGTGGACGAAGCGCTTGATCGTCTCCTCGCCCCACGGCTGGAGCGCCGCGCGCCCGAACCCGCCGCCGAAGCCCTTCACGCCCGCGAACCCCACGCCGTGGGTCTCGAAGGTGTCGCCGTCCAGCATGACGACACCCGCATCGCAGAGGATCTGGACGACTTCCGTGACCCGGCCCGACTCGTACTCGTGATTCCCCAGCACCGCGACGATGGGGATCTTCACAACAGCTAACTCTTTAGCCAGGATGCGGGCCTCTTCCGGCAGTCCGTAATCGACCAGGTCGCCGGCCAGCAGGAGCACGTCCGCGCTGTCGGCCAGGCGGGCGAAGATCGGCCCGATCAGCCCCTGCGAGTTGCGGTTGCAGTGGAGGTCCGCGAGCGCCGCGAGCCGCACCGTCTCCGTCCCCGCCATTCCCGTCACCTCCCGCGCGCGTATGCCGACCCGGGGACCGTCCAGGCTCCCCGGGCCGCCTGGGCAAGATACATGCCCGGTGGCCGCGCCGCGCGGCCAAGTGGCACGACTTCTGCCCTAGGTGCAGGACAGCCGCCGCGCGAGCCGCGGGGCCCCCCGGCGGCCACTAATCGCGCCCAAACGGAGCGCCGGCGGCTCTGCCGCCGGCGCTCGGCCCAGGCGCCGAATGAGGACGGGATGCAGACGCGGACGACCACTAAGGACGCACAGCCCGCCGTCCCGCGCGCGCAAACCGACCGCCACGCGGCGCTCGTCGGCCAGGCCACGCTGGACCCGACCACCAAGGAGTTCTACTGCCAGGCGCTGCGCACGCTGCTCCAGGCGGGTGTTCCGTTCCTGGTGGGCGGCGCCTACGCCTTCGAGTGCTATACGGGGATTGCGCGGCACACCAAGGACTTCGACATCTTCTTGCGGCCGGCCGACCGCCATCGAGCACTAGAGGTCTTCGACAAGGCCGGCTACCATACTGAAATGACCTTCCCGCACTGGCTCGGCAAGGCGTTCTGCAGCGGCGACTTCATCGACGTGATCTTTAGCTCGGGCAATGGGCTGGCACGGGTCGACGACGAGTGGTTCGCCCACGCCGTCGACGCCGAGGTGCTCGGTCTGCCGCTCAAGCTCACGCCGCCCGAGGAGATGATCTGGTCCAAGGCGTTCATCCTAGAGCGCGAGCGCTACGATGGCGCCGACGTGGCGCACCTGCTGCGCGCCCAGGCCGAGCACCTGGACTGGGCACGCCTGCTACGACGCTTCGGCGACAACTGGCGCGTGCTGCTAAGCCATCTCATTCTGTTTGGCTTCATCTATCCGACCGAGCGGGGCAAGATTCCCACGCGCGTGATGGACAAGCTGCTGCGGCGCCTCCAGCGAGAGCTACACGCGCCGCCGGCCGGGGAGCGTGTCTGCCAGGGCACGCTGGTCTCGCGCGAGCAGTACCTCGTGGACGTGGAGCGCTGGGGCTACGCGGATGCGCGCCTGCAGCCGCGTGGCAACATGACTCGCCAGGACGTCGACCACTGGACCGCCGCGATCGACAACAAAGACTAGCGCGCCTGGCGGCGCCCGGGAGCGGACGCCGCGCGGCGGCTACGAGCCGAGCAGGCGCAGGAGGCCGAGAGGGCTGCCGAGGGCGACGTGCGGGCTGCCGGTGAGCGCCTGCGCGAAGCCGGGCCGAGCGTCGCGACCGAGCACCAGGAGCAGGCTGCCGCGGCTGACCACCCGCACCGTGAGGCCCGCGCAAGCCAGGGCGGCGCCGGCCTGGCGCAGCCCGTCGAGCGGCCGGCCGCCCGGGCTGCCGGCGGCCCCGCTCGCCGCCTGCAGGAAGGCGCGCGGGTTGTCCACCTCGATGACCAGGTGGCGCCGGGCGGCGACGAGGCGCGCGGTCTGGCCGTCTACCGTGACCGTGACCGCGCCCGTTAGCTCTAGCATCGGCGCCGGCGCCGCACGCTAGCGCTCGGCCGACGCGCGCAGGCGCACCGTCCCGTTCAGCAGCCAGCGGGTGGGCGGGCCATCGGCGGCGCCGTCGAGCAGCACGACCACCTCCAAGTTGTCGAAGGCGCACTCGAGCGTGGCGTTCGACGCGGCGAGCGCGCTGCAAAGCTGCTCGACAAGCTGGGGCCAGATGGGGCCAGCCGGTAGGGGCGTCGCCATGCCGCTCTCCTCCGCGCGATAGTCGCCACGGTAGGATAGCGCATCGCGAGCGAGGCCGGGCACTGCGCACGGGCCTTTGCGTTGCCGTCCCCGTGTGCTATATAAACCGCAAACCTGGCGGGGCAGCGACGGGGCACAGCCTCCCGCGACCGCGAGGTGGCTGACCAGCCAGGGAGCGCCGGCGGGAGCGGCACCCTGCGGCGCTCGGGCTCGGGGAGCCAGGAGTCACGGCATGGCGGCGTCGCCCGTCGAGGAAGTCAAGTCCCGCGTCGATCTGGTCGATCTCATCGGCAGTACCGTCGCGCTGCGGCAGGCCGGGCGGAGCTACCGCGCGCTCTGCCCGTTCCACAGCGAGAAGACCCCCTCCTTTTACGTCTTCCCCGAGACGCAGACCTGGAAGTGCTTCGGCTGTGGCGCCGGGGGCGACGCCTTCTCCTTCGTCATGCAGCGCGACAACCTGGAGTTTGGGGAGGCGCTGCGCGAGCTGGCCGCCCGCGCGGGCGTGGAGCTGGAGAGCCACGCCGACCCCGCGCGGCAGGAAGCGGACGACCGCCTGCGCCGCGCCAACGAGGCGGCCGCGCTGTACTATCACGCGCTGCTGATGCAGCAGCCGGCGGGGCAGGCCGCGCGCCGCTACGTCGAGGGCCGGGGCGTGACCGCCGAGACCTGCGAGCGCTTCACGCTCGGCTACGCGCCCGACGGCGGCAGCGCCCTGCGCGAGCACCTGGCCGGCGCGGGCTTCACGACCGAGGACCTGCTAGCCGCGGGGCTGGTGGTCGAGCGCGACGAGGGCAGCGGCATCGTGCGCGACCGCTTCCGCCACCGCCTGATGTTCCCGATCCGCGACCCGCAGGGCCGGACGATCGGCTTCGGCGGCCGCACGCTGACGCCCGATGGCGTGCCGAAATATCTGAACTCGCCGCAGACGCCGCTGTTCGAGAAGGGCAGCGTGCTCTACGCGCTCGACCAGGCGCGGGACACGATCCGCGCCGAGCGCCGCGCCGTGATCGTCGAGGGCTATCTGGACGCCGTGATGGCCCACCAGGGCGGCTTCCGCAACGTGGTGGCGGCGCTGGGCACGGCACTGGGCGAGCGCCAGCTCGGGCTGTTGGGCCGCATCAGCGACGAGATCGTCTTCGCCCTCGACCCCGACGCCGCGGGCGACAGCGCCACGCTGCGCAGCCTGGTGGTGGCGCGCGAGGCGCTGGCCAGCACGGTGCCCGTGCCCACGCGGCGAGGCATCCGCTACCAGGCGACGGCGCGCTGCACGCTACGGGTGGCGCAGTTGCCGGATGGGAAAGACCCGGACGAGCTGGTGCGGGCCGATCCGGGGCGCTGGCGCGAGCTGATCGCCACGGCACTGCCCGTGCTCGACTTCCTGTTCGACCGCCTGCCCTACCAACACGATCTGGCCTCGCCGCAGGGCAAGACGGCGGCCGTCGAGGAGCTGGTGCCCGCGCTGCGCGATCTCGCCGACCCGATCGAGCGCGCGCACTACGTGCAGCGGCTGGCGCGGGTGGTTGGCGTGCCGGAGACGGCGATCGCCGAGCTGACGCAGCCGAAGATGCGGCGGGCGCAGGCGGCGCCAACCACCGTGGAGCTGAAGCCCGACCTGGTGGAGGAGTACGCGCTGGCGCTGGCGGCGCTGGGCGTGCCGATTGCCACCGAGGACGAGCGGTATTTTGCGCGTCCGGAGTGCCGCGCGCTGCTCGCCTGGCTGCGCGCGGGCGGCGCGGGCGACCCGCCGCCCGGGCTGGAAGGGCCTTGGGCGACGGTACGGGCGCTGAAGGCCGAGTACGCCGATCAGCCGCCCGACCGGCTCCGCGTCGAGCTTGACATCAAACTACTAGAATTGCGAAAACGCCGCTTAGTTCTGGAGAAGCGGGAAATCGACAGCATCGTCCAGGATGAAGAGGGGGGGCCGCCGCGCGAGCTGTTCAAACAACTCGCCGTACTGGCGGCACAGCGGGCGGAAGCAGAGCGCGCGCAGGCGGCGCACGGCCGCGTCGAGGTCCGCCCGACACTTCCGGGTGGTCAAGGGGGGGGCCGGTGAGTGAGGACACGGTCGTCGAGACGCGAAGCGAGGCGGCGCTCGCGTCGGCCGAGGTCGGCCGGCGACCCGACAACGGCCTGCTCGTCGACGATCCGGTACAACTGCCCGAACTAGTGCTGCCTGATGAGCCATCCGACGCCGCGCTGGCCGCCGTCGAGGCGGGCAGGGAGGACGACGTCCTAGAGCCGGTGGCGACCGAGGAGGCGCTGGAGGCGCTGGAGGCGCTGGACCCCGGCGCCATGACGCTGGCGGTCGGGACCAACGGCCTGCGTCCCGCGTCGAACGGCACCCACCACGACGCCGGCCTGTTGGACGAGCCCACCGCGGCCGACCTGGAGCTGCTGGATGCCGAGCCCGAGAGCGAGGCGCCCGCCCAAGCGGGCGAGGTCGAAGGGCTCGAAGACCACATCCGGGTGTACCTGCGCGAGATCGGGCGGGTACATCTCCTCAAGTGGGAAGACGAGAAGCGGCTCGCCCGCGCGATGGAAGAGGGCGCGTATTTGGACGAGCTGGAAGAACAGCTCGCGGTCGAGCGCGCGCGTTTCGTCGAGGCCACCGAGATTCTTAACCGCGCCTACGAACAGTGGCACAAATACTACCGCTACATCCATTTGATGTACCAGCCGGCCGAGCTTACCGTGCCCGCGCTGCAAGAAACCTACTATCAGCTTGGGCAGCACGTGGACCTTTCGGACGAGCGCGCCGCTGAGCTGGCCAAGGAAACCGGCCAGTCCCCCGAGGAGACGCGCGCTTGCATTTTCAAGCTGTCGGTGCTCTGTCGGCTGCTCCCCGAGAACGTGCGCTTCCAGGCCGCGCAGGACGTGGTGCGGACGGGCGAGCCCCGTTCCGCCGACGACATGCAGGAGTGGCTGCGCAAGGAATATCCGGGCTACGCGCAGTGGGCCGAGGACTACTGCGCGAAGGTCCGCAACCGCGCCGAGGACGCGCGGGCGCGCCTCACCGAGGCGAACCTGCGGCTGGTGGTCAGCGTTGCGAAGAAGTACATCGGCCGCGGCATGTCGCTACTCGACCTGATCCAGGAAGGCAACATCGGCCTGATCCGCGCGGTCGAGAAGTTCGAGTACCGCAAGGGCTTCAAGTTCAGTACCTACGCCACGTGGTGGATTCGCCAGGCGATCACCCGGGCCATCGCGGACCAGGCGCGCACCATCCGCATTCCGGTCCATATGGTCGAGACCATCAACAAGCTGAGCCGCCTCTACCGTCGGCTCACGCAGGAGAAAGGCCGCGAGCCGACCTCCGAGGAGATCGGCCAGGAGATGGAGATCTCGCCGGAGCGGGTGCGGGAGATCCAGAAGGTGTCCCAGGAGCCCGTCTCGCTGGAGACGCCGATCGGCGAGGAGGACGACAGCCACCTCGGCGACTTCATCGAGGACCAGGCCGCGCCGTCGCCGTCCGAGGTGGCATCGTACCAGATGCTCAAGGAGCAGGTCGAAGAGGCGCTCGACTCGCTGTCGGGCCGCGAGCGCCGCGTGCTCCAATTGCGCTTCGGCCTGGACGACGGGCGCCAGCGCACGCTGGAAGAGGTTGGGCACGAGTTCGGCGTGACGCGCGAGCGCATTCGTCAGATCGAGGCGAAGGCGCTCCGCAAGCTGCGCCACCCCACCCGCTCGAAGAAGCTCAAGGACTACCTAGACTAAGCCCTCGGCCAGGGATACTGTGTCTGTTTGGCTTCGCCAAACAGACACACTAACCTGGGCCGGCCGCTTAGTACCTCGTCAAGGATGATTTGCTAGGTGTTGGCACCTGCCAACACAGAGCAATTGGCTGTTGACGGACTACTAGCCCACCTCACTCGAACAGGAAGGCCACCTGCGCGCGCGTGCGGATCGTCAGCTCCCCGCCCGCGACGGGGGGCGGGGGCGCGGGCGCGGACGCCTGTGGCGCGATCGCGGGGATCTCGGGGAAGACGTTGTAAGCGTTCCCGTACCCCGCCTCCTCCTGGACGCTCTGGATGCCCACGACCCGCAGGCCGAGCGACGCGGCCAGGGCGTCCGCCCGGGCACGGGCCGACTGGGCCGCGTCGGCGAGCGCCTGCTGGTGCAGCCCGGTCGTATCGCGGATGCGGAAGGTGAGGCCGCCGACCTGATTGGCGCCCGCGCCTAGCGCGGCGTCGAGCAGCTCGCTAGCGCGGTCCACCTCGCTCACGGTGATGGTGACGTTGTTGCTGGCCTGGTAGCCGATGATCTCGCCCGGCTGGTAGGGCGAGCCAGCTCCATACGGCAGCGCCGGCTGCGGCACGCTCGCCGGGCCCGGGCCGACGGGATTCGGCGGCGGCGCGTAGCGCGGCGTGACGGTCAGGCCGCTCGTCCGGATGTCCTGCGGGCGCACGCCCCGCACCTGCAGGGCAGCGAGAACATTCGTCATCTGGCGGCTGTTCTCGCCGGTCGCCTCGACCGCTGTCTTCCCCTGGGTCTGCACGCCGAGCGACACGTAGGCGACGTCGGGCGCGGCGCTGGCGGTACCTTCGCCCGCCACCGTGAGCGTGCGGGGGGCGGGCGTCGGCTGCACCATCTGGGCCGGGGCCGTGGTCGCGAGGGCGCTCGCTCCCAGCGCCACCGCGCCGAGCGCGATGGCGAACAGGGCGACGAGCCGGGCGGTGCTAGGCTCAACGTTGCGCATGGCTCCCCTCCTGTGCGCGCATAAGCCACGTCCCAGGATGCCGTAGCCGCTCGGTTACGGGTAGAGGGCCAGCCCCCGACTCGCTATGGGGACAGCGCCTCTACCGGCCGGGAGCCGCCCGGCGAGCCGCGCCACGGTTTACGCACCGCCCGTCGGTGCCCTATCCTTGCGACAGCCACGCCGCGCGGCGGCGCGACGCCGTGGGCGATTACGCGACGCTCCACCCAACGGCGCGAAGGAGGTGTGTCCCATGCCGAAGCAGATCATCCAGCCGGCGGGCCTGCCCAATCCCGGCCCGAGCCGCGCGTACTCGCACGGCGTGCGGTCGGGCAACCTGCTGTTCCTGGCGGGCCAGACGGGTCACGACGCGCAGGCCGAACCGGGCCAGGGGCGCTTCGAGGCGCAGACGCGCCGCGCCTTCGCCCGCATCCAGACGATCCTGGAAGCAGCCGGCGGCTCGCTGGACAACCTGGTGACGATGACGGTGTTTATCACCGACATCCGCTACGGCGACGAGTTCGTGCGGCTGCGTGGGGAGATCTTGCAGCGGGACTTCCCGGCCAGCGCACTGATCGGCGTAAGCCATCTCGCCAGTCCCGACGCGCTGCTGGAGATCCAGGCCATCGCCGCCTTCGACTAACGGGCGGCGCTCCGCGATCGGCCAACGGGAGGACAGGAACCCATGCGCTGCAGCTAGTGCGTGACGAGTCGCGCGCTAGCTGCTGTTGCGCGGGGAGTGACACTCGGCATAGACTAAGGGCGCACAACTGAATAACGGGACCGGTCTGCAGGGGGAGCGAGCAGCTGAGAGGCGGGATCAAGCCCACCAACCCCTCGAACCTGATCTCGGCAAGCCGCGCGGGGCAGCACAACGCTCCGTGGCCGGCGAGTTGGCGTATGCAGGCCCGCATACGTCGGCACGCAGGTTACGAAGAGCCCGAGCTTCGGCGGAAGACGAGCGTAGGGAATGCGGCCGACGACGGGACCATCGGTGCCCGCCTTCGGGCGCGCGATGGTCTTTTTTGTTGCCCGCGATGAGGAGACGACGATGGACGCGAGCGCCACGAGTCCTACTCCCACCCGGCTGCGCGTGTTCGATCATGGCGGCTGGGCGCTACCCTGGCGCGTGGCCCAGGCGGAGGGCGACTTCGCCGCCGAGGGGCTGGACGTCGAGATTCTCGCCTGGGACCCCTCACCGCAGGTCCAGGCGGCCGGCACGGCGAACCTGCAGACCGCCGAGAAGGAGAGCAAGTTCGCCGCCGGCCAGGTGGACGTGTACGGCGCCTGCGAGTGGGGGCTCATCAAGCGCATCGCCGACCTGGGCGTGGGGCGCATCATGGGGATGCGGCGCAACATGGGCATGCCGATGAAGCTCTTCGTCATGCCGGCGAGCGGCGTCACGGAGATCGGCCAGCTCGCGGGCCGGCCCGTCGCCATCAACGAGAACTCGGGCTCGCACTACGTGGCCGTCGAGGTGATGGAGCAGTACATGCCCCGCGACCAGATCAACCTGGTCCACATCGGCGAGCCGCCCGCGCGCTACCAGGCGCTGGTCGAGGGCCGCATCGCCGGCGCGTTCATCCTGGAGCCGTACTCGACGCTGGCGGAGATCCAGGGCGCGCGCTGCCTGGCGTCCTATCCGGGCCGCGGCGGCGTCGTGGTCGGTGAGAGCCTGCCGCCGGAGGTGCAGGAGCGCTTCCGCCGGGCTGTGAGCCGCGCCGTGGAGCGCCTGAACGCCGATCCCGAGCGCTACAAGGAGTATCTCGTGGGGCCGCTCGCGCGCAGCGGGATCGCGCCCGAGCTGATCGCGCAGGTCCGGGAGCGGCTCGTGATGCCGCGCTACGACGCGCCCGAGGCCTACGAGGAAGACGCCTTCGCGGAGTGCTACGACTGGATGCGCGACCGCGCCATGATCCGCGACGGCGTGGCCTACCGCGACGTCGTGCTGAGCGAGAAGTAGCCCGAAGATGTCACGCTCAGCACTCAGCACACAGCGGGGCGCGGCAAGCGGCGCCCCCACGGCCCTCGTCACGCGGCGGCGGCTGCTGGCGGGCGGCGCGCTCGGGCTCGGGGCGCTGGCGCTCGGCGCCGCCTGCGCGCCCTCGGCCCCTGCGGTTGCGACGGGGCAAGGCGCGGGTGGCGGCAGAGCGCCCGAGCGACTGCGCTTCGTCTCCTGGAGCCAGCCGCGCGCCGAGCAGGCCAACCTGTTCGTCGCGCAAGACCTGGGCTACTACCGCGACCAAGGGATCGAGTTCGAGTACGTGCCGGGCAATGGCTCGGGCGACGCGCTGAAGCAGCTGCTGGCCGGGAACGCCGACGTGGGGTTCGTCGGGCCCGAGGCGATCTACTTCACGGTCGATCAGGGCGGCGACGCGGTCGGCATCTACAACATCTACCCGCAGAGCATCTTTAGCATCATCTCCTGGCCCGAGGCGGGGATTCGCGCGCCCGCCGACCTGCGGGGCAAGACCATCGGCGTGCTCAGCCAGGCCAGCGGCAGCCGCTACGTCGTGCTCACGCTGCTGGCGCTCGCCGGCCTGAAGGAGGCCGACGTCACGCTGGTGGCGACCGGGCCAAACCCGGCGCCGCTGCTAGAGCGCAAGGTGGACGCCTGGTCGTCGCTGACCACCACGGCGGCCGACCTGGAGGAGCAGACGGGCCAGACCTTCAACCAGCTACTCGCCCGCGACCACCTGAACCTGCCGACCGACGTGTTCGCCACGACGCGCGACAACTACAACCGGCGCAGCGACCTGCTCATCCACTTCCTCCGGGCGGTGCGCCAGGGCACGGAGTACATGATCGCCCACCCGGACGAGGCCGCCGCGATCAGCGTGCAGCACGCGCTCGACATCAAGGACGCGGCGAAAGCCGAGAAGGTCATCCGCGCCTTCGCCGACGCCTCGAAACCCGATACCACCGGCACACAAGACCTGGGCACCTTCAACCTGACCGTGCTGGGCGAGGGCGCGCGCCTGTACCAGCAAGCGGGCCTCGTCAAGACGCGGGTGGACGTGACCCGCTATTTCACCAACGACCTGGTGGCGCGCGTATGAGCGGCGAGACGATGCATGCGGTGCGCTACCACGGGCCGGGCGCGGGGCTGGTACTGGAAGAGGTCGCCGTGCCGACGCCGGGCGCGGGCGAGGCCGTCGTGCGGGTGGCGGCAGCGGGCGTCTGCCACACGGAGCTGCAGTTCCTGGCGGGCACGCTGAACCTGGGCGTGACACCGCTCACGCTCGGCCACGAGATCGCCGGCACGGTGGAGCGCGTCGGGCCGGCGGTGCGCGCCGTGGCGCCGGGCGACCGGGTGGTCGTGTACTACTACGCGCCGTGCGGCGAGTGTCGCTGGTGCGCGAGCGGCCAAGAGAACCTCTGCCCGAACACCGCCGAGCAGGTCGGCTTCACGGCCGACGGCGGGTTCGCGCCGTACGTCCGCGTGCCGGCCCACAACCTCGTGCCGGTCCCCGAGAGCCTGCCGCTCGACGAGGCGGCGACGGTCGGCTGCTCGGTCGCCACCGCGCTGCACGCCGTCCGTGCCGTGGCGGACGTGCGCCTGGGCGAGACAGCGGTCGTGTATGGCGTCGGCGCGGTCGGCTTCGCGCTGGTGCAGCTCGCGCGGCTGGCGGGAGCGCGCGTCATCGCGGTGGGCCGCACGCCCGAGAAGCTAGAGCTGGCGCGCGCGCTGGGCGCCGACGCCACGGTGAACGCGGCCGCGGAGGACCCCGTGGCGGCGGTGCTGGCGCTTACGGACGGCGAGGGCGCGGAGGTGGTGTTCGAGGGAGTCGCCAGCGCCGCGACGATGGACGACGCGGTGCGGATGCTGTGCCGGCGGGGGCGGCTGGTGTTCGTCGGCTACGGCGCCGATACGTTCGCGGTGAACCCCCTGCTGCTCGTGCTGCGCGAGGCGCGGGTGCTCGGCGCCGTGGGCAACACGCTGGCCGAGCTGCGCGAGGCGGTGGCGCTGGCGGCCAGCGGGCGGGTGCGCGCGGTCGTCGGCGCGCGCTGGCCGCTGGAGCAGGCAGACGCGGCGCTGGCCGCGCTGCGCGCGGGCCGGGTCGTCGGGCGCGCGGTGCTGGAACCTACCCCATCCGGCCCCCCCTCCCTGAAGGGAAGGGGGGAGGACCAACAGCGACCTAAGCCGTTCGTGCCGCCCAGCATCGCGCCGAGCCAGGTTATCCAGCCGCCAGCCTCCATCCTGGCTACTCAGTCGGCTTCGCCCGGGCCGCCTCGCCCTAGCGAGCTGGGACACGCGGACGACGAGGCGCGTACGAGTATCACTCCAGCCCCACCGCCCCCCTCAGCGACGGCCGCGCCAGCGGCCACGTCATCCCCCTTCCCTGATAGGGAGGGGGACGGGAGGGTAGGTCACCCCCTCGAGCCCGAGCTGCTGGCCTTCATCGGCCGGGGCGTGGACGCGCCGCGCGACGACGACGAGTTCAGCGAGCTGGCGCTGCGGCTGTTCGCGTACCAGTTCGCGCACAACGCGCCGTACCGGAAGTATTGCGAGCGCAAGGGTGCCACGCCGGCGAGCGTGACGCGCTGGCAGGATATCCCGGCGGTGCCGATCGGCGCCTTCAAGGAGACGGTGCTGGCGTGCGAGCCGCCCGAGCAGGCCGTCGCCTGCTTCCAGTCGAGCGGCACGACCGGCGACAAGAAGAGCCAGCACTTCCACCCGAGCCTGGCCGTCTACGATCTCTCGGCCACGAGCAACTGGCAGGCGCACCTGCTGCCCGAGGGCCAGCCCATGCGGCTGCTGGTGCTCAGCCTGCCGCGCGAGGACATGCCCAACTCGTCGCTCGCGCACTATCTCAGCCTGATGGTCGAGCGCTACGGGGCGCCGGGCAGCGGCTTCCTGCTGCGCGACGGGCGGCTCGACCTGGACGCCGTGCTGGCGGCGCTGCGCGCCAGCGAGGCGAGCGGCGAGCCGGTGGCGGTGCTCGGCACCAGCTTCGCCTTCGTCCACGTTTACGACGCGCTGAGCGAGCGCGGCTTGCGCTTCGCGCTGCCGCCGGGCAGCCGCATCATGGACACGGGCGGCTTCAAGGGCCGCTCGCGCGAGGTGTCGCGCACGGAGCTGTTCGGCATGCTGCGCGACGCCTTCGGCGTGCCGCGCGACTACTGCGTCAACATGTACGGCCTGACCGAGCACAGCACGCAGTTCCTCGACGCCGTGCTGCGCAACCACCTACGCGGCGTCGTCGCGCCGCGCTACAAGACCGTACCGCCCTGGGCGCGCACGCGCGTGCTCGACCCCGAGACGCTGACCGACGTGCCGCCGGGCGAGATGGGCCTGCTCTGCCACTACGATCTGGCGAACCGCGCCTCGGCGCTGGCCGTGCTCACTGAGGACATCGGCTACGCGCTGGGCGAGGGCTTCGAGCTGGTGGGCCGCGCGCGCGGCGCCGAGGCGCGGGGCTGCTCGATCGCCATCGACGAGCTGTTGAGCGCGACTCGCGGGGAGAGCTAGCGTGCTGGACGAGCGCACCGACACCGTCACCCCCGCGGGAACAGCGATGGGAGAGAGTGCCGCAGGCGGCCCCCTCTCCCCCTGGGAGATGGCGGGGGGCGAGGGCCCGTCCCCCACGGCGACCGCTCGCCCAGTGGAACCCCCTCACCCTAACCCTCTCCCAGGGGGAGAGGGGACAGGACGCCCGCTCTCTAACCACCTCTCAGGAGGGCAGGTCGCTAGCTCAACCACTCAGCACTCAGCACTCAGCCCTCAGCCCTTCGACGCCTACTGGCTGCCGGGGCTGCAGGCGGACGAGGTGGCGGAGTGGCGCAGGCTGACGTTCGGGGCGGGGCCGGAGGTGGCGCTGCGGGTGCCGGTGCTCACGCCGATGGGACTGGCGGCCGTGATGGCGCGGGCGGCGTCGGCGCGCGACGCGTATCTCGCCGAGACGCCGGTGGCGCAGGTGGTGGCATCGATCGACCGCGCGGTGAGCCGGTGGCTCGATCCGTTCTCGCGCTGGCGGCGGCTGGCCGAGCGGGCGCTCCCAGCGATCACCGGCTACAGCGCACCGATGGTGCGGAAGGGACTGCCGGGCTACCTCGCCACCTTCCGCCGCGAGAACCTCTGGCGCCTGCTGGAGGCCGAGCTGGGCGACCCGCGCTACCTGGACGGCTTCCAGCCGCGCGGGCGGCTCGGCGGGCGCAGCCGCGCCTATGGGCCACGCCTGGCAACCCACGTCTTCGCCGGCAACGTGCCCGGCCTGCCCGCGCAGAGCCTCGTCGCGGCGCTGCTCGCCAAGGCGGCGTGTCTGGGCAAGGCGGCATCCGAGGAGCCGCTGTTCCCGGCGCTGTTCGCCGCCTCGCTCGCCGAGGTCGACCCGCGCCTCGGCGCCTGCCTGGCCGTCGCCTGGTGGCCGGGTGGCACCGCGCCGCTGGAGGCCGTCGCCTTCGGCCAGGCCGATGCCGTGATCGCGTATGGCAGCGAGGCTACCATCGAGAGCATCCGCGCGCGGGTAGCGCCCGGCACGCGGTTCGTCGCCTACAACCACAAGCTAAGCTTCGGCGTGATCGGGCGGGAGGCGCTGGCGCCCGACCAGATAGCGGATACGGCGGCGCGGGCGGCCTACGACGCCGCCAAGTACGACCAGCAAGGCTGCCTGTCGCCGCACCTGTTCTACGTCGAGCGCGGTGGGGCCATGTCGCCCCGCGCCTTCGCGGCCGCGCTGGCGCGGGCGATGGCCGCGGCTGAGCAAGCGATGCCGCGGGGCCGGCTCACGCTCGACGAGGCGGCGGCGATCCGCGAGGCGCGGACGAGTGCCGAGGTGCGGGCGCTGGCCGACGACGCGGTCGCGGTCCACGCCAGCGACGGCAGCGCGGCCTGGACGGTCATCTACGAGGAGGACCCGACCTTCGCCGCGTCGTGCCTGAACCGTACCGTGCGAGTGAAGCCGGTGGACGACGCGCTGGCGGTGCCCGCGCTGCTCGGGCCGGTACAGCGGTACCTGCAGACAGCGGGCGTGGCGCTGCCCGAGCCGCGGCTGCTGGCATTGGCCGACCGTCTCGGCCGGCTGGGGTTGGACCGCGTCTGCCCGCTCGGCCAGATGCCCGACCCCTCGCCGGGCTGGCATCACGACGGGCGGTACAACGTGCTGGACCTGCTGCGCTGGACGGACGTGGAGGCGCCGACCAGCGCGGGCCGTTGGGAGTTCGAGCACCCGGACGCTGGGATCTACGGGGTGACGCGATGGGACCCCCTCCCCCACCCCCCTCCCCCCATAGGGGGCGGGGGCTTCCCGGTGGGGATGGCCCCGGCGTCCTCCCCCCTTCCCTTTAGGGAGGGGGGGCCCGGGGTTAGGTCCGCCCCGGCGTCCTCCCCCCTTTCCCCGATGGAGGTGAGGGGGCAGGGGGGAGAGGGGCCAGCCGATGACGGCTACTAGTCTGCCGCCGATCGGCCAAGCCGCCGCCGCAAGCGCCCCGCCGGAGATCGCGGTCGAGGGCGTGCGCCACGTGTTCGCCGCCGGGGGCGAGCTGGTGGCGCTGGACGGCGTAGACCTCACGGTGGCGCCGGGCGAGTTCGTGGCGCTGGTGGGCGAGAGCGGCTGCGGCAAGTCCACGCTGCTACGACTGATCGCGGGGCTGCTCGCGCCGACCGCGGGCCGCGTGACGCTGGGCGGGGCGCCCGTGGACGGGCCGCGCGCGGACGTGGCGCTGGTGTTCCAGCGCTCGGTGCTGCTGGAGTGGCGCACGGTGCTGGACAACGTCCTGCTGCCAGTGGAGGTCCGCGGGCTGCCGCGCGGTGGATACACCGCGGAGGCGCGTGCGCTGCTGGCCGCGCTGGGCCTGGCGGGCTTCGAGGGGCGCCGGCCGCGCCAGCTCTCGGGCGGTATGCAGCAGCGCGTGGCGCTGGCGCAGGCGCTGCTCCTCCAGCCGGCCGTGCTGCTGCTCGACGAGCCGTTCGGCGCGCTCGACGCCATCACCCGCGAGCAGCTCAATCTGGAGCTGCTGGGTCTGTGGGAGGTGCGGCGCAGCAGCGTCGTCTTCGTCACCCACGACCTGGCGGAAGCAGTGTTCCTGGCCGACCGCGTGGTGCTCATGACGCGGCGCCCCGGGCGGGTGGCGGCTAGCTTCCCCGTGCCGCTGCCGCGCCCGCGCACGCTCGACCTGCGCTACAGCGCGGCCTTCGCCGATCTGTGCCGCGACGTGAAGCACGCGATGGCTAGCGAGTGCTGAGTGACCGTCAAGTGCTGAGTGGGGAGTAATGAGCGCTGAGTTAGAGTCGTCGCGGGGCCGATCCCCCGCGACCCACGAGGCGGCCATCTCCGCCACCGGACCGTCCGCGGCTGGCAGGGCGCAGCAAGCGGCGCCCCTGCACGAGCGTGACGCCAACGACCTCCCAGCGGCAGGTCGCGGGAGGCGGCGCCCGACTCAGCACTCAGCACTGGCGCTCTCGCTGGCCCTACTCGTGGCGCTGCTCGCCGCCTGGGAGGCTTTCGTGCGCCTGCGCGGGCTGTCGCCGCTCGTGCTGCCACCGCCGGGCGCCGTGGCCGCGAAGCTCGCGGAGCAGCTGGCGAGCGGCGCACTGCTGCCCCATACGGCGACGACTCTCGCGGAGATCCTCCTGGGCTTCGCGCTGGGCGCCGCGCTCGGCGTCGGCAGCGGCGCGCTGGTCGCCCACTCGCCGCTGCTGCGCCGCGTGCTGACGCCGTACCTGATCGCCTCGCAGGCCATGCCGAAGCTGGCCTTGGCGCCGCTGTTCGTGCTCTGGCTCGGCTACGACCTGACGCCCAAGGTCGTCATCACCGCGCTGATCGCCTTTTTCCCGCTGTTCGAGAACACGGTCGTCGGGCTGAACGAGGTGGCGCCGGAGAAGCTGGAGCTGTTCCGCATGCTACGGGCGAGCGCCTGGCAGACGTTCGTGAAGCTGCGCGTGCCGAGCGCCCTGCCCTACCTATTCGCGGGCCTGCGGGTGGCGATGGTGCTGAGCGTGGTCGGGGCGGTGGTGGGCGAGTACGTGGGCGCGAACCGCGGGCTGGGCGCCCTGATCATCGCCTCGCAGGGCACCATGGACACCACGCTGATGTTCGCCGTGATCCTGCTCCTAACCCTGCTCGGGGTCGGACTGTACCTCGGGGTAGTGGCGGTGGAGCGGCGCGTCCTCCGTTGGCAGTGGGAAGACTCCTGAGCGATCGCCGGCCGGCCGCCGCGGCACCGTGCGGCGGCCGCCTGTCCTCGCGCGACGACCGCGTGTGATCATCCCCAGGCGCATAGTTCCCCGAACGCGCATGAGGCGAGTGCTACAATGGGTGGGGCAATTTTCCCGCCCAGCACATTCTCGGCTGCGTCTTGCACCCACCTTTCGCCTGAGGAGGCTTGTATGCCCTGCCACCGCGCCCGGCGCCGCGGCTTGCTCATGGCCGCCGCGCTCGTTCTGAGCCTGGCGTTGCCGCTCGCCGCGCGGCCCACGCCGGCGGCGGCCCAGGCGCCCGGGCTGCAGCTCGTCGTCGAGCAGCCCACCGCCGGCAGCGACGCGCTGGAGACTATCGTCATCGGCGGCTGGGCGGTCGATACCACGAGCAGCAGTGGCACCGGAATCGGCCCGGATGGGGTAGAGATCTGGCTGGGGCCAGCCGACAGCGGCCAGCTCCTGGGCACAGCCGGCTACGGGGACCCGCGGCCCGAGATCGCGGACCGGCTGGGCAATCAGCGCTACCTCGCCTCCGGCTTCCGCTACTTCTGGAATAGCTGCGATGCCCCGCCGGGGCCGAACACGCTCACGGTCCGCGCCACGAGCAGCGCCGCCGGCAACCGCACGACCGCGGTCAGCGTGCCGATCACGGTGAACGCTTGCAGCATGGACCTGGGCGATAGCGTAACCGGCCAGGTGTTTACGGCAGGCCCGGGCGACTCGTGGACATTCGACGGTACCGCCGGCGAGCGGGTAGCGATCACCCTCGACGGCGTGAACGGCTGGGATACGCTGCTGGAGCTGATCGCGCCCGACGGCAGCCGCGAGGACGTGGACGACGACGGGGGCTACGATCTGAACTCGTGGCTGTCGCGCCACCTGAACCAGACCGGCCGCTATACGGTCATCGCGCGCCCGTTCAGCAACGAGGGCTGCACGGGCGACTACGTCGTGATGGGCTGGATGGGCCCGCCCGAGCGCAGCGACCCGAACAGCGCGGCGGCCGCGCTCGGGACGGCCGCGCAGTTCACCTACCGCGCGTCGCTGCGCGAGTTTGGCGAGCGCCAGGCGTGGACCTTCACCGGCGAGCAGGGCAACGAGCTGATCCTCTACTTGCCGCGCAACGTGGGCAGCCGCCTCGACCCGTTCATCGAGCTGCAAGGGCCCGATGGCCAGGTCCTCGCGCGTGACGATGATAGTGGCGGCGGCCTCAACTCGTTCCTGCAAGGCGTCCTCCCGCAGGGCGGCACCTACACGCTCAACGTCTTCTCGGCGCGCGACGACTGCGGCGGCGAGTACCGGCTGAGCGTGGAGCGCGACTGGGGCGCGCAGAGCCGGCTGCGCGGCGACCTGGCGGTGGGCGACACCACCTCGGGCAGCCTGGACCTCGACACGCGCCGCGACGTCTGGTCGTTCCCGGCGACGGCGGGCGAGCGCATGACCTTCACGCTCAACACCAACGGCCCCACCCGCCTGCAGATCGCCGCCCCCGACGGTAGCTGGGAGCAGACGCGGTCGACGCGGGGCCGACCGCTGGGGCTGTCCTTCGAGCCGGCCCAAACGGGCACCTATCAGGCGGTCGTGTTCGTGGATAGCAGCCGGCCCGTCGACTACGACATGACGCTGGAGCGCGGCTTCGGGCGCCTGGTCAACGAAAAGGGCCCCGCCGCGCTCGGCCAGCCGATCTCGGGCGAGATCGTCTACGCCGAGGGGCGCGACCTGTACACGTTCCAGGGGCGTCAGGGCCAGCAAGTGCGTATCGCCCTGGACCGGCCCGGGCGGAGCCAGCTTGACCCTTATCTGGAGCTGCGCGACCCGACCGGCCGCACGATCGCCGAAGACGACGACAGCGGCGGCGACCTGAACTCGCTGATCCAGATCGCGCTGCCTAGCACCGGTCAGTACACCATCGTGGCGCACGGCGTTGGCGACACAGCCGGTCCGTACGTTCTCACCGTGACGCTGAGCGGCGAGGGCGGGCCGAGCACGGGGCCGTCGCCGACGCCCGGGCCGGGTGGGCCGTCGCCCGCTGGCCCGAGCCCGACGACGCCCAGCGGCCCTGGCCCGGCGCCCAGCGATCCGGGCACGACGCCGAACGGCCCCGGCACCGTCCCCAACGGTCCGGGCATCGCGCCTGGCCCCGGCCCTTCGCCGAGCGGCCCGGGCATCGCACCCGGGCCAGGCCCAGCGCCCAGCGGCCCGGGCAACAGCCCATCTCAGGAGCCGACCCCGCGGCCAACGGTGCCGCCGACTGGGCCGCCTCCCAGCGGTCCCGGCCGCTAGGGCTTCGTCACAGGTAGTCTGCCATGTGTTGTGAGTTCACAACATATGGCGATGCGCCGGTGACAGGCCGCTAGTCTCCTGGCACGCGACGGCGGGGCGAGTGGCCCGGGCGTATCGTCCGCGCCACTCGCCCCGCCGTCTGCCCAGGCCGCGCTGAAGACGAACGCCGGGCAGGGCCGTTCGGGCGATGCCCTGCCCGCGGCGCTACAATGCCTTGAGGGTCGCGACCGCCACACGCAAAGGGGGGGCCAGGCGATGAGCAATCGGGACGTGGCCGCGACCTGGCAATACCACAACGGCACGAAGCACTCCATCCAGAGCATCCGTGCCAACCGCCACGTGCTCGACTTCGCGAATCAGCCGATCCCCTACAAGATCTACACGTCGCTCCCGCCGAGCCCCCTGCCGAACGATTTCTCCCCGTCGGCCGTGCCGGGGCTGGACGCCATCGCCGCCACCGGCACCGAGCCGGCCGGACCGCGCATCCCCGACCGCGCGGCCGTCGCTCGGCTGTGCTACTTCTCCAATGGCATCACCAAAGTGCTGCGCTTCCCGGGGGGCGAGATGCCGTTCCGCGCGGCGGCGTGTACGGGCGCGCTGTTCCACATCGAGCACTACGTGATCTGTGGCGATCTGCCGGGGCTGCCGGCGGGCGTCTACCACTACGCGGCCCACGATCACGCCCTACGCCGACTGCGCGCGGGCGACTACCGGCCGGTACTGGTCGCGGCGAGCGGCGACGAGCCGGCCATCGCAGCGGCGCCCGCCGTCATCGCCCAGACGACCACCTACTGGCGCAACGCCTGGAAGTACCAGGCGCGCGCCTACCGCCACGCCTACTGGGACGACGGTACGATCCTGGCGAACCTCCTCGCCGCGGCCGCCGGCAGCGGGCTACCCACGCGGGTAGTGCTGGGCTTCGCCGACGAGCCGGTAAACCGCCTGCTGGACGTGGACCCGGACCAGGAGGCAGCCATCAGCCTCGTCGCGGTGGGGCGCGCGGAGCCACCGGCCGCGCCCGCGCCGCCGGTCACGCCACTCGGGCTTCCTACGCAGCGGCTCTCGGCGCACACGGTCGACTATCCAGCCATACGCGCCATGCACGCCGCGTCTTCCCTGGCGTCGGCCGACGAGGCCGCGGCCTGGCACGGCGCCGCGGCGCCCGCGCCCCTGCCGCCCGCCCGCGGGCCGGTCGTGCCGCTCGAGCCGCTGCCGCCCGACGCGCTGCCGACCGATCCGATCGAGACGGTCATCCGCCGCCGTGGCTCGACGCGCCAGTTCACGCGCGACCCCATCGGCTACGACCAGCTCTCGACGCTGCTCGACCGCTCGACACGGGGCTACGCGGCCGACTACCGCGCGCTCGACCGCCCACTCGCCGACCTGTACCTCATCGTGAACGCGGTGGACGGCCTGGACGCGGGCACGTACGTATTGCGGCGCGCGGAGGGCGCGCTAGAGCGCCTGGCGGCCGGCGACTACCGCGACCAGGCGGGCCTGCTCGACCTCGGGCAGGAGCTGGCCGCCGACGCGGCGGTGAACTGCTACTGGCTGACCGACCTAGAGCCGCTGCTGGCGCGCTTCGGCAACCGCGGCTACCGCGCCGCGCAGCTGGACGCGGCCATCGAGGCGGGCAAGCTGTACCTCGCCTGCTACGCCCTGCGCATTGGCGCCACGGGCCTGACCTTCTTCGACGACGATGTGACCACCTTCTTCTCGCCTCACGCGACGGGCAAGAGCGTCCTGTTCCTCGTCGCCCTCGGTCGCCCACTGCGCCGCCGCGCGCCCCGGTAGTTGGGCTCTCCCGAGAGCGGTGAGGCAGCGCGGCGCCGGGGATGTCGGGATAGCACATCACTGGTCCGGCGCCTCGCGCTGCAGCAAATCTTGGAGCATCGCGGCGAGGGGTGGTAGATCGCCGGTGATCGTCTGCCAGAGTATCGGCAAGCTCACGACGAAGTAACCGTGGATAACTACATTCCGCATGCCCCGCATTTCGTGCAAAGGAAGCTGCGGGTATCTGCTGCCGATCTCGGGGGGATCTGTCGGGCAGCCTCGCCGATGACGGCGATGTTGCGAATGACCGCGTCCACGGCCATGTCGTCGGCCGCGAACGTCTCGAACGTCAGATTCCGCGTGTATCTCTCGATGCGCGCACTGGCCTCAAGGATGTCCTGTATGCGCTGTCGCCAGTCTCGTGACCGCACGCACCGCCTCCTGCAGAACGCGGTCTCGCATCTGTGGACGCAGCGCGTCCGGCGTCACCAAGTCAACGGGGCATCCCAGCACCTGCTCGAGGTAGTCCTTAAGACGCACGAAGCCAAAGAGCCCGATCGCTCGGTCGAACTCTACCAGGATATCGACATCGCTTTCAGGCCCGGCCTCATCACGCGCGACAGAGCCGAACAGGGCCAGGGTCTTGACCCCGAACTGCTCGATCTCCGATCGTCGCGCGTCAAGTGCCGCCAGGGCTTCATTGCGTCGCATAAGACACCCCCAGCCGCTCACTCTCACCTTACCCCGGCAGGGGCGCGGCACGAAAGAGCCGGCTGGGGGTGCTGGGCGTTCGGAACGGGCCGCTACCGCGCGCCGGCGGGCTCGCGGACGGGGCGGCGACTGTAGGGCTTGAGCAGCTTCTCCAGGTCCACGGCGTCGATCTGGTCCTCGGGCACCTGGGCACGCGGCGGGAACCAGTTCGGCGCCGCCGGCTTCGTCGCGTCGATGATCATCGCCGGCATCATGCGCGGCTGCTTCGTGCCGTCCTCGAAGTAGTCCCAGCCGGCCGGGTTCAGGCCGCCGGGTCCCGACCAGTTGTCGATCACCGTCAACCCCTTGTCGGCACGGAAGCGCGAGCCGACCGCCCACATCACTTCCTGCTCGTTGAACGGGTTGATGTCGTCGTCCACCAGGATCACGAGCTTCAGGTTCTCGGGCTCGGTGAGCAGCGCCGCGAACGCCGCCTTCTTCGCCTCCGCCTCGTTGCGCTTGGTGTACGAGATGTAGCAGTGCATGCGCACGTGCGCCGGCACGTTCACCGCCTTCACGCCCGGCACGACCTGCTTCACGCGGCGGAAGATGCTCCCCATACGCGGCAGGCTGCCCAGGACGCAGTGCTCGCGGTGGCCGGCGAACACGTCGTAGAAGATGGCGTCCTTGCGCATGGTGATGGCGTTCACGCGGATGTAGGGCTTCGGTCCGGACTCGGTGTAGTAGCCGGGCCACTCGGCGAACGGCCCCTCCTGACGGTAAGCGCCGGGGTGAATCGTGCCCTCGATGACGATCTCGGCGCGCGCCGGCACCATCAGGTCCGAGGTCTCGCACTTCACCACCTCGACCGGCTCGCCGAGCAGCGCGCCCGCCTCGGCGTACTCGCCGCCGATGCCGGGGAGGCGCGAGATGGTGCCCATGACCACGGCCGGATGGTGGCCGATGACGATCGCCACCGGCATCGGCTGGTTCAGCTCCTCGTACCGCTGCTGGATGTACAGGCCGTTGTGGCCGAGCATGAACCACACGCCGATCTTGTCGTGGTCGAGGATCTGATGGCGGTAGAGGCCCAGGTTCAGGGCGTTCGAGTCCGGGTCGCGCGCCACCAGGCTGCCGCTCGTGATGTAGGGGCCGCCATCTAGTTCGTTGTGCGTGGGGATCGGCAGGCGGCTCAGGTCGGCGTCGGCGCCGCGCCAGATCACTTCCTTGACGGGACCGCTGTCCACCACGACCGGCGGGACGGGGCTCGCCTGCTTCTCGGCGTACACGTCCACCATGCGCTCGACGGTGGTGCCGAGCGCCATGGCGAGCCGCTCGTACGTCGCGGTCAGGTTCACGATGACCGGGAGGTCGGTGCCGCGCACGCGCTGGAAGAAGATCGCGGGGAACTCGCCCCGCCGCTCCAGCGCGGCGGCCACGGCGGTGATCCCGAATTGGGGGTCGACCTCTTCCTCGATCATCTTCAGGTCGTCGGGGCGCCGCTCGGCCACCTCGGCGATAAAGGTACGGAGATCCTTTGCCACGGCGCAGCCTCCTCGTCAGCTAGAGCATGGGATTCGCCGCCATTGTAGACGGAACGGCGCCGGGCTGTCGATGGCTGCGCCGACATGGCTCGCCCGTCGCGCTGGCCGCGCCGCCCCGTTCGCGCCATAATGAGGGAGACGCGCGGCGACGCAGCGCGTGCGGGCAGGCGTCGCGGGAGGTAGCGAGATGGCGAAGCTTCGGCACCTGGCGTTTGTGTGCAAGGACCCCAAGAAGGTGGCCGAGTTCCTGGAGCAGGCGTTCGACATCGAGGTGCTGTACCACACCGACCCGCCGGGGGTCGTCGTGCTCTCTGATGGCGACGTGAACTTCACGCTGCTGCCGGAGAGCTTCGCCGAGCACGACCCCGTGCCGTGGCACTTCGGTCTGGAGATGACGCACGAGGAGATCGAGGCCCGGCGACCGAGACTCGAGGCGATGGGCGTGAAGATTCACGAGGGCGTGCGCGACGGCCGGCCGGTGGAGATGTTCCTGCACACGCCCGAGGGCCATCGCATCGACCTGGCGCCCTTCTGGCCCACCAAGCCCGGCCAGACGCGGCGACAGCAAGCGTACAAGCAATGGGAGAACGCGGCGGAGTGGGAGCGCGGCAGCGGCCCGCTCGCCGAGGACTCCAGCGTCCGCCAGGTCGCGCGGCAGGCACAGTGACACCGCCTGGCGGCGCGGCCCGGCCGGCGCGGTGAAGCCGCGGGCCTGGCAGGCGGCGCCCAGCCAGGGAGCGGCAGACTATCGGGGCAACCACACCGGCGTGAGCCCGGCCGCGGCCCCCCGGGCGGCTAGCGGTCGCGCGGCGCGGTGAAATACCCTCACCTCGTCGGCTACCGCGAGGCTGCGGGCGGGCAGTCCGGCATGCCACGAGGCCGGGAGCAGCAGGCCCGGGCGAGGCCGCGGGCCGGGAGGCAACGATTAGCGGCGACGCACGTTTTGTGGGGACCTGGCGCCTGCTCTCCATGTCGGTGCGCCAGCCCAACGGCGAGGTGACCCGCCCCATGGGGGACCACCCGCGCGGTATGCTGATGTACACGGCGGGCGGCCACATGTCGGTGCAGGTGATGCACGGCGACCGGCGGCTCTTCGGCTCGGGGGGGCGCGGCGGCACGATCGAGGAGGCCGCGGAGGCCTTCCGGACCTACATTGCCTACTGCGGCACCTACCGCGTGGACGACGCCGCGGGCATCGTCTACCACGAGCCCGACTGCCACGGCTTCCCCAACGGCGTGGGCGTGCCGCTGAAGCGCTACTTCACCTTCGTGGGCGACCGGCTGCTCCTGAGCGGCGACCGGCCCCCCACGCCTGATGCCGTCGACCACCCCGCGCTCGTCTGGCAGCGCGTCGAGTAGCCGCGCCCCGCGTGCCGCCGGCTCATCGGCCTGGCGCGCTGCTGAGTCTCAGAGTGTACAGATGTACCGCAATGGCCGGGCGGCGCGCGTGGTACACTCGGTACTAGTCGGGAGTGCGGCTCTCAAGGGGCGCGACAGAGTCGGGCGCATGGACTACCGAGAGCGAATTACCATCGAGCCGGACAAGCGTGGCGGCAAGCCGTGCATACGCGGCCTGCGGATCACCGTGTACGACGTGCTCTCCTATTTGGCCGCAGGTATGACGGTCGATGAGGTGTTGGCAGACTTTCCCTCCCTCACCAGGGATGACGTGCTGGCCTGCCTGAGCTATGCAGCCGAGCGTGAGCGACAGACGCTCGTCGCCCGGGGATGAAGCTTCTCTTTGACCATAATATCTCGCCTCGCATCCTCGGGCGCCTGGCCGATGTATTTCCTGATGCTACTCACGTGGCGCTAGTTGGGCTGGAGCGCGCGCCCGATTCCACCGTCTGGAGGTACGCGCAGGTAAACGGCCGCCCCATTGTCACCAAGGATGCCGATTTCAACGACTTCAGCACCGTACGCGGCTTTCCCCCGAAGGTCATCTGGCTTCGAATCGGCAACTGTACCACCGGCCAGATCGAAGCGCTGCTGCGGCTTCACCAGGCCACGATCCGCGCTTTCGCGACCGACGACCAGGCCGGAACTCTCGTTCTTCTGCTCCCGTAGGGCGACCGTACCACAGAGGGCTCTGCACAGCCGAAGTTTACTCTATTGCTCTAACTATGTGGCGCGACCTAGCGGCAAGCCAGGCAGCTCTCTGTGGCGGCGGCCGGCGGCGGCACGGTAGCATTGGGGACGCGCGACCCACCCGGCGGCAGGAGGCGATGATGAACCAGGGGCGCTACGCCGAGCGCCTGCGGCGGCTGCGGCAGATGATGGCCGCCCAGCAGCTCGACGGCTTGCTCACCTACGGCAACCCCTTCCGCAAGGACTACCTGCGCTACGTCCATCCGGCGCCCACGCCGTCGCCCTATGGGTTCTGCCTGCTCACGCCCGAGGGCGGCACGCTGTTTGTCGAGGCGCCGTGGGACACCCTGCCGGCCGCCGAGACGGTGCAGGAAGTCGTCGGCGCGCGGTCGGCCGCCGGCGTGGCGCAGGCGGTAGCCGCAAAAGTGCGCCAGCTTGGGCTCGGGCCGCGCCTCGGGCTCGCGGGGGGCGAGGTCATGGAGTCCGAGCTGTACGACACGCTGCGCGAGCGCCTCGGCCCCGCGACGCTGGTGCCGGCCTCGAAGGCGGTCATGGAGCTGCGCTACGTGAAGGACGCCGTCGAGCTGGAGGCCATCCGCCGCGCGGCCGCCATCGCCGATGAAGGCTGGAAGACGTTCGTCGCCACCTGCCAGCCCGGCGTGCCGCAGTACGAGATCACCGCCCGCTGCGAGGAGCGCGTGCGCGAGCTGGGCGCCGAGGACAACTTCATGATCCTATCGTCGGGCACGCGCGACGTGTACGGCATGACGCCGCCCTCGTCGCGCCGGCTGGAGCGCGGCGACAGCGTGCTCACCGAGTTCACCCCGCAGGTGGACGGCTACTACGCGCAGCTCTGCCGCTCGCTGACCGTCGGGCCAGCCAGCCCGGCACAGCAGCGCTCGTTCGCGATCTTCAAGGCCGCCGCCGACGCCGCCCTGGCGATCATCAAGCCGGGCGTCACCGCGGCCGACATCGCCAACGCCGAGAACGCGGTGTTCGCGGCCGAGGGCTACGGCGAATATTGCTCGGCCCAGTACACGCGCGTGCGCGGCCATGCGGTGGGCCTGCACTTCGACGAGGAGCCGATGCTCTGGCCCGACGTGGCCTTCACGATCCGCGCCGGCATGGTGCTGATCCCGCATCCCAACACCTACCTGCCGCTCGCCGGCTACATGGTGTTCGGCGACTCGGTCCTGGTGACCGAGACGGGCTGTGAGCTGATCACGCAGACGCCGCGCATCCTGTTCGAGGCGGGAGTGAGCTGATGAAGCGCGGCCTCATCGAGTGGGACCCGAGCGAGCTACCCGCCGCGACGCTGGCGGGGCGCGTGGCCCGCGTGCGGAGCGTGCTGGCCGAGCGCGGCCTCGACGCTGCCGTGTTCTACACCAGCGTGGCGCAGCCGGGCATCGTGCGCTACCTGACGCACTTTCTGCCCTACTGGAATGAGGGGCTGCTGGTGCTGCCGCGCGAGGGCGAGCCGACGCTGTTCGTCGCGCTCTCGAACCGCGTCTTCCCGTGGATCAAGGGCAGCTCGACGCTGCAAGACGTGCGCGCCTCGCGCAACCTGGGAGTCGACGCCGCCAGGCTGCTTGCCGAGCGCGGCGCCGCGCGGGTGGGCCTCGGCGACAGTGGGAGCATTCCCTATCGCGTAATCGAGGAGCTGCGGAGCAACCTGGCGGACGGCCAGGTGGTAGACGCCCCGGAGCTGGCCGCTCGTCTGTGCCTTGGCGCCGACGCCGACGAGCTGCGGCTACGGGGCCACGCCGGGCGCATCGCTGCCGACGCGCTGGCCGCGCTCGGCCCCAACGTGGCGGGGCGCACGGACAGCGCGGTCGCCGGCCAGCTCGACGGTGCCATGCGCCTCAACCGCGCCGAGGACACGCTGGTGTTGGTCGGCCCCGCCGGGCGCTGGCCGGGCCTGCCCACGGGGATAACGCTCGGCGAGCGGGCACACGTCGTGGTACAGGTCGAATACAAGGGCCACTGGGTGCTGACAGGCCGCACGCTCGGCGCGTCGGCAGACGCCGCGGCGGCCTGGCAGGCGCGACTCGCCACGCTCGCGGCGCCCGGGCGCGCGGTGGGCGCGCTCGCGGCCGAGGCGCGCGCGCACGACGGGACGGAGGTCTACGTGTACCGCAGCGGGCGGGGCGCCCCCTTCACAGCGCTCGACGAGCGCGATGCGCTCGTGGCGGGCGACGTGGCGGCGGTGCTCGCATATCGCGCGGCCGACGGGGACGACCTCTACGGCGCGACCTTTGCCGTCGAGCCGGCGGGCCCGCGACCGATTTAACGCTCCGCCAGCACGACAGGTTCCGCTTCGCGCTCCCAGGACGCCGTCCGGGCGGCTCCGGCACGAGCCGCCCAAGCGCTCGCCCCCGGCCGCGAGCCGTGCCACCGATGACGGCGCGCGTCTATACGGCGCGACGGAGCACCGAGTGGGGTCGGAGCGGAGGCCGCTATCGGGCGGGTGCGGCGGGGCCGGACGGCGGCGGCAGCGGCACCGCGCACTTCGCGCTCTGCAAACGCTGACAGTCGCTCGCCGTCTGAGGGATGAGCGCGTCGCTGAACCCGGTGGTCACCCAGTCAGCCCACATGACGAAGATGGCCTGGTTGAAGCTCGCGTTCGGCAGCGCGGTCTCGCTGAACGCCGCGTTCGTCGAGGCAAACTGAACGTTGCCGTTCGACGAGACGTTGAGCTGGTTGAACGGCAGCCCGTAGAAGAGGAAGGGGAAGGGCAGCGACACCCCGGACGTGACGCAGTCGTCACAGTGATTGCCGATGTCCGTGGTGCCCGCGACGAACGCGCGCGTCACGTTGCTGCAGGCGTAGCCGAAAGCGTCGACGCCGGGACAGCCGGCCGGCGTGCCGGGCGGGATCGGCACGGCCGGACTGCCGGGCGCGAACTGGATGGCGCGGCCATTCGTCAGCACCGGCTCGTCGCAGCTGACCTGAATCGCCGTCGTCCCGATCCCCTGCTGGATGCCCGCCGTAGCGCTCGCGCCCGCGTCCACGCTCGCGTTGTACACGAAGTAGATGCGGTTCGTGCCCTCCTCGAGCTGCAGCTCGAAGTTGGCCGTGTTCGCGCTGTCCGCGAAGTGCGCCACGCGCCACTCGACGACGAACGTGCGGTTCGGCGCCGCACCGATGGTAGTCGTGAAAATGCCATGCGTCGTCGGCGGTGGCCCGACCTGGCCGGGCGGCGGAGTGCCGTTCCCACACGTCCCGGGCACCGGCACCGTCGCGGTGGCCGTGACCGTCACGGTGGCCGTGGGGCTGGGCACCGCCCGCGTCGGTAGAAGCGTGGGGCTCGGCGTTGCTATTGTCGGCACGAGGGTGGGGCTGGGCGTCGCTATCGCGGGTATGGGCGTGGGGCTCGGTGCCAGCGTCCGCGGCACGGGGGTCGGCGTGAGCAACGGCGGGATGCGGCCCACGGTTGGCGAGGGCGTCAACAACAGCGCAATCGTCTGCAGCAGCTGGTTCTCTTGCAGCGTTAGGCGGTCTAGCTCGGCCGCGGCGCTAGCTAGGCCGGCCTGCGCCTGGGCCACCGCCTGCCGGGCCTGGGCTTGTTGCTGCTGCCGCTGCTGCTGCCGCTCTAGCTGGGCCTCGCCCGCCACGGGCCCGCCGGCCTGGGCTGACTCCCCGCCCAAACCTAGGCTGATCGCGGCGGGCGGCAGGGGCGGCTGGCCCGGGGTGACGTGCGTGCCCTGACCGGGTGCGAGGATCACCACGCTCGCATCCGGGTCCTTGCCCTGCACCCGCACCGTGCCCCCGGTCTCGTCGGGCACGTTGTCGACCTGCGTAGCGCCATCGGCGCCCACGATCACGCGGGGCGTCGTGCCGCGCACGAACGCGGTCGCGGCCGGGGTCTCCACCTCGAAGCTGGCCGCGGGGTCCACCAGATGCACCACCCGGCTCACCGTCGTGCCGACCGCCTGGTACAAGCTGCCGACGATGTTGCCCTGGGGGCTACGCTCCAGGCGCTGGACGATGATGCCGCTCTCGGGACCGATCTCCGTGACGGTCCCCTCGAAGTACACGATCCGCGCGCTCGCCCCCGGCCCGGTTCGCACGCGGTCGCCGGCTTGCACGTCCTGCCGGGTAGGCACCGTCTGCCACCCGGTCGCGCCCGCCGGCGACCACTGCACTTCGGGCTGGCGCGTCTCCAGCGTCGCCTGATCGGCGCTCTCCTGACGGAGCACGCTCGCGCTGTCCCCCAATCCGCCGGGCCGGTCCGCGAGCGCGAGGCCGCCGAGCAGAGCACGAACGCCGTCGGGCTGCGGCAGGAGGATGGCGCTCGACGGCCCGGGCCACGGACCGCTAGCGGGGGCGACCGCCGGCGCGGACGCCGCGGCCGGCGCCGCCACGAACCGCGTCCCCGACAGGGCGACGGCGAGAAGCAAGAGCGCGCGAAGCAGCGTGGTGTGCCAGCAGTGCAAAGCCCGCGCTCCCTGCGTGACCGGTTCGCGCTGATCGTCCGCGCGCGACGCTAGCTCCGACCGGCGGCTCCCCCGCCGCTGCCACAGAGGTCACGATAGTAGCTCATCCAGGCCTGGGCCAGCGTGGAGTAGGCCTCCTGCCAGTCCAGCGCCGTCGTCTGGTAGCTCGCCGAGAGCTGGTAGAGGCTATTCATGTATAGGCCCTGCTGCTGCTGGAGCAGCGCCTGCTGCTGCTGCCGCGCCTGCTCCGTCTGCTGCAAGTTCGCCAGTGCCACCAGCAAGGTCGGGTTCGTCGCCTGCGGGTTGCTCAGGTTCAGCTGGCCCCCCGCCTGCAAGAACTGCGCGAGCGCTGCCGAGCTGAGCCCGGGGCCCGGGGGGGCGCCGGGCAGCCCGTTTGGCGCCCCAAGCGCCGGCCCGCCGGGGGGCGGCAGGCCCGCGAGGCCGGTATAGGCGGCGGAGGCGTTGTAGGCGGCGGTGGGCGGCGCCAGCCAGGGGGCGCCCGGGGCGGGGCCAGCGGGAGCGCCATAAGGGGCGGGGGCAAACGGCTGGGCGAGGGGAGCAAAGCCCTGCCCTTGCACGCCCTGCGGGCTGAACTGCGCCGCCTGCTCGAGCAGCGGCCGCACCGTCGCGCTCATCTGCGCCACACAGCTCGCCTGGTCGTTTTGCGCGAACGCGGGCGTGCCAAGGCTCGCGACGGCGAGCGCTGCTAGCACCAGTACCCGACGCATGTCCTCCTCCTCACCGAGCCGGGCCGCGGCTCCAAGTCCTCCATACGAATCAAACGGCGTGCGCGCCGCAACGTTACACTGTGCCCGCGGCCGAGTGCAATCGCCCGCCAAGCTCGCCGCAGGCAGCCAGGGCGCGCTAGAATGGCTTCCGAGTCGATGCGACGCGCCGCCGGCCAACGGCCAGGGTACGCCGCCACCCCCGCGGGAAGAAGGTGGAGAGTATGGACGCAGCCGCAACCCCGTTCGACAATCGCTTCACCCGCGCCTTTGGCTGGCCGATCGAGCGCATTCAGACGAAGGTCCGGCCCCAGCTGACCGAGCCGATCAAGGCGTTCATCGCCGCGTCGCCGTTGGTGGTAATGGCGACCAGCGACCGCGAGGGCCGCTGCGACGCCTCGCCTAAGGGAGGGCTGCCCGGCTTCGTGCGCGTCCTGGACGACGGCCACCTGCTGGTGCCGGACGTCGAGGGCAACAAGCTGTTCCAGTCCTATCTGAACATGGACGAGAACCCGCACGTCGGACTGCTGTTCCTGATTCCGGGGCTCTCTGAAGTCGTGCGCGTGAACGGGCGCGTGCGCATCGTGAGCAAGGGCGAGCTGGACCGGCGCGGCGTCGACGGGGCCCGCCACGATCCCGACGTGACCCGCGACGTGATCCAGGGCATCCTGGTCGAGGTTGAGGAAGCCTACACCCATTGTCCCCGCGCCCTGAACTACTCGCGGCTCTGGGACACCGACGCGATCCTCGCCCGCCAGGCCAGCGGCGAACACCCGCTCCGTCCCCGAGTGACCGTCTGAACGGGCGGGCCGGCACGCCGCGGCTATACTTGAGGGAAACGCTGCGACCTGAGGCAAGAGGAGTTGGCGTGGCTGCCCCCCATCCGGTCCGCGTGCTCGTCGTCGAGGACGAGGGCCTGTTCCGCGACATGCTGCAGACGGCGCTCGCCGCGCAGCCGACTATCCAGGTCGTGGCGGCCGTCGCCACGGGCGAGGACGCGATCCGCGAGGCCGAGCGCGTGGCGCCCGACGTCGTGCTGGCCGACATCGAGCTAGGTCCGGGCCTGAACGGCGTCGAGGCCGCCTCGCGCATCCGTGCTCGCCACGCCGAGGCCGGCGTCGTATTGCTCTCAGCGCACCGCGACAAGCAGTACATCGCCAGCCTGCCCGCCGGCGAGGCCCGCGGCTGGTCCTACCTGCTCAAGTCGTCTGTGACGGACACGGCGACGCTGGTACGTGCCATCGAGGGCGCCGCGGCCGGCCTGGTGGTGCTCGACCCGGCGCTGGTGGACGCGCTCCGGCCGCGCCCGCGCTCGCCCGTCGACGCGCTTAGCGATCGCCAGCGCCAGGTGCTCGCGCTGATGGCGAAAGGCTACTCGAACGCCGGCATCGCCCAGGAACTGGTGCTCACCGAGAAGACCGTCGAGAACTACGTGGGCGGCATCTTTCAGGCGCTCGGCCTCGACCGCGGCGAAGCGGTCCACCAGCGCGTGAAAGCCGTTCTCGCTTTTCTGGAAGGCACCCAGGGCACGTAGGGCCGCAGGCGAGAGCCACCGCGGGTGGCGGACTGTCCCCTCTCCCCCTGGGAGAGGGCTAGGGTGAGGGAGCATGGGCGCGACGGACTTCCAGCCGGTTGCGAAGCTGAGCGAGCTGCCTGACGGCGAGCCGTATGGCATCGAACTGGCGGGGCGGCTCGCCGTGCTCGTGCGGCGCGGCGAACAGGTCTACGCCCTCGGCGGCCACTGCCCGCACACCGGCATGCGCCTGCAAGACGGTGTGGTCGCCGAGGGGCGGCTCATCTGCTTCTACCACGGCGCCAACTTCGACCTGGCCACCGGCCAGAACATCCCTGAGCGCCTGCGCGGCGGCCGCTTCGACACCCGCGACTTGCCCTGCTACGCCATGCGCGTCGAAGGCGACACGGTCTACGTCGCCACTACGCCCGACAACCCCGACGCCTTGCCATGAGCGGCCGGGCGTAGTTCGACGCGTCGCGCGCCCCGCGCTGCCGTTGGCGGGTCCCCACAGGTCCAGGCTGCTGCTTGGCGACCGGCGCACGCCGGTTCCGGGGTGGTCCATGCCCGGGGGCTGATCTGGTCGGATGAGAGCCCCAGCACCCCGGCGCTGCCTACCGACATCATGAAGGTCAGGTCAGTCGTTCCGATCGCTCTGTGCTCAATCCAGCCGAGCGGCGGGAGATCGAATACCGTTGTCACAGCGTACGCAGTTTGGTTACGGGCTAAAGGTATGCTTGGCACAAACGGTACGTGTGCCGCTGACGCAACTGCCGTGCCGGGTAGCAAATGGAGAGAACGTCGCACGAATTTAACACATGGTCCACGAGATCGCCAAAAGTGCGGGGTTAAGCCTTCTTGTGCCTCGACGCGCGGTAGCGAGATACTCTGATATTCCTAGAATTTGGTCGGCTTTGCCTGGTAACTTCTGGCGGGCAGCGTCGGCTAGCGACCTCGTCGCCGGCGGGCTGCATGGGCGATGACTGACTCGCCGGGTGGTCGGCCACCCGGCGTACGGGGAAGATGCGGGGCGCGTCCGGGCGGGCTATGGTGGGAGCTGAGCCGGAGGCGGGATGAGCATCTGGGAAAGCATTCGGATCGCCGTGCGGGCGCTCGCCGCCAATCGCCTGCGAGCGCTGCTGACCATGCTGGGCATGATCATCGGCGTGTCCGCGGTCATCTCGCTCATGTCGGTGGGCCGAGGCGCCCAGGCCTCGGTCGAGGAGCGGATCCAGAACCTGGGCACGAACCTGCTGTTCATCCGTCCGGGCAGTTCTCAGCAGGGCGGGGTGCGGGCGGGCTCGGGCAGCGCGCAGACGCTGAGCCTCGAGGATGCCCAGGCCATCGCCGAGCAGATCCCGGAGGTCGCGGCGGTCGAGTCCGAGGTGAGCGGCGGCGGCCAGCTCGTCGCCAACGGCCAGAACTGGAGCAGCCGCGTGGTGGGCACGACCGAGAACTATCCCGACGTGCGCAACTTCCACCCGGCCGAGGGCGAGTTCTTCACGCGCCAGCAGGACCAGAGCCGCTCGGCGGTCGCCGTGCTGGGCAGCGTCACCGCGCAGAACCTGTTCGGCGACTCCGATCCGGTGGGCCAAAGCCTGCGCATCAGCGTCTTCGGGCGGCCGGGCGTGACCTTCCGCATTATCGGCGTGATGGAGACGAAGGGCGGCACCGGCCTGGGCAATCAGGACGACCAGGTGCTCGTGCCGCTGACGGCCTTTGAGACGCGGCTGTCGCCTACCCGCACGGTGCGCGGCAGCTATCAAGTGAACACCATTACCGTGGAGGTGACCGACGCCAAGCTCATGGACCAGGCGCAGGCGGAGATTACGGCACTGCTGATGCAGCGGCACCGGGTCGCGCAGCCCGACTTTACGATCCAGAGCCAGAACGACTTCCTCAACACCGCCGCGCAGGTGACGGGCGTCATGACGATCCTGCTGGGCGCGATCGCGGGGATCTCGCTGGTAGTGGGCGGGATCGGCATTATGAACATCATGCTCGTGTCGGTGACCGAGCGCACCCGCGAGATCGGTATCCGCAAGGCTGTCGGCGCCAAGCGCCGCGACATCCTCATGCAGTTCCTCGTCGAGGCGTCAGTCGTCAGCATCCTGGGCGGGCTGATCGGCATGGGCATCGGTATCGGCCTCGCGCGCGTGCTGAACGGGGTGCAGCTAAACGGCCAGCCGCTAACGACGCTGGTCACGCCCGATGCGGTCCTCCTGGCGGTGACCGTATCGGCGGCCGTCGGGCTGTTCTTCGGCATCTATCCCGCCTCGCGGGCCGCGGCCCTGCGGCCCATCGAGGCCCTGCGCTACGAGTAGCGGGGCGGAGGGAACGTCATGCGTGTCGACATCATCGATCGGGCGCGGGAACGGTGGGGCCTGCCCCCGTGGGGCCCCCCCCAGTGGGCCGCCATCTTTGCGACGTTCGTGTTGGGCACGCTCCTCGGGTACGTGGCCTACACTCGCTTCACGACCCCCGCGCCGGTGGCCGTAAACGTCGCGCCCGTGACGCAGGGCCCGATCGCCGCGTCGGTGTCGGGCGCGGGGACGGTGGTCGCCGACAGCGCGAGCAACGTTAGCTTCCGCAGCAGCGGCCGCGTGGCGGCGGTGTACGTGCAGGTCGGGGACCACGTGCAGGCCGGCCAGCCGCTCGCCCAGCTAGATACCCAGGACCTGCGGGCGTCGCTGCAGCAGGCGCAGGGCACCGAGGCGAACGCGGCAGCCCAGCTGCAGAAGATTCAGGCGGGCGCGCGCCCAGAGGACGTGGCCGCGGCCGAGGCCACGCTGGCGCAACAGCAGGCCCAGCTGCAAAACCTCACCACCGCCAACCCACCTGACGTAGCGGCGGCCCAGGCCGCGCTGGCGGGTGCCCAGGCCACCCTGGCGGGACTGGTACAGGGTCGCCCCGAGGATGTGCAGCAGGCGCAGGCCGCCTTGGCCAACGCGAGCGCCGCGCTGCAGAACCTGGAAGCGCAGGGGCGCCCCGAATCGGTCGCCGCCGCGCAAGCGGCCCTCGACAGCGCGCAGGCCAAGCTGCAGGAGACGGCGATGGGGGCTTTGCCGAACCAGCTCGCCTCCGCCCAGAGCGCGGTGGATCAGGCCCGGGCCAGTCTGGCCAACGCCCAGGCCCAGTACCAGCAGGTCGCGACCGGCCCGACGGCGGCGCAGCTGCAGGCCGCCCAGGCCGCGCTCGCGAACGCCCAGTCGCAGCAGCAGGCCGCGCGGGACCGGCTGGCGACCTTGCTGCACCCGACGGATGCCGACGTGCTGGCCGCTCAGGCGGCCGTCCAGAACGCGCTCGCCACCTACCAGAATGCCCAGGCGCAGCTCAACCAGGTGCTACATCCGACGACCAGCGCCATCGCCTCGGCGCGAGCGGCGGTGGCCCAGGCGAGCGCGGGGCTCCACTCGGCGCAGAACCAGCTGCGGACCGTGCAGCCCGGCCCGGCTAGCCTGCAGATCAGCGCGGCGGGCGCCGCGGCCGTCGCGGCGAGCCAGAACCTGCTGATCGCGCAGACGACGCTGAACCAGCTCGTCCAGCCGGGCGCCTCGACCACGACCGGGGGCAACACTGGCCAGCAGACTTGCGGCGGGAGCGGGTTCTGCGCGACGGCCAACGGCACCACGAGCACGAGTGGCAGCACGGGGACGGCGAATCCGGCCAACGCGGGCGCGAACGCGATCGGCGTGCCGACCACGACGCTGCTTAGCGCGCAGCAGGCGGTGAACAGCGCGACCGCGACACTACAGCAGTCGCTCGCCAACCTCCAGGCGCTCGAGGTGGGTGGCGGGAGCAACGACCTGCAAGGGGCAGAAGCCGCGCTGCAGTCGTCCGAAGTTCAACTCAACGCGGCGCAGGCTCAGCTGGACCAGCTCCTGCACCCGAGCGCGGCCGATCTCGCGGCCGCCCAGACGGCCGTGCAGCAGGCGCAAGACAGCTACCAGACCGCTCAGGCGCAGCTGGCGCAGCTGCAGAACCCACGGCCCGAGGACGTGGCCGACGCCCACGCGGCCGTCGAGAGCGCCGACGCCAGCGTCCAGAGCGCACAAGCTCAGCTCGCCGATCTCCAGGCTCAGCCCAAGGCCGCGGACCTCGCCGCCGCCCAGTCGGCGGTCGATCAGGCGACGGCGAACCTCGCCGCGGCGCAGGCACAGCTCGCGCAGCTACAGGCGGGCCCGCTGCCGGAGGACGTGAGCCAGGCGATGGCCGCCGTGCGGCAGGCCGCGGCCCAGCTCGCGTTGGCCGCGCAACCGAACACCGCCGAGACGATCGAGCAGCAGCGCCAGACGGTGCTGCAGGACCAGGCGCAGCTCGTGGAGAAGGAGCGGCCGGGCAGCGCCAACGACATCGAGCAGCAGCGGCAGGCGGTCGCCCAGGCGGCGGCCAACCTCGCCAAGGCGTTGCAGCCCTCCACCGCCCCCGCGATCGAGGCCCAGCGGCAGGCGGTGGCGCAGGCGGCGGCCAACCGCGACAAAGCGGAGGCGCCCTATACCGAGCAGGACCTCGCCGCCGCGGTGGGCACGCTGCTCCAGGCGCAAGGGCAGGTGGCCCTGGCGCAATACAACCTCGATCAGGGCACCCTGCTCGCGCCGTACGACGGCATCGTGACCTCCGTCGGGCTGTTCCCGGGCGATCTCGCCACGGGCGCCGCGACGGTGGGGGGCGGGGTGATCGGCATCGTCAACCCCAATGCCCTGCACGTCGAGGCCCAGATCGACGAGTCCGATCTGACGCGCGTGAAGGTGGACGAGCCGGTCGACCTACAGCTTGACGCCTTCCCCGGTCGGACGGTACACGGCCGCGTCAAGGCGGTCTCGGCCCAGGCTACCACCCAGCAGGGCGTGACGAGCTACCTGGTGGTGATCACGCTGGACGAGACCCAGGGCCTCGCGGCCGGGATGACGGTCACCGCGAACGTCATCTACGCGCAGGAAGCCAACGCGCTCATCGTGCCCTCGCGGGCGATCCGTCGCCAGGGCGCCAACCAGGTCGTGGACGTGGTCACCCCGGACGGGCAGATCGAGACGCGCGTGGTCCAGACGGGGATCAGCAACGATCAGCAGACAGCGATCGTAAGCGACCAGATCGCCCCCGGGGACCGGGTCGTCATCAACACGCCGACCGGGCAAGGAGCGCCCGGGGCGCCCGGCGGTCCGCCGCGCGGCTTCGGCGGCGGCTTCGGCGGCGTCCCCGGCCTAGGCCGGTAGCCACGGCGCCTCGCGCGGGAAGCCGCTGGCGGGCGAAAGGGAGGTTGGCAGGACTGTGTACGTCTATGCCTGGGGCATCGTCATCGCGGCCGTTCTCGCCCTGGGGCCGTGCAGCGAGGCTGCGGCTCCCGGCCCCCCGGCGGCGGGGCCCGCGCGGACGCCCCAGGCGCGGCGCCCGACGGGCACGCCCGCGCTGCTCCTCCAAACGACCCCGACGGCGGTCGAGACCCCGACGGTCGTAGTGCAGACGACTCCCGCGGCGCTGGTGCTCCAACAGTTGACGCTGCCGCCCACGGCTACTCTCGTGCCCGTGCCGACGCTCACGCCGCTCGTCTTGACGCTGCCCACGCCCCTCCCGACGCTCCCGCCGCTGGCGCTGCCGCCGCTGCCGCCGGTGCCAACGGTGCCGCCCGTCCCGCCGTTGCCCTCGGCGACGACACCGCTGTCCCCGACCCCCATCCCGGTGCCGAGCCTGACGCCCTTGCCCGCTGTTCCGGCGCCCGCCGTGCCGCCGACGCTCACGCTGATCCCCGCGGGGCAGCCCGCGCCGCTGCCGACGCCGACGCCCGGGGCAACGGCCACCGCGCTGCCGCCGCTCCTGCCGCCCGCGACCCTGTTGCCGACGCTCACGCCGGGGCCCGGTCCGACGCCGTCGCCGGGGCCGGTGTACGATCCGTCCATGCCCGGGTACCCAACGTACTAGCGACTGCCCGCGGCGGCCGGCCGCCGCGCTGACCTCGACGCGCGACGATACGGGCGCCGCCGCAGGCGAGGCGCCCACCGGAGAGGGGCCGCGAGACGCCGATGGCCGAAACGACGCGCAGGCGGCGCCTCCCGGGCGGGTGGCGCCTGCTTGGGCTCATCGCGCTGGGCGGGATCGCGCTCGGGATCGCGATCGGCGTGTTTTCCGCGCCGCTGCGCCGCCCGCCCGTCGTGTTCCTCCCTGCCCCGGGGAGCAGCGCCGGCACCGCGGGTACCGGCGTGACCGGGGCGGCAACGGGCGGTGGGGGCGGGCCGGCGGCGACGCCCACGCGAGGCGCCTCGAGCGCTCCGCCGGGCGGAGCGGGACCGTCCGGCGGGCCGGGGGCCGGGGGTGCTGGCCCGGGTGGGCAGGCGCCGACCGCCGCGCCCACCACGGCCGGGTCGCCGGTCGCCCGCGTGGCCATCCCGACCAGCGCCGCGGGGACGACGCCTGTCGTGGTGCGGCAGCGTCTTCCTACTGCGGCGCCCGTCGTGGGCGTCGCCCCTCCGGCGGCGCTCGCCTCGCCGGTGCCGCTCGGCACGCCGCTGCCCGTGGCGACGACCACCCCATTGCCCACGTTGCCGCCGCTGGCCACGCCGCGCCCGGCCGGATCGCCTACCGCGGGCAGCGTCGCCAATCGAGTGCCGACGGCGGCACCCCTGGCCACTGCCGCTCCCGTCACGCCTACCACGCCCACCCGTCTACTGACGGGGCTCCCCAGCGTCGCGCCGCGCGTCACCCCGGGCAGAACGGCGTCGCCGGCGGCCACCGTTCAACGAGCAGTGCGGCCGGCGGGCACCGCCGTTACCCCGGGCGCCACGCCCCTCGGGCCGGGCGCCGCGCCGCTCACGCCGCGCGCAACGGCCCTCCCGCGCTCCTGATCCGGCGCCCAGGGCACCCGCGTGGACCGGCTCCGGCCGACTCCCACCGGCCGCTCGCCGCGCCAGGCGCGCGGGCGTTTGGGGGCGCGTGCCCGGCCGCCGGCGCCGCGCTAAACGTGGACGGCGTCCTGCGCGTGACCGAAGAGGTTGGTGTCGATCATCGGGTGGTCCGGGTCGCGCTGCACGCCGAGCGGGTCGTGGCCCTGCTGGACGCGCTCGATCTGCTCGCGCAGCAGGCGCCGCAGGAGGACGACGCCGCGGTCGGACGACGCCAGGTGCTCGACGGTGCGATCGGCGATGGGGCCCTGCGTCTCCCAGGCCATGTGGTCCTGCGCCAGCACGGAGCAGAGGTTGAAGCGGGCGTGGGGGTGCAGCCCGTCGGCCGGCTCCTTGTAGGGGGCAATGTACTCGACGGGCGGGTCGCCGGGCTCGTCCACCTCGCTGCCGTCGGGCGTGGCGAGGAATACGACGTGGACATGGGCGGTGTGCGTGTCGTCGACGGGGATGCGGATCTGCGTCGAGTTGCTCTGGCGCAGGATGTTCGGGAAGATCAGCGGGTGCTCGTCGGTGGTGCCGTCGACGTAGGTGCGGCGCTTGATGATGCCGATGGGCGAGACGTAGAAGTCGAAGTCCTGCACGTCGTCGGTGAAGCCGCGGGTGGTGCTCGCCGGCTGGCGGCCGCCGCCGATGTACTCCTGGTGCAAGATCTGGAGGTGCGCCGGATCGACGGAGTTCTCCATCGCCTGGAGCCAATTGCAGGCGAGCTGCGGGTACACGGTGATCTTGCGGCGGCCGCGGCGCGAGACGAAGGTGTCGTAGTGGGGGATCACGGGCGCCGGCAGCGGGCCGAGGTAGGCCCAGTACATGCCGACGAACTCCTGTACCGGGTAGGCGGGCTGCTTCACGTGCTTGATGATGGCGTCGTTGCGCTCCGGTGGGGTCTCGAGGACGTGGCCGCCGGTGTCGTAGAGCCAGCCGTGGTAGGCGCAGGCGATGCCCCGCTCCTCGACGCGGCCGTAGCAGAGGGAGGCGCCCCGGTGAGCGCAGTGATCGGCGAGCAGACCCACGCGGCCCTGCTTGTCGCGGAACAGCACCAGGTCCTCCCCGAGCAGGCGCACGAAGCGCGTGGGCTGCTCATCGCTCAGCTCGTGCTTCATGGCGACGGGGTACCAGTAGCGGCGCAGCAGCGCGCCGCCCGGGGTGCCGGGGCCGACGCGGGTCAGTAGCTCGTTTTCTTCCCGGGTGAGAGGCATCGTCCCACTCCTCCGCGCGCTAGCGCTGGCTGTGCGCCGAGCTGGCCGTTCCGGTCTGCACGGCGGGACTCCGAGGGCTATGGTAGCAAGGCGTCCATACGGTTGCCAGTCGAATGCCGATCTTGGGCGCGCTCCACCACGTTGCGGCGCGGTTTAGCCGAGGAACGGTCAAACGATGCTCCTTGACCGGGTGGTTAACTGCTAGGCCGGGCGCGGGTCTGCGCGTGCTCCTCGGGCGCGGAAGGTCGCATCGTTTGCCCCGTACGATACTCCCCCGGGCGCTCCGCCGCGGGCCGGGCCGGCGGGGCGGGGTGCCCCGGGCCGGGCGCGGGCGGCGGGCGGGAGGGAGGCGTGTACGGGGAATGCCGGCGACCACGTCGCGCGAGCTAGCAGGCGCTCTCCGGCGCGCCTCGCGGCCTCTCTACTAGGAATGCATTGGCAGGGGGCGCTCGTCCGGCGCAGACGGGTGATACGCAAGGCAGCCCAGCGGGTCGCCTGCCGGGGCGGGCCCTCACCCCGGCCCGCTCGCCGGGGGAGAGGGCGCAGGACGCGGGGAACGCCCTCACCCCGGCCCTCTCCCAGGGGGAGAGGGGGAGGGACCGGTCCTCACTCCGGCCCTCTCCCAGGGGGAGAGGGGGAGGGACCGGTCTTCACTCCGGCCCTTTCCCCAGGGGGAGAGGGGAGGGGACGAGGGAAGACGCCCTCACCCTGCGGCGCGGCATACTGCGAGCGTCGCTCCCCTCCTAGGGGGTGAGGGAGTACGTGAGCTGCGTGCCGGGTCGGTCCGACACCGGGACGGGTGCGACGCCCCCGGCCCTTACTACTGCGGTTTTCAGGATGATCGAGCCGGGCAGCGTTGGCCGGGCGGCAGGGGACGAGCCCCTGCCCTACCTCGGGTTTGGTAGATCGGCTGGCATGAGCAGACCCGGCCGGGCGGCAGGGGACGAGCCCCTGCCCTACCGCTTGGCTCAACGCCCACGAAAACGGTTGTAACTAATGGAAATGCATTGGCGGGAGCCCTCCGCTCGTCCGCTGGCTCTCCCAGGTAGCGCCCCCACGGCCCTGACTAATAGAAATGCATTGGCGGGGGCAGTTGTCCGGGGGGCGAGGGGAGACGGACGTTGCGGCGAGTGTGTGGGAAGAAGCGGTCGCGCGCGGAGCCCGTGCAGCCGGCGCGCGCGCTGCCTGGCCGCCGAAAGTACCGCGGTTCGGGCTCGGCAGTACTCTGGACCCTGGGCAAGGGTGGCCGGTGAAACGACAATCTTTGACGACTAACACGATTGGTTCATGACCAATGGGGGAGCGTTGGGGCTAGCGCGGCTCGCCGGCTGGTGGCCGACGACGTGGGGGCGGCGGGCGCTCGGACGGCTGCGACCCAACTCGCTGCGAGCGCAGCTTGCGCTTGCTCTGGTGGTAGCGGCGGCGGTCCCGCTCGTGATCGCCGCGGTGCTCTTGACGATGAGCGCGGCCGGCGAGGCCGTGGAGGCGGCGCTGGCGGAGCAGAGCACTCTCGCGGGCACGGTCGCCGCTTATATCGACGACTACGACGACGTGTACGAGGCGGGCGTCGTCTCGGTGGCCATGCAGCCCGACCTGCTGACCATGAGTCCCGAGGCGCGGGCGAAGCTGCTAGACGACATTCGCGCAACACTCCCCGACCTCGCGGCGCTCTCAGTCAACAGTGCGACCGGCGCGCAGCTCGCCATGAGCGGCTATGGCGGTCTGCCCAACGTCGCGGACCTGCCGGTGTTTCAAGAGATCCGCCGCACGAACCGAACGGCGCAGCTGGTGAACATCTCGCCGGTGCGCCGGGCGCCGGTGCTGGTTCTGGGAACGCCGATCCGCGAGGCCGACGGCGCCTTCGCCGGCGTGGTGATCGGCATTATCTTCCCCGAGCGGCTGGGCACGCTCCTCGCGCACGCCCGCGCTACGTCAGGCGCCGAGGTGTACGTCGTCGACGACCGCGACCGGATGGTGGCGCACAGCCGCCTGACGCCCAGCGAGGCGCTCGCCGACCTGGCGGACACGCCCGCGGTCACGGCGCTCCGCACCGATCCGGGCGGCGTAGGGAGCGCTCGCTACCGGACAGCCGGCGACACCCAGCTAGTCGGCTACGCCCGGATCGACGACCTGAGCTGGGGCGTCTTCGTGGAGCGGCCGGAGGCCAGCGTCCTGGCCGGCGTGTGGCGGCGGGCGTGGATCACGCTAGGGGTGCTGCTCCTGGCGATCGGGCTGGCCGTCGCGGCGGGCGCCGCGGCCGCTCGCTGGCTCGCATCGCCGCTGGCCACGCTCGCGCGTGCGGCCAGTCGCTTGGCTGTCGGCGACATGACGGCGCCCTTGCCGAACAGTAGCATCCGTGAGGTGGCTCGCCTGGCCCGGGCCTTCGACGAGCTGCGCCGCCACCTGGCGATCCGCACCGCCGAGCTGGCGCAGATCCACCAGGACCTCGAGGCGCGGGTCGCGGCGCGCACGCGCGAGTGGCAGGCCGCGAACGCCGAGCTACAGCACGAGCTGGCCGAGCGCAGGCGCGCGGAGGCCGCGCTGGCGCGACTCGGGCGGCAGCACGCGCTGCTGCTCGACGCGGTGGACGCGGGTATTTGTGGGCTGGACCCGGCCGGGGCGCTGACCTTCGTGAATCCGGCGGCCGCCCGCCTGCTGGGCTACACCGTGGCGGAGCTAGTCGGCTGGCCGTTCCACGCCGTCGTGCACCCGGCCGAGCCCGCCGACGCGGGCGCAACGGGGCGCTGTGCCCTGGCGGCCGCGCTGCACCAAGGGTGCCGCGCGCAGGAGTCCGAGGCCACCTTCACGCGGCGCGATGGGACGCCGTGCCCGGTCGAATACACCTGTACGCCGATCCTGGAAGACGCCGCGCTGCGCGGCCTGTTGATCACCTTCAATGACATCACCCCGCGCCTGGAGGCGGAGCGGCAGCGGCACTTGCTAGCGCAGTCGGAGAAGCTGCGCGCGCTCGGGCAGCTGGCGAGCGGCGTGGCCCACGATCTGAACCAGAATCTAGCGCTCATCGTGGGCCACAGCGACATCGCCCGGCGTACGCTGGATGCGGGGCGCTCGGACCCCGAGGCGCTGAGCAGCGCGCTCGACGTCATTGGGAAGGCCGCGCTGGATGGCGCCGAGACGGTGAAGCGCCTGCTCACCTTCAGTCGTCCTCGCCCGGTCGGGCCCGCCGAGCGGGTGGAGCTGGGCCGGCTGCTGCACGACACGGCTCAGCTCACGGCTCCGCGCTGGCGCGACGCGGCCCAGGCCGAGGGGCGCCCGATCGATCTGCACGTCGAGGCCGACGACGGGCTCGTCGTCCAAGGGTGGCCTGAGAGCTTGCGCGAGGTGTTCACCAACCTGGTCTTCAACGCGGTCGACGCGCTACCGCACGGGGGAGTCATTCGCATCGTCGCCCGCCGCGAGGCCGACGCCATCCTCGTCGACGTGTCGGACAACGGTACGGGTATCCCGACTGACCTGCAAGCCCAGATATTTGAGCCGTTCTTCACGACGAAGGGCGAGCACGGCACCGGGCTGGGGCTCGCGATGGCCTTCGGCATTGTCGAGCGGCATGGCGGCCAGATTGGGGTAGAGTCGGCACCAGGCGCCGGCACGACGTTCCAGCTGCGTCTGCCCGCGGCGCCACCGATACCCACCGCCGCCGCACCCGCCGAGCCGCCGGCCGGGGCAGTGGCGCTCCGCATCCTCGCGGTGGACGATCAGCCAGCGCTCACGCAGATGGTCGCCGCACTACTAGCGCCCCTAGGCCACCGCGTGTGTACGGCGACCTCCGGCGAGGAGGCGCTGGAGCACCTCCGCGCGGAACCGCACGACCTGGTGATCTCCGACGTGGGCATGGGGGCGGGGATGAACGGCTGGGAGCTGGCCGCGGCGGTGCGGGAGGAATGGCCTAACCTGCCGGTGGTCCTGGCGACCGGCTGGGGCGCGGCGATCGAGGCCGAGGAGGCCCGCGCCGCGGGGGTGGCCGCGGTGCTAGCTAAGCCCTATCGCCTCAGCGACGTGCAGGGTGTGATCCGCATGGTAACCCAGCCCCCTGCCACCCGTCGGTGCGCCTAAGGCCGGGAACCGAGAGCGCGCCCTTGCAAGGCTCTGGAGGATCCGATGCCCTTGGAGGAGCGCGAGGCGGTCGCGCGGCTGCGACAAGGCGACGTCAGCGGGCTCGAGCCGCTGGCACGGCTCTACTACCCGCGCGCGCTGCGGACGGCCTCCCTGGTGACCCACGATCTGGCCGCCGCGCACGACGTGACCCAGGCGGCGTTCGTGAAAGCGTACGAGCGCATCGAGCAGTTCGATCCCCGCCGCCCGTTCGGGCCGTGGTTTCTGAAGAGCGTGCTGCGCGACGCGCTCAAGGTGGCGACGCGGCGCGACCGGCAGGCGCCGGCGTGACCGCGCGAGAGGCGAGTGCTATAACTGAGCCGCCGCAGGGAAGGACCAGTAGGGCCCGGCCGCTCGGTGGGGTCTGCGCTCGGCGCGCAAGCCGGCGGCTGGGCGGCGCGGGAGGAGCATGGCTGGATACGGCGGCGACGCGCGGCGCGGCCGGCGGGCTGCCGCGTGAGCGCGGCGCGAGCGGCCGAGGGGGACAGCGAGGGGGCGCACGGGGCGGTGCTCTCGCTGTACCTGCCGGCGCTCATTCTGGGCCTGGGCACGAGCATCGCGGAGCCGGCCGTGCCGGTGTACGCGCGCTCGTTCGGCGTGACCTTCGGGGTGGCCGCGCTGGTGCTGGTGGCCTACGGCGCCGGCTCGGCTGCCGCCACGCTGCCCACCGGCTACCTGCTCGACCGCGTTGGCCGCCGCCGCATCATCCTTGCCGGGCCGCTGCTGACGGCGCTGGCGTCGTTCCTGGTCGCCAGCGCGCACTCCTTCCCCGAGCTGCTGGTCTACCGCTTCATCGGCGGCTGGGCGCAGCAGATGTGGATCCTGGGGCGGCTGGCGACGATCACCGACAGCGGCGGCGGACGGCGCGGCCGCCAGATCACCGGGCTGTACGGCATGGACAGCACCGGCCGCCTGCTCGGGCCGGCGGTGGGCGGGTTTGCCGCCGCCTGGGACATCCGCGCGCCGTTCGTCATCTACGGCCTGCTGGCGCTGCTCGCCATCGTGCCGAGCTTCAAGCTGGTGCGCGAGACGCGGCACCTGGCGGCGCGGGACGCGCGCGGCGAGGCGACGGGCGCCAGCCTGGCCAGCTTCCTGGTCTGGCCGATCCTGGTGCTGTTCGCGATCCAGCTCCTCGCGTCGCTGACGCGCGGCGCCATCTGGGGCGGGACGCTCGACCTGTTCGTCGTCTACGCCTACGGCATCGGGCCGGAAACGCTCGGGCTGCTGGTGACGGCGACGAGCGCCCTGGGCATCCCGATCACCTTCGGCATGGGGCACCTGATGGACCGCTTCGGCCGCAAGGCGACGCTGGTGCCGGGCCTCGCGCTGCTCGGCTGCGGCCTGGTGAGCATGGCGGCGGTCGCCTACCTGGGGCTGTCGCTCACCAGTTACGTCATCAGCCTGTTCTGGGTGCGGGCCTCGCTCAGCATCACGTCGGGCTCGATGCAGGTGCTCGCCTCGGACGCCGCGCCGGCGCAGTCACGGGGCCGCTTCCTGGGGGCCTGGCGCCTGATCGCGGAGGGCGGCCAGGTGCTGAGCCCGCTCACCTTCGCGGCGCTGGCCGACGGCCCCGGCTTCCCGACGGCGTTCGCCTTCCTTGCCTGCACCAGCCTGGGAGCGGCGCTGCTGCTCGGGGTGGGGGTGCGCGAGAAGCCGCGGGCGCTGGCGCGGGCGACGACCGCCAGCGGCGCCTAAGCACTCGGCCAGGGATAGTGTGTGGGTTTGGCTTCGCCAAACCTACACACCAACCTGGGCCGGCCGCTTAGCCCACGAGCGGACGAGGCAACGCGTTTGACACGCCGGCCCGTGATGCTACAATAGCCCACCCTGCAGCGTCGGCTCGCGACTGAAGCCGCGCGAGCTACGCGGCCGATGCGCCCGGCGCCCAGCGGATCGTGATGGTGGACCGCGGAGGGCTGGCCCGGTATGGCAGAGCTGCTTCCCACCGCGCCGACCAGCGGCGCGGTGCCCACCGACGCGCGCGCGGGGGCCGCGGGCGGCCCGGCCGCGGGGGTGGTGCTCGCGGCGCGCGGCCTCGCGAAGCATTACGGGGCGTTCCGCGCCGTCGCCGGCGTCGACCTCGACGTGCGCGAGGGCGACGTCCACGTCTTCATCGGCCCGAACGGCGCCGGCAAGTCCACCGTCCTCAGCCTGCTCGGGGGCCAGATCCTGCCCACCGCGGGCGAGGTCTACTTCGCGGGGCGGCCGCTCGGCCGCACCACGCCGAGCTGGCGGGCGCGGGCGGGCATCGGCCGCTCGTTCCAGCTCACCAGCATCATTCCCGGCTTCACCTGCCTGGAGAACGTGCTGCTCGCCGTGCAGGCGCGGCGGGGGCTGTTCGGGCTGCTGCGGCTGCGCAGCCGCGCCGAGGACGTGGCCGCGGCCGAGGAGCTGCTGGCGCTGGTGGGGCTGGACGGCGCGGCGCGCGTGCCCGCCGAGCTGCTGGCGCACGGGCAGCAGCGCCAGCTCGAGATCGCCACGGCGCTGGCCGGGCAGCCCCGCGTGCTGCTGCTCGACGAGCCGTCGTCGGGCATGAGCGCCCACGAGCGGGCGGGGCTGGGCGCCCTGCTGCGGAAGATCGTCGGGTCGGCCACGATCGTCATGGCCGAGCACGACGTCCACCTGGTCCGCAGCGTGGCGACGCGCGTGACGGCGTTCTCCGAGGGCCAGAAGATCGCCGAGGGCACCGCCGACGAGGTGTTCGACGCGGCCGAGGTACGGCGGGTGTTCCTGCGGGGCCGGCGCGATGCTTGAGCTGCGCGACCTGCACGCCTACTACGGCGCCAGCCACGTCGTGCAGGGGATCAGCCTGTCGGTGGGCCAGGGCGAGGCGGTCGGGCTGATGGGCCGCAACGGCGTCGGCAAGACGACGACGCTGAAGGCCATCATGGGGCTGGAGGCGCGCACGCGGGGGGAGATCGTCTTCGACGGCGCGGAGCTAACGGGCTTGCCGTCGCACGCGCGGGCGGCGCGCGGGCTGGGGTACGTGCCCGAGGAGCGCGCCGTCTTCCCGCAGATGACCGTCGAGGAGAACCTGCGGATCGGCGCGCTGATCCACCGGCCGCGGGACGTGCGGGGCTGCCTGGCCGCCGCCTACGAGCTGTTCCCCATCCTGGCCGAGCGGCGGCTGCAGCTCGCGGGCACGCTGAGCGGCGGCCAGCAGAAGATGCTGTCGCTGGCGCGCGGCCTGGCGCTGCGCCCCAAGCTGCTGCTGGTGGACGAGCCGACCGAGGGGCTGATGCCGGCGAACGTCGCGCTGATCGGCGCCGCGCTCGCGAAGGCGGCCGAGCTGGGCGTCGCGGTGCTGGTGGTGGACGCCTCGTTCGACCTCATCATGGACACGTGCAGCCGGCTGTACGCGATGGACCGCGGCGTGCTGACGGGGATGTTCCGGCCCGGCGAGTTCGCGGGGCCGGACGAGCTGGCGGCGCGCTACCTGGGGGCGGTGAGCGCTTGATGGAGAGCCAGATCGTCCTGCAGCTGCTGAACGGCCTGGTGGTCGGGTCGTCGCTGGCGCTGGTCGCCGCGGGCCTGGCGCTGCTGTTCGGCGTGCTGCACATCATCAATTTTGCCCAGGGCGACTTTTTCATGCTCGGGGCGTACGCGGTGTGGCTGCTGCTGCGCGTGACGCACAACTACGCGGTCAGCGTGGTGGTGGGCACGCTGCTGGTCGGCATCCTGGGAGGGCTGCTGCTGTCGCTGGTCGTCTGGCCGCTGCTCCAGCGGTCGCAGGTGTGGACGCTGCTGGCGACGCTCGGCCTGAGCCTGATCATCGAGCAGGTGGCGACGAACGTGCTCGGCGGCGACGCGAAGCTGGTGGACCCGCCGCTGGCGGCGTCGGTGAGCCTCGGGCCGGTGAGCTACCCATTGTACTTCCTGCTGGTGGCCGTCGTGGGCATGAGCGTGCTGCTCGCCGGGGCGTTCGCGCTGAAGACCACCAAGTACGGCATCTGGCTGCGCGCCGTGGCGCAGAACCGGCCGATGGCGGCGGCGCTCGGCGTGCCGGTGCCGCGCGTGTTCATACTCGCCTTCGTCGTCTGCGCGGGGCTGGCGGCGCTGGCCGGGGGGCTGCTCGTGCCGCTCACGGCGGTCTACCCGACCGTTGGCGCCGACGTGATCCTGTACGCCTTCATCGTCGTCGTGGCGGGCGGCATGGGCAACCTGCGCGGCGCGGCGCTGATCGCCATCCTGGTCGGCGAGGTGCAGTCGCTCGGCTCGCTCGTCGCCAAGCCCTCGGTGGTGACGGTGGGCCTGTTCGGGCTGGTGATCGTGCTGCTGATGGTGCGCTCGCGGCGCGAGAGCGCGGTGGTGCGGCTGTGAGCGCGACGGGGCCGCTCGGGCGGGCGCGGCGGCACGGGCTGCCGCTGGGCGTGGCGGCGCTCGTCGTCGTGCTGGCGGTCGTGCCGCCGCTCGTCGGCGGCTACCTGCCGCGGGCGCTCACCAGCTACTTCATCTTCGGGCTGCTGGCGCTGTCGGTCGGGCTGATCAGCGGCTACGGGCGACTGTTCAACCTCGGCGTGGGCGCCACCTTCGGCGTCGCGGCCTACGCCGTGGCGGTGCTCAGCCAGCTCGGCGTGACCAACCCGTTCCTGCTGCTCGCCGGGGCGCTCGCGGCGAGTCTCCTGGTAGCGCTGCTGTTTGCCTTCTACGCGCTCGTCGCCTCGGGCATCGAGTACCTGATGCTGACCTTCCTCACGACGCTCGCCTTTGCCGTGCTGCCGCTGGCGCTCCCCAACCTGCTGGGCGGCGACAACGGCCTGGCGCTGAAGGGCGACCTGGGCGTGTCGTTCGGGCTGAACCCGCTGCGGGGCAACGGCTTCTACTGGTTCGTGCTGGCGGTCGTCGTCAGCTGCGCGCTGCTCTCCTGGTTCCTCGTCCGCTCGCAGGCGGGCAAGGCGGTGCAGGCGATCGGCCGGAACCCCGTGCGCGCGGCGGCGATGGGCTACAGCGTTGGCGGCTACCGCGTGGCGCTGACGCTCTACGCCAGCCTGATCGCCGCGCTCGGCGGCTGGCTGTACGTCCTGCAGAACTCGTTCGTCCACCAGGACCTGCTGGGGCTGGGCAACTCGACGAACGGGCTGGTGTACGCGCTGATCGGCGGCGTGAACACGATCCTCGGGCCGTTCCTGGGGGCGGCGCTGCTGCGCTTCGTGAACGACACGCTGAGCCGCGGCAGCACGCAGACGCCGCTCTACCTGGGCGTCGTGCTGCTGCTGGTGGTGTACTTCGTGCCCGACGGGCTGCTGGGCCTGTGGGACCGCTACGGGCCGGGCCGCCGCGAGGGCGCCGCCGAGATCGCCGCGGCTGCGGAGGCGACGCCGGCCGGGACGGGCGCGGAGAAGCTGGAAGCCGTGTGACAACCCTCCGGCCGGCGTAGACGTGCTTCCATTGGTGTGCGGAGTGATGCATGCCACTAAGCGGCACATGGGCTGACTCGCGACAACCGATGTCAATTGCTCAAGCGGCGTATCCAATAGCGGAGTCTACAATGGTACGCGTGTATGACATATTCCAGGACTCGGATCAGCTTAGATACTTGAGGTCGACCTGGGAAACCGCCGCTGTTCTTGGGATTGCTACCGGTGAGATGGTAGGTTCCGAGTCATGGATACATAAGATTCAAAGTGGCCGAGGCCAGACGTACACGATCAAAGGGATCATCACGGCCGTATTCCGTGGCGCGCCGCCCGCAGACGATTGGCCACAGATCCGCATCCTTGCAGAAGATGGGCAAGAGAGTGTCTGGGTTCGCAAATATATCCCGCCATTTGGAGATCCACGCAGTGGGATCGTGTTTGATGAAGCATACCAGGTAGGCAGGAGCATTACAGTTACTTACGTGATTCTGACCTGGCCTGGCATTCCTTCGGCCCAGCCAGCACCACAGACAGCCGTCCCTATCTATATCGATATATCGGCGGAGCCTGAAGATGGACCAGCGAATCACTCGTATACATGAGCCAAGGATGGAACACGAAAGGGGTCTCCTGACAGAAACTGGCGCAACACGCCTCATGGCCGTGCCCCGCGATGCCCCCAACGCGGGCGGCATGGCCTCGTTGACAGGGCTCCGCCCCCGGGCCTAGACTCGTGCTATTCATGACCGCTCTCGGCAGGAGCCACGACGACCTGGTCGCGTGGGGCGTCCATCGCGGGTTGGATGCGTCGAAGGAGGAGCAGCATGAGGTCGGCAGCAGCGTCGCGGCGTCCGCATCTGTACATAGCAGCGGTGTTCCTCGTGGCGTGGGGCCTGGTGCTGGGCGCCTGCGCGCCGGCGGCGCCGGCGAACGCGCCCACCGGCGCGGGGCAGCCGGCGGGGTCGGCGGGGCAGACGGCGCAGGCGCCGAACCTTAGCCCGATCAAGGTCGGGGTGCTGGACGACGTCACCGGCGTGGGCGCGATCGAGGGGGCGCTGCTGCGCATCTCGACGGACCTGGTGGTCGACCAGACGAACGCCTCGGGTGGCATCAACGGCCACCCGCTCCAGGTGGTCTACGCTGACCCGAAGGGCGACGCCACGCAGGCATTGCAGCTCGGCACGCAGCTCGTCCAGCAGGACGACGTGGACGTGCTGACGGGCGGCATCTTCAGCCCGGAGTGTCTGGGCCTGCAAGGGCTCGCCGCCAAGGTGGGCCTGGTCTACGTGCCGCTGAATGGCTGCGCCAACGAGCAGTTCTCGACGCAGTTCTGCAACCACTACTCCTTCCGCGTCTTCCCGGCCGGCCGTCAGCTCGACGATCCGCTGGTCGCCTACGAGGTGAAGAACTTCGGGAAGAATTGGGCGATTATCTACCCCGACTACGTGCTCGGCCAGTCGGCGCTGGCGACCGCGGAGGCCGCGCTGCAGCGCAACGGCACCGACTTCGCGGTGAAGGTCGCCGTGCCGCTGGGCGAGGCGAACGTGACGCCGTACGTGTCGAAGATCCCGGCGGATGGCTCCATCCAGGTGCTGCAGGTCAGCCAGACGGGCAGCGATCTGGCGCGCGTGATGAGCGTCATTCAGCAGTTCGGGATCAACAAGAAGGTGAAGATCGTTACGGCGCTGGGCAAGGAGTCGTTCGCGGGCGTGTATCCGGACGCGATGGACGGCGCGATCATCCGCGGCGTGCGGCCGTCGGACGGCCTGCCGGGCAACGCGGACGACGCGGCGTTCGCGGCGGCCTGGAAGGCGATGGCGCAGAAGGACGCGGACATCGCCGGCCCGCTGGGCGGTCCCGACAAGGCCACGCCCGGCAACAACAACGGCTACAATGCCTACGGCTCGATGAAGGCGCTCGTGCTGGCGATGCGGGCGGCGAGCTTCACCGGCAAGGCCGACACGGAGAAGCTGATCGCGGCCTTCGAGACGCTGAACGTGCCGCCCGGCCCCGACCTGCCGAGCGGGCTGATCATGAACAAGACGGACCACCAGGGGCGCTGGACGACGTACCTGCTGCAGATCAACGGCCAGAAGGAAGACATCCTGGCGACGTTCCCCGCCGACCAGCTGCCGCCAATTGGGGACTGCAAGATTTCATAGGGGATTGGGGGACGGACCTACCCCCCCGGCCCCCCTCCCGATGCGGGAAGGGGGAGTGGGACGGCCCCCCGGCAGGGGAGTGGCTGCACCCCCGAGGGAGAGGAGATGCTGATGACGCCGCCGTACCGCGCTGACCACGTGGGTAGCCTGCTGCGCCCACCAGAGGTGCTGGAGGCGCACGCCGCGCGCGCGGCCGGGCGCATCTCGGCCGACGAGCTGCGCGCCATCGAGGACCGTGCCGTGCTGGCGGCGCTCGACCTCCAGCGCCAGGTGGGGCTGGACGTGCTGAGCGACGGCGAGTACCGCCGCGCGAGCTGGGCCGGCGAGTTTGCCGACGCGGTGGAGGGGTTTGTGACGGCCGATCCGCCGATCGCGTTCGAGTGGCGGATGCCGGATGGGTCGGCGCGGCAGCCGGCGGCGGGGACGACGACGGCGCCGGCGCCGGGCTCGGCGGGGCAGCGCGGGCGCGTGGTGGGCGAGCGGCTGCGCCAGCACCGGCGCCTGACGGCCTACGAGTCGGCGTTCCTGAAGGAGCACGCGGGCGGGCCGTACAAGATCACGCTGCCCGCCGCCTCGTACACCGTGGCGCGCGGCTTCAAGCCGGGCCTGACGACGCGGGCGTATCCGACGCGCGCCGACCTGATGCGCGATGTGGTGGCCATCATGCGGGCGGAGGTGGACGCGCTGGCCTCGGAGGGGGTGCCGTACATCCAGCTCGACAACCCACACTACCCGGACTACATCGGGGAGGAGCGGCACGCGCAGTGGCGGGCGATCGGCATCGACCCGGCCGCGGCGCTGCGCGAGGACATCGCGGGCGACAACGCCACCCTGGCCGGGCTCGACCGCCAGCGGGTGACGGTGGCGACGCACATCTGCCGCGGCAACGCGCGCAGCGCCTGGCACTCGCGGGGTGGCTACGAGGCGATCGCCGAGCAGGTGTTCAACGAGCTACAGGTCGATCGCTTCTTGCTGGAGTACGACACCGATCGCGCGGGCGGGTTCGAGCCGCTGCGCTTCGTGCCGAAGGGCAAGATGGTCGTGCTCGGCCTCGTCACCACGAAGGAGGCCGCGCTGGAGTCGCCGGACACGCTGCTGCGGCGCATCGACGAGGCGGCGAAGTACGTGCCGCTGGAGGCGCTGGCGCTCAGCCCGCAGTGCGGCTTCGCCTCCATCGAGGTCGGCAACCTGCTCACCTGGGATGACCAGCGCCGCAAGCTGGAGCTGGTGGTCGAGACGGCGCGCAAGGTATGGGGCTAGAAGCGCGCGGCGGGGGGCTGACTCTATATAATATTATTCTTTGGCACGACCCTAGGTCGGCGGCTGCGTACCAGCGGCGGGCGGCAAGAGCCCCCGCGTCTCGTGACAGCTTTGTGACCCCTTGGCAGAGTCAAAGGTTGTCGCGTGCCATCGTCGGGACGTATCTTCGAGGGCAGACCATCCAGAGCGGTTGCCGGGACGAGTGATCCCGGCGACGGTGGCCGGGCGGCGTGGGACGAGTCCCCGCCCTATGCTTCTGGCCCAACACCCGTGAACACCGCAGCAAGCGCCGGCCCGCGCCGTGGTCGCGGGCGATCGGCCCGCATCCCACGTGCGCGATGCCCACGAGCGCCCCCTACGCCGCGCGGAGGAGCTTCATGGAGCGATCCCCGGAACGACCCAGCTTCGCGGGTGCGGGGCGAGCGACCAGTCACGACGACGCGCGGCCAGCTTGGGTGCAGGCCGCGGACGGAACGCGGCGGATGCTCGACGTGGCGTATGGGCCGCATCCTGAGCAGCGTTTGGACGTCTTCCGGCCAGCTACCGCCGCGCCCGCGCCCCTGGTCGTGGTCGTCCACGGCGGCGGCTGGAGTGTTGGCGACAAGGCGCAGTACGCGTCTGTCGGGAACCGCCTCGCCCACGAGGGGCTCGTGGCGATGAACGTGAATTACCGGCTGTCGCCGGCGGTGCAGCATCCCACACACGTGCAGGACGTGGCGCTGGCGATCGGTTGGTGCTATCGCCATGCGGCAGAGTATGGGGCAGACCCGGAGCGGCTGTGCCTGCTGGGGCACTCCTCGGGCGCGCACCTGGCCGCCTTGGTGGCGCTCGCGCCCAGCTACCTGGCCGCCGAGGGGGTGCCCCCGAGCGCTATCGGGCGCGTGATCGGCGTGAGCGGCGTCGGCTACGACCTGGACGAGCGCTACGCGGCGCTGTGCGTCGCGCCGTTCTTCGAGCCGGTGTTCGGAGCGGACTCTAGCCGCTGGAAGCTGGCCGCCCCCATGCATTACGTCGAGCGGTCGGCGCCGGCCTTTCTGCTGGTCCACGGGCTGGGCGATACCGAGGCCCCGCCGGCCAGCACCGAGGTGTTCGCGGCCGCGCTAGAAGAGGCCGGCGTTCCCACTCGGCTCGTGCTCGTCCCCGACGAGAACCACATCAGCGTGATGTTCGCCTCGGCGCCCGCCGTGGTGGACTTCCTCCAAGCGCCGTGGCCGGGCCCGGCCACGGCCCAGCCGGTGGCGGTCGAGGTCGCCGGCGCCTGAGCGCCGCCCGCCTGGTCAGGCGCGGGGGAACGGCACGATCCAGATCCAGATCGTGGCGGCGAACGTCGCGGCCCCGGCGATCACCAGCAGGTGGAACACCTCGTGGAAGCCGAACACGCGTGGCAGCGGGTCGGGCCAGCGGCGCACGTAGACGAGCGCGCCGGCTGTGTAGAACAGCCCGCCCGCGACGAGCCCCCCGACTGCCAGCCCCGGCAGCGCGCGCACGAGGCTGGGCGCCGGAATGAGCGCCACCCAGCCCATTGCGAGGTAGAGCCCCGTCCGTGCCCAGCGCGGCAGCCGGTGCGTTCGCACGCTGCACGTCACGCCGACTGCCGCCAGGGCCCAGACCGTGACGAGCACCCCTACACGCTCCCCGCCGGCCAGCACGTTGAAGGCGATCGGGGTGTAGGTGCCGGCGATGAGCACGAAGATGCTCGCGTGGTCGAGCGCGCGGAGCGTCGCGCGCACGGAGGGGCGCCAGGCGCGCAGGTGGTAGCTGGCGCTGACCGCCAGTAGCTCGATCATGCTGAGCCCGTACACGAGCAGCGAGACGGCGCGCGGCGGGTCGGCGAGCGACGGCCCGAGCAGGGCAGCTAGAGCGGGGACGGCCCCCAGCGCGGCGATCGCGTGGGACCAACCGCGCAGGAGCGGTCGTGCGGGGGAGGGGTCGGCGGCGGGCGTAGTGCCTGGCGGTGTGCGACGGTCGTTCACGGCGGTCCCCGTCCGACAAGGCTTCACTTCTGGTATAGTAACCGCAACCGAAGATCGTAGGACCGACGTAGGGGCATGCCCAGCGCGGCGTGCCCCATTTTTGTGGTGCGGCCCGCCGCGCGGGCGCACCCCCCGGAAGGACGCAACTTGTCGACGTTTTCCCAGATGGCGCTTGGCGCGCCAGCCCTCGCCGCCCTCGCCCAGATGGGCATCACTACCCCCACCGAGATTCAGAGCGCCGCCATCCCGCCGCTGCTCGCCGGACGCGACCTGGTCGGCGAGGCGCCGACCGGCTCGGGCAAGACGCTGGCCTTCGCGCTGCCGCTCAGCGAGCGGCTCGACGCGCGCCGCCGGCAGGTGCAGGGGCTGGTGCTGGTGCCGACCCGCGAGCTGGCGGTGCAGGTCGAGCAGGTGTTCGCCGCGCTCGGCGAGCAGTATGGGTTCCGCACGCTCGTCATCTGCGGCGGGCGCGCGCCGGGCAGCCAGATCCGCGCGCTCCAGGCCGGCGCGCAGGTGGTGGTCGGCACGCCCGGCCGCGTGCTCGACCTGATCCAGCAGGGCGCGCTCGTGCTCCAGGACCTGCGCTTCCTGGTGCTGGACGAGGCCGACGAGATGCTGGACCGTGGCTTCGCGCCCGACGTTGAGCGCATCCTTGGGCGGGCGCCAGCGAAGCGGCAGACGGCGCTGTTCTCGGCAACGATGCCGGCCTGGGTGCGGACGACGGCCGAGCGGCACCTGCGCGCGCCGGCGACGGCGCGGGTGGAGCGGACGCCGGCCTCGACGCCGGCCATCGAGCACCAAGTGTACGAGGTGCCGGTGGGCCAGCGGTGGGCGGCGCTGCAGACGCTGCTCGACGCGCGCGGCGCGGGGATGACGCTGGTGTTCGGACGGACGAAGCACGGCGTGAAGCAGATGGCGCGGCGCCTGGACGCGCTCGGCTACCCGGTGGCCGCGCTGCAGGGCAACCTCAGCCAGAACGCGCGCGACCGCGTGATGGAGGACGTGCGGAGCGGCAAGGTGCCGATCCTGATCGCCACGAACGTGGCGGCGCGCGGCATCGACGTGGAGCACATCGAGCAGGTCATCAACTACGAGCTGCCCGAGTCGCCGGAGCTGTTCACGCACCGCGTGGGGCGCACGGGCCGCATGGGGCGCTCGGGCGTGGCGGTGACGCTGCTGGAGCCGACAGACCTGTCCCGCTGGGCCGCGTTCGAGCGGGCGCTCGGGCGCCGCCTGCCGCGGGCGGCCTGGCCGGGCGGCGGGGCGGCGCCTCCCGCTCCGCCCCGGACCTCTACTGCGGTCGCCAGGTCCGCTAAGGACCAGCCTGGCGGCGCTGCCGCGCGGCCCGCGCCCAGTCGCCCCGGCACCACGCCGGCTCCGAAGATGCAGCGCCGCGCGAGCGCCGGCCATCATCCGGCCCCGCGGCCGGCGGGCCAGCGGCCGGCGGCTCGCCCTGCGTCGCGGGCGGCCAGCGCGCCGGCCACGACGGCCGACAGCAGCCGTCCGGCCACCCGGCCGAGCGGGAGTGGGCCGAGTCGCGGCCGCCGGCGGCGCCCCCACCGCGGGCGCCAATTTAGCGTAGCGGGCGGACGGACTCCCCGCAGTAGCTGAGGCCCAAGGCGCTCGGAGCTTCAGACTACCGCGGTTTGCAGCCCGGCTGAGTAGGCGGCCCACGCCGGAGCTGCGGCCAGTGGCGCTTGCAGTATTCCGCGCCACAGGCCGCGGGCGGGCACGAGACCCACCCCTCCGAGACGCTGGCTGCTTAGCTTGGGCGCAAGTTGCTCTAGAGAACGTCCTGTGGTTGCCCGGGGGCGCTTCGGGCGGCCGGTGCGGCAGTGTCGTTCGGAGAGCCGGCACCCGGTGGGCGGGCGCCGGGCGGTGGGATCCCCGCCAGGCGGCGGGCCAGGGTCGTGGCGGCGTCCGGCGCGTAGGTGGCGGCCAGCGACGCCTTGTTGGCGCGCAGGTCGCTGGCGTTGAACATGTCGAAGAGCAGCTGCCGCGCGCCGAACGAGTCCACCGCGTAGTCCCAGGCCAGCTTCAGCAGGCGGAACCGCTCGGGCGCGCGCTCGTCCTTGCCCACCAAGTAGCGGTAGACGTACTGGCCGATCTCAGGGCTTTCTAGCTCGGCCTGCCCCGGCGCCATGAGGATGTTGGAGCTGCACACCTCGCGCACGACCTGGAGGATGTGCGGCTCTCGCTCGACGGCGTAGATGCGGCCGACGTTCACCTGAGTGGGGTTCGGGATGGCCAGGCCCGAGGGTGAGCGGACCGGCTGCCGCTCGGCCTCGTGGACGAGGGCGCGCAGCAGCTCGACGTAGCAGATCGCGTCGGCGAGGCCGTTCTGAACGTGGGGCACCTTCGCCGTGCCCAGGTAGTCGGTCATGGCGAGGCAGATGCCCAGCAGCACCTCCGCCTTCACCGCCATGCGCACGACGCCGTGGTAGTAGGCCCAGGCGAGGATGCGGCGGTGGAGCGCCCCGAGCCGGTCGGGGCGGCGGCGGTAGAAGACGCGCTCGCGCGGCACGAACACGTCGTCGAGGACCACCCAGGCGTCCATCTCGTCGTAGGCGGCAGCCAGCGGGTGCTCCGCGGCGACCCGCGGCGCCAGCGGCTCGCGGCAGATGATCTTGATGCCCGGGGTGCCCATCGGGACGGCGAAATGGATGACCTCCTCGGGCGGGATGCCCTCGCGGGGCAGGGTCAGGCAGACGAACTCGTTGGCGTAGGGCGCCAGGGTGGCCACGCCCTTGGCGCCGCGCACGATCAGCCCGTCCGGACGCTCCGCGACGACCTTCAGGAACTCGAAATCCGTGGCGGGCCGCTGCCGGTCGCGCTGCGGGTCGACGAAGCCCAGGCTCACGCACGGATCGGTCTCGCGACAGTGGGCGAAGTAGGCCGCCGCGTTCGCGGCGAACCCCGGGTCCTCGGCGCCGAGCACGTCGCGCGCGTCGTAGAGGCCGAGCACGATGTTGGCGATGTATTCGGGCAGGCGGCCGACAACGCCCCCCGTGTGGCGCGCGAGATACTCGATCATCTGGCGCTTCCGCACGAGGTCGTCGGTGGTATACGGCAGCAGGTAGGCGATGCTGACCGGCTCGCCGGTGTCCGGGGAGGGCATCGTGAGCAGGTCGTGGCACGCCGGATCGGCCTGGAGGTCGTAGATGGCGGCGAACGCCCGCGCGCAGCCCGCCAGGCGCGCGTCCGTGGTGACGTCCACTCGCTCGCCGTGCAGCCACACCTCGCGGCCGTCGCGCAGGCTCGCGAGGAAGTCGGCGCCGCGCCGGATCGGCATAGGCCCCCCTGCTTACTCCGCGGCTGCCGCGCGGCGGTTCGAGCGCGTCGTTGCGCGCCGTCTGCAGCCAGGATATAGACTGTGCGTGCCGTAGTCCAGTAAGCCGCCATCGGCCGCCGGCTAGATGGTACCCTGGGCTGGCAGGGCGGGCGCCGTGAGCGCCCGTCGAAGCCGCGGCACGCCGCCGAGGAGCGGCTCGGCGAGAGGAGACGCAACGATGAGATGCCGATACCCGCTCCGGGGGACGGCGGGCGTCCTGGCCGTACTCGTGGTGGCGGCGTGTGCGAGCGGCCCCGCGGCCAGCCCCGCGCCGCCGGCCGCCAGCGCGCCGGCCGTGGCGAGCGCAGCGACCGCTCCGGCGCAGAGCGACGCGCTTCAGGCGATGGTCGAGGCGGCGCGCAAGGAGGGCCAGCTCTCGCTCGTCTGGGGCGAGGGCACGATGGGCGGCAACGAGGGCGTGCGCCGCCTGGCCGAGGGCTACAACAAGTACTACGGCCTGAACGTCAACGTGCAGTTCACGCCGGGCGCGTCGATGCCGCAGATGGTGGCGCGGGTCGGGCAGGAAGTGCAGGCGGGGCGGCCCACCGCCACCGATCTGGTGGTTGCGTACGCGAGCAGCATGCTGGTCGCGGCGCAGGCGAACGCGCTGGAGCCCGTGGCCTGGGCCAGCTGGGCGCCCAACGTGCAGGACCCGCAGCTCGTGACCGGCGGCGGCATCGCCGTCGCCTTCCAGTCCAGCCTGGCGGGGATCACCTACAACACGAGTCGCCTCCGCGGCGACCTGGTGCCGCACACGCTGCAAGACCTGCTCAAGCCCGAATACAAGGGCCGCTTGGCGAGCACTTCGTACGCCGCGTACTTCGACCTGCTCTCGACCGACGAGCTGTGGGGCGCGCAGCGGACCTTCGATTACGTGACTCGGCTGTCGGACCAGGTGGCGGGGCTGATCCGCTGCAACGAGACGGAGCGCCTGATCAGCGGCGAGTTCGACGCCCTGGCGCTCGACTGCAGCCAGTCGGACACCTACAAGGCGAAGGCCCAGGGCGCGCCGCTCGACTACGTGGTGCCGACCGACGCGCCGCTGTTGCTGTACCTCTACGTCGGGGTGCCGAAGACCGCGCCGCACCCCAACGCCGCGAAACTCTGGGTGAACTACCTGCTCACACGCGAGGCGCAGGACGTGCTCTACGCGACCAACTTCCAGGACCTGCACTTGTTGCCCGGGTCGAAGACCAAGAACGATCTGGCGGACGTCGAGCGGGCGAACGTCAAGCCGACGCTGATCACGCTGGAGTTTCTCCAGCGGCTGGACGAGCAAGACTTCCTGGCCCGCCGCGCGCGCATCCAGGACCTGCTCACGCGCGGGCAGTAACGGCGGCGCGCACGCGGGCACGGATCGGGTGCCGCCGCGCGGCGCGGCGGGCAGCGTTCCGCGGCGCGCTGGCGGCGCTTCCCTGTCTGGCCGGCGCGTTCGCCGCGGGGACGGGGCGTTGACTGGGTGGCGGCGGGCGCTCGCGGGCGCGGCAGGCGGGGGCTGACGCTCCCGCACGACCACGGCGCCGGGGCGATACTCCTGATCGCCCCGGCGCCGCGCCGCAAGAGGAGAACCATGGCGCGGTTATCGTAGTCCCGCGCTCGTCATCGTGCTAGCGGCCCCGCGTTACAGAGATGGCACAGACCGCACACGGGGCGCCGCGCCGCGCGGCGCGTGGCCGCGACCGGCGGGAACCGTGCCGCAGCCCAGCAGCCGGCGAGGACGTCAGCTGGCATGGCTCGGGCGGCAGCCCTACGCCGGGGCCGCGGCCGGCTCCGGGGCGGGGACGCCCCCGAGGCTGATCTTGACCTCGCCCAGGAACTTGCGCTCCCAATCAGCGTAGTCGTCGGTGAAATACTCGACGCGCGTCTTCTTGACCTCTCGTGTGTCGTGGGATAGGTCTAGGACGCTGGTCCAGGCGATCGAAAAGCGGTGACGCCGCCCGAGTTGCACCCCCTGCTCTGGGTCCAGACGGACGGTGCCCTCCAGGCGCAGCAGTTCGTAGACACGGCGGCGCTCCGCCGGCGTCGCATGCTCGATCCCCGCGCGTACCTCCGCCGCGAACTCACAGAGCTGCAGGCTCTCCGTCTCGCTAATCCCCGGCATGGGAGCGGCGGCGAGCTTGGCTCGGTCCGCCAGCAGCCGGTTGATCGCCGCTTCGACCTCGTGGGCCTTGGAGCGCAATGCGCGGTCTGTCTCGCTCCCTGGGGTAGCGTCGAGCCGTTCGTCCGTGATGCGGTCGAAGCGTGCGCGCAGCCGCGCAATTTCGCGGTCGACGGCATCCAGCCGCTCGCGCTGGCGGGTGTCCGCATCGCTGTGCTGCTCACGGGCCGCCCGGAGCCCCATGGCAAGACGCTCCTTATCGAGTAGGGCGGCGCTCGTGAGCTGCCACGCCTCAGCATCTAGGAGCGCACTGGGCACGGGCGGTAGTGTGCATCGCGGCTTACCCTGGAAAGCGGCCCGCGCTGCTTCCCGGCGGAGACAGGCGTAGTAGCGGTGCCCGTTGTTGATCTGCGTAGCGACTGCTCCGCCGCAATGCCCGCAAGTCAGCCGTCCGCGAAGCTCGTAGACGTGCTCCAGGTCAGGCCGCTTCGCGGGCCGCCGGTCCCGGCGCTGAGCCATCGCTGCGTGGGCTGCGTCCCAGGTATCGCGATCGATGAGAGCGGGCACGGCAATAGTAAGCCACGTATCGGGCGGACGTAGCTGCTTGTGGGTGTCTCGGCGTCCGTATGCAGCGGTGCCGAGGTACACGGGGTTCTGCACAATGCCGAGAATCGTACTGTCGCGCCAGCGACCTGACAGCGGCTTTCCCCTCCGCGTGCGCCCCTGGAAGTACGTCGGCACACCCTCGGCGTTTAGCCGTCGGCAGACCTCGTTGAGGGAATGTTGCGTGAGGTCGGTGAAGATACGACGCACGACGGGCGCCGTAGCCGGGTCCTCTTCCAGACCGACTACTCGGCCATCAGTGTCGTAGGTGAAGCGGTAGCCGTAGGGCGCCCATCCGTTCCCGACGATCAAGCCGCGCTCGGCTTTCGCGCGGCGACCTCGACTGGTCCGTAGAGCGATCTTCGAGCGCTCGTATTCCGCGATGGCCGAGCGCATGTTCTTGAGCAGGTAATCCTCGGCGGTATCGCCTAGCCGAAGAGTGACGTAGCGAATGACGACGCCGGCGCGCTTGAGATCTTCCTCGACCACGAGCTGCTTCGCCATGTTGCGCGCCAGCCGGTCGGGGTCGTAGACGAGCAGCACGTCAAAGGCGCGCCGCTTCGCCGCGTCGAGCATCGCGTTCAGGCCCGGCAGATTCCATTCGGCGCCGCTGTCGCGGTCGGTGAACGGCTCACCAATCAAAGTGGCGCCCAGCTCGGCGGCGAGCGCTGCGCAGTCCTGCGCTTGCGCGTCGAGGCTATGGCCGCGCTGTCCCTGCTCTAGCGTACTGACGCGGCGGTAGATCGCGGCGCGGAGAGCTGTTGAGGGCGCCGGTGCTAGAATTGCCATTGCGGGTACCTCCTACTCAGGTGCTCGCCAGCCCCGGGCCGCTGCAACGGTGCCGGGGCACTTGTTTGGTTACGACTCGGGACGCGGCTTCCGGCCCGGCGGCAGTTTGCCGACTTCCCGCCAGCGCTCGACCTCGGCGCGGGACACCAGCCATAATCGCGGATTCACCGCCACGCCGCGCATGATGCCGCGCTGGAGGCGGTTACGGACCGTGCGCCCTGGCAGGCCCAGGGCGGCTGCCGCCTCGGCTGCCGTTAGAAAGTCCCGCTCGGTATCGCTCATGCGTTGATTGTACGCCATTAATGCCGACATTGGCAACAACAATTCAACGGAGAATTCCTGGCGTCGCGTGGACGGCAAGTCGCTGGCACAACCGTCAGCATCGTCAGCAACGCCGAATTCTGAGTGGCGGCCTGAGCTTTCGTGCTGACGGTTGAGAGGAGCCGATCGCCAGCAACCGTGAGCGGCAGGGCACCGATCGGCAGCGGGGTTGATCCCGAGATTGCGCACGGCGGGTATGACCAGGCAAAGCCAACAACGCGAGGGTGGACACTCACACGGGGCTGGGTCGGCGCTCAGGCCGCCGAACAGGAGCCAGGCGCGTGCTCGCCGCATCGAACAGCAGAAACGGCTATAGCGCAATCGTTCCCGCTCGGGCGGATCAGCCGTCACCCGCGGATTCAGGGGCCGAGACGACGGTGCCCGGGAGCCGCGTGTCCGTTCACGGATCGCCGTCACCAGGCAAGCCAGGGAATCGCACTACCGGGACGCTAGGCGAGGATCGCGTAGAAGCTACAAGGGACACTCGAACAAGGCGGCCTGCTCGCTCGGTGGTTGGGCGCTATTCTGAGCAGGAGGCTCGCGGGACCAGACGGAGATGTCCTGCACCATCCACGGCAGCCCGGGTGTTGCGCTCTTCCCGCGGAACCGCACGCTCCATACGCCAGCGGGGATCGGCGTCCAGTACGACTGGAACCGCGTGTAGTCATACTTCATCTGGGTCTGCAGCTGCGCCGGCTCCCAGGTCGTACCGCCATCGAAGCTCACCTCTATATTGCGCCCGACGCCGGCGAAGCGCAGCCGGCTGTTGTCGGGGGAGGGGGCAGGAAAGTTGACGCCGGGCTCGGTATCGGGGTCCACGTAGCGGCGGTCGGCGCGCAGCATGGTGAAGGGGATGGCCGACGAGATGGAGACGTTGTCCCAGTGCCAGGTATTCGGGCCGCACGTCGGGCAGTTGCGCGTGGGGTCGTACGAGTGATGGCCGAACTGCGCCACGCCCTGGTCCCAGCCGAGATCAGCGATGTCCATGTCCACCCACCAGAAATCATAGGCCGGCATGCCGAACTTCAGGTGCGTGCGCGAGAGACGCAGTTCGAAAGTGTCGCGGCGGAGGGCGCTCGGGTCCAGGAAGCTCTCGTAGCCGGTCTGCGCGTCGCCCCCTACGTCCTCCTCCCGGAAGTTGCGGTAGACGAACGCCTTGAACGGCGTGGCGCCGTTCAGGCTCTCCATCTTGATGTGGACCGCGCTCCGTGGCGGGCCGTTGAGGTCAGGCAGCCAGTCTTCTAACGGGAGCTGAAGGTGCTCGTCATAGGGGCTGACCCAGAGGTCGATCCAGTCGCGGGGCGAGGTGCGGAGGGTGGAGAGATCGAAGCGTATTGTTGCCTCGCCGTCAGAGAAGTCCACCTGGTGACTCGGCGTAAGGTAGATGACGCCGTAACTGCTGGCGTTGATTGCCGTCATGAGATGGTCGTTGCAGAGGAAAACCGCGTCCTCGTAGGAGCGGGCGGTGTGAGCAGCAGGTGGAGGGGTGCATATGTCGCCGTGCATAGCCTCCATAGGGCGCGGAGTGCGCCACGTATTTGGGTCGCGCGAGTGCGTCGTCACATCCCAGTCGAGCGGGCGCCAGGGCTCGGGCCGAGCCGGACGGCCATCAAAGGTCTCTATATAGGGAACGGGTTCACCGCTCCGGCCATCTGCGTGTACCACAACGGCTGCCGCCAATACCACCGCGCTTGCGATCGAGGCGATCGCCATAGCCGAGCTTGTCGTGTGGATTATAGCTAGCCTCCCCATCTCTCTTACCCGACAGGCAAATTGTTCCCGCTATTTGTCTTGCCATATAGACGTGGCCGATTATGAACTCGCTATCTGATTCAACGTATCATCGCCCTTCCAGCCCCCGGAGACAAGAATATGGCTGCTTGCAAGACGAATACAAGTACAAGCGGTAGATATGAAACTCCTATTAGTGGATCACGTGTAATGCCAAGCGCAAGAGACAGCGCGTACACGACAACAATCAGAAGTATATATATCAAACTGTATAAGCATGCCACATAACGTCCCCATCGGCGGCGAGTAAGACATGCATACGCCATCAGTATGTTTAGTATAGCGCTAATCCCGAAGGCAAGGACTAGGAGGCGTAGTGAATGATCCGGAGACAAGAGTGCGATCGAAAAAAAGACCGTGGCTGCACTCTGAAATACACCTAACACGGCGTACATTATTCCTGCCAGATCGAGGCCTCGTTCCATTTGGTATCACCGTAGGTCGTTATCGAAATATCGGCGGATCGTATCTTTCCAGCTCGCCGTTCTCAAGTCGCGCTGCACAGCCAGACCAGCAGGCGGCATGGACCGCGGCGAACGTGCACACCGCGGTCCATGTTTGCGGGAGGCGATCACCATAGCTGCGCTGGTCGTGTGGAGCGCCCAAAGCCTTCCCATGTTTCTTACTCGATAGGTGAAGGGTTAATCATAGATAGTCGTCGTCGGCCCCCATAGCGTGAGGGAAGTGCGCCACGCGGTACGTTGCCGTAGCCAGGCTCTCATAGTCTAACCAATGAAATATCTGCTTCGCCACGCATACAATATGACTATACTCAACACACCTGGCACGATTAGGATGGACAATTCCACTAACCCAACCGGCTCGATTAGTCTTTCAGGTGCACCTATTATTAGTGCAACTATAGCATAAAGTGGCACAATTATCCAGATAGCATTGTAGGTTACGGCTACTAGCGCTCCAATCGCCCTGCGTATCCATATTAAGTATGCTGCCGCTGCGGCAAAAGCAGTATGGACCAGAGCCAGTGCGACAGTAAATATATACGCTGTCGACGCAACTATCCCTTCGGTTAGTAATGATCGCCCGAATACCAGATACCACAGGAAAATCACCCCGCCAAGTACGCCAATGGCGCCATATATCCCGCTTACAATTCGCATAGTAGCAATCATATGGGTATCATCGAGTGTGCGTCAACACCTTATCTGGTCATCTGATAATTGGTGGGTCTGGAAATCGATGTCTCACTTCATCGATCCCTCTGCCAATACCACAGCGGGCAAAGCAGATCGCATGCGCCTGAAAGAAGGAGCAGCCTTCAGTAACCGCATCCTCCACATCCTTTCTGCCGAATAGTGGAATCCTGCTGCAAATGTTGCGATCGAAGCTCTGCAAACAGCTACGGATACAATTGCTAGTTTCGTCTCGCGGAGCGCCTTCGCAGACTGCCAGACCAGCATAGCACCGATATGCTTTGGCAGTATCACTCGTAACAGCGGCGCATCTGTCACGATAATAGTCGCACTCTGGTGATAAGCCAAGAGGATCGCGGATGGTCATGGGTGCATCGTTTGCATACGCGAATCCGTTGAGGATCTGCGGGTTAGCTATTATGGCGTTTATCCGTATGCCCGCTTTGACCCGGTCCTTCTATAGGTGTTAGCTATCATCCGCTGATAGGTGCGATAGATACAATTCTTGTGACCACAATGCGTGATCGCAGCCGCAAGACATGTCAGAGCGCAACACTAACCAATCAAGGCAACGAGAGGATGTCGAGTGATCACCTGGTCATCGTTGCCCTGATTGAAGGTGATAGACATATGATAATCAACGACATCAAGCCGATGATTGATAACGCCTCCAATGCTATGCTGGTCATGCTACCAATCCCTCTACCACGGAAGACCATATATGATACGATTTCGTTGCCAAGAATGACTGATATATAGAACAGCGAGAATCCAATCGCCACATAGCGACCCCAACGCCTAAGATTGTAGAATGCATAGGCAACTACAGCTCCAAATACGGTATTGATGACCAACATGGCGGAGATCAACAGCAGCCATGGCTCATGCACGGCCGAGGGTATATCAGAAATGACGACGATGGCGTAGTACAGGAACATCGGCGCGCTCACGACGGATATGAACGTGAATATCAAGCCGATGAACCGGCACAATCTAGGAACATACATCATATGTTGTCACTTAATGATATGTGGCGGCAATGGTACATAGTCCGGGCGGCCATTAAGTACATTCAGGCATGTCGCGAAGCATGCCGCATGGATCTCTACAGCACAAGCGACTGTGCCCACGCCATTTGTGTGCTTGCGCCCCACGATTGGCACACATGCGGCACTATCAGCTGCTTGCAGGCATCCGCGTACACAATTGGAATATGGGTTATCTCCACCGCGTTGACAAACGGTAGGAGCAGCCTGACAGTAATATCCCTGTGAGATCGCATCTCGGACATCATGGCAACGTTGCTGGTAATATTCACAATCAGATGTCAACCCAAGGGGGTCACGCCGATCTACAGGGTCATCCAATGCGTAGACAAACGCATTCAGTGATTGGGGATAACTCACAATAGATGCTAGCGGTACTCTGTTGGTGAGTGCGCAGAGCAGGGGATCCTCGCTAATGAAGCGCTCGATGGCTGGGTTGTAGTACCGTGCGCGGTAGTAGTATAGCCCGGTGCTCGTGTCGTTCTCCCGCCCGGTGTACTGGTAGGGATTGGTGCTGGCCGGGCCGCTCGGCATGGTGTTGCCAAAGGGGTCGCAGGTGTACTGCGTCTCGACGCCGCTGGCGCCCACGAGGGCCAGGGTCGAGCCGAGCGCGTCAGTCAGATAGCTGCGGGTGGTACTGCTCTCCGTGCGGGCGAAGTACTGGTCGAGGCCCAGCCCAGTGAGCAGGTTGGCCGTGCCTGTGCTCGCCTGCTCCTGGATCGGGTTCACCCGGGCGTACAGGTAGCTGGTCGTCACCGTCGGCGTCGGCGCGGGCGGCACGACCGTGCTGGTCTGCCGGCGGCCGAGCGCGTCATAGGCGAAGGTGGTCGTCGTGCCGCTCGTCACTACCTGGCTGAGCTGGCTGCGCGCGTTCCAGCTATACGTATGAGCCCCATCCGTCAGCATGTTGCCGCCGTTCGTGTTCTCGTAGGTGATGCTCGTCGTGCCCCACTGCGTCAGGCGGTTCGCCGCGTCGTACGTCGCCGACGTGAGGGCGGTCGGCAGCCCCGTGCGAGCGAAGCTGCCCGTCAGGCTGGTTCTCTGGCCCGCCAGGTCATAGCTGTAGCCCAGGTTGCCGAGTGTGCTGTTGTTCTGGCTGTAGCTCAGGCTGGTCAGTTGGCCAGCCGCGTCGTAGCCGTGGGTTACACTCACCCCATTCGGCAAGGTGAGCTGCGTCTGGCGGTTGGCCGGGTCATAGGCCAGGCCCACGGTGGTCGCTCCCTGGACGAGCTGCACCAGCCGGTTCGCGTCGTCAAAGGTGTACCCGACGGGCGCCTGGCCTGAGGCCGTCAGCATGGTCCGGCGCCCGGCAGGGTCGAACTGGTAACTAACCGTACCCTGCGGCGTCGTCTCTGTCATTGTACGCTGCACGTCGTCGTAGGTGCGTGTCGTGGTGCCCGACGCCGAGTCTACCGCTTGCGTGAGCCGGTTCCAGCCGTCGTACGCCGAGATGATCGTGCTCTCGTAGTTCGCCCCGGCGGCGCAGGCGCCGGGCGGCGTGACCGTGCCGAACCCGGCGAACGTCCGACGGTTGAGGCCGTCGTAGCAGTAGGTCGTGATCTTGCCGCGGCGGTCATCCGTCACCTGGATCACGTTGCCCGCCTTGTCGTACTGGTAAGTCTCCTGGTGTCCTGTCGAGTTCACTTGGCCCAGGGCATCGGTGCGTGTGCTCAGCCGGTCCATGTTGTCGTAGTTGTAGCTGGTCGTGTTGTTCCGAGCGTCCGTCACGCTGATGAGGTTGCCGTTCAGGTCGTAGCCGAACGTCGTGTGCTGGCCCAGCGCATCGGTCACCTCGCGCACCAGGTTGATACCATCGTATTCCCGCCGCGTGGTCTGCCCGAGCGCATTCGTCGTCGTGACCAGCCGTCCGGCGTTGTCCACGAAGCGCGCGCTCGTCCGGTTCAGCGGGTCGGTCACCTGGACAAGATCGCCCAGCGCGTAGGCGAAGCGTGTCGTGTTGTCGAGTGGGTCGGTCAGGCTGAGCGGCTGGCCCGCCGCGTTGTACGTAAGGACCGTGTAGTGCCCCAGCGGGTCGGTGATGACGGTGATATTTCCCAGTGCATCATAGGTGTAGGTTGTGGTGTGCTGGAGAGGGTCGGTTACGCTGGCGACCTGGTGGAAGCGATCCTCGTAGCTGAAAAGCGTGGTCAATTGGTACGGAGTTGCCTGCTCCGCCAGGCGAGTCACGCGCGTCACCATTCCCCAGGGGTCGTAGTCGTAGGTGGTCCGGTGCCCCAGGGGATCTGTCATGGATTCCACCAGACCATCGGCTCGCCGAGTGTAGGTACTCGTCTGCTGCTCCGGGGGGCCGGGGGGATTCGTCGGATACTGCGGCGTCGTGTAGGCTCGCGTATCGCTGATCGTGTAGCCCCGCGTATCGAACTGGACCCGACGCACGATGCCCCGGGGGTCGGTGACGGCGGTCTCTTGGACGCGACTCGTGGGTGGCGAATAATCGACGTAGCTAAACTGATACGTCGGTGGATTCGCGGTCCCATCGTTGAGCGTCTGCTGGGACACTCGACCATTGGCATAATAGCTGTTGGTTAGGTAGGTGATCCCCTTCGCGTCCGTAATCTGGGTCAGCGCGCCCGTGCTGGGGTCGTAGGTATATTGGGTCATATAGGTTGTGCTGCCGTCCACCAGTGTGACGGTCGCCAGATGACCGTTGCGTGGATCACCGCCTGAGTATGTTGTGTAGTATGTATAGCCGATCGCACGCCCGATGTTATCCTCGGCCCCCGTGATGCGAGGGGGGCTATTGGTATCGTACGTCAACCGAATCCAACGGCCATTCGGCGAGGTGATCTGTGTGACGTTTCCTACATTATCGCCATAGGCGTTCGTGCCTCCGTTTCGAGCGAGCGTGATCTGATTGCCGTAGCGATCGCGGATAGCCTGGAGCGGCGCCCCGTCGCCAAACAGATAGACAGTCCCATCCCGGAGGGTGATGTGCCAGCGGTGATCCGACGCACTGTAGGTGAGCTGCGAATTATAAAAAGGGGTAGGGGTCGCCGTATGCGTGTACACTACCGAGGCGCAGTCTACTCCGCCGCCGGGACAGAAGACGGTCGGCAGATAGACGACCTGACCGCCATCCGGTAGGACCAGGCTCACGCCCTCCGCTTCCTGCCCATACGGTGCATACAGGTACATTTCATAGGGATGGGTCGCGCCGATCCCGAAGGGCCGCGAGATAGCGTCGAGTGGTCGATACGTCCGCGTAAGGCGAAGCGGGAGTACGTCCGGGAGTGCCAAATCAGTCTTGTTCAGGACGAAGAGGCCGGTACTCAGATCGACAGGCTCTCCGTCTTCGGTGTCGTTGCCTGGCGGGGGCGCGGTACCCGGCGGCTGGGGGCCGTCTTCGGCATGGAACATGGCGCCGGTCAGCTCGAAGACGGCCACGCCGGGGTCGGGGATCGCCTGCGTCCCGTCGGCCGTCACGGTGCCTCGGCCGTAGATGTACCAGCCGTCCTGCACGGGATCGTAGTGCCAGAAGGTGCCGCGCGTGCCGGGGGCCGCGTGGGTGTAGTTGGGATAGACGATCCGAGCGCCATACGGCGCAATCGTGGCGCCGCCGGGCTGGATGGTGAAGTAGATCGGTACGGGTGCCCCGGGCGGCAACGGAAACGGCGGTCGGTCCACCGGAATCGCCGTGATGCCTAGCTCAGTGACCACGTTGCCCTCCCGGTCGCGGATCTCCGTGCCCGGTGGTAGGTGCACCTCGAGTCCCGGTATCTTCGGCGTGGTGAGCACTGTTTCCTCGGTGGTCGGGGCAGGGATGGCTATCGTATGGAGCGTATCGAGCCGCGGCAGCCAGATCGTGTAGGGCAGCACGGTGCGCTCGCCCTCCACCAGGTCCACCCCGGCAAAGAACTGGCCGTAGGCCCGCTCGGCGTCGCTCGCGGAGCGCCCGTCGATCACCAGCTCCTGATGGCCCGGCGCGAGGTCATCGAGCAAGAAGCGCCCAGTCGTGTCAGTGCGCGCCTCGACCGTTCCCAGCTGAAGAGTAACGTCGGCGAGCGGTTGGCCGTTCAGTTGGAGCACCTGACCGGCTAGGGCCGTGCTGCCGGGCGTGCCCGCCAACGGAGGTAGGAGCCGCCAGGGGGTCGCGGTGTGGCCGAGCCGCAAGAGATTCGGCACGAAGCCGAGCTCTGGGCTCCACGACGGATTCGTCAGAGCCGCTCCCTCTCCCGCATCCTGGGCAGGCGGCATGTTCCCCGAGGCCGTTGGGTCGACGGTTTGCCGGAGTTGGGCGCTGAGCAACTGTATGATGCGCGCCCCGCTAGGACTAACCCCAACAGCGTCCGGGAGCCGTAGAGTGGTCGCTAAGGCATCCGGCGGCATGAGTCCGCCCGACGGCGCGGTGACAGCAAAGCTATTGCTAGTCGCGAGGAGTGTAAACGTGTCGTTCGCGAACAGGCGCAGCTCGTACGAGCCAGGCGCCTGGGCGCTCGGAATAGAGAGCGGTACCTGCCCACTAGCCTGGCCGGTCGTGTACTGGTAAGTCGTTGGCTTGACGGTCGGGGGCGGTGCGCCGGCCGCAAATAGTCCGATCCAATCTCTCGCGGTCGGCCCCTGGATGCCAGCCCATGTGGCGTTGACCGTACTACCCTGCGGGATGATGTTCGGCCGCGCGAGTAAGCTCGCCCCAGGCGTCGGCGATGGCCCGGCCGTGGCCGTGCTCGTCGGGGTGGGGGAGGCGCCGCTCGTCGGGCTACTCGTCGGCGTAGACGTAGTCAGCGTGACGCTAAAGTTATTGCTCACGGCCAGCCGACTGCCCGTGCCAGTCCCGTTGAACAGCCGCATCTGATAGGTGCCGGTGGCCAGGCTCGTAGGAATGGCGAAGGCGACCTGCCCGCTCACGCCGCCGGTAGTAGTCACGGTGACCGTGGCGGCGGGGCTATCCGGCTGGGAGGGCGTGTACAAGCCGATCCAGTCGTTGGTGGTCGGCGTAACCGGCGGGAAGAGGCCGCCCCAGTCCACGCTCGCCACCCCGCCGGGCGCGATACTGCTCGGGCGCACCACGAGGGCGGGTCCCGTAAGCGGCGTGGCGGTTGGAGCTTTGGTTGGGGTGAAGGTTAGGGTCGGGGACCCATTGGGGGTAGGTGTGCTCGTCGGCGTTGGCGAGGCGCCGGCAGTAGGTGTGTTGGTAGGCGTGCTCGTCGGCGTCGGCGTTGAGGTCCCCGCGAGAGTGAGCGTTAGGAACAGGGTCCCTGTGGCCGCTCCACTAGGATCCACCAGGATAGCGTACGCGCCTGTCGTAGGCAGAGTGGCCGTAATCGCTGAGATATCCTTGCACGACCCGGTGGCCAGAGTGGTTGTTCTGGTCCGATCTTGAACCGCCACAGTAGGCAAGCAATCAAAGAGCCCGGACGGAAAGCCAGGATACTGGGGATCGGTGCTGTTCTGTCCATGCAGGGTCACGGACTCCCCAGCACTGCCCTGGAAGCTCAGCAGGGCATTTTGGCCGGGGGTGCTGATGGTGACACGCACGGCCGGTCCGTTGATAGTGATCGTATTGGTCGTATCTGGCGCGATCGCTTGCAAAGCTATGGTCATCTGTCCGGCATTGCCGCCCGTGACGACGAGGACGGTGTAGGTGCCGGTGGCGGGCAGCACCGGGGTCTGGGCAAAGGTATCCCGACACGAGGGGCCAGGATAGCTCGTGCCATTGGGAGCGAGGATGGAGATCGAGGGGTTGCACGACCCGGAGTACTGAATATTACTCAGCTGCAGGCTGAGCGCCTGCCCTGCGGACGCATCAAAGGCTACAAGTGCAATGGTCTGCGTCGCGTTCGCGCTCGTGGTGATGGTCTTGGTACCCCCCACGCTCATCGTGTCGGCGAACGCCACGTTGGCTGGAGTGTACCCACTGGGGGGCACGAAGAGATCCGTGCTATTGGCGGCCGTGCCGCCCGGGGTGGTGAGCGTCAGGGGCCCGCTGCTCGCGGTCGTGGGGAGGGTCGCGTTAATGTGCGAGGCATCGGCCCCTTGGCTGACTGTCGCGCGCTGTCCATTGATTGCCACAACATTATTGGCGGCTGTGTTGATCGCGGTATTCGCGCTGAAGGTGGTTTCGAGATTCGTGCCGGCGATAGTAATCGTGGAGCCAGCGGCCGCGATAGGATAGCCATTCACGACCACGTTGGGGCTGGAGGTAACGCTCGTGATGGTCGGCGCTCGTGTATCACGCCCGCTCGCGTCCAGCACGGTAAACGCGGCCGCCGTAGTCGTTCCGGCCGTGTCGCTGGGAGTGCTGACCGTGATCGAACCTGTCAGCGCCCCGGTGGGGACCGTCACCACGAGCTGGGTAGCCGTGGCCGACGTGACCGCCGCGCTCACCGGACCGGAGCTACCCACGAACTGAACAGTGTTCAGACTCGGCGTTGTACTAAAGCCGGTCCCAGTGATCGTGACGGTGGCTCCGACGGCCCCACTCAGGGGTGCAACGCTGGTTACGAGGACGGGCGTGCTGCCTTCGCGCTTGATCGCGAGAAGGTTTCCCACGGCATCGTACTGGTACTTGGCCACGCCCCCAACCCCATCGAGGACGCCGATCAGGCGCCCGAGTGGGTCGTAGACGTAGCTTATGTTGCCCGAGCCCTGGGCCTCGGCCGCGCGCGGAGCAGCACTGCCGGGAGCGACACATAGGAGGCTCAGGATGACGAGTCCGTGTACTAGCGCCCGTACGCGAACCGCGATGGTCACAGGGCTGCCTCCCCTCCTGCGCTGCAAGGCACCGCCACAATTCGGGCGCCCGTTCTGGTCAGGCCCGCACCCACGGCGTGAGTCCAAGAGAGCTACTGCGGGCGCCGGGTGGGCGCGGTTGGTCGCGGCGGCGTGGGCACACCAGCCGGCAGGGTAGGAGCGCCAGGCGAGGGGCTCCGCGTATCCGCAGCGGTCTGCACCGTCCCCGGCTCGGGCAGCGGAGCCGGCGGGACGATGCGTGGGGGCGGTTGGGGTGCCGGTGGAATAGTCACCGGCGCCAGCCGCGGGGCCGTGATGTCCTTGCGCTTGGCGACGATGCGGTAGTCGAAGGCGACGCTGCTCGTGCCGCCGTTTTGCTCCTGTACCACGAAGCCCGTCGGCGTGCGGCTGGCGACAAACAGCCCATTCGAGCTGCCCGCGGGCGTCAGAAACACGCGGTAATTGTCGCTGAGCACCGCGGCGGCGAAGTCAGGCGCGAGCGGTACCGTGGCGCGGCCGCTCGCCAGGGTCGCGGTGCCGAAATCCTCGAACCAGCTCTCTGGGCTTTCCACACAGTAGAGCAAGCGGTAGGAGCCATCCCCCACTGGCACGGCGGCGGACTTGGAGCCGCCGACGACCGTAAAGTTGCCGTTGACCAGCACGGGGCCGTCGAATCGCGCGGCGTACCCTGGGGTTGTGACGGTGGCGTAGAGGCCGGTGCTCGTGCTCGACGAAAAGTACCCACCGATGCTGCTGCTCGACGACCCGAGCACGCCGACGTTGGCATTCGCGGAGCCCTGGATCGCGTTGCACGTGTTCGTGCTCGCCACGATGCCGGCGCCGGTGGCGGAGGTACTGGTCCCGCAGAGCCCGACCCCACCAGTGCCCGAAGCCGACCCGTACACGCCGTAGCCGGTTGACGACTGACCGATCACACCGGCCGTCGCCGAGTTCGACAGGCCGTACACCCCCGCCCCGGTGGAGGGAGTCGAGAGCCCACTGGGGTTGGTGTCGGAGACGCCGAGAACCCCAATGGGGGCGCTCGCACCACTCGCGCCCCCATTGCCGCGGACCCCTACCCCCGTAGTCGAGTTGCCCGTAACGCCGGCGCCCGGGGTGGGCGTCGGGTTTCCGACAACGCCGCTGCCACTCGTGGCCGTGCTCGCGATCTGGCCGACGACTCCGTACGCGGTCGTGCTGGTACTCTTATTGTTTCCATAGACCGCGACCGCCATGTTGGCACCCGTGGCGGTCGAGCTGGTCTCCCCATAGACGCCGTGGGCAGCAGTGTTGGCTCCCGCGCCGAGCGAAATGCCCTGGACACCTACGCCCGTATCCGACGTGCCGTAGACGCCGGTACCACTATTGGAATCGCTCGCGAGGCCAGGGCCGCTCGTCGAGCCGGCCGAGACGCCGGTGCCGCTGCTAGAGGTACCGACGACGCCGAAGCCCGCGCCGTTATCGCCCCATACGCCGTAGCTGAGGGAGCCCGAGGCTACACTCTGGATGCCGTCATTGCTGGGGTTGCGAATGACGAGCGTTGGATTTCCGGGAGCCCCGTTGTAGTCGAGCTCCGTGGCACCAGTAGAGCTGTTAATCGAGTTGAGCAGCCATGACGGATTGGACTGTGCCTCGACGCGTCCCGTGGCCTTGGCCAGCAGCCCGCCCAGCAGGGCAACGCCTGCAGTGACGAGGCCACGACGCTTGAGTCGACCAGTAGCGCGTGGCTCACTGTGCCGAGGCTGCGACGTGCTCATCTCCAGCTCCTCTCCGCCAAGGCTGTCACGCCGTGGCAGGACACTCCTATCCGCGGCGATCGGGCTATGCGTGCGAGCAGCGAGCAGGAGGCAACCAACGATCCGTGGGCGCCCAGTCGCGTGGTGTGCTAGACTGGACGCGGCACGGGGAGGTCTCCCAACCGCTCTCTGCCACGGGCCCCGGCGGTGGCCGCCGCTACGGGGCCCAAGCCTTTTGTTTGTATCGCGTCTCGATGGCGCTTCCCTGTAGTTGGTCCCTGCCCCAATCTCCCGTCGCCTGGCTCATCCGAATCCGGGACCCGTGACGCGCTTGACCGAAGTGATAGACGAAGCGTAGGCCCATCGTAAGCGAGTGATTCCTGCCGCACAAGCAGGAAAACCGCCAGTTTTGAGGCGGTTTCCTGTCGATGTACTGGCGGGAAACCGCCAACACCCGGCCGGCGATGGTTGCGGCGGTCGGGAGGAACTCGCTACGGGAACGTGGCAGAGGGCGCCAGCAAGCCATGTTGCTCCGCGCGGCGAACCAGATCGGCGGGGGAGCGCGCGTGGAGCTTAGTGCGCAGATGCATCAGGTGCCGCTCTACCGTTCGCGTGGCCATATGCAGCTTCGCCGCAATATCGACGGTGTGCTCGCCCGCCGCAAGCAATTCGAGCACGTCGCGCTCGCGCCCAGTCAGGGCCTCGGGCTCTAGCGCTCCCGGTGTTGGGATAGTGCCGGTGACTACGGCTATCCTCCCCTGGGCGACCAACCGCACGGCACTGAGCAGATCCTCCACGGAGGCGGTTTTGTGGACGTAGCCGGCGATTCCCGGCTGGCCGATCAGGTGTCTAATCGAAGGGTGCGCGGAGCCCGTCACCAGGAGGATGGCCACCCGAGGGCACGCCGTGTAGATGCGCCGAGCCACCTCTAGACCGCTAACATCCGGCAATCCGATATCCAACAGCAGCACGTCGGGCTGTCGAGTCACGGCCAATTCGATCGCGTCGGCGCCCGTCAGCGCCATGCCGACCACTTGCATCCCGGCTCGCGCCAAGCGCCGCTGGAGCAACTCCACCACGAGCAGGTGGTCATCTACGATCCCCACGCGGAGGGCTAATCTGTCCGCGCCATTCCTGCCTGATTGAGCAGACAGCAGCCCAAGGTCAGATAACGGTTCCATGACGGGTCCCCCACCCTTCCTGCGCCTGTCGTAGACCGGGGCATAGTCGGCTGGCGGCGCAAGTGCTTTACGACGTTGCGAGTCGGTGCACAGTTGGGGAACCGTCTAACAGCGCAAGGGAGGAGAGCGCCGGGGGACTGGCGCCGGGGTGAATCCGAGTGTGGTGCCGATTGACACAGCCGGTTCGGACGCCACGGGGAGCAGCGCGAGAGGGAGCGTGGCCGAAAGCTGGCGGCGCGGGCGGATGGACACGAAGGCGGGCGCAATCCGGCCAATCATCTGCCGGCGGCCGGCCAGCAGCGAAGGGTGGTCCAGCACCGTGGGCGGCGCTGTCGGCACGGTCCAGCCGAGCCTCGGTGCAGTTCGTGCAGACGGAGCAACAACGGGAGCGGCGGCCACGCCGAGCGGGCTGCTGGGCACCGCTATCCCCACGAGAAGCAGAGCGCTCAGAAGGCCAACTTGAAACCTCATCTCAGACCGGGTCCAGCCCCTTCGCAGCAAGAGAAACTGGCCGCGTACTCGGGCAAACGGCGGCGCCAAGAGCACTCTGAATCCCACACTGTCGATTGCAGGCGGCTGCCGCCACAGCGTCCTGTCGCTTAGGTAAACGCAGACCGTCCCTAAACGTTACACCTCGCTCTCCAGTGAATACACCATTCGTTAACCGGCGCGAGCGCGCGCCTCTGTATTCCGGGCGCCGGTGCGTGTGGGCGCCCGGGGGGGACAGGCGCAAGCTGGTCGATTGGTCGGCCTCGCCGCACATGCCGTTCAGCCGCACTGCACGCCGCGCCACCCTGCCGAGCGCCAGCGGGCTGATCTACACGTCCGCAATCCGCACCCTCAGGTACCGTCGGACCAGCACGACCGACCGCTTGCAGTGCGGACAAACCGTCTCGTGTCGCCCGTCCTCGCCCGCCACCGCTACAGGATTACCGCCACAGCGCGCGCAGGCCTCGCGTCGCGCCTCACGTCGCCGCTCGACGGCCGCCAGCCGGGCGCCGAGGCGGGCGCTACGCACCGGTCCGACTCGACACGGCCGTGGTGGCCGGGCGCCAGAGGTCGGCCAGCCCGGCGCAGCAGGGACACGCGCAGATGACTCTCACGGCGTCCGGCCCCACGGCGAGCACATACCGGACGATCGCGAGGCGGTTCACATGCCAACCGCGGCAGCGATCGCAGCGCGCGGCGTCGCTAGGGGGCGGCTGCCGCCGCTCCAGGCGTGCCAGCCGCCCGCGTAGGCTCATCGCCCGACCACCAGGCGCCCGGGCGTCGCGCGGCTCGCCCGGAGCTGCCGG
>Ga0209062_1000266_pt1 | contig 192197 bp, 164 predicted proteins | sample Coa_R2_2_FD_187158 | JGI IMG/M metagenome (GOLD analysis project Ga0209062, IMG submission 187158) | Surface soil microbial communities from Centralia Pennsylvania, which are recovering from an underground coalmine fire - Coalmine... | ecosystem: Environmental > Terrestrial > Soil >... | reverse complement strand
ACAACAAACGGCGGAGGCCCTTGTATGAACACCAGCGACGCGTTCGCTTTCAGACTCTGTTGGCTGGGGCACATGATCTCGTTTCCCTCTTCGATTGTTCAAGTGCTTAAGTTGACGCCTAAGGGGGACACCCCGCGCCCCGCAAGGGGCTGTGCCCCTTGACCCCCTCTTCTTCAGAGAAGTAAATAGCCCTGTCCTATTCCGGCCCTGGTGGCGAAGTCAATGTTTATGCTCGATACCCACGATGTTCAACTTGAACTGAGCACGATTTTTGACTTCGTCGCCAGTATCACTTTCGGACATGAGCTGGAACAATCCAATTGACAAAATAGATGCGCTAAAAATGGGGTGAGGCCTCGTTTAGCAGTTGGGAGAGTTTACCCTTTTCCAGGTTCAGTGATTACTCCTGTGGGCAACCCTGGCAGGAGTTTGCCAGTTCTTAATGAAAAAGGGGGATATATGCCATTCTATCAGGAGAAACAAAAGGTCGGCGGCAACCAGTATAACGCAGAGGGTGATATGTACATTGGCAGCGTGCAAAATGTGGAGGAGCTCGATAAACTGCTGGAGAATCTGAAACAGCAACTTGACCAGGCCCGCCAGCAGGGAAATCTGGCTGCGGATATCTCCACGGATGCTGAAGAACTCGTGGACAAAGCGCTCAAACAGGCGAAAAAGCCCACTCCTAACAAAATGCATATTCTGAAGTATCTCAACGCAGCGAAAAGCATTGTAGAAGGCGTCGCCGCAGCCAGCGGCATTGTGACCACCCTCGTGCAGGCTGTTGAGGCAGTCCAGAAGATTTTTTAAAAATGAGCAATTATTAGCAAGAGAATCAGCGCGTGCGAAGGGACCAATAAAAATGAGCGATTATCAACAAGAGAATCAGCGCGTGCGAAGGGACCAGTTTAACGCTGAAGGCGATATCAATCTGTACAGGGGGGGCTATCAACAACAGGGGCAGCGTGTTGGCAGAGACCAGCACAACGTTGAAGGCAATTATTATGATCAGCGCCGATTTGAGGAGAATGTCGGGCGTGACAAAGCCGGGCGTGATGTCAATCATAATTACTTCAGTACAAACACATCAGGATACGCTACAGGAGCAAAACACGTCGCACGCGCCTGGGTGACAACCATCATACTCGTCCTCCTTTTCTTCTCAGGACTAATTGGCGGAGGCGTCTGGTGGTTCACCGCTCACCCCCTGAACTTCCAGTTCTTCACAGATCCTTCTCAGGGTCTCAACCAGATGTTATACGGAACTCCCGCGAAATCGCTTGAGCAATTTTGCAGTAATCTGGCCTCCGGGAATACCCAGGGAGCATATGACGACTTCTCGTCGCACCTCAAAAATACCTACACCTTGAGCCAGTTTACCACTGATTGGACTGGCAGCAATATTCCTGAACATTGCACTGGTACAATCTCGATCAGCGATGCAAGCAGTGCAAGTGGCACCATTGTAATGACATCTACCGTTATGAACAATGGTGGATTTAGCACGAAAACAGTCACTTACAATGTGACGGTCGTTTCAGACAACGGCATCTGGCAGATTGATTCCTGGCAAAAGGCCAACGGTTGACAGAACAGCGTTTTCCTCGAAGGAAAACGCTCCTGAACAGCCCGCCTCTACTCGTCTTTCCCGTCGGAGGAAAACGAGCAAGCGGGCTGGATGAAAGAAGAGTCTCTCTTCCAGTGGTAGGGGAGTGCCAGAACCTGGGGCAATCAATCGACAAGACTTTAAGCTCCGCCGTGCTGCATTTCAGGCACACGATCCGCGATATTCCCGCCGCGATTCTAGTACAGATATTCCGAACATCTGATCTTGACAAATGTTCTCAATGCCAGATATACTTGCTCTACATAAGCTGTTTTTGTTCTCATATCTATTCGTGTAGTCCAGTTGCATTAAGAACATATGTTCTAGCTAAATACTAGAATGTAGAAGTACGGACAGCTGCCGATGAGCATAGATAGGAGCGTCGGGGTAGGAGTTGAGATTGGTGGGGGAAAAACGACAGTTGCATTAATAGACAGTCAGGGGAGAGTTTGTCACCGTTGTCAGGCAAAAACGCTGAGGGGGCGTCCGGCTTTGGCGACCCTTGACCCCTATCTGCGTGTGATTGACGCGGCGCTTGCCTATGCCCAGGCGGAGGGCTTGCCTGTGCGGGGGATAGGCGTGAGCATTCCCGGCTCGCTCGATGTTGAAGCGCGTCGCCCTCTCCAGGTGCCTATCTTGCCTGCTCTCAATAGTTTTCCTCTGAAAGATCTGCTGGAGACGCGTTATCGTCTTCCGGCGCATCTGCATGTGGATGTCGATGCGGCTATGCTGGGGGAGCAACGTTTTGGCGCAGGTCGCGGCTTCCGTCGCTTGCTCTTCTTAACCGTCAATGCCGTCGTGGGCGCATCTGTTGTTGCTGATGGCGTACTGGTGCATCAGCCCCAGTACGTTGGTCATATCTGCCATGTATCGGTTTCCGCCTCGGGGCCGCGCTGTAGCTGTGGCAAGCGTGGTTGCATTAATACTCTCGTCTCAATGGATGCGGTACAAAAAATGGTGCAGCGAGCTTTGCGCCGTGGCGACGAAAGCCGCTTTACTCAGCGCCTGCTCAATCATGAATATTTCAGCCCGCAGCTTTTAGCCGAAGAGGCCATGCGAGGCGATAGCGTGGCGGCACAGATTTATAGCGAGGTTGGTCGCTGGCTTGGGGCCGCCATCGCGAAATATATTAACCTCTTTGAGCCTAACCTCTTGATCCTGGGGGGCGGCGTCTTGCCTGCCAATGAGCTATTGCTTACCCATGTGCGCAGCTCTCTCACAACTTCCTCAAGCTCCGCAGCGCAAGTCTGTACAATGGTCGAAGTCGTCGCTGCTGATCTGGGGAGCGATGCCGCGCTAATTGGCGCAACGGTGCCATTGTTCTAACTGCTAACGCTCGCAACCAGCTTGGCCCCGCGAGCATAACGGGAGCAACGGGAAAATGAACAAGCCCTGATTCTCCAGTTTGTTGCAGTAAGTTTTTAGGGTGAAGAATGTGGGAATGAAGCGGTAATTGCACCCCTTTGGGGCAATTACCACTACGAATAGCGTTCTCTGCTTTAGAATTCCATCGTCTCATAGAATGCCCGCTCGCGGCTCTCCAGATGGGGAAGCGCCTCGCCTCTGACGTATTGCTCGAAATGTGGGGTTGCCATATGCGCTTCATAGCCTGCTTCACTGACGTATTGCTCGTATAGGAAGAACAACTGCGGATCGTCCTTTGAGCGGTGCGCCTGGTAGAACAGACAACCGGGCTCCTGCTTCGAAAGCGGCGTCATCTTCTCGATCACGCGCGCAATGGTCTCTTCCTGCCCTTTTTTCGCCCGCCATAGCGCGGCCACAACAAATGCCATTGGTTACGCTCCTTCCTTGCTCATACGATTGCTTAAAATGCCGGTACTCGTCATCTTTGCGGTGCCAACAATGCTACCAGGTGCAAGAGTTGCTTATCTGAAAGTAGAAACGGCCAGCTCTTTTTGTGTCAGAAACTCCAGCAGAACAGGCATGCCTTCCTGCGTCTGTCGAATCCCTCGGCGGATGGCCGGGACAATCTCGGCTGGCTCCGTGACCCGTTCGGCATAGCCACCCAGGGCGCGGGCAAAGTCCGCGTAGTTGCCAGAAATATCGGTGCTGCGATACTTTTCTGTGGCCGCTTTCATCACTGGTAGTTCAATGGCCATCGAGAAGTTGTTCAGCAGGATCGAGAGGATAGGAATGCGCTCGCGCACCGCCGTCTCAAAATCCATGCCGGTAAAACCAATGGCCGCGTCTCCCCATACATTGATGCATAGCATCTCGGGACGCGCCAGCTTTGCTCCCATCGCCAGACCGAGTCCATACCCGAGCTGTGTCGTTTTGCCCCATCCGAGATAGGTCAGGGGTTCCTGAGCGGCCCAGAACGGCGAAAGCTGGTCGCGTGGACTGCCCGCGTCGTGCGTGATAATCGTCTGCGTAACATCCACCGTGTGGAGCAGGTCCCAGATGACGCGATAGGGGGAAAGGGGAATCTCATTGGAGGCCAGCTTGGGGTTCCACCGGTCGAGCCATTGCTTCTTCACGGTCTGAATTTCCTGCGCCACTTGCTCGGTTCGACCGCGAGCTTTACCGCCAAGCCGCTCTTTGACGGCTTCGATGAGCATGTTCAGCGTCAAGCCCGCGTCACCGAGCAAGCCATAGTCGATGGGCTGGTCCTTATTGAGGTCCGCCGGGTCCAGCGTGGCCTGGATCATGACCTTATCTTTGGGGATACGTATGCCGAAATTGGTGGTAGTAAAACTACAGCCAATGCCGAAAATGACATCGGCATCCCTCAAAAAGTCGTGAACGGGCTGCGGCATGGCGAGACCGCCGGAACCAAGCGAGAGGGGATGTGTTTCGGGAAACGCGCTTTTCCCTTGCAGACTGGTGGTAACGGGTGCCTCCAGCAGTTCTGCCAGTTCGCGTAGCGGCTGCCAGGCCCGCGCATAATGCACCCCTTGTCCGGCATAAAAAACCGGTCGCTTTGCCTCGACCAGCGCCTGAGCGACACGCTCGACCTCCTGAGGATCGGGCGCGTACCGCACGCGGGGCGTGGCGCGATAAGACAGGGGCTCGGCGAATTCCTCGGTGAAGAGATCGGCAGGAATCTCGACCATCACCGGGCGCGGTCGTCCGTTTTTCGCCTGCGTAAAGGCTCGCCTCAGCGCACCCACGACCGCAGTCGCGGTACTGACCTGCTCGACCGATTTGGTAATGTGTTGGAAGTTGAGCAGGGCGTTGAAGTTGGGAGGGACGGTGTTGATCGACCGGGGATAGCCAGCGGGCAGGACCACCAGGGGAACCGATTCCCCGTAGGCTTGAGCGACCCCACCAAAGGCATTCTCCGTCCCCGGGCCATGCTGCATCGCAAATACGCCGATGCGCTCGCCGGATGTCACGCGGCTGACGGCGTCGGCCATATGCAAGCCGGTGCGTTCCTGTCGCACGATGATCGTACGAATATCCGCTTCCGCAGCCGCCTCAATGATCGGATTGACGGGGTAGCCAATCAGAAATTCGACCCCTTCGCGCTTGAGAATCTCAGCGATGACACGAGAAACGCGCATGGAACTGTTCCTTTCCTCACCCTTCTGGTGAGCGGTCTCCTCAAATAAGACAGAAAACGGCTCTGTCAGAACTCAGCCTCTGAAAATCTAGAAGAGGTAAATCCACAGATGAAGGCACTCTTCATCCCTCGTATTGTACCATCAGCAGTGTTAGTTCAGGTGGTATGGAAAGAAACAAGAAGGGTGGTCAGAGAGTCGTCTTCTCTGCATAGGAGCACTCGCCGGATGAAGCTCCGTCCCGCAGTATACATATGTGTCATGGGAAACCGATTCATCAAATGTAATTGAAGAATCAGATTCTTAGGTCATCATACCCATAAACATGGTCGCCATGCAAGAGTGGGCTTTCAGTCTTGAAAAGACCTTATCACTTCCCTGACTATAGCTGACGCTGTAGCAAATTTAAGACTGCTGGTTCAGTAAACAGTCGTAGGACTACTGGTACTGAACTAGAAATGATCGATGTGCTAATTGAAAGGGCTGATGCTTTGAAAGTGATGAAAGGCCATTTGGGATACGAGGTGTTGAGTGTTTTCGCCAGCTCTAATTTTTCCTTAACGGCTTTTGCCTGTTCTAACTGATCTCTGTCGATTAAATTTTGCAGCCGTTTTTCTAGTATGTTGATTTCTGTACTTTGTTTTTGTTGAGATATTTCGCCTGTATCAATCATCCCCATATGTATTTTCCATAGAGGTATTGTGGCTGCCCAGACAACGAGGAAAGAGGCAAACCCGCAAACGAGCAATATGAACCAAAAATTTATGATGCATAAGGTCTTCATATTGCCGCCCGTCTTATAGCCACTTACCAGGAGCAATATAACAGTTACCAGAAGAAATAATGAGAAGGACCACGTTGGCAAAAATAACCATTGACAGAATTTGCCCAGTTGCTTAAGGCCACCACAGCGGTCCAGGTGAAGCGGATTGCTCGTGATGTGAAAATCCCGCACCAATTCCCCCAGGTATTTGCCCGATACAATTATTATGAATAGTATCGTGCCAAAAGAATAAAATAAAATTATTTCTATGACTGCAAAAAACACTAAGGAAAATAGAAATAGAAGTAAAACAAACGCGTCAACGTGACTCTGAGGGAGAACAAGAGATTTTAAGTAATCTATGGTCTGGTGATGATCTATTTTACTTAGAATTGCTGTATAGCATATGGTGTATAGAATGCCACAGAAGCCAAAGAGATAACTTATACGCCCGCTGAGAGCACACTTATATCTATCAAGAAAAAGCAGATAGTGAGCTGCGATAGCTGTGTCAGCATGTTTCCAGTTATCATCAATACGAACAGCACCGAGACGCTTGTTATTGAAGAGATCTCGCAACGTTTTTGGTACATATCCTCGCCATATGTTGAAAAACGATAATAGAAGGATCGCACCTATGACGAGAAGCACTATTTCAATAGATCCGGTGGCTAGTTTAGTATATCCGATAATCAGGTTGACGAGTTGTTCAGGAAACGAGGGCTCAGGGATCGTTTTACCGCAAGAATAGTTATCAGGATAGATATGGCGGAGTTTAGGTCCATACAATTGACAGAGGCGAGTAAAAAATAACGCACCTGCTATAAAATAGAGCAAATAAGAAATAAAAATGTATAACAAACCCCACTTGAAAATATGCCTGGTTACCTTCCTCTTGGGAGGCAATACGTCGAAGTTCTTCACTATATCGTTTATCTTCTTACGTAGCGCGTTATAGTTATTGGAGTGTTGAGGTGCTCCTGATAAGTTGGTAGTGTTAGATGTAGCCATGAGCAATCCTCCTGGTAAAGCGGATCTCCATGTATCTCTACAAAAATAATCTACCCGTAGTGATCGCTACCATCAGTCAATCTTACTTCTTATATTAAATTATAAACAAAGTAAAATATATGTCAATAGTGTAAGACATCCCTATAAATAGACATGGAATAAGTTGCTGATGGGGAGATAGAGCTTCCTTACTGAGTCTGTTAGTTATTTGTATTGATAGTGTTATTGAAAGCTTCGAAGGGTTCCTGTGTGACTGATAGCGCGTGCTTCCCCCTCTATTTAAAGGGAAAATCGATGCTATTGATTTGTTGCTGTTGTTTTATGTATATTGCTTATATAGAAAATAGTGCATAATATTTACACTTTATTTTATATTATAGAGAAAAGAAGCTTTTTGGGAATCGGGTTGATTGGATCGTATTGAAGAATCGGGCTCATCTCGATAGAGGCTTGTCAGCACTCAGTGAAGGCGAGTTCGACTGCTTTGTCAGGAGGTCATCATGGAACATCAGGATCAGCAGCCTACTGAAAGGTTAGAGACTCAGATAGCACAATGCTCCGAGAAACGCCGGGATAAGGACTGTACGACGCAGCAATTTTATCGCTCCCCGCAGGTGCTTCTCATCGGAAAAGCGCAGTGCCTCATGGCAGGTGCTCCATTTGGTGGTGATTACGATGGACAAGGTGGATACAAACCATAATGTTTCCTCATGAGGTGATAGTAATTGTAGAGAAGTGAAAGCTCTTAGGGATTGGGTCAAAGAGGATCGAGAATCATATTGAAGTGCCTGACTCACCTCAATGGGAGCCCATTAGCATTCAATCGCAAGTGAGTTCGATCACTCAGTCAGGAGGTAATCGTGAAACGTCAGAATCAGCAGCTCATTAAAACGTTAGAGACTCGGATGCCACATAGCTCTGAGGAAAGCTGGGGTGAGAACTATACGCCGCCGCGATCCTATCGCTCTCCACGGGTGCTCCTCGTTGGAAAAGCGCAGCGCCTCATGGCTAGTTCCGCAGCCGGCAGCGTGTACGATGGACAAGGTTTGTATACCTATCCATAATGTCTCCTTATGGAAGGATAGCGTATTGTTTGATCGGGAAATATGATGATCCAGTTCATTCTTAGGGCTGAAGCAGGGAGGACAGAGGGCGACTATTGTTTAGCGTCCGATGTCATCTTCCTGCGTATTCAGGATGGATCGGCGCGCTTGCTCGACCTGGGTGGGAACTTCTACGCGCTTTCTCAGATGGCGGCACAGATGCTCTACGAAGCTCTGCACGAGAACACAGCAGCGGTAGCAGCTCATATTGCGACGGAGTATCACGCTGACGTATCTCATGTGCAGAGCGACCTGCACGCGTTTTTGCACGGTCTGGAGGAGAAACGGCTGATCTCCCATGTTCGGCGCTCCCGAAGATCGTTCCAGAGCAAGCATGCATTGTCTTTATTAGTACTCGCGCCCTTGTTACATGCCATCTCTGTCTGCCCATGCTCTCTACAACGGAAAACCTGGGCATTATTGACGCTTGCCTGTGTTGCGGTTCGACTCTTTGGATGGCCTCGTACTGTTGCGAGCTGGCACTCTTACTTAGTGCGGACGCAATCCACACAGAAAAATGCTTCCGGCGATATGACCGCAGAGTTAGAGCAATCCATTAAGGATATAGACGAAGCCGTTCGTAGCGTGGCGGCTCGCCATTTTTTGCATGTTGAATGTAAAGAGCGGGCGCTGGCTTGCTGGTGGCTGCTCTGTTCTGCTGGCTTTGCTGCTAGATTAGTGCTGGGCGTTCACCTGTTCCCGTTGGGATGTCACTGCTGGTGTGAAGTGGGACAGCTTGTCCTTAGCGATGATGAGGGTAGGTGCGAACAGTTTATGCCAGTATACAGTTATGGGGGATAGCTGGTCGTACTGTGCTTTCAGGCGTTCCTTCTGACGAAACAGAGAGAGTGTATGCAAGTAGGATTTACGGTTGTGCGTCGCGCAAGGGATATTGAGGTTCATGTCAGTGTACCGGATAATAACGATCAGAGCGCTCTGGTGACGCATTCACATGTGGATGACTCTTTTGCACTGCTCATCGGTCGTCTCTACTATCGGCAAGACCTGCTCTCTGAACTTCTGGCTGTATGTCCGAATGATGCTCTGAATGAATGTCGGGTAAATGATGCTGCTCTTGCGCTAGCCGTCTACTGCCATCTGGGCCCTGCATCCCTGGAACGATTAGAAGGAGATTTCGCACTTGTTATCTGGGATGCGAAGATCTCTCAATTGATTGGTTTACGCGACCCGCTTGGAGGGTATCCACTCTTCTGGATACAGCAGGATAGTACTGTTGCTCTTAGTACCAGCATACGACCACTTCGTGCTATGTTGCCGCAATGCCTGCTTAATGAGGCATATCTTGCCGAGTTCGTCATGATGCAAGCTCCTCGCAATGAGGGTAGTAACGAGCAATGCGCTTATATGGGGATACATCGCGTCTTACCTGGGATGATGGTCATAGCAAGAGGGGATACAGAAGCTATTGAACGCCGGGCTTACTGGGATTGGCTCAAACAGATCAAAGATCCTGGGACCAATGATCTGGTAGCTATTGCTGAGCACTACCGGAAACTGTTACGGGTGGCCGTTCAGGAGCGGATGCGCGGCTGTACCCTGGCACATCTGTCCGGGGGCATGGATTCGACATCCATTGCACTACTGGCGCAGGATATTGTTTGCTCTGGAGGTGGAGAGGCTCCCTTACATACGGCTTCGCTGGTATATGATCGCCTTCCCCTTTTGGCGCGGGAACGCTCATATATAACAAGTGCTTTATGTCGCAAAACCGCGCTGGTAGAGCATCTCCTGCCAGCAGACGACTTTTTGGATTTCGATATCTTCTCTGATCCGCCACCACACGATGAACCATATACAGTATTGCCCAGCCTGACTATGATGCGGCCATTTATCGCGCTAGCCGTTGAGATTGGCGCTCTTACCATCTTAACGGGTCATGGAGCCGATGAGATTCATGCTCAGCTTCCTTACTACCTCGCCGATATATTACGACGACCTCTGAGGCGCAACCCTGCTGGCTCCGGCAATGTCTGGCAAGAAGCGACGAAATGGGCAAAGGCACAAAACTGTAGTCCCTGGAGCATCCTCGTACCATTCGGCTTCCATCCCATCATTGCGCCCTGGATAGCCGGTACCAGGTGGGCAGACTTCCTTACAAAAAAAGATGCTGATTGGAGCATTCCTCCCTGGATCACTCCAGAATTTGCCCGTCGTCATGACCTGCGAAGTCGTGTTATCGAGAATGCTCGGCAACTGTACCGGCAGAGTCAATACACGAGCCTCTCCGTTACCCTCAATGCGATCACAGCTAGAGCAGGCGACGTGTTTCGCTGGTCGGTCGCGGCTCCCCTGGGGATCGCCAATGCCCATCCGTTTCTCGATCCACGGCTCTTGTCTTTTGGTTTAGGGATGCAGTCGAGGATTTTGCCAGAACCGGGGAGCGTAAAACCGGTACTTGCCCAAGCTATGCGTGATATTCTGCCGGATGCCATCAGATACCGGCAGCAGAAGGGGCATTTTAACGAGGTCTACTATCTGGGATTGGCCCGTAATCTGCATCATTTAGAGACCATGATTCGACAGGCTCCTATTGAAGGTATGATCAAGAAAGATATCTTGACCCAGCACCTCCAGGCAGGGAGTTTGGCTGGAGGTCCCGTTCGCCAGTTGCAACATCTCAACTATATGCTCTCACTTCTCAAATGGCTGTGTATGGAGCAGGAAAGCAAAAACATTTGCGCTGAGATAACGCACAAGATATACTACGAATCATGGTAGATATGCGCATTCCCATCATTGTAATAGATGATACGCCCATTAAACGGCGTGGGGTCTGCGAATTTGTGGAAGAGACCCCTCTGCTCCATCTCAGCGGTCAGGCCGGGAATATGGGTGAGGCCATAAAACTGACGGAGGAGTTGAGTCAGCAGCAAATACAGAATCCTACGCTATCAAACTGGCTGGTGCTCTCCGACTTGCGTCTGGGCAATGACAATGGTATAGAATTGGGGCGGGCGCTGCTGGAAATCGCTCCTGGCTTGCGCGTTGTCATTTATACGCAAGAGCCTAGCTGGACGCTGGCTGCCGAGATGTTTCGCCAGGAATATACGCGGCGCGGCACTCCACGTAAAGCGCACAAAGGGGCAAAAAAGACACAGGGACTGCATGGCTATGCCCTTTTTAATCACATCGAGCCAGCGTACCTTGAGCGTATCGCGCTGACCGTTGTCTCTCACCACGAGACGTTCATCGATAGTGAAGTGCTCAACTACCTCCTCAAACGTCTGCGCGGGCAGCGACTCACTCCGCGTCAGGAGGAATGTGCCTCGCTGATAGCGCAGGGCTTGAGCAATGATGAGATTGCCTTACGCATGGGCTTTCTCAGTCCCAAAGGGGGACCAAATATTGGCCCTCTGGAAAACCTCGTCAGCGAGCTCTATAGCTTTTTCTCCATCGAAGGCTCTCCCAGCGATCCCGGTAGACGCGTCCTGCTGGCTCATGCCTATGAGGCATATGCTGGTCTGCGGCAAGAGACCCTGTAGCATGTACTACACTTGCTCATTACCTGTGGTCCCTGCTCGCATTATCTGTGGCAATTTGCAGATGGAAGGAAGGGGGATACACAGCGTGATGATCGTGCCTTGCCCAGACTGTGGGCGAGCGATGGACCTTATTGCCAGCGTTCCGTTGGCCTCGCGAGCCTTCAGACGGGCTTTGAAGAGGCTGGTCTTCTCCGGCGCGATGTGGTCGGCATCAAAGCCACTCCCATCGTCCGTGATACGCACTTCCAGTACCCCTCTGGCATAGGTAGCCTGCACAGTAGCGTGATTCGCGGCTGCATGATTGTAGATATTGAGCGAAGCCTGGGTGACAGTGTAAGAAATAGCCTCCGAGATCTTTGCCCCCTCTTCCGTTTGCTCCAGTTCAGGATCGAGCCTATCCAGCTCCCTTAAATCAGCCTCTATCTTCAAGGGCGATTCTGGATGGAGCCCGGGCAAATCCTCGCGCAGCAATTTTTCCAGGTGAAGTTTCAGGCCGAGACTGCGTCGCTGATAGGCGTCTTCGACCAGCATCTGTAGCCCTCGCAGATCACTCTCTAATTCTTCGCTGATCGCGCTCACCTTTCCTATAGCCTCAATAATCGGTTGGGCCGTAACCTTCCCGTCAGGATCACATGCTGCTGCCATATGCAATTTACGCTGCCAGTATCCGAGTAAAGAACGAATGCGCTGGGCTTGCTGTTTGGGCTGGTCGTGGATGCGCTGCGATAGAAGCGAGCGTAGATGGGCGTCAGCGTGCAATAGGAGCGAAGTCGCGCGCTGCAACTCCAGATTGGCCTGGCGCAACTCGCCAGCAGTGCGTTGCTGCTCTTGCAAGGCAGCCTCACGCTGCTCCAGCGTAATATGCAGGCGATCAATCAGACGCAGTGAACGTATGGCGTAAAGCAGGATGAATGGGTAAACTGCGACCAGAATATAGAACATGGGCAGGGGGAGCAATGTCTGTCCAATCAGCAGAATGGGCAGCACTCCCAGGCAGAAACCAATGCCCACTCCACCAATCCACAAAGTCAAAAGATCGCCTACGCGTCTGCTAACGTGGGAAGGGACGGGATCAAGTATCTTGCCAAACCATCTCGTCGGCAGCAAACGACCAATGCGTATCAGCGAAGTGATGCCGATGCAGAAGCTGATAATACTGCCGATGACGGCATAGCCCAGGCTGAGCAGGATATTTGTGCGTATGAGCACATAGCCGAAAAAGATGTAAGAGAACCACTCATAAGCCAGCAGTGCAGCCAGCGGGAGATATGGAAGGGCATCTATGTGCATCCGTGGTTGGCGAACGGTCGTCAACGCCTCAGGTCGATAAGTCAAACTGAGATGGATAAAAGCCGCGCCCAGCAGGGCGAAGGAGGGAATCCAGATCAGCTGAATGACCATATCTGTTGGGTAGGGTTGCTGCACGTTGCCCCAACTGCTAGAAAGCAGCAGCAGGATCGCAGGTGGGAGCAGTGTCATGCCCTCAACAGCGCCGGACCAGTCCGCAGCCGTCGTAAGTAAAAAGCCGCCAACGATCAGCCAGCTAATACCTGCCAGCAAAGCCAGGCCATAATTCTGCCACCACATATCCCAGGTAAATATCGCTGCCGGACGGCTATAAAATGCAGTACTATTGTTCTGCCTGATGGTATAGATAATAGGCTCTCCCTCATGAGCTTGCTCATAGGCGTGTTCGATCCCGGCCCCTCCTGGCAATCCGTTAGCGGCAATGATGTGACTGTTGCTGGTAAGCGAGTCTGCTTTCACCTTGAAGGGAGGAAGTTGCATAGGGACAGAAACGACGATAATCTCTCCGCTGGTATCAATCGCCCAGAAGAAGCCGCCGAAGACCTTGCCGACTTGATTGAGCAGGCGCATCTGACCCGTTCCACTGATCAGCAGCAGGGTTATGGCAACCAGGATATAGAGGAGCGTTAATCTTGGTCGTAACCGGTGCCACCAGCTCTGAGTTGTGCTGTCACTTGCATCTGATATGCCCTGGTGTACTTCCACTTGACTCTTTCTCTCCAGGGAGGCGTAGGAATCACTGTTTATTCTCGACTCGCCTGAGGTCATGAAATAGTGTAGCATGTTGCTTCAGATCGGTGCAAGGTAACCAGGTGGTCAGTCCACATTGAAATTGACAGGAATGGTACATTAAAGAAAAATGGGAGAAGCACAGAGAGGACGAACCTCGGTGAAGAAGTTACCTCCATGATACTCTCCCTCATCGATTGAATATCGTATGAATAATCAGCAAGAACAGTTTCAGCGAACTCATACAACTGATGCAAACACGCTCAAAGAGATCGTGCATAAAGCCACGAATACCACCATCGAGCGGATTACTCGTATCAACAGAGGGCAGTCTAACGAAGTATATTTCATCGATCTCAAAGAGGGATCAATTGTCCTTCGAATTGCGAGAGGATTTGACTACGATATCTTTGCCATTGAACAATGGGCCATGCAGGAAGTAAGTCGCCGTGGGGTTCCTGTGGCTGCTATTTTGACACAAGGCTCGATGGTTGAGAGGGAGGAGGTGATCTACTATCAGGTTCAAAAGAAATTGACGGGCGAGCCGATGGATAGCCTGCTGGCACAAGGAAAGATTGGACGCGCTCGATCTCAAAGACTGACTGAACAGGCTGGCGAACTCCTTGCAGCTATTCATTCCGTATCGCCATTTGGGTGGGGAAGAATCACTACCCCAAATCACGGGACATATGAGTCATTTGAAGAGAGGGTGTATGCCCTTCAAGAAGACGCTGAGAAGTTTGACAACGCCCTCGCTCAGTTCAACACTCTTGGAGTTCCTCGATTTGAAGATGTGTGGCAGGGATTGTGTTATTTTGCATCATTTGTGGTCTGTGAGCCGGTTTTATTGCATTACGATCTCACACCAGACCATATCTTGGTTGATAGCGATGATCGCATTACCGGGGTGATTGACTGGGGAGCCGTTCACAGTGGCGATCCCGTACGAGATCTCGTCCGCTGGGATTATTGGGACAGCTATGCATTTTCCATCGACTGGCTCGCCTCCCCCTACGGTCAATCACTCATGCAGAGTCCAGGTTTTGAAGCACGTCTGAAACTGGCGCGAATCATTGATGCCCTCCTGTTATTGAGTACCTCTACCTACGTCATGCCAAGCATTGCTGACGCGAAACATGCCGCATTGGTGATTAAAGACATGCTCAAATAAAGAGTGACAATGGCGATCAGGTGAACAGCTAGTTCACCTTTCAAGGGGTGATAGCGTTTCTCAACTTTACAATACCCCACGCTTTACAGAAGGCCGAACTCAGCTTGATAATTTGCCGTTTGTGTGATATAGTTATAGAAATAGCTGCATGGGTGTACAGCTATTCAGAGAAAGGCGGTTGAGCAATGCTAGCGCGATCAACAGAGGCTCCTTTAGTTGCGAACAATCCTGGAGAGGATGTGTGCCAGGAGCGCTTTGTCCATGCCGAACAGGTCGGAGAGGTAAGACGCCACCGGCTTTCTACAGAAGAAGCGGCGCGTATCGCCACTTTTTTTGCCGTTTTGAGCGATCCCACGCGCTTACAGGTGGTGCATGCCCTCTTTTGCTCTCCTAACGGCGAACTTTGCGTCTGTGATCTGGCCGCTGGCCTGGGGCGCGATGATACCACCATCTCTCACCAGTTGCGCGTTTTGCGGAACCAGAAGATCGTCGCTATGCGCAAAGTTGGCCGCGTCGTCTATTATCGGCTGATCGACGCGCACATTCGCCAGTTGTTGCAGATGGGCCTGGCTCACGTTCGTGAAGATTGCTGTTTTGACCAAAAAGTTGAGGTGGAGGTATGAATAGTGTACGCCATAGTCACGATCATATGCATAATACTACTATAAGCCATAATCATACACATGATCATAATCATAATCACAGCCACGATCACACCCACGGCATGGCCGGGCGGACCTTACGCATTGCGTTTTTCCTGACGATTATCATTTTGTTCGCGGAAGTTGTGGGCGGCGTGCTTGCTAACTCTCTGGCCCTGCTCTCCGATGCCGGTCATGTGGTAACGGATCTGTTCGCGCTCGGCCTGGCCTGGTTCGCGGCTACTCAGTCAGAACGACCATCCAACGAGCGCAAGACCTTTGGGTACCATCGCGTCGGCATTCTGGCGGCCCTGGTCAATGCCGCCACTTTGATTATTATTGCCGGTGTGATTATCTGGGAAGCGATTCAACGCTTTCAGCACCCTGAGCCTATCCAGCCGCTGGTGATGTTTGCGTCAGCTATCGTTGGCGTTGTTATCAACCTGTATATCGGCTTTGGCCTGCGTAAAGAAGAGGATAATATTAATGTGCGCGCGGCTGTGCTGCACGTTTTTGGTGATGTGGGAGCATCGGCGGGCGTGATTATCGCCGGTATCATTATCCTGCTCACTGGCTGGACGATTGTTGATCCGATCCTCTCCGTTGGCATTGCCCTCTTGATCGCCGTCGGAGCCTGGCATATTCTGGGTGAAACGACCAATATTCTGCTCGAAGCCGTTCCGCGCTCTGTCTCCATCACGAACCTTGTGCGTGATATGAACGCGGTCGAAGGAGTGAAAGATGTCCACGACCTGCATGTGTGGAGCATTGCCAGCAACATGAATGCCCTCTCCTGCCATGTCTTGATCGATAATATCCCAACCAGCGCCAGCTTGTCCATCCTGCAATCACTCACAACATTGCTCAAAGAGCAATATCAAATTGTGCATACGACCATTCAATTTGAATGTGAAGGGCATGCTGCAACCAGGTGTGAATGCACAGAACTCTACTGCCGCCTGGATTCTGCGAGTAATCATAGTAAGTGAGCCAGTACCATACATCCCGGTTCCACTGGCTTTGCGATCATACCATCAACTTTTAGTCGTCCATTGCTCGCTTCCCTTTGAGAGGACAAGGGGTTATACGTTACTTGCTTCTGCTTTCGTAAAGGGCTATTCCAACTGCTACGGCTAAATTCAGGGAATCTACCAGGTGATTTTGTGGAATAGCCACACTTGTGCCAATCTCCAGGTAATTATCTCCCAGTCCTGCCGCTTCATTGCCAAATATAAGGCTAAAAGGTGTTTTAAAAGCAGCATCAGGTAACTGTATTTCGCCATTTGTCATAAATGGATAAAAATGTTGCTGATGATCTTTCTGATAATCGATAAAGCTATCAAAATAAGAAAAATGAATCGAAAATACTGCACCCATCGAAGCTCGAATAACTTTGGGGTCAAAAAAATCCACTGCTGGTCTGACAAGAGCCAAATTACGCATTTGAAATCCGAGCATAGTGCGGATGATGGTGCCAAGATTGCCAGTATCGCTTGGATGGACGAGCACGATATGGTTGGAATGATCGTTCAATTTGCTGGTATACTTTTTGAATACACCTAAAGCATAAATATTCTCCTTCGGAGAAATCTTATTAAGCAGACCATCATTTATCTCGACTTGAATAGTGTGTTTGTGGCATAACTCCCATATTTTTGAGATCCCGATATTTGTCTCGCCTTTGGTGCTTACAATAACTTTCATCACATGGGTTGGTTGCCTCATAAGGAGTTCAAGCGTTGGGAATACGCCAAAAGTGTAAGAATAATCAAGTGACTTTTTGTATTTATGCAAAGCTAAATCCTTTTTCATAGCTCATCTCTCTGACATCTAAGGTTTTTAGTGATTCAAATTCAAGAACATAATAAAATGAAAGTGATGCCTCTGTCCAAAAAATCAGGACTGATGAGAAACCCAACGAGAAAAGATGGCTGTAGAAAGCTGTCGTCCTCTACTCTGCTCAATCAGTGTCATCTCACCCGAAATCGTAGAACCATCATAGCCAGCAAACATCTCCTCTAAAGTATACTGTAAACTTAATGCTGAAACCCTGATAGCATAAGCAGTTAAAACAGCAAACAAGGGTTGTTTACTGAGCAGAGAACGGCATATTTTAAGCAATACCGGTAGCGAGTCATAAAGCTTCCATATTTCATCTTTCGGACCGCGACCGAATTTGGGTGGGTCGATAATCAATCCGTCATAGTGAATTTGCCGCCGTACTTCCCGTTGCACATATTTAAGCGCGTCGTCAACGATCCAACGGATAGGCTGATCTCCTAATCCTGAAAGCATCTGATTTTCCCGCGCCCAGCTAACGGCCTGTTTCGAGGCATCCACATGAGTCACATGAGCGCCCGCTTTGGCCGCAACCAGCGTCGCCAGACCAGTATAGCCAAAAAGGTTAAGAATCCTAACCGGTCTGTTCGCTCTTTGAATGGTTTCGCTGAGCCAATCCCATTGGCTCGCTTGCTCGGGAAAGACTCCTAAATGGCGGAAAGAAGTAATTTTAGACCAAAAACTCATCGTTTTATAATGCATCACCCATTGGGGCTCTACGGAGCGATTAAATTGCCATTTACCGCCCTCTTCACTATCGCCACCCCGGAATATGGCATCAGCGGCTCTCCATGTTTCCTGCGGCAAGGCAGGCAGCCACAAAGCTTGAGGCTCTGGTCGAACAAACCTATACGGGCCAAACTGCTCTAGCTTAGCGCCTGCGCCACTGTCTAGCAGCGCATAGTCGATCCAATTGGATGGTGAGAGGAAAACAAACGTAAAATGTGATTTAGTATCCATAGTTCATAATACTACCAATAAATTAACTCTGGTCACGAAATATGTGAACATTTTAACTGATGCTGTTCTGCTCGTCAACATCCTGATTATCATGAGCCAGGGCTGTTAAGGCTGCCGACGGTCTCGGCCCGACACCATGCCGCGTTGTGGCTCTTCCGCACTTTGCGTGCTAGCATACAACCCATAATCGTAGATAAAGTGAGAGGAAATATTTCCTTCTCTCAAACAGTATCCACGGGGGGCATCTCCTAACACATGCTTCAGTTTACGTTCGCCGGTTTTGAGGTCCAGCAGATTACCAAAGTCGAGACTATGCTGACGATTACCGCTCGCGCACTCACGAAAACGAGGGTTTGTCCTTCCTGTAGTGAGGAAACGAGCCGCATCCATAGCGACTACCAACGGCACCCTCAAGATTTGCCGATCAGCGGCCTCCAGGTTCAACTGATCTTACGCGTGCGGCGTTTTCGCTGCCTCAATTCACAGTGTGCTCGGCAAACATTCGCTGAGCGCTTACCAGAATTGCCGGTCGCAGCCAGGCAAACCGGCCGTTTGGGAATCATTGTGGAGAGCATTGCTGTCGTTCTGAGCGGGCAAGCTGGCTCACGGCTGGCTGAGCAATTAGCCATGCCGGTGAGTGCCGATACGCTTCTCCGACGAGCCAAAAAGAAGAGCCCGGCGCTCCCCACTCCCCGAGTCCTTGGGGTGGACGATTTCGCTTTTCGACGAGGACACACCTATGGAACGATCCTCGTCAATTTAGAAACACATCGGCCAGTAGACTTGCTCGAAGACCGCAGCGCAGCATCCCTTGCCCAATGGCTCAGGCAACACCCGGGTGTGGAAATCATCAGCCGAGACCGTTCCAAAGACTATCAGCGTGGAGCAACTGACGGCGCTCCAGCCGCCCAGCAGGTCATTGATCGTTGGCATCTCTTAAAAAATCTTCGGGAAGCCATCGAGCGCTTCCTCAGTCATACCCAGATGCCGACAGAGATAAGTGAGGACGACAGGCTTATCATCTCGCCCCGTCAAAAAAGAACCGGTGGCGAGCGAGTCCGTGCCGAGGGATCACGACAGAGGCGACTTGCGCTCTATCAGCAAGTCAACGAACTTTATCAGCAAGGAGGGACTCTCCTGGGGATTGCCAGGCAACTCCACCTTGGTCATCGCAGGGTGCGCCACTTTGTCCGATCTCCCCATTTCCCAGAATGGGGCAAACCTGCACGTACCAAGAGCGCGATTGATCCCTATCGCACGTATTTGCAAGAACGGTGGCAACAGGGATGCCAGGAGACTGGTCCCTTATGGCAAGAGTTGCAAGCGCGCGGCTTTACCGGCAGTCGCATGATGGTCTATCGATGGATTCAGGTGCAAAGAGAGAAGCCAGCTTCGACTCCTGTTCTCATGCAGGAGCAGGCGAACAGGACATCTCAAAGCATAGCTCCGCGCCACCTCGCCTGGCTGTTTCTTCGTGATCCTGAACATCTGGAACCACAGGACAAGCAGACGCTCTCCCTCATCCGAAAATCACAGCAGATCGAAATGGCCTATGGATTGGCCCAACACGTTGTCACCTTGCTCAAAGCGCGCAATGCTCAACCGCCGGACACCTGGCTCTGGGACTGCCGACAGAGCGGGATCAGCGACCTGGTCACCTTTGCTCAGGGATTGGAGAAAGAGGGCTCGGCTCTGCACGCGGCCTTCACCCTCCCGTACAGCAATGGGCCTGTTGAGGGAAAAATTCATAAGCTGAAATATATTAAGCGCTCGATGTATGGCCGAAGCGGGTTTCCGCTTTTACGTCAAAAGGTTTTGAAGGCGGCATGAGATCGCACGCAAAGTGCGGAAGAGCCATAACACGGCATGGTGTCCAAGACTGTGCCTCTTCACATAAGTGATTAACAGTACCGCTGCTGCACTTCTTCTAGGCAATATTTTAATTGTTCTGCCAGGCGCCGCACAACTGGCTCTTCTAGCATAGTAACGTGAGTTCCTAGAAGTACTCGGACATCTACGGCTTGTGCTGTAAACTCTTCCCATCCCAGAGTAAGATCAGTGACTCCTCCATCAGCTACCGTACTATTGATCTGGTCTACGACTCGTAACAAAGTTATACGACCAGGGTAGACTACATTCGGCAGGTAGGTTTGTCCCGCTTTCAAATGGGCCAGATCAAATTGTATATAACGATGCAAAACCTCAATAGGAGTGCCTGGCGGTACAAAGTTTACCGCTCGTGCAAATTCTAAGAAGTATTGCAATCGCTCTTGTTGTGTCAGCAGACGCACTTCGGCATCTGATAACAATCTGGGAAGTTGCGCATTTGGAAATTTATTCAAGAAACGACCTGCCAGGTATTCAGCCAAAAAGGCAATAGCTTCTGCCTCGTCCTCATCAGCAAGTTTGCTCATTCGTGAAGGAGCTAGGGTATCTAGCAAAACAAGTAGCGCGACTTCATGTCCTTGTTGCTGTAACCTATAAGCCATCTCGAAGGCTATACTTCCTCCAAGTGACCATCCTCCTAAACAGTACGGTCCCTGCGCTTGAAAATCAAGAAGTGCTTGTATATATCGCTCTGCCAGATCCTCAACCCTGATCGAAGGCTCCTGGTCGGAGAGGAAAGGCTCTTCAAAGGCATAAAAAGGCTGATCCGAGCCTATATGACGTGCCAGGTCCAGATAACAAAGGACTTCTCCTCCACGCGGATGTACGCAATAAAAAGGAATTTTCGAGCCATGGGGTTGGAGCCCAACTAAAGGAGATCGTTGACGAGAATAGCTTTGCTCCCAAAGAACGCTCGCTAGCTGTTCAACGGTTGCCGCCTTGAAAAGGGCAGAAAGGGGAATTTGCTGGTTAAATTGCTTCTGAATTTCCATCACTAATCGTACTCTTAAGAGGGAATGTCCTCCTAATTCAAAAAAGTTCTCATTGAGACCAATGGGATGTACATTCAAAAGATCCTCGAAGAGCTGTAAAAGTTGCAGTTCTAATGTTGTACGGGGAGTTTCGAACGTCTGCTCTTGTCCAGAGTCTGTTTGGTGAGGTGAAGGTAATGCCTGACGGTCTAGTTTGCCATTAGGTAGAAGTGGTATTTTCTCAAGGGGGATAAAAGCCGAAGGTACCATATAATCAGGCAGCAGTTCTTTAAGAAATTCACGCAATTCATAGGAGGTGGGTGAGCAGTCTTGAGAGGGAACGAAATAGGCAACCAGGCGCTTTTCTTCAGCAACATCTTCTCTTACCTGGATGACAACGTCTTCTAGAGCGTGATGCTGACTAAGGACTGCTTCGATTTCGCCCAATTCGATACGGTATCCGCGTATCTTTACCTGCTGATCGATACGTCTCAGAAACTCAATTGTTCCATTAGAATGGTAGCGAGTTAGATCGCTGGTTTTATAAAATCTTGCTCCTGGCACTTTGCTAAAAGGATTAGGAATAAACCTCTCAGCAGTAAGATCTGCTTGATGAAGGTATCCGCGTGCCAGGCTAGGCCCGCCAACGTACAGTTCGCCAGGAACTCCGCTTGGAATTGGTTTAAGAGAAGCATCTAGTATATACACCTGGGTATTAGCAATGGGGCATCCAATGAAAGGCAATAGGCTAGCTTGTTCGCTAGAGGTAACAGAACCAGAGGTCGTTACGACAGTGTTTTCTGTTGGTCCGTAGTTGTTCACTAAAACAAAAGGAAGAGAGGGGGAGGGATAGGTGTGAAGGACATCTCCTCCTGTGAGCAACACTCGTAAAGCCAACTTATCAGGCCAATCCAGCATCAAAATACTTTCTGCAAGTGGCGTTGGTAGAAAGCTGATAGTAATGGCGTTGTATATCAGCCAATTGCGTAACTGCAAAGCGGAAATTCTGATTTCCTCATCGGGTATGTAAATGCAGGCTCCTACTGCAAGATATGGCCATAATTCCCAAACAGAAGCATCAAAGGCAGGTGCAGCCACCAGAGTTGCATGATCTCGCGATGATATCAGAAATGCTTGTTGATGCCAGAAGACAAGATTCAAAAGCCCTTCGTGTTGTAATAGGACCCCCTTAGGAGTCCCCGTAGAACCAGAAGTATAGATAACATATGCCAGGTTGCTAGAACTCACTAAACTGCTTGGATTGTCTGCGCTTTCGTGCGCAATGGTCTGCCAGTCAGCATCAAGATAGAAAGTACGTATTTGCAGGCTTGGCAGTTGTTCAGCGAACCGCTGTTGAGAAAGCAACATACATATATGACTATTCTGTAGGATGTAGGTAAGTCGCTCCTTAGGATAAGCAGGGTCGAGGGGGACATAAGCTCCTCCGGCCTTTAAAATTCCTAATAGTCCTGCCAGCATGTCCAGTGAGCGTTCCACGCAGATCCCGACCAGCACTTCAGGACCCACACCTTGCTGTTGTAAATAGTGGGAGAGTTGGTTGGCACGTCGGTTCAGTTCATCGTAGGTTTGGTGATTGTCGCCATCTACGGCGACAACGGTATCTGGTGTTTGCTCAGCCCGCATCTCGAACAAATGATGAATGCATTGATCTTGCGGATAGTGGGTTGTAGTCGCATTCCAGGCAAACAGTAGATGTTGCTGCTCCTCCTGCGTCAACAGAGGTATTTCGTCGATGCGCTGCTTTGGATTGACACTGATACTCTGTAAAAGATTTTGATAATACTTGGCCATACGCTGAATGGTAGCGGCTACAAATAAGTCGGTATTATACTCCCAGAGAAAAGTAATACCTTTCTCTTCTGTTTCAGTTTGCGTTCCAATCAGTTGTTCTGCATGTGGAATCACTACAATATTGATATCAAATTTGGCTGAGTGATTGCTCAAGCCCTCGATCACCTCTACTTGCAAATCAGGCAGATTGAGACTTGGCAATGGGGAATCGTGGAAGCTAAAGGCAGCCTGGTACAGTGGAGAGTGGCTGAGACTACGTTCTGGTTGCAACGCTTCCACAACTTTGCCAAAGGGCAGGTCCTGGTGGGCATATGCTTCCAGCGTTATTTCGCGCACGCGTCTGAGCAGCTCTTGAAAGGTAGGTCGGCCAGAAAGATCAATACGCAGCGCAAGCGTATTGATAATCATACCGATGAGAGGCTCTGCCTCTTGCCAACGGCGATTGGCGATACCGGTGCCAATACAGAGATCATCTTGATTGGTATAACGATGGAGGAGCGTGAAAAAGGCCCCCAACAGCAACATGTAGAGGGTGACACCTTCCTGCCGACAGCATACGCGTAGCGCCTCCGAGAGAAATACAGGCAGTTCAATGCGCAGGACTTCTCCCTTAAAGCCGAGAACCGCAGGACGAGGACGATCAGTAGGCAAGTTCAGCAGGGCGGGACTTCCAGCTAATTTTTGCTTCCAATAGACGAGCTGTTCCTCAGCTTCTTTACCACCCATCCACTGACGTTGCCATTGCGCGAAGTCTGCGAATTGAATAGCCAGGTCAGGCAATGAAGAAGGCTTTCCGGCGGCGAATGCAGTATAGAGTTCCTGTAATTCATACAGGAAAACCGTGAATGACCAACCATCATGCACCAGGTGATGTTCCACATGCAGTAAGATATGCTCTTTTTCGCTCAAGCGGAGGAGCGTCCATCTTACAAGAGGAAGCTCTGTGATAGCGAAAGGTTTCTGAAACTCTTCATCCATCAGATGCTGTATGGCCAGTTCACGTTCTTGCTCTGTTTCCAATTTGAGATCAATAAGCAGGAGCTTGACCGCCTGGGGCCGGTGAATAAGTTGGATAGGATGGCCATCTACAGTAGGAAATGTTGTCCTGAAGATTTCATGACGCCGTACTATCTCGCTCAGGCTGGCCTCTAATGCCGCTACATCGAGCCGACCTGTCAATCGCAGCATCGCCTGAGCGTTATACGCCATATTGGTAGGCTCAAGCTGTTGCAGGAACCAGACGCGTTCCTGCGAAAAAGAAAGAGGTAGATTGTCTCCACGCGGGAGGCGCTGGATAGACGGGATCGGTGAGCGTTGTATGGCATTACGCTCGATATAGCTGGCCAAATCCTCAATGGTAGAATGGGTAAATAAAATAGTGAGAGGTACCTCCACCTGAAGGCTGCTTCGTATTCGCACTGCGATTTGCGTTGCTAATAGGGAATGCCCTCCTAACATAAAAAAGCTATCGTGAATACCCACTCGATCCAGGTGGAGCATTTCACACCAGATCTGTGCCAGAGCTTTTTCGCACGATGTGCGAGGTGAGACAAATGCCTCTAAGAATGCAAGGCTCTGTGAATCGGGGGCTGGTAGCGCTCTACGATCTATCTTCCCATTCGGAGTGAGCGGCCACTCTTTGAGTACAACAAAGGCACTCGGAAGCATGTGGCTGGGCAAGGTAGCCTTCAAATCAGCAGGTAATGTCCTGAAAATGGGAGCATACTTTTGGTTTACAATGATATAAGCTACCAGACGGCGTTCTCCGGGTTCATCCTCACGGACAACGACCACGGCCTCGCCTACCGCCGGATGAGCGTGTAAGATTGCTTCTATCTCTCCTAACTCAATGCGAAAACCCCGTAGCTTGACTTGGGTATCGCTACGGCCAAGAAATTGGACCTGCCCGTCAACGAGATAGCGGGCAAGATCTCCTGTTTTGTAAAGACGCATGCCCGGCTCATCCCCGAATGGATCAGGAATGAATCGCTCCGCTTTTATTCGGGGGGACTTATGAGATTCTTGGTCAGTAATGCTATAAATAGGCATATTCGGGGATTTAATAGTAACTTTTGGAAATATTGGCTCGGACAGAGTATTTCGAATCTTGGTAACTCCTTTACACTCTTTGCCTTGCCATTACTCGTTTTCAAACTCACTGGCTCACCTCTCGATCTGGCTTTTGCGACTGTGGCAAGTAATCTTCCATATCCACTCTTTGGACTTGTACTAGGCGCCTGGGTTGATCGGGTCAGGCGTCGCCAACTGATGATTAGCGTTGATATTGCACGCGCATTAATTATTGCTTTAATTCCCCTCCTCGCAGTTTTTGGCCTGCTTTCTGTTTGGTGGATCTATCTGGTAGGCTTCACGGTTTCCACTTTATCAATATGTTTCGACGCGGGTGAGTTTGCCGCGATTCCCAGTTTAGTTGAGCAAGATTACCTTGTCGTTGCAAATGGGCGGCTTCAAGCCAGCTATTCTGCAGCAGCAGTGCTTGGACCTCTTCTGGCGGGTCTTTTAGCCGCGTTGTTTCCTCTACCGACAATCTTACTTTTTGACGCGTTTTCATTTCTCATTTCAGCATTTTCTTTAGCTCTGATTGAAATTAGCTTCAATCAGCAAGAAAGCGAAGATAAGCAAGAGACTACGAAACTTTACCAAGAAGTTTTTGAGGGGCTACGTTACATCCTGAGTCATCCAGTGCTTCGCGCTATTTCGGTGATGATGGCCCTGATTAACTTTGTAGATATCACCATCGGCACACAACTCGTATTTTTTGCTAAACACCAACTTCAAGCTAGCGATGCCCAGGTAGGTTTGCTTTACTCGGTGGGCGGTATTGGGGTGATTGTTCTCGCACTAGCAGCCGATCCACTAAGGAAAAGATGGTCTTTCAGCACTGTAGCACTAGGTGCTCTTATGGCCGATGGATTGTTAACTGTTATTTTTGCATTTACAAGTTGGTATTGGATATCTCTGATTCTCTGGGCGAGCATCTCAGGTCTTGGCATTCTCTTCAATATCAATACAACTAGCTTACGCCAGACTATCGTTCCTAATCGTCTACTAGGACGCGTGCAGAGTGCTTCTGCTGTACTGGCGTGGTCGACTATTCCGTTGGGTACCTTCTTTGGAGGGTTGGTCGTTGAGCGTATTGGGAGCATAGCGATTGTTTATGGAGTTATCGGGTTGATAATTTTCCTGATCGCTTTCTCTTTCTCATTCACGGCACTAGGGCATGCCAAACGCTATCTTATGTCAAAAGGGCAGACCGAGAGCTAAGTTATAATTAGCTCTTCTAAGTACAAACCGGACTATTAGTTCATAGAAATGGAGCAAAAATCATGCCGACGTCTAGTTCTCATAAGCACGTCATCCCCCGCGGACTAAGTCGAGATGAATTCTATGCACATCTCGGTCGTACTCCCCTTTTCGTTGCTGCTGGAGCGACCGAGTGGATGCCACAATTTGGTCGCAGTGATTTTGAGCAGCTTTGTTTATCACTCGATGCTGTCGGGGATACCATTGGTTTTAAAGACGATGCGCAGCCAACAGAGCGGCAATATGTAGAATCAAGGATAGCCTGGAAGCTATTTGAACAAGCAAAGGCTCAAGGTGGTAAACCGACGATAGTGCTCGAACAGGTTGAACATGTCCATACCCCAACACGTCGGGTACTCCGGCAGTTTGACGTGCCCTGGCTCTGGTCACGGCTTCCTACAGTTTTTATGACCTATTCTTCACCGCAAGGAGGTATTGGCGTTCACTTTGATGACGATGATAATATTGTCGTACAAGTTCAAGGTAGCCGTCTTTGGCGTGTTTCGCGGGACCCAGTGATTCCCTCTTATCCAAATGTCTGGAATCATGATATAGGTATGAGATTGAATGAACAAAATTCGGATGAGTGGATCTTGGGACCTGGGGACCTGCTCTATATCCCGCGCGGCCATTGGCATGAGGGGATTAGTTTGGAGGAATCGATCAGCGTGACCTTCGGCTGGGATAGTCTGCCCGCATTTGAAATCCTGGCCCATATCCTGGTTCATAAAATGGTGACACAACCTTCCTTGCTTCACAATGAAACTTTGCCAGAAGCTCTTCACGACTTACTCAGTACCTCTGAAGGTATACCGGATACAATATTTTCTCCGGCATATAAAACTCTGGTTGCCTGTACTGGCACATATCTCAGCAAATTCTGCCCTGAAGATATTCGTTCCTATCAAGGAGAGACGCTATTCACACCCGACCCACGCAGGTTTTCGGAATCCATGCTTTCGTTCCTTCACGATCAGATGTCGCAGATTGCTCCAATAGCTTTCACACGCAACGATGTTCGCCTTGGCCTGGCTGCTTTTGTAAGTTATCCACTTGTTCCTCGGCCTGCAGCTAGCAAGAAGCGTCCACTCCATCTCGATTCGGTCCTGGTTCAGTCAGATGCAACAGTACTTTCCTATTCTGTAGCAGAAAAAGTTTGTACGTTGTTTGCGTTTGGGGAATCTTTCAATCTATCAGGCAAATGGGAACGCTTTTGTCAAAAAATATGTAACCAGCTTGAATTTTCAGTGAAAGAAGCATGGAGTTGGATACAACAAGAACGCTTGGAATCGTTAATTGAGGTGTTAACTTTGTTGGTCGAGCAGAGATTCCTTTTTCATCAAGAAGACGGCGCATGAATTCGCAGGTTTCTCTCTGCTAAAAAGCAGAGAGACTCTGGAGGGAAAGAGACTAGTTCAAAAATGAACGATCATAGTTGTTATTGGCAGTTTATCACTTTGGAACCCGCCATTTGCTCAGATATTTCTTTTAACCGGGTAGATGTCATCGTTGTAGGTGGCGGTCTAATGGGTGTTTCGGTAGCCTACTGGCTGGCACGTTATGGTGCAAACGTCCTTGTGGTCGAGCAGAAAAAGCTCGCCTGGAGTGCAAGTGGCCGTAATGGCGGAATTGTTACCATCGGGCCTGCTGATGAGTATATTGACGCCATTCGGAAATTTGGACGCTCCGTAACGCGTGAGATTACCCAATCTACTGTCAATAATCATCAGTTATTGGAAAATGTGCTTGCCGAAGAGCAGATCGAGGCAAACTATTACACGGGAGGCTTTCTTTCATTAGCCTGCTCAGAAGCTGAGCTGCGCACATTAACAAAATCTACCTCTCTCATGCATTCAGATGGATTTAGTGCTCAGATGATAGAACGTTCACAATGTGAGCATTTAATGGGAACTCGGCTTGGCAAACGGTTTATTGCAGGATCTTTCAGCCCAGATGATGGTATGATACAGCCAGTAGCCTATGTACAAGGCTTAGCACAAGCGGCAATACGTCGTGGCGCAAAATTTCTCATCAACACATTTGTAACCAGCTTATCACGAGAAAGTCATCGCTGGCTTATTTCTACATCCCAGGGATCTTTTACGGCTGAACAAATCGTACTGGCTACAGGTGAGGATATCGAAAAGCTCCTTCCTCCTCTTGAGCATGTTATCCAGGCCGTATATGACCGGATAATTGTGACAGAACCCACCACAATCCAAATGCAGGTGAGCTGGGCAGCTAATAAAGTTTCGGAGTATGGACGCCAAGCGAATTCAGGCGCTTTGCTCATTGGAGGCTTTTCAGTCAATCATAGAGGTAAGAAAAACTTTGATCTTCAAAAAACGCAGGCTTGTTTAGCAGCATATACCAGCAAAGCTTTTCCTGAGCTATATGGGCTTAGGGCTATTACTACCTGGGTTGGTACGATGGCCGTGACGATTGATAACTTGCCTATTGTAGGAGCGTGGCCAAAGGAAAAGGGGCTCTGGTTGATCACAGGTTTTGGTGGTCATGGCTTGCCATTCTCTCAAGTAGTGCCCTGCTCTTTGGCTAAAGCTATCATCTCACAATCTTCTGCCGATCTGCCTTCCTACTATAGCCCACAGCGTTTCTTCAGGGATTCTAACATGTTGGGAGGTACAGCATTTTCCTCTATTGAATAGTAATTTGATAGATATGATTTTCTCTCTTGCTTTAATAAAAAAAAGAACTCTGGTTATATATTACGTTGAATGAGAATACGATAAGCAAAATCCAGCATACGTTCTTGAAAAGTAATCGATTGCTCGATTGACAACCCAGCGTGGCCAGCATCGAACCAGTCAATTTCGAAGGATTTCCCCAGGGTCTGCATTTTCTTGGCGTATTGCTCCATCTGTCGAGGTGGGCAACGCAAGTCATTACACGCCTGGATTACGAGCAACGGGGCCGAAACCTGTTCTACATAGGTAATCGGCGAACTGGCACTATACTGCTGCGGGATTACTTCGGGTGTGCCACCCATCATAGCAGTCAGATAGCCTTTCGTCCAATCAGTTCCTTCATAGTATTCCGAAGTGAAATCTGCTGGTGCAACCAGTGCCATACCGCCCGCCCATAGTTCAGGATACTTTCCCAACGCCATGAGTGTCAGATAACCTCCATAAGAGGCCCCTGTTACAAAAATCGCGCCTGACTGTGCGATACCTTCATCAATGAGCCAGTCGTGGGCCGCTACCATATCTTCTACCTCCCAATGCCCCAAATCTCCCCAGATCTGCTCTTTGAATTCTCTCCCGAAGGTCGTGGAGCCACGATAGTTAATAGACACGTAGGCATATCCATGATCAAGCCAGACCTGGGCATCCGGGTCGTATACCTCACGCGCAACTTCAAGAGGACCGCCATGAGCGAAGAGGATGGTTGGAAATGGTCCAGCTCCATCCGGTAAACCTAACCAACCCTGTATTTCTGTCCCATCTAAGGAGCGGAAACGAATAGACCTGAATGGACGTGTGGGTAAAGGCTCACCCGGGGAGAATAGCGTCGCACTTCTGTTTCCTGTTTGAGCATCTAGCATGACTAACTGGGGAGGATGTGTAGCATCAGTCCAAAGGCTGAAGATCTGTCCCTTAGGGCCAAACTCTGCTTCGAGATAGGTTCCTGCCGGATGGCTCAAGTGCGTCAGTGTACTTGTTTCCAGATGATAGATGTAAAGCCGATCAACGGCTTGTAAAACCTGACGTAACAGGAGAGAGCGGCCATCAAGTGACCAATCAAGAGCCTCAAGATCTCCTGCGAGATCTCCTATTGCTAGCTCAACCCGCTCACCGCTTCTAGGATTCCAGAGCAAGGGGCGAGAAAAGCCAGATCGGTCTGCCATAGCTAGCAACCGCTCATCGCCGGTCAGAGGCGAGAAAAGAACAGCCCGTATACTTCCATCTGGTATATCTGATATCTCGCCTACCTGCTTGCCGCTTGACGTCTCAAACGCAATGAGGCTATATTGCCGCGCCAGGGCATGTTCCGTTGTTGCGATAACAACTAGACGAGCATCGGACGATAAGGCTACATCATCAATAAATTTCGGGCTACGGTACAATTCCCGAATTTTGTTCATCTTCCCATCTTCATGGAAGGTAAGACAGTAGAGCGGGAAACCGTTAGCCTCCGTGGGAGTGAAGGCAAAGACTGTGCCATTCAGGCTCACTGCGCAACGATACAGAGCGGAATAGTGCGACATAGCTGGAGTGAGATCCTGCGCTTCCTCCCCATCCCAGGGAATACGTACATAATGGCCTCTTTCGTTACCTTTTTGATCATGCAGATAGTAGACATAGCGGCCATCAGGAGAAATTGTCCCTGTAAAAACTCCGCCTTGATTGTGAGTAAGCGGTCTGAGTATCCCCGAAGAAACATCCCAGGCGTAGATCTGGCTTGTTCCAGACATTGCACTAATAACTATACCTCGCTCAGGTAAATAGCGAGCAAGCTTTGCACTCCAGAGGGAGGCTGCATCGTAGCGCTTCTTCCAGGGAGCATTTGCCTCAAGCTGTGGTATTGCGGGCATGTTACTCTTTCCTAAAATAAATAGAAAAAAGGTCTGAGCGACAATCGTTCTATGTTTGACCAGAAAGCTGTTGAGTTCTGTACTTGCAATCAATTTGGAGGTTTCTGGTTGACTATATTGTAAATCATTTAATTCCATAATGGCAAATCTCAATATCGATATGATAGGGCTTTTCGACTTTCGAAAAAGAGGTGTAAAAGGGGGATGCGATGCATATTCGACTTCTCTAGACTGATGGGCAATTTGTCTGGTATAATGTTGTGGTAACTTGCTGCTCTCTGTTAACCGTTTCTCTTACCTGTAATCTCATCAAAATGCGTCAAACCTGGCTTCGCACTAACTTCGTATCGTTACCAACCGATAGTATGCGATGAAGGAGCACATTAATGGCAATGCAAGAGCCGAACACACAGGATTTTATTACCTCATTCAAAGGCTTCATGGATAAGGCCGTGGCGCAAGTTCCAGCTAAAGAACCAATTTTTTTAGATGCTCTACGCACTCATTTTGGGACGGAACCTAAGAATCTGCCTACAGTCAAAGAGAAGATTGGGAAAGCAGATCATCCCAATCTCCATCTGGCTCTAACCAGCTTGCTTGCTCGCGAGGGATGGCGAGCAGAACTGAGGGGTTTTGTTATACCGTATGAGCATATGGGCATCAAATTTAGCAGTCTTTTAAGCACCCAACAGAACACAGAGATAAAAGAGGGGCCAGTCGAATACGTAAACATTATGCTCCACGATGATCAAGTACTTGTATGTGTTCAAACAGGCCTCTACTTCATTTATCATCATGATAGGCCGCTAGCGTTGCTACTGCGTGGCATTCGTGATTGGGGAATGGGTGGCGGTGTTGAAGTTGATGTAATGGCATCGGAACTCGCAGAAGCCGAAAATTTCCTTGCAGAGCTACGTACCACTATGCGTACAAACAATGTCTATCGCAGCCATGTAATATCACTTAGCAAAGACAATCAAGGTGTCATTTCTGTTCAATTTCACCATCTTCCTCAGACCACGCGCGATAATATCATTTTACCAGCGGGCGTATTGGACCGCATTGAGCGTCAGACGATAACGTTTGCAAAGCTGAGTGAGAAGCTCAAGGCGGCGGGCCGTCATATCAAGCGCGGCATCCTGCTCTACGGCGCGCCCGGTACAGGCAAAACGCTCACTGCAATGTATTTGGCGAGCCAGATGCCCGAACGCACCATCATCCTACTCACGGGCCGCAGCATCGGACTGCTCGAACAATCATGTAGAATGGCGCGCTTGCTGCAACCGGCAACGGTGATCCTGGAAGATGTTGATTTGATCGCAGAAGAGCGGACGCGCCAGGAGGTGGGCTGCAATGCGCTGCTCTTCGAACTGCTCAATCAAATGGATGGTCTGGCGGATGATGCTGACGTTCTCTTCCTGCTGACAACAAACCGGCCAGATATCCTTGAACCGGCATTGGCGGCGCGTCCTGGACGCATTGATCAGGCTATTGAAGTCCCCTTGCCTGATCGGACCTGCCGACAACGGCTCTTTGATCTGTATGGGCAGGGACTCACCCTTCAGCTTGAGCAGCTCCCACAACTCATTGATCAGACAGAAGGAGTGAGCGCAGCATTCATCCGCGAATTGATGCGCAAGGCAGCTCTGTTTGCCGCCGATGAGAATGACGATCTGATCGTGGAAGATCGCCACATTGAGGAAGCTTTGCACGAACTTGTCTTTGAGGGCGGCGAACTGACAAAGCGACTGCTAGGCGCCACCAGAGCGTTTTAGTGCTTTGTGACGCTGTTTGCCGCCGCGATGATGCCTCACTGATGAATAAAGTGAGGCATCATTGCAGATGGTGATTGGAGAGGATATACTTCCTCTTAGGAAAGTCAGCAGCAAAGCCGTTCTTGCTAACATAACAAAGGAGAACAACGCATGCCTCTGCAACCCCATGTGCAAGCCTATCTGGAGCAGGCGGCGGCACTCAACCAGCCGCCAATCAGTGAGCAGACTCCCGAACAGTTGCGTCAGGCGCAAAGACAGGAAATGGCGGAGTATGGCGCGCCAGAACCTGTTGCCCACGTTGAGAATCGCACGATTCCCGGACTAGGCGGAGAGATCCCAATCAGAATCTATACACCACAGGGAAGCGGCCCCTTCCCTATCCTCGTCTACTTCCACGGTGGCGGCTGGGTGGTCTGCGATCTGGATACCCATGACGGTATCTGCCGCAGTCTGGCGAATAGAGCCGGGTGCGTCGTCGTTGCCGTGGATTATCGGCTGGCACCCGAGCACAAATTCCCTGCCGCCGTCGAGGATTGTTTTGCCGCAACCAGATGGGTAGCCGCAAATGCTGCCGCGCTCAATGGCGACGCGAGCAGAATCGCTGTCGGCGGCGATAGCGCGGGTGGCAATCTTACCGCTGTGGTCACACAAATGGCGCGCGATCAGGGGGGACCAGCTCTTATTTTTCAGCTAATGAATTGCCCCTGCACCGATTTCAGTATGACCGCCCCATCCATAGAGCGTAATGGCAAAGGCTATGGTCTGGATAAAGAGGATATGATCTGGTTCATGAACCATTATTTAAACAATGAGAGCGAGAGAACGGACCCTCTGGCCTCTCCTCTGCTGGCTAAAGATCTGAGTGGGCTCCCTCCCGCCTTGATCATTATTTCCGAGTACGATCTTTTGTGCGACGAAGGCGAGCAGTATGGGCAACGTCTGAAAGAAGCGGGGGTTCCCGTGACGATCAGTTGTTACGAAGGGATGATCCACGGCTTTATCGGCACCCCGTTGGATCTGGAAGAGCGCGGCATGGACGAATGTGCCGCAGCTCTGCGAGCCGCCTTTGCCTCGAAAGCGGCTGTTTAAAATTAGCTTATTGCAAAAAATCGGATGGCGCTTTGTCCAAAGTGCCATCCGATGCCTGGAAAGAAAACCAATCGATGATTCGTTTTGATGATCAGGTGGCTCTCATCACTGGCAGCGGACGCGGGCTGGGAGAAGCCTATGCGTGCCTGCTAGCAGAACGGGGAGCGCACGTTGTTGTCCATGACGCGGGCGTTACGCTGGATGGTCAGGGTTTTGACGCGAGCGTGGCCGAGGGGGTGGTGAAAAAGATTACGGCTGCTGGTGGGAGCGTGATTGCCTGTTACGAGAATCTGGAGACGCGTGCTGGCTGTAGACGTGCGGTTGAATGCGCGCTGGAGCAATTTGGTCGGCTGGATATTCTGGTGAGCAACGCGGGTTGGATAGATCGCACTCCGCTAGAACAGATCACGCCGGAACTATTCACGCGTATCCTCGATATCCAAGTTGCGGCCCCTCTCTGGCTGGCCCAGGCGGCCCTGCCGATGATGAAGCAGCAAGGCTATGGGCGCATAGTCTTGACCTCATCGGGCATTGGATTGTGGACCGAGGGAGAGCGGCCTGAACTATCAGGTTATGCAATCGGTAAGGCTGCCCAGCTAGGATTGATGAATGCACTGACTGCTAATGCAGCAGGTGAGAATATTCGCGTCAACATCATCTCACCCGTTGCCGCAACGCGCGTTTATACCGGCGAGGTGGCTCCTGGGGAATTGCGTCCTGAGCAGGTCGCGCCCGGCGTGGCTTTTCTTGCTTCTAGCGCGTGCGAGATATCAGGCACTATCCTGCGGGCCGGCAATGGACGTTTCTCGATTATGCGCTGGCAGATCGGCCCGGAGGTCGATTTTGGCGCTGAGCCAGCCACGCTGGAAGATTTTGCAGCCCAATGGAAGAAACTTTTCTAAATCGGCAAGTCGCAAAACTTACCTGCCACTCTACCTTCGGGGGTTATTTTCTCCTTGACAAGCCTATGACCATGTCGTAAAATAATGACTGGAAAGTCAAAATTACGACTGACTGGTCAATATATGAATAAACATGTCAAAAAGAGAGCAACGGGGGGGAAGGTCTCGGTTTTTTAAAGAGGTGAAGAAGGTATGCAAGGAGCGCAAGTACATCGTTCTCTAAAAGAGAAGCAGCGCCAGGAGCGCGAGAATCTTATTCTGCAAGTCGCTGAGGAAGTGTTAGCGGAGAAAGGGTACCATGAGACCTCGATGGACGAGATTGCTATGCGCGTCGGAGTCTCTAAAGGGACCCTGTATCTTCATTTTCCCGGCAAAGAGGGCCTGATGATCGCCATCTTTGCGCGGGATATGCAAAACTTCTCGCAAGCGGTAGATGATGCTATCGCACATAGGCTGACCGCTCGTGCCAAACTGGAAGCCATCCTGCATTTTCTTTATAGTGGCTTTTTTAGCAAGCGAGCTCAACTGCTTTATACCGTCAATAATAGCATGGAATTGCGGCGGCTTTTCATTGAGAAGGGGGGCTGTATGCGCGATATGTGGGAGCATCTCGCCAATCGCATTATGGCTTTACTGGAAGAGGGGAAGGCGGCCAACGAATTTGATAAAACTATCCCAACCGAAGTTATGCTGAGTGCGTTTTTTAGCCTGCTGTCCCCAAGAAGCTATGAGCGCCTGATTGTAGGGAGTCAGGTGTCGGCGGACGAACTGGTGAGGCATCTAGGGAAAATCTACTTTAAAGGTGTAGCAGCGCTATAGCTCCCCGCTTCATCGTGGGAGGTTTGAGAGGATTATTGAGGATTACTTATGGCAACAGTATCACGCGCATCTAATACAGATAATCTGGCAAGAGATAGAGAAAACTTGAATGACTTTGAGCAGCCCCGTTACTCCAAAAGAGATACTCTCCTGACAATGGCTGGTGTATTGATGGTCATGCTGCTGGCCTCGCTTGACCAGACCATCGTCTCAACAGCTCTGCCGCGCGTCATTGCTGAACTTCATGGCATTGATCGCTACACCTGGGTCGCGACCGCGTACCTGTTGACGTCAACCGTGATGGTGCCCATCTACGGCAAGCTTTCGGATCTGATCGGGCGCAAACCCATCTTTCTGTTTGGCGTGGTGATATTCCTGATTGGCTCGGCTGCTTCCGGTGCAGCTCAGACGATGGACCAGTTGATTATATTCCGCGCCTTCCAGGGGATCGGGGCCGGAGCTCTCATGCCTATCGCAGTTGCTATTGTGGGCGACCTGTTCACTCCGCGCGAGCGTGGTAAGTGGCAGGGGATCACCGGAGCTGTCTGGGGACTCTCGTCGATTGTGGGTCCGACGGCTGGTGGCTGGATTACCGAAAACTCTACCTGGCGCTGGGTCTTTTATGTCAATCTCCCAATCGGCATCGTAGCTCTGTTGGTATTGATCTTCCTGATGCCAACGTTGCATAACAAGACGAAGCAAGTCTCCATTGACTATATTGGCGCCACGCTGCTGGTGGCCGGAACCGTGCCATTGCTGCTCGGCTTTACCTGGGCGGGAACGACGTATCCCTGGCTTTCACCACAAATTATCGGTATGTTCGCCGGTGCGCTGGTCTTCCTTGCTGCCTTCATCGTCTACGAGGCCCGTCTGGAGCAACGTGGAGGGCAGCCTATCATTGATCCGAGCCTGTTCAAGAACAGCATTTTTGCCATCTCGACGCTGATCACTACCGTTTTCGGAATGGGGCTGTTTGGCAGCATCTTCTTTATCCCCCTGTTTGTGCAGGGAGTTATCGGCACCTCGGTCACCGATAGCGGCCTCATCCTGACGCCGCTGATGCTCACATCGATGGTAGCAAGTATTACCTCCGGCCAACTGGTATCGCGCCTGGGCAAGTATAAGTGGATCGCTATCGTGGGCATGATGATTAGCGTCGTCGGTACCTGGTTGCTGGTGCGGTTGGATGTGACCGCGACCAATACCGATGTCCTGCTGGCGATGCTGGTGCTGGGTTTTGGCATGGGCTTTGGCATGGCGCTGTATAATCTGATCGTCCAGAATGCGCTGCCGCGAAAGATCGGTCAGGCAACATCGACCCTGGTCTTCTTCCGCTCAATTGGCGGCACTATTGCCCTGGCGGCGATGGGATCGGTGATGACAACCGCCTACCTGCCCGCGTTCCATAATGCCTTGCCGGCAAGCGTAAAGCGGGCCATTCCACCCCAATACCTGAGCTTCTTTGACAATCCGCAGGTCTTGCTATCGCCCGACGCTCAGTCGCAAGTACATAGTACGTTTGTAGCTTTTGGGGCGCAGGGCGTTCAATTGTACAACAGCCTGATTAACGCGGTGAAGGTCGGCCTGACCCAGGGCATCCATAATGTCTTCATCCTGAGCCTGGCGATTATGCTTATTGGCATGGTGGCGGTGTTCTTCTTGAAGGAGATCCCCTTGCGCGGTGGACGCTCCAGCAAGAGAAGCGAGGCTGCGAACAATATGGAGGAAGGGTCTCCAGAGCCTGTTGCTCCGGTGGGGCTTCACTAAAAAACTCCATCCGGCAGAAGGAGGCGTTAGTTCAGAACATACCAGCGCCTCCTTTTCTTATAGCCCGAATGTATGACAATATCTTCATGGTTTTTGGGAACAGGTGCAAAGTGTCTTCCCATCTGGTATAGTAGTGGTGAAGGCAGGTATTGCCATACCAGACTACGTCGGTATTATGCGGGGGATAGGTGATGATGGAAGTGGAGCAGCAATGTGGGAAAATCGATACGCCGGGAGTAATCACAACGCTACTCAGTGAGTTTAGCGCGGTCGCCGACTATCGTACATTACGGGATAGCCTGCCCCGGCGGCTGGCTGGTTTGTTAAAATGCCGGTGCGTCCTACTCTATCAGCGCAGCGGCGAAACTCTGCAATTTGTCTCAGGGTCCTTCGATGATAAGCCGGGGTGGTCCTCCTCCTTGCTCGCTGTGGCCCATATCAATCCCATCAACCTCAATAGTGATGTACCCGAGGCGTGCGCCTGGCGTGAGCGCCATAGCGTTGGTCAACCCGCGTCTGCTCCCACTCTGGCGGCTACGCCCTTAATTTATCGTCAACGTGGCATCGGCGTGCTGGTCGCGATACGCAGCAAAGAAGGGGAGAAGGCGCATCATCCAGATCGTTGGGTTGGTGATGAGATGCAGGCTTTGGAAGCTGTGGCTGGCGTCGTGGCGCTTTTATTAGAAAATACTCGTTTGTTGGAACGCGACCGCGAGCGCATCCATGAACTCGCGCTTTTGAATAGTATCAGTAGCCAGATGACCTGCTCAATGTACGATCTTGAGCGCGTGCGCGGGGTTATCGTCCAGCGTGCGCGAGAAATTTCTACCGCGGACCTTTGCGCAATAGTTGAGCCTTCCACGCCTGAGGATGCCATTGCCTGGATGGCGCCAGAGCTGCAAGCGATGCTCTTCCAGCGTTTTCGTGAATATCATTCGCTTTCCCCCGTCATTGTCGAGCGTCCGGGGCAGATTGATGATCCGTTTATCGGTGAATGTCTTAAATACCTGCCTTCGACGCTCAAAACGCTCTTTGTGGTTCCACTGCTGCGTGGGGGCGCTTTTAGCAGACGTGGAGGTTCATTGTTGCGTGGAAGCATTGGAATGACGCACAATGACGCATCAGAGCCACGGGTGCTGGGTTTTATCATTGGAGCATATTATCAGCCGTGGAAACTGAAGCGCGCTGAAGTTGTGCTGCTGCAAGTGCTTGCCAGCCAGGCCAGCGCCGTATTAGAGAATATCCACCTGATGACTGCGGTGCTAGAAGCCCGCAACGAGGCCCGTAAACTGCTCAGGCAGGTATTAGATGATCGGCGCATGAAAGAACTGATCCTGGCAAGCATTCCCAGCGGACTGATCACGACTGATCAGAAAGGCGATATTACCACCTTTAATCGAGCGGCAGAGGCAATCCTGGGATATCATCCGTACGAAGTATTAGGCCATCCTTTGCACAAGTTTCTTGATCTGCATGCATTACGATCCATTGGCGGAGGAAGCGCGCTTCCCGTCTCCTCGGCTTTGCTGGACCAGCAACGCGACGTTCTGCACAATATGATACAGACCGGTACCGTCGTTACGATGGACCGTCATGGACGGGAAATTGTGCTTGATGTCGATGTCTTGCCCTTATGCAAAGAGCAAGACGGGCAGGTGGGCACCCTGGCAACCTTTACCGATGTAACCTCCGTCCACCGCCTGGAGGAAGAGAAACGCCGCCTGGATCACCTTGCGTCGCTGGGTGAGATGGCTGCCAATGTTGCCCATGAGGTGCGCAATCCCCTGGCATCAATCAAAACGTCAATGCAACTGCTCAAGGAGGACCTTTTCTTCTCTGCTCAATCTGCCACTCCCGAACAAAAAGAGGGGCAGGTCGAATGGGCGCGGGAATCAATCTCGGTTGTGCTGCAAGAAGTTGACCGTCTTGATACGCTGGTGCGCGACCTCTTGCTTTTCGCCAAACCATGTCATCTGCATCGCGTTCGCTGCAATATTGCGGCCATGAGCGACCAGACGCTCAAGCTGATTGAGCCGCAGTGTATAGAGTCGAATATCACTGTTCATCGCATCTACGGCGCTCTGCCACCGCTATGGGCAGATGCCGCTCAGATTGAGCAGATACTGTTTAACCTCTATATCAACGCCATTCAGGCTATGCCCGATGGAGGCATTCTTACTATCTCCTGCCATAGTATCTCGGCTGATAGCGCCATCCGCGAGGCGGGAGGAGCTCAGACAACCGTAGACCAGGGAGGGGATAGTGGCTATTCTCTGACGGTGAAACGGATACAAACTCCTCCAGTGCAACAGTGGTTGGAGATAGCGGTCAGTGATACCGGGACGGGTATTCCTCCTGACCAGCTTGAGCATATTTTTCAGCCGTTCTTTACTACTAAGGCGCATGGTATCGGCCTGGGGCTGGCGATCACGCGACGTCTGGTAGAGGATCATGGCGGTTACATCCGAGTGGAAGGACATTATGGCTATGGCGCGACCATCGCAGTGCGATTGCCGCTGCTAGAAGATGCGGCTCTTTCGCAGGAAGAGCAGGAAGAGCAGGAAGATGCTGAGGAGAGTGAAGAAGTGCAAGGGCAGGGTGGGCAGCTATGAGCTTGAGTATACTGATTATTGATGATGAACCCCATTTACCGCACCAGTTTGCCCGCTTTCTTAGAAAGCATGGGGGCTATGAAGTTTATACAGCCGCTGACGGCGAGTTGGGATTGCAGGAGCTACAGCGCAATGATGTTGATCTGGTATTGCTCGACCTGCGTTTGCCCAAACTCAGCGGGCTGGAAGTGCTCACGCATTTGCGAGAGATCGATCCTGAGGTACCGGTTGTTATACTCACCGCTTATGGAGATGTGCAAACCGCAGTTGCCGCGATGAAGCTGGGAGCCTCGGACTATCTGCTCAAGGGCTTTGATCTCGACGAATTGCTTATAGTCGTGCGGCGGGCTTTAGAGACCAGCGCCATGTCGCGTGAACTGCGCCAGTTGCGTCGTGAGCGCAGCGACAACTACCACTTTACTCATATTGTAGGGCACAGCGAGCGCATGCGGGAGGTTTTTGATCTGGTGGCGCGCGTAGCGCCCAGCGATACCGCGGTCTTAATCACAGGGGAGAGTGGAACCGGCAAAGAGGTCATTGCCCGCGCTATCCATGAGCAGAGCCAGCGAGCTTCTGGCCCCTTTCATCCTTTGAATTGCGCCGCCATTGCTCATAACCTCCTGGAAAGCGAGCTGTTCGGGTATGAGCGTTATGCTTTTACTGATGCCAAGAAGCAGAAGCGGGGCCTGCTCGAACTGGCTGATGGGGGCACGCTGTTCCTCGATGAGATCGGTGAAATGCCTCTCGATATGCAGGCCAAACTTTTGCGCGTGCTGGAGACGCGCTCGTTCTTTCGCCTGGGCGGAAACCAGGAGGTCAAAATTGATGTGCGCATTCTGGCCGCGACCAACCGCGATCTTGAGCAGGCAAAAATGGAGGGAGCGTTTCGCGCTGATCTTTACTTTCGCCTGGCCGTGCTGGAGATCAGGTTGCCTCCCTTGCGTGAAAGGCCCGGCGACATCATGCTGTTCGTCTCACATTTTATAGAAGATTTCAATAAGTTGCTGGGGCGCAATATCCGGCGCATCTCCCCTGAGGCGCAGCGTCTCCTGCTGGCATATAGCTGGCCTGGCAATATTCGCGAGCTCAAGAACGTCATCGAGCGAGCGATGATCCTCAGCAGCAATGATGAGCTGTTACCGGCTCATTTGCCACAGGAAATCGTCGGCGCGGATAGCAAGAATATCTCTCCTCTGGATCCCTGGGAGCAGTGGTTAAATATGTGGCCGCGGGGCAGCGTCTCCTTTGAGGATGTCACCGGGCGCTTCGAGCAGCATCTGATCCGCTGGGCTCTGGAGACGGCCCACCATAATCGGACGCGGGCCGCCGAACTGCTCGGTTTTACCAAAGTTGACCAGTTGCGCTATCTGATGCGCAAACACAATTTGTTTCAAACTCACTAGAGAGGAGTACAGGCTTAATCGGCATTGGTCGCATCGACAACGCTCTCATGGTTGAGCAGTTCCGTCTCCAGTTCCTGCCAGGCAAGCTGCTCTATCTGGAAATTGCTCATCTGCTGTCGCTGGGTCATTGACTCCTGAAACTTCGCTGTCACCCGCTGGCGAAAATTTGCCAGGATCGGACGCTGGACCTCTGGTTTTGGCAGAACGCGCAGTTGGATCTCATTGGTATGGCGGAAGTCACTTTTATCGAAGGCCAGCGATATCAGGTCGCTAAATGTTGCGAGGAGATTTAAACGTTGTTGAGAAAAGTACTTCTCTTGCGTACTGGAAGCCAGCAGGCATCCCGCAATGCGTCCCTCAAAGCGAATGGGGGCGGCGGCGGCGCTGACCTCAAACTCGTCCTGGACGGCGGGTAGGGTGTTGTCTTCACGCAGGTTATCGTCATTGATAATATGATGGACCTCGACCGCATAGCCTGAAAGCGATTCCAGCCCCAGAAAGAGCACGTCGTGTTCAAGATCGGCTGTCCAGGGAGGCGTTCCTTTGCCAGCTCTTTCTCGCAGGCTATGCACTTTGCCATCGACTGGAGAGGGTGGCATACACTGAACCAACTTGACCGCCATCCCTAGCTGGCTAGGATCGAGCTGCGCCAGAGCCTGTTTTAATACGACCTCGCTGATGCGCCAGAAGCGTAAGCTCTCGGTCGTGGTGGTGCGGATACTTAGCACCTGAGCAAAAAACTCGGAGGGGATCTGCTCTGTGGAATCTTCCAGGAGCCAGGATTGGATATCGGGATAAAGTGTTTCCAGGGCATCAATCAGTTCCTGGCGCTGATTGGGATGGATCACCCGTACCAGGTGTATTAAATGGGGCCGCTGGGGCTTCGATTCTCCGCTGGCCCAGCGCGAAAGGGTCATGGTGGTGACGCCAAGAGCTGTTGATAGGCGCTGACGTTCGCCTGGGGATTTGATGATCCCTTGTAAGATAGTTGACCATGCTGGAAGAGGAGTGACCATACCTTTCCACCTCATTGAAACTGCAAGAAACTCATCCGGTCTTGCTTTCTATGATAACAGAGGTGCGATAGTGAGTCAACTGCCACATTAATATTTTGTGTGGAAATTTCTCGAAATGCGTCCAACAAGCCATATCGATAGCAAAACTAGTTGTACTTGAGTCGTGAAATCTGTATCATAGAAAATGATGGTAAATCAGGCAGGAAAGTGTAGATTGCGCAGGAAAAGGAGTGGAGGATGCCCAAAAAGATCATTGCCGTTGATGATGATAAAGAAGTGCGTGAAATCATGACATTTGTGCTCAGCCGGCATGGCTTCGAGATCGCAACTGCCTCCAATGGACAACAACTACAAGATTTGCTCAATTTGCAGCTACCCGATTTGATCATTCTAGATGTCATGATGCCAGGAGAGGATGGCTATCACATCTGCCGTACTTTGCGAGACGACCCACGAACTCAGCATATCCCGGTGATTATTATCACCGCTCATGCCGAAGACATTTATAAACGGATCAGCCTGGATCTAGGGGCGGCACAGCATATAACCAAGCCTTTCCATCCATTAGAACTGGTAGAAAAGATCAATGCCCTTCTGAAATGAGAACGGAGAAGATATAATTATCATAAACACATATCCAAAATTGTGACGTAAAAGACTTGTCTCAACGCTTAAAAATTGGTATCATTACAAGCAAGAGCGTCCTGACGAGTTCAAGGAAGCAGAGCGGCATGCCAAACAGATACGAACGCGAGATTGAAGAGATTCTGCGCAATCTAGAGAACGCGGAGCCTAAACCAGCTTTACGACCGAAATTCGGCAAGCGACCACGTCAGAAGCCAGGTCCTGGCATCCCTGCGCGTCATCGTCCGTTCTTTTCGTTTAATTTCTCGATGACGGAATGGTTGCTCGTTGCTGGAATTGTCGCCGCGCTGGTTTCCGGTGGTTATGCCTATTTACAGGATAGGCAGGATATTTTCACCGCGATCCTGGCAACCGTCGGCATTGTATGTTTAACCCTGGTCGCATTCTCGCATTTTCTATTCCGTCCACGCCGTTCCCAATCAATGCGTTATGGGAATGTCACTGTTACCCCTTTACGCCGTAGCCCTTTCAGTGGCCTCAAGACGCAGTGGAATCTCTTTTTGCTCAAGTTGCGCTACCGGCGCAAAAAAGAGCACTAGATGGCGTGTTCTACCCGTTAGCGATACCAGGATACTTCCCTTTGCCGATGCATACTTTTTAAGTGTGGGGTCGCATAGGCCATTTTTGCTGTTATGTGGTATCTGGCTGCCCCTTTGCTTTCGCAACGCCAGGGGTAATTGCTATAATATTGGCTCTGACTGTAAAAGATGGAGCCTGGTAGACAAAATTTTTAAAAGGTAAAAAGGAGCTTTTGAGTTATGAATGAACTGGTAGAACGCCTCTCGCAAGGGGAGCATCCGGTTGCCGTTGGAGGCCCGAAGCCTTCTCTGGAAGAGTTCAAAAAGCGCATAGAGGATATGGGGTATGTCTTTATCAAGTTTACCGGAACGCGCGGTGGAACGGATCTGGGAGTTCGCGTCGATAAGGCAGCCGTTGATCTGAGTAAAGCCGATTTTGCTCAGGCTACCGGCACGGCGCATGTCGAGGGGACCCTTACCCTGAACTATGTCAAAGTGCGCTGCGTGGCTGATATCAATCTGGCAACTTTGGAGGGCACGGGGCATCTGGTGATCCTGGAAGAGGTTCATCCCTAGCTGAAGCCGCTACAAAACCAATCTATCACCAGCCTTTTCGTGAGATGAGATGGAAAGCATTCAACCACTCATCTGTCGCGAAAAGGTATTTTTTTAGCATCAAACAATAATTTTACATTTTTCTGCGGCTTCTTTAATACTCTCATGGAAGAATGATTTTTGAGTAAGAGACAGCAAATTGTAGAGCAGGCAAGAATAATAATGTTAGTTTAATGGTAACGTGGTAACATGCAGCATAGTCAGGGAAAGGCCGTTCTGTAACTTGTTGCGAGGACAATTTACGATGAAAAAGATCATTGTTTCAATTATCGTTATAGGCACCTTTGTCATCTACAGCTTTATCCATCACTCCGGCTTTACTGCCGTCCTGCCGGATACTTCAGTAGGCTCTCGCTCCTCATCGGGTTCAACCACATCCCCCTCGGATACGCCCGGAGCTACGGGGACACCTGGGGCGACTGGCGCGCTTTATAAGGATGGCTCATATACGGGGAGTGTAGCTGATGCGCAATGGGGCGTTGTACAGGTCCAGGCGATCATTAAAGGTGGCAAGATTACCGATGTGCAATGGCTGCAATATCCCAATGATCGTAGCCGCTCAGTCTATATCAATAGTTACGCTGACCCGCAGCTTACCAGTGAGGCGATCCAGGCTCAGAGCGCCAATGTTGATGCCGTAACGGGTGCGACCGATTCCAGTGACGCATTCATGCAGTCTCTCTCGGACGCCCTTTCTCAGGCGCATAGCTGATGAAACATCTGGAGCTCCTTATGGGCATGCCTGTTGCTGTTGAAGTCGTTGATCTTGCCGTTACAGCAGCAGATATCGAACGCGTTTTTGCTTACTTTCGCGCGATTGATGCTACTTTCAGCACGTACAAAGAGGATAGTGAAATTTCGAAAATAAATCGGGGTGAGCTTTGTGAGGTGGAGTATAGCGACGATATGAAAACGATCCTGGCACTGAGCGAGCAAACCAGGCGTGAAACGCAGGGATACTTCGATATCCGCCATCATGGCATCCTTGACCCTTCAGGCATAGTCAAAGGCTGGGCCATCCTTCAGGCTGCGAATTTATTGAGAGCAGCCGGATTTGCCAATTTCTACGTTGATGCGGGCGGCGATATCCAGGTGGCAGGCAAAAAAGGTGGCAATCCCTGGCGCATTGGTATCCGCAATCCGTTCAACCGCAAAGAGAACGTGAAGGTTCTGGCAATCACTGATAGAGGCGTTGCCACCTCCGGCACTGCGATTCGCGGGCAACATATCTACAACCCCCATCAGCCGGATAAGCCTCTTCAGGAGGATATTATTAGCCTGACCGTTATCGGTCCCAATGTCTATGAAGCTGATCGCTTTGCAACAGCGGCCTTTGCGATGGGGAAAAAGGGCATTTACTTTATTGAGCAACTACCGGGGTTTGAAGGATATATGATTGACGCGTCCGCGCGTGCAACGTTTACCCGTGGGTTCGAAAGGTATGTGGTCTAATATGCTAACAGGTATCGATTATCTGCTGGATAGAATCACGATGTATCGCCTGGCGCTCTATGTCCTGGCTGGCCTGGTGGCTATCGCGATGGTTCTGTCATATCTCCAGCTCCTGCCCTTTTCGCCACTCGAGTTGCTCGTCTCGACTGCGTTTCTCATCCTGATTTGCTGGGCTGCTAATTCAATTCTCGCTGGTATTTTTGCCGTACCGGCCAATATCGAGTCAACCTATATCACGGCCTTAATCCTGGCATTGATCATTGATCCGGCTAAATCGCTGGATAATTTCATGTTTCTTGGCTGGGCCGCGATCCTGGCGATATCGTCGAAATATATTCTTGCGCTCAATAATAAGCATATCTTTAATCCCGCCGCGATAGCCGTCGTCATTACCTCATTTGCGCTCGGTGAATCCGCAAGCTGGTGGATAGGAACGGCGAGCATGTTGCCTGCTATGCTCATTGGTGGCGTGCTGGTTGTGCGTAAATTGCGCCAGGGCGAGGTAATAGCACTTTTTATTGCCACTTCTCTTGTGACCGTTTGTGTGGTCAGCCTTTTGCAGCATCTTTCAATCGTACGAGAGCTACAGCAATTGCTGATCGCGGCCCCGCTCTTTTTCTTTGCCGCGATCATGCTGACGGAGCCGCTAACCGCGCCTCCTACTCAAAAGCTAAAATACATCTATGCCTTGATCGTCGGTGTGCTGTTCATTCCTCAGATTCATCTTGGTCGTATCTACTCTACCCCTGAACTGGCGCTGGTCGTTGGCAATATCTATTCCTACGTCGTCAGTCCCAAGCAAAAGGTCGCGCTCAAGTTGAAGCGGAAGAGTAAGATCGCATCCGATATTGTGGACTTTGTCTTCAAGTCGCCGCAAAAGCTGGTTTTTGAGCCTGGGCAATATATGGAGTTTACATTAGCGCATCCCAAACCCGATAGTAGAGGCGTCCGGCGCTTTTTTACGCTTGCGTCGTCGCCCACGGAGGAGGATATCCGCCTGGGCGTGCGCTTTTATAACAATAGCAGTAGCTTCAAGCAAAGCCTCTACCGGATAGATAGCCGCACAAAAATGATGGCCGGACAGATCGCGGGCGATTTTACGCTTCCTCACGATCCCGAGCAGAAGCTGGTCTTTATCGCCGGCGGCATCGGCATTACACCTTTCAGGAGCATGTTGAAGTATCTGCTGGACACGCAGCAGCCACGAAATATCGTCCTGTTCTATGCGAATAGAACCGTAGACGAAATTGCCTATAAGGATGTTTTGAGCGAGGCGCAGGCAAAGCTCGGCGTGAGAATCTTCTACACGCTGACCGGCACGGAAACGCTGCCACGCAACTGGTCCGGCCTGGTTGGCGCAATCAATGAACGCATGATTCGAGAAGCGGTGCCCGACTACGCAGATCGTGTGTATTACTTATCTGGCCCTCCAGGCATGGTGAGAGCGTATGAGCGTGTGCTCAAAGATATAGGTATAGGAGGCAGTCAGATTAAGAAGGACTTTTTCCCGGGGCTGGTATAATCAGTATATTTACTGGACCCCATTTAAACATAAGCGCAAACACTCTGCTAGTTCAGACAGATATTCGGTCCTCGCGGTGATATGGTCACCGGGGATGATATGAACTTCTGTCTCGTTAGTTTTATCTATATCCCGCCATGCCTTGCGCCGGTACAGGTCTTCGCTGTCCCAGAAGATGGTGAGCTTGCCAGGGTAGCCGCGAGGCTTGTAATCCCAGGCTATCCAGTCGTAGAGTACACCCCAGTCCTGGCGTAGCAACTCTATCGGCGGCAGCAACACTGTATTTTCGGCTGCATCGTTAGCTTTTCTAAGCTGTGGGTAGCGCAGGTAGCGATACATATGGCGCAGGCGCAGAAACCAGTCCAATTGTTTGTCCTGGCTGATATGTAGCATCTTCCCGATGGTTCTGATGGCTTGACGACCCTGGATGTGGAGGGTCACGACGCCGCGATCCATCATCGAAAGCGTGGTGCCGGGGTCCATTAATACCAGGAGGCTGATCGTCTGGCCTTGCTCCCTAAGCTGTCGCGCCATTTCATAAGCCAGCAGCGCGCCGTTACACCAGCCGCCTATCTGGTATGGTCCCTCCGGTTGAATGCTACGCATCAGTTCGAGGTGCGCCGTCGCCATGGCTTCGAATGTTGGCAGGGCGCGCAAGCTATCGAACTTATACGGCTCCAGGATATAAAATGGCTGTTCCGCCCCCAAATGTCGGGCCATCTTGCGACAGTAGAACGCGCCCCCTTTAGCATCTCCATGCAGGAAGAAAAAAGGCTGCCGGGAGCCATCTGTCTGAAGGGCGATTAACGGCGTGCGAGTGTCAGCCTGTGGCGCGTGAGAAGGAATAGCTTCCCGCTCCATAAGGATACTGGTGAGATGTTCGATGGTTGGCTCCGTAAAAAGGGTTGCCAGGGGAAGCTTTTTCCCGCAGGTCTGCTCAACGCGGCTGAGCATAAGCGTTGCCAGCAGCGAATGTCCCCCCAGGTCAAAAAAGTTATCGCGGATGCCTATTGCTTCCGCATGCAGCAGTTCCTGCCAGATCTGCACAAGTTGGTGGTGGAGCGGCAGCGTCGGCGCTACAAAGGTTGTGCGCGTTGTCAGGCGGCTCGAATCGGGAGCTGGCAGCGCGCGCCTGTCTATTTTGCCATTGGCGGTCAGAGGCAATGCATTCAGCGGCACAAAGGCTGCCGGGACCATGTAGTCGGGCAAGCGAGTTTGCAGGAAGCGCCTCAGTTCTGTGCCAGATAGCGTGTCCTGGTTCACAAGTGGCGATATCTCGTCGGCAGAAGTTTGCTCTGGTGAAATATCTGGCTGGTCGGTCATGATGTAAGCGACGAGGCTTTGATCGCGCACGGTAACGACAGACTGCCGCACTGCCGGATGCTGGTTAAGCGCGGCTTCAATCTCGCCCAGCTCAATGCGAAAGCCACGAATCTTCACCTGCTGATCGATGCGTCCCATATACTCGATGTTGCCGTCGGGCAGGAAACGCGCCAGATCGCCGGTTCGATACAGCCTCGCACCGGGTTGTTGACCAGAGGGGTGAGGCACAAACCTCTGAGCAGTTAATTCGGGACGATGCAGGTAGCCGCGAGCCAGGCCAGCCCCGCCTACGTACATTTCGCCCGGCACGCCGATGGGAACGGGCTGTTGCTCTTGATCCAGGATGTAGGCCTGTAGATCAGCAATCGGTCTGCCAATCACACTTTGAGCAGGCCGTTCCAGGTCTGCCACTGCAAGCCGGTACCAGGTGACATGGACCGTAGTTTCGGTGATGCCGTACATATTCACCAGCACGGGCCACTGGTCGCCGTGCCGCTCAAACCAGGGCCGCACCTTCTGAAAATCAAGCGCCTCCCCGCCAAAGATGATCAGGCGCAATGCCAGTGCCTGCGCTGTGCCAGAGGCTTCTTCCGCCCAGATTAGTTGATAGAAAGCGGAGGGCGTCTGATTCAGCACGGTGACGTGCTCGCGGCACAGCAGCCGATAAAACTCATCTGGCGAGCGGCTGAGCAAATAGGGAACCAGCACGAGCCGACCGCCATAGAGCAGCGCGCCCCAGAGCTCCCAGACCGAGAAATCGAAGGCATAGGAATGGAACAGCATCCACACGTCCCGCTGATCGAAGTGGAAGGTGGCGTCGGTGGCTGCAAAGAGCCGGACGACGTTGGCATGCGTGACCAGGACCCCCTTCGGTTTGCCGGTCGAGCCGGAGGTGTAGATCACATAGGCGAGACAGGAGGGTGTAACGTTGCTGTGGGGATTCTCGCAACTCTCCTGCGCGATCTTCTCCCAATCAGTATCAAGGCAGACAATGTTGCCTTGATAGTCTGGCAGATTGGAAAGCAGATTTTGCCGGGTGAGCAACACCTGTGCCTGGGTATCGTCCAGCATAAAAGCGAGACGTTCGACAGGGTAGGCGGGGTCAAGCGGGACGTAGGCACCGCCGGCTTTGAGAATGCCGAGCTGCCCTATGATCATCTCCAGAGAACGTTCCATGCCGATGCCCACCAGCGTATCAGGTCCAACCTCCAGCCGTTGCAGGTAATGAGCAAGCTGATTGGCTCTGAGATTCAGTTCGTCATAGGTCAGTTGCACTTCCTCAAAGACAATGGCAAGTGCATCGGGGGCCTGTTCAACCTGACTTGCGAATAAGTGATGCAGGCACTGATCCTTTGCATAATCGGTATCGATGTCGTTCCATCCAAATAGGAGCTGTTGCCGCTCTTTATCGCTCATCAATGGCAGTGTATTGATATGCTGCGTCGGATCGGTGACGATACCCTCCAGCAATATTTGCCAGTGCTCAGTCATGCGGATGATGGTTGACTCGTCGAATAAGTCCGTATTGTACACAAAGCGTCCGGTAAGCCCGTCGGGGCGTTCGTCCAGTTCAAGGTACAGATCAAACTTGGCCGCGCCAACCTCGACATCCATCTGAGTAAGAGACCAGCCGGAGGGCAGCGCGGACTGGGGAGGTACCAGCGTCAATAACACCTGGAAGAGCGGATTCTGCCCCGGGTTGCGTTCAGGCTGTAGCTCCTTGACCACATATTCAAATGGCACATCCTCATGGTCGCGAGTGGCAAGCACCACTTCGCGCACACGCTGCAGCAATTCGCGGAACGTGGGATTACCGGCCAGGCTGGTACGTAGCACAACGGTATTGAGGAAATAGCCCATAATGCCCTGGAACTCTTGGCGCCTTTGCGCGGCTGTGCTGGTACCCACCAGGATATCATCCTGCCCTGTATAGCGATAGAGTAAGGTCTGGAAGGCTGCTACCAGCCCCATATAGAGGGTAGCGCCTTCGCGGGCGCTCAGTGCCTTCAAGGCGTTTGTGAGACGCCTGGATAGCACGAAGGGGCATACCGCTCCTCGATACGTCTGCACAGGAGGGCGCGGGCGATCCGTGGGCAATGCCAGCGTTGCGGGTGCTCCTGCAAGCTGCTTTTTCCAGAATGCAAGCTGCTCCGTTAGCATCTCCCCTTGTAGCTCCCCGATTCCATCGGGGGAGCTACGCTGCCAGAGTGCGTAGTCGGCGTACTGATAGGGCAGATCAGCCAGGGGAGAGGGCTTGTTGGCCCGAAAAGCCTCATAAAGAGCGTGCAGTTCTGGCAGCAGGACCTGATAAAGCGAGAAGCCATCAAAAATGATGTGGTGCAGGCTCAAGAACAGGCGATGATCGGTGTCGCTCAATCGCACCAGCAGCGGGCGCAGCAGCGGGCCGTTGACGAGATCAAAGGGCCGCCGCGCCATTGCTGTAGCCTGACGAATGGCCTCTCGCTCTCCCTCAGACATATGCGACAGATCCACCAGCGGCAACGTGAGCGGTCGATAGGGATGGATTTGCTGAACGGGTTGTCCATTGAGCAGAGGAAAGGTTGTGCGCCAGGCTTCGTGACGCCTGATAATCTCGTTCAGGCTCTGCTCCAGCGCGGCAATCGAAAGAGCACCGGGCAGGTAGATAGTGATACACTCGTTATAAACCGGCGTATCGGCTATCAACTGGGAGAGCACCCAGAGCTGTTGCTGCCCGAAAGAGAGGGGAAGAGGTATTCCCGCTATCCTTTGGGGAATGGCCTTCTCCACAGTTTTGGCCTGAGCCGATGCTTCTCCGCGCAAATACCTGGCGAGCAGGGCTTTCCTGGCTGCTGAAAGTTCAGATGTATCCGGCAATCGTTGCTGTCCCTTATGCTGCATAGATCGAAGAACGTGAAATGCTAAAATGAGACAGGTAACGCAGTAAGTCCGCGTAATCCTAAATTTGCGCGCCATGTGACCGGCTCGGGTTTGAGCGCAAGATTGGGCATGCGGCGCAAAACGGATTCAAAGGCAACCTGGCCCTCGATGCGAGCAAGAGGCGCGCCAAAGCAGAAATGGCTGGCCCAGGCAAAAGCAACGTGGCGGTTATCCTGCCGTTCTACATCCAGCCGGTCGGGATCGGCAAATCGCTCTGGATCGCGGTTGGCGGCTCCCATTACCGCGATAACCGCCTGACGCTTGCGAATCTTCTTCCCTCCCAGCTCCACATCGTCCGGCGCTAAGCGGGCGGTATGCTGGCTGGGGCTCTCGAAGCGCAGCAGCTCCTCAACCGCCGAAGGAATAAGCGCAAAATCGGTTCGAAGCTTCTCCATCTGGTCTCGGTGGCGTAGCAGAGAGAGCAGGCCGTTGCCGATCAGGTTCGTCGTAGTTTCCTGACCGCCAACCATCGTCACAATCGTATTCGCAATCACCTCTTCTTCGGTAAAGCGGTCGCCGTCGATCTCAGCATTCAGGTAGGCGCTAATCAACCCATCGCGCGGATGTTGGCGCTGCTCTTGAACGGCTGAGCGGAAATAGACCACCATCTCTTCCAGGCTGCGAATCGCCTTTGAGGCGTAATCGGGATTGTGCTGGAAGTTACCGAGCACCTGGGCGAAATCGGCGGACCAGGCCGTGAGTTGCTGCCAGTCGGAGGTCGGAACGCCCAGCATCTCCGCCGTGACGATGGCGGGCAGGGGATAGGCGAGGTCGGCGATGACATCCATCTCCCCTTTATCCTGTACCGCATCCAGCAGGCTATTGGTAATATCTTGAATATGGGAACGCAATATCGCGACGCGGCGGGGTGTGAAGGCTTTAGAGGCCAGGCCACGGATACGCGTGTGATCAGGTGGGTCCAGAAAAAGCATCTGATGTATCATCACCTGCGCCAGCGGCTTCAAGGCTGAGAGGCCCAGCGTTTCTAGTTGTTCGGGCGTATAGGTACGATTGGCAGAGAAACGCTGAAATACTGTGACCACGTCCGCGTAACGGGTCACAATCCAGGCGTGCAGGTAAGGGTCCCAGTGGACGGGGTCTTCGCTACGCAGTTTATGATATAAGGGGTAAGGATTGGCAAGAACCTCGGGATCGAGCAGGTGATACAGGCTCAGGGGCGCTCCCTGCTTGCCCGGCGCATGCGATGATTGTGAATGAGCCGCCATTTTTTATTTCTCCATCTATCTATCTAAAACCAGAAATTTTATGCATTCTGTTCTTGTTCTAACAACTGTAAAATCTCCTCGTCACTCATAGCATTGATCTTAACAAAGATGAGTTGTTCGATCTCCGCTGCCAGCTCGCGCACCGTTGGCGCTTCAAACAAGGTGCGCAAAGGCAGCTCAACCCCGAAAGATGTGGTCACATGCATAATAATCTGAGTGCCCAGCAACGAATGGCCCCCGAGCATAAAGAAATTCTCGTCTACGCCGATCTGCTGCAAGCCTAACAATGGCGCCACGATGGCCGCGAGCCGTTCTTCGGTGGGAGTCGTGGGCACACTGATACTGCCGTCACGCAGCATGTTGGTTTCATCCGGCACCGGCAGCGCCGCCCGGTCTATCTTTCCATTAGGCGTTACCGGTAACATATCCAATACCACGAATGTAGCCGGTACCATATAGTCGGGCAGGTGAGTCAACAGAGCTTCGCGCAACGAACTGACCGTCACCTGCGCTTCTGGCGTCAAAACAATATAGGCTACCAGGCGTTTATCACCTGCAACATCTTCGCGCGCCGTCACGATGCTGGTCTGGATAGCTTCGTGATTATTCAGGGCGGCCATAATTTCATCCAGTTCGATGCGATACCCGCGTATTTTGACCTGGTGATCGATGCGCCCCATAAAGGCAATCTGTCCATCGGGCAGGAAACGCGCCAGATCGCCGGTTTTGTAGAGGCGCGCAGTGGGATCGAGATCGGACGCGGTAAACCTGGTCCCTACGAAGGGGTTAGGGATGAACTTTTCGGCGGTCAGTTCGGGTCGATTGAGATACCCACGAGCCAGGCAGATGCCTCCGATATGTAATTCGCCTGGAGTATCGACAGGTACCTGGCGCAACTGTTCATCCAGGATATAGATCTGGGCATTCGCGATGGGCCGGCCAATCGTTGGTGGCGTTGTGGCGTCAGGAGTTGGAGGTACAGGCCCCGATGTTACCAGCACGGTTGCCTCACTGGGACCATAATTGTTGACCAGGGTGAAGGGCAGCGCAGGCGAGGGATAATGGTGCAGGGTATCGGCTCCGGTCAGCATAAAACGCAGAGGCGTTGACGAAGGCCACTCCAGCGCCAGCATGCTCTCGGCCAGCATTGTGGGCAGGAACGTAATCGTGATCTTGTTATCGAGCAGCCAGTCGCGCAGACGCGTTGGCGCGGTACGAGTATCTTCAGTGGGCATGTAAATGCAGGCCCCTGCCGTCAGATAGGGCCAGAGCTCCCAGCCGGTCGCATCGAAGGCCGGGCTTGTCAGTTGCGTCGCCCGGTCGGCAGTCGTCACGCCAAAAGCTTGCTGGTGCCAGCATACCAGATTTAACAGGCTTTTATGGGTAATCTCTACTCCCTTTGGGCGACCGGTCGAGCCAGAGGTGTAGATGATATAAGCAAGGTCATCGACGGTGGCTGTATATGCCGGCTCTGCCGCGCTCTGCTGCGCCAGCAGCCCGGCGTCGCGGTCCAGGCAGACGACAGCAACGTTTTGCAGGGAAAGCCGCTCAGCAAGATGCTGCTGCGTTACCAGCACAGGCGTCTGAGAATCTTGCAGCATAAAGGTCAGGCGTTCTGCCGGATAGGTGGGATCGAGCGGGACATAAGCGCCTCCGGCTTTAAGGATAGCAAGCAGGCCGACGATAATATGCAAGTCGCGCTCGACGCAAAAACCCACAGGAACACCCGGCTCCACGCCTAGCGTTTGCAAATAATGGGCAAGCTGGTTGGCCGCTTGATTAAGTTCCTGGTAGGTAAGCCCCCGATCACCTTCTACCACCGCTATTGCATTGGGAGTGGTCGCTCCCCACTTTGCCGCCAGTTGAGGGACGCAGGCGTCGAGGGGAAAATCTTGTCTGGTCGCATTCCATTGCGCAAGCTGCTGTTCCGTTGCTGGTAGCTGGGGGGGAGTGCTATTGATGACTTGATAATCTTCTCCATCATGTGCTTTTTGAGAATCTCTTGGGTCACAGGATTGTAATTCCATCTTCTCACGCTTATCTACAGACACAACCGTTACCTCCTGGCTGAACACGCGCTAGCTGGCTTTTATGCCATGCACAAGTATACCTGAGCGGGTAATAAAAATCGCTGTTTGAGGGCTAACTTTGCTGAAATTAATAACCGACTTTGCAGCAAATCAGGCTCTATTTTTTGGGAAGATAGAGCCGCAGTTTTGCGGTAATAATACCCGCGTCTATGCGATACTATTATACATGCAAAATAAGGAACTGGATAAACCTATCCGGTTCCTTAGGTATTATTAGCTAATCTGGAGTACAGTAGAGATGCCGAGCTTAGAAGTGGGTGAGGCTTCTTGGCAAGCTGGTCAAACCCGTAATGCTGCACCCTCGTTGACGGATGGTGGAGATTTCTAGATCGAAGTTGTGTAGCTTGCTGCGTAAAGATGAGAGTGCGCGCCGGACCGGCCTGAGCTCTTGTTGCCATGTTCCACAGCTTAACGCCTCTTGCAAGCATTGGCGGCTGCGAGCGATAGAAGCGGGTGTAACATTGTTCGTTGAAATGTAAGACAACAGCACTTCGTAAGGGCAGTAGTGGGGGAATGATTCTATGATCGGAATCATCATGCGCATCTCATTTGCGCTGAATTGTTGCTCCATGATTTGCTGCGGACCTTCAGCAAGCAGGGATAAAGTGCGTGTGCTAAGATTCAGAGCCAGCGTCTGATTTTGTGGTAGCAGGCCCTGTAATCGAAAATGCGTGATTTTGGCCTCGGCCTCTCTGGGCCGTTTCATACGGAGAGTGAGTGTCTCTAACATAAAAATCCCCTATTGGCTTACCATTAATAAAGCATACGCAGAACAGAAAACACGTAATTGAAGTAGAGAGAGTCTAACTGAACAGTGAAATCTGTTGTAACCCCCACATATGCTATGCTACCATAGAAGTTAATCAATGTATAGTGCAGAATAAGGTAAAACAGGTGTTTTTAGGGAAAAAGATGGATCAGGTGATAAATATGTTTTGGAAAAAAGTCGCTATGTATCTCTGATTGATGCCTTTGATACGCAAATACCCCTATATGATGACCTAAATTTTGCGTACCTAGAATCTCATCGTATAATTACTTACTCTCTCATAAAGTCGGCTATCAATTTCGACAAAGTTAGCTCTCAAACAGCGACTTTTATTTTCCCAGTTAGGTATACTTGTGCATGGTTAAGCAAACCTTATCAACATGACCCATGCTTTGTTAACATGTCTTAACAATGGTCATATGCATCAATATCCTTAACTTTGGGTAGGTGAAAGGGATAGCCGCCGCAGGCAATTTTGTGATGTAACGAGGTAACTTTTATGATTCGTATAGCTCAACCGTTTATGGGAGCTGAAGAAGAGGAAGCTGCGCGGCAGGTTCTTGCGTCAGGCCAACTTGCTCAAGGTCCACAGGTTGCCACATTTGAACGACGGTTTGCGGAACTATGTCAGATGCGAGATGCGGTTGCGGTCTCTTCGGGAACGGCAGCCTTATATCTGGCTTTGCAGGCTCATGGTATTGGGCTGGGCGACGAAGTGATTACCAGCGCTTTCAGTTTTGCCGCAACTGCTAATGCCATTCTTGCTGTTGGCGCAATGCCTGTTTTTGTTGATATCGAGGCCGATACTTATACGCTTGATCCCGCGCAAGTTGAGGCGGCAATTACATCCCGCACCAGAGCTATTATGCCGGTCCACCTTTATGGACATCCTTGCTCTATGGCGCAATTGACGGCAATTGCAGAGGCTCATGCTCTTGTCATCATCGAGGATGCCTGTCAGGCCCATGCTGCAATGGTAGATGGCAGGCCGGTGGGAAGCTTCGGCACAGGCTGCTTTTCATTCTATGCCACCAAGAATATCACCACTGGCGAAGGTGGGATGATCACCACCAATGATCCTGTCATTGCTCAGAAGGCGAGGCTGCTGCGCAACCATGGGCAGCAAGCGCGCTATCAGCACACTATGCTGGCCTATAATATGCGTATGACCGAGCTCCAGGGAGCGCTCGGCGTCGTCCAGTTGCAGAAGCTGGAGTATCTCACGGCGCGGCGTAGCGCCAACGCTGCTTATTTGACGGAACATCTCAGAGGAGTTGTCCAGACGCCTGTTGTCCGTCCTGGCTGTAAGCATGTGTATCACCAATATACCATCCGAGTAGAGACAGGCCGTGATGAGTTGGCGGCCCACCTGCGCGCTTGCAATATTGAGACCGCCGTTCACTATCCTCTCCCCATCTATCGTCAGCCGTTCTACCAGCAATCGCCGACGCTATTTCGTATAGCCGGAAATAGCGCCAGAAATAGCGGATGCCAGCGGTCTGCAAGTGACGAAACGCCGCCTGGTCTGCCGGTGACGGAGCGTGCCGTGCGAGAGGTACTATCGCTTCCTGTACACCCGGCGCTGCAAGAGGAAGAGCTCTCGGTGATTGCACGGGAGGTAGTTGCGGTATGCCGGTAAGAGTGGCGATCATTGGGGCAGGTTCTATGGGGATGAACCATCTCCGAGTTCTGAGGGACTTCGACGAAGAACGAGTACAGATTGTGGGCGTAGCGGAGCTTCATGAGCCTGCGCTCAAGCGAGCGGTCAGTCGCTTTCATGTTGCAAGCTATACCGATTACCAACGTATGGTTGAAGGGCTACGGCCTGATCTTGTGGCTATCGTCGTGCCTACCCATCTGCATTATGAGGCGGCAGCGTTCGTGCTTGAACTGGGTATTGATGTGCTGATAGAAAAGCCTATGACGCGTACAGTTGAAGAGGCGTCAGCTTTGATCCAGCTTGCTCATCGACGTGGCGCCAGGATCGCGGTTGGTCATGTAGAGCGTTTCAACCCTGCTATCGTCGAACTCAAGCAGCAGATACTCAGCGGCAATCTGGGGCAGATGTATCACATGCTTGCTCGCCGCATTGGACCTTTCCCCCCTCGTATTCGCGATGTTGGTGTCACCCTGGATCTTGCTTCCCACGATATCGACATCATGCGTTATCTCACCAATGCAGATATCGAGCACCTTTACGCCCAGACGCAACGCCGCGTACACAGCACCCATGAAGATTTGCTCCTGGGTTTCCTCCGTTTTACCAACGGGGCAATTGGGGTGCTGGATGTCAACTGGTTGACGCCGACCAAAGTGCGCGAACTGAGCATCACCGGGGAAAAAGGGATGTACGTCGTCAATTACCTGACGCAGGACGTTTATTTTTACGAAAACGACTATACTGTCACATCATGGGATGCCCTGCGTTCCCTCACAGGGGTGAGCGAAGGAACCATGATGCGCCTGAAAATACAAAAGGCGGAGCCCCTGCGTCTGGAGTATGAAGATATTCTTGCTGCCATTGAGAATGATACATTGCCAACGGTCTCTGGAGAAGACGGTCTGGCTGTTTTACAGGTGGTGCAGCAACTTACACAGTCGCAACATGGGAGCGCTACTGATGCACACGTTAACCTGCCTGCGCCTGCTTTTGTCGCGACTTCAAATGCTCAAAATAAAAAGGTAGATAACAAACATGCCGCTAATTGATGAAGATGCCAATACTATCTCTAAAAACGCCGTGGTGGCCGTTGTTGGTCTGGGAAAGGTTGGCCTGCCCCTGGCTGTTCAGTATGCTCAACACGGTCATCGTGTCATCGGCTGTGATACTAATCCGCAGGTTGTCTCGACAGTCAATAAGGGCAAATCGCATATCGTTGAAGAGCCGTTGCTCGAAGAAGGCGTTGCGGATATGGTAGCACGGGGACGCTTATCAGCTACATCTGATACGACTGAGGCGGTGCGCCAGGCTCGCATCGTTGTCGTTATCGTTCCTGTAGCCGTGAATGCCCAACATGAAATTGTTTTCGATACTATAGATCGCGCCACCGCAGCTATCGGAGCTGGATTGCAGCCTGGCACTCTGGTAATCTATGAAACCACGTTACCGGTTGGCGCCACCTCTGGACGCCTGGCCCGCCTGCTCGAACGGCATTCGCAACTTACAGCCGGGCGAAACTTCTTGCTCGCCTTCAGCCCTGAACGCGTCTCCTCCGGTGCTATTTTCCGCGACCTGCGTATTTATCCAAAAGTGGTTGGTGGCATTGATGAACGGAGCACTGCTGCCGCCGTCGCATTTTATCGCTCAGTGCTTGATGCCGAAATCATTACGATGGCCTCAGCCGATGATGCCGAATTTGTCAAGCTGATTGAAACCACCTATCGCGATGTCAATATCGCGCTGGCTAACGAGTTTGCACGTTACGCCGATGCGCACGGGCTTGATACTATGGCTGCTATTGCCGCCGCTAACTCTCAGCCGTATTCGCATATTCACACGCCGGGCGTCGGCGTCGGGGGCCATTGCATTCCGGTCTATCCTTATTTCTTGCTGACCGGCGATCTCTCGCAACCCGTACTGACCTTGCCGCGTTCCGCTCGCGCTATCAACGATGCTATGGCAGACTATGCGGTGCAGCGAGTAGAGGCGATCACAGGCTCATTAGCGGGGCGATCTGTCCTGATACTTGGCGTAGCCTATCGCGGTGATGTGCGTGAAACCGCTTTTACTAGTGCGCGTCTGCTCCAGGATGCGCTCCTGGCTCGTGGAGCAAGGGTGTACGTTGATGATCCTCTGTTTGGAGAGTCGGAACTCCTGGCTCAAGGCTATATCCCTTTCGGACGCGATAAATCTAGTCCCTACGGACGCGATCAGTCGGGTTCCCACGAAGCAAGAGAGGAGATCTGCGCTATTATTCTGCAGGCCAATCATCGGGCCTATCAGTCGTTTGACTTTAGCCAGTTTCCACAGTGCAAAGTTGTGCTTGATGGTCGCATGGCACTCGACCGTCAAAAAATTGAGGCGTTAGGCATGCGCTACGTCTGTATCGGGAGACCGGACATAGATGGTTCGGTTGTTCATGGAGGAGAAAAGTAGTGCGGTTGGCATCTATTGTAGGCGCTCGTCCTCAATTTATTAAGCTCGCACCTGTTAGCCGGGCGCTGCGGGAACGGCACGAAGAGATTATCGTTCATACAGGACAGCATTACGATTATCGTCTGTCGTCCCTGTTCTTTGATGAACTGGCTATTCCTGCGCCGGACTATCACCTTGAGATCGGCTCCGGGCTGCATGGCGCGCAAACAGGCCAGATGCTCGCTGCTGTGGAGCAGGTGCTGATCAAAGCAGCGCCGGACCGCGTGATCGTTTTCGGCGATACCAATTCCACGCTCGCAGGAGCGTTAGCGGCGGCCAAGCTCCATATCCCTATTGCCCATGTCGAAGCCGGGCTACGCAGCTTTAATCGTGCCATGCCGGAAGAGATCAATCGCGTCCTGACCGACCATCTCTCCGACCGCCTGTTCTGTCCCACTAAAACAGCGTATAAACATGCCAGAAGCGAAGGTATCACTCAGGGCGTGGAGGTCGTCGGAGATGTCATGTACGATTTGCTCCTGCAAACGCAGGCAAAGATTAGCAGTCGCGCTCAGCAATTGTTGACAAAGCTTGATGTAGCGCCACAAGCGTACGCGCTCGCAACCGTACATCGGCCCGTCAATACTGACGATCCCGCCGCAATGCGCGAGATCGCTCATGCACTGAACAATCTCTCTATGCCTGTAATTTTTCCCGTTCACCCGCGCGCACAGAAATTTTTGCGGCAATATGGTATTGAGTGGGGAAAGCAGGTCCATTGTATTGAACCTGTGGGCTATATCGATATGCTGGCGCTTGAGCAGGGGGCCTATCGTGTCCTGACCGACTCCGGGGGCGTACAGAAGGAGGCATTTCTATTGGGCGTACCCTGCATTACGTTGCGTGAAGAGACGGAATGGACCGAAACCGTTGAGACCGGCTGGAATATCCTGACGGGCATACAGAGCCAGCGTATTATCGCGGCTTTTAACCGGCCCACGCCAGGACCCGTGGCGGAGAACCCCTATGGCAAAGGGGATGCCGCGATACGTATCGCACAATCCCTGTAGGGACCCGATTGATCGCGTCCTATGAGAGAAAGACAGAGAGCAATGGCACATATTCTTTTCGTTACTCCTTACTACCCGCCAGAGAAGGGAGCTCCAATGGTACGCATCAGCGAGACGGCAAAAATGCTGGTCAAACGTGGATATCAGGTGACGGTTCTGACCACCTTTCCCAACTATCCGACCGGCATTGTCCCCGCTGAATATCATGGACGTCTGCGCTGGCAGGAGCAAAAAGAAGATGTGCGCATTGTGCGCGTATGGAGCTATATTCGACCAAATAAAGGATTTCTGCTCCGCGTGCTGGCTCAGCTTTCTTTTGGCTGCCTGGCTCCTTTCCTGGGAAGAAAAGCCATTGCTCGTCCAGATCTCATCATTGTCGAATCTCCCCCTCTCTTTGATGCCATCGCGGGACGCCTGCTGGCGTGGTACTATCGCTGTCCCTTTATATTTACTGTTGCCGATCTATGGCCCGAGTCTGCCGTCCAGCTAGGTATGCTACGCAATCGCTTATTGATTCGCATGGCTGAGTGGCTGGAATGGTCAACCTATCGCAAGGCAGGAGCGGTCTGGGCCGTAACGGAAGGGATTCGTGACACGCTACTCCAGAAAGGGCTCGCTCCCGAGCGCGTTTTTTTGCTCACCAATGGCGTGGATACCACAACGTTCCGCCCGCTTCCGAAAGCGGAGGCGCGTACCGAGCTTGGCTGGGATGATCGCTTCACCATCGTGTACGCGGGCACTCATGGCCTGGCGCACGGGTTGGAGCGTGTGTTAGATGCAGCCGAGCGCATGACCGCTCTTTCTGATATACGGATCGTGTTCGTAGGTGATGGGGCAACCAGAAACGAGCTGATAGCAGATGCGCGCAGGCGCAACCTGACGAACGTGACGTTTCTCGATCCTCTGCCTCATGACCGCATGCCCCTTCTGCTTTCCGCCTCCGACGCCTGCCTGGTGCCTTTGCGCCGTTTACCTCTATTTGAGGGCGCATTACCGTCGAAAATGTATGAAATTATGGCTTGCGCCCGTCCCATTCTGCTGGGGGCAGATGGGGAGGCGCGCCGCCTTGTAGAGAAGGAGGCTGGCGCAGCTCACTACTTTGAGCCGGAGAACGCCGATGCTCTTGTGTCGGCGATCATCTATCTGCGTGCGCATCCTGCTTATGTTGAAGAGTTGGGAAGGCGAGGCCGTGCCTTTGTCGAAGCCCGCTTTGATCGCGGCCTGCTGACTGCTAAACTTGAAGGCTATATTGCTAGACTGCTTGTAGGGGCAGTGCCTTGCGCCCGCCCGTAGACGTGCTGGGCAGGCGCGGAAGGGAAAAGCCATATTATGCATACGAAGGTTGAATATCATTACCTGTCTATACGTTTATCGCAGTTCTATCTCATCTGGCGCGCCATGATGGATGTTACCTTTGGGCTTGGGGGGCTCATCTTCATATGCTGCATCTTACCTTTCCTAGCTCTGCTCATTTATCTTGATTCACCCGGACCCATATTTTATACGCAGGAGCGGGTGGGGTATAAGGGGCGAAAGTTTACCGTTTATAAGTTCCGTTCTATGACCAATGGGGCTGAACGGAGAGGGCAGGCAATATGGGCGGTCAAAGGCGATCCTCGTGTCACAAGAATTGGCCGTTTCTTACGCGCTTCCCATCTCGACGAACTGCCGCAGGTGCTTAATATCCTGCGCGGCGAGATGAGCCTGATCGGCCCTCGCCCGGAGCGGCCCGAGTATGCTGCCGAACTAGAGGCCATCAACCCTTTATATCGTCAGCGCCTCTCGATCAAGCCCGGACTCACCGGCTGGGCACAGGTGAACTATGGCTATGGGGCCACGAGTAAAGATGAGTTAGAAAAGCTAGAGTTTGACCTCTACTACATACAATACCAGTCGTTTCTTCTTGATATTCGCATACTTTTGAGAACTGTCAGAGAGGTGGTGCTTTGTCATGGAATCTAGTAACTCTACGCAGACCCCGATAATACAGACGGAGACAGCAGATCAGCGCCCACCTCGCACAGAGTTTCTCCCGTTCGCTCTGCCGCATATCACCCAGGCGGAGATTGACGAGGTTGTGGATACGCTACGCTCAGGGTGGCTGACCACAGGCCCAAAAACGAAACGTTTCGAGCGCGAATTTGCCGAGTGCGTGGGAGCTCCGCATGCGCTGGCTGTGAACTCTGCCACGGCGGCCATGCATCTTGCCCTCGATGCCATTGGCCTCAAAGCGGATGACGAGGTGATCGTGCCCGTCTACACCTTTGCCGCCACGGCGGAGGTTGTTATCTACTTCGGCGCGCATCCCGTCTTCGTCGATGTTGATCCCGTCACCTGCAATCTCGATCCCGCCTGCCTGGAGCGGGCCATTACCTCGCGTACGCGTGCCATTATGGTGGTGCATATCGCCGGTCTGCCCGCCGAGATGGATACCATTCAAGCGATTGCCCAGGCGCATAAGCTTCCCATTATCGAAGATGCCGCCCACGCTTTTCCCGCTAAATATAAGGGACGCATGATCGGCTCTATCGGCGACCTGACCGCCTTTAGCTTTTATGCCACCAAAACGCTGACCACAGGCGAGGGTGGTATGCTCACGACTGCCAACCCGACTTATGCTGATCGAGCGGCGATTATGACCTTACATGGGATCAGCCGTGACGCCTGGAAACGCTATAGCGCGGGCGGCTCCTGGTACTACGAGATCATCCAGGCCGGGTACAAGTATAACATGACCGATCTGGCTGCCGCTATTGGCCTGCATCAACTGGCGCGCCGCCAGTGGTTGCTGGAACGCAGACAGGCTATTGCGCAGCGTTATAATGAAGCATTTTCTCAGCTCGCGGAGGTGACTCTTCCTCCCAATCCAGCTCATGTGGAGCACTCCTGGCACCTGTACCTTCTGCGATTGCACCTGGAGCAACTTACTATTGACCGCGCTACGTTTATTCAATTACTCGCGCAGGAGCAGATAGGCACGAGCGTGCATTTTATCCCGCTCCATCTGCATCCCTTCTATCGCGAAATGTATCAGCTAACAGCCGGTGACTTTCCAGCGGCCTGGCACACCTATCAACGGGTGGTCTCGCTGCCCATCTACCCCGGCATGACTGATGAGGACGTTGAGGATGTGATTGCAGTGGTAAAAAGAGTAATTGAAACACATAGGACATAAGGTGGGAGAGGGCTTGATGAAGGCTTTTATTCATGATAAGCGTATAGATGTGGCGGAACTGTTAGAACGGGAGGTTGTTGCTATCCCCACCTCCTATGGAGAAACCGTTTTGCAAGGGAAGGTCATTCTTGTGACCGGGGCGGCGGGCTCGATTGGTTCGGAACTGGTCGAGCAATTGCTCAACTACGAGCCGGAGTGCGTAATTGCCCTGGACACTAACGAGACCGGGCTTTTTGAACTCTCCGAAAGTCTGCGCCGCCATCCCCAGGCAATGCGCTTGAAGCTGCATATCGGCGATATTACGAATGTACGCAGCATGACATTACTCCTCGCCAGTTGGCAACCCCATGTAATTTTTCATGTTGCAGCTTATAAGCATGTCCCTCTGCTCGAATCATTTCCCGATCAGGCCGTGCAGACGAATGTGCTGGCAACCTATCATCTCTGTCAAATGGCGCGGGAGCATGGGGTTGAACGCTTTATCTTTATCTCGACCGATAAAGCGGCTGATCCTACCAGCGTTATGGGAGCCAGCAAGCGCGTTGGCGAAATGATCATCCAATCGCTTGCTCAGGAGGAAGGCTGGAATACCTGTTTTTGTGCCGTTCGTTTCGGCAATGTTATCGGGAGCCGCGGCAGCGTCGTCCCCGTTTTCACCCGGCAGATTCAGCAGGGCGGGCCAATGACCATTACCGATCCCAGAGCAACGCGCTACTTTATGACCATTCCTGAAGCATGCGGCCTCGTCATTCTAGCCGCCGCGGTAGCTGAGCAGGCAAATCTTTATTTGCTAGATATGGGCAAGCCCGTGCGCATTCTTGATCTGGCAATAAAAATGCTGCGCTTATATGGGTTGCATGCGGGACGGGATATCTCAATCGTCTATACCGGCCTGCGACCAGGAGAGCGCCTTCACGAGACTCTCATAGGGGTAAACGAAGAGGCTATTCCTACCGCCCATAGCAAAATCATTGCTATTCTGCCCTTAGCAGGCGACCAGACACCACCTATTCATGAATGGATGCAAATGTTGGAGTATAGTCTCCATTACGAGGATGCCTCTCAGCTACGTCAGCATCTGTTCGCTCTCATTCAGGGAGCGAGACTGGAGCAAATCAGTCGTTAAATATAATATATAATAGCATAGAGGATAAAAAGCGTAGGGGCGGGGCTTGCCTCCGCCCTGACTATTGAGCTTGCTTTTCTGGCCCGGGCTTTGTGCGGTGTCGGCGCTATGCCTGCCCTCTCCCGAAGGAGCGCCTGTTCGGAATAGAAGGGGACCGTCAGATGACTATAGAGCAATATTTGCATATTATGATGAAGCGATGGATGGTCATCGTAGTTTGTTTTGTGCTCGTCGGTGGAGGAGCATATGGTGGCAGTAAACTTATGACTCCTCTTTACCAATCCACTGCGATTGTCGAGGTTATTTTTAATACGGGTAGCAACCAGACGGATTCGTATACCAGCCTGCTGGCGAGCGAACAGCTTCTGGAAACGGAGACCACCCTGGCTACCAGCGATCCAGTGCTGCATGAAGTCGCCTCGCACTATCCGGGCTTCACTGCTGAGCAGCTCGCCAGGCAGGTCACAGCGACAGCCAAAAGCAACACCCAGTTGTTTCAAATTGATGTTGTGGACTCAAACGCGAATCGGGCAGCCAGGATCGCCAACGATGTCGCGCAGACCCTCATCAACCAGCAGCGCCAGATTTCGCAACAAAATACGGCGCAGAGCAGCGTTTTGCTCTACATTGTCCAGTCCGCTCAACCATCCCGTTCCCCGGTGCAGCCCCAGACGCTGCTCAATACCGGCGCTGGACTGGTGGTCGGCCTGCTCCTGGGCATGTTGCTGGCAATTCTTTTTGAACTGCTGGATACACGCGTACGTACAGCCGATGCCCTGGCTCAGATGCTACAATGGCCCGTTCTAGGGACGATCTGGCGCGCGAAATCCTCCAGGCGGCGGCGAGAAGACGTTGTCAATCCAACCGGGCGTGATGCCTATGTTGAAGCTTATCGCCTGTTGCGTAGCAGCATCGGCTTCTCAAGTGTTGATAAGCCGCTCCGTACCTTAGTTGTCACCAGTTCTATTCCTGAGGAGGGCAAGACGGTAGTGGCCGCCAACCTGGCGATTTTCATGGCGAGAGCGGGTAAAACGGTCTTCCTGATAGATGCAGACTTGCGCCGTCCATCGCAGCACAAACTCTTTGACTTCCCGAGCAACAAAATGGGCCTGAGTAATGCTATCCTGGCATTTCGTACCCCGAACATGGCAAGCCTGCCTGCCAATGCCCAGCGCCTGCTGAATTCTTTTATTCATCCAACTGCTATCCCCAATCTGTTTCTGATGCCGTCAGGCTCGCTGCCGCCAAACCCTTCCGAATTGCTTGATTCAAAGGCAATGCAGAACCTGCTGACGACGCTGGACGGTTGCGGGGCTGAGATCGTGATTTTTGATACCCCTCCTCTGCTGGGCCTATCGGATGCAAGTATTCTGGCATCGAAGGTTGATGGCACCATTGTCGTGGTTGATGGCACGCGCGCCCGCAAAAAAAATATCAGGCACATGCAGCAGGTGCTAACCCGGGCCAATGTTCATGTGCTTGGCTGTGTTATGAATAAGCAGCGCCGCACTCGCAGAGAGGCTACCTATCCATATTATTACGATTCTGATGAAGAAGCTGAGCTGGAGCGATTGAATACCAGCGAAGTAAGGGCATTTCTATCTCCCGATGCATCCGTCGAGGAAGATCCGATGGCAGAAAAAACGATTGCTCTGCCGAAACCTGGCGCAAGAAAGAAGGAAGATCTTAGCCTCAGTAAAGATAGAGGTGATGGAGAAGCATGAGGAGCAGCTTGCAGAAAGCAAAGATCTGGGATGAGCATGTGGGACTGATCGTGCTGCGTGCCCTATCAATAGCGATCATGATGGTGCTACTGCTGGCGCTCGGCAGGAGCATTGTTGTGCTGCGAGAGGGAGGATTTGGCAAGCTCGGTCTCTATCTGCTGGGCGCCATCATCGGCGCTATGATTATCGCTCTGCTCGTCGTGCTGCGCCGAGATGAAATTGCAATAACGATAGTATTTGCTATCCATATATACATTGACTGGTACCTGGGGCTGCATATTGTGTCGGTCGTGACTGCGCTGACCTTGCTGATGGTTTTTTGTCTGGCCCGTTCATCCGAGCATCCCTGGACGGAGCCGCGAACTCTGTGGCTCTGGCTGGCCTATCTGGGCTTATCGCTCTTCCCGGCCATCCGCGGAGCGACTAATGCTTATGACGCCGCCTACTACTATCCCAACATCGTATTTGGCGCCCTGATCCTCTTCTGGCTGGGAACCGTGCTTGCTCGCGATAGGGCAAGCATCAGGCGTTGCTTCCAGGCGCTCGCTATTCTGGGCTCGTTGCTGGCCGTACACACCCTTTTCCAGGCTGCCACAGGCCGGGTTTTGCTCGGCTCGTCCGCGTCTCAGACCTTTCTTGAAGCAAAATCATTCTATCAACTCACCGGCTCGGATGCGCATCGCATTGGCTCGTTCTTCATCGATCCGAACTGGAATGGAGACTTCTTCGCCATCATGGTTTTTATCCCCCTGGCGCTGCTCGTTGAGACGTCTTCCCTGCCAGCAAAGCTCCTCTACCTCGTCGAAATGTCGCTTACCCTTCTGGCCCTGCTGTTTACCTATAGCACCGGCTCCTGGATCGCCACCTTTGCAGGATTGTTGGTCTTTGTTGTGCTGGTGGGGCGTGCCAGCTATCGCGTCCTGTTGCTAACGTTGATCGGGTTGGCTGCGGTCGCAATCGTACTCTATTTCCCAACACAGATTGCGCTCCAGCTCCGGCATGCCTCGGCGCCGGCGGAGGTCTCGCTGCGCGTCGGGGCGTGGGAGACGGCTCTACGCGTCATCAGCGCCTATCCCCTGACCGGCGTGGGATTAGGGTTGAACGCTTACGGATTGAGCGCCGAGCCGTTTCGCGTGCCCGCGCAATATGTGGCTCTGGCACACCCTCACGACTCGTATCTGGAACTGGCCGCGATGGGCGGGCTGCCCGTTCTGGCGCTTTTTCTGGCGCTGCTCCTCTGTAATGTATGGTTTGCCTTCCGTAACTGGCTAAAAAGTGACATACCGACGCGTGCCCTTCTGGGCGGAGGCATCGCCATTATTGTCACATTAAGCGTAAATAGTATTAGCATCAACGGCTGGACCCTTCCTCCCCTGGCCGCCATCGGCTGGCTGATTCTCGGCCTCATCTCGTCCCCCCTGCTCACAAAGAGCCTCGTAGGGGTCTCCCACGACGAATCAGGGAGCTACAGGGCGTCCACCCGCTTTATCGCGCCCTCTAAACCAACGAAAAACACTGCTACCACAATTTCTTCGTCATCTTAACCTTTGGAGCAATATATATGCCAATGCGAAACACCAATAGGGATGGTAGGGGCAATGCCTTGCGCTTGCCCTGGGGAGCACTGCGAAACACCAATAGGGATGGTAGGGGCAATGCCTTGCGCTTGCCCTGGGGAGCACTGCGAAACACCAATAGGGATGGTAGGGGCAATGCCTTGCGCTTGCCCTGGGGACCGGACAACACAAATTCAAATCACACGCATAAAATAAACGTCTGCGTCCCCATCACCGGTTTTCCAATCACTGGCGGAATGCGTGCCGTCCTAGCCAGTATCGAAGCGGTCACAAAGGATATCTGGCAACTTGAGTATCTTACTCAACGCGTTGGACCTGAGCCGGATGGCTTTATTATTTCCCGCTTCGGCGCATCTTTTATGTCACCCTGGCAATTTCCCCTTGTCTGGCTCTACTCCCTGGCCGGGGTGCGCAAACTGCTCTCCCTGATGCGCCGCGGAGCCAGTTACCGGCTCATCTTGCCACAGGACGGCGTTTTCACCGCTGCTTTTGCCGGAGTAGCAGGAAAAATCATGGGCGTGCGCGTGGTGTGTATCGATCATGGTAATCTGACGTTGCTCAAAAGCCAGACTTATCGTATGGAGCGCAGCCGAGCTCTGGCAGCAAAGAGCTGGCCTCGCCGCATGTTAGAGCGCCTGCTTCTGCTGGCGTACTGGCCCTCTCTCTACCTACTTGCATCGATAGCCGCTCATACAGTCGATTACTATATGGTACCGGGCGTTGAGGGCGATGGGGTGGAGACGATCTGCGCGCAACTGGGCATCCCGCGCAACCGTGTGATGCGCTTCGCCAGCATGATAGATGTAAATGCTTATCCTCTATTGAGCGCCATAGAAAAAGCATCTTTACGTGAGAAAGCTGATCTGTCGCCTGATGCTCTTGTCGTCGCTCTTGTCTGCCGACTTTCGCCGGAAAAAGGGGTAGAGATCGCCCTGAAAGCAATAGCGCAGGCGCTTGCTCAGGTTACTCCCGAGAAGAGGGCGCAGGTGCGTATCATCATTGCCGGCGCTGGCCCTCTGGAGAGCCAGGTGAGAGATCTTATCAACAGGAGCGGACTGGGTCGTAACTGCGTGATGTGGGGCGAACTGCCGCCAGCAGGCGTGAAGTCGTTGCTCAGCATCAGCGATATATTTCTCTACACCAGTATTCGAGGCGCCTGCATCTCTATGGCCGTCCTTGAAGCAATGGCCTCTGGTTGTGCCGTCATTGCCTCAACGCAGCCGCTATCCAACCAGTATTTGCTGGCTGAAGGGCGTGGCATTGCTGTCCCGGCTGGCGATGTTGAAGCAACCGCGAAAGCTCTTCTGCGTTTACTGCAAGAGCCCCATCTCAGCCGACGCATGGGAGTGCTGGCAAGAGCATACGTAGCTGTGCAGCATAGCCCTGCCAGCTTTAGAAAAGCTCTGTTGCAGGCAGCCGGTGGCATCGTCGGCGGCGAAACTACGAGCGTGGAGGAAGGAACTGATATGAGTGCGAGTCCCTACGAACTGGAGCATGCCCAATGAGTAAAGCCACATTCTGGCGTAAGCTTCCTCTCGCCAGTTTTATTGCTCAGGAGTGGCAGGCATGGCACAAAGAGCAGTTAACCCCGCACTTTCGCCTGGCCCCGACCGAATTTTCCGGTGAAGTGCCACCTTACCCAATAGATATGTGGCCCCTGTTAGACCTGCCTCATGGACCCGTTGATGAACATGGCGTGTTGTATGTTGAGGCCGACGACTACCTTCCCGGCGGCTACTATGCGACGGCTATCTCTCAATATGCACTCGCCAACTGGAATGCCTATCTCTCGACGAACGATGAGCAATATAAACGGGCTTTTCTGATCCAGGCTGATTGGATCGCTACCAACGAGCAGCAGCTTGCCCACGATGCGGTGGGCTGGCCCTTTCTGGTTCCCTGGCCCGATTATCATGCTGAAGCTCCCTGGCTGTCTGCTCTAACGCAAGGAAATTGTATCTCGGTCCTTGTACGCGCGTACAAGCTCACTGGAAAGGCTCTCTTCCTGGACATCGCGCGGCGAGCTGTGCGCACCTTTGAGCATGATATTCGCGATGGAGGCGTCAGTGTGCAGGTTGGCGAGGATGGCCTGTTGTTTGAGGAGATCGCGGCCTATCCAGCCGCTCATATCCTCAACGGCTATCTTTATGGGCTCTTCGGGCTGTATGATTATATTGATCTCACGGGCGATACGACTATCTCGGCCCTGCTTCAGCGCAGCCTCGATACCATGCATCGCCTCATTGATCGCTTCGACATGCGCTTCTGGTCGCGTTATAACCTGCTGCATGGACATCCTGCTACCTCTTTCTATCATGCCCTGCACGTTACGATGTTGGAGGCCCTTGCGCGTTATTCTGGCTGCGACCACTGCGCAAAGCTTGCTGGACGCTGGGCAGGGTATCAGCGTAGTCGTCTCTGCCGGATGGGGTACATGGTTGTAAGCCTCTGCTACCGCTATCGTCGCGGCCTGCGTCGCTTAGGCGTGCGCAATGCGATCAAGCATCTGTTGACCGGTCGGGCAAAAGTAGGTCTTGCAATTCCGCCCGCCAACGCCGCTGGACGCGCTAAAGCGGGTCCCTACGAAGCTGGAGCGGGCGACAAGGCAGGGGTAAGGGGGACTTGATGGATACGAATGGTGGCAGATTGAGCGCGCTCAAGCTGGCTGGTGCGGAGACGATAGAGCCGTTACGCAGCTTGCTTAAAAGTTCAGGGTTATATGCTCTTTCCTCTGTAACCTTGCCGCTGATTTCACTGGTGCTGGCGCCATTTTTGACGCGCTCGCTCTCTCCTTTTGATTACGGCGTATTGACGGTGCTCAATACCTCAATCAGCCTGGCAGCAGGGGTTACGCAGCTTGGCCTGGGATCGGCTTTCTTCCGCGCATACTCGTACGATTACAGCTCTGAGGAAGATCGACGTGCCGTCACTGGTACCGTCGTCATGCTCCTTTGCCTTGTCTCGCTGCCTCTGGTTGGCTTGATTGTGCTGCTATCTCCATTGCTGGCCGGGCTTTTATTGGGGCGATCATCGCTCGGCAACACGATTGCCCTGGCGGCTACGGCGTTGTTGCTGCAAAATCTCAGCGTGCCCGGCTTTGCCTGGTTGCGCGCTGAGAGTCGCGCGCTCTTCTATTCTCTGCTCTCCATCAGCAACCTGCTGGTGACGCTGCTGGCTAACGTTATTCTAGTGGGCGTGCTGCATATGGGGCTGGCAGGCTCGCTGCTGGCGACGGGATGTGGCTACGGCTGCGTCCTCGTTTGCACGTTGCCCTGGCTGCTCTTGCGCTCATTTTTCAGCATCCGCACAGATATTATGCGCAATCTGCTCTCCTTTGGTCTCCCGCTCGTCGTGAGCTTTCTCTCGACCTGGGTGTTGCAACTCTCAGATCGCTACCTGCTCAGCATCTTCAGTTCGTTTGCGGAAACAGCAAAGTACTCTGTAGCTTATACGCTGGGTTCGGCTATGGGGGTCGTTGTGTTGGGACCATTTACGTTGGCATGGCCTACCGCAGTCTATGCGATTGCCAAACGCGAAGATGCGGCCCATATCTTTAAGCTTGTATTTCGCTGGTTTGGCCTCTTTCTGCTTTTCTCAACCTTTGGTTTATCGTTGATAGGTATTATTGTGCTCAATGTGCTATTCCCGGCATCCTATCGCTCAGGAGCAAATATTATCCCGATTGTTGCTAGTTCAGTCGCGTTTTATGGGATCGCCTACGTCTTTGGAGCGGGTACCATTTTGACGCGTAAGACGTGGTGGAGCATCGTTTTTACCGTTGTGGCCGCTACTGTGAACGTTGCCTTGAATCTGGCTTTTATTCCGTTCTTCGGCGCGATGGGGGCCGCGGTCTCGACACTTGTTGCCTATGTGCTCTATGCTCTGATCGCGTACATCGTCAATCAACGTATCTACCCTGTTCCCTTTGAAACAACCATTTTTCTCGTTGCTCTGATGATAGGTGTTACGCTCTACATTGGTAGCGATGCATTGGGGCAACGATTTAGCCTTTATGGAGGCTGGGGGGTCGCTGCTGGCACGTTGATCGTCTATGGTGGTTTTCTGGCGCTCCTTGCCTGGTGTCTCAGCGGATCTCGCTTTGGATTGCAGAAGATTAAAACTCTGCTTAGAACATAGCTTATGCAGCATGCTCTTGAAATTTATAAAGATATTTGGAGGATTGCCTTTTTATGAAAACAGTGTCTCACACTGGTATTTTAACAGACAAAACGTCTGCTATTTCTTCACCTGGCATTCATGTGGCTATGAATGTGCTGGGCACGGCACGTACCGATGTGAGGGTGATGCGTGCTGCCAATGCGCTGGTCGAGGCCGGATTTGCGGTCACGGTCGTTGACATGGAATGGCGAGAGCGGCAGCCGCTTGAAGAGCATATCGGCGCTGTTCATGTAAAACATGTGATTATGCTCAACTGGTATACCGCCAGACGATTTAAAATCTGGTTTCTGCTGCGGGCGGTGTTGATGCTGATTCGCAGCACATGGTTACTGCTGCGTACTCCTGCGGATGTCTATCATGCGCACGATACGACCGGCTTGCCCGCCTGTTATATCGCCGCTCTCTTCAGACGCAAACCTCTCATTTTTGACGCGCACGAGTTGCCGCTCTCTGATGAGATAGGCAATGCACGCTGGCGGGGTCTGATAACGCCTTTCACGAAATTGCTGGCGCTGGTTGTGCCGCGCTGCGCAGGTGTGATTACCGTCTCTCCTCCGATAGCAAATATGATTCAACAACGCTATGGCTGTGTCGGAGTAACGCTGGTACGTAACGTTCCTCCGTATCAACTGGTGCAGAGGAGCGACCGACTGCGACAATATCTGAATCTGGGGCCGCAGGTGCGTATTGCCCTCTATCAGGGCGTTTTCCAGGCCAATCGGGAACTGAACAGGTTGGTGCGAGCCGCGCCGTTTTTAGAGCGCGATATCATCATTGCATTGATGGGACCCGATCCAGAGGGTCTACAGCCTCAGCTTGCAGCGCTCATTCAAGAACTGGGGATGGCGGACCGTGTGAAATTTGTGCCGCCCGTTCCATATATCGAACTTTTAGAATGGACTTCATCAGCGGACCTCGGTTTGATCGTCTATTCGCCAGGTCGTTCGCTGAATGTGCAAATGTGCCTGCCCAATAAGCTCTTCGAGTACTTGATGGCGGGTTTGCCCGTGCTGGTTTCGCAGCTTGATGCTGTCTCAGAACTGGTTAACACATACGATGTTGGTCAGGTGGTGTCTTCGCTGGAGCCCGAAGAGATTGGAGCAGCCATCAATGCCACGCTTGCGGATCGCGAAGCGTGTGCGCGCATGCGTCAGAGCGCGTTGATGGCCTCGCAAAATGACCTTTGCTGGGAGAAAGAGAGTCAGGCGCTTGTACAGCTCTATCAACATATTCTAAATGTCAAGAGTGCGAAAAACGCAGGAGAGTCATCATCCCCTCGTTCAGATAAGCTTGAGGAGGAAGTGTGAGCATATGGAGAGTATAGAGCAGCAAGCGATAGCGGAGCTGGATCAGGAACTGGTGCGCATAAGAGAGGAATATCGCAGGCGCGATACCGGAGCTGTTCCTTCCGACCGCTACAGCCTGTTTAATCCATCGGCGCTGCTCCATGTGCAAAGTCTGGAGCGCCAGATCCTCTCCACGCTCAAACGACATCGCTTTTATCCGCTTGCCGAGAAAAAGATCCTCGATGTGGGATGTGGCAGCGGGGGCACCTTACAGAGTTTCTTGCGCTATGGTGCAGCGGCAACGAATCTTTATGGCATCGATCTGGCCGAGCACAGAATTGAGCGGGCCAGAAGCGTCAACCCTGTCATACACTGGCATGCAGGGAGCGCCCACCAGTTACCATATGAAGATGCCAGCTTCGATCTTGTGACCAGCTTTGTCCTGTTCAGCTCCATTTTAAGCGCGTCGCTGCGGCAAAAGATTGCCGTTGAGCTGTGGCGCGTCCTCAAGCCGGGCGGATTGATCGTGCTGCACGATTTTGTCTATGCTAACCCACGCAATCCCGCCGTACAGGGCCTGACGCGCCCGCAAATCAGGCAGCTTTTTAGCAGGCCAGGAGCAACGTTCGATTTCCGATCCATGACGCTGGCACCTCCCCTCGCGCGTCTGATTGCTCCACATGCTTACTGGCTGGCCTTCACCCTGGAACAGTTCAAGGTGCTGAATACGCATATTATTTGCACTATTCATCTGAGCTAAGAGGAGAATTTTGCAGGAGAAGATGCAGGGGATGCGCGATTATATACGGGTATGGCTCGCAGGGCTGTGCTATTATAGCGGGCTGGTAACGCTGGTGCGCTACTGGACCCGGCGTGCAGGGCCGCGCCTGATCATTCTCAACTATCATCGCGCGGCGGGCAATACTCTGCGGCAGCATTTTCTCTACCTGCGACGCCATTACCGCATCCTCCATCTTGAGGCGGCGCTGGAAGAACTACGCTCGCCCTGTAAAAAAGCCGGTCGAGACCGGCGCACCTTGCTGGCGATAACCTTTGATGATGGCTATTACGACAACTACTCGCATGCCTTTGCTCTTGCCTGCGAGCTAGAGGTTCCTGTTACCATCTTTCTCGTTCCAGGCTATATCGAAAGCGGCGCGCATTTCTGGTGGTTGGAGGGCCAACGTATGGTAAAATACAGCAGGGTACGAGAGGCGATGATCGATGGGCATATATATCATCTGGATCACAAAGAGGAGCGACAGGCGCTGATACGTTTGATCGAAACTCGCCTGCTCAACGCATCATCGGTGGCTCAGCGTGAGGAATGCCTCAGCACTCTGCGCCAGGCGCTGCAAGTGTCTGACGCGATGACTGAGAATGAACGGCTGGCGCTTCCGCTCGCCTGGGAGGAGGTGCAGGCAATGGAGAAAAGCAATTGGATTTCATTCGGGGCGCATACCATGCATCATCCCGTGCTGGCCTATCTAACAGATCCCGCTGAACTACGCTTAGAGGTGACTCAGTGCCGTGAAGTGTTGGAGCAGCGGTTGGGACGAGCCGTTCGCACCTTCGCTTACCCGTTGGGAAAGCAGGAACAGATCGGGGAGACTGTTCAGGATAGCGTGCGGCAGGCAGGCTATACATGGGCTGTGACCACCTTGCCTGGCATGAATACCGCTCGCACCGATCCCTATCTCCTGCGGCGCAGAAACGTCGGTGTCAATCAACACTGGCTGAGTGTCGCGGCGGAGACAGCCGGTGTATGGGGCTTCTTCTCGCCGCTATTGTGGCGAGTGCGCACTTTTTTCAGTATCCTCAAGCGGATCGTGTTAGCCACCGGCTCCTGCCGCCCTTCTTAATGAGAAGTATACCATCGAGTCCTAAGATGTCAAGTGGAAATGCACTAGGGGCTACGTAGCGCGTTGAAGGTAATTTTTGGAGGGAGAGCATGAGGCGAGCAGTGAGGTATACCGAGCTTCTCCTGATGATCGCAGTCGTAGTGCTATCTATCTTCTTGCTGCAACAGAACTGGAATGCCGGCGGACAAAATCAGCCAGCAAAAGTGGCTATTCCAGAGAATTTTTACCACACCCACATACTGGGAGGATTTAGCATTGACAGCCCTGAGCGGGCCAGTAAAGCGGCAGAGGAAACGGTGCAGGTCAATTTTCAGTATGGTCAGCCTCCCGCTGAGGATAGCCCTTTGGGACAGAGGCTGGCATCGCTGCACATGAAGGTGGTGGATGGCTATATCGCCAGCTATCTGCACTATTATGAGTGTCATCGAACCGCGACCGTCAAACCTCCTCCGCCCGATCAGGGGCAGTATTGTCAGACCGATAGCCATCCAGAGTTGACGGATGAGCAGGCATTGCTGGCAAATATAGCGGCGCATTTGCGGCAGGTAAAGAATAATCATCTGGTGGTCGGATATTGGGTGCTTGACGACTGGGCGCCGTGGGATGCGGGTAGCGCGCGCGATCTTCTGGCGAAAGTGCATGATCTGATTGAGCAATATACGCCAGGCTATCCGGCCATTTGCGGCTTCGGCGGCTCCATCTCGCCAGATCACGCCGCCGGTTGGGATGATTGGGTTGCCGATAACTTCTCCCCTCAAGGGTGTGATATGGTTGGTCTTTACATCTATGCGGCGTCGCGGCTAAACATCCCCTCGGATGTCTATGACTGGTCCATGTCGTCCACGCTGGAGGCTGCCTTTAAAAGTTTGCAGAAAAGGGGATGGGATATCGCAAAGCAGCCGCTGATCGGCATCGGTCAGGCATTTGGCGGTTTCAGGCAGGGGAAAAATAGCTACTGGATAACGCCCAACGTCAAAAACATGGAGACGCAGAGCCGTAGTTTCTGCGAGCATGGCGCGAGCGGCATCGCTTTTTACGGGTGGGACGACTCTGAGTTTGGAGCCACGATTCAGACTCCGATGAACAGCGCAGAGATAGAAAAGGGCATTCAAGCAGGCGTGGCTGCATGTTACCAGCACTGGTTAAGCCCGCAAAAAGTACATTGAACTGCTCAGCTTATCAGATGTACAGCCTTGCCGTCGGGCAGTGCTTGCTCATAGGTCCGGTTCGGGTGTATGCGTTGTAAAGCAGCAGCTTCGCCGGGAGCAACAATTGTATCGTGGGGACGGAGCGTCTCCCATACTTGAGCGATTGTATCTGGTTCGTAACAGCGATAGAGGAAGCGACAATCAATATGGGCCTTTGCTGCGTCGTGATTTGCCTTGCCTAGAGCCTTTCTAGCCCCTGCATCATTGAGATGTGGTTCGATCAGCCTGAAGACCTCTGGCTTCTGGTCGGAGCTTTGTTGGCCCAGGTAAAGGAAAACGACGGGTTTTTTGCCTGGATTATTCACAGCGGCATCAATAACCGCGCTGTTCCTTTCGTGATCGGCTGTGAGCACAGCCAGTATCTCCGCGGGAAATTGCTGTTCAACGCCCGTAACAATCACGGGTATGCGCCCCCGCTTTTTATGAATGCGGTAGCACGCATAAGCGATAGCCATACCAAGCAAGGAAACCGACCCACCGAAAGCTGTTGCCAGAGGTTTGGTAATCAGGTTGGTTGACCAGGCTGTAGCAACAAGCAGCGTGGTAAGCATGCCAAGCCAGAAGTTAAAGGTCGAGCGGGTCCGGCGTCCTTCCGGTTCAGGAGCCTCATCAGCGTCGGCTGGCTGCGCCTGCTCGGCCTGTTTTTCTACCTCCTCATCGCTCATCGTATTACGGGCCTGTTCCGGCATGCTTTGCCGTTCCTGTTCCATCGTAGTGACAAGCTGCTTGCGCTCATCCTCGCTGGCGTCTGGCCTCGTTCCCCTAGTTCCAGTCACGCGCTCATCTTTTCTATTGTGGGGGCAGGGGTGGCGACGGCTGGCTGGCAATCTATTGGCTTTGGCAGCCTGACTAAAACTTTTCAAGGGCTGATTTTTCCTCCACTACTGGGCATACTCTGATGTGCGCTGGGGGGATCGCCGGGCGCATCATCGTGGCGTGGGTGCTGACCATTCCGGTCTGCGTTGTGCTCGGCTGGGCCATCTACCTGCTACTCCATTTAGCAACCGGCATACGATAGATGGCCTGACCGTTCATGAGGTGATATTGCCCACCTTGCTGTGGCTGGGCCTGCTATTGCGTCGCATGATAGTGCAGTACCGTTCCGGGAGCCACGTAAATGCTATCTCCATTGGAGAGCACCAGCCTGTCGATGCGCGTCCCCCGGTAGACGATACCATTCACGCTTTCGGCATCTTCAATGATCCAGACTCCATTCTCGGAGCGGATCGTTGCATGTCTACGAGATACGCGCTGGTTGGGAATCTGGATATCGTTGTTGGCGAGACGACCGATGCTAAGAAGGGGGCGATCTAGCTGGCGCTCGCCGATAATCTTTCCACCCATCTCGATTGAGATACGGGCCGCAGGTGGCTGTGATCGCCACCTGTTGTCAAGCCCGTTCCCCTCAGGCGTAGCTCCCCGATTCATCGTGGGAGGCTTAGTGCCTATAGGTTGAGGAACCGGTGGCGCGTACTGGACCTCATGCGGGTAGGCATTTTGTACGAACGCGGAACGAATGATAGACTTTTCACCAGCTTTCTCTGCGCTATAGCGATTCTGCTCCTCTAGCAGCCTGGCAAAAACGCCTCCGGCCTGCTTTAGCTCTTTGAAGGTGCCCCGCTCGGCAACCTGCCCATCCTTGAGCACAATAATCTCATCGACGTTGCCCAGCGTGCTGAGGCGATGGGAGATGGTCAATACTGTGCGACCGGTAATGAGTTTATCCAGCGCGTGCATCACTTCCGCTTCTGATTCGACATCTAGAGAGGCCGTTGGCTCGTCGAGAACCAGGATCGGCGCATCGCGCAAAATGGCGCGCGCTATAGCCATCCGCTGGCGTTGTCCGCCCGACAAGTCGCGGCCCTGTTCACGCACTTGCCTCTCGTACCCTCCCAGCGAGTTGATAATGGTATCATGAATATTGGCTTTTTTGGCTGCGTCAACGACCTCTTCTAAGGACGCTCCTGGCTTTCCTATACAAATGTTGTCAAAAATCGATCCCTCAAAAAGCACGGAGTCCTGCAAAACCATACTGACATTATTGCGTAATACCTTCAACGGGTACATGCGGTTATCAACGCCATCCACCTTTACTGAACCGTAGGAGATCTCATAGAAGCGCGGAATCAGCTTAACCAGCGTGGTTTTGCCGCCGCCCGAGGTGCCGACCAGCCCAACCTTGCGGCCAGCCGGGATATGCAGGCTGATCCCTTTTAGCACAGGTTGCTGTGGGCTATAACCAAAGAAGACATTTTCGAAGGTGATCTCCCCCCGCAATTTCTGAGGCCCAGCATAAGGCGCATCGTTCTCGATGACTTCCGGGGCCTGATCCAGGACTTCCTGAATGCGTTCGGCTCCCGAAGCGGCGCTACTCGCCAGGTTAGCTAATTTAGACAAATCGCGGAATGGCTGGTAGAGCAACTTGAGGAAGGTGAGGAAGAGCACCAGCGTACCAATATCGACGCTGAACGAAGGAATGGTAAAGAAGCCGATGTTGAACGCGTTTCCCGCAGCAACATAGCCGCCCACTCCCAGTACAGTGGCGGTGCCCAGTATGACCAGCATGCTCACGATGGGCGTGAACTGTGCCTGTAAGCTACCGGCCTTCAGCGATGCTTTGCGATTTTTGGAGACATAGCCGCCGAAGCGCAGAGCTTCCTTTTCTTCGCGCGTGAATACTTTGATGACAGTAAGCGCATTGATATCTTCCGTTGCTACATCTGCAACCTGTCCGGTTGCTTTAGCCGCTTTTTTGGATTCTACTTTGATGGTTTTGGTGTAACCGAGCACAATCATAAAGAGGGCAGGGGCAATAGAGAGCGAGATCAGCGTATATTCGCGGCTGATAAAGGTCATCACCAGGGCAATCCCCAGCAGTGTCATCACGGCTCCCAGCAGGTCAACCAGGCCGTCAGTCACCAGCTTCTCAATATCGGCAATATTGCCGGTGATGCGTTGAACAAGATCGCCTTTCTTCTGCTTGCCGTGCCAGTCCAGCGAGAGGCGTTGTAAGTGCTCGAAGAGTTGATTGCGTAACCTTTCCGTCAGGTTCTGGGCGATATATACCGCCAGATAGAGGTCGAAATAAGCCAGTACCGCGCTCAGCGTGCCAAAGACGATGAGCATGAGCACGGAAAAGACAATCACGCCGTTAGTGCTGTGATGGCTGGTGATCAACTGTGGATGCGGGTCGCCCGGCGAGATCGGGCATTGTGTGAGTCCTGGCTGCAAGGGCGGCTTTGTTTTATCCAGTTGCAGCGAGGGATCAATCTGGGGAATGTCAAATTTATCAAGAATGGGATTCAGAAAAGGGAAGGTGCAGGATGGGTCGTTGCCAGCATTGGCGACCTTGCTGGGGATGAATTTGAGCGGAAAAGCCGTGCAGATATCGCAGCCCACCTGTAAGATCGTGACGAGAATAGCGACCAATACAAGCAGGCGGTAGCCTTTTAAGGAGCGGAAAAGAAATTTGAATAACATAAGCACCTCCTGTAGCTCCCCGATTCATCGCGGGAGCCCGATTCATCTTGGGAGCACACTTGCAACAATGTATTTTTAAGCCGCAAGAAGTTTTAAATGCGTGACACGTCAAATGCCGTTCGCGTTATATTTGCCAATGCGCAGGATAGGCCGACCTCCAGCAAACTGAGGAAGGTAGATTTCCTGTGTGGCCTCGTTGATGGCAATAGTATGCGTTCCTTTCCCCAGGACATAGTCGCCAAGCTTATGGAACTGTCCAGGTTCTTCGTCGAAAAGCGAGATTCCCCCCTTACAGGCAACGAACAACACATGAGCGGCGTGATCGATCAAGACAATATCCGGGCCGCCTGCCAGGCGCGCTTTTTGGGGGTCAAAAGGAATCACTTTCATTGTGCGCAAATCGACCCGGAGCAGATTCTCAATCAGATTGTGAGCCGAATCGAAGTCAGTGCAGGCGATAAATGCCACCTGCTGGTCTGTGTCAATATCCATCCCGTGAGGAGTGCTGCAATAGGCTGGTAGTACAATGCGCTGGACAATGGTGAGATTAACTGCGTCGATAGCGATCAGCTCGGCAGTGCCGGGTGGTGGCAGGATAAATTGATTAGGGCTGTCGGCATCTGGTGAGATTTGCGATGTGATAAAAACGCGCTGTAGCGCCGGGTCATATTTGTTATGTCCCGCGTCATGCCCGAAGGTAGGAATATTGCCCGGTTGGGTTACTGGCGCTTTCTCCCCTGGCAATAGCGGCAGCAGGCCCAGGTTGACTTTTGTGATAACCGTATCGGTAAGCGCATCAATGACGGTTACATTTTCGTTTGCTCTGTTCGGGTTTAAGGTTTTATTTGGATCAGCCGGGGTGCCAGGGTCGCTGACGAAAATTCTGTGATCGACGGGATCGTAGGACATGGCATCGGGGCTTTCGTTATCGTCAAGTTGAATGGGGGTGAACTTCAGCGTATGCACGTCAATGGCATCAACAATGTTATCTTGAGCGTCAGCGGCATAGATTTTGTGCAGATCGAAGGCATTGACCATCCCGGCAACTTGAGGAATATTGATCCGTGCGATAACTCTGGCCTGCTGAGTATCGAAGACGATGATATGTCCATCGTATTTAGGATCGAACTTTGTATGGGCAAGTGTAAGCAGGTCAGGACTTGGGCCGGTATGAGCAATAAATAGCCGGTGAGTGGGCGGGTCATATGCCTGGAAGTCAAAGGCGTCAAAGTCCTGCTGGGGACCCGGGGCAAGCGGGTCTGTCTGACCTGGGCTGGTGGCCCCCAGGCCGCTGGGAAGCGGAATATCCTGGACGAACAGGACGCGCTGAGCTGGAGGAGGGACGGCTATTTGATAGAAAACGTGCGCAAGCATAAATGCCAGGAGGCCAAAGCTTACCAGGCCGATGAGCCAGGTGAATATGCTGGTGATGCGCAGTCCCCCAGTTTTGGATGACGGCGCTGGTGGTGCAGGTGGGGCAACAGCGGGTCCGGCCATTAGATAACCTCTCTTTATTCATAAACTGCTATATGGATAGGTGGCGTTTCAATCTGCATATAAGTATGCAATAAAAGTAAAGATATGGCAGTGAGCTATCTCACCAGATTACGTTGTAATTTTGCACATATCGCAACCCTGACAGCGAGATAACTGATCAAATTACAACATAATTTTGCGTACAACAAAGTAAACGCTTAATCTGGCGGTTTCTCGCTGAAAGCTGATGGGCATAGATGAGTTAACGTGCAGCGAGCACACGCCGGTTTACGGGCATGACAAACTGCACGACCATGATAGATCAAGAGATGCGAGAGGTCAAGCCAGTCTTTTTGGGGGATGAGCCGCATCAGATCTTGCTCAACCTTGACAGGATCGGTATTGGTGGTCCAGCCCAGGAGTCGCGAGAGGCGTCCAATATGCGTATCTACGACAAAGCCTTCAACGATGCCGAAGGCGTTGCCCAGCACCACGTTGGCGGTCTTCCTGGCTACGCCCGGCAGCGTCAGCAGTTCCTTCATCGACGCAGGCACTTCACCGCCGTACTCTGTAATGAGGCGTTGGCAGGTGGCGCGGATATTCCTGGCTTTGTTGCGATAGAAGCCGGTTGGTCGGATATCCTGCTCCAGCTCTTCCTGGCTGACTGTGGCATAATCTTCTACGTGACGATACTTTTGAAATAAATTTTGGGTGACGATATTCACGCGTTCATCGGTGCATTGTGCAGAAAGCTGCGTGGCAATGAGGAGTTCAAGCGGATTAGAGAAATTGAGGGTACAAACTGCCCGTGGATAAAGGTCGCGTAATGCAGCCACAACGGCCAGAGCCTGCTCCTTTGACCCTGGTTCTGGGCCTGAGTAAGCTGGCGATGATGCAAGTTCCATCCCGTTCCGTCCAATCCTCAAGTGCTGGCTCTGATCAGGTCAGGCTATGATTAGTTCCCGTATCGTTCACGTTGGAGCCGCAGGATCGCGCGGAGCGCATCTGCCTGTCCCCGATTCCATGCTGCGGAATGCGCTTTGGAATGAACGATGGGGAGCGAACTTTTCTCGCGAATCCGGGCCGCTCGTTCGCGTTGGATAATTTCATGTACCAGTTGGCGGTCGGTAAACTTCCACCCCTGCGACTTTGCCCTTTCCGCAAACCACATCACTTTGGCAAAACCTGCTTGATAGTCCTGTTCTTCTAGCGTGTTGCGCATCGGTATATCCTGCATAATGATGCCTCCCGTTCGGTTCCTGACAGGAAGACGAAGATCGCTCTCGGAGTTTCTCTTCGTTGATTTGATTATCTCAGATAATATGGAGCAGCGTCAAGAGACAACAGGTCTATAGATATGTGTGGAATAAGTGCGAGATGCAACCAACGAACTGGCACCTGGCTACGTATTACTTATAGAGTGCGGTCCGCTAACCGGCCTGAGACGCTCTACATAAATATACGTCGTTTGATATTGTGTCCTAAAGATGGTTATAATCATGTGTAGGTATTCTGTAGCCTGTATCCTGGTGTATGCCTGTTGTATAACGCAGGGGAGGAAATAAAGGGTGGTCAGCAAAAAACGCAAATACGCTGTTTCAGATGAAGAGGAGCAGCAGCGGCTAAAGAAAAGTATTATCTCTAGCATTCTGCGCCGTGGCAAACAGCCACGAACAATGCGCGAATTAGGTATCAGTGCGCTAAAAAATTTACCGACTAATATCACGATGGTCCAGGGGCTGATGAAGGCCGTGAACTGGAAACAGGCCCAGGAAGAGGTGCTCCAGGGGCTGAATAATACCGTGGTGATCGTGGGGCAGCCAAATACCGGCAAAAGCTCGCTGTTTAATAAAATCAAGGGGCAGATGCTGTCGCCGATCTCCCCGCAGGCCGGGACAACGCGCACCCTGGTACGTACAGATTTTGGCCCGTTTGTGCTGGTTGATACTCCGGGACACCTGCCTGATGTGATGGAGAGCGGTATGCACCAGGCCAGCGTGATCGTGTTTCTGATCGATGCCTCCAAAGGGTTACAGTCGCAGGATCGGGAGCTGTATGAGACGATTAAAAAGCTGAATAAGCCGACAATTATTGCCGTCAATAAAATTGATACGTTGAAGGGCGGCGAAGGCGGCGACCAGTTTGCGACCGAAACGGCTGTTCTGCTCGGCACGCCCGGCGTCATTCCCATCTCGGCCAGGACAGGCAAAAATATTGCTGAGGAGCTGATCCCTTCCATTATTGATGCCAGCCCGGAAGCGGCTCTGGCGATAGGACGCGAACTGCCCGCCTACCGTCGCGAGTCCGCCCAGCGCATTATTCGCAATGCGATGTTTGTCAGCCTGGCTGCCGGGCTGGAGCCCATTCCTTTTGTTGATATTCCCGTCCTGATCGGCACCCAGGTGCGCCTGGTGCTGCGTATCGCTGCCCTGTACGGTGAGTCTCTGGAGACCGCGGATGCCATGAGCCATGCCCGTGAGCTGATTGCGACTATGGTGGGTGGTCTGAGCTTGCGCTTCCTTGCTGAGCAGGCCGCCAAAGCCGTTCCCTTCGGAGGCGATCTGATAGCGGGAGCGATAGCGGGAGCCGCGACATGGTCAATCGGTCAGGTGGCCCTTGAGTATTATGAGGGTGGTAAGCAGATCCGTCCCGACCGTTTACGCCAGCTCTATCGCAGCTTCTACTTTCGCTTCCGCAGGGAAAATCTCCCTGAAGAACTGCACCGGCGATCTCTTGAAGAGAAGGCGCCTTTCCCTTTGCTCGATGGCACAAGTGGGGCCAATGGCGCAAATGGCGTCCAGGAAAGAATGCCGGAAGAAGGGACGGCGTAAGCGGGCTTATGTTCTTCCCCTATGAACGCTATGAGACGCTGGCAGAGCCACTAACCGTCTATTACCCAACGGGCGAGGAAAAGCGTGCCCGTTGGGTATCTCGGACGGTTGAAAAGGCCGGAGAGCAGTTATCCGGGCTGCTTGAACGGCCCGTGCCCGCAGTAGAGGTTGTGCTGGCAAGCGAAGAAGATTGGCCGCTGGCCCCGCATGACGAGACCGAAGATATCAGCATTCCCCATCCTTACTGGACCGATATAACCGATCCGCCTTCTATAGTCCTTCCGGTGGAAGTTGATCCGATCCTGGGGACGATGACGCCGGAAAAGCTGGCGTTTATTTTGTATCATCATGTCGCGCTGGCGTTCCTGGAAGCTGACCCACGCCCCTGGCCCGCTGAATATCCCCTCTGGGCCGATGAGTGGCAACTCAAGTTCGCTGCTCTCTGGCTCGCACAGAGCCTTGATGGTCAACAGGGCATGGTCAGTCAGGATCTGCGCGAGCGGTACGCGGAAATCTTTGAGCCGGAGCCGGACGGTAAGACTCCTGTGACGGTGCGTGGCTTTTATTGGGATGAGGATACCACCCCTGATGACTACCTGGAGTTTGAGTTGCTGCTCGAACAATTTGCCGCCGACCTGCTGGCTCGCTATCAGCCCGCAGTGCTGCCTCGCTTCCTGGCGCTCTACCGCACTGAGCATGATACGCTCCTGAGCGACGATGTGACTGCGATGCTGGCGACGGCGCTCGGCCCTGGCGGCGCTGACTGGTTGGAGAACCTCAACTATTTCTAATCAAAAAGCAGAGGTGAGCTCTCACCCCTGCTTTTTATTCTCGCTGTATTAGCTATCCCTTCACCGCCCCCGTTGTTGCCCCTTCGATGAAGTAGCGTTGGAAGATGAAGAAGAGGATCAGCATCGGAATAGTATTGAACATCGAACCAGCAATCAGCAGGTTGTACTGCGTGTAATGATCGCGTTCGAAGAAGTAGAGACCCAGCGGCAAGGTGTACATATCGCGGCTATCCAGCACCAGCAACGGCCAGAGAAAGTCGTTCCAGGCTGCCTGAAAGCTCAGGATCGCCACAGCCGTCAGCGCCGGTTTAACCAGAGGGAGGATCACCTGGGAGAATATGCGCCAGTACGAAGCGCCGTCGATCATTGCGGATTCTTCCAGCTCTCTGGGTAGACCCTTCATAAACTGCACCATCAGAAACACCGAAAATGGCTGCGCCATAGCTGGTATAAGTAGCGCGAAGAACGTATTGGTCAATCTCAGGCTGTTCATGATCAGGAATTTGGGGATCACCAGGATGGGGATTGGCACCATCATCACTGCCAGCGTGAGCAGAAAAACAACTTCTTTCCCAGGGAAGCGCAGGCGCGAAAGCGCGTAGCCCGCCATTGCCGAAAAGAGCACGTTGAGTATGGCAGCTCCAACGGCATAAATGAACGAGTTGAGAATCCAGCGCAGAAAGGCGGGGTCGCTCAAAATCGTGGCGAAGTTATCCCAGGTCCAGGGTTGTGGGAAAAGCGTTGGCGGAAAATCCAGAATATGTGAGAACGTCTTGAAGGAGGAGAAAAACGAGAAGATGAAAGGTCCGAGCGAAGTGATGGTGAAGATGCCCAGCATCACATAGATGAACACATTCATCCAGCGAAAAGGACGGCGTGGCGGCGTCTCTGCCAGCCGCACCGCGGGGCGGACGTTTGCTCTAACCTGTGCTTGTGCCATAGCGCATCTCCTGATCTAAGCGTTAACGTCGATAAAGCGACGTTGAATGATCGTGACGACGAAAATGAGGATGAAGAGCAACACAGACATGGCTGAGGCCAGACCAAAATGGTTGTCTCTAAAGGCCGTGTTATAGATCTGGAGCAGTGGCGTTAGGGTCGAGTTCAGCGGACCGCCTTCGGTCATGAACTTTGCCTGGTCGAACATCTGGAACGCGCCGATGGTCGCGAGGGCGATCACCAGGAAAAGGGCGGGCCGTAGCAACGGGATAGTGACATTGGTGAAAAGCTGGAAGGGACCGGCCCCGTCAACGCGTGCCGCTTCAAAAAGCTCCGTTGGCAGATCCTGTAATGCCGCCAGGAAGTAGAGCATAAAAGTCGCCGTTGTGGTCCAGATATTGAGTAGCATCAGGGCTGGCAGGGCGAAGAGAGGGTCCTCCAGCCAGTGCGGCCCCGGAATATGGACGAGCGAGAGCAGGTAGTTGATAACGCCCTGCGGATTGTAGAACCACAGGAAGATCAGGGAAATCGCTACAGATGAGGTAACGGCTGGCATATAGAGAATAGTGCGAAATATGCCTCTGGTTTTAATTGCCGGAATATTTTGCAGCAGCACCGCCAGGAGAAGGGCGAGAATCGTCTCGCCAATCACCACCACCACTGTGAACTTGAGAATATTAATCATCGAAGTCCAGAAGTCGCTATCGAAGGGGGCAGAGAGTTGCTGGAACAATAGCTGGTAATTCTGTATCCCGACAAATTGGGGAGCTGTAAAACCAATATCAAGCTTAAAGAGACTAAGACCAAGTACGTAGATGGTGGCAAATACCGTAAATACGCCCAGCACAATCAGGTATGGCATGAGAAACAGGTAGGCGGTCAAGGTTTCCCGCCGTTGCTTTCCTGTGGGTTGCCGTGATGAACGTCGCGCCGCGGTTGCGGGCGTGACATGAATGCCGGTTGCGGCAGCGGCGGACGAAGATTGTGTGCTCATAAGCATACTCCTTACCGACGACCTGAGCGAAGCTAGATGCGAGTAACATCGTTGGTCGTCGGAATTTCAAGGCTCTCCCTTAGAACCCACACACGCTACTTTTGTGCGAAAGTAGCGTGTGCAGGACATAGAATCACTAACCAGCTAACCCATTACACGAACAATGGACGAAGAAAGTTCGTGTTCACGATTGCAATTCAGTGTTGATCTGGTTTGCGGCCTGGTTCAAAGCTGTCTGAGCGTTCGCCTGACCAAGCAAGACCTTTTCGACCGCCTGATCGAGCTTGGTATGAATAATGGCGTCGTGCGGACCGTAGTTGTCAGCATAGCCATAAGTTGCGGCGTCAAACATTACTTTGATCCCGGGGTTTTGCGTGAAGTAGGGATCGTTGGCAAGACTCTGGAGTGTCGGCAGAGCGAAGCCCGCGTGCAACTGGCTGGTTTGTACTTCGGTGCCGGTCATGTATTTGATCAGCTCCCAGGCTGCCTCGGGATGCTTTGTGTTGGCGTAGCCTGCCCAGGCGTTGGTGAAGATCAGGTCTGCGCGTTTGCCATTCGCCGATCTGGGGACGGGCGCGATGCCGTATTGAACGTTCGGGAAGTTCTGGGTCATATAAGGGATCAGCCAGCCGCCTTCCAGCGCCATCGCCGCGCGCTGCTTACCAAAGGCATCGCCGGCCCAACCGGCAGCGACATCGGCGGGCAGCACTGAAGAGTGATCTTTGGCAAAACTGGCGTAGAAGTTGAGCGAATCGATCCCGGCCTGATTGTTGAAGGCCGCCTGCGTCCCATCCTTGTTCAGCACGCTCCCACCTTCTGCGAACATGAAGGCCAGCCAGCGCGACGAGGAAGCCGGCAGCGTGATGCCATACGTAGCGGTGGCCGCGTTGCCCGCTTTGGTCAACTTCTGCGCGTCAGCCCGCATATCATCCCAGGTCCAATCAGCCGTTGGTGGCTGGAGGCCGGCATTCTGGAACATGGTTTTGTTGTAGAAGACGGCCAGCGAGTTCCAGTCTTTGGGAATGCCATACACCGTGCCATCCTTGCAGGTGAACGGCGAGATTAATGATGAGTAGTAATCAGCGGCTTTGACATTGTCTTTGGTCATGTAAGGCGAGAGGTTGAGCAGTTTGCCGCTGGTAATGTACTCCGGTGCCATGCCAGGTTGGAGATAGAAGACATCGGGAACGTTGCCGCTTGCCACATTGGCGCGCATCTTAGTGGGATAGTCACCAGTAAGCGTTGACCACTTCACCTTGATGTTAGGATGTGTTTGCTCGAATTTGTTCAGATTTTGCTGGACCAGCGCATCTTCGGCAGGGGAAGATGACCAGCCGGCGACGTTGAGCGTAACAGTGCCGCTCTCCGGCGCTGCCGCGCTCGTGTTGGTGCTGCCTGGACAGGCAATGTAGCTATTGGCGTTGCTGCCTGTCAAGCCCTGTTGACCTCCTCCTGTTCCTCCACTGCCACTATTCCCGCCACCACAGGCGCTGAGCATCAGGGCAAAAACGATCAGTAACGGGGTAATAAGTCGTCGCATAACAAGCCTCCTGCTTGTACTTCACCGATGAAGCGTTGCGGCAACTCTTCTATTACTTGAAAATGCAGATCGATGACTCACGGAAAAATCGAATCATAGCGTGAGATGCGAGCCATGCATAGCTTTGTTGCTGGACAACAGCCTCATTGGTGAATCAGTGTTGTTTCCAGTGACGTCCTACTGACAATCGGCGGGTACGGGATTGTTTCAAGCAGTCATTAGAAGCTCATCAGATAAAAGCTCATAAAACACTCATTTGTACCCACGTATATTATACACGGTTCTATAGCAAAATCATAGACAAAAGCATGATAAAAGGAAAAGTTTGCGGACATGCTGCGTAACTTATCCATTAAAATAAGACCGCTTGCTCTTGCCGATGAGTTTATTAGTGTATTTTCGAATATTGTTGCCACACGACTTCGACGCATTGATAGCCGTAGTTGACGAGGGCGGGGTTATGGGCGAGTTGTTGATAAGGCCGAGGGAAAAGCGTATAATTCCTACCAATCTTGTTCGCTTAGCATGCTTATTTTGATGATCTTGAGAAGGATACTACTATGTTTAATCGTGTAGCCATCGTGGGCCTGGGCTTGATTGGTGGCTCAATGGGACTGGCGCTGCGTAAGGCGAAGGCAGCGCAGCATATTGCTGGCTATGATCTGGGCAGGGGCGTTTCTGATCGCGCGCGCAAAATCGGGGCCATTGATCAGCCGCATAGTTCGCTGGGGGATGCAGTGCGCGGCGCTGAACTGGTGATTCTCGCGACCCCGGTGGGGGCAATGCGCTCGTTGCTGCAAAATGTTGCGGAGGCTCTCACGCCTGGCGCCGTTGTTACTGACGTAGCCAGCACCAAAGCGCAAGTCATGAGCTGGGCTGAGGAGTTTCTGCCCGATTCGGTTGCGTTTGTCGGCGGCCATCCTATGACCGGCAAAGAAATCAGCGGCGTCGAGGCGGCAGACGCCAATCTTTTCCAGGGTCGGGTCTACTGTCTTACTCCAACCGCGCGCACTCGTCCAACAGCAGTCAACAAGGTATCGCAGTTGGTGGAGACGATAGGCGCTCGTGTGCGCTTTCTAGAACCAGCCGAGCACGATGGACAGGTGGCCGGCGTGAGCCATCTGCCTTTCCTTGCCTCTAGCGCCCTGGTGAACACGGTTGCGGGTAGCGGAGGCTGGGGTGATGCCTCCGTTCTGGCTTCTAACGGCTTCCGCGACGTTTCGCGCCTGGCTGCGGGCAACCCTGAGATGTATCGCGATATCTGTTTGACCAATAGCGAGGCCATTGTCCGCTGGCTTGACGAATATATCGCGACGCTCAACTCAATGCGTTCGCGTATCGCCGAACGTGATAAGACTCTCAACGAGACGTTTACCACCGCCCGGCAACTTCGTCTCCAGTGGCAGTCATTGCAGGATAACCCGTAGGGGGCCTTCCTTACCGAGCGACTGACAGGGCAGGGAGAGAGAGGGCAGGGAGAGAGGGCGGGTGCAAGCCCCGCCCCTACTTGACAAATAGCATATAGGTAATATGCAGTAGGGAGCGGGGCTTGCTCCTGCCCTGCTAGCATGATAGCGGAAAGGAAGGGCCAAGATGCAGTCTAATCAATTCTCCGCAAAGTTTGCCGGATTCAGGTTGAGCGAGGCGTAATGATGGCGCGAAAGCCCTACGAGGTATTTGAGCATACGGCTGATATTGGCCTGCATGCTTATGGAAATTCACTCAAGGAATTGTTCATCCACGCGGCCCAGGGGATGGAAAGCCTGATGGTGTCGCCGGAGCAGGTCCACGTTGTGATTCAGCGGGAGGTTACCGCCGAAGGTCATGATGTGGTCTCTCTGCTGATCGCATGGCTGAACGAATTGATCTTCTTGTTTGACACAGAATATCTCCTCTTTCGCGACTTCGAGATCACTACGATCTCCGCAACACGCGTCTCCGGTCGTGCCTCTGGCGAACCCTATAACGCCGGGCGTCACGAGCTAAGCAGCGCGATCAAGGCCGTTACCTGGCATGAGGCCGCTGTGACGCAGACCGCCGAAGGGTACCAGGCTCGCGTCATTTTCGATTTGTAACACGCGCTCGCTCTTCTCGCCTGATATCCTTTTTCGACGTTTAACGTATCATTCTGCCTTGCCCTGGTCGCCTGTAACCTGTTCCGAACTCGTTTTATGCTTTTTTTTCATGCTTGCTATACTTTTGCAATTGCCTGGTCCGTTTTAACTTGTTTTTATTAGCGTATGTCTGATTCTCAGTATCTTCGCTCTTGCAGAGTGGTGCTCGTGCAGGCTTCGCCGCGCAAGGAGTCATGAGTCATCCCGAACTTTTGAACCAAAAGGTCCAAAAGCAGGGGTCCAGGAGGCTGCCCTTTGCAATCCCGCTTCTCAAGTGGCGCGAGGACCATCGAACGCCAGTTCGAAAACTTCGGGATGACTCATGCACAGGTAGCATCTGCGTCGCGAGCTCGTACTGAAAATCAGACATAGACAGAGGAAAAATATGTTCAGGAGGTTTCATCATGAGTAGCCTGATTGTTCCAGTGACGCTCATCGAAAAAATCATGCCGCATAGCAATGCCGATGCCCTTGAACTGGCTCATGTGCTTGGATGGCAGCTCGTCTAATCATCGCTTGTTTGGGAAAAGTTTAATCTCCTATTAAGTCCGTGTTTGATAGTGAATGCGTCATAAGCTTTGGCTGCTTCAATCTCATTCTCAAAGTAACCGATATGAACGTATTTGCCATTCAAACTGGATCTAACTACAAATTTGTTTTTATCCGGTGTAAAAGACACTCCTACATATTTAGAACTATACGTTCTCTGCTCAAAGTAAGCTTTGACGGTCAGAAAGCTTTCATGCTTACGAGGTAAGTAGATAGTTGTGTTTTCATAGAGGACTTTCATAACTCTATAAGCATTCTCTCCGGCCATACGGTAGTAATAAATGTTTCTTTGAGGATAGATGGAATATTCTCTATCGAGATAGGGAAGAGTAAACACCTTGAATGCTTGAACAAGAGCGAGACTGCCACAGAAGCTAAACACGGCTCTATTCTGAGTAAACTGGATACAACCATCTCCATCTATGGCTCCCCGCCAAAAGTGACGTTGAAGATCGGGAGGGAGGTCAGGGGCGGACGCTATAAGGGTCTTATTAGGGATAACTCCCCACTTTGCCAGGTCAGCTATCAACTTATCACATCCCACGATAAATCTGGCGGATCTAGTTTTCTCGCTATATAGAAGCGGCCTAGATAGTCCTAGCTCATCACGAAGACGCAGAAGAATAGCCTCGTCGCTTTTATTGAGGGTAAGCTCCAGTCTGTTACGGTAGACATTGCCATCAGTGATAAGTAAACCCAAAAAATAAGCTTGTTCTTCAGTTGAGATAGTTTCAAAGTAATCCTTGTGAAGGTCAGGATCGACCTTTGCCATCTTCTTACGCCATGCATCAATCTTAGCAGGATCTTTCGGTACTGACATTTCCTCGCTCTCCCTGTTTTGGAATGTGATCAGGCGCGTGATACCCTCGCGCCTGATCAGGAACATTTACGCTTCTTATGACGCTACGACGGCTAACGGTCCGGTGGTAGGCTCTTTTTGCGTTTCTGAGAAAAGCGCGGTACAGAGATAGCCCACCAGTTCCCCGAGCACATTTTCTAAGCAGGTTAACTGCTCTGCATCAAAATGATAGGTCTGCGTGGCGGGGTCACGATGGGCGATCATGTCAAGCAATTCCCGCACGGTTATCTCATGGGGGTCTGTTCGCTCTGCTCGTCGCACCTGGTACTCTTGCTGACCAGTGTAATAGCCCTCACGGAATCGCCAGCGATCTAAACGTAGGACGGTCGGCCCGAGCTCGACGTGGGGCGCGTCTGGTTCGTCACTACGACAAGAACCAGCATAGAGGTTAATCAGTGCTCCCACGATATAGCCGGTATTCCATACAGGGGATGCTGAGGGGTCAGACAGGTTTGTTTCGATGATCTGGCGAATCTCTTCAACGGTGATGGGGCAGTCCTCATTTTCGAGGTGTCCCACAAAGCCGTTATTATACCCCTCTGCGAAGTCGCCATTTTCTACCAGGATCGTTGCATTGCCAAGTTTGAACGGTGGTACTGTTGCCATGCTTCAAGCTCTCCTTTGCTTGACTCGTGGCTCTCTCGTGATATCATGCAACACGGAGAGCCTAGTATGAGTGTTAACGGTTACTAGCCTCTCTGCCTAGCGTTGACGCGCTAGGCTTCTTCTCAAACGCTCTACACATTCTGCTGCTAAAAGATTTCTGTACGCTTGCAGGTATTTATGAATACTTCGAGGAGTTACAAACCCTCTGTAGGCAATTGTAACCAATATATGAGAAAATTTCAACCTCTGTGGGAAATACGAACAGTTGAGGGATAGTTTAATCCATTGTTGACTATTGTGATACAATGAACGCAAAAAAAGACGGCGGAGACAGCCTTATGCCAAGTAATGATGATACTAAACTCCTTTCTGTTGACGATGTTGCTAAACGTCTGGGCGTTCACAGAAAGACGGTTTTAAACTGGATACATGCAGGGGAACTAGCGGCCTTTGACTTAGGTAAAGGTTATAAGATGACTGAAAGTGATCTTAGAGACTTCATGAGCCGCAGACGCATTAGCCCCAAGCCATCAGACGATAAAGATTAACTGTTTTCTGACTGGCGAGGCTATGTATCAAGTAACTTCTCAAGAAATGGGAGCGCTTGATGATAAAATCCTCTCAATGGAGCAGAGCTTTGGCACCTGCGTCGTCGTCTCAGCCGCACCGCCGCGAAAAAGTCGATGGAGAGCAAGAACCTGCTCAAGTACCTCGACCATCAAGGAGTAACGGTGCGCGTTCACAGCAAGAGCCTGCTGGCAGAGGAGGCGCCGTATGCCTACAAAGACGCACAACAAGTCGTTAACGTGGTGCATAATGCCGGGTTGGCGAAGCTCGTGGCGCGTCTCAAGCCGATCATCGTAGTCAAAGGGTAGCAACAAATAATAGCTTCCTCGCTTTTATGTGGGGAAGCTAACGCGATAGGTGTTAATCTGAAGGGAGAAGCAGATGAGTTCCCAGGATCTACAAACCGCAGATTGCCTTGTTTGCCGTAAACACCGGGGGGAAATCAACCTACCAGGCGGAGCCATTTATGAAGATGGTTTAGTTTATGCTGGTCATATTCGCTCTGATCAGGGGCCAACCTACCTGGGATATCTCATGGTCGAGCTAAAGCGGCATACACCCGGGCTGGCGGAGCAGACGGACGAAGAGGCTCAGGCGCTTGGCTTGCTGGTGGCGCGTCTGAGCCGGGCGCTTAAAGCTGGCGAGGGAGCCGAACATGTGTATCTCTTTGTCTTTGGGGATCATGTTCCCCACTTGCATCTGCACCTTGTGCCGCGATATCCAGGGGCTCCTCGCGAGTACTGGGGGACGCGGGTTGATGAATGGCCCGAAGCTCCTCATGGCGATGCAACTGAGATAGCCGCAGTTTGCGAGCGTTTACGTGCCTATCTGGCTGATGAGCATTATCCTGCTTGATTGCTTGAAAGGAAGGCTGGTTGCAGTTACGGCTCGGGCGGTTCCGTATGGATAATGACGGAGTTCAGGTTGGGATACGCCTGGCGTAACGCTCGTTTGATCTCCTCAGCCCAGATATGCGCCTGGCTCAAAGGGATTTGAGCATCGAAAGTGGTGTGAAGCACTAAATCAAGCTCAGGCATGGCCTGACCCTTTTGCCGGCTGAGATCCGCCTTGACCAGGCGAGGCTGGTACAGGTGGACATCGTGGGCGCTTCCTGCTCCCGCAATGCTATCGGCGATGCGTCGAATATCATCAGCGATGTCGATATATTGCCAGGTCACATCCTGGCGGCTGACGATAGTGTTGTTGGGAGCTTCCAGGTGCGTGGTGACGCGGCGCAGTTGCTTGTTGTTCTCCAGCAGCGTCTGCTCCAGATGGGTAGCAACGGTGTGGGCCTCGTGTAGATGCATATCGGATTGCACTTCGATATCGAAATCCGCTTCCAGGCCGCCTTCAACCTCGCGCACATGGATATCATGGGCGTGTACTCCCTGCTGCTCTGCCAGATAGTGAATCTGGTCTGAGACCGTCTCCTGAGGTGAAACGGTTGGCTCGACATGCACAACAATGTCAACTTCGGCGTGTGGCGAGTTCATGCGTACGCGTTCCATTGCCACCTTCTCGACGCGCTCGCTCAGATCGTGAATTTGCTCGAAGGTAAAGGTGCGCGGCGCCGCGATAATCACGTCGGCGAAAAACTTGTTGCCTGCCCGGCGCACGCGGATACGCCGCACCTCGGCAACGCCATCAAGTTGATCAATATGCTGCTTAATCTGCTCCGCCAGCTCTTCGGGCGCGCGATCAACCAGGGCGTCGATAGTCTCTCTAGCCAGGCGCAGACTGACCCAGAGCACAATGCCGGAAACGCCGAGGGCCGCGATAGCATCGGCCTGTCCCAACCATGCAGGAAGATGGAAGATGCTGGTCAGGTAGACCACGAGCAGGCCCGCGATCACAACGGAGGAGCTCCAGATATCAGTGCTGAAGTGCAAGGCGTCGGCTTCCAGCGCCTGACTTTCCAGCTTGCGCGCCACGCGTAGCAGTACGCGTGAACGTGTGAAGTCCACAATGATCGAGATAAACATAACCATGAAAGCCCAGATGCTGACCTCGACGTGCCCTTCCTGAAAGAGCAGGCGGCGGCTTGCCTCATAGATGACCCAGACGGCGGTAAGCGCCAACAAGCCCGATTCAAGAAAGGCTGAGAGGTTCTCGACTTTGCCATGCCCATAATTATGGGAAGCATCGGCTGGCCGGTCGGCAACGCGGACAGCAAAAAAAGTCATCAAGGCCGCCACCAGATCCAGCCCCGAATGGGCCGCCTCGGCAAGAATGCCCAGGCTTCCCGTCAGCAGGGCTACTACGATCTTCAAGCTGGTCAGGCCAATAGCTGCTCCCACGGAAGAGAGAGCCACGACAACTTTTTCGCGATGGGCTTCAGTATTATGTGGCATGACAACTCCGACAGCTTCCTGATTTTCCCATTAGTTTTACCAATCGTATTGTATTGTAGCATGTTTGAAAATGTGGGTAAACAGAAGAGGTCAAGACTGAGCAGTTACAAAGAGAAAATTGATGCTAGTGATGGAACAGGCGCGCCTGGGAAAAAAACATAAGCATGCCGTAATCGTCGCAGGCGTGAATGACCTCCTCATCGCGCAGGGAGCCTCCAGGTTGCACAATATAATTGACACCGTAATGAGAGGCACAATCAATATTGTCACGGAAAGGAATATAGCCGTCAGAACCAAGTGTAACGCCTTGCAGACCTTTGAGCCATTCCTGCTTCTCTTGTGGGGTCAAGCGTTGCGGCACGTCCTCAAAGTGCTGCTGCCATGCTTGCTCTTCGGCTGGCGTCAGATCATCACGCAGGTAACCATCAATTGCGTTAGCCCTGTCCGGTCGCTTCACTCCTGGTCTCCAGGGCAAGTTCAGGACGGCAGGGTGCTGGCGCAGATACCAGTTCTCGGCCTTTGCCGCAGCCAGGCGCACGCAATGGATGCGCGATTGCTGGCCTGCTCCATTGCCGATGCTCTGCCCATCAAGGGTCAGACAAATCGAGTTGGATTGTATGTATTTGAGCGTGATCAGCGCGACAAGCATATCCTGGCGTGCGTTTTCCGGTATATGCTTGTTAGCAGTTGGGATGTTTTTTAGCGACTCATCCCCTGGAACGAGCGTATTGCGCTTCTGCTCGAACGTCATCCCAAAGACCTCTCGCGTTTCCATTGCTGCCGGTTCATAGTCCGGGTCGATCTGGATCACTACATATTTCCCCTGCTTCTTCCTGCGCAGGATCGCCAATGCCTCTGGTTCGTAGCCTGGAGCAATGACGCCATCCGATACTTCTCGACTCAGGAGCCGCGCAGTGGAAACATCCACCGTGTCGCTGAGAGCGGCCCAATCGCCAAAAGAACACAGGCGATCAGCTCCTCTGGCGCGGGCATAAGCTATAGCGAGCGGCGAAAGTTCTAGCTCTTCCACGCCATAGGCTTCTTTCAGCACCTCGTTTAACGGGAGGCTAATGGCCGTACCGGCGGGGCTCACATGCTTGAAGGAAGCGGCGGCTGGAAGCTTCAGCGTTTGACGCAGTTCCTTCACCAGTTGCCAGGAGTTGAAAGCATCGAGCAGATTGATATATCCAGGCGCGCCGCTCAAGACGGTAAAAGGGAGTTTTTCGCCTCTTAGAGAGATTTTTGCGGGCGCCTGGTGCGGATTTACACCGTAGCGTAGAGACAATTCATTGTTTTGCATACACATCCCTTTGGAAATTTGTATTAGCCTGACTACAGATCTATTACAGGCTCAGTCGATGGATTTCTTACTGCCAGTGTACCATACAACCGATCAGTTTCGCGTTGCTTCTAAGCAGGGGCGGCAGATACATGAGAGTATCAACGAGTAGCCATCCTGCGAACATACATCAATTGCCATTTTTGCTGGATGTGTTATTTTGTCCGTTTTAAGCTGCGTCAAGCTTCTGCTCCTTGTTTCAATACAGCAAATAGTTATAAACTGATCATATCGAAAAGTTGAGGTTTTTATCATATCTTGGAGGTACAAGATGCACGAACTCTCTGCAACGCCGACCCCGAAAAACTATGCTCTCGCTATATTGATTAGTGTGCTTGCCTCGGCCCTGGCGTTTCTGAGCCTGGTCAATGTACAACAACTCAACGACCAGATGGAAACGGCATCCAACTTGAATTACTTAGCAACGCTCATCCCTGTGTTCGTCTTTACCATGCTCCAGGTCTATGCCAGAGTCGAGCAGAAGCGCCTGTTTTATGGAGCTTTCCTCTTATACCTGGGTTTCATCGGCGTGGTAAACAGTTATCTCAATAATATCCTTTCGTTTCATGCTCATGCCACGCCAGATTTTCCCTACGCTTTTCCCATTGCCTGCATTAACCTGCTTCCCGCAACTGTCTATGCCATCTACATCCTGATACGACTTCCCCAGGAACAACGCATGCAACAGCAGTGGTATGAGGTACAGAAGAAAAGGGAAGAAGATAGAAGCAGGTGATAGATACCTCAATGCATACATGTTTTGGTTTTTTCCTTCTGAGAGGAGGGAACTACAAGGCTAATAGAGGAGATGTAGGCGACATTGCTATGTTATACAATGGGATTGTCGTACAAAGTAGAACGCGCTTCAGAAGGATGAGGCTCGGACACTATTGTATATTTGCCTGATCTTTCTCAAGCGAGTAGAAAAGGAGTGAGTGACATGGCGTACAATCCCTACGAACACTTACCAAAGGTGCCTTCGTTTCATCTAACCAGCACTGATATCCGAGATGGCGAAAAGTTCGCTCTCCCGCAGGTTAGCGGGATCTTTGGTGCCGGGGGTGAGGATGTTTCTCCTCAGTTATCGTGGAGCGGCTTCCCGGAGGGAACGAAGAGCTTTGTGGTCACAGTCTATGATCCCGATGCTCCGACCGCGAGCGGCTTCTGGCACTGGGCCGTGGTGAATATCCCGGCAAATGTGACCGAGCTTGCGCGTGGAGCCGGAAACGACGAAGAGGGTTCAGGACTGCCAGCCGGAGCCTTCCAGTTGCGCAACGATAGCGGCATGAGGCGCTTCATTGGCTCTGCTCCACCCGCCGGTCATGGGAAGCACTACTATTATACCGTTGTCCACGCCGTCGATGTCGAGTCTCTGGATGTCAGCAAGGATGCCACGCCAGCCTTCCTCGGCTTTAACCTCTTCTTCCACACGCTCGCCCGCGCTATGATCGTGAACTGGTACGAACGGTAACCGTTACTCTTTAGCTCCAAAGCGAAAAACGCTTGAGGAGCCCTTACCAGGAACCGGCCACGATTTTTGGTAAGGGCTCCCTGGGTCTTCTAATATACCGAGACTTTGTGGTAGATTGAAATAAAGGGGTTTCAGCGCGATTCTAACGCAACAACCCCTGCAAGACGTTCATCCTTCAAAAAAGAGAGCGGTATGGTTGATAAATTTGTACGACATGTGATGTTGGCAAATCATCTCCAACTCACGTTGCGACCAGCATTGCCGGAAGAGGCGGGGCAGGTGTTAGCTTACCTCGAACAGGTGGCAGGCGAGAGCGAGAATCTGACCTCTGGCCCAGGTGAGTTTGGAATAAGTCTGGAGCAGGAGCAGGCGTTTCTCCAGCAGGCTCTAGACACACCGACCAGTCTCTATCTCCTTGCCGAAATTGAAGGTGAAATCGTAGGCACGCTGACCTTCAGCACGGAGAGGCGGCCTCGCGTTCAGCATAGTGGCGAGTTTGGGATGTCTGTCTTGCGAAAGTACTGGAACCGAGGGATAGGTGGTCACATGCTGACCTACCTCATTGATTGGGCAAGACAAACACCCGTCATTCGAAAAATCAACTTGCGGGTGCGCGTCGATAATCTTTCTGCAGTCCACCTCTATGAAAAATGCGGGTTTGTGCGAGAGGGCCGCCGAACGCGTGAGTTTTATCTGCATGAGCAGTTTGTCGATGTGTTTCTGATGGGATTGCAACTTGATCCCAAAAAGTAATTGACATCCTGCTAATCACCTGTTATGCTTTAAAGCGACAATAGTATAAAAACCGACCCGCGTTGAGCGAACCCAGTATGAGATCGGAACCCGACAGAGAGCCGACGGCAGGTGAGAGTTCGGAACGGCGTTACCCCCTCAGAACCCCTTCGTGAGCGGCTGACCGAAGAAAGCTCGACCAGGCAAACAATGATGTCTTGCCTCGAACAGGGCAAGTAGGACAGGTGGGTGGCTCCCACGCGCTAAAATAGCCGCTAAAAGTGGTCTTTCCACCTTCGCTACAGCGCAGTAGGGGAGTGGGTCGTTAGCGATGCGATAAGATCTCTTCGGAGATTGATAAAGACAAACCGGGTGGTACCACGGGAGCAGAAATATGTTGCTCTCGTCCCTTGTACAATATGGAGGGACGAGGGTTTTTTTGTTGTCTGAATACGTTACGAGGTGGATTGTATGGTTACCGTTTCTATCGTCAATGTGACAAGCTATACTGGCCTGGAATTGCTGCGATTGCTGGCGCAACATCCGCAGTTCGTTGTGACAGCGGTGACAGCACGTAGCGCGGTCGGCAAGCGCCTGGATGAGGTGTTTCCTCAACTGCACGCAGAAAGCGCGAAAACTGCGCTCAACCCCGCGCTTGTGATCGCCGATGAGCCGGAGCGGACCGAACTCGCCTTTGTCTGCCTGCCACATGCAGCAGCGGCAGAGTCTGTGCAGCGTCTCCTACAGCAAGGCACAAAGGTGGTGGACCTGTCGGCGGATTTTCGTTTACATAATGTCCATATGTATGAAGAATGGTACAAACATACCCATCCCGCGCCCGCTTTGCTGGAGACTGCTGTCTACGGCTTGTGCGAACGGCACCGCGAGCGTATCCAGCAGGCAGCGCTGGTCGCCAATCCTGGCTGCCACGCGACGACCGCCATTCTCGCCCTGGCACCCGCGCTGGCGGCGGGGATCATCACTCCTGATGTGATTATTGACTCGAAAACGGGCATCAGCGGCGCGGGGCGTACTCCCACACTCGCAACGCATTATGCCGAAGCCAACGAGGATGTAAGCGCCTATAGCGTTGCCGGTCACCGTCATTTGCCCGAGATCGCGCAGGAGCTGGAAGCAGCAGCAACCGGCGGCGGTCATCCTGTGGATGGCCTTTTACGCATCACCTTTCTGCCACACCTGACGCCCATGACACGAGGGATTCTCGCGACCTGTTATGCGGATCTAAAGCAGGACGCGTCACTCTATATGTCCACCACAGCCCAGGTGCGCGCTTTGTACAAAGAGTATTATGCCAATGAGCCATTTGTGCATGTGGTCGATGAGCCGCCGCATACAAAGTGGACATACGGCAGCAATCATTGTTTCATTTATCCTATGGTGGATACGCGCACAAAACGCCTGATTATCATCTCTTGTCTCGATAACCTGGTAAAAGGAGCGTCGGGACAGGCTATACAAAATGCAAACCTGCTCTATGGATTTGCGGAAACAATGGGATTGTCGAGTTTAGGGATGAATCCATAGACATTGTGTATTGTTTCATTGCTGTGAATATATGGGAAGAAAGGATATTGAGGAGAGATAGATGGCTATTTCTTTTTTGCGAACGCCCGATGGAGATATCATCAGTGACCACCACCTGATTGCTCAGGTGTTAAGCGAGGCGCTGCCTTATATCGATTTTCTAAAAGGCAAGACGCTCGTGATAAAATTGGGAGGGAGCACACTGGAGCATCAGCGAGGCGTTTTACAGGATATCGTTTGGCTGCATGCGTTGGGAGCGCATCCCGTCCTGGTTCACGGCGGAGGGCCATATATCAATGAGTGGCTGAAAAAGTTGAATTTGCCCACCCGTTTTGAGAATGGATTACGTGTCACAGATGCGCAAACGCTGGAGGTCGTTCGCATGGTGTTGTTGGGGCAGGTGAATCAGGGGCTGGTATTAATGGCATCGCAGATGGGAGGGAAAGCCGTGGGGCTGAGCGGGACCGATGGCAACCTGGTACGAGCGCGCATCGCCGATCCAAAGTTAGGTTTTGTTGGCGAGGTCGAATCTGTTGACCCGACGCTGATCCAGGCCGTGATTAACGAAGGATTTACCCCCATCGTCGCGCCGCTTGGCGAAGGTCCTGATGGGACCTGCCTCAATATCAATGCCGATCTGGTGGCGGCCCATATCGCGGGCGCGCTCAACGCCGAGAAGCTCATCTTCTTGAGCAACGTGGTGGGCATTTACCGCAGCGACGGGACGCTCATCTCTGAGCTAACCGAGGCCGAAGCCAAGAAGCTGATTGAAGAGGGCGTGATTAGTGGCGGTATGATTCCGAAGGTATCCGCCTGTCTTGATGCCCTGGCCGCCGTCCCGCGAGTTCATGTCGTAGATGGTCGCGAGGAGCATGTGTTGCTGCGTGAGCTGTTTACCGACAAGGGCGCGGGGACGATGATTATCCGCTAAATCAAGGCAACACGTTTGCCTGTTGAATAAATACATTGTAAGAAAGATGTTAAGATCATGAAGAAGCGCGTTGAGCGATTGCGTGGTATGCATGACCTTTTACCAGAAACGCATCTGCATCAGCGTTGGGTGATAGATCAGCTTATTGCTTTCCTGGCGCAGGCCGGGTATGCTCAGGTAGATTCGCCGATTTTAGAGCGTAGCGATCTTTTTCAGGCCAGTTTTGGGCAGGAGCTGTGGCAGAATCTCTATGCTTTTCGGCTGCACCATCGAGAGCTCTGCCTGCGTCCAGAGTATACCGCTTCTATCTGTCGTCTTTACCTTGATCATTACCAGCAACAGCCCTTGCCGTTGCGCTTCCAGTACGCGGGACCGATTTTTCGCTACGAGGCGCCAGGGCGTGGGCGCTACCGGCAACACACCCAGCTCGGGATCGAGTTGTTCGGTGGTCATGCCGCCGCAGCCGACGCGGAAATATTGCAACTCGCGTGTGACGCACTGAGAAAGCTGAACATCTCGCAGTATCGCCTGGAACTGGGGCATATTGGGGTCGCGAGCGGCTTTATCAACCGTCTCCATCTTGACGATCATGCCGCGCGCCTGCTGTTAAGCTTGATGGAGCAGATCAGCCGTTCTAGCGAAGGCGAGCAGTTGGCTCAGGAGCGACTGGAAGCACTTTATCCGCTTGAGCCTGCCATAGAGCGTGCTCATGGAGCGGCTGGCGAGATCGAGATGCGCTACATTACCTCATTGCTCGGCGGTATCAGCATCTCGTTTGATGAAGATGCGCGCGGTGAAATCGTTGAGCGATTTTTATGGAAAATGGGACGCAACGAGCAGCGACGGCAAATTTTGTATGCCCTGGAATTCCTGCGCGAGCTTCACAACGTTTCGGGCTCGCCGCCAACCGTCTTCGACGAGTTGCATACCTTGCTGGATCGCTATAGCCTCGATCCTGAGCCTCTCACCGAACTGCGACAGCTGGTCGCGACGATTGAAGAGTCTGGTGTTCCGCGCGAACAGATCGTGCTGAATCTCTCGCTGGGGCGCGGCGTGAGCTACTATACCGGTCTGGTCTTCGAGATCCACGCGCAGGATGAGGATGGCTTCGATGCGCAGCTCTGTGGCGGCGGACGCTATGATCGCCTGATACGGGCGGTTGGCGGCTCGCGCGACCTGAACGCGTGCGGCTTTGCCTTTGGCATTGAGCGTCTGCTGGCGCTTGTGCCGGGTAGCGATCTACCCACGCAGACCGTGACACAAGCCCTGGTCATTCCTGTCAGTGCCCAGGATATGCCTTATGCCTTGCGCATAGCCAGGGCTGCTCGCGATAGCGGGTTATACACGGAAGTCGATATCACCGGGCATGGCGTGGGAGCAGGCTTAAAGCTGGCGACGAGGAAGCATATTCGCCTGGCGCTGATCGTGGGCGAGGACGAGCGGTGCAATGGGGTCGTGACCGTGCGTGATCTTGTCCTGGGAGAAGAACGGGTATCCAGCATCGATGCTCTCGCAAGTCGGGCGCTGGGTGAGGAGCAAGTCCTGTGAGTGGAGATAGATGCATTCGCCTGGCGCTGCCAGGTAAGGGGGCGCTGGAGGCGGCGACCCTGGCATTTCTCGCCGAATGCGGCCTGAAGGTGAGTCGGAGCAACCCACGCCAATATCTGGCAAAGATCAAAAGTATGCCCGAGGTGGAGGTCGTTTTCCAGCGCGCGGCTGATATACCTTTGCTGGTACAAAGTGGGGATGCCGCGCTTGGTATTACAGGCTACGACATTTTGGCCGAGCATCGTGGCTATGGCGACGAAGAGATTGACGAAGATGACCATGATGAGACCTTGATGGTATTGTTGCGCGACCTGGGGTACGGCAATTGTCGCCTGGTGATCGCTGTCCCCGAAACATGGATTGATGTCAGCAATTGCGCCGACCTCTGGCATCTCGCAGGCTATTATCAGGAGCACAAACATCGTGGCCTGCGTATCGCGACCAAATATCCGGTGTTGACGGGGCAATTTCTGCGTCGCTATAACATCACCCATTGCAAAATATTTTCGCCTCACGGAGCTTTAGAGGCGGCGCCGTTAACTGATACGGCGGATCTGATCGTGGATCTGACCGAGACCGGTACCACGCTGCGCGAGAATCATCTGAAACTGTTAGATGATGGCGTCGTCTTGCGCTCTCAGGCCACCTTAATCGGCAATGCTCAGCTTTTGCGCCAGGAGCCGCAAGCGTTAAGAGCGACGGAAACCATGCTGGAATTGATTGATGCCCATATGCAGGCGAAAAACCGCTCGCTGCTGACCGCTCATATACGCGGGGAAAATATCCAGGCCATGCGGCAACTCTGCGCCAGAATCAATCAACAGATGCGCGTCGCCTCTCCTGATGTCGAATTTCACCTGTTGACTGCTGAGATTACGCACAATGCCGAACCAGGTTGGTATACGCTCTCGGGCGTTGCCAGTGTCGGCGATTCCGCGCCTGCCCTGCTGGAAATCGTCGCGATATTGCGTAAAGCTGGTGCGCTACATATCAATATTACCCCGCTGACGTACCGTTTTGCGGAAGAGCCGGTGAGCGTGCGTGTATTGCGTGAGCGGTTGAAGAGGTTAAGTTGAACAATATCATCATTTTTGATCTCGATGGTGTGATTACCAGCGAACGGGCTTATTGGGATACAGCAGGGTTAGTTCTGCATGAACTGCTCTATAGCCCACAGTACTGGAACGTCAATGCCGTATCGGGCGCTTACCAGCCTCCTCAAACCGCCGAGGAGAGCCGCCGAGTGAGCCGCGCGACCTTCCCTGAGCCCGTTATTGTCGGGCTAAAAGCGCGCTCCGTCAATTCTAACTGGGATACCTGCTACGCCGGCTTTTGCTTTGCCTTGATCGATCTGCTGGCTAAACTGCCAGATTGCTCATCTTTGTTGCCCCTGCAACCGGCGGAGCAGCCCTGGATTGTGCAATTTAGAGAGCAGCTCGCCCGGGCGCATATAGGGAGCGCCGCAAATACAGATATGTTCCAGCGCCTCAATTCGCCGCTGCTTCAGGGATATACCGGCCTGGATCTGATCAATCGTTTCGACGCTTACGCCAGTTCAGTGCTGGGATGTGCGATAGAAAGCGTTTTTGCGCGCTATGGCCCCTCCTGGAGGTTCTGTAGCAACCTGTTTCAGGAATGGTATCTGGGCGAGGAGCTGTATACGCAGACTTACGGTCATGCTCCAAAGCAGCCAGGAAAGCCGGGCTGCATCCATTTTGAGCAGCCACTTTTGCCTGTCGAGCAGATGCGCCCTACCCTGGAGACGCTGCGCGAGCGTGGCTATACGCTGGGCATTGCAACCGGCAGGCCGCGCAAAGAGGGACTGGCTCCCTTAAAAAATTACGGCCTGCTGCACTACTTTGACGAGCAACATATCACCACCCATGCCGAAGTCGCCAGAGCCGAAGCCGAGTTGCGAGCGCGGGGTGATATGACGCCGCTGGTAAAGCCGCATCCCTATCAGTTTTTGCTGGCGGCTGACCCCGCTTATACGCTCGATCAGCCGCTGCCGCCTCGTGGTAGCTTTGTTGTGGTAGGTGACACACCCAGCGATGTGCGTGGAGCGCAGGCGGCTGGCGCGCTGATTATCGCTGTTCTGACCGGTGCCCTCACTGCGGAGGCGCGCACGATGCTGGAGCAGAGTCAACCGGATTTTATCATCGAAGATATGACGAAGGTTCCAGCCCTGCTCGAATATATCGATAGTCTCGCCACCATTCAGCAACTACAATTCACGGATCGAGCAAAAGCGGAACTGCTGTTACAGCGCTGGTTCGCGCTCCATATGGGGCTGCGTACCGAAAGCGTGACGCTGACGCCAAAAGCCGTCTCGCTCAATTCCTTCAATGGGATCTATCGTAGCGACAACGAAGAATATTTTTTCAAAACGCACATTGAGGAACAGGGCATTCTCGAAGAATATTATCATGCGGAACTGCTCTCTAACGCTGGCTATAATATTGTCAGGCCACTGCGTACAGTGCATGAAAAAGATCAGCAAATGGTCATCTATCCCGTTATCCATCAACCCGTGATGTTTGATCTGATTCGTGCAGTTGAGACTGGAGTGGCGGAAAACGTCACAGTATCGACCCTGATTGCAGCAGAGAAGCGCGAATGCGAGCGGCTGCTGGCTATCTATCAAGCAACCTTTGCATCCAGCACAGCGGAGGAACACGCGCAAGCGCCTATCCACCAGCTCTTCTGGCATCGTCTAACTGGTGGGCGGCTGAAGGCTTTTTATGAAGAAAAGCTTGTCCCGTTCCCTGCGGCTCAGCCTGATCGCAATGCCAATACAGGTATCTCATTTAACGAATTGCTGCGCTACCGCTGGAGTATTAATGGGGTCGCCTTGCAGGGTGATTGCTCGACACTGGGTCATCTGATTGAACGTGCAAAAGTTGTGCTCCAGCCGCAGCGGGCAGGCGTGACCGTCATCGGTCACGGCGACGCGCATTTCGGCAACGTCTTCCTGGAAGATCAGCAGCAATATCTTTATTTTGATCCCGCCTTTGCCGGGCGTCACTCGCCGCTGCTCGACATTGTGAAGCCGTTCTTCCATAACGTATTCGCAACCTGGATGTATTTCGCTCAGCAGGTCGCGCAGGAGCTCCAACTCTCCGTTGCTCTGCGCGGTGATACGATTTATATAGAGCACAATTATACGCTGACTCCCACACGACAGGCGTTGTGGGAAACAAAAATAGAGCATCTTTTACGGCCATTGCTGGCAATGCTGCGTTCAGAAGCGGCGTTGCCGGTCGATTGGGAAGAAATTGTGACCCTGGCATTGATGTGCTGCCCTTTGCTAACCGTGAATTTGCTGGACCAGGCGCGTATACCTGTTGTGGTGAGCTGGTTGGGCTTGACGCAAGCAATGCAGATAGGCAGCGACCGTTCGATGATTGGGAGGTGAAGCATGATTGCCATTATCGATTATGGCGCGGGCAATATTCGCAGCATTGAGAAAGCTCTGGAGCATGTTGGCGCGAAGGTCCGCGTCACCGATGATCCTGAAATAGTTGCGGAGGCGCAGGCCGTCATTTTGCCCGGCGTCGGATCGGGAGGCGCGGCAATGGCGCGCATGGTGGCGCGTGGGCTTGACGACGCTATTCGCGAGGCCACACAGCAGGGCAAGCCATTTCTGGGCATCTGCCTCGGTATGCAGTTATTAGCGCAGCATCACAGCGAGGGAGAAGTCGCCGGATTGGGTCTGTTTCCAGGTACGGTACAGCGTATCCCACAGGGACCAAAGATTCCGCATATGGGCTGGAATCAGGCGCGACCATTGCATACCGGGCTGCCAATTTTCGCCGGCATAGCGCCCGAAGCCTACTTTTATTTCGCGCACTCGTACTATGTCGAGCCACAAAATCAACAGGGAGTGGCAGCCGTGACCGATTATGGTGCTCCCTATTGCAGCGTCATCGTCACCGAGCAGGTCTGGGGCACGCAGTTCCACCCGGAGAAAAGCGGCGAGGTCGGTCTGCAGCTATTGAGAAACTTTTTAAAGTGGGTGAATAGATGATTATTTTACCTGCGATTGACATCAAAGATGGCCGTTGCGTGCGGCTTTACCAGGGCGATTATGCTAGAAGCACCGTCTATGACAGCGATCCCGTTCAGGTGGCGCTGCGCTGGCAGACAGCAGGGGCAAGCTGGCTGCATATCGTTGATCTGGATGGAGCAGCCGCAGGCTACCCGGTGAATGTCGCACTGATCAAAAAAATACGAGCTGCTACCACGCTGCATATTGAGCTTGGAGGGGGGATGCGCTCGCTTGAGCATATCGAGCATACGCTAGAACTGGGAGTAGATCGCGTCGTGCTTGGCACGGTTGCCATCACTGATCGCGCATTACTGCAAGAGGCGATCAGACGTTGGGGCGAACGCATTGCGGTCGGGCTTGATGCGCGCGACGGTTGGGTAGCCATTGCCGGCTGGCGTGAGACCTCGCGGGTCATGGCAACCACCCTGGCAGCAGAACTGAGCGCCATCGGCGTACAGCGTTTCATTTATACCGATATCGCCCGCGATGGCGCACTCGTCGGACCCAATTTATCCGCGCTCAGGGAGATGCAGGGCGCCACTCCTCGCCCGCTTATTGCTTCGGGGGGCGTAAGTTCGCTGGCCGATCTGCGGGCTTTGGCAGAACTGGGTGTGGAGGGCGCGATTGTCGGGAAGGCTATTTATACGGGTGATGTGGATCTTGCGATGGCAATAAAAGAAATAGAGAGAGCATAACCATGCTGACGAAACGCATTATCGCCTGTCTCGATGTTGCCGAGGGGCGTGTCGTCAAGGGCGTAAATTTCCTCGCTTTGCGCGATGCTGGCGATCCGGTCGAGCTAGCAACATATTATAATAACGAAGGGGCGGATGAGGTCGTCTTTCTCGACATTACAGCCTCTTATGAGAAACGTGGGACCATGCTCGACGTTGTACGACGCACGGCAGAGAGCGTTTTCATTCCGGTCACTGTCGGCGGCGGCATACGCACTATTGAGGATATTCGTGCGACTCTAGGGGCAGGCGCTGACAAAATATCGATCAACACAGCAGCCGTGCAGCATCCTGAGGTGTTGAGAGCAGGTGCTGAGCAGTTCGGAGCGCAGTGCATTGTGCTTGCCATCGATGCCCGCTCAAATGTGGCGTTGCCGAGTGGCTACGAGGTCTACATTCACGGCGGACGCACACCAACAGGCATGGATGTGCTGCAATGGGCCGGGCGCGCTGTGGAGCTGGGCGCGGGCGAGATTTTGCTCACCAGCATGGATCGAGATGGGACGAAGCTCGGCTATGATCTGGAACTCACCGCGAAAGTCTCTGCCGCAGTGACCGTACCCGTTATAGCCTCTGGCGGCATTGGGGCGCTGGAACATTTTTATGCAGGCTTTACTGTGGCATCCGCCGATGCGGCACTGGCAGCATCAATCTTCCATTTTGGCGAATTTCGTATAAGTGATGTGAAACACTACTTGCAAACAAGAGGGGTAGCGGTACGACCATGCTAAAATTTGATCGCCAGGGCCTCATTCCCGTGGTTGTCCAGGACGACGTCAGCGCGGAAGTGCTCATGGTGGCTTTTATGAACCAGGAAGCGTTAGAACTGACGCAGCGGACAGGCTTCACCCACTTCTATAGCCGTTCGCGCAATACCATCTGGCGCAAAGGTGAGCAGTCGGGCAATGTGCAGCAAGTGCGCGCCATCTTCGTTAACTGTGAAGAGAACAGTCTGTTAATCCGCGTGGTCCAGCACGGAGGAGCGGCCTGTCACGAAGGCTACCGTAGCTGCTATTATCGCCGTTTATTGCCTGATGAGAGCTATGAAACGGTAGCCGAGCGCGTCTTCGATCCGACCACTGTCTATGAAAGCGATGTACCCATTGCGGCCAGAACGTTTCTTATAGCCAACAATGCTGCTTTAGAGGAGATGCAGCGAACATTAGAGGCCCAGTTGCGCCAGTTGTACAGAGTGTATATCTACTTACGCGACAATGATTTAAGCGCCGAGTCCAACACCTCGCGGTTATTGCAAGAGCACAGCCTGAGCTACCTGCTCTCTCGGCTCGCTGATGAATTGCAAGAATTAGCCGATGTTCAAAGTGGGGAGCATATGCATTCCGGGCGGCAACCTGATACCATGCTTGAGGGAAGTCAGGTTGGCTACTGGCTGCTCTTGATCGCCTCCGCCAGGAAGTTGGTATACGACGATTTTATGCCGCATGCCTCTATTCTCAGCGGGTATCATGCCCAGTACAGCGAGGGCAAGGTAGTGGAGATGCGCCAAGATTGTCTCAGTTTACTGGCCTCGGATCAGCGAGCTGGAGTTGTCCAGGGGCTGCATCTCGGCTTCGCCTTCATCGGCTGGGCCTGTGCGCAGGCTGGAATCAGTCCGCTTGCGCCCACCGAGTATGATCTGGAACAGATGCGCCATAGAGGGTTGATACCATAACTTTCTAGTATCCAGGATAGCGTATACTTACTATACAGAACCATAGGATGAATCAGGAAGTTGAAAAGTGCTAGTAAGGGAATGGTAGAAGATGTCTCTGCGTGCTGTAATTTTCGACTTGGGTGGTACTTTGATCGATTGGCCCGACTGGGATGAGGATATTAGCCGCCGTTGGGGGCTTTCCTATGACTATCTCGTCTCGGAGTTGCCTGCCAATGGCTACCCGAGCCGAGACGCCTATGTCAGGGCGATGCGCGAAGCCGAGATGTATCACTGGCGGCAGGTAGCTGAAAGGCAGGCCAGTAATACGCCGGTGAGCCTGCTCAGCGACGGATTTTGCCGCCTGGGCTGGCAGGTGAGCGAAAAAGAACTGCTCACAGCCCTTGATGGCTATGCCCGTGCCGTAAGCGGATGGGCCGTCATCTTTCCTGATGCTGTTCAGACCCTTTTGGAGCTGCGCAAGCGTGATTACCAGCTCGGTTTGCTTTCCAATACCTGGTGGGCCGCCGAATGGCACAACGCGGAACTTGCTACCCACGGTCTGGATGCACTGCTGGACGAAATCGTATACACCTCCGATCTTCCCCACTCCAAGCCACATCCTTCCGTCTTCCTGGAAGTCACAGCGCGGCTCAACGTCGAGCCGGTCGAGTGCGTCATGGTTGGCGACCGTTTGATCGATGACGTCTCCGGCGGGCTTGGCGTGGGTATGCGCGCAGTCTGGAAAAAGACCGACTATCCCTGGCCTAAACCCACTCACATCACGCCAACCGCTGTGATAACAGACCTCGCCGAACTGTTACCGCTAGTTGAGCTGTGGGGGCACTAATGTAAATTTTGACAATTCCGCAACAATTACTTCGCCGGTACGGACGCTTTGAGAGAGAAATCGTAGTGACAGGTGAAAAATGGTCGGTCAAGATCTCGCGCTCTCATATCTTCAAGATTATCGTGCTTTTCCAGTTCCATGATCAGCGACTCTTTTACCGCATTGATCGTGTCTGATTGCAGCCAGGGGTCACCTGGTGGAAAGAGCATCGTGGTGAGAGGAGCAAAGCCGTCGCAGGTCACTTTCACATGGATATGGCTGGGGCGCCATGCAGGCCGTCCCAGAGCCAGCAACAGTTCTGCCACCGGGCCGCCGCGCGTCACCTCATAAGCGCCGGGGATGATAGTACGCAACTCATAGCGACCTTGTTCATCGGTCAGGAGGCGACCGCGGAGATTAAACTCTGGCTGGCTTTCGTCCTGGTTCTCATAGTAGCCATGCCTGTTTGTCTGCCAGACATCCAGCATTGCGCCAGCCAGAGGTCGCCCATCCTGTGCGGAAGTGATACACCCTGACAGGAAAAGGATATCGCCCTCTTCGTTCTCACGACACAGCTTCACCGGCGGCTGGCGCAATGGAGCGCCTGGACGATACAGGGGACCTTCAACGTTGTGCGCGGTGCTGCTGTCGTCGTGCCCATAGGTGATATCATCAACCAGCACCGAAATGCCCAGCACATCGAAGAGCAGTTGAAATTCGCCCTGCTGCCCAACCTGCGTCAGAAAATCAACCATCTGGCGTAATTCGAGTTCGGTGATCTGGAACTCGTTCACCAGTTCATGAAGGTAAGGAATCAGTTTCGTCGAGGCTTTAATGAGCTTTTCCTGGCTGTCCATAGACTGTAGTCCTTCCTAAAAATGTCAGAGTGCAGGCGAAAAATCAGAACATCCATGTGGGCAGGGCAACCGCGAGGGATTGCCCCTACCTTCTGTTCTGCTAGCTTAAAGGTCCGATGAGACGACAGTAGTAGTTCCATGTGTTCTGGATGGCTTCAGGGTGATATATTTTCCGCTTTGCCAGGCATTCCTCGTCGTTCGTGGAGTGCAGGTGCTGGCTGGAAGCAGAAGCTAGCAACTGAATCTGGCTGGCTCGCTCCAGATTGAGCGCGGCGACCACTGCCCTTTCGATGGTTTCAGCGGCGACCACGATGCCGTGATTGACAAGATAGCATGCTGATGCCTCCCCCAGCGTCGTTGCAACCGCCTCACCGAGCTGCTGTGTAACAATCAGGTTAGAGGTAAGAGTGAAACGCGGTACGTCGGGAGGAGTAAACATGCATCCCTCATGCGATAGTGCTCGCAGGGGCTGCTCGGTGGCCGCAAAAGCGATAGAGTAGAGCGGGTGCGTGTGGATGACGCAGGTGATTTCGGGCCGCCCACGAAAAACCTCTGTATGAATCGGGTATTCCACATGACGGGGAAAGTTCCCTTCAAGCACCTCTCCGTCAAGGTTCATACGAATCAGCGTTTCAGGAGTGATTTCATCCAGACCCATCGCCGCCGGTTTCATCCAGAAAGTATCGGCTCCTGGTAAACGATGGGTGACATGTCCATAGATAGCGTCATTCTGGCCGTTGGCAGCCAGGATGCGGCAGGCGTAGGCGAGTTTCCTGCGCAGATCCAGGCTCTCCTCTGTAAATAGTGCCATAGTACCTCCCAAGTTAGGAAATATACTGCCTGGCAGACCTTTCGTGACATGCTACGATGGCTAAAGCCGCGTAGCTTCTAGTGGCGCTTCCATGTAATCGGTGCTCTGAGTCATTGTAGCATGGCTACGGCCCGTTGAACAACTGTAGCTGGTAAGGAATACCTGCTGCTTACACCAGGTTTTCAGGTAATTATGAAAAGCCCGGGCAGGGCCAGCGCTTCTATGGATTACTTGATGATGTGAGATCTCTGCGAACATCATTGTAAGCAATGAGGTAAGCAAGCAGTACTGTAAACACTAGTATTGCATTTTGCTGTCGTTTTCGGCATAATACCAGTGAATATTGATGAGGAGAGATGTAGTGATGTTGGCAATGGTTCGTAGTTGTGCGGTTGTTGGTCTTGAGGGTGCGCTGGTCGAAGTGGAGGTTGATCTCTCAAATGGCCTGGCAGCGTTTATGATCGTCGGTCTCCCTGACGCGGCTGTCAATGAGGCCAAAGAACGCGTGAAGGCCGCGGTCAAGAATAGCGGCTGCCTTTTCCCTTTTAAACATATCACCGTCAACCTTGCGCCCGCCGATCTGCGTAAAGAGGGACCGGCCTATGACCTTCCTATAGCCATAGGAATATTGATGGCCTCGCAGCAGATCAATCCGGGCGAGCAGATCGATGAAAGCCTCTTTCTGGGTGAGTTATCGCTCGATGGCAGCGTGCGCCATACCAACGGCATTTTGCCTATGGTGGCGCTGGCGCGCGAGAAGCATGTGAAAACGGTTTTTGTGCCTGCGGTAGATGCGCTGGAGGCGACGCTGGTAGATGGAGTGGGGGTCTATCCTGTTGAAACTCTGGGGCAACTGGTGGCCCACCTCAATGGCGAGAGCAAAATCGAACGCTATGAGCGCGATCCCTCTATTCTCAACAGCGCCGATGATATTATCTATGGTCAGGATTTTGCTGCCGTGCGGGGGCAGGAGCATGTCAAACGCGCGCTGGAAGTGGCGGCGAGCGGTGGGCATAATATTTTGATGAGCGGACCTCCGGGCTCGGGCAAGACGCTGCTGGCGCGCGCCACGCCATCCATCCTGCCGCGTATGGTGATTGAGGAGGCGCTGGACGTGACCAAAATTTATAGCGTCAGCGGCATGCTCTCTGCCGACGTGCCACTGGTGCGCCAGCGACCGTTTCGCGCGCCGCATCATACCATCAGTCATGCCGGGCTGGTTGGCGGCGGACGCATACCTCGTCCGGGCGAGATCAGCCTCGCGCATCGTGGTGTGCTCTTCCTTGATGAATTGCCAGAATTCGGTCAGAATGTACTCGAAGTCATGCGTCAGCCGCTGGAGGATAAAATTGTCACCATCTCGCGGGCGCAGGGGACCATTACCTATCCAGCAAATTTTATGCTAGTGGCGGCTATGAATCCCTGTCCCTGCGGCTATTACGGCGATCCTGTAAAAGAGTGTAGCTGCTCGGCGACAGCAATAGCGCGTTATAATAAGCGCATCAGCGGACCAATCCTTGACCGGATCGATATACACGTAGAGGTTCCGCGCGTTGATTATGAGAAGCTGGCCGATAAGCGCAACACAGAGACTTCCGCTATGATTCGGGAGCGCGTCCAGGCCGCTCGCGAGCGCCAGCTTCAGCGCTTTGCAGGGACAAAGCTGACCTGCAACGCCGAGATGGGGCCATCCGAGGTACGCGATTTTTGCAATGTCGATGCTTCCGCAGAAAAATTGCTGAAGGCCGCAATGCAGCAGATGCACCTCTCCGCCCGCGCCTTCCACCGCATTCTCAAGCTTGCCCGTACAATCGCAGATCTGGCAGAAAGCGATGCCATCGCCGCCAATCATGTTGCTGAAGCGATCCAGTATCGCCCGCGCCGGATCATGTAGCAAAACAAGCGCATAAGGGTAGAGTCTGCATCGCCCTTATGCGCTTGTGAAGAGGAAGGAAACCACTATGAGCTCTGATGATACCATCGTAAACACTGTCCTGACCGAGAAGATCGGAACCGTCTTTGTTGTAACCATTAATCGGCCAGCAGTGCGTAACGCCATTGATGGGCCAACGGCTGCGGCGCTGGCTCAGGCTTTTCGCGCTTTTGATGCTGATGAGACGCTGTCCGTCGCTATATTGACCGGCGCAGATGGAACCTTCTGTTCCGGGTTCGATCTGACTGCCGTGGCGGATCAAACGCGCACTCTCCAGGTCGCAGAAGAAGGCGATGGGCCGCTGGGGATCTCGCGCATGCTGCTCTCGAAGCCGACGATTGCGGCAGTGGAAGGTTACGCGGTTGCGGGCGGTCTTGAGATCGCGCTCTGGTGCGACCTGCGGGTAGCGGCTGAAAATGCCACTTTTGGCGTCTATTGTCGGCGCTGGGGAGTGCCTCTAGTTGACGGCGGCACGATTCGCCTCCCTCGTCTGATCGGACATAGCCATGCTCTGGATATGATCCTCACTGGTCGCGGCGTAACGGGGCAAGAGGCGCTGAGCATGGGACTGGCTAATCGTCTCGCTCCGCAGGGTGGCGCGCTCGCTATGGCGATTGCACTCGCGCAGGATCTTGCTCGCTTCCCTCAAATCTGCCTGCGCTCTGATCGCCTCTCATCTTACGAACAGTGGTCGCTCTCCCTCGACGGCGCTCTGCGCAATGAGACGCGACGCGGGCTACAGGTCATTAACTCCGGCGAGACCCGTGAAGGTGCGCGCCGCTTTGCTGCCGGGCATGGACGACATGGTAGCTCGACCGATATCTAAAAGTCTGTGGGAAGGCGAAAGACCGGCCTGTGCTAGCACAAGCATAAATATGTAACCTGGTTACGTACTCTTTATATAGATGGGGGACTTTTCCCTCTATACAGGACTTCAACTATTTATACAAAGAGTCGTTTTCAGGAGAAAGATCATGACACAGAAGAAGCATCTACCCATTGTTACAAAAATTAGCTTTGTTCTGCTTGCCCTGAGCTTGTTAACATTGTTAGCAGCGTGCGGGGGAGGCGGTACCGGCGCGGCCAGCACGCCAACTGTGGCTCCCACCCCTACCACCGCTCCGACGGCGGCTCCGACCGATACTCCTACGCCAACAGCAGCACCCACGACAGCTCCCGCAGCTAATGGCAATAGTATCACCATCGCGAACTTTGCCTTCGCTCCGGCAAGTCTTACTGTGAAGGTAGGTACAAAAGTGACGTGGACGAATAACGATAGTGCAACTCATACCGTTACAGATCTCAAGGGCGCGTTCGATTCTGGGGATTTACCGACGGGGCAGAGCTTTAGCTTTACCTTCACCAAAGCCGGGACGTACAACTATCATTGCGCTATTCATTCGTCCATGACCGCAACCATCATTGTGCAATAGCATTGGCCCGTCCTTTTGCCAGGCGGCGCGCCATATCCAGGTCCGTTAGAGAACGTTTGTAAGTTTGAGCTTTTGTCACTTTTAATGGGAGGAATCCATGACGCGCCGTCGTTGGGGCATACTGATCGCATCTGCTCTGGTCGTACTGGTGGTTATCATCATCGTGTTTATCAGCATATCTCCCAAAACACCCTCGCTGGCGGGGAAACCGCAAACCACTAGCACGGTTGGAGCAGGTGGTGGTACGCCCGGGACAGCATCGCATCTCAGTCTGGTGGGGCAGAGTTCGCTTTATCAGCGCGGGATGAACGCGGCGCTGGCAATCTATCAGCAATATGTCTACATCGGGAACCGAACCGATGGCTCAAATACCTGTGGCAGTGGCGATTCGCGTGGCCCGGGTAATGCCTGTCCGCATCCGCATCCAGGTGTGCTCATTGTGAGCGCGGCCGATCCAGCTCATCCCAACATTGTGGGTGAGATCGGGCCGCCTTTTGAGGGGAACGTTGGTATTACCTCGCGTGAGTTGCGCGTCTGGCCGCAGCAGAAATTGCTCATCGTGATGAATTTTCGCTGTAGCGCCGTTCTGCACGCCTGCCCGCAAGGTACGGATGCCGTTTTCCCCTTCGACCTCAAGTTCTTTGACCTGAGCGATCCGGTCCATCCGCGTTTCATCAAAAGCTACGTACCAGCCTCGAAAGCCGGTCGCCCGCTTTTGCCGCATGAAATGTTTCTCTGGACCGATCCGCATAATGCGAACAGAGCCTTGCTCTACCTCTCGACGCCAACGTTGTCTGTCAATACAAAGGTGCCTAATTTGCTGATCGCCGATATCAGCCATGTAGCAACCGGTGGTGCGGTTACGGAGGTCGCTGAAGGCAACTGGAATAATCTCTACCCTCAGGCAAACAACCCGGCGAACTATAACTATAACCTGATCGTTCACTCGATGGGAGTTACTGCTGACGGGAATCGAGCGTATCTGGCGATGGAGGCGGGAGAGTTCCTTGTCCTTGACACCAGCGATGTCGCGAAGGACGTTGCCAATCCCCAACTGCGCCTGCTCACCGATCCGGCTAATCGTCCCCTCTGGGGTAACCCTGCTCCGTGCTCAAATACCTGTCCCAACGGTCATTCAGCCGTACAGGTGCCCGGTCGCCCCTTCGCGCTTACAACCGACGAAGTGTATGGGACCGCTACAGACCGCAGCTTTGGCTGTCCCTGGGGCTGGGTCCATATGATATCGCTGACCGATCCCGCGCACCCGAAAATTGTTGGGCAGTACAATATTGCTCAGGATCAGCCCTCTTTCTGTTCCAGCCAGGCCAATGATGCTTTAACTGAGCAGTTCACCAGTTATTCGTCGCACAATCCCACGGTGTTGCCGGATCTGGCCTTCGTTTCCTGGCACTCTGGCGGCTTGCAGGCTATCGATATCTCCAATCCAGATCGCCCCACGCAGGCGGGCTGGTTCTCGCCTACGCCGCTGCCTCAGGTTGCCAATGAAGATCCGGCACTTGGTGGAGGACCGAACAAAGTGCAGATGTGGAGCTACCCCATTATTAGCAATGGCTTGATCTATGTGGTCGATATCCGCAACGGCCTTTACATCTTGCGTTATACAGGGCCGCACGCGGACGAAGTCAGCAAGATTCACTTCCTGGAGGGAAACTCGAATCTGGGGGATGCGCTCACTCTGGGATAGAGCAGGCTCTTAACCCCTATATTCTGCCTTCAGGCGGTCGCGCTGGCGTTTGCCCTGGATCTGGCTATACATCGAGACGGAGAACGGGACCAGATACGTTACGAGCATGGATATCAGGCGGTCGAAGGTCATATGTCCGGTGAGCAAAGCCTGTCCATGATTGATCATGCCCAGGATCGTCCCAACTACCAATGCGGTTTTAAGCGCGCGTTGTAAGGTGTCGTACTCGGCACAATAGCCCATAAGCTCACGCACGTCCATACGTGGCGGAATAGAGAATTTCTTCATCAGGCCCTTGCTCTAGCAATATGAAGCATAAGGCTAGATAGTGTGCAACGGCATCCAACAGGTGTCCGCTGCACACTATCTGGCTCTATTTTAATTATCGAAGCTGCATCATCGCTTGATGCACTCTCTGGCAAACATGCGCACTGCTTCCAACTGTGCGGAATCGGGCAGGAAGATAATAATTTCTTGCGCTCCTGCCTGCTCAATCTCCTCTAGCCGCTTGCGGATGGTATCCGGTGTGCCTACGAGCGCCTGTTCGCGGATACGGCCTGATGGAATATTACGTTGGAACGGCGTACTTTTCGCCATTGCCTCCTCATCGGTTTCGGCGATGGCGCAGTTGAAGAGCACTGTGCGCCAGATGGTGGAGTAGTCGCGGCCCACGTCCTCGCAATGCTGCTTGATAATGGCGAATTTACGTGCTAATCCCTCGTTATCAAGATGACCGATATTGCAAGCATCGCCATATTGAGCCACAAGTTTCAATGTTACTTTTTCACCGCCGCCGCCGATGAGCAGCGGAATATGCGGCTTCTGAACGCCCTTTGGCTGATTGATGGCGCCGCGGACTTGGTGATATTTGCCTTCAAATACGGCCTCTTCCTCGCTCCACATCGCCTTAATGATCCGTACCGCGTCGCGCAACTGACGCAAACGGGTGGGTCCATCGGGGAAATCATAGCCATAGGCCAGATATTCGTGTTCGTACCAGCCAGCTCCAATGCCAAAATCGAGCCGTCCATGACTCATCACATCCACAGTGCTTGCCATTTTCGCCAGTAATGCCGGATTGCGGTACCCATTGCAGCTCACCATCTGACCGATGCGGACGCGTTTGGTGTCGCGAGCAAGGGCGGCGGTGCTGGTCCAGCATTCGAACGTGAGCTCTTGCGTTGGCTTGGGAACCGTGTGGAAATGGTCAAAGAGCCAGATCGAATCGAATCCTACCGCCTCCGCTTCCTGGGCGACGCGCGTCATCGTCTCGTACGCCTCCACCGGATCGGCGATGCCAACCAGGTCCATGCGCCAACCCTGCGGAACGATTAAACCATACCTTAGTGCCATATGTGCTATTCTCTTTCCTCTCTAAAAATGTAGCAGTTGCCTGGTGCTTATTATTAGGCTTCGTAAAAAGGGCCTATGTCAAGAGTATGGGCAGCACTGTTGACGCATGGCTGGAAGAGTTTATAGCTCTCTTGCTTGAACAACAAGAGGCGCTATGAGTTTGCCGCCTTATGTGCTTTTTGTGAAAAAAACGTTAGCACGAAGATAAGGGCGAAGAAGGTTGCGAGTATGCCATAGGAGATGGCTTTCGTTCCTTTGGAAGGAGCGCCATCTTGTGAAGCTGATAATGCTGATCTTGCACTTGCTGGCTCCTCTACAAAAAAGAAGATGACCAGCGGTAGCGCCAGGAAGAACACAATCACCAGGCCATAAACGATCCAGAGGGGCATAAGATCACCTCAGCTTTGCGAAGCTCTCCTGCTGGAGAGAAATTGCCATTTCCAGAAAACACGTACAGTACCCTGGAAGGGTAACATGATTGCTCTTAGAAGTATTCTCGTTCAGCAGCAAGCATGGCTTAAAAGATAGTTGGACAGGAATTGTAGAGACGATCAAAAGATGATACAATCGAGCGAAAAAGTTTGCTGTGCAAAGGAGGCGCTCGCATGGAGACAGCGGAGTCCCAAACAGGTCCTGTTGTAATTTTCAATCCCACTGCGAATCGGGGGAAAATGGAGCTCTATCGTTCATTGCTGCGTGGCCGTATTGAGCAAGAGCACGCAGAGTATGTGGAGACGAGCAGAGCGGGCGAGGCTAGAGAACGCGCTATGCTTGCTGCCGGGCAGGGGCGAACGGTGGTTGTCGTTGGCGGCGATGGCACTCTCAATGAAGTGGTGAACGGGCTGCTTATCACCGGACGGCGCGTACCACTGGGTATTGTGGCTGCTGGTTCAGGCAATGATTACGCATGGAATACTTTAAAGCTGCCAAAGGAACCGGATGCCGCTATCGAACGAGCTTTTCACGGGCAACTTATCAGCGCGGACGCCGGCATAGTCAATGGACAATATTTTGCGAACTCCTTCAGCGTCGGTATCGATGCCGATATTGCAGTGGCAGCCAGCCAGATGAAAAAAATCCCCTTTATGAGCGGCGGACGACTCTATTACACCACAACTGTGAAGCAACTCTTATTTGGCTATCATCGTTGTCCCAGGCTCACATTTTCCTTGACGGACGAAACCTATAAAAGCGAGCCGGATAAACGCTATGTGCTGCTGGCTGTCACAAACGGCCCCACTTACGGCGCGGGCTTCCGTATTAATCCACAGGCCGACCATGTGGATGGCTATTTTGACGTTTGCGCCATCGATTACACTCCCCTGCTGCGAGCACTGACGCTGCTTCCCGTTGTCAAGAAGGGCGAGCATGGCGCGGAGCCAGAGGTAAAATTTTATCGTGCCAGAACCGTCTGCATCGAAAGCGAGCGTCCGGTCAATATGCAAATAGATGGCGAGACCACGAGCGCAACGCGCTTTGAGGCCGAAGTACTGCCAGGGGCATTGTGGGTTCGTGTATAATAGGTATGCCGTGCGATGGTCGATATGTTTGAACCTGTTTAGAAAGCGTGAATAAATGACTCAATATGACCATCCCTCACCCACATCGTTTTTGCTCGACGAGGAGAATCGCACCCTGACTCTGGTCTGGAGTGATGAGCATGAGAGCGTTCATGGATGGGAAAATCTGCGCTGGGCCTGCCCCTGCGCCTGGTGTGCTGGCGAAGGCGGCCTGCCGGGGATGTTGCAGAAAAAGCAGAGTTTAAGCGTTGAAGAGACGACGCTGGTGAATATAGAGCCTGTTGGCCGCTACGGATTGACTCCTGTCTGGGAGGATGGACACAGGACAGGCATTTATACCTATGAAAAGTTGCGGGCAATGTGCGAGTGCAACGAATGTAGCCAGAAAAAGCTGAAAAGGTAGCCTCCGTTAACATCTCCCATACCTCTCGTTGTATCTAGTAGATAGATACGAACAGTAGTTTTCCAGGAGAGAATGCCTGGGAAGTAATGTATGGAGTAGAGGAAATAACATGGCTACAAATGGCGCTAGCGTGCAGACTGGCTCTGCCATTCCGCGTCGCCGTTCCTTGCTGACTTCAGGGCTGGCTTTGCGCCTGCTGCTGGCTCTAGTGGTGAGCTGGCTGATTATCATGGCCTTTTTTGTGACCAGCGTGGTTTCCCGCTGATCCCTGTTGCATGATGGTGCGCGTGATCGGCAACACACGCCAATGGGGAGGCAGGTGTGGAAGAATAAGGCGCATTCCGGCTGTTGAGAGATCAAACAGCCGTTGTTGTTTGCTTCCCCATTCTAACCCGTAGATCTCACGAATGGGCTGTGGCAAGAGGGCACAGGTAATTTGCAGGTTGAGATGCAGAAAGGGACGAAATACGTCTGAGACAGGTGGGTAAAGCACAGTGCGGGCCAGTTCCCTCGCCTGCGGAGTCGCTGCGAGGCGATTGCTATATACCATATCATCTATATAATGGCGTAACTCATCGACGGTTGCGGGCATGTCTGAACTCGAAAGTCCCAGCAGTCGCGCCAGGGTTTTCGATTCCTGATAATACTGTTCCTGCTCGTCTCGGCTGAGCGGACCGATGAAGAGCGGATAGATCAACAAAGCTGTATCGACCAGCGTGGCATGTACCCAGAGCAACAATGCGGGGTCGCGAGCGCGGTATGCATCTCCGACGGCGTAATCGCCTGCGGGGAGTGGAAGTGTGCCATGCACATGGGTATGCAAACGATTAATGGTATGAGCTGCCTTACGAGCGGTCTCTATTGAACCGAAGGTGAGCAACTGCCCTAGCATAAATGTGCTCTCGGCCCGTCCAAGCGGGTCGCTCATATATCTGCTATGCTCGCTCACACCTGCTGCAACAAGGGGATGCGCAAGCTGCATCAAGACAGCGCGCCCACCCCCTAGATTGAGAATGGCCTCGCGTGCAACTTTCCAGGTAACACTTTTACGCCCGAAGTAGCCGTTGTCTGGCACGGTACCACCCTTTCGTTGCCGATAGAATTTATCTTGCCTGCTGCGCTGCTACCTGTTCCATACGCTGTCTGAACGCTTCTCCAGCAAGCATTTCAGCTTTGTCAGGGTCCTCTTTCATGAGTTCGAGCATCAGCGCGATATCTGGATTGGGAGCCAGGGTGAGATCGCGTTTTTCCTCCTGTACCGCCTGTAAGATCTCATCGGCCACCTGTTCGGGAGTAAGCATTGCGACAATGGTCATATTCTGGATATCAGCGTTTTCCTGATGGATCATAGGCGTATCTACCCAGGCAGGATAGACAGTGGTAATACCAATGCCTGTGCCATACAGCTCTGCCCGTAAAGCGATTGAAAAACCGCGTACAGCCCATTTGGTTGCACAATAGGCGGAAAGGAAAGGAGAGCCTAATTTGCCGGCAACCGAGCTGAGAAATACAAAGTGGCCGCCCTGCTGCTGGCGCATTGCCGGTAATGCGGCCTGGACGCAGTGATAAATACCCATAAAGTTGATATTCATGATGGTCTGCATCTCGGCAGCCGTAAAGGTATCGATGAGGCCCCCTCTGCCGATGCCCGCGCTGCATACCACCAGATCGATACGTCCACAGGTATCCAGCGCCTGTCGCATCAATGCTTGCACCTTTTCTTCATCAGCGACGTCTGTTGCCACGGCGACGATGTGGGCCGTTGAGGAAGGATTGCTCTGATGGACGAGCTGGGCTGCCTGCTGCAAACCCTCGCTATTAATATCTGCCAGGACGACATGTGCCCCTTGAGCGTACAACGCTCGTGCGGTTGCCAGCCCGATACCACTTGCTCCACCTGTTACTACTGCAACCGAGCCAGCAAAATGCTTGAGTGTCATAAAACGTGGCTCCTCTCAAAAGTAGATAAGATCGACAGGTTGCTATGTTTGATCTTATCTTTTTCTATGTTACGCTGTCAACTGTTGTGTTCTGCTGCCAACAATTATTGTTGTGGCGGCATTTCTTGCGGATATTGCACCTGCGGCTGCTCATATTCTTGTGAAGTGCTGTATTGTCTGCCGCCTTCCTGGTACGTCTCCGATTGTGGTGGTCGATAGCCCTGCTCATAGGACTGCTGTGATGGCTGGTAATAGGGTTGCTGTGGCGCTTGCGATGGTTGATAGTAGGGCTGTTGTGGTGGTCGATTTGCCATTGAAGCCAGACCCATGCCCATCAAGCTGGCGATAATGGGTTTGAATAATGCGCCCATAATGGCAGAAACGCCCGCCCCCACTAGAAACCAGATCCAGTTATCTGTAGCGAAAAACAGGGCGAGTATCAGTAGCCAGAAAAAACCTTGCAGGCTACCATATACTCTATGGGGATTGAGCGAGCCCAGCGCGCTTACCAGCGTGGCAATTGCCAGGGCAATAAAGAAAATGGTCAGGTTAAAGCCGCCAAACGCGAATGCCAGAGCCAGCCCTAAAAGAACAATTCCCCCGGATATACCATTAGCCATTGAATTTCTGACTCTCATGATCGATTCAGCCTTTCTATGTGATTGCAAGAGAGGTGCAGCAAGCGTTGCGCTCTACTTCTCTCTACTATACGTCTATCGTGCTTCTGCGTTGTAGCCATCAGTGTTAGAGCTTCATCTCGATCAATGCGCGTCTGATACCTGTTAACGCATCGGAGATATGACGAGCCTCTATGCCATAATGCGTTACCGCGCGAATATTGCCTTCTCCCATTGTTCCCATCAGTACCCCATGTTCTCTTGCTTTAGCGAGGAATTGCGCCGTCTCCTCCTCGCTGAGCTTTTGTTGCTGCGCATTCAGTACGCTGAACATGACCATATTGGTCATAACCCGCTCAGGGTGAACCTCGATCTGAGGAAATTCTGTCAGGCCGGCTGCCAACAATTTGCTATGTTCGTGATCTTCTGGCAGTCGCTCTATCATCTGCTCCAGGGCGACAATACCTGCCGCGGCTATCACTCCAGCCTGACGCATTCCGCCACCCAGCATCTTGCGTGTGCGGATCGCGCGCCGGATAAATTCTTCGCTACCAACAAGCAGGGAGCCAACGGGCGCGCTGAGTCCTTTGGAGAGACAGAACATCACCGAATCGACGTGCTGCACGAGTCTGCTTGCGGGCAGATGCAGGGCTGCGGCGGCGTTGAAAATGCGCGCGCCATCCATATGCACTGCGATGCCGTGGGCATGAGCCAGGCTGGTAATGGTTTCAATCTGCTCTACGCTCAACACCATGCCGCCGCGACGATTGTGCGTGTTTTCGATACAGATCAGGGCAGTGGGGGCAACATGTTCATCGTTCGCGTCTGCCAGCCCTGCCTGGACTTTGGGCAAATCGAGCATTCCATCAGCATGCGTTGGCACCACCCACATTGGTGAGCCGCCCAGCGTGGATGGGCCGCCAACTTCGTAGCGGTAGATATGCGATTCGTCGCCCACGATAATTCTTTGCCCTCTTCCGGCGTGCGTCAATGTTGCGATAGTATTGCCCATTGTACCGCTAGGCACAAAGAGCGCCGCCTCTTTGCCCAGTCGCTCTGCTGCCATTGCCTGTAATCGGTTTACGGTAGGATCTTCGCCATAAACGTCATCTCCGACTTCCGCTCGATACATGGCCTCGCGCATGGCCGGGGTGGGTAATGTCACGGTATCACTACGTAGATCGATGTGCATGATGATCTGCCTTTCCATAGGTGATGGTTGTTGTTGTAATTGTGCAATATCTTTGGCATCTCCCTCAATATAACCAGGGCGTGTTAAAAACCTCCGAGTTCTACCAGGTGCGTCTTCCATCATCCGATGGGAGCTGCTTTAACAGGCATCTTGCATCTGCTGAAGCAAATAGTGTGTTACCTTATTTATATCATTGCTTTGTTGATAGATAGCAATCTGGCGGTCTGCTCCCGTGCCCCGAGGATCATCGAGAAGCACACGAAGATATTGTATCTCATTTCGACTTCCCAGGTCATCAATGACATCATCGACAAAGTCTAGAAGTTCATGGATGGAGTCTCGCATCGCTATGGGACGGCGATTGACAAAATCAATAATTGCCGCATCTAATCCGTAGCGCATTGCTCGCCACTTGTTCTCCTCCACATAGTCGCGTGGCAGAACTGGCAAGGTGATCTGCCGCCGGTATAGCCAGGCCAGCTTCATGACTAGCGCCTGGCATAAGGCCGCAAGCGCGAGGGTGTCTCGGGGGGTCGCTGGCATATCACAGATGCGGAACTCAAGCGTAGGAAAGAATGGATGGGGCCGAATATCCCAACACACATCTTTGCCGTTCTCGATGCAGCCCATACTAATAAGATCATCGAGATAACGGGTGTAGTGCTGCCAGGACGCGACGATTTCGGGCAGGCCACTGCGCAAGATAGGCTTCCAGAGGGCGGAACGAAACGATTTCAGGCCGGTATATCTTCCCTCCCAGAAAGGCGAGTTCGTGGAGAGAGCCAGCAGATGAGGCAGCCATGTACGTAGCTGATTCATCAAGCTAATCGCAACATTTTTATCCTCTATGCCGACATGAATGTGCAGGCCGTAAATTACCAGCATGCGTTCGATGTCCTGGAACTCTTCGATCAGCTTCCTGTAATGATCTTTCTCCGTTATTTTTTGATCTTGCCATCGTGCATTGGGGTGGGTGCCTGCGCTGATGAGCGCCAGCTCTTCTTGCTCAACAACTTGCCTGAGTAACCTGTGCAGAGTTCGTAGTTCGGTTCGTGCGTCCTCAATGGTGGGACAGATGTCCGTTATCAGCTCTACACAGGCTTGTTTCTCTTCCGCTTTGATCTTTCCTTTGAGGAAGGGAGCACCTTTTGTCAGGATGCTTTCAATAGAGGGAGACAGGTCACCCGTATGACGATCTACCAGTTGAAATTCTTGCTCGATACCCAGGCTAAATTGTGAGGCCATATTGACTCCTTGTGGCTGCTTGACTGCACAGGGGAAAATTGCTTCCATGAAAAAGGTTTTTAGCTACAAAGCGGTAATTAAGAAAAGCGGCTACAGGATATATTCAAGGCGAATAATTATTCTATCTCAAAATATAGGTAAAAGCAAAACTTGTGTGACATGTCTTGTCAACAAACGGATAGCGTTTGCGCTGAATTCTGATTAATGGGATAACCTTGCTACCACGCTTGAGCGGTGCTACAATGCCTCTGCAACGATGGAATTACAGCGTGCATTACTATTTTTTACCCAGAAAGGATAGCGTATGGACACAAAAGAGCAGACCGAACAGGGTACTATAGGAGCGTCTTTCGCGCCAGCATTTTACAGCGTGAACGCGATCAGTCCGGTGACGCTGTTAGAAGGGATCAGCGCCCGCTTTGTTACCGGTAGTCGTATCATGTTCTCATTTGTCCGTCTTGCGCCAGGAGCTGTGATGCCCGATCATCATCATCCTCATGAGCAGCTTGGCTATGTGCTTGAGGGCTCAATGGTGCTCAATATCGCAGGAGATGAGCGTTATTTGCAACCGGGCGACGCCTATACTATCCCCGGCGATGTAGTTCATCGCGCTGTTGGCGGACCCAATGGCTGCCTCGTGCTTGACGCGTTCAACCCTCCGCGTGAGGAGTATCTTGAGCGTGCACGCAATGCGGCGAAGGGGGAGTAAAGACGTCCTCTTATAATGGCCTGGTCTCTTTTCCCGTTGGTGATGGGGGGAGCAACTTGCGTTGGCGCGCCTGGTACCAGTTAAAAAGGTATGCCAGAGTGATCAGCACGAAAAAAGCATTACGCGTGGCAATGGTCTCGAAAAAGCCCGGGATATGATAAATGAGTTGCGGATTACTCAGATGTGCATACAGGTAGCTATAGATAAAGGTCGTCAATACTGAAACGCTCCCCCAGCAAAACAGCCAGAACGTATCGAACGCTCCTGCATATGTCAGCAGGGGAATAAGCCAGATGAGGTACTGGGGACTAAAAACTTTGCCGGTCGCGATAAAAATGAACAAAAACGCGATCATTGTCTGGGTAATATCCAGCCTCCCGCGCCATTGTTGCCATAAAATACAGGCATATCCGGCAATCAGCAGTACTGTACTGGCCCCCCCCACGATTCCACTGAGAGAGCTTAAACTATTGAGCGAACCATAGCTATATATCACCTGGAATGGCTGACCAAAATTATGGGCAAGCCAGAGAACAGTGCTTGCGGTAGCCTCGATCTGAATTGGTCGCTGCGTAAAGTAACTGAGCTGGTTAACGACCGCTCCTTGAAAATTGAGCAGTGAGAATGCTCCGCTTACCCCCAGGATAATGCCCAGAAAAATCAAAAAGTTTTGCCAGCGCCAGTTTGTTATTCCATGTGCTGTGTAGCCAAGCTGGGACAGCAGCGAGCGAAACGTGAGCGATTTTGCTGGAATATGCAAGCGCTCGGTTACCTGTTGTTCAGCAATAAAAAGACCAGGCAGCAGTAAAAGGGGGTAGAGTTTGAGCAGCACACCAAAGGCCAGAGCCACGTACGCCGTCGTCCAGTGTTTGCGTTCAGCGGCAATGACGCAGAGGAGCGTTAAGGCCGCCGGGATCAGATCAAAGCGTCCCTGCGCGGTTGCCAGCGCACCAATAAAGATATAGGTGGCGAAGGTCAATGCAGCTCCGCGGGGACCGTAGCGCAGCAGTAACCAGTAGATCAGCACTGAGACGAGCGACATCAGGACTGCAAACGCCACCTGGTAATACGCCAGGGGTAACAATAATGCCAGGGAAAATACCGCCAGGGTCAGCGGAGGATATTCAACAGGCAGGAGATGAAATGGTGGTTGAGCCGCTGTGAGGTGCAAAAAAGCGCATTGTGACTCAGGGAGCAGTTTTATACCATTACTACCAAACCAGAAAGATAATGCGTAACATTGATAGCGGGCTGCATCTGTAGTAGACCAGAAGACCTGCCACGAAGCGCCACAAAACATAAAAATAGTCACCAGGATAATAGGGATATACGCGGTAGTGCCATTACGCGCTAGTAACGCTTCCAGTATATAATGAATTGTTTTTCTTATACTACCTGTTGGTCTGGGCTGTATCCTCTCCTGCCACAAGTTCTACTTATCCCCTCTCTTCTCTATTTGACACGGTCTTTGTTGGGATGCTAGAATGCCGACAGCAGCAAGACTCCCCTCGTGTCTGCGTTTTTATTTCTGCACTGTGCAAGACGAGCGGTGAGTTCGGTCAGTCACGTATTGTTCAGACCTCTATAGGGGGTTACGATTTTCAGTGAGGGAAGGATACAACCAGATGGATAGCAGAAATCGTACAGAAACAAAGACCTTGAAAGTAGGAGATGTCGCTCCCGATTTTACGCTCAAAACCGCAAACCGGGAGGATTGGCATCTGGCTGATTTCAGAGGGAAAAAGAATGTTGTGCTTGCTTTCGTCCCCTTCGCGTTTAGCAGCGTCTGTTCCGCCCAATTGCCCTCCTACGAGGCTGAATTGAGCCGATTTAAAGACTTCGACACCGAAGTTGTAAGCATTAGTATGGATAGCGGGTTTGCTCTGGGCGCCTGGGCGAAATCGATGCATACCACGTTCCCGCTCCTTTCTGACTTCTATCCTCAAGGGCAGGTGGTCGATATGTATGGCGTACGCCACGCGATGGGCATGGCGGAGCGAGCACTGTTCGTCATCGACAAAGAAGGGGTCATTCGCTACATCGAGGTTATGCATTCCCCCGGCGAGATGCCCAACAATGAAGATCTATTCGAGGCCCTGCGTAAGCTCTAGCCATTCGTTTCAGACGGCCTGAGCGGAGCTAGCGCGTTAGCAGCGTTGGCCGTCTGTATTTACCAGACCTGCCACCAGGAATCGCCTGGTGGCAATATTTTTATCTTGCAAATAAATTCTATGGTTCAGATACACCGCGTTTTTACTGTAAACGTAACTTGACAGTTATTCATACCTCACCGTAAACTTTACGAGTAGCGTCCATGCTATCTCTATTAATCTTAGTTGTATTGTAAGTTAACTATAAATGTAACATACCTTGCTTATATCTATATATTTATGAATAAAAACATGGGGAGTTAATATTCGTATGGATATAGCAAATAGACAGTCTGACGCTGAGACGGAAACTTTCATTACTGTTGCAACTCATGAGCTGCTTGATATATCTCATGCGCCTGTTGGTGATACTCAACCTCTGGTACCAGATCCTCTATCGCCGGATAGCGATACGCATGGCTCCTTGCTCAAAGATAGCAGAAGCGCTGGAGCTGCGCCTGTGCTAGAAACTGCTCCCATTCCGCTCACCGGCGCGGAAATTAGCATTGGGCGACGATCAAATAATATGGTTGCGCTAGACCATCCCCAGGTCTCAGGCTGTCATGCTCGACTGATCCGGGAAGGCGAGACCTATCGTATCATTGATCTGAACAGCACAAACCATGTCTATGTGAATGGCCTGTTGACTGCCAGCCGGCTCCTCAAGCCTGATGATGAGATTCGCATTGGCCCATACAAGCTCATCTATACCGGGACGCAACTGACGCCCTACGATGAGAGCAGTAGTATTCGTATTGATGCCCTTCATCTGAAAAAGTTCGGCCACAATCGAGAGCTCCTACTCAATGATATCTCGCTGGCTATTCCTCCTCGCAGCTTCGTCGCTATTGTCGGAGCATCTGGCGCAGGCAAATCAACGCTGATGGACGCGCTCAATGGACTGCGACCGGCCAACGAAGGCAAGGTTCTTTACAACGGCCATAATTACTATCAGCAGCTCGGCGTCTTCAATAGGCAGCTCGGCTATGTTCCTCAAGATGATATCGTTCATCGCGAATTAACTGTTGAGCGCGCCCTGTACTATGCTGCCAGAATGCGCCTGCCAGGAGATTTTACCAGGGAGCAGATTAACCAGCGGATTGACGAGGTGCTTGACGAAGTTGATATGAAAGGACGTCGCCGCTCTCTCATCAACAAGCTTTCGGGCGGACAACGCAAACGGGTCTCGATTGCCCTGGAACTACTGGATAAACCCAGCATTTTCTTCCTGGATGAACCAACTTCAGGGCTTGATCCTGGCCTGGACCGCAGAATGATGCTGCTCCTGCGGAAACTGGCGGATAAGGGACATACTATCGTCCTGGTCACTCATGCCACCAGCAACATTACTATTTGCGATTATGTCTGCTTCCTTGCTCAAGGGGGTCGCATGGTCTATTTTGGACCTCCAGATAGGGCGCGCGCCTATTTTGGCAAATCAGATTTTGCTGAGATCTATGGCGCTTTGGAGCAGAGCGAAGATTCTCCTGACGCTCCGCTAGAGGCTGAGGAACGCTTCAAAGCATCTGCCGATTATCAACAATATGTGACTGAACTGATTAATGAAGGCCCTGTCGGGAATATGCGCCGCTCCAGACATCCTCGCGAGATCAAGCGCCCCAGGCATGGCAATCAGTGGCAGCAGTTCTGTCTGCTTTTTCTGCGCTATCTTGAGCTGCTCAAAAATGATCCGGGCAACCTGCTCATCCTGTTTTTGCAAGCTCCAATCATCGCGCTCTTTATCGTGCTGCTGATGAAGTATGAGGTGAGCAGTGGGATATTCTTGAGCGACCACCTGGTAAAATGTCCCACCACTGCGACTATTCTTACCACCGGCGGTCGCCCCGATATCCCTGCTCCTGCTGACTCGATTGTGTCGGATAGTTGTGAGCGCGTGGAAACATTTCTTAAAAAAGATCCCGATGGAAAGCTCTATGCGAAATCGCGAGGAGGGGAACGGATCGCTCTCCAGGATTTTATTGCGCTGGGATCGGGTGTAAGCGCGCAGAAGATCCTGTTTATCATGGGCTTTTCCGCCGTCCTGTTTGGTTGCGTCAATGCGGCCCGCGAGATCGTGAAGGAAGCTCCCATCTACCGGCGCGAGCGGGCAGTCAACCTGGGAATCCTGCCCTATATGTGCTCAAAAATTGCCGTTTTAGCCCTCTTATGCCTGTTACAGAGCGCGCTACTTGTCGTGATCATCCATACAGCCGATCCGTTGCAGCAGGGAATACTATGGCCTGCCTTGCTAGAGGTGTACATTACTCTGGCGCTTGCATCCCTCGTTGGTTTGATGATGGGCTTAGCCATCTCTGCCATTGCGCCCAGCACCGACCGCGCGATGAGCTTCATCCCTATTATTCTCATTCCGCAGGTGATTTTTTCTGGCACCGTTTTCCCCTTTAAAGACGTAGTGACGCAAGTCCTCTCAATGGTATTCGCTACCCGCTGGTCAATGGCGGCTCTAGGCTCTATCGTCGGCCTCCATAGCGATAAAATAGCCGGAGATACCCTGCTTGGCGATGAGCCAATCTATCAGGGGACGCTCTTCTCGACATACCACCAGGTTGATGCTGTCAGGCACCTTTTGCTGATGTGGCTGGCTTTAGGAATAATGATCGTGTTGCTGGCCTGCATTACTGGTATGTTTTTGAAGAAAAAAGATATCAGAGCGTAGAGACGAATTCCTCTTTCAAATACGACAAATGTCATTCTAGATCGCGTTGAGGCAGCCAATCTGGCGAAGGAGAAAGGGGCGTCTCTAATTACCCTTCCTGCAAGTCAATCGGCTGCCAGGCGCTGCTGTCGTATTCTGGATAGGCGATCTCCCAAAAGTGCCCCGGCTCCTCACGCGTCTCCCAACGCTTGAGCGCATCCAGGAGGACTTTACGTTGCAGATCAGCCTGATAAGGGCCACCCAGACTGTGACCAAGTTTAAAATGGTAAGGCGCAATTGCCCGTGGTGGTCCCGCCTGCATCGATTGCTCAGGTGCAACCGTAATCACAACGGTAGGAATGCCGGTCATTTCTACCTCGCGAGCAATGGTGCAGACCACTCTGTGACAGAGCGGACAGCCCGCCGTTAATATGACCCCGTCGGCGTCGGAGCGCACGATGACCTTCGCCATTTCAGGAGCCGCTCGCTCGTACAAATCCCGAAAGTTTTGTGTATACCCCATAAAACCCAGATGTTTGTTCGCTACCCCGGCGATGATTCCCTGGCTTGCTATCTCGCGCAAGCGATCAAGTGGAAATACGCAGTTAATATCCTTATCAGCGTCGTCATGATCATAATGTTCGTGAGTGATCATTAATTGGTCTGAAGAGGCATCTCCCGCAATAACACGCCAACTATTGTCTCCCTCGATGTTAAAGGGCTCCTGGCTGCGTAAATGGACCCCAGCGGTGGTAATAAGCGCAAAAACACTTTCTTTTAAGTCTTTATATCGCGGCGTATATGGAATGCAACGACGGGACATCGGCATAATAACTAAATTCTCCTTTCCTCGCTACGATGAGCATTGTAGCAGTCGTTACTATGCGCCGTCAAATGTAAAAAAGTGATATAGCTTTTCGTTCTTGACAAAGATAATTACAATATGTTATATTACCTATAACAAATAGTTATCAAGCGCAATGACGGAACACCTATAGGCAACCCTATCGTATTCTCAGGGGAGATGTGCTATGATACTGCTGTTCTGTCTGCTCTACACGTAGATACGTACTGAAGACCTGCGCGGAGGAATAACATATGTGTTCGCGGCAAGCTTATCGCCATCACAGGGCGCTTTTTTTGTTGTTCCCTGGCCTTATCATGCTCGTAGCTCTTCTCATGGCGTCCGCTTCGACTGCTTACGCGGCTCAGGCTGCGTCGCCACATGTAGATGTGATGGTATTTAACAGTGACGTAAGTCCTGCCTCCTTACGCTCACTGACGCGCGATATTGATACCGCAACCCGGGATGGCGCGCAGGCGCTTGTGATCGAAATAGATACGCCTGGAGGCGATATCGATTCGATGAAGGCCATGACACAGGCAGAATTAGCCAGTAAGGTACCAATTATTGCCTATGTCTCGCCCACCGGAGGACGAGCGGCCTCCGCAGGAGCGTTTGTCACATTAGCTGCTCATATTGCGGCTATGGCCCCAACCACGCGTATTGGCGCTTCCAGCCCTGTCACCTCGACCGGCGGTGACATCGATCCAACGCTCAAATCGAAAATTGAGAATGATCTTGTCGCTGCGATAACCGGCTTTCAGACGCGCTATGGCCGTAATTCGCAACTGGTCGCCGATATGGTAACTGCCGCTAAATCGTACGATGATGTAACCGCAGTGCAAGAACATATTGTTGATATCGGTGGCGCTGACGCTGCGAACTTGAGCGCGTTACTAAATACAGTGAATAATCGGCAGGTCACACTTGACTCGGGTCGGGTTGTCACCTTGCAGACCGCGGGAGCAAGCGTACAAACGTTGCAGGACAGCGTCTTCGATGCGTTTTATAACCTGCTGCTCGATCCCAATATCGCCTTTCTCCTCTTTATTGTCGCGATGATCGGCATTTATCTGGAAATCTCGCATCCTGGCGTGATTTTGCCTGGGGTCGCCGGCGCGATTGCGCTGCTGCTCTTCCTCTTTGCGGCTGGCTCGCTTGCTCCTAACTGGGCGGGGCTGGCCTTGATGGTGCTGGCTTTTGCGCTGCTGGTCTTAGATGTGAAGCTGCCAACGCATGGAGTCTTAACTGTGGGCGCCGTCATCTCGCTGATTGTTGGCACGCTGATATTCTTTAACAGCGGTGGATCATTTAGTGGTCCCATGATTAACCCGATGATCGTCTATATCATGGCAGGAGTAGTTGGCCTGGTCGGCCTCTTCCTGGTTAGCTTTGTGATGAGGGCGCAGCGTCTGCCGGTCAATACCGGCCCGGAAAGCATGATTGGCGCGAAGGTCATTGCTCTGACCCAGCTTCATCCTCAAGGACGAGTCAGTTACGACGGGGAAGATTGGGCCGCCGTTCTTGATGCGCCCGCGACATCGGCTGATGCTGGCTCGGAGCTGCGGATTGTCGCTCTTGAAGGGCTGCGGCTGCGTGTTCAGCCCGTCTGGATGCAGAAGTTGATTGACGATAGCCATCCAGTTTCTACGCTCGAATAGATTCTCAAAAAAGTCAAAGGAGGCTTTCATGGATCCCCTTATCCTGGCCTTAATCGGTGTCATTGTGCTGATTGTGATCTTTTTCGGACTCTCCGGCATTCGGATCGTGCAACAGTATGAACGTGGTGTGATCTTTATCCTGGGACGGTTGATTGGCGCCAAGGGCCCCGGTATTTTCTGGGTCCCGCCCATTATTACCCGTATGGTAAAGGTTGACTTACGTATCGTTACCCTCACCGTTCCGCCGCAGGAAGTGATTACGCGTGACAATGTGACCATCAAAGTGACGGCAGTGCTCTACTTTAGAGTAGTCAATCCCGGCGCTGCCGTTGTCAACGTGATGAACTTTATTCAGGCTACGACGCAGATCGGCCAGACCACATTACGAAACGTGCTGGGCCAGTCTGAACTGGACGAACTGCTCTCACAACGTAACAAGATCAATCGCGAGTTGCAAGCGATCATTGATGAACATACGGAGAGTTGGGGGGTAAAGGTGACGGCGGTAGAGGTCAAAGATATTGAGCTGCCCGTTACTATGCAGCGCGCAATGGCAAAACAGGCGGAAGCCGAGCGTGAAAAACGAGCCAAGATTATCCATGCTGAAGGTGAGTTGCAGGCTTCGACACAGTTGGCAGAGGCCGCCGGTATCATTGGAGCTCAGCCGAGCGCCCTCCAATTGCGCTACCTGCAAACGCTGACCGAGATCGCTGTGGAGAAGAACTCAACCATTGTTTTCCCGCTCCCCATTGATCTGATACAGCCATTGCTTGAGTCTATGCATCGGCAGAATGGAGCATCTTCTAAGCAGCCGCTGGATGGGCCGCGCCAGCCGGTAACGCTGCCGCCGCTATCGTAGGGACCCGATTTATCGCGTCCGCCTGCTACAGCGCGTCCAATAACAAGCTCAAACAAAAAAGGGGGAACGCCATCAGTACATGCTGAAGCGTTTCCCCTTTTTTATTTACAATTCCAGGGAAGAAGTGTTTTCCCCTTGTTTGGTGCGCAGGTACTCGGCGCAAGCCCGGTATGTTTCCTCGGAAATGAGCCCCTTTGACATGTAGTGGTTAAGCATCACATCCAGCTTTAAGATACTCATGATATTGTATCCATAGCGGCGTAATCGCTCGGTAGCGCCATGTTCCCGGTCAATCAGCACAATAACGTCTTTTACCTTGAGACCGTTCTCTTCGAGCAACGCTGCCGTTTCCAGGACGCTACTGCCTCTTGTGATGAGGTCATCGATGATCAAGGCTGTGTCGTCTTTCGTAAAGCGCCCCTCTATACCGCGCGTCCCGGTCCCTTCCGGGTGGGTGCGGGCGTAAATAAGAGGGGTATTGGTTTCCAGAGCGTAGGCTGTGGCTAGTAACAGCCCACCCACCGGCACCCCGGCGACGACATTAAAGGGATGGACGCGGGGGCGACGTAATGATTGAGCAAGGTTGATCTCCTGCTGCATCAGCTTGCTGGCAACGCGGAGCGCGGTTGGGTTCCCGATCAGGACCTTAGGATTCACAAAAACGGGTGAGCTTACCGCAGATTCGCTCACCGTAAAGTTGCCGAATTGGACTCCTCCAAGATCGAACAGGATTTGCGCCAACCAGAGGTTATCCAGTGACTGTTCTTTCGCCACTTCAGCATTGCGGTGCCCGTATTCTTCAGGGGAGAAGGCACCGCCTCCTTTCTTTGCTAATATTCTTTTGAAAGTGAACAAGCAGGTGTGCGGTTTGCTTGTCCATGCCCTCTAGGGAGCATATTCTGCCGCACCAGGGCCTATGGTATAAAGCGGTTTCTGTGCAGATCTCCCTGGTTCTTCCCCATCATCCCGCGCAATCTGCCGCAATGCCTGGAATTGGCCGGGTATTCCAAGACGCCTCTCTCTTCGCCTCTGACGCAACCCCATGACTGCTTATCTCAAAATTTAAGGAAAGCTTCAACTGGATCTGGTCAATATCAGGCGTGCTATTATAGCATCCTTTCTTGCAAAGAAGGATTTGCCATACCAGTATATCATAAGATGAATAGCTTGCGGGGGAGTGTCTACCGCAAGGTAGTCATTGCAGCGTGGAGCGTGGCGTATCCTCTTGCATCAGCGTTACTGATATGGTACGCTACCGGATATATCGAATAAGGAAATTATGCTGTAATCCTAAAGTACCAGGTAAGAAAAATGTCAATTGTTGCTGTGATACAGGTTGGAAAATCTTTTGCGGCTGAGCGTATATTTTCTGGCGTAAGTTTTCAGATTGAAGCACGAGATCGTATAGGTCTGGTTGGCCCCAATGGCGCAGGCAAGTCAACGCTGCTCAATATTCTGGCCGGGCGTGAGGAGGCAGATGAAGGTTCAGTCTCTCTAACACGCAATCTACGTATTGGCTATCTAACGCAGGTGGTGGATTTCCATCCCCAAAATACGCTGCGTGAGGAGATGTTGACGGTCTTTGCAGAGTTGCATCAGTGGGAACATGAACTGCATGAGCTGGCGCAAAAAATGGCCTCTCCAACAGTGCAAGGCGATCCGCTTCTCCACGATCAATTGCTGGCGCGCTACGCCGATCTACAATCACGCTATGAGCATGCTGGTGGCTATACATATGAGAATCGCGTCGATCAGGTGCTTGATGGCCTCGGTTTTACTCACGAGCAACAGCTCGCCCCGGTGATGCATCTGAGTGGCGGCCAGCAGACGCGCGCAGCTCTCGGCAAGCTTCTGTTACAGGAGCCCGATCTGTTGCTATTAGACGAGCCAACAAATCATCTGGACCTGGCGGCCCTTGAATGGCTAGAAAACTATCTCTCTAGTTGGAAAGGGGCGATGGTGGTGGTTGCACACGACCGCTACTTTCTTGATAAAATAGTATCTCGCACGATAGAATTAGCCTTTGGACGGATTGAAGAGTATCCCGGCAACTATACTAAATACCTCCACCTGCGTGAGGAGCGGATGGAGCGGCGTATGCGCGAGTATGAAGCGCAGCAGGAGCATATCGCGCATACCGAAGAATTTATTCGCCGCTACAAAGCCGGACAGCGTAGCCGAGAGGCTCGGGGCCGTCAAAAACTGCTGGACCGTCTGGAACGGGTGGAGCGCCCGCAAGATTTTCCCGAACTGCACTTCGAGTTTACTCCCGTGACCGATAGTGGAGCCCTTGTGCTTTCCACCCACAAACTCGCGGTAGGCTATGGTGGGAGCGTAAAGCGCGAGGAACAGAAACGCAGCGAGCCGAAAATACTGCTCCAGGTGGCCGACCTGGAACTGCTGCGCGGAGATCGCGTTGGCCTGATCGGCCCAAATGGCGCAGGCAAGACCACATTTATACGGACGCTCATCGGTGAACTGTCGCCCATTGCGGGTCAGATTCACCCTGGACACAACGTTCGTATCGGTTACTATTCGCAAACTCATTCCGGCCTCAATGGAGACCGTACGATTCTTGATGAAATTCGCCGCGTTTGTACCCTGAGTGAAGAAGGGGCTCGCAGTTTTCTTGGGCGTTTTCTTTTTTCAGGAGACGACGTGTTCAAACAGATTAAAACGCTCAGCGGTGGCGAGCGTAGCCGTGTCGCCCTGGCTAAATTGACATTGCAAGGCTCAAACTTTATGGTGCTCGACGAGCCAACAAACCATCTTGATCTGCAATCGCGCCAGTTCCTTGAGGAAGTTTTGAGCGAATACGAAGGCACTCTCTTGTTTGTCTCGCATGACCGTTACTTTATAGATCGCTTAGCTACGAAAGTGCTGGCGATTGAAGATGGCGTGCTGATCCCTTACCTGGGCAACTATACCGATTATCGCACCCGCAAAAATCCGATTGTGCTGGATGTGCCTGCACCGGTCAAGGAGGCCGCGAAAACAAAGCCTCAATCTCTAGCCTCCCCGGCGAAATCTGCGACGAAAAAGGGCAAGATAAAGGAACGCACCATAGAGGATATAGAACGGGATATTGAGAAGGCGGAAGCGCAGCTCAAATCAATAGAAGGATCTTTGTCCCAGGCGGCCCTCAAGGCCGATGCGGAGCAGCTTACACAATTATCAGCCGATTATGAAAAGACAAAGGCGCATGTTGATGCACTGCTGCTGGAATGGGAGCGCCTCGCGGACGCTGTGAGCTAACCGGCGAGCATCGGCGCATCATTTGCGTGTACCGCGTACCAGACCGCTGATAAGTCCGCCTGCTCCTACAATCGGCGGTAATACTGCTGCGCTCGCAAGCCATAAGGCAAAAAATACGACCGGTACTAAGATCGTCGGATGAGCAATGATCATCTGCACAATTTTCCTATAGCCTAGAATATAGGCTGCCGCAAGTAGTCCTGCGGAAATGAGAAATATCACTATAGTGGGTATGAAGAGTAAGCAGCCGTAGCGATATGTACCTCTGGCTGCATTGACACAGATCCAGGCCAATCCCAGGCTCATAAGCAAGATGCCTAAAATACTCGGTAGAGAGGGAAGAAAAATAGGCAGAATTGAGCCAGCGGTACCAATAATAAAGCCTGCAAATTGCCAGAGTACACCCATGAACAGCAGTGTAGAGCTTCTCTGCTGCTTTTGGAGTTGGCTGGTCGTTCCTCTTTTGCTTTGCGTTGTCGCAATATTTGCCATGATGTTAGTTTTGATGGCATAGGATTCAGGATTAGTCGCATCCAGCTCCAGAGAATGTTCAATAGCCTCCAGGGCGGGCTGATGCTGGCCCATACTGGTAAGAAGGAAAGCGCGCATACTCCAGATCAGAGGATTGCCAGGATCGATCTTCATCAGCTGTTCAACGACAGCCAGGGCCTCTGGATAGAGCCCGGCTTTCCCCAGTAGCTGCCCCTTGAAAATTAGTGCTGCGGGATCGTTAGGCATAATTTGCAGAACCTGCTCCGCAATATTAAATGCTTCTCCATAATTTTGGATCTGTAAAAAGTGTTGTGCCTGCTCTAGCCGCAATTTGCACTGTTGCCTGAGATGCTGTTCTACTGAGGGATGGGGCTGGGGTCCGGTTGCTGTTTTTTGTGCGGTTGCTATAGGTGTCTGGGTGGCTGGCTGGCCTGCTATCTGGATATTTTGTTGCTTGAGCATCGCCGCACCGGGCGGCATACCATCGGTCGAAGAGAGCTGTTGCAGTGGCTGAGATGCTGTCCCTACCAGGATCAGAGGTGGTTGATCCTGCCCAAAAAGCTGTGGTCGCTGTTGCTCACCTAGATTTTTGAAGAGATAAGTATGCAGGGGACGTAGCATAATATTGCCTGTAGTAGGATCGCTGGCAGGCCCACAGAGGCCAACAATCATGCGGTAGGCGAAAAGGCCCAGCTTTTGTTCTCCTTCTTCTGGTGCAAACTCATTGCCGCGGCAGGAGCAGAGGAAGAGCCGATTTGGCTGCTGTTGTAGCTCATCCAACAAGGGAGAACCGAGCAGCGGTTTCGAATCAAATGATGTTGAACGGTTCATGCTCCAGGCGCGACCGTTCTGGAAGCAGTCAAGAATAAACAGGATATGCGCTGCTCGGCTGCGACTCATGATTTTCTGGGCAAAAGATGGAAGGTGAAAACCGGTTGCAGGATTGCGGAGGGAGGTATCTGTCAATGCTAAATAACCATCGCCGTGTTTCTCGTCTACGAAGGCATGACCGGCAAAATAGATGAAAACGGTATCCCCAGGCTCAGCGATATGCAGGCATGCCTGCGTCACCAATGCCTCCACGAGCGCTCGCGTCACCTGCGCCCCTTGAGCAAATTGTACATCGCTGGGAGCCCATTTGCCTCCTTTGACATTGACAAGCCACTGCGCAAGGGCACGAGCATCGCTTTCGGCAAAGCGTAGCGGTTGAAATGCGGGATCTTGATATTGATTAATGCCTATAATGAGCCCTAAACGCCTTCCCATCAAGTCTCCTTCTTGTGCTTTACTCTAAACATCAGCCATTTTACGACATTGTGGTGTCTATATAGCAATAAAAGGGTACGAAAAGGTACTTTTGGGAGAGAATTTAGTAAGTGTATGCTAACAGTGGTGTGGTATGGCGCAGCCGGCCTTTTAGCGGGTAAAATAGGTGATATATGGATAGGTGAGCCAGGTCTTTCGTCATTCCATCTCTGCTGTAGGAGTTTTTATCGATGCCTCGTATTATCGGATTAACCGGCAATATTGCCTGTGGTAAAACCACTATCGGGAAAATACTGCTCGAACTGGGCGCGGAACGCTATATTGATGCAGATGCTCTCGTTCATCATTTATACGAGAGCAGTCAGCCTATAGCCGTGAAGGTGGCGGAAACTTTCGGCTCCTCGATCCTCGCGCCCGATGGCAGCGTTGACCGCAAAGCTCTGGGGGCGGTGGTATTTCAAGATGCCGCAGCTTTGAAGCAGTTAGAGCGTATCGTTCATCCAGCGGTTGGGACAGCACTGATGAAAGAACTCGCATTGGTGAGCGCTGCCGGAATTGCTGTCGTTGATGCGGTCAAGCTGCTCGAAGGCGGCTCGGGCGCTCTCTGTCAGAGCAAGTGGTTGGTAATATGTCCAGAAGAACAAGAACTGGCTCGCTTGATGGCCCGCAGTAATCTCAGCCGCGAGGAGGCCGAGGCCCGTATCCGTGCTCAGCCGGACATTGCTCCAAAGCTAGTCCTCGTTGACGAGGTCATCGACAATGGCGGCTCGCTCGAAGAGACCCGTCGCCAGGTAAAAGTAGCCTTTGAGCGTTTTTGTCAGAAATTTCCTGGCTAATTGGTCATCTATGGAAGCCATACTGCATATGCAGCTTTCGTGACTACTATATTTTTGCGCTGGATCTTTAGTAAAAAAGTGTATTTATTTTATGACGTGTACCTTATTATAGACATAGCGAAAGTTGCATTGTGCTGTAACGCTATTCTATTCGTGGGAGTAAAAAATATGTATTGACAGTTCGATGCGCGCTCCGTATAATCTCTCTAGCGTTGTCCGACCGACTAATCTGAGCACAGAAATGCGTTATCGTGTTTTTAGAGCCGATTCCACATTTGTGTAGAAAAATTGTTATGCTGTTTGTGAGCCACACGGCTGGCTAGCGCCGCTCAGATCATTGTGAGTTTTGTTTCAAGGGTAACGTATTATCATCGTAAATAGAGGCAGGGAAGTCGTCCTAGAGAATAGATAGTATCTCCCGTGACTCTTCTTTTACCTCTCTAGATGAAATAGTGTATTTGATATTGTGAAGGAGGCTGACTGCATCATGCAAAAACGTTGGTCACGTATTTTTGCCCTGGCAATGGCTATTCCTCTATTGCTGGCATTGCTAGCTGCTTGCGGTGCAGGTACTGGTGGTAATACTGGTGGCGGTAATACTAGCGGTCCTATAGTCATCAAAATCGGCTCTGATTTTCCAACGACCGGTGGAGATGCGAGCGCTGGAAAACCTGCCGAAAATGGCGCTCATTTAGCCGTTGATGAGGCTAATGCTAATCATGTCATTCCAAATGTAACTTTTGTGTTCGATCCCAAAGATGATGTTGGTCCGGCTGGTACGCACGATGGTGCAACCGGTCAGAAGAATGTGACCGATTTGATCGGTGATGCCCAGGTTGCGGGCATCGTTGGGCCGTTGAATAGTAGCGTGGCGGTCTCCGAGTTACCGGTTACCAATCAGGCACCTATCGCTCTTATCAGTCCAGCTAACACCAATGACTGTCTGACTCAGACGAACCCTCAGAGCGAGTGTGGGGGCGCCAATAATAAGATCCCGACGTATCGGCCTACTGGGAAAGTCACCTATTTCCGTATCGCCACCCGCGATTTCTATCAGGGAGGAGCGCTGGCTGACTTCGGTTTCAAGACAAAAGGGTACAAAAAAGTCTACATCATCGATGATACCGAGACGTATGGTGTTGGTATCGCTGCAGCATTCGAAAATGAATGGAAGAATCTTGGTGGTACAGTTATTGACCATAAGAGCGTTCCGCCAACTACCACTTCTTTTGTGAATCTGCTTACCGCGGCGGCAGCAGCCAATCCCGACGTAATTTTCTTCGGCGGTAATGACTCAACCGGCGGTACCCTCATCCGCGAACAGATGATGCAGGTGCCCGCATTGAAAAACACTCCATTCATCGCTGGTGATGGTACTCAGACCAGCGCTTTCGCCAAAGCCATTAAACCCCTGGGCGGCGGCGACGTCTTCACTTCTGTTGCGGCTGTAGATATCACAAAATTGGGTGGCGTTGCGCAGACTTTCATTTCGACATATAGTGCCAAATACGGAGCGAATAACATCTCGTCCTATAGCGGCGGGGCCTACGACTGCGCGAAGATCATCATTCAGGCCGTCAAGACGGCCATGGCCAAAGGTGCTACGCCGCCCAAGGATTCGAGCGATGCAGCTACAGCCAAGACATTCCGGCAAGCTGTCATTGACGCTATCCAGGGGATTGACTACACCGGTGTAACAGGCCATCATACCTTTGATCAGAATGGTGATACAACGAACCGCGCCATCACGATCAAAACCATTGGTGATATCAATGTAGGTGATGGTTGGACGACTGTCACCCAGATCACTATTCCGTCGTCTGGTAGCTAATTGCTCATTAAATCACAATCCGGGGCAATGCTATTGTGTTCTCCGGTTTGTGGATAGCGTGGGAGGAGCAGTCATGCTGACTGCTCCCCCCTCTGCTATCTGCCTGGTGGAGCGGCGATATGGTGTAGTTATTTGCCAGGAAGGCAGGATTTACAGATATGACATTGTTATTGCAGTTACTGGTCATTGGATTGGCCACAGGTGCAATCTATGCTCTTATCGCCCTGGGATATACCATGGTGTATGGCATTATCGAGCTAATCAACTTTGCTCATGGCGATATTTTTATGATAGGGACCCTTTTTTCCATTGTTATTTTTGGGTGGTTTGGGGTGACAACCACCTCGAAACCTCCTACCGGTCTAATGCTAGCGGGCATAATGATTGTTACCTGCCTGGGGGCAATGCTCCTGTGTGCTGTATTGGGAGTGGTAATTGAACGTATAGCCTATCGTCCACTACGCAATGCCCCCCGCCTCGCTCCTCTTATTTCTGCTATCGGTGTCTCGCTGGTTCTGGAAGATCTCGGCAAACTCTGGAAAGGTGATACCAATATTCCATTTCCTCAAGTTTTTCCCTCCGTTTTTCTCCATGTGGGTCCCATAGTGATTAACAGTATCTATATATTTGTGTTTGTTGTCGCTGTTGTCTTAATGATTGCTCTGCAATGGATGGTAACAAGTACGAAGCTTGGGCGGGCCATGCGCGCCGTGGCGCAGGATCGTGAGGCTGCGGCTTTGATGGGTGTGAACGTGGATCGCATCATTTCATTTACTTTCTTCATTGGTGCAGGGTTGGCAGGGGCTGCGGGCTTCATTTATGGCTTACAGTATGGTAGCACAATTTTTACCATTGGTTTCCAGCTCGGATTAATTGCTTTTACTGCCGCCGTGTTGGGAGGAATTGGCAACATTGTTGGCGCAATGCTGGGAGGGATATTGATCGGCGTGATCGAAGCGCTGGTAACATTGATTCCTGATACCGTTTTACCGCATGGAGGCGATCCCTGGTCACGAGCTGTTATTTTTGGTATCCTGATCCTCATCCTGGTTTTCCGTCCCTCCGGCCTCTTCGGTCAGCAAACGCCGGAGAAGGTCTAGCGGTGAGAATATCTATGAGGCAATTAGCACATCTTCTTTTGGAAGCGAGGTGGTGAAACCGTGTCTTCAATTTCTACTGGCGCTCGCCTGCTTCTCCCTGATCGCGACCTGCGCTGGCTCCTGCTAAAATGGATTGTCGCGCTCGTCGTTCCTCTATCCGTGTTTACTTTTGTCTGGAGCGGTGAAGAGATTGTTAATAATGTGCTGCTTGGCATCTTCCTGCCCCAAAGCACGCAGTTCACCACTTCAACAGTCATCCAGGCGGGTATTTTTATTTTGCTCTTTTACGCGACGGTGATGGCCCTCATCGGCTATCTTGTCGCTGCTGATACGGGCTACCGAGGGATCGTCGAGTTATGGATCGACGTTCTGGTTTTCGTGATAGTTCCCCTTCTCTTGATCATTATCACAAATAACCTGTTGATTGGTCTGGCCCTCTGTGCAATCATCTGGCCTCTCTACTTCCTGCTGAGAAAATATGTGCGCAAACTGCGCCACTACGTTCCTCCTCTCCCCCTGGAAAGTTTGCAAGTGATTGATGCGGAGAAGCGCGCCCTTCTCATGAGCAAAGCCGCCATCGGGGGATTCTGGTTCGGGATGACGTTCTCCGTTATCTCCTTAATCGCGGATATCGTCTTTTACATCTCCGATCCGAACTCATTTCCTCTTGTTCTTCTGGCATGGGTGGTTGTTCGGACGCTGCTATTGCCTGTTGCAGGCTATTTCCTCGGCAGATTAGGCGGTATAGTGGCCCTGCGCCGTACGCTAAATGCGAAAGCCGAAGAGAATGGTGTGGCAAAAAAGACGAATGGCCGCGTCAGTAAGCGACGCCAGTTACAGAGCCTTTCTGCCAGTCGAGCTAAGGAAGAAGCGAAAGACCTTGTGCCGAATGATTTGCCCCTGCGTAGCACAGGCGCACAGCGGTTTTATCTGACCATTCTTGTGGCCTTCGTCCTGTTCTACCCGGTGCTTGATCCTATTCTGTTTGGCTCCGGGACAAATGGGCGTCTGTCTGGCTATGGGGATGCGGGCTTCTATGTGATTCTCGCGCTTGGCCTCAATATCGTGGTTGGCTTCGCGGGCCTGCTTGATCTCGGCTATGTTGCCTTCTTTGCCATAGGTTCCTATGCCTGGGGGCTGGTCGGCTCGACGCAGTTTACTGTGGTGACTCGCATTGTGGTCAATCCGCAAATCTGGCCGTGGTTTTTCTGGCCCATGATCATTGTTGCGGCCCTCATCGCCGCTTTCTGGGCAGTCGTCTTTGGAGTGCCTACGCTCCGCTTGCGTGGCGACTACCTTGCTATCGTGACGCTTGGCTTCGGTGAGATTATCCCGATTTTCTTCCTTGAGTTGGATAAGTATACCAATGGGACCAATGGCATTGTCGGTGTCTACTCTCCCTATTTCCCTGGCATTGACTGGCATAGCTATACCCCCATTCCCTATTATTATCTGATCCTGGCCTTGATTGCCCTGTCAATCTTTGCCAATGTGCGCCTGCGTGATTCTCGCCTGGGGCGTGCCTGGGTCGCGATCCGCGAGGATGAGATTGCTGCATCTTCATCAGGGATCAACCTTGCCAATACGAAACTGCTGGCATTTGGCGCTGGAGCTTTCTTCTCCGGCGTTGCAGGCGTCTACCACGCGGCAAAGCTTGGAACTGTCTCACCCGATAACTTTAACTCGGCAGATTCGATTATTTACCTGGCTATGGTGGTCATTGGTGGCCTGGGGAGTATTCCTGGTGTGATTGTAGGTGCGCTTGCTGTGTATTCTATCAATCTGTTCGTCCTCGCGCAGCTCGATACTATCGCCTCAGATCCAAATAACATCCTGCACACCGTTCAGCAGCTGATCCCTGGCTTTACGTTCGGCAGCATTCGCAATCTGATTTTTGGTATTATTCTGGTAGCGGTGATGATCTTCCGACCAGAGGGGCTTATTCCCAGTGCAAGGAGGCGACGCGAGTTACATCGCGCCGAAGGGGAGGCCGCGGAGGTCGGTTCGCTGGACGCGCCGCCCGGATCGGCTGTGTTTGAGTCAGAAGTGCGTGTTGAGTAACAGGAAAGGAGAAAAGGTATTATGAATGCAAATCGTACCGAGCTCGCAGGCAATCCTGATGCTATGAAGTCAGCGAGCGATCCTTTGCTGGAGCTGAGCGCGGTAACTAAACAGTTTGGCGGCCTGACCGCGGTTGAAAAAGTGGATCTGGTCGTTCGCCCTAGAGAGATTGTGAGTGTTATCGGCCCCAACGGTGCTGGCAAGACGACCGTTTTTAATCTCATCACTGGCATTTACCGCCCAACGTCAGGCAATATCTCCCTGGAAGGGAAATCGCTGGTTGGCCTTAATCCTGACCAGGTGGTGATGCGGGGGATTACGCGCACCTTCCAGAATATTCGCCTGTTCAATAATATGACGGTGCTGGAGAATATCCTTGTTGGTCAGCATACGCGGCTCAAAGCGGGTTTGTTGGGATCGCTATTTCGTCCGCCACATGTTTTGCGCGAAGAAGAAGAGGCTCGTAAACGAGCCGTTGACCTGCTTGGCTTTTTTGGCACTGCTTTGTTAGAGCGGCAGGAAGAATATGTGGTGAACCTCTCTTATGCGGATCGACGCCGGGTTGAGATTGCACGAGCCCTGGCAGCCAGCCCTAAATTGCTCTTGCTGGATGAGCCGACCGCCGGTATGAATGAGGCCGAGACCCTGGAGGCCGTGAAATACGTGCGGCGCTTACGCGATGAACTGGGACTGACGATCCTGCTGATTGAGCATAAACTGACGGTCACAATGGGCATATCGGATCGCATCGCGGTGCTTGACTATGGTCGCAAAATTGCCGAAGGGTTGCCCGAACAGGTGCGGCGCGATGAGAAGGTGATAGCCGCTTATCTGGGCAAAGCAACAACAAGTGATCAGGGAGCTGCTGAGTAACTCAGAGGGGAGACGACGTTCTTCCTGCTTTTCTGAAAAGCCACAGCGGAAACTGTGAGGTTTACAATGTTAAAACTCGTCAATGTAAATACCTATTATGGCCCGAGCCACGTCCTGCAAGATGTTTCGCTTGAGGTACACAAGGGGGAGATTGTGTGCCTGCTCGGCGCGAATGCGGCTGGCAAGACCACGACCATGAAAACAATATTTGGATTGGTTCGCCCCCGTACTGGCTCCATTTTATTTGAAGAGCAACCAATCGAGCGTAAACTGACCGGCGATATTGTCAGCTCCGGCCTGGCGCTGGTACCCGAAGCGCGCCGTATCTTTCCTCGTATGACTGTGCTTGAAAACCTTGAGATGGGTGCGTATAGCCGTCACAACCGGGCCGAGGTTAAAGAAGATCTTGACCACGTCTGCCAGATTTTTCCCCGCATCCAGGAACGGCTGAAACAGGTTGCCGGGACGATGTCCGGTGGAGAACAACAGATGCTGGCAATGGGCCGCGCTTTGATGTCCCGCCCCCAGATGATTTGTATGGACGAGCCCTCAATGGGACTCTCACCCATTCTGGTGGAGACGGTATTTAATACGATTCTACGCATTCGCTCCGAAGGCGTGACCATCTTTCTGGTAGAGCAAAACGCTTCTATGGCGTTAAGTCTGGCAGATCGTGGATATGTGCTACAAACGGGCAGAATTGTGCTGAGCGATACCGCAAACAATCTTCTGACAAATGATCTGGTACGCCAGGCGTATCTGGGTGGCGGTTAGCCATTACATTTTCTGATAAAAACGATAAAAGAAGCTCTAGCAAGCCGCCTAGAGCTTCTTTATGGCTGGTTATCAATAGTGATGCACCTCCGGTAAAGATTGTTCCCTCACAGTAGTACTTTCCTGCCAATAGAAAAGCCTGGTATGTAAAAGTGGGGAAGAATGTAGTATCATCCCTCAGTAGTCGCGATAAAATATTCTGCTCTACAACAAAACAGTATAGAACAGAATAAACAGGTATGCATATTGTTACATGTTTCCGCTTCTATTGAATGGATTGGTAGCATGAGCATACCAGGGTAAAAGGAGTATTGTGAGAGACAATTCCTCTTACACTATTCCCCATATTTGTGTGTAGCGCGTCCAGCAGTCACGACTATTGCTGGAAAGACAAGTGGACAACCTGATAACGACTCGTCAGTTGTCCTTCAACTATACGGAAGGAGTATGGTCGTATGACAAAGACTTTCATTCGGTCAACCCATCGGGCGACTCTCTGGACAACATCGCTTTGCTTGCTGATCCTGGCCTTGATTGCTACTGCTTGTGGTGATTCGGGCTCCCCGGCAACTTCTTCGCCCAGCTCAAACGCAGCCTCATCGGGCAACGTGACCATAGTCACGATCACTGAGCAAGCCGGGGGACATGATATTTACGGGTTCGCTCCCCAGACCGTGGCGATTAAAGCCGGAACCTCCATTAAGTGGGTCAATAATTCAGACGAGAACCACAAGTTGATCATTACACCCTCCGGTCCCACGGCAGGCACTGTACCCAGGAGTGGGTCCAATGATAATACCCTGATGGTGACTTTCCCTACGGCTGGAACGTTTACGATCACCAGTCAATTAGTGGACCGTCTCAAGGACGGACAACATACCCCTGATCCTGCCGATAGCCATGCAATGCTCACCGTGACGGTTAACTAACATCTGATACTCTCCCCGCTTCAGAGTGGACTGTCACACGTCTCTGATGCGTAACAGTCCACTCTGGATAATCTCACCTGCTACTTCTCGTCCATTTGTCGATGTAGCCCTTCAATACGCTGGATCACCTCTGCCAGCGTAGCAACGCCGAGATCTTCCATATCCTCACGTAACGTTTCCAGGCGTTCCAGGAGCTCCAACGTATCATATTCATTATCGTCTTCTACTACATCGAACGATTGATCCTTTGGACCTGACTTATCCATGTTCTAATACACCTCCATATAGTGGTCTCCGTCGAACGTGTTTGTACTTCTCATTTGTCCTGTTTAATACAGAAATGACGTATTGGCATCCTGATATGTCCACCCCGGTTGCGTATCCTTGCCCTTATCTACCACGACGGGTGAGCCTTGAGGGTGACCAAGATTGTCGATTGTCACGGTATAAAGCCCCTGACCGCTTTTTAACGGCTGCCCCTGCCATTGTAAACGCCCCTGCGTCAGAAAGAGAAAATGGCGGCTATCGGCTGACCAGAGGCTGTTAGCTGTTGGCTGCAAGAGCGTTGAGGCGGCTGGCTGTGGGGCGTTGGAATTTCTCACAGTGGCTGAGGCATCATCGCTGAGCAAGAGCGTTCGTTGCTGCGTTGCGGTCCGTATCAGCGTAAGGGTGTGAGGACCGTCAAGCAAAAGAAACTGGCTATCCGGTGACCAGTAAGGCACGCTGTTGGCTGCCCCGCTAATATCAAAAGAGGTATGATCGCTGAGGTTGCTTATAGTATAAGTGGTTCCTGTGCTATAGAGAAGATGATTACCATCAGGCGACCAGGAAAATTGTACACAGGTGCATGTGGCAAGCACGGTAGTCTGACCATTCACAGTTCCCAGCATCAATTGTACCGTGAGCAGCCCTGTAGACGAGCTATGTGATGGGGCAGGGACAGCGTATAAAAAGCTGGCGTCCTGGTGTGCAGGTTGCCATAAGACACGCTCCAAAGTGGCAGGTAGGGGATGGCCTGGCAGCGGGCTCGTTGAAATGTTGCGCAAGTTCGTACCGGCCAGCGTCGTCGTGAATATGCCATGCTCTAAATTTCCTATAGCCATTTGCTTTTGATAGGCCAGGGATGGGATAGAGTAGCTGCTGGGAAGCGATTTGATGGCGATGCCTCCCGGCTGGTCGTTTTGCGATACCCACCAGATCACGTCGTTAGGATGACGAGGGGGTTGCTTGGGAGATTGGCGGTAGAGCAGGCGCGCGTTAGTAATTGCCCACATAGGGTTACTATAGGCGACATCCGGGCTGGAAAAAGCGATGGGAATGGGCGTGCCACCATCGACCCCGATTGTATTAACTGTGCTGGGCTCGTCTCCAATCAGCCCGGTGATGGTAGCGGAAGCAAGGTTTTTAGCTGCCGCAGTTTTGGCAAAGTCAGGGTCCAGGGTACGAAACGCGAGCAACTCGTGATTGGGAGACCAGTTATATCCGATGACAGGGATGTTCGAAGAGAAGACCGCAAAGGCATTGGCTCCGTCGGGATCAATCGTCCATAATTGCCCGTCGCGTATAAAAGCAATCACATTCGTGCCCACATGTCCTGGGCTGCATGCAACCAGATTGACCAGGAGCAAAAGTAATAATAGCCCGATGCGTCGTTGTTTCATGTATATATAGCCCTGCGCTTCGTAAGCGACCAGAGGTTTAAGATACTAACGGCTCTGGGTTTTTCCACTCTTTGAGCAGGTGAGCAACCTTGCCTTTTGGTGTAATCTCGTAGCGAATGCGATCCGGGTTAATATCTTTGAAACGGTCGCTATCTTCTGCTGCCACAACTATATCATGAGGGCGGACAAATTGCCAGACCTGAGAGACAATATCCGGCTCCTGGTGCAGATAGACATATTTGCGCGTGGGGATGTGGGCTTTGAGCGCCAGACCTTCTGCTTTACTAAAGTCCGCTTTAGCCTGTTGATCCTCTAGATAGGGATCAACGATCTCCATCATGCGTGGGGCGGTTTCGCGCGGCTGGTATTTAGTAAGATACAGGAATATCACCGGTCCATTCTCTTCTGCGCTGTTGACTGCGCCTCGGATAACGGCATCATTATAGGGGTTGTCCTGCATCAGCACAGCCAGGACAGAACCAGGGAGGCGTTCTTCGATACGCGTTACGGCCATAGGAACGGGGATGCGCCCTTTTTGTCTGTAGCGGGCATAGTTTACATAGGCAACGCCCATCCCCAGCAGCGCAACGGAGCCGCCAAATGCGGTTGCCAGCGGTTTGGTAACCAGATTCGTTGACCAGGCAAGGCCAACCAGGAATGTGGTAAGCACACCGAGGAAAAAATCAATTTTGAACCAGAGGCTTTTCGGCTCCACCTCTTCTTTATGGATTATTTGCCCTCTGGCGTCCATCGGACCAGAAGCCTGACCGTTCAAGTGACCATGCATTGAAGAAGCAAGCACCTCTTCACTCTCGCCAGGCTGGGTTCTCCCATTGCGTCGTCCATATGACCTGATGCTGGAAACAAGATTGGCTTTTCTCCAGTCGCGATAGCGCACAATATCCAGGCCCAGGCAGGTGAGCGTAAAGGCCCCCAGGAGACCAAAAGCATACATATCTCCCAGGATGTTGATGTTGCCTGCTACAGCGATCAAGACCACAATTGGGATGACTGTAGCAAGCAGGATAGAGTAATGAGGTGTGCCACGCAATTTGTTGCGCCTAAGAATAAAATCTGGCAGAAACTCCATGCGCGAAAGCGCCATGAATACGTGGTAAGCTCCAATAATAGCGGTATTACTGGCAAATACCAGCAGCGCGCTGGCGCTGATCGCAACCTCCGTCTGTAAGACAATGTTGCCCCAATGGCCTGCTAGCAGAGAGATAATTTGTGTCGATGTGTCGGCATTCTTCGCCACCTCAGGGAGCAGCATAGTCGAAAGCATAGTTAATAACGGGCTGGTAATGCCGATGGTTAGCACCACCAGCAAAAGTGCCTGACCCGCCACTTTCTTATGAGGCTGTCTCATCACAGGTGAGAGCTGCGAAATGCTTTCCAGCCCCGAAAATGCAAGGAAGGAGCCTGCAAATCCTGCCAGCAAAGAGTAGCCCGTGAGCGAGTGACTGGCGAACATTTTGGGAAATAAGGATAAAAACTCAGCAAAAGATATATGGGAGAATACAGTAAAAAGAATCGCAAGATCGCTGACAAAGGCAATAACGGCTCCGACCAGGCTGACGCGTGCGCTTTCACTGATGCCGATCCAGTTCAAAATGCCTAACAGGACCAGGACGCCAATGGTAATCCATAAGGCATATGGGCCAATCGCTGGCGCGACCACGCTCAAATAAAAAATACCTGATAGGCAACTGATAGCCGCTGTAAGGAAATAATCAACCAGGATAAACATGCCTCCCAGGGCTCCCCACCAGGAACCAATTGCCTGTGCGGCAACCGTTACGACGCCACCGCCCTGGGGAAAACGATGGGTGACCTCAGCATATTTCAACGTGAGCAACACAAAAACAGACATCGTCAGGAACACAAAAAAACCGGCAAGTCCCTGAACCGTTTGATAGAGGATGCCTGGTGTGTAGTAGACAGAGGTACCGATGTCTGCAAAAACGACCGCCCAGCAGAGAATTGGGCCTAGCATACTACTCTTGCTTACGTGCTCATCTCTATGAGCCGCATATGATGAGTTTTGCGTCGCAGATTCCTTCGCCATACTGTATGTTCTCCTTTACGAAGGAGAACAAACCTCCTAAATGTATAGTATCAGGGTATATAGCTCTGTCGGCTAGATAAAAGGGTAGAATAGTAGTTATTCCTCCCTTTGCCTGAACATTACTTGCCTTGCTCGCGACTGATGCCGCTTTATGTAGCACGTAATCGGAGCTATGTTTGGTACATAGTGTAGCACAGTAAACTTGCACAAGTAAAATTTTTTTTGATCAGATTTTTGAGGATATTTTTAGTGCTTTTCTGCTATTATTGAGCTTATTTTGAGCAAATTATCCCTTTTTACAAGGAAAAGTTTTAGCATTTGGACCATATTATTGAGTTTATTTTTAGGATTCTAATGGATTTCTTGAGAAAATCTTTAGTATCTTGCTCCAGAGTTCGTAATCACATTGATGAGGCTAAACCATTTTCCTTTAATACCCTTGCGTTTTCTCGCGTCAGGCTGTAGAATCAAGTATGGTTCCACCTGTTTTTGGTACCGTAGGATCATGCAGGGTCGGTCAATTAGCCCTCAGTCCCAGACATGCATCACACGAGCCAATCCCCAAGAAAGGTAGCATAAAACTGAATGACCACAACTACTCGACCGCGCACTATTGGTGAGTTGCGTGAAAGTGGCTATAGGGTTCTTCCTGTCAAGGAAGAGATGCGGAAAAATCTCATCCTGAAGATTCGTAATGGAGAAGACTTGTTTCCGGGCGTGGTTGGCTACGAGGAAACTGTTATTCCTCAAGTTGAGAATGCCATCCTCTCCGGTCAGGACATCATCTTTCTTGGCGAGCGTGGTCAGGCCAAGACACGCATGGCACGCAGTCTCGTCAACTTGCTAGATGAGGTTGTGCCGATCATTGCTGGTTGCGAGATTAACGACAATCCCTTTGAGCCAATCTGCAAGGCATGCCGCGATAAGGTAGAGATACAGGGCGACCAGGTGGAGATCGCCTGGCTCCCGCGTGACCGGCGCTATGGCGAGAAATTAGCAACGCCAGATATTACCATTTCTGATCTTGTTGGTGAGGTAGATCCCGTTCGCGTTGCCGAAGGTCGATACCTCTCGGACGAACTGACCATTCACTATGGCATGATCCCTCGCACCAACCGCGGTATTTTCTGCATCAATGAGCTGCCTGATCTGGCTGAACGTATTCAAGTAGGCTTGCTCAACATTATGGAAGAGCGCGATGTGCAGATTCGCGGCTATAAAATCCGTCTTCCACTCGACGTCTATGTGGTTGCCAGCGCCAACCCGGAGGATTATACCAACCGTGGACGCATTATTACCCCGTTGAAGGACCGCGTTGGCTCAGAAATTCGTACCCACTACCCGCATTCGCTCGAACATGAAATTCAAATCATGGAGTCCGAGAGCAATCACTTCATCACTGAGGGCATGGAGGTCATCTTCCCCGGTTTCATGAAGGAGATCATCGCGGAGGTTACTCATCTGGCACGTCGCAGCAACGACATCAGCCAGCGTTCAGGCGTCAGCGTCCGTGTCTCCGTTTCAAACTACGAGAACGTGCTCAGTAATGCCAGTCGGCGCGCTCTGCGGTTGAAAGAACGCTCTATTGCTCCACGCATTAGCGATCTATCGGCCATTATGGCTTCAACCTGCGGCAAGATCGAACTGGATGCAGTTGGTGATGTAAAAGAAGATCGTGTTGTCCAAAAGCTGATCAATGCCGCGATTCTCAGCGTCTTTAGCAATTACTTTGACCCGCGCGAATTTGACCAGCTCCTGGCAGGCTTTGAACGGGGATTGAATGTCCAGGTGGGCGACGATATGCCCTCGATGGACTACGTCAACCAGCTTTCTAAAGTCGGCGGTTTGAGTAAAGCCATTGATAAAGTGAATGGGCGTGGTAGCCCGGCCAGTATCGCTTCCGCCATCGAGTTCATTCTCGAAGGGTTGCACCTGAATCGGCGTCTGAATAAAGATGATGTCAGAGGAAAGGTACACTATCGGCGCTAATGCTAATAAGGATCACGCGCTATGTTCGAACGCTTTTACAGAAATCGCTATGGGTACTCACGCTGGGACGGGACGCAGCGCCTTGAGGGCCTGGACGCCGACGATATTCTAAAGGCTCTTTCCGACGATTACCTGGAGAATGGTAACCTGCAACAGGCGCTCAAACGGCTGATGCAGGAAGGCATCAGGGGCGAGGATGGCCGCCGCGCTATGGGCTTGCGCGAAATGATGGAGCGCATGCGCGAGAGCCGTCGCGAGCAGCTTAATCGTTACAATATGGCCTCCGGCGTGATGGATGACCTGCGCGAGAAGCTAGAAGAGATCAAGCGGCTAGAACGCGAAGGTATTCAACGTCGCCTCGATAATCAGCATGAGCAAGGCTCCCAGCAAGCTCCATCAGAAAATCAACCGCAGAGCGGTCAGCCCGGGCAGCAATCTCAACAGGGGCAGCAGCCGCAAGCTGGCAGTCAGTCTCAAGGCGGTCAGCAAAGCCAATCTGAGCAGGATGGCGGCCTCTCCCCTGAACAAATGAGGAAAATGCTGGAGAGTATCGCAAAACGCAAGCAGGACTATCTTGATAACTTGCCAAAGGATATTCCTGGTCAGATCAAGGGCCTCTCCGAGTATGACTTCATGGACGACGAGGCGCGCGAGAAGTTCAAAGAGTTGATGGACAACTTGCAGCAGCAGATGATGCAGCAGTTTTTCCAGGGCATGCAGCAATCCTTGCAGAATATGACTCCCGAGGATATTGCCAGGATGCGCGAGATGATCCGCGACCTGAATAAAATGCTGCGTGAGCGCCAGGAGGGACGCGAGCCGGATTTCGATTCGTTTATGCAGAAGCACGGTCAGTATTTTCCTGGGGTCAATAGCCTGGATGATCTGATTGAGCAAATGCAGCAGCAGATGGCCGCCATGCAGGGCATTCTCGATAATCTATCGCCAGAGCAGCGGCAAGAGCTGCAAGAGCTGATGGAACAGCTCATGGGCGATGATCGTATCCGTGTTGACCTGATGGAACTGGCACAAAACCTCGAAATGCTGGCCTCAGGCGAGCAGACGCGCACCCGCTTCCCGTTCCGCGGCAACGAGTCCCTGCCGCTCAACGAGGCCATGCGCATGATGGGACGTTTGCAGCAGATGGAGGGGCTGGAGGACCAGTTCCAGGAAGCTCGCCGCCTCGACGATCTGGAGGCGATTGATAGCGAGAAGGTGAAAGAACTGCTTGGTGACGAAGAGTACCAGTCCATTGAGCAGCTCAAAGAGTTGATGAAGATGCTGGAGGAGGCCGGCTATATCCAGAAAAAGGGCAATCGCTGGGAGCTAACCGCCAAAGGCATCCGTAAAATCGGCCAGAAGGCTCTTCAGGATATCTTCAATAAAATGAAGCGCGATGGCTTTGGACGGCATGTCAGTCCTTATCGTGGCGTCGGCGGCGAACGTACGGACGAGAGCAAGCCCTACCAATTTGGCGATCCTTTCCTGCTCGACCTGGAGAAAACGCTGATGAACGCGCTCCATCGGCGCGGCACGGGAACGCCCGTGGGCCTGGCAAAAGAGGATTTTGAGGTCTATCGCACCGAATTCACCACTCAATCATCAACTGTGTTAATGATCGATTTGAGCTTGAGCATGATCTATAACGGTTGCCAGCAAGCGGCGAAGAAGGTGGCTGTGGCGCTGGAAAGCCTGATCCGCTCGCAGTTCCCCCGCGATAACCTCTATATCGTCGGCTTCTCGTTTATTGCGCGCGAATATAAGCCTGAAGAGCTGATCGAGATGAGCCGTTACGATAATGAACGTGGAACCAACATGGCGCACGGCCTGATGCTGGCTCGCCAGCTCTTATCGCGGCATCGCGGCGTCAATAAGCAAATCATCATGATTACCGATGGCGGCCCGACGGTCTGGTACGAGGAACGTTACGGTGGCTGGCAATTTGCTTACCCCAGCCCCTTTGCCGAGCAACAGACGCTGCTGGAGGTGCAACGCTGTACCCGCGATGGCATCACCATCAACACCTTTATGCTCTATGATGACGATTGGATGATTGCCTTCGTCAATCAGATGGCGCAGATCAACCACGGTCGCACCTTCTATGCCGACAGGGATAACCTCGGCGAGTACCTGCTGGTTGATTACCTCAACAGCAAACGGAAATTTATATCGTAACGGCTATCCTTGCAACTCCCTCCATGCACGGCGGGAGTTTTTCCTTGCTATAGAGTTTCCAAACCCCTATAATGTATCGGCGTGCCTCTTGATGAAGGGAGAATATTAACAATCTGGCTCATAATTCCAGGGAAGGAAGTATTTGTATGACGAAACGCCCCGAGTTTGCCTTAAAAGTGAGCAATTTAGACGCAGGTATCGACTTTTTTGTTAATCGTATTGGTTTTACATTACAGGAGCGCCAGCCAGATCGCGATGTGGCAGATGTACGTGATTTAGATGGCGATTTGATTTTGCTGGCAGGCCCAAAAGTGGAGAACGTCAAAGAGCATCTTGCAGGCGCGGCGTTTGTCATTCTGCCAGGCGAAGCCATTCGTTTTGCTGAAGACAATCTGGAAGCTCGCCGGGCAACGCTGCTGGAGCGTGGACTCTCTGACTTGCGTTTTGAGGAGACAGCAAGCGGCGACCGTGTCTTGAGCGTTCAAGGACCCGATGACTACACTGTAGCTTTTGTCGCTCGCGCTCAACGCTCACAGGATGACGTGTTACGCATGTATGCACAGGGGCCAAAAGATCTCCAGGCTGTTCTGGAGGGCCTCTCCGAGGTGGATTATGATCTGGCCCGGTCTCCAGGGCAATGGTCGATTCGCCAGATTGTTCACCACCTGGCCGAAGGCGAGATGTTATTTGCTCCGATGATTAAGGCTGCTCTGGCTCAGCCTGGTTCTGTTTATATCCGTAATCAGTATAATCAGGAGACATGGCCCGAGATTTTTAAATATGCTACCCGCCCTGTGGACTCTTCAGTTGCCCTGGTAACGGCTATCCGCGCGCATCTGGTGGAGCTGTTACAGCGTGTACCCGACAACTGGGAGCAGTATGCCATGATGCGCACCATCGATGGCGATCCAGAAGGGCGCAAAGTTACCGTTGGTGGTCTGGTTGGTGGCATGGCGCAACATATGGAGGAGCATTGTGAAGAGATCCGAACCATTCGCAAGCTCCACGGGCGCTAGCTGAATACTCTTTGCAGCCATTGAGGTCAAGTACTATTGAGCTCCATTTGAAATAATAACATAACAAGCTCAATAGTACTTACATTATTTAAAGGGGCAATGTGGATGTCTGATGATTTAGAGCTATTTCTTTCAGGTCTAAGAGCACTCGAATTGATCCCACAAGGGGAGAAAGGGTCTGCTGGCGAACAGCATCTTCTGACGCGGTTGCTACGTTACCGCCAGGAATTGCTTGATTGGAACACGCGCTTTAATCTGACGGCCATTACCGATCCTCAGGAGGTGTTATTGAAGCACTTCCTCGATTCGCTCTCGCTGCTCGCTGTGTATGATACGCCTCATACGCGATTGCTTGACATCGGCTCTGGTGCGGGCTTTCCGGGGCTGCCCCTGAAAATTGCGCGCCCGCAATGGCAGGTGACGCTGCTGGAGGCTACAGGGAAAAAAGTAACTTTCCTGCGTCATATGATCACGACCTTACAGCTTGAGCATGTGGAGGTGATACAGGGACGAGCGGAAGAACTGGCACATAGAAGCGACTATCGCGCCTCTTATGATCTTGTGACGGCGCGGGCCGTTGCCGCGCTCCCCACGCTCATAGAATATTGTGCGCCGTATTGTCGCGTTGATGGCTGTATCATTTTGCCTAAGAAGGGCGATCTTGCAGAGGAAATGGCGCAGGGAAAACGTGCAGCGTCACAGCTTGGTGCTATGTTGCAGGCTGATGTACCGGTAACACTGCCGGGGCTGGCTGATGGCCGTCGTTTGCTTGTGTGGCAGCAGCAAAAGCCATGCCCCAAACAGTTTCCTCGCAGCGGAGCTGTGATGGCGAAGAAGCCGCTAGGCTAAGATAGCCAATGGCAAAATCGCGCCCACCGGCTATTTCCTTTCCGTTTGCGCTTGCCGGTACTGTCTTTCAGAGGCACGCTTGAGGCGTTGTAAGGAATCATCCACGCTGGCAGCGATTGTTTTCGCGCCAAATGTTTGGAGGAACCAACCCCACCAGCCTGATGGGAAGATGAAGTCTCAGCCATAGTGGACGCGGCAGGTTGTCGCATCGATGGGAGAGCAGACGATGTGTGGTTTCTCTTGCAGTCCCAATGGAAAAAAAACGTGCAGGCCGAGCTGGTGTTTTTCGGCATTGACCTCTTCGACCTTGAAGATGAAGTGCCAGGTGCGACCAAAGGCTTTTCCGGCAAAAGTGATGGTCTGGCCCACGGTGGCGGGACCTGCTGGCTCAACACGTTCTGCCTGGACATCGGCCCACTCGGCATAGCGTTCCCATTGGACGAGATTCGCCCAGACCACCTCGACCGGGGCCGCGACGACAGCAGTGGGACAAACTGTCAGACCCATAGCATATTTCTCCCCTCAAATGAAATAGCCTCTCTCATGGTTGCTGAATATAGTTCAGCAGGAGCTGGTCGGTGATCTGCTCAATCGGGGCGCGATCATCGGTGAAGACGATACCGTTGTCTGGGTGCCCCTGGGCAACGACCGGCAAGACCTCGTTCGCCACCTGTCCCATAGTCGTGGTCGGGTCGAATTGGGCAAGATTTGACCTGAACGTATCTATGGAAGTGGGCTGCATCGTTGCCATGACTTCAGTATTGAATGTCCCCGGAACGTTGAACACATAGACACTGGGGAAGACCTGGCTCATGGTGTTGACGAATGCCTGCACCAGCCTGAAATCATGCGTGGTGTGACCGGTATTGAGCGCCACAACGCCCGTTGGTGAGAGATGCGAACGAATCTCAGTAAAAAATTCGCGCGTCGTGAGCTGGAACGGGATGTATGGCTGCTGAAAAGCGTCAATCGCGACCACGTCGTATTGGGCATGGGTGGTTGCCATAAATGTGCGCCCATCCTCAGTGTACACATGCAGATTCGGTTCGTTCATGCCGAAGTATTTACGCCCAACATCAACGATCTGGGGATCGATCTCGACGCCATCTATTGGGACAGGTCCGTAGACCTTTGTAAACTGGTGGGCGATGGTGCCCGCCGCCAGCCCGATAATGCCAACGCGGTGTAGTTGTTGCGGCTGAAAGCCCCGGTTAAAGTACGGGGCCGCGAGGAAGTAATCCCAGTACCAGCCTGTCAGAACTCTGTTCGGGTCGGGATAGTAGATAGAATGGATGGCCTGCCCCTCATTGAGAATGAGCAGCCTGGAGCCATCGGGCTGCTGAGTGACCTGGATGTAGTTGTAGAGCGATTCCTTCTCATACTGCAAATAAGGGATCTCTTTGAGCGGACCAAGCGGCAGGACCAGCAGGATCAGAGCAATAGCGAAAGATGGTCGCCAGCGTGGACGCAATCCCCATAAGGATGCCGCAAAGAGCGCGACCCCAAAGATCAGCAGCGTACGACGTACACCAAAAGTCGGAATCAGCCAGAGCACGGGCAGGAATGCCCCTAAGATACTACCGAAGGTGGAAATGGCGTAGAGCGAGCCGCTAACGCTCCCGCTTTGGGTCAGCTCTTTTGTCATCAGGCGGATCGCGAACGGAGAGACGAGGCCGAGCAGGGTAACGGGAATAGCGAAAAGCAGGATAGTGCCGATCAGGGAGCTAAGAAAAATGCTTACTGAGAGCTGCGCAATGCCGGTAATCGACCAGTTCAGAATGCTCTGACTGACGAAAGGGATCACCAGGATGGCAAGCGCGGCTATCGCGGTAATGCTGCATAGCACTTTCCCCGACGGATGGCGGTCGGCAATACGCCCACCGAAGAAGTAGCCAACGGTGAGGTAGATCAAAATCAGGCCGATCAGGTTTGCCCAGATAAACAGGGAGGTGCCGAAATAGGCCCCCAGGAGGCGGGAGGCGCTCATCTCCAATGCCAGTGAGGTCATGCCGCTGACGAAGACCAGCGCAATGAGAAAATATTTTGTCATGATTTATGGCGTGCCTTGCAGAAATTGAAACTTGCCAAGCATGTTAGTAAAAAACTGAGCGTTGAGCGCGTCAAATTGCTCATCCGGCGCCTGTAGCTCGATGATATATCCCTTGCCCTGATGGACCGTGGCATAGACCTGCACGCGCTCTTTCTGTGTATCTGTCTGATAATACGCTACAGCCGCGATCCAGGTTTCTCCGCTGATGGTGGCCGTTGATGTCGCTGCCGGTGGCGTAAAGTTGGGTTTTGGCGCGAAATTTGTTTGCAGGTCGCTAGCTACCAGATCGCTGGCGGAGGCGGTGGTTGGGCCGAGCGCCTTAAACGCGCCAAATTGATCCGTCTGGTCCGGGTTCGCGAACTGAATGCCGCTGGCGTTGCTCACCGCTCCCGGTTGCCAGTTCTGCGGATATTCGGTGGTAAAGCCGTAGTTGATGCAGACGGGGCCGCACCACAGGAAGCCGCTATCTGGTGGCGGCGTTGCTGCCTCAGTGGGGGAGGGTGTGGGAGTTGGAGCCTGTGTGGGCGTTGGCGAAGGGGAGGGCGTGGGGGCAAGCGTCGGCGTCGTTTTCGGTTGATTTGCCTGTTGAGCGTTATCCTGGCCTTTGACAAAGAAAATCGTAGCAAAGCCAATGACGCTGATAAGGATAATGACCAGGCAAATGCTTACGACGAGAATGACTGCATGACCCTGATCTTTTTGTATCGTGGGCGGAGGTGTGGGCCTGACGCGCATCCCATTGTCAAAGCTTGATAGTGGTGACATAGACTGTTGTGGATAGCTTGACCCCGCAAAATTGCCCGTCTGGAACTGCGTTGAGCCGGGATACGTCCCGGGAAAACTTTGTTGCGGCGGGTAAGCCTGGCCGGGGAGCGAAGATATGGCCTCGGTGGCGTCGTGATAAAATCCAGTCTGGTGATTTGGCCCGGCCTGGACCTGGTTGATGGGAGATAACTGGTTGGGTATGGATGAAAACCCGGCTTGCGAGGGCTGGCTGGTAGCTGGCGTCGCTGGCATTGTGGGCGGGGATGAGCTAGGTGGCGCGCTGGTCGGGTTGGATGCATAACTGCTAAGCAGTCTGCTACGCCGTGGAGCATTGATCGGTGATTGGGTGGGAAGCGTAGTTGGCGTGCCGCACTGCCCACAAAAAACCTCTTCCTGGCTGATCTCATTTCCACAATTTGGACATTTCATTGGCTGATCCTCGCTCCAGCTATGCTGCTTATCCGCAAATGTCTAACACGACTATATCGGCATACATTATAGCGTATAACTCGGCAAAAACATAGAGGAATGCCGCTATTTTCCTATTCTCCTCTTCTCCTCTCTTTGCTTGCATCGCTGATATCGTCCTCAAGATGAATAGCAATGGTGCGTAGCCCCTCGATATAATGGTGATAGGCAATAATGGCGGCATTTTTGAGGTTTCCCCTGACTCGTTCTTGAAATTGGGTGTCGAACGGTCCACAAACAATCAACCATACCCAGGGGATCTCTTGTTCCTGATTGACCCGCTGCATATTATTGCGGTCCGTGTTGCTGGCTTCAGCGAATCCGGTGGGGTGGCTATGATAGACGCCGATAATCCGTCCTGAGGAGGTGAGCTCGGCCTGGAGTAGATCTTCGGGGGCGAATTCAAAGTAAACGGGCGAGTTATAGATATTGCGCAGTGGCTGAGCCTCCTCTACAAACCAGTTCCCCTGCTCATCCATGTATCCGATAAATACTCCGCAAGCCTCGATACCCGGTCGTTGACAAACATCCATAACGATTGTCTGCTGTGCGCTGGCGCTGATAGTAATCCGCGCGCTCTGGTGTTTTCTCATGCTTTCATCATAAATACGGCTAATAAGCCGCTTGCCTCCAGAATTTCAAATCCATGTCTGCTGGCATATACTTTCCGACTTTTGCTGGGTCTACTATACCATATGCCACAAGGTTGAGACTTGCAGGCGCAAGGCAGGGCAGGATGGGGCAGAGCAGGGCAGGCGCAAGGCACTGCCCCTACAGTGTAGATGGGTTAGTCGCGGCCCTCTTTTCTTTCGTGGTGCTCCTTGACCATTTCAATCACAATAGCTAGCGCGATCACAAAAGGGACATCGACGCCCGGAGCAATATCGACGCCGTAGCTATCGCGGAAGAGCGAGAAGCGGCGACCAATCTGGGCCAGCAGATTGCCGTTATCATCGCTTACGGTGAAGTTCCAGCGCCAGATGTCGCCATCGATATGGAATCTCATCCCGCCTTCACCCTCGACTTTGAAGCGCTCGCCAAAGAGGCGGAATTGTTCGTGGACGCGCGCCCAGTGCTGGCCGCCGCGATAAATATCGTAGGCTGGCAGAAGCGAAAGCAGATGCTGTTTGATGCGTGCGACCTGCTGGTGGGTCTGGCGATCATACATCAGCAGGTCATCGCCAATGTGGAAGAATTTGCCGCGTACTTCAAGAACAGCGTTCCCTGCATCGTCGCGCACAACGAACGCTTCGGTGAGGCTCCAGGCCCGTTCGCGTATATGATAGCGCATATTCGAAATCCTCGTTTTTTTCTCTATTTTTTTGCTAGGAGGAACTGTTGCGCTCCATAGCTGCGCAGATCCCCTATGTGTAGTACGGTAATGTCAGGGGTAAAGTTTTTTGGCAGCGGGGCCTGGCCGTATTTTCCCTGTCTGACCAGTACCGTGGTCAGGAGTTCGCCCAGCAGTCCTTTGGCATCCTGCAGAATATCTGGTTTATCATCGATCATCACATAATGGTCAGCCGGATAGCGTTGCATAATCTCGTCCAGGTGTTGCTGTTTGTGAATAAAGAGGAGGACGCGCCCCTCGACGGCGTCGGCCAGGGAGCTATTGACTATTTTTTCGGCCTGAAAGTAGAGATCGCCATCTGATACAATCACCGTTAATCCCAGGGATCGCAGGTGTTGGAGCATTTCCAGGGTATGGGGGTAAAGCCGCTCATAAAAGGGGTAGTTGTCGAAAATTGAGTGAACGTGGAGATAAGTTTGCTCGTCCATCTCCGAGAGCGGCGTTTCTTCACGCAAGCGAGTGAGGGCGAGGGGGATATCAACAACATCCTTCTCCTTGCGCACCTGCTCATAAATCTCCCAGTAGCGTTTTGCCAGCTTTGGGCCAAGCTCCACCTGGAGATGTTGATCAAGATCTTCTTTGACATCATCGTTAGAAAGCAACGTATTATCGACATCGAGCCAAAAAACAAGAGTCTTGCTCATTCTATCTCTCCCTCATCGAACACCAATCCCCGATACAGCGCTGCAACCTCAATTCGTGCGCCGATACTGACCAGCTCAACGATATCACCCGGTCCATAGTGGCGATAGAGCCAGGCTTTAGGGTTGGTGGGATCTCGCTCATTGCGTTGCCAGACTTCGACATATTGCGCGAACTGGCTGGTCAGGACGATTTCCTGAATCGTTTCCTGGCTCTGGTAGGCTTTAAACTTCGCCCCGCGATCTTTTGTTTCGGTGCCTGGAGAAAGAACCTCGACGATCACGCGAGGAGATTCGATCAGCGTATTATCTGCTCTGCTATCTGCCTCGGCGCAGGAAACCGTTACATCTGGATAGACAAAATGGGGTTTGCCATTTTTCTTCAGAGCAAGCAAGACCTGGACACCTGGCCCAAAGACGGTACAGGGACCCGACCGAAAATGCAAGTCCAAAGCGAGTCGTGCGTTATACGCGATCCGATCATGCGCAACACTTCCATCACTCATCATGTAGGCCACGCCATTGATGTATTCGTATTTACGGTCGGGCGAGAGTCGCTCCAGTTCGTGAAATTCCCCCTCGGTCATTTTTGTGCCGGGCCGGTGCCACATCGGCGTCTGCTCTTGGCGGGGATTTGTGGACATTCCTCACCCTTTCCAGTCACGAAACGTTCGTATGCTCTTCAGGATTGAAGCGCCTGTTCCAAGTATAGCATACGACGCTATTCCCTGAACAAGGAATGATTTTATCGAAGCACACGGGGAAAAGGGGGAGCAGGAAAAACCTATGGATGTTTCGGGCAGTCAGGTGTATGATAAACTATGTGAGAAATGTCGAACAGGATAGAGGTTTTTTGATGGAGACCGTTGCTACTACCGAGCGCAAGCGAGTGCTCTTGCTGATGTCCCCTGCCACCTATCGCGCGGGAGCGTTTCTGAGTGCGGCGCAACGCTTGAACCTGGAGGTTGTGGTTGGGATCGATTTGCCGGAGACACTGGCCGATTACTGGCATGTGCCTCTGGGCATAGATTTTACGCATATTGCAGACTCTGTACAGACGATTATGGAGTTTGCGCAAAAACATCCTCTGCACGCCATTCTTTCTGTCGATGATGCGGCAAGCGAGCTGGCGGCCCATGCCAGCGTCGCGCTGGGTCTGGCACATAATTCCCCGCAGGCGGCTGAAGCAGCCCGTGACAAACTGCTGATGAGAAAGCTTATGGCGGCAGGTGGCGCGCCCTGCCCGGTTTTTCGTGATTTTTCATTGCATGGCGATCCTGCCTGGATTGCAACGCAGGTGACGTATCCCTGCGTGCTCAAGCCGTTGCGCCTCTCGGGGAGTCGGGGCGTGATCCGGGCCAATCATCCAGCCGAGTTTATAGCAGCTTTTCACCGGCTCAAGCGGCTGCTGATGAGTGAAGGGTACAAAGAAAATGAAACGTCCTTTCTCGTCGAGGACTTCATTCCAGGCTTCGAGGTGGCCTTAGAAGGGCTGCTCACGCAGGGAAAACTAAAAGTGCTCACGTTATTTGATAAGCCCGATCCGCTCGATGGTCCTTTTTTTGAAGAAACTATTTACGTCACACCTTCTCGCCTGCCAGCAGCAACGCAAGAGGCAATCGCACAGTGCGTATCAACCGCCTCTGCCGCTCTTGGTTTGCGCGAAGGGCCGGTTCACGCGGAACTGCGCGTCAACGAGCAAGGTCCCTGGATGCTTGAGATGGCCGGACGTTCCATCGGCGGCCTGTGCTCGACTGTGCTTGAGTTTGGGGCCGGTATGTGTCTGGAGGAGCTGATCTTGCGCCATGCAACAGGTGAGAAGATCACAGATATTGAGCGCGCCTCCCATGCCGCCGGGGTGATGATGATACCAATTCCTAAAGCGGGTATGCTGAAGGCCGTGCATGGCGTGGAAGAGGCCCGTTGCGTCCCTTGCATTACCGGCATTGAAATTACTGCGAAGCTGCATCATCCTCTGGTACCACTTCCCGAGGGTGCCAGCTATCTGGGTTTTATTTTTGCGCGCGGCAATACTCCTGCTGAAGTGGAAGAGGCCATTCGCGTTGCCCATAAACTGCTGCGTTTCGAGATCAGGCGTGAGATCCCCGTTTTAAGGTAAAAACTGCCACTATGCATCTCCTGTATTGAGATGAGCAGGTCATTGCTTCCCCATAATTATGCAGGGCTTTTCAGCTTTCGTCATGCTCGCAGGGCAAAACCCTGCTCGCAAGGGGAGAGAGGTGCTGGTGACGCCGCGATGCGGCGTCACCAGCACCTCTCTCCCCTTGCCCGGCGCCCCGTTCGGGGCGCGAACCCAGTCGGCAGGAGTCCGAGGAGAGGAACACTGAAAAGCCCTGCATAATTAGGTAACTATGAACTGATTATCTCATAGGCATTACCAAAAAATACTACCTTTGCAGGTAATATTGGACATGTCATAATTTATATGGAATACTCAATAGAAAAAGATGTGGTTATTTTTGGAGGTTTTTATGTCCTCGACCTATCCTCCTTTTGGTGGGGCTTCCGCTCAAACCTGCCTGCGTTGTGGAAGACAGCTTCCGCCTAATGGAAGCTATTGTGCAGGTTGCGGTTATGATAATCCATCTCCGCAGAGAGGTAGCTCTGCCGGGCGCATGCCATCTCCCACTTCCACTTTATCATGGGACGGCAGAGGACCTTCCATGCCGTCTTATCAGGAGCAGGGGAGGAGTCAGGGAGGTGTGCAATGGGGACAGTTGCCTGTACCGCCGCTCCAAAATGGCTTTGCTGATCAGCAGTCTATGCCTCCAGCTTCGGCTGTACCTATGCCTTCCCCACCTCCAATGTCGCCTTTGCCAAATAAATTCGCCGAGCAGCGGCCATTTACCTCAGTGCCAAATAGCTTTGGGGACCTACCCCCTCTGCGGCCTCCCGATGACCAATTTCCCCCCTTACCTTCAAGACAGAATGGCTTACAGGGATTGCCTCCGCTCCCTCAAGGCCAGAACAGTTTTGTGGGTCAGCCCGTGTTTCCCCAGCAGTCGGGAATCAATGATTTCTCGGGTTCTTCCGGTCCATCCATGAGTAATATCCAGCCTCTTAATGGGTCAGGTCGCCTCCTGAACACCGGAAACCTTTATGGGCCTGGTCCTGTCGTCTCCCCTCCTCAGTCGCTTAATCCGGCGGCAATGCCGGCTAATTTACGGGCGGGCATGGCTTATGAGCCACAGGCCGCGCCACTGCCGCAGAAAAAGCGGAGCGGCCCGGGACCCGGCGTGGTTATCGGCATTGGCCTGCTGATCATTGTGCTGATTGGTGGCAGCATCACCGCTTATATGCTATTAGGGCCTGGAAATACTGCGCAAACCGCTAATACGCCTTCTCCGGCCACGAAGGATACCCCCATCTTCACCGATGCGTTTACTAACAATAATAATGGATGGAATTTGCAGGGCGATCCTGGAAAGTTTTCAGCGAGCGTGGGCAACGGCACAATGGTGCTGGAGGATGATAATCATAGTCTGTTATGGGAACTGGTGCCGGGCCAGAAAACCTTCAGTAATTTTAAACTGATGGTTGATGCGATGCTTTCCAAAGGCGACCAGAACAATGGCTATGGGGTGTTTATCCGTGGGGCTTCCAACCAGAATAGCGAACTGGCTACGTATTATCGTTTCGCCCTTTATGGCGATGGCAGCTATGCGATCTTCAAGGGTTCGGTCGATGCCAATGGCAATACTACCAACACCAGACTTCAGGACTATGCGCTAGACCCTGCGATCAAAAAGAGTGGTGTTAATCACATCATCATTGTCGCGAATGGTCCTGCGATGACGTTTATTGTCAACGGTCAACCATTAAAGACGGTGACCGATAATAGCTATACCAGCGGTTCGGTGGCGCTATTTGTGATCAACCTGAATCCGTCAAAGACGGGCGGTCAGGCGACGTTCTCCAATTTCGGGATCTATCAACTGAAACCGTAATGTGCAAAAAATGTAGAGATGCGAATAAATCGCATCTCTACTCCTCTCGCTCGATAATCTCCGCATAAGTCGCGGGATCGACATTGCCGCCACTCACAATACAACAGACGCGCTTGCCGTAAAAACGCTCAGGCGCGATCAGCATCGCTCCCAGCGAGAGCGCGCCCGTTGGTTCCACTTTCAGGTTGGCGTAACGGAAATAATGCCGCACTGCCTGCATGGTGAACGGATCTGGAACCTCTATAATGTCGGTGAGGCCGCGCTGTAGTATCTCCCAGTTAATGTTTCCCAGACTGATAGTTCGTGCGCCATCAGCCACAGTCGCAGGCTCTTGCTCGTTGGGAATGAGCTGACCGCTGCGCAGGGACCGGGCGGCATCATTGCCAGGAAGCGGTTCCGCGCCGATAATTTGTGTGGGCGCTTGCAGGTGATCGCGCGCTACCACAATGCCTGAACTGATGCCGCCACCGCCAACCGGCACGATGATGATATCGAAGGGCGCGGCGCTGAGAATTTCCTTGCCAAGCGTTGAGTTTCCTGCCACGACGCGATAATCATCATACGCTTGCGCCTGGAAAGCATCCGCTTGCGCGCTCATAAGCTGAGCGACGCGCTCCGCTCGACCTATCTGCTGCACATCGATCAAATCAACAGTGCCGCCATATGATTGCACAGCCGCGATCTTGACCTTTGCCGACGTTGCAGGCATGACGATGGTGCAGGTTTTGCCCAACAATTTGCAGGCATAGGCCACTGCCTGTCCAAAGTTGCCCGACGAGGCGGCAATCACATGCTGCTGCGGGATGCTGGACAATAAATTATAGGCTGCGCGAAACTTGAAACTGCCAGTATGCTGAAACGTTTCGCTGGCGATGGTCAGCTCGCACTTGAACTGCTCCGAGAGGATCGGGCTGGGAAGCAGAAACGTGGGGCGGATATGGCGCGGCAAGGTCTCCCATATGGTATCAATATAGCTGTTGGTCAGTTGCGGGGCGGTTGTATATGGTTGCATGATTGCGACTCCAGGTAATTTTTTATTGGGATTCAGGATAGTGGTATGTGTTGGTATTGTATCATGTTTGATCTGCGTCATTGCATGCCATAGGAGTTGGATTGATTACAAATTGCATGCTTCCTGCCTTCCTTCAAGACAAATAATATACCTGGGCAGTATAGGAGAAAGAAACTGGTCTGTAAAGAACTGACGGCACGATACAACGCGATTGCGGGTGGCTTAATGGTGTACTCTTCGGAGTATCATACTAGCGTGGAAAATGGCTCTGGCTCTTTCAAGGAAGGCAAGTACTCGTCTGTACGCTTCCTTCGAGCCATGTTATGAGATAGAAGCGGCGGGCGTTGTGCTGGTGAGTCCTGAAGGTTTTGTTGCTTGGCGCTCACCTGATCGCCTGAAGTATCCTCACCAACAGCTCAAACAAGTCATCTCCAGGATTCTTGGCAGATAAGAGACTGTAATATATTCCATCTCCAATTTACTTTTATATATCTTTCAGCGAGGAATGGCGAATTCGTATCGTCAGCTACCTTGTTCTCATGGAAGGCCGATTATTGATCGCAATCATTCACAATACACTGTATTTAGTCTTGTTCCCTATCAACATATCATGCTCGACGTTGTTCACCACCTGGCGTTTCGTCCGGGTGGCGAAGTGAAGGTCAAAGTATATGCTCTTTAAGTGGTCTCTGGCTTCTCCTTCTTTCGTATCTCCGGTCGAGCTACCTCTGCTGCTCAAGGAGGCTTCTCAGAGACTGGAAACATTAGTTGCAGGTAGAATCGTCATATAGAAGGCTAATACCTAACACAATAATTCCTATACATATAGCTGCTATCACCAAAGTTAGGAAGAATGTTTTGATTCTGAGTCCGATGCTTAAGAATATCAAAAAGGAGGCTATTGAAGTGCAGCAAAAGAAGATCCACGATTTTTCCTTTTTGTATTTCATGATAGAAGATCTCCCTTCTTGCGTTTTATATTGACTATTCTCAGCAGTCAAAGGAAAAGGTCCACTTTGATCATACCAAGTGGACTTGGAACGACCTCGCCAAAGATACTGTCTATACCAAGCTTCCTCGGTCTGCTTGTCAAAGACCGAGGAAAGCCTAGCGCAATGGATTGCTATTAGGTATTTTTGTCGCCTGGATGATACTCACTAACCAAATGTTGCGCCTAAAATGCAACCAAGCACAGCTCCTAAGTACACAGATGCTCCTATTAGTGCTAACCAAGCGGCTACGGGGCCTAACCAAGCTGGAGCTGTGACGGCAGCCCCAAGTGCTCCGAGAGCAATCAAACCAGCCCACCCACCTGCTATAGCGCCGATAGCCGTCAGTATCCCCCCGATGACCTGCAACAAAATCTCGCCAGGTATAGAAGCCATGCAAAATCCGAATTTATCTAACCACGAGGCCTTGCCACTTGAGTCAGTCCTATTGACTGGATCTTCATTAGCATAAGCGCACCGATTTTGCGCTGTCGGATCATGAGGATTTCCTTGCAACGGGTCCAGTTGCGTCCATCTACCTACAGCCGGATCGTAGTAGCGTGCCCCGAACTTGTCATACCCACTGCTGCTATCAAAGTATCCGCCAGCGTAGCGCCAAGGGTTCGCTTGCAAAACAGGAGAACTGATGGTACTGAGCAGATTTCCATAGGGGTCATACCGATAGCGCGTGCCTCCCACAAGATTGCCGCTACTATCTGTCAGACCCACGATGGAGCCCAGCGCATCGAAGAGATAGTAGAATGTCCCCGAAGGGGTGCGCTCGCTAAGGAGTTGCCCTTTTGCATCGCGTGTGAAGTAGGTGGTGCCGCTGCTATCGGACTGGCTGCTAATGCCCTGAGGACCATTGACATAGCTAATGGTACCAGCCTGGACACGCTGCGTTTGATCTGCGCCTGTGTAGGCCATTTGTGTGCCGTTGATCGCCGTTGTCTGGTTCATGGCATTGTATACGAGCGTTACAATCCCTTGAGACACTGCTGTGCGGTTGCCATTGGCGTCGTAACTGTACGTTACTCCCTGCGAGGTCGAGACCAGTTCATCGGCGGCATTGTAAGTGAAATTGACCTGTGCTCCATTGAGCCCTAATGTTTGGGCGACAATGTTGCCGCGCAGGTCGTAAGAGTAGTGGAAGTTGTCAACTTTGGTGCCGCCGTTGAAAACGCCCGCATTCGTTAGTCGATTGAGCGTATCGTACTGATAGTTCGTTTGCTGGTTGGTGGCCTGATCGGTCATGCTCTGACGCAGGGCTTTACCACCGTAGTTATAGCTATAGCCTGCTAACAACGTACCGTTGCGTTTGGCGTTGATGATTGTTTGTTGACCTGCCCCGTTGTAGGAGATGCCGATGGTGACATTGTTAGGGTACTGAATGCTGGTGCGCTCGTCTTTGGCATTGTAGGTGAAGAGGGTTTGCGCCCCGCCTGGTTCTGTCAGTGTGGTGAGCAGATTGACTGCATTGTAACTATAACTGACCGTTCCTCCTGCATCTGTAAAGCTCAACGGATTGCCAACGGCATCATAGGCGTAGCTCAGGACGTTTCCTCCGGGTAACGTTTTCGAGAGCAGGCGATTGGCTGCGTCATAGCGAAGCGTGGTGGTACCGGTGCTATCGCTCTCCGTGAGAGCGTTGCCGTCAGCATCATAGCTATAGTTGACGCTAGAACCATCTGCGTAGGTCGCTTTGACGATACGATCCAGGGCGTCGTAAGTATAGGTCGTGGTTTGCCCCTTGCCATCGGTGACGCTAGTCAGACGGCTCAGCGTATCGTAGGTCAGCGTAGTAGCACCCATCGGGCTAGGAGGGGTCGTTTTGATCAAGTTACCGGCACTGTCATAGCTGTAGGTGGTAATGTTGCCTCCTGGATCGGTCATGCTAGCGATAGTGCCGTTGGCGTTGTAGTTGTACTGTGTCGTTGATCCCGTCCCTCCATCGGTGCTGTCTCTCACCTGCGTCAGGTCGCCATTGCCGTTATAGGTGTAGCTGAGCTTGTTACCCTGAGGATCAGTTTGCGTGGTGGGGTAGAAAGGGAGATTTTCATTGTCGTAGGTATAGGTATACTTGGCTCCTGTTGGCCAAGAGGCCGTGGTCATGTTGTTATTAACATCGTAGCTGTAGGTAGTCACATTGCTGAGTGGATCGGTGAACGAAGCAACGTTACTGTCGGGAGTATAGGTAGTGGACTGTGTATGCCCTAGTGCATCTGTGACTTTGGTAATGCGGATCGAGCCGTCGTGTAGATAGGTGGTCTTGTTGCCTCGTGCATCAGTCACTACCGTAGTGTCGTCGGAATTGAAGGTAAAGCTGGTCACTGCACCAGTCGGGTCGGTTAACGTTCGGATCTGACCACCGCTCCCACCGTAGGTAAGTTTAGTGGTGTTGCCGAGCGGATCGGTAATCTGAACGATATTACTGGTGCCAGGTGCATAGGCATAACTGGTGACATTGCCCGCCGGATCTGTCGAACTAATCAGATTACCGGAGCTGTCGTAGCTGTAGCTGACCGCGCGTCCACTGGGATCAGTAATGGTTGTGAGCTGTCCAGCGGTATTGTAGGTAAAGGTAACAACCCGTCCCTGCGTATCTGTAGCGGTGGTAACGCGATGGGAAGCATCATAGGTGAAGTCAATGCCGTTGCCGTTCTGCTCTTCATCGCGCACCAGCCTGCCACCAGCGTTAAACTCCAGGCGCTCACCGGTCTTATGGTAACGAAGGTGGTACGGAGTATTGGCATCACCACTTTTAAAAAGTGTAGCATCAAGACCAGGAGGATCGACAAAGCCGCCGTTGCCATCGGGAGCAAAGAGCGCCGAATTGCCGGTCGGACCATTGAAACGAACGGTACCATCGCTATTAAAGCCCAGATTAACGTCGGCAGCGGTGTTAAGCTGCCAGCGCGGTCCAATTTCGCTGCTCGGACCGGATTCGGAGTTGTAGTAGCTCTCTAGTGAGAGATCCAGCAACGTGCCTTTGATGTGCAGATTAGTTACATGCAGAACAACGTTGCCGTTGCCGACATTGATTTTGATCTCCATATTAGAGCTGAGATGATCGGTAATGTAGGTATAGAAACGCTGCACGCCCATCCCATCAATACTGCTGGTCGCGGCAGGAAGGAGCGTGGAATGCAAGTTGAGCCAGGAATCGGCACTGGTCAGTGATGACAGGGGAGCTGTAACAACCTGATTTTGTGAGACTGGAGCAGCGTTAGTTTGCTGGTTGGGTGAGGCGTATACTCTTGAGGGCCATACGCCAGCCCAACAGCCGATGACAAAGGTAGCTGTCAGGGAAAAAACGAGCGATAACCGCAACACAATATTCCCATTCCAGAGCTCTCGTAAGATCTGAGAAATATGAGAAAACGATAGACGGGACCAATGAGGTGGGTAATCCATAAAAGCAGAACTCCTTTTCTAAAATCACACTCAACATCCTGACTGAGAGGATAAGCGGCAGAGACCGCTTTTTCTCCTCACGCTGAGGACTTCCCTCTTTTCTATGGAAGTCAAAGAAACAGAGGTCTGCTCTGACTATAGCTGAGGCCATCCCGAAAAAGAGCTCTCAAAAGTAACGTTCCAGGCTCTCATCTTCTCACATGTTACTTATGATAGCTGCCCTATCCTTCATGTTACTTTTGATAGATATCGCGTTTTTTGTCTATATTTCTGATACTTCTGTGATAGAATCTATCCAGACGGCTCATTTTTGCGTCTGCTACCATTGCAGATTACAAGAAAACACAAGGGAGAACTGAAGGACAGCTTCTATGGGAAAAGCCAGAACGCCGAATATGCAATTGCGCCAACGGCGCGAAGAGCTTCACCTGACACAGGCAGAGCTTGCGGACAGGCTCGGAGTTAGTACCTTAACGGTTGGTCGTTGGGAACGAGGCGAAGTTGTTCCCACCCCGTATGCTCTCAGAAAGCTTTGTACCATCCTGGAAGCTACTCCTCAAGCACTGGGGTTCTCGCAAGAGGAAGAGGCAGGAGCGCCCACTACTGAAAGTGACAGGGAGTCGTCTACCAGACCCCGGCCCTCCCGCCTGACCCGACGTACCCTACTCGTAAGCGCCGTGACAGCGGGGGCGGTCGCAGTAGGAGGAGGCACAGCGATCTTGCTCATGCACCAGGTGAGAGGTGCTCCCTCCTCTTCTCCTACCATCTCCTTGCCAAATCCTGGACCACAAACCCTCAAATCATCTCTGGTCTATACAGGCCACGTAAAACGCGTTGAAAGCGTTGCGTGGCATCCTACCGATGCCTATTTGGCCTCCGCCAGCGCCGATGGTATCGTGCGGGTATGGCACTCCCAGAACGGTGATGATCTTTCCGCCTCCCAATGTACGTCAGGAGTCATCTCCTGGATCGCCTGGTCTCCTGATGGACAATCGCTCGCCCTTTGCGGAGGGGCGCGAGCTGTCTGGATAATTCCTGCATTTCCATCTGCGCATCTTACCCCGGAGACCTGTCCTCTTCCATATCAAGGCCACCAGGATGTTGTGAATAGCTGTGCCTGGTCGCCAGACAGTCGCTGGATCGCCTCTGGAGGTCAGGACGAGTCATTGCAGGTCTGGTCGGCGCAGACAAAACGTCTCCGTTTCCCATCCCTCCAAATAACCAATCCCATCTCTAGCGTGGACTGGTCTCCTGATGGGAATTCTCTCGTTTTCGGAGCGAAGGATGGCAAAATTTACTCTTGTGATGCTTTAACCGGTCAACACCTCACGACGTATTCCGGTCATACAGATGCTGTCAATGCGGTCGCATGGGCTCCTACAAGCCAGCAATTCGCCTCCACCAGCGATGATGGCACGGTCCGCATATGGAATGCAGCAACGGGTCATGTGGAACGTATCTATCCTACCAACGGCACTCCAGTGGATGCTACAGCCTGGTCAGCGAACGGGCGCTATCTCGCTACCGGAGGAAAAGATAATCTGGTACGTATTTGGAACACATCCACAATTGAACAGCTCTATACATGCGAAGGCAATCTTGACATCGTCAATGCTGTAGCCTGGTCTCATCACGGCTATCGCATTGCTTCAGCAGGACAAGATAAATCTGTCCACATCTGGGATCTGAGCGCCATTTTGCAATAATGGGAGAGCCGGTTCAGGCAGAAAATCAGACCAAATCATCCCCTCCCCAAAAAATGATATACTCTAAACTAACAAACGTTTGTTAGTTTCCTGGGAGGGAAAAAGCGATGCCTCGTTATCAGCCGGGCGATGCACTGCAATCGCCGCGCTTCTGTGGCGTGCGTACGTTTGCGCGCCTTCCTTATGTGACAACGACCGAAGATGTGGATGCGATGGTGCTGGGGGTGCCATTTGATACCGGCGTAAGCTACCGGGCAGGAGCGCGGTTTGGCCCTGCTGCCATTCGTGATGCCTCCTCCCTGTTACGACCATATAATCCGGCGGCGAATGTCGATGTCTTTGGCACGCTCTCCGTAACGGATGGAGGCGATCTTTCGGTCGTTCCGGGCTATATTGAAGACAGCTATGCGCGAATCGAGGCAGGGTTGCAGCCAGTGGTAGATGCGGGTGTCATTCCTATCTGCCTGGGCGGCGATCATTCAATCACCCTGGCTGAATTGCGTGTGGTGGCGCGGCGATACGGGCCATTAGGACTTGCACATTTTGATGCGCATAGCGATACCTGGGATGAATATTTTGGTCGAAAATACAATCATGGCACCACTTTTAGACGCGCCATTGAGGAAAACCTGCTTGATCCTGCGCGTTGTATCCAGGTGGGGATGCGTGGCTCCGTCTACGCGCCTGGCGATTACGATATACCGTGCCAACTGGGCATGCAACTTATGCCCGATGAAGAAATGCGCCGGCATAGTATGACGGAAGTCGCCCGGATCGTGCGGGCGCGTATCGGGGATGGTCCCACCTTTCTGACGTTCGACGTCGATTTTGTCGATCCGGCCTACACTCCCGGCACAGGTACGCCGGAGGTGGGAGGAGTGACGAGCCGGGAGGCGTTACAGCTCTTGCGCGGCTTGCGGGGAGGCAATTTTGTGGCCTTCGATATCGTCGAGGTTTTACCTGCGTACGATCCAGCGCAAATTACCGCTCTGCTGGCAGCCAATGTCGCTTACGAGATGCTCACATTAGTTGCAGCAAAGAAGCTTCAGAATCTATGAACAGGTAAGAAGGGGTAAGATAGATGAATGACTACACTGCTAAAATACGGATACGCCTCAGTGCCAACGACGCTCATTATGGCGGGCAACTGGTCAACGGAGCGCATATGCTCGCGCTTTTTGGCGACGTTGCCACCGAACTGGCTATTCTCTGTGATGGCGATGAAGGGTTACTCGTGGGCTATGAACAGGTTGAATTCCTGGCTCCTCTGTATGCCGGCGATTTTGTTGAAGCTGTGGGACGCATTACCAGGATCGGGCGCACCTCGCGCCGCATAGAGTTTGAAGCGTATAAAGTCATTGCTGCCCGCCGTGATATTGGCGAGTCCGCCGCCGATGCTCTGGATACTCCTCTGCTCATTGGACGCGCCATCGGGACGACGGTGGTGAAAGAGCAATTACAGCGCAAACAGCGCACGACCTGAGATTGATACAAGAGCCTCCGGAGGCTGTGATTTTTGTTACAGCGATACCGCCCTTCTCTCTTGTACGCTTCTTCTTGATAGCAGTGAAGATGAAAAAGTCAAACGGTTCACTGTGCAAGGAGGAAGTATGTTGCAAGCCGCAGAAATTGAACAAACGAAGCAGGCCATTCGCCAGGCGCTCTATCAGGTCTATGATCCTGAACTGGGCGTAAATATTGTGGATCTGGGTCTGGTTTATGGCATTGCGGTCAACACGGAAGGCTTTGTTTCTCTCACGATGACCCTGACCACCCCTGGCTGTCCAATGCATGAGGCGCTTGGAGATGGCGTCGGCGCAGCCCTTCAAGGAATTCCAGGACTGACAGGCGGTGAGATCGCCCTGGTCTGGGAGCCGCGTTGGACCCCTGATATGCTCTCTGAGGAAGGCCGTCGCCAGCTCGGCTTTTAGCTTCCCTCTGGTTGCTTGATATCTACGCCAGCCTTCTCTAAGCGCGTAGATGCCAGGCAACCAGTAAAAGATTGCTAAAAGCTAGCAATAGACTAAGTGCGAGTGTGCCACTGGCTACTTGCAGCGCGATCACCTGCTGCCACAAGGCTGCTACTATCATAGCAGGAAGGCTCAGGTTGAAGAGCCACCAGCTTACCCATGCCCAACGCTCATGCAGCATCTCGCGCATCAGCGGCACATGTTGTCTGCCAACCAGTGGGCCATAACGTTCCGACCAGATCAGAAACGGCACAATTTTGTAGAGATAGCCAATGGTGCTCTGTCCCAGCCAGCCAAGCAGCGCAGCCAGGCCAAAGGCTAGCCAGATAGCAGGCGTTCCCCAACCTACTAGCGTCGTTACGACTCCCGCTACAATCACGAGGGAAAAATAGCCTGTGGCGGCTATACTATGATAGTGTGTCACCTCCAGGCGCTTGCGCTGACGCAGCTTGAGCATGCGCCAGAAGTCGCCGGAGAAGCCAATGGAGGCGGCTATCAGCAATCCGCCTCCGATCCATTCCAGCAGCATCCAGTTCAGTAGTATACCGGAAGCTAGCAGCGCGATCCCACCGTTGAGCGCGCTCAAAATCAGCTTTCCCCAGCGATCATCATGAGCATGGGAGAGCAGAAAGAGCCGTCCCAGCGTGTACGAAACCCCCACCAGGGTGCAACTTAGCCAACCCACGATGCCCAGTACGATATGCGCCAGCAGTATCTGTTCAAACGCCGCGCCGAGAAAACCTGTGACGAAGTTCCAGGCAGCAGTAAGGCCCAGACTGACGATCAGGCAGAGATACAGCAGCGAGGCGATCAGGAAAGACGTGGTAAGCGGGCGTGTGCCGGCGCGGAGGAATGTAATACCGAGCACGATAACATAATGTGCTACGGCCAGTGCAATGACGGTTCCTCCGGTTATCAGCAGCCAGGTCTGCCACCACCAGAAGCCGCAGATCAGGCAGACGACGCCGCAAAGGAACACCGGATACTGCCAGCGCAGCAGCGCCGTAGCCCGCAGCGGTGAAACCACGATGACCGGGACCAGTTGCAGGGTGGCTCCCATGATGGTCATTGTTAGCCAGCCCAGGGTGACGATGTGAACCAGGGCCAGAACGTGAGGAAGGTTCGGAGCTGGCAGGGCTAGAGGTAGCACCCAGGGAGCCAGCAAACCAAAGATCGCTGCCGCACCGGCTCCCGTCAGGAGAAATGGCAAAGAGATCACCAGTGGCACTCCACGCCGACCTGCCAACCCTCCCCCGGCCAGTCCAAACGATGGTGCGGCCTGTCCTGTTTGCAGCTTGAAGGTTACACTCTTCTGTTGTGCATTCATACTGCTGTTCTTCATCTGTTGATTGCTCATGGTTGGCTCCTTCCCAGCGCGAGAAGCCGCTGATCTGCTACGCACGAGTAAAGAGAACCCACCATTCGCCGACGCTTACTATAGAGGTTTCATGAGTGAAACCACGCTCACCCAGCACTTGATAGAGTGGGACCGGCTCAAAAGGAGCAATGAGCAGCAAGGTCTCGCCCTTTTTGAGCTGCTCGGCTGTTTCCATAATCATCACAAACGGTTCACCGCCCTCTGCCAGCACGGGTCTGACATCTAGAATCTTCATTGCCTGTTCCTGCCAGGCGACACTTTTCTTAATCATGTGTTTTTCTCCTTCTTGAGCTCGAATACAGTATTGTAACCTGCTAACAGACCGAAGCGAGGTTGAACCTGCCAGCGCCTCTTGCCTCCGGTGCCTCAAGCATAGCCCGTTTTTGGGCCAGGCACAGCGACAAAAGTCACAGCCAGGCAATCAGAAAATATTCTATACTCCTCCCGTACTTGCTCCGCGGTCAGTTCATCGCTCAGCAGGAATGCAACTTGCATTATATGTATGCTTTCAACTTTCAAAGGAAGGGGTTCATTACTCATGGCAGAACAAACAGCAACACTTGATGTCCGTACGATCCCTCCACGCGAACGGCATCCTCTGATCTTCTCGCGTCTCGATGCGCTCCAGGTTGGTGAGGCTTTGCTGCTGGTCAACGATCATGATCCCAAACCATTGCGTTACCAGTTACAGGCGGAACGTCCCGAAGAGTTTTCGTGGGAGCCCCAGGAAGAAGGACCAGAGGAATGGGTGATACGTATTGGCAGGGTGGCTGAAGAAGAGTAGTTTGTAGTTTCTGCTGCTGGCGCATAGCTTCTTTTACTATGCGCCAGCAGAAAATGATATAAAAAATGGCTATTACCTTATGGCACTCTTCGCCTCATGTGCAGCCTTTTCCATCGTCTCAAACAGTTGGCGGGCCTCGGCGGGCGTCAGCCGTGTTTCTAGCAAAGGAACGTAGACCTCTTCCTCTTTGGCAAAGTGGACTGCGACAAGTGCGGCTAGCCCATAGAGCACACGGCGCAAAGCCAGCTCCTGAGATGGTCCCAGGCTCTCTTTATCCAGGTCTAACCGCAGCGTGCCCAGTTCCTCGATCAGCCGACCGATTTCGACGTGGTCACGGCTCATCGTGGCCGTCGCTTCTGGTGCTCCCATCAGCTTGCCCACGATGGGATACAGGGCCTGCTCTTCCGCCTGAGCATGAGGAATAAGGTGATGGCGCAGGAACTCATACGTTGCGTTGATATCCTGTCGCAGTAAGGCTACGGGCGAAGTGCCAACTGCATCTGCGACGATGCGTATTTGCCTGATTTGTAGCAGTAATTCCTGGTGTTCATCCCGTAACGGTTGCATGAGCTGTGGCATGCTTGACTCCTTCTATGGTAAGGTTGTGCAGACTTTTCTCCTCTGAAAACAATTTTTGCTTCAATACGGCAGCGGGCAATATTTGCGCTGCTTCTTTGAGAGAGTATAGGCGTTTTTCGCACCCGTCGCTGTGACAAAAGTCGCTAAGGCGCCTCAGGGTATGCTGCTTAAATTCTCTCTCTCATGTGGCCTGGGCTTGTTATAATAGGGAAAATGAGGTAGAGTGTTCCAGGAAGGAGGGGTATCGTGCCCATTGAGAGCGAAACGCTGCGTCGCATTCCGTTGTTTGCCACCCTCAGTCCGCAGGACTTAGCGCAGGTGGCGATGTTGACAGTGGAGCGGCATTATGAACGAGGCGATCTTATTTTGCTCGAAGGGGACCAGGGCGGAGCGTTACATTATGTGCAAAGTGGCCTGGTCAAAGTTTTTAAAACCTCGGCGGCTGGCAAAGAGCAAGTGCTTCGTCTGATCGCTCCCGGCCATACCTTTAACGACGTGCCCGCACTTGATGGCGGACCCAATCCGGCGAGTGTAGCGGCTATGGAACCAAGCGTAATATATGTCATCAGGCGCACCGAACTACGCAAGCTGATTATGACCCGACCCGAGTTCGCCGACGCTGTGGTGCAGACGCTCGCCAGCGCCCTGCGGCATCTGGTAGCCCTGGTTGAAGATCTCTCTTTGCGCCATGTCGCCGCACGGGTAGCCAAAATTCTCCTCGATCAGGATGCCTCATCCTCAGAGCTGCATGCTCATCATCTAACGCAACAGGAAATGGCCGCCCTGGCTGGCACAGCTCGCGAGGTGGTGGGGCGCGCTCTCAAAGAGCTAGAAGAGGCGGGTGCTATCGAGATGCGCCAGGGGCGGGCGGTAGTGCTGAGCCGCGAACGTCTCCGCCTGCTCTCTTCGTGACTGTTCTTTTGTCCGTCAAGACATGCCATATAGAATTTCTGGGTAACTCTGTAGAACAAGAAGATTAAGCGTCCGGCTCGCCATACGCGTGATACAATGTGGTTATGGACGAGGGACAGGCTATAGCTGAGCATTACCAGAAACATTCTTCAAGCGCAATGCCGCCTATGGACGGACGTTTTGCTCCTGCCGATGCGCTGCACACCAGTACGAGCAAAGTGCCTGTTCGCGAGCGGTCATGCGCTTCTGGTCGCATTATTGCTATCAATGCTCATCGTATCAATCTGGCACTGTTAAAGCAACGTTTGCAAGGGGGTGGCTATCACCTGCACGAGACGCAGCATTTTTTGCTGTGTTTGCGGGCTAAGGAGCCGACGACGCTGGTGGTACATTGGTTTGCTCCGGTGGAGATGGATGCCAATATCGGGCAGTATTTTATGCAAGAGCTGAAACCGTTCGGCCTCCTGGCAGATCCGCAGAGCTATGGCGATCTGTTTGCCGCCGTTGTCTGCTCGCTTGCCCCGCGTGATCCTCAAGGCGCTCTCTATCTTTACGCCGCCAATACCCTGCGGCGCTATCAGCACAATCTCCTCGTTGAGCAGGCTCAGCCCGTCGCGCTGGCAAACAATGCGCCTATAGACGTGTTTTCGACGCTCTATCGTCGTGTCTACGAACTGCAAAGGGGTGAAACGTTCCTTGATGCAGGTTGTTCGTTTGGTTTCCTGCCCTTGCTGATGGCTGAGCGTTTCCCGTCGCTGCGCCAGGTTGTGGGCGTTGATATTCAAACTGCTTCTTTTGCCATTGTGCGGCGATTGGCGCAAGAGCAAGGACTGACGAACGTAAGCTTTGCGCAGGTTGATCTCCTCAGCGATGGCGTGAGCGAGCTTGGAAGCTTTGATACAGTGACGCTTCTGCATGTGCTTGAGCACTTCACTGCAGAGGAAATGTATCGCGTGCTAGCTCGTCTGTTGCCGATGGTGGCGCAGCAGCTCATCATTGCCGTTCCTTACGAGCGTGAGGAGCCAGAGGCGGCCTATGGACATCAACAGCTATTTTCACGCTCCCGGCTCGAAGCGATGGGGGCTTGGTGTCTGCAACAATGGGGAGATCAGGGTCGCATGTGGTATGAAGATTGCGCTGACGGCTTGATCGTACTTGAACGGTAATTCATGGAAGGGAAGTGAACTATGGAAGGTTATATTTTCGAACTCCTGGAACAGTACGACTACGAAAATCTTATTTTTATTCAAGAGAAGAGCGTGGGGTTGAAGGCAGTAATCGCTATTCATAGTACGCGCCTGGGGCCTGCTGCCGGTGGCACACGTATGTATCCCTATGCGAGCGAAGCGGATGCCATCAAGGATGCCATGCGCCTGGCGCGAGCGATGACCTATAAATGGGCAGGCGTGGGCGCGAATTGTGGCGGCGGCAAGTGCGTCATCATCGGCGATCCTAAACGCGATAAAACTGAGGCGCTCTTGCGCGCGCTCGGTCGTCATATTCAGCGCCTCAACGGTCAGTTTTTGACTGGCGTGGATGTTGGTACAACGGTAGAAGATATCGAGATCATGCACCAGGAAACCCGATATGCCATTACGGTCTCTGAAACCCTCGGTGGTCCTGGCGATACTGCACCTCCCACGGCCCTGGGCGTCATCTATGGCATACGTGCTTGCCTGAACGCAATTTACGGCAGCCCCGATCCAAAGGGTCGCAGCGTTGCTGTTCAGGGCGTGGGCGCTGTGGGCAAAGATGTTGTTGCGCACCTGGTCAAGGCCGGGGCAATCGTCGCGATTGCCGATGTCGATCAGGAGAAGGTTGAGCGCGTGGCTGCGGAATACCCTGTGAACATCGTCGCGCCTGGTGAGATTATCACCCTTCCCGTGGATGTCTTCTGCCCCTGTGCGCTGGGATCGATCCTCAACGATCAGAGCATTCCAGCCCTGCGCTGCAAGATTGTCTGCGGCTCCGCCAATAATCAGCTCGCGGACGAAAAGCGACACGGCGAGATGATTGCGCAGCGGGATATTCTCTATGCTCCCGACTTTATTGTAAACGCGGGAGGAGCGTTATCCGGTATTGAGGGTATCAAGCCCGGCGGCTACGACCGTCAGCGTGTGGAAAAAGAGATTGCCCATATTTACGATACAATGGAGAAACTGATCACAATCTCCCAGGAGCAGCAGATCCCAACGTATCGCGCTGCTGATTTGCTGGCTGAACAGCGCCTTGCTCAAGCGACCAGGGAAAAGATATAGCGCCTTATGTGACAAAATGGGAGGAGATATTTTACTATGTAGTGATATGGTGCGTCTCTTCATGCTATTGCAATGAGACGCCCGCCCAGCAAAGGAGCGTTGCCCTATGTTTGTTGTCTTGCTTCGTTATACCAGGCCGCTTGAAGAGGTGGATAAGCACCGCCCGGAACATCTCCAGTTTCTCGACCGATGTTATGCAACCGGAAAATTTATCTGCTCCGGGCGCAGAAATCCGGCAACGGGAGGCGTGCTGCTGGTCAATGCGAACTCTCTGGAGGAAGTGAAGGAGATTACTCAGCAAGATCCATACTGGCGCAATCAAGTGGCGGAGTATGAATTTATCGAATTCACCCCTTCAAAATACCATCCGAGTTTTGCCCCATTCGTTAAGGAATGATGTGAGGCTGGCGAGAGGAACACTTCCCCTCGCCAATCTGGCGCATCAGGTTGGCCGCTTTCATGTTGAGCAGGAGGGAGCTTTGGCACTCGTGTCAATCGCCAGTCGGCTTCAACTTTTCCAGGCCGGGTCCAGGATTCGCCAGCCAGTTGCCCACATAGATATTGTTCAGGTTGTCGCGCCAGTATTGGTCGTAGCCGCTTTGTACCTGAAATACCTGGCCTGAGCTGTCCATCACGTCCTGGTTGCCCAGGATAGCATTTGACCATCGATGTGCATTATGATCCAGCACCGCCTGTCGCTCCCAGTACCCTTGAGAAATGATATCGCTCGTTTGAGAGAGCGTGTTGCTAATGGCCTGCTGGCGTGCAAAGGTATTCTGCTGGATCTGCAGAGCTTGCTGTTGCATCAGGTTGTTGCGCATTTGATTGCGCATGAGTTCGGCCCGATCCCACTGTGGATCAAGCTGAACTGACTTCGCCACATCTGTTAAGAGCGGCTCCCATTGCGCAAACTGATCCTGCGGCGCGCGCAGAATCACAGCAAGATCTGCTTGCCAGAGGCGCAGAAACTTCATATTGACGACCGTGATCGCCATCTTATACCGAAAACAGATGCCGTTTGGTGCTGTAGAGGTGAACTGTATTTCTACGGCGCTCAGATCCAGGTAGGAGAGAGAGGTGCCGTCTTTTGTCCATGCTTTTGCCATCAGTGGCAGGAGGTCAGGCCGGTTGACGATATGTTCAACGCGCATATCCCGATACATTCGAGCCAGTTGAGGAACGAGCCAGTGCTGCGTAAAAAGGGGCGCCGGCATATACCGCTGTAGCCGCCTGCCCGGTAAAACCGCCCCGAACATCCCTATGCCGATTTCCTGGAAGTGGTAGGTAATACCTGGCAGGACCATCATCACCGTCCCATTCTCATCAGACGAGGATACGAAGTTGATAGCCGCCGTGCCGAGGAGTGGATTGCGCACCAGGCGACCAGATGTTTGCCACGCTTGGGGGACGAGCGCCGTGAATGCTCCCTCAGTGGGTTCGCGAAACTGTACGCGTGGTAGTTTAGGAGGCTGGTCCTGAGATGCGGCGTGGGCTGACTGCTTAGATATATCTGGTGCTGCGTCAGATGCCGGTAATTTTGCGCCGCAGTGATGACAGAAATTAGAACGTTCTTTGAGATGCTTATGGCATTGTGGACACTGATAGATCGTCATAATGTCATACTTCCTTCCCACTCTCGCTAGCGGCAAGTTCTTGTAACCTGCACAGTTCGTATTTTCTAAGAATAACTATACATCAGGCGCAGGTGAAAAACATGGGTAATTTTATCACCTTGTTAGTGATGTTTTTCACAATATTTTTCAGCCGGCTCCCTGTCATGAAGAGCGGGAATGGGGGTCGCCTCATCATGACAGGTCTAGCCAGACGCCGCCCTGTTGCGAACTCTCAACCGCCCTGGTCACGAAAAGCATGCCGCGTAAGCCATCGTAGACGGTGGGATAGCCTCCGAGCGGCGGCTCGCCCGACTCTACACGGCGAATGTCGGCGATGGCTGCTGTATAGACATTGGCAAAGGCTTCGTAAAAACCTTCAGGATGGCCGGGCGGCAGGCGAGTCGCCGCTTTTGACTCATCGCTCATATAGGGAAGTCCGGTGCGCAGGATCTGTTTCGGCTGTCCTGGCTGCTTAAAGATCAGGGTGTTTGGCTCCATCTGATGCCATTCCAGGCCAGCTTTGTCCCCATAAATGCGGATACTCAGGGCGTTCTCTTCGCCCGCAGCAATTTGCGAACAGGTCAGTACACCCTTGCCGCCATTTTCCAGCCGGAGCAGCATATTCGCGTCATCGTCGAGCTGTCTTCCCTTGACAAAAGTGCTCAGGTCGGCACAGAGCGAGGCGATTTTGAGGCCGGTGATATATTCAAGCAAGTTCTCGCCATGTGTGCCAATATCGCCAACGCAACCCGCAAGCCCCGATTTCGCCGGATCGGTGCGCCACGCTGCCTGCTTATTGCCGCTGTGCTCCAACGGCTCCATCAGCCAGTCCTGTATGTACTCAACCAGCACCTTCCTGATAGTGCCAAGCGTTCCCTGGCGTACCATCTGGCGCGCCTGGCGCACGGCAGGATAGCCGGTATAGTTGTGGGTGAGCGCAAAAATACGCTTGCTGCTCTCGACAAGCTTTACCAGTTCCCGCGCCTCGTCGAGGTTGAAGGTCATGGGCTTGTCGCAGATTACATGAATACCGTGCTCTAAAAAGGCTTTTGCTACCGGGTAGTGCATATGGTTTGGGACAGTGACCATTACAAAATCAATGCCATCTGGCCGCTGTGCCTCAGCCTCGGCCATCTTCTGGTAGCTATCGTATGAACGTTGCAGAAACCACGCCCTTGCGGAAACACTGGCACGCTGCGGATCACTTGACATGGCTCCGGCGATTACCTCGGCCTGCCCGTCCAGCTCAGCGGCAATACGGTGAACTGCCCCGATAAATGAGCCCTGGCCGCCGCCAACGATGCCGGCGCGTAGTTTTCCGCCCGAGATGTCTCGACTCATACTCTGTCTCCCCTCACTTTTTACACGTTGCTTTACAGGCCAAGAATGCGCCGGTTGGTCTCTTCGTCCTGGGAGCCGCCGGCAAAGTCGTCAAATGCTTTTGTTGGCGTGTCGATGAGCATGCTTTTAATGAAGGCCGCTCCCTCGCGCGCGCCCTGAACGGAATCTTTAATACAGCATTCCCATTCCAGCACGGCCCAGCTTGCAAAACCGTTCTGCGTGAGCCTGGAGAAGACCTGCTTGAAGTCAACCTGTCCATCCCCCACGCTGCGGAAGCGACCCGGGCGATCCCGCCAGTCCTGGTAGCCGCCATAGACGCCCGATTTTGGCGAGGGATGATATTCGGCATCTTTAACATGAAATGCCTTGATATGGTCCTTGTAGTAGTCGAGATAGCCGATATAGTCCAGTTGTTGCAGTACGAAATGGGAGGGATCGTAGAGAATGTGGACGCGAGGATGGTTGCCCGTTGCGGCGAGAAAGCGTTCAAACGTAACGCCGTCGTGCAGGTCTTCGCCAGGATGAATCTCGTACGCAAGATCAATGCCGTACTCTTCCGCGACATTGAGTAGCGGTTGCCAGCGCCTTGCCAGCTCTTTGAAGCCCATCTCAACTAACCCCTGGGGACGCTGAGGCCAGGGATACATCGTATGCCATAGCAGCGCGCCCGAGAATGTCGGCATTGCCTGCAATTCGAGGTTGCGCGAAGCCTTGATGGCCTTCGTCATCTGGTTGACCGCCCATTCCGTACGCGCCTGTGGGTTGCCATGCAATTCTTGAGGGGCGAAGGCGTCGAACATGATATCGTATGCCGGGTGGACTGCCACTAGCTGACCGAGCAGGTGGGTTGCAATCTCCGTCACCGCCAACCCATTGCAGCGTCCTTTCAGATCGTCGCAATACTGTTTGGATTCAGCCGCTTTGTCCAGATCGATAAAGCGGCAGTCCCATCCCGGAATCTGTATACCGATAAAACCCAGATCCTTCGCCCACTGAGTAATATTTTCCAGCGTGTTGTAGGGAGGAACGTCCTGGGCAAACTGTGCTAGAAATAGCGCTGGTCCTTTAATCTGCGACATGGTGTTGCTTGCCTTTCTCTCACGACTGCATAATGATATTGATTCTATCATAAGCCTTCAGCAATCTTCTTCCCACGTATGCGTTCCCGGACGCAGGGGCGTGGGACGATTACATTGGCTGGTCAGCTCGATGTGCCTGCCTTCTTTTGAGGCATCATGAAATGCCTGCATAATATCGAGGACATGATAAGCCATTTCGCCATTGGCGCGATGGGAGCGTCCTGAGCGCATAGCATAGGCCATATCAGCCACCCCTATCCCGCGATAATTCTTCGTATAGCCATGAGAAAGTGTAATCTCGCTCCACTCTTTCTCGTGAGCACGGCGCAAATAAACGGGGCCGCCGAAGGTATTTGGATCGGGTACGCTGAGCGTGCCTTCTGTTCCATATACTTCAATGCGCGGTAGTCGGTGCGACCAGATATCGAAGCTGGTGATGATAGTGCCGACCGCTCCGCTGACGAAATCTATCACACCTGCCACATGGGTAGGCGTGTTGACGATAATTTTGGTGCCGTACTTTAGCTGGCTGGTGATGGTACGTTCGGAGGATGCCATATGCGTCGAGCCGGTGACGCGTCGCACGGGTCCAAGCATCGCTATCAGGGCTGTGAGGTAATAGGGACCCATATCGAACATCGGTCCCGCACCGGGTTGATAATAGAAATCGGGATCTAAATGCCAGTGCTCCGGCCCATGATTCATCATAAAGGCCGTGGCTGCAACCGGAGTGCCGATCTGGCCTTCGTTGATAAGCTGAATACAGGTCTGGATGCCACCTCCTAAAAACGTATCAGGAGCGCACCCAATGCGCAACTCCCTGGCGTGGGCTGTGTCTAGCAGCGCCTGCCCCTGCGCCCGGTCGATGGCGAGCGGCTTTTCGCTATAGACGGCCTTCCCTGCCTGGAGGATTGCCTCGCTCACCTTCGCATGCGCTTTTGGGATGGTCAGATTGACAACGATCTCGATCTGCTGGTCTGCGAGCAACTCCTCGACGCTACAGGCTCTAGGTACCCCAAAACGCTGTGCCTGTGCCTGCGCTCGCTCCATAGCAATATCCGCGCATGCAGCAACGCTTAAAATATCAAATGTACGGGGAGCCTCAAGATAAACCGAACTAATCTGGCCGCAGCCGATGATGCCGATATTGGTTTTTGGTTGCATGATACTTCCTGCTTGATCCGTCCACTAAACTACTCGGTAGTAAACGTTCGACAATATGAGACCCCACCAGTTTACGGTATAGTGAGCGTCTCATGCTGTAGGAAATCCTTCTCCTGAGATATTGTATCATGCTATTCCTACCTTTCCTGAGAAGATGTAAGCTCCAAGCCCTTGACGAAAATCATCCTTACCTGTTATATTATTAGCGCGCTAATATTTGGCATGCTAATAATATTAACTGGGTCCAGGAGAAGAGGTGGAAAAATGAAGGAACGGCCTGAAGATTCATTCGGCTACTGGTTATTTTATGCGCAACGGAGCTGGGCCTATGCCTTTAACGAAGCCTTGAAAACCTGTTGTCAGGAGCATGGCAAGCCTTCCGTCACCCCTCCGCAGTGGGGCGTGCTTTCAGCTTTGCTAGAGGAGGATGGCTTGACAATTGGGGTGTTAAGCCAGAGGCGTGCGCTCGACGCTCCCACCATAACCGGGATTGTGAAGCGGCTGGAGCAGGTGGGACTGGTTGAGCGTGTGCATGGTCGCGAGGACCGGCGGGTCGTCAGAGTCTTTCTGACCGAGGAAGGGCACGAGCTAATGAGCTTTTTGCCAGATGCGGTCGTGGCTTTCTCGCGGGTCGCGCTCCAGGGGATCTCTGTAGAGAAGCAGCAGGAGCTATGTCTGTTGATGCAGCAGACGATTGCCAACCTCTCCACGATTGGGCCACGCATGGGTGATCGTTTTGGTTTGCTGCCCGATTTTCTACGCTCGGATTTAGAGCAACAGCTTTGCGATGAAGACTGAGCCGATACTTCGTATAAAGAGCCGAGAAAGGATATTCCATGAATCAGATAGAAATGGGAACCGTAATGGGGTCTGATGTAGCGGAGAAGGCTGCTGGTCCTGCAATTGAAATTATTGATGTGTGTAAGCACTTTAAAAAATTCCTGGCTATCGATCATCTCAGCTTAACAGTGGAGCGAGGGGAAATTTTTGGGCTGTTGGGTCCCAACGGCTCCGGCAAGACCACCACCATCAACATGATTAGCGGCTTGAGCGATCCGAGCAGTGGAACGATCAAAGTCATGGGTTACGATCTGCGCAATCATAAGCGCCAGGTGCGACAGATATTGGGCGCAGTCCCCCAGGAGACGGCCCTGTACGAAGAACTGAGTGCGTGGGCCAACCTCGATTTTCACGCCGATCTCTTCGGCATTCCGCGCGCTGAAAAGGTCCAGCGTATGATACATATTCTGGATCTGGTCCAGCTAACGGACCGTAAAAACTCGCGTGTGGGCACCTTCTCCGGTGGCATGAAACGCCGCCTGGCCCTGGGACGCGCGCTCTTGCATAATCCCAGCTTAATCTACCTCGATGAGCCAACGCTCGGCGTTGATGTGCAGGCGCGGCGGGCCATCTGGGATTACATCCTCTCTCTGCGCGAGCAGGGCAAGGCCGTGCTGATTACCACCAACTATCTTGAAGAGGCACAGGTTCTTTGTGACCGCCTGGCGATCCTTGACCACGGGAAATTGATCGCTGTAGACACAGCAGCCCATCTTAAACAGATCTATGGCGGTAGCGTCATAGAACTGGAGAGCGCGGAGCCGCTGATAGGCGTCGCAGAGATCGAGTCTCTGGAGGGAGTGAAGCAGGTTGTGCAGGATGGCGTCCATCTGACGATTACCACTCAAGGCATGAGCAATGTTGCCCCCCAGATCATCAATATCGTCTCACGCGAGGGCGAGCTGCGCAATATTGCTGTGCGGGAGCCAAACCTGGACGAGATTTTCCTGCGCCTGACCGGCAGGGCATTACGCGATTAGTTCAGTACCCTCATTTCAGTACCCTCAAGCGGGTCGAAGATTGCTCTGCACTCTCGCCGTCTCCCGCGAGAGACAATATATACTCCATATCCGAGAATGTCAAGTGGAAAAGCATTAGGAGATGACCACAATGGCCGCAATTACTGGAAATCTGCGTGTGATCTGGGCATGCATGAAAAAAGATATGCGCAGTGCTTTGACCGAGCGCGTCTTTTTAATCGCCGGCATCTTCATGCCAGTCAACGTTTTGCTGATGATGAGCCTGTTTGTGCTGGCTGGGAGCCATGCGCCTACCGCCGTTGTCATGCATGATACCGGGCCGTACGCGCAAGCGTTTTATCGCGCGATGGATGGCGCTCACTCATTCAGTTTGAGCACAGCCAACGCCGAGGACGCGCAGAATCTCATCACCGAGGGGAAGGTCGTCGCGGTTGTGACTATTCCATCTGACTTTGATGCACGCGTGCGAGCTAATGAGCCCGTTCAGATAGGGGTACAGATCAACAACCTGAACACCGATTTCACCAACGATATTCGTCGCGCCATTCCGCTCTCTATCACCTCCTTCTACGGCAAAGCCTTCCCCAACCTGGTGACGGTTACGCCGCATGAGATCGATTGGTATCCGCAAACAACCGATTACATCCCCTATCTGGGCGTCTCCATCCTGGTGATCAGTGTGATGGTTGGCAGTCTGTTACAGTCCGGCACGTCCTCGGCCAAAGAATGGGAGAGCGGTACCATCAAAGAACTGCTGCTCTCGCCGGCCAGTCGCTGGTCTATTCTCGTTGGCAAAATGCTGGGTGCGATTGCGGTGAGCTTGCTCGCGGTTATTCTGGTGGTTGCCGTGGTGGTCTTCGTCCTGGGCGTCTGGCCGACCCATTGGGACGAAGTAATCTGGGTCACACTGCTCTCGCTGCTGATCTTTATCGCCCTGGGCACGTTGCTGGGCACGCTGATCAAACGCTGGCAGCCGGTAGTTGCCCTGGCATTTGCTTTGTCGGTCCCCATGTTTTTCATTAGCGGAGCCTTTGGTCCCATCTCGTTTCAGGTGCCGGTTACCCAGGTGATCGCCAAAATCTTTCCAGTCTACTATGCTATTGTTTTGCAACAGCATGCGTTCCACAGCTTTGATCTGAATACCTTTGGAGTGGGATTAAACGCAGCAATCCTGATGATCTACGCGTTGGGCCTGCTCGTTCTGACCACGCTGGCTCTGCGGCGCAGTACTATTGCCCATTAAATGGCGGAGAGAGATAGAGATGTTTCGCAACTTTTTCCGTGCCGTTGGCGCGATCACAAAGAAAGATCTGGTAGTCTGGCTGCGCCAACCAGCTAATATGGCGGCCATGATCGTCCCTGTTCTGGCTCTACTGCTGGTCGAGGCTCTCGGTTCTGCAGCTGTCGGGCGCAGCCCTGTGGCCCTCGTGCGGCTGGATCAGGGTCCCAAAGCGGTACAGATGGCCCAGATCATTCATCAGGCTGATGTCTTTCGTCTGGCTGATGCTAGTAGCGAGAGTCAGGCGCAGCTTATGCTAAAAAACCTGGATGTGGTCGCGATTATCACCATCCCGCCGAATTTTTCGCAGCGTATCGCGCAGGGACAGCCTGCACAGATCGACGTTGAGGTGAATAATCTCAATGCGGACTTTACCAATGACATTCGCCGCTCCGTCCCCGATGCGATTACGCAGTTCTACCAGGCGCAAGGAGCGGCCAGTCCGATTAAAGTTGGCATGCATGAGAGCGATCTGCGCCAGCGCGACGTGGAAATGTTCCAATATACCATCTTGCCCACGATGGTCATGTTGTTAATGCTGAGCGGGCTGGTTTCGGGCGGTATCTCAGCCGCGCGCGAATGGGAAACGCGCACGGCCAAAGAGTTGCTACTGGCTCCTGTGGCGCGCGGGACGATCATCACCGGCAAGGTGCTAGCCAGCTTCCTTATAACCTTTGGGCTAGGGCTGTTTGTGCTGCTGCTGGGCTATATACTGGGCTGGACGCAGCCGGAGGGGATCTACTGGATCAGTACGTTGCTGATCTTAGTCCTGGTGGCGCTGTTCAGTTCTGCGCTGGGGATTGCGCTTGGTGCGCTGCTCCAACGCATGCAACCGGTTACGGCTATCTCGGTCAACGCGGCCTTTTACCTCTTTTTCCTGGCAGGCGGCATTAGCGTGCTGGCCTTTGAGCCGGCATGGTTGCAGGCGATTGCAGCCTATATCCCGCTAACTTATGGCAACCACGCGTTACAGATGGCGATCTTCTACAGTTCGTCAGATCAACTGGGCACGGATATCCTGGTACTATCCGTCTCTGCTCTGGTTGCCGTGGGTCTGGGTGTGCTATCGATGCAGCGTAACATTGCCAACTAAGGTATGTTGCATATGAGCTTGTAACCCCGGCTCTTGCCTTGCGGTTTCGGTAAAGATCAAAACTTGCCGGTTGAGCGAATGATCTGCCCGGTGAATCACCGGGCAGATCATTCGCTGGCGAGGAAAACGATTAAACGCGCGGCATCTTCCGGCTGTCCGATTCGTCACATGGGAAAGCGCGGCAAAGGGATTGGACGGAAATTACAGTGTAATCGTGAGGATATGATGGGAATACACTATCAATTACAACGTAATCAGCCCTAAACGCACCCCTCGTCGCACAGCATCAGTACGGCTGGATGCACCCAGTTTCGTGGAGATGGAAGAGATGTGGAATTTGACAGTATGCTCGCTGATCGATAATGCGCGCGCAATCAGTTTATTCGACAGCCCCTGTCCGACCAGTTCCAGCACCTCGTGTTCCCGAGGCGTTAAAGTCTCTACTGGCGCTTGAAGAGCCTCTGGCGTAAGCAGCGTATTAGCAGAATGATTTTCATATAGCCATGAGCTATAAATAACCGGCACTGCTATTATACCCTGCGCTACCGCCCTGACCGTTACTTGAAGTTGAGAAGAAGACGCATCCAGAGGGGCCAGACCCCAGCCGCGTAAATTTAGTGGTTGTAATTGAGGTATCACTCGCTCAGGAGCATTTGTCAAGACGACAAGCGCGACAGACTCACTCGCTATGGCGCGGGTGATAGCATCCAGTTGTAGATCATCCGCTATCACAACCACATCTATCGTGGAGGCATCCTCAAAAAGAGCGTCCGGTACGGCTGAGGCTCCCGCAATATAAATATCCTCGGCTGCCAGCAGGGTATGCAAGCCAGCCTGCATCATAGGGGTGGGGGCCACAATAAACACGCGAATCATTTTGCTATCCACTCCATCGTCTCTCTCGCTTCATCCATTGTTATATTACTACCACAAGGAATGCAAGTCTCTGGCCCGATGCCCAGGGCTATTTACTTCTCTGAAGAAGAGGGGGTCAAGGGGCAGTGCCCCATAGGTGCGAACGTAAGCAAAAAAGTACCTGAACAACGGAAGAAAGAGACAAGGCATGGTTTTTTCTGCGACAGTCAACGTATTACACCATCGTTTGACAGAAAGCGAGAACCCCCATGCCT